>SKEB01000024.1_pt1 | contig 210307 bp, 183 predicted proteins | sample 4826561 | NCBI WGS metagenome assembly SKEB01 (sample SAMN11008820, study PRJNA524170) | human gut metagenome | biome: Human fecal sample; material: Feces; isolation source: fecal sample from pouch patient p17 | host: Homo sapiens | place: Israel: Tel-Aviv | collected 2016-03-29 | reverse complement strand
CCGGAGGTATATAGGGTTATAAATGCAATTTTAGAGACAGAACAGTCGGATATTACTGTTGCACAGGCATATCTTCAAATTGTGTTGGCACGCTGCATAGGAAAATTAAATTTGGTAGAAAAGAGTAGTGTGGGGAGCAATGATCTTATTTACCAGACAGTTTCCTATATATCAGCAAATTTTAAGAAGAAGTTTTCTCTGGAAGAGATGGCAAAAGATCTGGGGGTGAGCAAATATGTTTTATCCAGACTCTTTTCCAAAACATTCCATAGAAACTTTAATCAATATCTTAACGATGCAAGGCTGAACTATGCATGCCATCGTTTGGAAAATACGAGTGATTCTATTACAAATATTTGTCTGGATAGTGGATTTGAAAGTCAGAGAACATTTAACCGAGTATTTAAAGAAAGATATAAAATATCACCAAGTGATTATCGAAGTACTTGTGTGAAAGAGATGTTGTCATAAAAGGTTCTGTTGATCGAAATATTTACTTTGATTTTACAGTGCTATGTATTTGATTTCATGTGTGGATGATATAATATAAAAATATTTGTAGAAAAAAATATTGATGAAGTCTACCAATCAGTGTTTTTTGTTGTATAATGTTTTTGTCGTACAGGGTCACTTTCCTTTGTAATGTTTTGGGTCAAATTCTACCCCGATGATGTGCAGAAAGTTTTGTTTGCCAGAACGTTCGGCTGTGTCATCGCTTCGGCATCTTGATCAGCTGTACCTCAGGTAAATGGAGAAGAGAAGCTTAACTTGAGCATGGTAAGCGATGAGATTCCTGCAGGCGCAAAGCTTTACTAAGAAGCGATGAGATCAAAAGCAAAACGATGTCCTGTCTGTGGTGGTGCTATGAAACAGCAGTTCATTGGATTAAGACATTGCAAATGCGGTATCAGTTGGAAGATATCCGGACAAAGGGTGATATATCCAGTAGAATAGTATAAGAAGGTATGATGGTATGAAGATATTAGTAATTCCTGATGTTCATCTTAAACCGCAGATGTTTAAACAGGCTACAGCTCTTATGCATCAGGGAATTGCTGATCGAGCGGTATGTCTGATGGACATCCCTGATGATTGGGACAAGCAATATAATGTCGGACTTTATGAAGAAACTTATGATGAGGCTATTCGGTTTGCAAAAGCATTTCCGGAAACGGCCTGGTGCTACGGGAATCACGATTTGAGTTATCTGTGGCATTGTCTGGAGAGCGGTTATAGCTCCATGGCTTCAATGACAGTGCAAAGAAAGTTGTTGGATTTGCGAGAGGCTGTTCCAGAAGATAATCCCATTAAATATGTTCAGAGAATAGACAATGTTCTCTTTTCTCATGGAGGCGTACTGAATTTCTTTGTAGAGGAATATGTTCCGCGAGCAAAATATAATGATGTGGATGCTGTGCTAGAGACGATTAATCAGCTCGGAAGAATCGAGATGTGGAATGATGCATCGCCGATCTGGCTGAGACCACAGCATTCAAAAATGAGATTATATAAGCCACGTAAGTTGTTGCAGGTTGTAGGTCATACACCTATGGATGCAATTACGAAAGAGGGAAATCTGATTAGCACGGATGTGTTTTCAACTTACAGAGATGGAAAGCCGATTGGAACAGAGGAGTTCCTCTTGCTCGATACAGTGACATGGGAATACTGCGGAATTAAGATGTAGAATCCGATACGTAATTGGATGCATATTATAACAGACATTATTACGATGATGTCCGGGGAACGAGTGAAAGTAAAAACGAAATCGTATCAGAATGATATGGTGACATTTAAAAATAAAGATGACGTTTTAACTGCACTGATTCACTTAGGCTATCTGGCATACGATCGAAGAGAACAGATGGCGTACATTCCAAATGAAGAAGTCCGCAGCGAGTTCACGGATGCGGTAAAAGAACATCAGTGTATCATTGAGAAGTATGAAAAATAAAAAGGAGTATGAAAAAATGTATTACGTACCAGACGGAACCAAAACATGTGGTTATTATGAATGCAAGAAATGCGGCAACCGCTTTTTATCCCTTCAGACGATGGAAAAAATCCCATGCCCGGACTGCGAGGCGGAGGTGGATTATGAAATCGGACCTGGCGAATCTTTGGAGGATGTGCTGGACACCGCAGTGCTGCTGCAAAAAATTGAGGGCGAAGAGGAAGTGGAAAAGATGGATGCACTCTTAAGTCTTGCGATTACCGGCGGAGATTTTGACTGGATCTGACATAACAGAGCTTTTTTCAAACACGCTCCAGACAGGTAGCGGATATTTGATGAATGCCAAGTCTGGCGTTCGCTCTGAATTTTCACAGAATTTTGCCGGAGTTTTTCCGCGATTTTAAAAGAAAACAAAGAAATTTCAAAGGTTCATGAGAAAAATGTTCAGAAACAACCGAAAAAACATCGGTGAAATTGTGTAAAATTGACAGAACTGACGCAAAAGAACGGAAATCATCAAAAAATTTAAGGATTGACAAAAAGCGGGAATTCCGCTAGAATGTGCCTATGTTGAAAAACAGCAGAGAAAAAGAATAGAGTAAAGATAACGCAACGGAGCGGTTCTGGGAATAGAATCGCTCCGTTTGTAATTTTCTCCCTTTCTCCAAGGTTTTATTTCTTCCAAAAAACACTCTCAGAAAACCGGAAAACGCTCTGTCTGTTTTTCAAGATAAACTCCATATAAGTAATGGATTCGCGAAGGCGCGGTACGAAGGGAAAGCTTCGTGCCGCGTTTTTCAATCCAAAGGAGAAACGTCAGTAAAGAGTTCGCAACGGGGCGATCTGGAAGGAAGATTTCCAGGTCGCCTTTTGATTTTACCGGAAAGGAGAAAGTCCGATGGAAAACACAAACGTTTTATTTGACCGAAAGCGTCTGGTCCGGCTGATCGTTCCCTTGATTGTGGAACAGGTGCTGGCCGTTACCGTCGGTATGGCGGACATGGTGATGGTATCCGGGGCCGGTGAAACGGCTGTTTCCGGAATCTCACTTGTCAATACGATCTGCGTACTGCTGATCGTGATTTTTACATCGATGGCAAGCGGCGGTTCCGTTGTCGGAGCACAGTTCCTCGGAAGCGGGGATAAGAAAACAGCGTGTCACGCAGCCGAACAGCTCGTGATGATCTGCGGACTGATTGCACAACAGGAGGCGAGGCGTATGAAAGAAGAAAACTATGAGGTAGTCGTTTTTCAGGGAGACCCGGGAACCATCGATCTGACGTACGAAGAAATAGAAGCAGAGTGGAACAAAATGCTGCAGACCGTACCACAGATCGGAAAGTTCCGTATCATCCATCAGGAGAAAAAGAGGTACACCTTCGAAGATTACAGCAGTCAGATCGGGAACGCCGACGCAGCACTTGGTATCTGGGTCCACAAAGGAGTGATCAACGAAAAGCTCTTTGAAGCGCATCCGAATCTGAAATATATCGCAACGCTGGGACATGGATTTGAAGACTTCGATGTGGAAATGACAAGACGCCGGGGCTTGACCATAACGAATACGATTTACGGCGATGTCACCATTGCCCAGTATGCGATGGCACTGCTCATGAACATCTGTCATAACGTGACGGTACAGAGCGATTACACCAAAACAGGGTACTGGAAAGAAAAAGAAACGAATCCGCAGGCAAGCTACAATCAACTGTTCGTGCCGCAGATTGAGCTCTACCAGAAAACGATGGGAATCATCATCGATGAGGAGGCGCTTCTTGAGGCGCTGGAATCGAGAAAGGTTTATATGGCAGGACTCGATGTTGTCGCAAATGAGCCGCCGCAGTATCAGATTCCGCTGATGCAGTCGCCGTACACCTTTATTACTTCCCATATCGCCTGGCAGCCGAAGGCAGCAAGACTCCGCGCAGTAGATCTGGCGGTGAAAAACTTCCGGTCTTACCTGGAGGGAATGCCGACGAGTGTGATTAATTAAAAACAGCGGATTGTGAAAACAGCTGCAAAAAAATGACTGTAAAAACAACTGTAAAAACAGCAGAACTGCGGAACAGTCCAGGCATGAAAGAAGAGGTTAGAAAATCTGTCAGAAGACAGATTTCTATATAGAAGCAGCAGAGCCGGTAAATGAATGGAAGAGAAAACCGGGAAGGCGGATAAAAAAGAAATCCGCAGCCGGAAAAATCAGAAGCTGTACAGGAGCCGGTTCGGAAAGGGAGGGAAAATCATGAAAAAGCTGGAAATTGTAATTCGTCCGGAGAGCCTCGAAAACCTGGAGCTACTCCTCGAGGAGCAGAAGGCAAACGGTATGATGATCACAAATATCCTTGGATATGGAAACCAGAAGGGATATCGTCAGATGTACCGCGGAGCGGAAATCGTGGCCAAAATGCTTCCGAAGGTTAAAGTGGAGACCGTTGTGGAGGACGACAAGGTTCCGAAAATCATTGATTTTGTTGTGAAAAACCTGTCAACCGGAAACTACGGCGATGGAAAAATTTTCGTTTACGATGTCGAAGATGCAGTGCGGATCCGAACGGGCGAGCACGGCGAACAGGCACTTTAAAAAATCTGAAAGCTACCGTTTCAGAGATGACCGTTTCAGAAGATCTGCAGACGGGAACAGGTAAGATGGGAATGAGGAGGAACTTATTATGGAAAACACACAGGTATTACTCAATATCGTATGGACCATGGTCGGAGCCTTTTTGGTGTATTTTATGCAGGCCGGATTTGCCATGGTGGAGACAGGATTTACAAGAGCGAAAAACTCCGGAAACATTCTGATGAAGAATATGATGGATTTCGTGCTCGGCTCTATTTTCTTCTTTATCATCGGATTTGCGCTGATGTTCGGAGGAAGCAATGCCTTTATCGGAACAGCAGGTTTCTTTCATCCGAAATCGCTGGCAGATGCAGATGGCATGTTCAACGGACTGCCGATCGGCGTATTTATGATTTTCCAGACCGTGTTCTGTGCAACATCGGCCACGATTGTATCAGGTGCTATGGCAGAGAGAACCAAATTCATCTCTTATTTGATTTACTCCGCAGCCATCAGCGTTTTCATTTATCCGATCACCGGACACTGGATCTGGGGCGGCGGCTGGTTAAGCCAGATCGGGTTCCATGATTTTGCAGGATCTACGGCAGTTCATATGGTCGGCGGTCTGTGTGCCCTTGCCGGTGCAAAAATGGTCGGACCTCGTATCGGAAAATATACAAAAGAGGGAAAACCGGTTGCTATTCCTGGTCATAACCTTCCGCTTGGAGCACTTGGTGTCTTTATCCTCTGGTTCTGCTGGTTCGGATTTAACTGTGGATCGACCACAGCGGCAACCTACAGCCTTGGCGACATTGCCATGACTACAAACCTTGCGGCAGCAGCAGCAACACTTGTTACCCTGATTGTTACCTGGGTACGTTATGGAAAACCGGATATCAGTATGACAATGAATGGCGCACTGGCCGGACTGGTAGCGATCACAGCAAGCTGTGATGTAGTCAATGATTACGAGGCACTGTTCATTGGAGCAGTTGCAGGTGTTGTCGTTGTATTCGCAGTTGAATTCTTTGATAAAGTCGTAAAAATCGATGACCCGGTTGGTGCAATCAGTGTACACGGTGTCTGTGGAGCACTCGGAACCTTATTCACCGGTATTTTTGGTGAGGGATGCAGCTTTATCACCCAGCTGATCGGTTTTGTAGCAGTTGCAGCATATACCCTGATCCTGGCGTTCATCCTGTTCTTCGTCCTGAAAAAGACCATCGGACTTCGCGTAACCGAGAAAGAAGAGATCGACGGACTGGATATGCACGAGCACGGATGCAGCGCTTATGCAAACTTCCACTTCCACAATGACAAATAAAAAGAATCGATGAAAAAGGATCAATAAAAAGGTGGTGCGGATATGAAAAAGCTGACAGTTATTGTCAAACCCGCGAACCGGGAGGATGTCATCGACATCATGGAATCGTGTGCCGTGTACGGCGTGATGGAAACGGATATCACCGGATATGGAAACCAAAAGGGTTACCGGGTGATGTACCGCGGAGCCATGAGCGGACCGAATGTACTGATGAAATGCAAATTCGAGACCGTCGGTGACGATAAGACAATTGAAGTATTAAAAGGCTTCCTGGAAAAGAAGCTGTGTACCGGAAATATCGGAGACGGAAAGATTTTTGTCGAGAAAGTGGCAGATGTCATCCGGGTTCGTACCGGCCAGCGCGGCGAGGAAGCATTATAAAAACAAAAGACAGTAAAAAGGTGCAAAGAGGCAGCCAGAACAGATCGTTCGGCTGCCTCTTCTGAGCTAAAAAAGCCGGAACGGGAGGAATGCTGCATGGTAAGATACATCATAAAACGTTTATTCATCGGAGTGGTGACGATCTGGGCACTGATCACCATTACCTTTTTCCTGATTCGGATTATGCCGGGCAGCCCGTTCGAGGCGGATAATCTTTCCCAGAGCGCGATTGAACAGCTCGAATCAACCTACGGACTGGATGAACCCATGTGGAAACAGTATATTCTTTACATGGAAAATCTGATGCACGGAGATCTCGGCATTTCCTATAAAAAGAACGTTTCTGTTAATACACTGATCGCAAGAGGATTTCCGTACACGCTAAGCATCGGACTTCTCTCTATCGCAGTATCCGCTTTCATCGGTATTCTGATGGGTATCTGGATGGCGACGAGCAAGCAGCTGGCAGTGAAAAACACCTTGCTTGGAATTGCGACGCTGGGGGTCAGTATCCCGGGATTCGTCACAGCGATCCTGCTGATGATGGTTTTCGGTGTCTGGTGGCCGGTACTCCCGATCGTCGGCCTTGGTTCTCCGGCCAACTACATTCTTCCGGTGGCAGCACAGTCATTCGGACAGATCGCTTCGATTGCCAGACTGACCAAGAGTACGTATTCCGAGGCGATCCAGATGGATTACGTAACGATGGCAAGAGCGAAGGGACTTAGCAATCTGTACATCACCGCGCGTCACGTCCTTAAAAATGCACTGATCCCGGTTGTCACCTATTTCGGACCGGCCATCGCATTTCTGATCACAGGAAGCTTTGTTGTAGAATCTATTTTTTCCATTCCCGGAATCGGACGTGAATTTACGAATGCGATCACGAACCGTGATTACACCGTAGTCCTTGGCTTCAGTGTTTTCATCGGTGTGATTATCACCGTTGCAAACCTGGCGGTGGATATCATTTGTTCCCTCATTGACCCGAGAATCAAACTGACAAACTAGGAGGAGAACATTATGAGGAAATTATGGAAAACAACAGCAACACTGGCAGCGGCTGTTCTTCTGGCAGGATCCCTTGCCGGATGCGGAAGCAGCGGAGGAAGCAGCAGCTCTTCCGGAGGAGGCAAAAGCGGCAGTACTTCCGATATGATTGTAACAAAGATGTATACCGAGGCCGGAAGTCTGGACAGTGCAGGAGAGAGCGGTTTATGGTGGTGGTCCTACGATGATGTGTGTATGGCCCCGATCATGGAAATGAAAGAGGACGGTTCCTGGGATTACATTCTGGCAGAAAGCGTTGATGTCAATGAGGATATGACACAGTACACCGTACACCTCCGCAGCGATGCAAAATGGAGCAACGGAGACGATGTGACAAGTGCCGATTTCAAAAACACCATTGTCCGTGCACTGGATCCGAACTGCAAGAGTGGTTATTCCTCCATGCTTTACCCGATTGCGGGAGCTGAGGAAATGTACAACGGAACCGGCGATGAGAGCGGTCTTGGCGTAGACACCAGCGATGATAAGACCATCGTGTTCAACTTAAAGGAGCCATGCGCTTACTTCGAACAGCTCTTTGTACTTCCGGTTTACATGCCGACGCACCGTGAGCTTCAGACCGAAACCAACGGCGACTGGGCAATGGGAAATGACATGGATGCGCTGGTAAGCTGCGGACCGTATTACCTCGCAGAGTACGTACCGAACCAGTACAGCGTTTATAAGAAAAATGAAAATTACGTTCAGGCAGACCGGATCAAAACCGATACGATCAAAAAAATGGTTATGGACGATACACAGTCTATCATCAATGCGTATAAATCCGGTGAGCTGAACTTTATCTCAGCAGATTATACTGTTATGGATGAGTATAAAGACAGCGATGAGCTGATTACTTCTCCGGCCATGACAAGCTACTATGTATTATTTAATGTAAATGAAGCTCCGTTTGATGATGTCCGCGTCCGCCAGGCATTCTCCATGGCAGTCAACCGCGATGAGGTAGCTTCTGCGTGCGGTTCCTCTTATGAGGCAAGTGATTTCTTCGTAGCAAAACATCTGAAATCTTCTGCAAGCGGCAAGGACTGGGCAGAAGAAGTAGAAGAAGATCCGATCGGCTTTGATCCGGACAAGGCAAAAGAGCTTCTGGCAGAGGCCGGTTACCCGGATGGAGAAGGCTTCCCGGCCATCACCTACAAATACCCGAGCCTCCAGCTCGACAGCGATATGGCACAGGCCCTGCAGGCACAGTGGAAAACAAACCTTGGCATCGAGGTGGAGCTTCAGGCAGAGGAGCAGCAGGTACAGGTAGCAGAGAGAAGATCCGGTGATTTCCAGCTTGCCCGCATGAGATGGACTGCAGACTTTACCGATCCGTTCACCTTCCTTTCCATGTACCGCTCCAACGACAGCTACAACGATAACAAGACCAATTGCCCGGAGTATGACGAACTGATGGCACAGTCGAACCAGGAAAGCGATCCGACCGCCAGATTTGAGCTGCTGCACCAGGCTGAGAGCGTACTGGTAAACGACTACTGCTTCGGCGTACCGGTACTGAACTCTTCTAATATTTATCTGGTAAACACCGACATCACAAACTTTGAGATTGACCCGTCCAGAAACATGATCCGTACCAAATATCTGGTATTGGGAGACAGCTCTTCTGAGTCTTAAGCAAAAAATCGGAAAACGGGAAGGCTCCGCAGATGGCTTAGCAGCTGTTTCGAGGGGAGCCGTAAAACGGTAATTTTCCGGAAAAAAAACAATAGAAGCCGTGAAAACAGGAGGAAATGAATATGGAAGTAAATAAAATCATCAGCCACGCATTACAGAGTATGCCGCCGAGCAAACGTCAGAAAGCATTTGCGAAGGACACCTCAAAACTGATCCATATGGGATTAAACGAAAACAATTACGGAATGTCACCGAAGGCAGTGGCGGCACTGGAGGACTCTATGGCGGGAAGCCATTTTTATCCTGATTTTGCAGCAGTACTGCTGAAACAGAAGGTAGCGGAGCAGTACGGATTAAAAGCAGAAAATGTACTGACCGGCGCCGGATCGAGTGCGATGATCGATATGATCGGACTGACCTTTCTGGACGATGGAGATGAGGTGCTGTTTTCCGCGCCGACCTACGGGGCATTTGCCGATATGGCATACTTAAACGGCGGTGTGCCGGTTTCCGTACCGGTTACCGAAGAGCAGAAATTTAATCTCCCTGCCATGAAAGAAAAAATCGGTGAAAAAACAAAAATCGTGGTGATCTGCAATCCGAATAACCCAACCGGAACGTATGTGCCGATCGGGGAGCTGGAAGCATTCGCAGATGTCCTTCCGGAGGATGTTCTGCTGGTGATGGATGAGGCATACATGGAATTTGTCACCGAGCCGGACTGCTGCAGTATGGTTGATTATATGAAGGCGCATCCGGAGAAACCGATTCTGGTTCTCCGCACCTTTTCCAAATATTATGCGATGGCAGGCCTTCGTGTCGGTTATGCGCTGGGATCCGAAGAGCTGATTGGAATCATGCGGAAATGTTCCGCTTCCTGGAATCTGAATGTCTGTGCCCAGAAAGCGGCAGAGTGAAAAAGGTTTTACGGTAAACGTTAAAAGATAGAATGAAAGAGAAAAAGACCGGATGAGAAGTAAAAAATCCGGTCTTTTTCTGCTGGTATGAGAACAGAAAAAGCGGATCAGCAGGTTGCATATTTCAGGTAAAAAAGGTATACTTATAAGTGATGAAAAGAGAAATATGTTAGCAGCAGCTAATAAGAAAAAAACAGAGGAAAAACATGGTTTTTGCAAATTAGTGCTTGCCATTCCATGAAAATTGGAATATTATATGTGCAAACGCCTATAGATGAAAAAAGATGTATCACATCCTGAAAGGGGAAAGAAAATATGCTTTTTAAAACATACCAGAAGATCACGACGTTATTTAAAGAACATCATGGATATATGAGCTTCGCAGACCTCAGAGATCATCAGGTGACCGTACTGCAGCTGGCAGAAATGGAAGAGGAAGGAAGTCTGGAACGATTTGCACGCGGCTGGTACTGGTGCAAGGACTGTGGTTATGAAAAACCGGAAGACTATCAATATATCGAAATTGCGAAAGTAAACCCACGCGCAGTCATCTGCATGGACAGTGCCGCATGGCTTGCCGGAATGCTGAAAGAAGAGCCGGCTACGATTGCAGTTGCAACAGCACGGACAGACCGGAAAAAAATGGATCTGGAAAATTTTGAAATCAGACGTTTTTATTTCCAGAATGCCGATGTCCCGGGCGAAATCTGTGAGAAAAAGACAGAGTTTGGTTCCTACAAATATTATTCTCCGAAGAGAACCTTCTGTGACTGTCTGCGCATGAACAACAAGATGCCGGAGGAAGTAAAAGAAGAAATCCTCACCTGGTGCCGGAAACAGAAATATTCCAAAGAAGAGATTCTGGAATACGCGAACAAGCTCCGTGCGGTAAAAAATATCGAGGAAGAGTATCAGAAATAAAATTTCACAGGAATAGATAAGGGAAACTCCCGACGGAAGATCTTATACGAGAAATTCTGCCGGGAGTTTCTGCGTGTATATCGGATGGTTACGCATACACGATTTCCCCGTATGTTCCCCGTGTCATTCGCAAAAATCGCATAAAATGAGAAGTAAAGAGCAATACTTGACTAGCCGAACGGGAAACGCGGCGATACAATAGAGGCAACAAATTTCGGGAGGATTTTAGCTATGAGTAAAGAGACGAGAGAGTATGCAAAACAGCTGGTTTCCCAGATGACGCTGGAAGAAAAAATGAGCCAGATGGTCTATCAGTCACCGGCGATCGAGCGTCTTGGCATTCCGGCATACAACTGGTGGAATGAAGCGCTGCACGGCGTGGCAAGAGCTGGTGTGGCAACGGTATTTCCGCAGGCTATTGGCCTTGCAGCAACGTTTGATAAAGAGCTGCTGCAGGAGATCGGTGATGTTGTTTCTACCGAGGGACGTGCAAAATTCAACGAGTTTTCGAGAAAAGGCGACCGCGGCATCTACAAAGGCCTGACCTTCTGGGCACCGAACGTCAACATTTTCCGTGATCCGAGATGGGGCCGCGGCCATGAGACATATGGTGAGGACCCGTATCTGACCGGTGAGCTCGGATGCGCCTACATCCGCGGATTACAGGGACCGGACCCGGATCACCCGAAGGCAGCGGCGTGTGCCAAGCATTTCGCCGTCCACAGCGGCCCGGAGGCGATCCGCCATGAGTTTGACGCAAGAGTCAGCAGACATGATCTGTATGACACCTATCTGTATGCCTTCAAACGCTGTGTCAAGGATGCAAAAGTCGAGGCAGTCATGGGCGCGTATAACCGTGTCAACGGTGAACCGGCATGCGGAAGCAAGACATTGTTAAAGGACATCCTGCGCGATGAGTTCGGCTTTGAAGGCCATGTTGTCTCCGACTGCTGGGCAATCATGGATTTCCATGAGCACCACAGAGTGACCAAAAATGTAGAGGAGTCCGCAGCGCGCGCCGTCAACAACGGCTGTGACCTGAACTGCGGCGTTGCTTTCCTGCATCTGCCGAAAGCATACGAGGATGGCCTGGTATCCGAAGAGGCAATCACCGCGGCAGTTGAGCGCCTGATGGAAATCCGCATCCGCCTCGGTATGATGAAAGACTATCCGTCACCGTACGAAGATCTGTCCTACGATCTGGTCGAGTGCAAGGAGCATGTTGATCTGTCCGTCGAGGCAGCGAGAAGAAGTATGGTTCTGCTGAAAAATGAAAACAACATGCTGCCGCTCGATGTGAAGAAGATCCGCAGTATCGCCGTGATCGGACCGAACGCGAACTCGAGAGCAGCGCTGGTTGGAAACTATCAGGGAACATCGTCCAGATACATCACACCGCTGGAAGGAATTCAGCAGTATGTCGGTGATGATGTGAGAGTGACATACGCAGAGGGCTGCCATCTGTATAAAAATAAAGTCGAAGGACTCGGCGAGGACAAAGACCGTTTCAAAGAGGCTGTCATTGCCGCTGAGCACGCAGACGTTGTCGTTCTGTGCCTTGGACTTGATGCAACTGTTGAGGGCGAGGAAGGCGATGCCGGAAACGAATACGCGAGCGGCGATAAGCTGGGCCTCAATCTGCCGGGCTTACAGGAGGAACTGCTGGAGACGATCACAGCGGTTGGAAAACCGGTTGTCCTCATTCTCTCGGCAGGAAGTGCCATCGACCTGTCCTGGGCAGAGGAGCATGTACCGGCTATTCTTGACAGCTGGTATCCGGGTGCGCGCGGCGGAAAAGCCGTGGCAGAGGCGCTGTTCGGCGATTATGCACCGAACGGAAAACTGCCGGTGACTTTCTATCAGGGAACAGAAAATCTGCCGGAGTTCACCGATTACAGCATGGCAGGACGAACCTACCGCTATACTGATAAAAATATTCTGTATCCATTTGGATATGGACTGACGTATGGAACAATTTCCTACAGCGGCGCAAAAACGGAGCAGGAGACGAGCGCGGTGCTCGACGATGTGACCGTGTGCACGAAGGTGAAGAATGAGAGTGCATATCCGCTGCATGAGAGCGTAGAGATTTATGTGAAATACAAAAACGCACAGCCGGGTGAGCCAGGCTTCCAGTTAAAAGGCATCGCGTGCGTGGAACTGCAGGCAGGAGAAGAAAAAGAGGTTTCCGTGACACTGCATGCAAGAGATTTTGCTGTTATCACAGAGGACGGCGGATGTGTCGTACGGCCGGGCGAGTATGAAATCTCCATCGGCGGACAGCAGCCGGGCGAAAGAAGCCGCGCGCTGACAGGACGTGAGACAGAGATTCTGACGGTCAGAAAAGAAGGAAATGAAGAGAACGTCGAGTATTAAGTATTAGATAGAAATTGAAAAACGAAGAGGGAGGTGGAATCGTCTGCCTCCCTCTTTTGGTGACAGAATGGAGAGACAGGATATGAGTACATTATGGTATACAAAACCAGCCGCAGAGTGGGAGGAAGCACTGCCGCTCGGCAATGGACGGCTTGGTGCGATGATCGCTGGAAATCTGCGCGAGGAACGGATCCAGGTTAATGAGGAGACGATCTGGTACGGCGGATGGGAAGACCGCCTGAACCCGGATGCAAGGGAAAATCTGCCAAAGCTGCGCCAACTGATCCGCGAAGGACGGATTTCGGAGGCAGAGCACCTGATCCGGCTGGCGTTTATCTCGGGACCGGACGGACAGAGAGGCTATCAGACGCTCGGCGATATCGAGATGAAATACGGAAACGATCCGTCCCCGGAGGAATGCACCGCGTACCGCCGCGAACTCGATCTGGACCGCGCGGTCTGCCGTGTGCAGTATGAGAATGCGAAAAAAGAAACGTTTGAACGGACCTGTTTTATCTCCAGACCGGCGGATTGTATGGTTCTGCATCTTCGTGCGCCGAAAGGAAAAGTGTCGGTTGAAGTGATGCTGGACCGTGCAAAATACTTTGACCGTACAGGAAAGGTCAACGATCACATGATTTATCTGAGCGGAAACCTCGGAAAAAATGCCCTGGAATTTGCCATGTGCCTGTCGGCAAAAGCAAAAGGCGGACGCGTGTATACGATGGGCCATACCCTGGTTGTAGAGGGAGCAGATGAGGCCGTGCTTTACTTTGGCGCGGACAGCACCTTCCGTTATGCGTCTGCGGACGTTGCCTCGTGGGAACCACGTGTGCAGGATGTGCTGGCAGAGAAAATTACCGAAAAGCTGGAGCGTGCGATGGCGCGGGAGTACGGCGAGCTGCTGGCGGAGCATGAGAAGGATTACCGGGAGTTTTACGACCGTGTGGCATTATCCCTGCCGGAAAAAGAGGAAAATGCCGCGCTTCCGACCGATGAGCGTCTGCAGAGGATCATAAGCGGCGGTACGGACGAAGGGCTTGCAAAGCTGTTGTTTGATTACGGACGGTATCTGCTGATCGGGTGCAGCCGCCCGGGGGATCTTCCGGCAACGCTGCAGGGCATCTGGAACAAGGACTTCATGGCGCCGTGGGACAGCAAATATACGATCAACATCAATACGGAAATGAACTACTGGCCGGCAGAGGTCTGCGCACTGCCGGAATGCCACACGGCGCTCTTTGATCTGATCGGGCGGATGAGGGAGCACGGACGGAGTATTGCGCGCCGGATGTACGGCTGCCGCGGCTTTATGGCGCATCACAATACCGATCTTTACGGAGACTGCGCGCCGCAGGATAACTGGATTCCGGCGACGATCTGGACAATGGGAGCTGCCTGGCTCTGCACGCATCTGTGGATGCATTATTCCTATACACAGGATCTGGAATTTTTGAAATGGGCCTATCCGGTGATGGCGGAGGCGGCGCTGTTTTTCGTGGACTTTCTGGAGGAGAAGGACGGCTATCTTGTAACAAACCCGTCCCTGTCTCCGGAAAATGTTTATATTCTGCCAAGCGGCGAGCAGGGCTGCTGCTGTATGGGTGCAACGATGGATCTGGAGATTCTGCGCGAACTGTTTACCGGCTGCAAAAAAGCGGCGGAGATTCTCGGGGATGCCGTGGATGAGGCAGTAATTCCAGACGTTTCGGATATGCGGAAATTACAGAAGGAAATCAATGCAGCGCTCGAAAAGCTGCCGCCGATCCGGATTGATTCTACAGGAAGAGTCATGGAATGGATGGAGGAATACGAGGAAGCAGAGCCGGGACACCGCCATGTGTCGCAGCTGTACGGCCTGTATCCGTCCGATCAGATCTCGATGGACAAAACACCGGAGCTTGCCGCCGCAGCTGCGGAAACCCTGCGTGTACGCCTTGCAAACGGCGGCGGCCATACTGGCTGGAGCCGGGCATGGATCATCAATTTTTATGCGAAGCTGTGGGATGGTGAAAAGGCGTGGGAGAACATTTGCCAGATGCTGGCAAAATCCACCTATGCCAATCTTTTTGACCGCCATCCGCCGTTCCAGATAGACGGAAACTTCGGCGTGACCGCGGCGATTGCACAGATGCTGGTGCAGAGCAGGGAACACAAAATCATTCTCCTTCCGGCGCTGCCGAAGGCGTGGGATCACGGTGAAGTGAATGGTCTGCGTCTGGTTGGAAATGCATCGATTGCACTTGCGTGGAAGAATGGAAAACTGACACGGTGTGCGGTTACAGCGGATCAGGCGTATGAAGGGGAAGTTGTGTATGGCGAGATGCGTCAAGCGGTAAAACTGGAAAAAGGTGAGACAGTTATGCTGGATGCGGTATTGCAGCTGCTTGAATCATAAACATGAAGATAGAAAATGCCGGGCAGAGAAAAATCTGTCCGGCGTTTTCAGCATATGTAAAGATTATAAGGCGATGGAGGAAAAAGAGGCTTCTTCTGCCAGCAGCAGGTGATAATAATGCTCGGAATAGCGGCAGAGATAACCAGGCATTCCCCGATAAGAACTGGTTTCTAAAAACGCGGCTGCGACGCAGGTGCGGCATATCGGCTGCAAACGGCATTGACAGCATTGGGAACTTAGGGAAATCTTCTGTGCAGCGGCGGAAACTTTTTCCCAGGCGGAAATAAATCCAAGATCAAAAACAGGTGCGGAGATTTCGGATAACATCACACAGGGGAAAAGAAAGCCCTGCCAGTTGATGAAGAAGGAGCAGTTTCCGGCAAGACAGGAGATATGACCATTGCCCCGTGGAAAAGACGGATTGTTGACGCGGTGGATGGATTCATGAACGTACTGCCGGAAAATATCGCTGGTCAGCTGCAGTTTCAGTGTCTGCAGGGCAAGCGCAGCGGCGTCTTCCGGGTTCAGGCGGACCTGAGCATCAAAAGGAAGGGAGCGTTCCCGGACGGCGGGCATCATATAGTGATCGGCATGAACGGGGACTCCAAGCTTTTTTCCGAGAACAAAGATTTTTGGAAAATCATGCGCATTCTTTTTAGTGACGCTACAGCTGATTTTGACATCAACGTTTCGTTCGCGGAGCAGACGGATGGCGCGGACGGTCTGATCAAAGCCCTGGGGGTAATGGCAGAGACGGTTATAGGAAGCGGCATCGGCACCGTAGAGCGTGATGTTAATGCGGCGCGGCCTGTACTCAGCAAAAAAATCAGCCCAGGATTCGTCCAGCAGGGTTCCATTGGTGTTGATGGTAAGAATCATGCCCATGTTTCGAAGCTCAAGATATAGTGTTTTGAAATCAGGAAAGAGAAGTGGTTCACCGCCGGTCAGAAGAAGAAAAAGTGTACCGGCTTTTTGCATCTGCTGTGCAAGCAGAATCCATTCATCAACTGTGCGGAGTTGTCCCTGACATTCCATTTCTGAACGGGACAGACGGACATAACACATGTCGCAGTTCATATTGCAGAGTGGCAGAAGCTCAAGCGCGCCGGTAATAGGAATGTGCTGCTGGCGCGCTTTCTGGAGAAAAGAACGCTCGAAGGTGGAAGCGTCGTCCATGTAGTTCATAAAGGTTCCTCCGAAAAAAGTGGTTTGATGAACCAATTATTAATAGGTATAGTAAAGGATCGAAACGAGTGGGTTCGATCCTTTTGCTGTGGTTTGAAAAATTATTATTTAGTGGAAAAATCAGGATTTGGCGGTTTGCCAAGTAGTGATGTCTAATTTGGTAGTACAATGAACGTTTGTACCATTTTCGGTCCAGATGACAACGGGGGTTGCTTCATCAACGCTGGTAGACTGGTCATCTATAAAACCACTGATAAATCCACTATCAGATTCCGCTTTATGAGTCGCGTTACAAGGATGATAGTTAGAAAATTGAGCGTGAGAGCCCCAGAGCAAGTCTTCCAATGAGCTTTTTTTTGCGATATATTTTTTTTGCCCAGATCCATCATAATAATAAACATTATAATAATGACCTTTTTGTCCGGCATTGCACTCAAAGTTATAAACCTTTCCACTATCTCCACAAGCCGCCACATACTCATTTGCAACAAATTCCTGAACCTCGATTACAGGTTCCATCCACTCTCTTCTCATAATGAAACAACCTCCTCTAATAATTGATATTTTAAAGTATCATGCACAAAGTTTAATACGGAATCTTGAATTTTTTCCTCCGGAGCCTCATACTCTTCTGACGCCTGTGCAACGACCTCCGAAATGGTATGCGGCTGCAAAAATGCATTCCAGAGGAATACGGCGGTATCGTTTGGAACCATTACAGCATTCGAAATCTGAGACGCAGCCCCGACGGGAATGATCGCGTATTCTCCTGCGATTTCACGCAGCAGATAATCGGCGCTGACACGATATTTCTTTTCTTTTATCGTTTGTAACAGATCCGACCTGGTCGGAGAAGCCATTGGTTCCATCAAAACCTCCTCTTGCAAAGTGCCGTGCCTTTTCGGGCGAACACCATTTCTGCCGTCAAACCGGTAAAATAGGAAAAGCGCGCAGAAGTGCAATTACAGTTATCATTACAGGTAATTATAAGAGAAAAAAGAGGAAAAGTCAAGGAAAAGAAGGAAAGAAAAGGAAGTAAAAAATTACAAGTTACATTACATAAGAGGAGTAAACAATTGACGGAGCATCTTTTTTTTGCTATCATAAATGCGGAAAAAGGGATCGTGACACGATGGGTGGAAAATGGAAGATTACAGAGAAAAAAAAGAGGAGTTTTTATGGAAAAAACATTTCAGACAGGGAGCTTTTCCTTCCGGCTGCGCTTTCCGGAGGAGCTGGTTCTTCCGGCGGATATGGAAAAGTTTGCGGTGGAAAAGGAGTCGGCAGACTACACCTATACCATTACCATTGTCGATACACTTCCGGAGGCGGAAGGCGAATTGCTTGTAAACCGGGTCGATCTGCAGGTGTTTCGTAACGGAGAAGGACTGGAAAGCCGCCTGATCGGTGTGAAAGGAGAAGAGCGTCCCTATGCACTGTATCGGGAGACAGCACAAAATCATGCACAGGTGTTTGTCGGAAGATGGTATCTGGATGGAGTTGCAAAATATGAGGTTGTATTTCTGTCTCTTCTTGCACTGGAACGCCGCCTGTCGGAGCGTCCATGCCTGATTCTGCACTGTGCATACCTGGAGTACCAGGGGAGGGCCATGCTCTTTTCTGCACCATCGGGAACGGGCAAAACCACGCAGGCGGGCCTTTGGGAGCAGTACCGGGGAAGCCGTACTGTAAACGGTGATAAGGCATTGCTTGAATATGACGGCAAAACGTGGACAGCAAATGGCTGGCCGGTCTGCGGAACGTCGGAGGTCTGCGAAAACAAAAAACTGCCAATCGGATGCATTGTGATGCTGAGCCAGGCGAAGCTGAACCAGGCATGGCGGCTTCGCCCGGCAGAGGCATTTACAAGCCTGTACGGACAGATTACCATGAACCGCTGGGATCGGGAGGAGCTGGTGAAAAACCTGGATCTTCTCGAGCGTCTGGTGGGAAAGGTGCCAATCTATCATCTGGCATGTGACATTTCGGAGGATGCGGTGAAAACGCTGGAGCAGGAGCTTGTGAGAGATTCGTCCGAAGAAGCAGCAGCTGCGGCTTTCCTGCAAAAAAATGCGATGCGGAAAATGGAGAAAAAAGCATGAGGCTGGTAGACACCCGCGCCTATGTCGGAATGCTAAAAGAGCTGGTAGAGCAGGGAAAAGAAGTGCGGATGGTGATTTCCGGGAGCAGCATGGCACCGTTTCTGATCCACGGACGGGACAGCATTTTTTTTTGTGCCCCGGAGCGGGAGCTGCGAAAGGGAGATATCGTATTTTATGAGCGGCCGGGCGGACAGTTTGTGGTGCACCGGATCTGTGGTGTTCATGGAGAAAGCTACGACCTGATCGGGGATGGACAGACAGAAATAGAACATAACGTGCGGCGGGAGCAGATTTTTGCACGGGTGACACAGGTGGAACGAAAAGGAAAAAGGCTTGCGCCGGGAAGCTTCTGGTGGGGCTTTTTTGAGAAGGTCTGGATTCGCATGATTCCGCTTCGACCGATGGGAAACCGGATCTATCGCCTTTTACAGGGAAAAAGACCCGCACACAGGGAAAACGAAAGGGAAAAAACATGATTACAGAAACAGAAACCGCATTCCTTGCGGTGGTTCGTGCGTTTTTGACGGAAGAAAAAGCAGCTCTGGGAGAACTTGCGGCGCTGACAGAAAAACAATGGAATCATCTGTTTGTCCTCGCGGCACAGCATTCGCTGCTGTCGGCGGTCTACGATGTTGTGGGCAAAACACCGGAATTTGCAGAGCTTCCGGATGAGCTTCGCAGACAGGTAAAAACGCAGGCGATGCAGAGCATTTTGCAGCAGGTTTCGCGTACCGCGCTGTTTCTTACGGATGAAAAGGAGCTGGAGCAGCTGGGCGTGCAGTCGCTGGTGATGAAAGGGATTGTGTGCAGAAGTCTCTATCCGAAACCGGATCTGCGCCCGTCCGGGGATGAGGATCTGCTGATTCAGGCAAAGGATTTTGCGGCAGTAGATGCCTGTTTTATGCGGAAGGGCTTTGTGCGGGACAAAGAAGCCGCAATGCCGGATGGGTCCAACGGCGGTACTGTTCCGGAAGAGATGGGCTACATTCATCCGAAAACAGGAGCCTTCTATGAAATACATACCAGGCTGTTCAGCACGGAATCTTCTGCCTATGGTTATCTGAACCGTGCATTTTCCGATGTTTTTGCGCATCCATCCCGGGTGGAAGTGCAGGGTCAGAGCATCTTTACCTTAGAAGAAACGCATCATCTTTTCTATCTTCTCTGTCACAGCTTCAAGCACTTTCTTCACGGCGGCGTCGGGATCCGTCAGATCTGTGATATGGTACAGATGATTCGTGTATATGGAAGAAAAATAGACTGGGAAATGTTCTGGCAGCTGTGCGAAGAGTATCACATGACGTGCTTCTGCATCAATCTGCTGGATATCGGCGAACGGTATCTGGGCTTTTCTTATGAAGCAAGTGGGGCAGTCCGTGCCGCAAAGAAGCTTCGCCCGGATTCCGAAGCGCTTCTGATCGATATTCTCGATGCCGGTTCATTCGGAAAATCGAGCGCGGGACGGATCCACAGCGCAAACATTACCCTGTATGCGGCAGAGACCGGTGCGGAAAAGCACACGGCCGGGGGAATCTGGAAATCGTTGGTTCCGGAAGCTTCCTATATGAAAAACAAGTATCCCTATGCGGCGCGGTATCCGTTTCTGCTTCCGGCTGCATATGTACAGCGGATTCTGAAATGGCTGGCGCAGGGAGAAAAAGAACAGAAATCGAGCATTGAAGTGGGCGCGGGACGCGTCGAGCTGCTGAAGAAATACGATATGATCCGTACCGCAGACGGGAAAAAGAGAGGAGATGCGCATGCAGGAAGAACCCAAAGAGAAAAGTAAAGACGCTCCCTTTGAGTCTCTCCGCATCCTGTCGGAGCGATGGAAAAACGGAACGTTCTCGGAAATTATCGATGACTGGAAATGGATTTTTAGCTACAGCGCGCGCTATAAGGGTGCGATCGTTTTTTACACGATTCTCGGTATCTTAAGCACTTCGCTTGGACTTGTCGGCAGTGTGGCAGGAAAATACCTGATCGATATCATCACCGGCTATCAGATACAGAAGCTCCCGCTGCTGCTTTGCATCATGATCGGAAGCACCGTGTTCAGCCTTGGATTTGAGAGTGTCATCAACCGCATTTCAACGAAGCTTGGTATCGCCATCAATAACGACATCCAGGCGGATATTTTTGACAAAATCGTCGATGCGGACTGGCTGGAAATCAGCAAATACGCAAACGGTGACGTACTCAACCGCTTCAACGGCGATATTGGAACGGTCAGCGGCAATGCAATCAGCTGGCTCCCGACGATTATCATTGCCGTGTATCGGTTTATTGCCACCTTCTTTGTGATCCTTCATTATGACTGGGTCATGGCGCTGATTGCTTTTTTAAGCGCACCGTTTCTGCTTCTGATGTCGCGGTTCATGATCCGCCGTCAGCGGGAATACAGCAAAAAAGTGCGCGAAATGAGCAGTAATCTGATGAGCTTTGAGGTAGAAGCGTTCTACAATTTTGATACGATTAAGTCGTTTGGCATCGCACCGTATTACAGCCAAAAGATGCGCTGGTGGCAGGGACTTTTCAAGGACATCAGTCTGAAATATAATCTGTTTACGATAAAAACCAATATTGTGATGTCCATTCTCGGGAGCGCGGTGGAGTTTACCGCATTCGGATACTGTCTGTTCCGTCTGTGGACGCACGACATTACCTATGGAACCATGACACTGTTCCTGCAGCAGCGGAGTAACCTCTCCGGCGCGTTTGGAAACGTGATTTCGATTATTCCATCTTTCCTCAACAGCTCCGTCTCGGCGCACCGGATCCGTGAGCTCGTAGAGCTGCCAAAAGAAGTCCATATCCCGGAGAGTGCAGAGCTTGATCCGCTGGCTAAGGATGGTTTCCGGGTACAGATGCGCGGGGTAGAGTTTTCTTATATAGAAGGAAACAAAGTAATCACCAGATCGGAGTTTCAGGCCGCTCCCGGCGAGATTGTAGCGCTGGTCGGCCCGTCCGGAGAGGGAAAAACAACGATGATCCGCCTGATTCTCGGCCTTATCCGCCCGCAGGAGGGGGAAACCGTGATCATTGCCTCAAACGGAAAAACGGTTCCCATGAACGCCGAAACGCGTCATCTCTTCGCGTATGTTCCGCAGGGAAATACGATCCTTTCCGGCACAATCGCCGAAAATATGCGCATGGTAAAAGAGGATGCGACCGACGAGGAGATTATCGAAGCACTTAAAATCTCCTGCGCCTGGGATTTTGTTCAGCATCTGCCGGATACCATCAACAGCCGCGTCGGGGAACGTGGCCGCGGTTTCTCCGAAGGCCAGTCCCAGCGGCTTGCCATCGCCCGTGCCGTCCTCCGCGATGCCCCGGTGCTGCTTCTGGATGAAGCCACCTCGGCACTGGATGTCACGACGGAACGAAACGTCCTCCGAAACATCATCCGTCAGCGTCCCAACAAAACCTGTATCGTTACGACGCACCGTCCGAGTGTCCTCGGCCTCTGCCAGAGAGTCTACCGTGTCATGAATGGAACCGTGGCCGAACTCGATGGGGCAGAAGGGGCAAAGATGGTGGAAGATTTTTGACAGAAAAAAGACACAAAAAAGACACAAAGGTCGGAAGAGTGATACTTCAAAGTCAAATCAGTTATAGAGTTGTAAGTCAAAATCCTGCTATAATACAACCATCAAAGGTCACACAACACGATACGTGAAAAGGAGAAAAAGTATGAAGAAAAAAGTGTTAGCAGGCATTCTTGCAGCAACTATGGCATTTTCCATGGCAGCATGCGGAAGCACAGGATCCAGTTCTGATTCCGGTTCCTCCGCAGCTTCCGGAAGCACAGCAAAGACAGAGGAAAAAGGCGAGCCGTACACTGTAACTATGGTACTGCAGGGCAGCCAGCAGCAGGATGAAGAGAGAATCGAAGAAAAAATCAACGAGATTCTGGAGCCGGAGCTGAATGCAAAGCTCGATATCGTTGTTCTTCCGTGGGCAAGCGCATCTCAGCAGTTACAGCTGATGCTTTCCGGCGATGAGAAAATCGATCTTCTGTACACAAATGCAACAACAGCTGTACAGTATATGCATTCCGGCCAGATCATGGATATGTCTGAACTGATTGACAAATACGGCACAAACCTGAAAGATATCTATGGCGAGGATATTGCAAAAACAAATCAGATTGATGGGTTTGTCTATGGCGTTCCGAACCAGATCGAACGAGGCAGCATTCCAGCCATCTTCATGAGAAAAGACCTGGTAGAAAAGTATAATATCAATACCGATGAAATCAAAGAGCCGAAGGATATGGAGAAAGTATTTGAGACCGTACAGGCAGGCGAGCCTGATATGACAATGCTGTTCTCCAGCAACAACAGTGATACGCCTCTGAGCCGTCTGTCCCGCGCTGATGGACTTGGCGATGCCAACACGGGCGCTCTGATGGATCAGACCAACAGCACAACCGTAGAAAACTACTTTGCAAGCGACTGGTACAAGGAGACTGCAACTATGCTGCATGACTGGTATCAGAAAGGCTATATCAGCAAGGATGCCGGAACAAACACAGAAAACTGGAGAACCGTATGCAAAGCAGGAAATCTCTTCTCCTTGTTCTTTGCTTATCATCCAGGTACCCCGGTTGAGTTCCAGAGCTCCACAGGATATGAGTTTGAAATCGTACCGTTCTATGATCAGCCGATCATCAACTCATCCTCTTACGGCGGAATTATCTTCTCTGTAGCACAGAACTCCGAAAATCCGGAAAAAGCAATGCAGGTTCTCGATTATATCTATGGCAGCCCGGAGGTCATGAACCTTCTGAACTGGGGCGAAGAGGGAACCGACTACGTAGTAGAAGATGAAGAAAACGGAATCATCAACTACCCGGACGGTGTAACAGCAGACAATGCAGGCTACAGCTTTAACTGTGGATGGGAGCTTCCGAACCAGTTCATCGCATACAAATGGGATGGATCTGACCCGCAGCTCTGGGACAAAATGCAGGAGTTCAACGCTTCCGGTATCGAGTCGAAAGCACTGGGATTTGTCTTTGATAACAGCGAATATGCGGATCAGGTATCAGCCCTGAACAACGTAATCAGCCAGTACAACGGCGCACTTAGCAGCGGCTCCGGAGATCCGGAAGAACTGCTTCCACAGTTCCTGGAGGCACTGGACGATGCGGGAATCGATGATGTCATTGCTGCAAAGCAGGAGCAGCTGGATGCATTTCTTGCAAAGAAATAGGCTAATTTGTAAAAAGAACACGACCGGGGCGGAAGAAAATCCGGTGTGATACAGTAACCGAAGGCTCCACTCTTACTAGAAAAGATGTGGAGCCTTCTCTGTGAAAGAACCTGAAAAAACAGCCCTCATAAAAGGAGACACGCTTTATGAAAAAAGCAGAGGTTAAAAAAGGAAAAAAGAAAAACGTGCTGAAGGAATACTGGCCGCTTTATCTGATGATGCTTCCGGCACTTCTGTATCTGCTGATCAACAACTATATCCCGATGGCAGGTATGGTGATTGCGTTTAAAAAACTGAATTTTGCGAAAGGTATCTGGGCAAGCCCGTGGGCAGGACTTAAAAACTTCAAGTTCCTGTTTGCTTCCAAGGATGCATGGATTATTACAAGAAACACGTTGCTGTATAACGTTGCATTTATTCTTGTAAACATGGTAGTCGGAATTGCCATTGCGATTCTGATTACGGAGGTAAGAAACACAAAGCTCAAAAAGATATATCAGAGTGCGATTCTTCTTCCGTTCCTGATGTCCATGGTTATCTTAAGCTACATCGTATATGCGCTTCTGAGTGCAGAAAATGGTCTTGTCAACAACTCGATCCTTCCGTTGTTCCACATTGACCCGATTCAGTGGTACCAGAAACCGAAATACTGGCCGGCGGTCCTGATCATCGCGAACTGCTGGAAGGGCGTAGGATACGGATGCCTGATCTACATTGCATCGCTGATCGGTATCGATCCTTCCTTCTATGAGGCTGCCAGACTGGACGGCGCAAGCAAATGGCAGGAGATTACGAAAATCACACTGCCGAGCCTCGTTCCGACCATCATCACCCTGCTGCTTCTCAGCATCGGAAGAATTTTCTATTCCGATTTCGGTCTGTTCTATCAGGTACCAATGAACTCCGGTGTTCTGTTCCCGACCACAAACGTTATCGATACCTATGTATACCGCGCCCTGATTGAGCAGGGAAATATCAGTATGTCATCTGCAGCCGGTGTATACCAGTCTCTGGTAGGCTTCTGTGTCGTAATGTTGAGTAACTGGATTGTCCGCAGAGTAGACAAAGACCAGGCATTATTCTAGGAGGATGGAAGTATGACAAATTCAAAAAAAGCAAAACGTTTCCAGTTCTGGATTAATGTAGTACTCATTCTGATTACGTTATCCATTGTACTGCCGTTTGTACTCGTATTTATTTCCTCGCTGACCGATGAAAACACACTGATCCGCAACGGATATTCGTTCTTCCCGGAGAAATTTAGCTTTTATGCTTACTCCTATATCATCCGTCAGGGTGAGAAAATCCTGAGAGCGTACGGAATCACCGTTTTTGTAACGATTGTTGGTACCGCTGCAAATATTGCGATGTCCGCTCTGTTGGCATATCCGCTTTCTGTTAAAAAACTGCCGTACCGCAGAGCAATTACCTTTTTCGTATTCTTTACGATGCTGTTCAACGGCGGACTGGTGCCGACCTACTTGATGTATGTAAATTATCTTCACATCAAAAACACGATCTGGGCGTTGATTGTTCCGGGCTTCCTGTTAAGTGCAAACAACGTGCTGATGATCCGAAGCTACTTTAACACCAGTATCCCGGACGCGCTGTTCGAGGCGGCCAAAATCGATGGCGCAGGACACATGAAGATTTTCACCAGCATCACACTGCCGCTTGGAAAACCGATTCTGGTAACCATGGGACTGTTTTCCGCACTTGGCTATTGGAATGACTGGACAAATGGTTTATACTATTTATCAGGAAATGAAGGCCAGAAGCTTTACAGTATCCAGAACCTGCTGAACCAGATGATCACCGATATTCAGTACCTGGCAAGTGGAAAAGTAACTGGAAATATCGGTGCCGAGGTGGCAAAGCTGCCGACAACCTCGATCCGTATGGCAATCGCATTTATCGCCATGCTGCCGCTGTTTATCATCTATCCGTTCCTTCAGAAATACTTCGCAGAAGGTATCACACTTGGCGCGGTAAAGGGATGATTTTCCATGCAGGAATAAAAAAGAGAAACATTTCGGTGTTTCCGACATAAATCAGAAAAACAGTACAGACTCATGGAAACATGAGGTGTACTGTTTTTCTGCTGTATTATATTCAGAAAAAAAGATCAGTTCGTAAAATCAAACACGGAAAAATTTCGAGCGTACCGGAACAGAAAAAAGGAGGAAACTTCATGCGTATTTCAAAACAGACGAAAAAAACAACACTGGCGCAGCAGGGGCGTTATCTTTTGATCTGCCTGCTGAGTATGCTGCTGCTTTTTCTGGCTGGGAGCGTGCTTATTCTGAACCGGACGCAGCGGCAGGTATATGAGCAGCTGGAAGAGATTTCAAAGCTGTATACGGATGAGCTGGATAACCGTTTTTTTCGAATCAGCCGAAACCTGTTCTCGACTGTAATGGACGGCTCCAACCCGGATTCTGCGTTCTGGAAATATATGGATCTGATGGAGAAGGATCAGTATGAGGAATATGTCATTACGCAGCTGCGAAGGAATTATGTATCTGCAGCGTGGGATTTTGGAACGGATTACAATGTTTTTCTCTATACGCAGAAGGATGACAGCTTATATCAGCTGAGCATTTCCTCCGACGGGCTTTACGCCGTTGACCCGTATCTGCAGGAGGCACTGAAGCGCCGGATCAAAAGCCTGTCGCAGCAGGCGTATGCAGTCAAGAAAAAATGGACCGTGATGTGCCAGGGAGACGATATTTATATGCTCAAGGTAGCGCAGAGTCAGGGCGTTGGACTCGGCTGCTACGTCAATCTGAAGACAATTCTGGAACCGTTCTCTGAACTGTCTCTTGGGAAGAGCGGCTATGTCAGCCTCGTTGACCAGAACGGAAAAAGCATCGGAATACTGACGGAAAAAGGAATTGTAACGGACGATTCGAAAATTGATACTGACAATTACACCTTCCGGCAGGAGCTTTCGCAGGCACCGTTTGAAATCCGGATTAAAATCTCCTGGACGGGAGTCTTAAATCTGATGACGGGAAGTGTGTTTGCCCTTCTTGGCGTTGCTTTTCTGATGGTGATTGCCGGTTCCGTGCTGCTGTTCCACCTGGAAACAAAAATCCTGAAGCCGGTCGGTATGTTTACGGAAAATCTTCAGAAATATGACAATGGGGACCTCACCTATCAGATGTCGGAAGGAAACCTGGTAGAGCTGGAGCAGATTGACGATAAATTCCGAAACATGATTCACCAGATCCGCCGGTTGAAGATCACGCTGTATGAGCAGGAGCTGCAAAAACAGAAAATCGAGATGGACTACCTGAAAATCCAGATCCGCCCGCATTTTTATATGAACTGTCTGAACTTTATCTACAGCATGATCGACTTCGGTCAGTACGACCATGCAAAGTCGATGAGCCGTATTACGTCCGATTATCTTGCGTATATTTTCCGGAATACAAGCGAGATGGTGCCGGTAACGGCGGAGACGAACCACTGTGAAAATTACCTCAAAATTCTGCTGCTGCGCTATCCGGAAAAATTCACCTATTATTTTGAGGTTCATGAAGAGGTGGAAAACGCAGTAATCTTCCCGTTCCTGATTCAGGTGTTTGTAGAGAATGCGGCAAAACATGCCCTGACGCTGGAGACGGTTCCGCTGATTTCCGTGACGGTTTACCCGGAGGACCGCGGAGACGAAAAGTATGTCAACATTTATATTTCGGACACCGGAAACGGCTTTCCGGAGGAGACGCTGCAAAGGCTGAAAGCAGGGGAAGATATTTCCGAGCATGGAAAGCATATCGGGATTGAAAACTGTCTGAAACGATTCCACTATTATTATGGCGATTCCGGCGAGATTCATTTCGATAACAGTCCGCTCGGCGGAGCGATTGTAGATATCCATATTCCATACAGGACAGGGGGAGAAGAACATGAAACTATTGCTCGTGGATGATGAAGAGTACGTGATTGAAAGTATCAAAAGAAACCTCGATCTTACAGAGACCGGGGTGAGCGAGGTGTACACTGCGTTTTCCGTACAGCAGGCGAAAAATATCATGGGAATGGTGGACATTGATATCGTGATCAGCGATATCGTGATGCCGGGCGGAACGGGATTCGACTTTGTGGAGTGGGTCAGAAAAGAGGAGCTGAAGGTCCAGGTCATATTCCTGACAAGCTATGCGGAGTTTGACTATGCCAGAAGAGCGATTCAGCTGAACAGTGTCGATTATCTGCTAAAGCCCATCGATTTTGACAAGCTGAAGGAGGCCGTACAGCGTGCGGCGGAATCCGTTGCGAAAGAAAAGAAAATACAGGATCTCAGGCAGGAAAGCATCAAGTGGAACCAGAACAGGAAAATTCTGCAGCAGGATATCTGGAAAAATGTGCTGAAAGACGGCTTCTCCGAGGAGAAGTTCTGCGAAACGGCAGCACAGCGTCAGCTGCCATACGGACCGGGACACTATTTCCGGCTGATTTGTCTGATGCCGGAAATAAAGAGCAATAAGCGGGAGATATGGGATACCGCGACCATGGAATTTGTGATCGAAAATGTGCTGTCGGAACTGTATGAGGAAACGGATATTGCGGTAGATACTGTTTTTTACCAGGAACCGGGCATCTACTGGATTGTTACACAGTCAAAGGAAAAAGCATTCCCGCAGGACGCTGGGCGGGACTGTGAAATTCTGCGGCAGTTTGTTGCGTGGATGAATGAAAAAATCTATCTGGAGCTGTGGTGCGGTGCCGGACAGTGGGAATCTGTACTGGGGATGCAAAAGCAGAGCCGGAATCTTCAGAAAATGCGGGAGGGAAGCCTTTCCGTGCGGAACGAGGTGCTGTTTCTGAACGAATTTCAGGCTCCGCAGACCAGCTACGAAAATAAGGAGCTGGATGTGTGGAAAGCTCTGCTTTCGGAGGAAAAACCGGAGGAGCTGCTGGAGCGGCTGCAGAAATACCTTGACCGGACGGAGCGGGAAGGAATGATTACCAGGGAGCTTCTGGTAGCACTCCGTACCGATCTGACGCAGGTGGTGTATGCATGGCTTTCGGAACGGGAGATCAAGGCGTATGCACTGTTTGCAGATGCGGATATGGAAAACCTGCATCGGAATTCCCTTTATGGCAGAGAAGAGATGATGGAATATGCCGGGGTACTGGTTCGGAAAGCAGTTCAGTACAGACAGTACATCAACAAATCAGATTCGGTTACGAGTCAGGTATGCGCTTATATCGATGCACATTACCGGGAGGAGATTCACCGGGAGGAGCTTGGGGAGCTTGTCTTTTTGAATACGGATTATCTGTCCCGGATCTTTAAAAAAGAAAAGGGTATTTCGATCAGTAATTATATCATCCAAAAGCGGGTGGAGGAGGCAAAAAAGCTCCTGACACAGAGCACGCTGCCGATCAATACGGTGTCGCTGTATGTGGGGTACAGTAATTTCTCGTACTTTACGAAGATGTTTAAGGATAATACGGGATACGCACCGCTGGAATACCGAAGAAGTTTTAGTGAAAAATAGCGGAAAGCCACCCTTCACATGTCCGGGAAATAACAGAGGATTTTATCACTTTCTTACGCACCGGAACAGCAGCAAACAGGTCGGAATAGTGAAAGAAAAAGGTCGGATCAGGGGATATTTTTTTCAGGTCAGATGTGGTAAAATTTCAGTATAAGATTCAGAAAAAATGGAAAAACGATATTTTTCTGACATTTTAGGGGTTTCTGAAGAAGCAGATACAGCAAAAACGAGGTATGGAGGAGAAAAAATGACCGAGCAGAAATTAAAAGAGCTTCTAGCCGACATGACGCTGGAAGAAAAAGTGAACCAGATGAGCCAGGTGGTGGGTGCCTTCTTCAATAAAGATATGGACATCACAGCCATGGGACCGATGGCGGATAAAGGCTTTACGCCGGAAAACGTAGCGCTTTCCGGTTCCATCCTGGGCAGCATGGGTGCAGAAACGTTAAAGAAAATCCAGAAGGATTTTGTGGAGCAGCACCCGCATCACATCCCGATGTTGTTCATGCTGGATATCATCAACGGCTTCAAGACCATTTTCCCGATTCCGCTGGGACAGGGCGCAACGTTTGAACCGGAGCTGTCCGAAAAGTGTGCGGCAGTTGCTGCAAAAGAGGCAGCTGTTTCCGGCCTTCACGTAACCTTCGCACCGATGACCGACCTGGTCCGCGATGCAAGATGGGGCCGTGTCATGGAGTCTACCGGTGAGGATCCGTATCTGAACGGTCTGTTCTGTGCCGGAATGGTGCGCGGATTCCAGGGAGACGATCTGAAGGAGCCGTACAAGATTGCTTCCTGTGTGAAGCATTTCGCAGGCTATGGTGCTCCGACAGCAGGAAGAGACTACAACACCGTAGAGCTTTCCGAGCATACCTTCCGTGACTTCTATCTGCCGTCCTACAAAGCCGGCATCGATGCAGGAGCAGCGATGGTAATGACTTCCTTCAACACGGTAAACGGTGTTCCGGCAACCGGAAACAAGAAACTGATGCGCGGCATCCTGCGTGACGAGATGGGATTTGACGGAGTTCTGATTTCCGACTGGGCGGCAATCGAGGAGATTATTTACCACGGCTACTGCGCAGACCGTGAGGAGGCAGCTGTCCGCTCCGCCGAGGCAGGCGTTGACATTGATATGATGACCGGTATTTACTGCGAAAACCTGTGCCGTCTTGTAAGAGAGGGCAAGATTTCCGAGGATCTGATCAATGAGTCCTGCATGCGTATCCTGGAACTGAAAAACAAACTGGGACTGTTTGAAAATCCGTATAAAGACGCAGATGAGACGAAAGAAAAAGAGGTCATTCTCTGCAAAGAGCACCGCGATCTGGCAAGAGAAGCCGCAAGAAAATCGTTTGTACTGCTGAAAAACGAAGAGAAAATCCTGCCGCTTGGCAAGGAGAAGAAGATTGCCTGGGTCGGACCGTATGTCCACAGCAGAAACCTGATGGGCTCCTGGTCCTTCATCGGAGATGCAAAGGATGTGACAAATCTGGAAGAGGCCGTAAAAGCGCAGGCAGATACGACAAACATGAGCTTCCATGCAGGCTCTCCGATGCTTGGCTCCGACATCCGCCTGGAGGGCTTCGGCGAGGCGATGGAGCAGTCCACCACGCCAGAAGAGGAAGAAGCAATGCTTCTTGAGGCTGTAAACGCAGCAAAAGAGGCTGATGTTGTCGTTCTTGCGATCGGTGAGGATCGTCTGCAGTCCGGCGAGGCAACCAGCAACGCGAACATCCGTATCCCGGAAATCCAGCAGAGACTTCTTGAGCGCGTTTCAAAAGTCAATGAAAACGTTGTCGTTGTCCTCTTCAATGGCCGTCCGCTCGACCTGCGCGATGTCGTATCGAAAGCAAAAGCCGTTCTTGAAGTGTGGATGCCGGGTACCGAGGGTGCCAATGCAATCGCAGACGTTGTTTTTGGTGCATACGCTCCAAGCGGCAAGCTGACCATGAGCTTCCCGTACTCTGTAGGCCAGGTGCCGGTTCACTACAACGAATATTCCACCGGAAGACCGCATGTGCCGGGCAAGGACAAAGACCGTTTCCGTTCCAAATACCTCGATATCCCGAACGCACCACTGTTCCCGTTCGGATATGGCCTTGGCTACACCAGCTTTGCAATTTCAGATGTGAAACTGGACAAGGCAGAGCTTGGCATGGAAGATGAGATTAAAGCCTCCGTAACCGTGAAAAACACCGGCGATACAAAGGGAACCGAGACCGTACAGCTTTACATCCACGACGTAGCCGCATCCGTGGTACGCCCGGTGAAAGAGCTGAAAGATTTCTGCAAGGTAACCCTTCAGCCGGGAGAAGAAACCGAAGTCATCTTCAAAATCACAGAAGAAGAGCTTCGCTTCCTGACAGAAAATGAGCGTGTAGAAAGTGAAAACGGTGCTTTCGAAGTCTTCATCGGAAGCGACAGCACGACAGAGAATAAGGCAGAATTTGTGCTGAAAAAATAAGAAGCAATACTGGGATGTAGCGTAAGCGGAATCAAGATGGGGGTCTGAATCGCTACGGAAAGATAAAAGAAAAGCCAGCCACAAAAAGCGAAAAGAATTTTGCTTTTGCGGCTGGCTTTTTTCTGCCGGTACCGTATTGACCCTTCTGTTAAAACAAAGTAAAATAGAAATTGGTATTGGGACGAAAGAGAAGAAAAGAAATGGGGTACTTAGGAAACAAGTTACAGGGGAAATACCACAAAGACACATTCCAGACCGCCGTCAACATGGCGTGGCCGGCGATCGTGGAGTCGTTTTTCATTGCATTTGCGGGTCTTGTAGATTCGCTGATGGTAAGCTCGCTTGGCTCCTACGCAGTTGCCGCGGTCGGTCTGACGACACAGCCGAAGCTGCTTGGCCTGGCGTTTTTCTTTGCGCTGAATGTGTCGATTTCTGCTCTCGTTGCGCGGCGGCGCGGAGAGCAGAGGCAGGGTGCGGCGAATGAGACTCTGGTAACTGCGCTTGTATTTATTATCCTTGCGGCAGCTGCATTCAGTGTTGGATTTGTGGCGTTTGCAAGTCCGATTATCCATCTGTGCGGTTCAACGGCGGAGACTCATAATGGCGCAGTAACATATTTCCGTATCATCATGGGCGGTATGATTTTTAACTGTATCCAGATGGGGATCAACTCGGCACAGCGCGGTGCGGGCAATACAAAAATCACGATGCGCACAAATGTAACATCAAATACGATTAATATTATTCTGAATTATCTTCTGATCAACGGCCATTTCGGGTTCCCGGCACTCGGCATTCAGGGTGCGGCACTGGCAACCGTCACAGGAACGGTTGTCGGATGTGTGATGAGCATCCTTTCCATCACAAAGCAAGACGGATTCCTGAACCTTGGCTATATTCTGAAGAACAAAATTAAACCGACGATTGCAGCGTTCATCAGTCTGGTCAGGGTCGGGTACAGTGTGTTTTTCGAGCAGGTTTTCATGCGGATCGGCTTTATGATGACGGCGATCATGGCGGCCAAGCAGGGAACCGATGCGATGGCGGCACACCAGGTCGGCATGAATATTATGTCGCTTTCGTTTGCGTTCGGTGACGGCCTCCAGTCCGCAGCGGTTGCACTGATCGGCCGGAGCCTTGGCGCAAAAAAGCCGGATCTGGCGAAGGAGTACGGCAGAACGTGCCGTCTGATCGGCGCGGGCATCGCAGTATGCCTCGTTGCCATTTATCTTTTCGGCGGAAGATGGCTGTACAGCCTGTTTTTCGAAGAACAGCATATCATTGAAATCGGGGTCAGCATCATCCATGTTATTATCTTCGTCGTCATTTTCCAGATCTGTCAGGTTATTTACATGGGATGCCTGCGCGGTGCGGGAGATACACTTTATACGGCAGTTGCATCTATGATCAGCGTTACGTTTATTCGTACGATCGTTTCCTACCTCGGCGGTTACACGCTGGGCTTGGCATCGTCGGAATCTGGTTCGGCGTGCTGGCGGATCAGATGTCACGGTTTATCTTTGCGACGATCCGATTCAAACAGGGAAAATGGGTGAAAATTAAGATTTAATTGAATCAAGCAGCGAAGCAGATTGCGAATATCCGCTTGACGTAACGATTCAGAGCCATGCGAAAGGGTACTCTGAATCATTACCAATATAAAACTAAAACAGGAGGAAGCAAAACGATGTACAAATTTGACAGAGAAGCCTATGACAGGCGGATGGAGTGGTACCGCGACGCCCGTTTCGGCATGTTTATCCACTGGGGGCTTTATGCCATCCCGGCGCGCGGAGAATGGGTGCGGAGTACCGAGCAGATTCCAAAAGAAGATTATATGAAATATTTTGAGGAGTTCAATCCTGTTGATTTCGAGCCGCGGAAATGGGCCAAGGCGGCGAAAGAGGCCGGTATGAAATACGTGGTTCTGACTGCCAAGCATCACGATGGATTCTGCCTCTTCGACAGCCAGTATACCGATTTCAAATCCACCAACACGAAATGCGGCCGCGACCTCGTTGCAGAGTACGTTGATGCCGTCCGCGCAGAAGGACTGAAGGTCGGTTTGTATTTCTCCCTGCTCGACTGGTTCCACGACGATTTCCCACATTACGGCGACCGGAACCACCCGATGCGGAACAACCCGGCATACAAAAACGATGACCGCGATTTCGACCGCTATCTGACCTACATGCACAATCAGGTACGCGAGATCTGCACAAACTACGGAAAGCTCGATGTGCTGTGGTTTGACTTTTCCTACGATACGCTGCGCGGCGAAGCATGGAAAGCGACGGAGCTGATCAATATGGTGCGGAAGCTCCAGCCGGATGTCATCATCGACAACCGTCTCGAGGTGAGCGGAGAGGGCTACGGTTCTCTGGCGGCCGGAAATCCGACCTCGTACCACGGCGACTTTGTGAGCCCGGAGCAGATGATTCCGCCGAACGGCATCCAGGATGTAAATGGAAACGATATCGCCTGGGAATCCTGCGTTACGATGAACAATCACTGGGGTTATTGTGCCAACGACCACTTCTTCAAACCGGCACCGATGCTGATCAAAAAGCTGGTCGAGTGCGTATCGAAGGGTGGAAACCTGCTTTTGAATGTCGGCCCGGACGCCAGGGGAAATATCCCGGAGGAGTCGATCGAACGGCTGGCTGAGATTGGAAAGTGGATGAAGAAAAACGGAGAGAGCATTTACGGCTGCGGAAAAGCCGGTATTGAGAAACCGGACTTTGGCCGTGTGACGCGCCACGGAAACCATCTGTATTTTCATGTCTATGAAAATACCGTTGGGCCGCTGCCGCTGCCCGGCGTGAAAAAAGAAGAAATTCAGGCGATCCGCTACGTCGCAACCGGCGCGGAAATCCCGGTTTCCACAAGCTGGGTACACAGCGATTATCCGACCATGGCATTCGCCGATCTCGGCGAAGACCCGGTATTGCCGGATGGAGTCGATACAGTCATCGATGTGATTCTGAAAAAGTAGAGGGTAAAGCATCAGCCACAGTTTTCCGAAAGGGTTTCTGTGGCTGATTTTTTGCGTGGCAGGAAAGTTCGCTGAAGTTTCCTGCCACGTAAAATCGGATTTGATCCTGGAGCGTATCTGAAAAAGCATTTCCGCAAGCTGCAAGCCACACTTTGCGGAAAAGTCTTACAAGTTCTTACAAAATTCTGTATTTTTCGCTCCGACGATTGACAGTTCTGACAGAAAAATGCATACTGAAAAAAACACAAGATCACAGCCCATGCTTCGAAATTTAACCGAATCAAGCAAGTAGCGAAGCGGATTGCGAAGATCCGCCTGACTCCTTTTCCTGCGCAGGGAAGGATAAGAGCTTTCGGAGTGAGAAAAGGGCAGTCTGTTTTTAGAAACGAAGCAAGAGAATGATAGCTTTGCTTTACAAAGAAAAAAGAGGGGGAATAAAACATGATTCGTCTGAACCACGTCAGTAAGATTTACGGAGACGGAAGCAAAAAAGCCGTCGACGATCTTTCCTGGGATATCGAAGATGGAAAGATCACCGGCTTCATCGGTCCTAACGGGGCCGGAAAAACGACAACGTTAAAAATGATCACCGGTATCCTTGCGCCGTCCGAAGGAACGATTGAAATCAATGGAAAAGATATCCAGAAGGATCCGCTCGAAGCCAAGCGCCAGTTCGGTTTTGTGCCCGATGATCCGGATGCGTTTCTTCGCGTCAGGGGAATTGAATATCTGAATTTTATGGCAGATATCTACGGTGTCGGAACGGAAGAGCGTCAGCGTTTTATCGAAGAAACCGCAAAACGCTTTGAGATGGAAGAGAACCTTTCGAGCCGTATCATGAGCTACTCGCATGGCATGCGTCAGAAAATCATGGTGATGGGCGCACTGATCCACAAGCCGCCGGTCTGGATTCTCGATGAGCCGCTGACCGGCCTTGACCCGCGCTCCGCGCACGAGCTCAAACAGATGATGCGTGAACACGCCGATGCCGGAAACGCCGTGCTGTTTTCCACCCATGTGCTGGAAGTAGCGGAAAAACTCTGCGACCGCATCGCCATCATCCATCACGGCCGCCAGGTATACCTGGGTACCCTGGAAGAATTAAAAGCGGCCTATCCGGATCAGACACTTGAAAATATCTTTCTGGAGATCACCGAACATGCGTAACTTATGGATTCTCACCCGTTTCCTTCTGAAAAGCGGACCAGGAAAAAGCAATCAGAAGAGCGGAAAAAAGAAAGCATTTTCGGACGGAGGACGTATCGTTGTATACCTTCTGCTTGGTGTCTGCCTCCTTCCCGTGTCGGTCTTGCTGTTTCTTCTGGGATATTCCGGCTATACCTTCCTGCAGCCGCTCGGGCTGGAAACCCTGCTGATCGAGTTCGTCTGTGCCATCGGCATGATGGTCATTTTCTTCTATGGCCTGCCGCTGTTTCTGAGCGAGTATTACATGGACTCTGACCTCGTAAAGCTTTTGCCGCTGCCGTTTACCCCGGCGCAGATTGTCGGTGCGAAAGGCTTCTGCTGTCTGCTGAACGAATACTATCTTATTGTACTGCTGTTCTTTCCGTTTCTGTTAGGGTACGGGATCAGCGCCCAAATGGGCATTTTTTACTGGATCAATATGATCCTCGCCTGCCTTATTTTCCCGGTTGTGCCGCTCGTTTACGCCGCAGTTTTGACGATGCTCGTGATGCGTCTTTTCAAAAATATCCGAAACAAGGATTTCTTAAGCTACCTCGGATTCGCCGCATCCCTGATTTTTGCGATCGGCATCAACGTATTTTCGCGCAGTATCGGAAATTTTGAAATGCAGGATATTATGAACCTGATGGAAAGCCAGAAGGGCACTCTGCGCGCCTTCCGGACCATTTTTCCGAACCTGCCCCTGATGACCGGAAGCCTTGCAGATGCATCCTTTCTCAAAATGATACTCTACATCGCTACAACAGCCGTCATCCTTGCTGTCTTTTTCGCCCTCGCCTGGAAAATCTACCTCCCGGCTGTCCTCGGCATGAGCGAAACCACCAGCGAAAAACGCATTTTATCCAAAGAAGAAGTGACCCGAACCGTCAAAAGCAAAAATCCGGTCCGCACCTACGCGATGATTGAATGGAAAAAACTGTACCGCACACCGGCCTGGTTCATGAATTGTGTTCTGATGCCTCTCATCTGGCCGGTCTTCATGCTTGGTATTGCCCTCATTTCAATCATTTCCAGCCTGGGCATGGCTAAAACCACCGGCCTTTGGACCCGGCTTGTCGCCGATGGCACTATATTCCGCCTCCTGAAAGGGGAACTGCCCGTCGCAGTTGCCGTCCTTACCGCCGCCGGAATCGCCGTCATGATGTCCATGTTCTGCGTGATCTCCGCCACAGCGATGTCCCGAAAGGGCAGCGAATACATCTATATGAAATGCATTCCGATGAGCTATCACGACCAGATCCGTGCCATGCTGGTAAGCGGCATCCTGATCAGTCTCCTTGGCACCTTGCCGTACTCTCTGGTCTTCAACATGATTGCTGTCGTCTTCGGTCTGCACCCGGCGACCCTTCTTTACACCACGGCGATCACGGTTTTATTTACCCTGTTCGTCAACTATGAACAGCTCCTTTTTGACCTTGCATTTCCGAAATTAAACTGGGAAAACGAAACCGCCGCCATAAAATCCAACAACCGCTCCCTGATCTCCGTCCTCATCGACCTCACCGTCGGCGCAATCCTGATCGGAGCCGGCTACCTGCTGTACGGAAAACTTCAGCTCAACATCCACATCACCACGAGTGTGATGATTCTGCTTACCGCAGTCCTGACCTTCGCCATGCGAACCGCCCTTTTTAAATGGGGCGTTCAAGTGATGGAACATCTGGAAAGCGCTTAACAGTTTCGAGACATAATAACAATATTAAAATGTGATAGAAAAGAGATTTCAGCCAATGTGCGGATCTCTTTTTTTTGCGCTCCTTTCCAATTTCGCTGCGTATTTTCTTTTATCGATTATGCTTCATTGTACTGCTAAAAGACCTGTGTGGGCAATCCATTGCCGCCATTCCCCGAAAATTTTAAAAGACGGACAAAAAACAGAGGATTTCTCTCTGCATTTTGTCCGTCTCTCTACAACGTATTTATTGGATTCTCCGTTTACGGAAATGATTTCGGAAATGATGAACTAATTCATCGCCTCACCCTTCAGCAGTCTGCTGATGTGCTTGTACAGAAGCATGGTTACCAGTGATACCACAACACCTTTGATGATATTAAACGGTACAACGGCAAACAGAACAAAGGTCGGAAGGCTTGTAATTGCTTTGTTGACTGCGGATCCCATTCCCACAAGGGCATCCATCGGCATTCCAAAGGCTGCTGCATAAGCCGGAAGCAGTACAAAAGCGTTCAGAAGACCGCCGGCTGCTGCCAGAAATACGGTTCCGACTGCCATACCGATCATGGCATTTTTCTTTGTTTTCTGTGTTTTGTAGATCCATGCGGCCGGCATAACATACGCGCAGCCGATCAGGAAGTTTGCCACTTCGCCAACACCTGCGGTGGTACTTCCTTTCATAACAAGGTTCAGCAGAATCTTAATCAGCTCAATCGCAGCTCCGGCAAGAGGTCCCATCGCAAAGGCTCCGATCAGCACCGGAACTTCGCTTAAATCAATCTTGTAGAAACTCGGGGCAAACGGAAGCGGGATGTCAAAAAACATCAATACGACTGCGGCGGCGCCGAGCATTGCCACCTGTACCATATAACGGGTTTTTCCGATTTGCGACATCTTTGATGTCTGTTTTGCTGTTGTCTGTGCATTCATAGCTGCATTTCTCCTTCTTTTTTGGAGATCTTGACCGGTTTTGCCGGAAGTAACGAGTCCAAATACGCTCCACGAATTTGAACTCGTTTTCGCGGCAGTCGCCAAGGTCTCGTGCAAGCACGGACTTTGGCTCGTTGCCCGCGAAAAAAAGTGCCCTGAATTCCTTTTCTTGAATTCAGGGCACCAAAAAATATTTCCATGCAAATAAACTTTATTTCATCTTCTTTCATCCAGACTTTAACTGTTGGTCCCGGAGTTGCACCGAGTCAGCCGCTGTTTGATATCGCAGCGGGTCGCGGACTATACCGCCAGTAGGGAATCACACCCTGCCCTGAAGATCTCCGTATTTTGTTTTTACAGGAATATTTTATTCATATTCACACAATTTGTCAATACTTTTTTTCAGACAATACATTATCTGGTTAGTTTGCTACACCCATCTGAATTTTTCCTGTGCTCTTATTTTTCAGCACACGCAGATAGCAGATCCGCATATCTCCCTTCAGGACGAGACGGATCTCAGATGCGCCGTCCGTCTGCGGTCTGTCTGCGAGGGAAATTTCAACATCCTCATAAACCGGCTCGCGGTACCGGTTGCGCTCTTTTACTTCTTTCTCCGCATAGCGGTCCAGTTTCGGAGCACTGCGGAACTCGCAGGTTCTTGTGTCACCGGTAAAGCTTCCCATTGAAACACTGTCCACAAAGGCTTCCACACTGCCGCCGCGTTCACTCTTCACATGAAGTGCCAGAACAGCAGCATCGGAAAGATCACAGTCACGGTAAACGAGAACACCTTCTTTCGTCTCATCCTGCACGCGGACTGCTTTGAAATTGAAGTGGCCTTCCGTCAGATACATGTTCTCGTAATCATCGTAGTGGTCTGCCGCGGTAAATGCACTCAGATCGCGTACTCCCCTTTTTCCGCCCGGAATAAAGATTTCTGTGGAAACGGCTTTATCCTTGCAGGATGCGCCTGCATAGATTTCATACGTTCCCTCTTCTACCATCAGTCTGCGGCTGATGACATCGTAGAAGCGAAGCTCCTCTACCGGGATTTCCAGTGCGACGTGTCTCGTCTCGCCCGGGGCAATGTTTTTCACACGGACAAAATCAAGCAGCTGGCAGATTGGTTTCTTCACGCAGGATTCCAAAGCGGAACCGTAGATCTGGACGACCTCGTCGCTTGCGGTATCGCCCGTATTTCTCACATCGAGAGAGATCTGCAGCAGACGGTCGTCTTTTAAGGAAACCTTATAGTTCTCATACGCAAATGTGGTATACGTCAGGCCATAGCCGAATGGATACAATACCTTCCCGTCGAAATAGCGGTACGTTCTTTTTCCTTTGATGATGTCGTAATCGTCAATGTCCGGCAGCTGATCGATACTCTCATACCAGGTCATATTCAGACGACCGGCCGGTGCATAGATTCCAAGCACAGCCTCTGCCATTGCGCTTCCCATATCCTGGCTTCCCGTTGCAGACATGATGATCGCCGGCAGTTTTTCCATCGCCTTCTGAAGTGTGTACGGATAATTCGTAAACAGCACCAGAACGGTATTCGGATTGGCCTCTGCGATCCGGTCAAGCAGCATCTCCTGCTCCTCTGGCAGCTCCAGTGTGTTGCGGTCGATCTCCTCTTTCGCATTGATCACGGAGTTACAGCCGAGCGCAAGTAAAACCTGCTTTTTGCCCCGGACTGCAGCAACTGCTTTTTCAATTCCGTTTTCGACAACCTCCATCGTAATCGGAATTCCCTCCGTCTGCTCGAAGGAGAAAAATCCCTCCGCATCTCTATAAACCGGGTAATGGAAACGGTTGGTCAGCACAACGCTGCCATCCTCCTGCGGCTCCACGTGGAAAATCTCCATCACAAACCAGTCGAAGGCTTCCTCCCGGTCTGCCGCAATCTGTCCCATTTTCGGCTTTTCTCCCTGCGACTCTGAGAGTCTTGCGCCGAGGTATTTTCCGGTACGGACACTCTTGAACGTATAGCTTCCCTCACCCCAGTATTCCTTGATAAACACATCCGGCTCATCTGCCATCTGAAGTGTTCCGTCTTCTGCTACGGCAAGACCTTTTCCATCACAGCGGAAAACAACGCGATCCAGACCATCCGCGAATGTAATGTTCTCCTGCTTCAGTACTTCCATCCCCTGCAGGAAGGTTGTGCGGTATGGTGCCGTTCCGCCGTACCAGTCCTGATACCATGCATCACCAAGCGGTCCGACAATGGCAATATCTTCTGCTTTCAGAGCTTTGTCAAGCGGCAGCGCCCCGTTCTCATTTTTCAGAAGTACGATCGATTCGCGGCTCAGCTCTTTACAGATTTCACGTGCCTTCGGGGAATCGATATCGTCCTCGGTCACACGGTCATACGGATTCAGGTTTTCCCGATCATAAACGCCGAGACGAAGCTTCGTCTCCATCATACAGCGAATGGAGCGGTCCATATCCTCTTCCTTCAGAATGCCAAGCTCATATGCCTCGCGTGCCGCCTGCTCTACCATACGCGGATCGTCAGACATGGCATCCACACCGGCTTTCAGTGCCGTTGCGATCGTCTCCGCATGCTGTCCGAAATAGTGATGCAGATTCACGACAAGTCCCATCGCACCGCCGTCGCTGACAACGTGACGGAGACCGTACTGTTTTTTCAGAATATCGGTCACTTCCGGATTCAGGATACCGATCGTTCCGTTGATTTTGTTATATGCCGTCATAATGCCCTCTGCGCCGCCATCCTCAATACATCTGCGGAATGGCTCCAGATACAGCTCATATTTGTTCCGCGGGTCAATGGAAGAATTTTTCCATCCGCGGCCGACCTCCGTATTGTTTCCATAGAAATGCTTTAAGGTCGCTGCACAGCGCAGATACTTCGGATCATCGCCCTGCATTCCCCGGATATAAGCACCGGCCATTTTTCCGGTCAGCACAGGATCCTCTCCGTAACCTTCTTCGTTTCTTCCCCATCTCGGATCGCGCTCAAGATCAACGGTCGGAGCCCATCTGCTGAGTCCATGGCCCTCATGGCGGTGCCATACGACACGCGCCTCCGTTCCCGTCACTTCACCGGCCTGCCTGATCAGCTCCGGGTCCCAGGATGCACTCATACCGATCGGCTGCGGGAAGGATGTTGTCACATCCGGTTTTCCAAGACCGTTCTGATCGTTTCTGCCCTCAACGCCGTGTGCCGCCTCACCGCCTACAGAGACTCCCGGAATGCCAAGGCGCGGCAGATCCGGGGAAGAGCTGGCGAGGTATCCCAGTTTTTCTTCGACCGTCATTTCTTTTAACAGCCAGTCGATTCTTTCCTGATCCGTCAGTGATGCATCCCAGAACGGTGTGTTTTTGTTTACCTGAAACTCCTTCTTTTCTGTCATTTTTCAAAAACCTCCCTATGATTTTGTCTCATGAAATTGTTTGCAGATTTTCCATATACTGTTATCTTTTTACAATGTTTCACATTTCCCATTACTGTCGCTGTATTTAAAAACATGGCCTGACATTTAATAATATCAGACCATGTTTTTGTGCCGCCTTCCGTTCAACGGCAAAACCTTATGTTTTTGCTTTACTTACTCTACATCAACAAGTTTGGTAGCAAGGAACTCTGTCATAGCTTCTTCTGCATCTGCCAGACCATTGTCTGTCAGCTCCTGTACCATGCTCTCCCAGTTTCCATCAAACTCATCTTCGGTACCAGTTACGCATTTAACAAGTCCCGGCCAAGCAATTTCGTCCAGAATTGTCTGTTTCTCAGCAAGTTCCTGTGGCTGCTGATATGCCCACAGTGCAGAGTATGGAAGAAGATCGAACTCTTCCGGCTGTGCAAACATGTCGGTCAGCATCTCAAATCCCATCGCTTCGCATCCTTCTTTTTCTGCTGTATTGTAGTTTGCAATAACAGACTCTTTGGTAGTTGGAGTATATGGGAATCCGTCTTCAGAGTAGGAACCTGTTCCGTAGATCGGGAATCCAGTGTAGTTGTCAATACCGGTATTCTTTGCATAATCCGGATCAGACTGAGCTTTTGCAACTTCTTCATCGGTACGATATGGCTGTCCGTTATCATCGAGGAAGTAGTTCTCGCCTTCAATACCCCAGTGATACAGGATCTGTCCTTCATCGGAGCACAGATAGTCAAGGAATTTGATGGCACGAACCGGATCTTCACAGCTCTTGGTAATTCCAATACCCCAGCCAACGGTAGTTCCCTGATACAGAAGGGCTTTTTCTACCTGATCTTCTCTTAAGGTTACAGGAAGTCCAACATAAGTCTGATCTACTTTTCCGTCTGCTACCAGAGTAGCTTCGCACTGGCTGTAATGCCACTCAGCATCGGTGATGGCAACAACACGGCCGCTGGCAACTTTTGCAATATAGTCATCATCTGTCTGCGTTGCAAAGTTCGGATCCAGGATACCTTCGTTGTACATACGGCACAGCCATTTGAAGTATTCTTTCTCTTCATCTGTTACATGTTTGTAATGTACGTTGTACTCGTCGTCAATGATCCACTGTCCATTATCCGGGGATGCATCAGCGATCAGTCCTGCCGGGTTTCCAAGGGTAATCATCCAGTGCCAGTCAGAAGCACTCATGGTGATACCGATCATATCCAGACCATCTTCTGTTTTTGGATGTGCTGCAAGATAGCTCTTGATCATTTTTTCATACTCATCCAGTGTCTTCGGATATTTATAATCGTTCTCTTTTAATGCAGCCCACTGAATCTGGCAGCTTCCGCCTGTTGTCAGGGTTTTCTGGTTTACACCTGCGTAGGAAAGCTGATAGATTCCAGGATCATCCTGGCTCCATTTCAGTTTTTCCATCTCTGCTCCGTACATTTTTTTGATGTTTGGACCATATTTTTCAATCAGGTCTGTCATATCAATCAGCGCGCCTGCCTGATACAAATCTGTTGCTGAGCCTTTTGCATAAATCATGTCCGGATACTCATCATTTGCGATCATCAGCGCAACATCTTCTTTTGCATCACCCTGGGATGCTACCGGATAGGAAACATCAAGTGTAACGCCTGTTGCCTCTGTGATTGCTTTTGCTACCGGGTTATCCCAGTTGCCGTTTTTACCATCAGCGTTAAAATACTCAAAGGTAATCGGAGATTTGTCATCTGCTGTCTCGCCTGAAGAACTTGCCTCTGCCGCTGATCCAGTCTCTGTGCTGGACCCTCCCTTGCTGCTGCCACTGTCGGAACCGCATCCTGCGAGCATTCCGGCCACCATAGCAGATACTAACATGAGTGATACTACTTTTCTTTTCATAAAAGCCCTCCTTAAAATGGTTTATGTCATCCTGCACTCTTTCTTTCGCCTGGCAGGAATAAACATCATCTTTTTCTAAAAATTTTTTAATACTGTTTTTTATCAGTCTTTAACAGAACCAAGTGTCATACCGCCGATAAAGTATTTCTGAAGGAACGGATATACAATAACGATCGGCACAGTTGCTACAATCGTTACGGCCATACGTACGGACATTGGTGTTACGGCCGTCTGTACATTGGTTCCTGCATGAACGTCCATTTTCATGGTCGCCTGGTTCATAATCTCATACAGTTTGTACTGCAGAGTCGGGAGTTTTTTCGCATACAGGTAAGTATCCATGAAGGAGTTCCACTGTCCTACTGCATAGTACAGACCTACGGTTGCGATAACCGGTTTACAAAGCGGCATAACGACTTTATACCAGATCTGAAAATCGTTTGCTCCGTCGAGCTTTGCTGCCTCCTGCAGAGCCATCGGCAGTCCGTCGATATAAGAGCGGACCAGAATCATATTATAAACCCACATCAGACCAGGCAGAATGTATACCATGAAGTTATTGCCCAGCTTTAAGGTACGGATAATCAGAAGGTATTCCGGAATCATTCCGCCACTGACATACATGGTAATAACGAACAGAAGCTGGAATGGTTTGCGGAGTACGAAGTCTCTGCGGCTTAATGTGTAAGCAACCATCGAGGTACATACAATACCTACGATTGTTCCGATGATGGTTCTTGTTACAGAAATCACAGCCGGCATTGCAATGCCGCCGTCTTTAAATACATATTTATAGTTGCTTAATGTAAACTTTCTCGGAATGATGAAGTTTACATTCTTAATGGTATCCGTAGAATCGTTGAACGAAATCGCCAGTACGTTCAGGAACGGATAAATGGTGATGATGACGAGGAATACGAAGATTACCGCCAGTACGTAGTCAAATTTTTTTGCTTTCTTGTTCATATTCGCGTCCTCCTACATAAGTTTATCTTCGCCTACCAGACCGGCAATCTTATTGGCGATCAGCAGCAGGGTAACGCTGACTGCAGACTGGAATACACCGATTGCGGTACCAAGACCGTAGTTGCTGTTTCCGATACCTCTCTTATAAGAGAACCAGGAAAGTACCATCGTGTGATCCTCAACCAGCGGGTTACTAAGAAGCATCTGACGCTCCATACCTACGTTCAGGGCGCCACCGATGCTCATAATCAGCAGTACGATGATGGTCGGTCGGATACCCGGCAGAGTGATGTGCCAGATCTTCTGCAGACGGCTTGCACCGTCCATATCAGCGGCCTCGTAAAGACCAGGATCAATACCTGCCATGGCGGACAGATAAATAATTGCGTTCCAGCCAACCTCTTTCCAGCAGTTAATCAGGATAATGGTTACCCAGATAAGCGGTGAGTTGGAACTCATCAGGTGCAGGTTCTTGCCGAAGATACTGTCAACAACACCGCCGTCGTTGAAAATATTCTTTGCAATACTTGCAATGATAACCCAGGATACAAAGTGCGGCAGATAAGAAATGGTCTGCGTTACTTTTTTGAACTTCATAAAGAACATCTCGTTCAGAAGAACCGCAAATGCAATTGCTGCGATCGTTCCAACCGCGATGTCAAGGAAGCTTACTCCCAATGTGTTGATTAATGTCTGTGTGAACAGACGGTCTTTAAATGCATCTGTAAAGTTCTTAAATCCAACCCAGGTTCTCTCCCAGATCGGAAGTGCGAACGTTGCCGGTTTTACCTCCTGAAATGCCATGGTCCATCCCCACAGCGGAATGTACTTGAAGATAATCAGCCAGATTACAAATGGTACTGACATCACAAGCAGCCAGCGCTGTTTCCATAAAATTGCGGGGGCGATTTTCTGCCCTTTTTTCTTTTTCATTTTTTCCTTCGCCATGCTCCCCATCCTTTCCGTTGTTTTGTGCGTTTTTATTACGCATTTTCTTTGCTTATTTGTGATATTTACACTATATCAAATAAAATCCCCGTTTGATATTGTGTATTTTGTCCACTTATATTGACTTTTTTTATCTTTTTTCACATTTTCAGGTGCTATGGCAGGCATTTTTACTAATTTATATGCGTTTGTTTTTATTTTTTACACCAGCTTACAACTCTACAAATCAGTGTTTTTTTTATAAAAAAAGCAGGAAAACGTAATGGGGGATTACATTTTAAGAAAAATGTCAGTTTTTTATCCAAAGAATCTCCGTTTTTTCTGCTATGATAAACACCATAGAACCAAGAGGGGAAAAACGAGATGAGCCAATACAACATATTAGTCGTAGACGACGACCGGGAAATCGTAAGATCTCTCGGCAAACTATTAGAACTGGAAGGCTACAGGGTAAAAAAAGCCTACAACGGCATGGAGGCACTCGACATCCTCATGACCGAACAGATCCATCTGATCCTGCTCGATGTCATGATGCCCAAGATGAACGGCCTTTCCGCCCTGATGAAAATAAGAGAAAGAAACAACATCCCGATTATCATGCTTTCCGCGAAAACCGAAGAGAGCGATAAAGTCATCGGACTTTCGATGGGCGCCGATGATTACGTGACAAAGCCGTATAATACCGCCGAACTCATGGCCCGTGTTAAATCCCAGCTCCGCCGTTACTTCTCCTTAGGCGCCGCAAACGGAACCACACAAAGCCAGGATATCCTGAAAAACGGCGGTCTGCTGCTGAACCGAAACACCAAAGAACTCCTGGTGGACGGTGAACCTGTTCGCCTGACCGCAACCGAGTACAAAATTATGGAGCTTCTGATGGAGCATCCCGGCTATGTATTCTCAGCCGAAGAAATCTACAGCCAGGTCTGGCAGGAGGATGCTTACAGCGTAGAAAATACCGTCATGGTTCATATCCGGCGCATTCGTGAGAAAATCGAAATTACGCCGAAAAATCCAAAATATTTAAAGGTGGTGTGGGGAATTGGATACAAAATTGAAAAAATTGACGGAAACTGAAAAACGCATCCTGCTGTGGATGCTTACCGATCTTTCTATGGTACTGATTTTGTGCGGAAAGCTTCTGCGGAAATGGGCCAGTGAATTCGAATGGGGAATGTGGCGCAACATCGAATGGGGTATCGGCATCGGAGTGACGGTAGTCGGCGTTTTGGGCATAGCCGCAGCCTTGTATCTGGTATGGAAATTCCGAAAAAATACCGGAAACCCGAAAATGACTGCTTTTGCCGGCAGCGAACCGGAAAAAGCGGGAAAAACAGCAAAAAGCAGCGAAGGGGCAGCCGCAGATAAGTCCGAGACAGATGAAATAGAAAAATCCCGGCAGATGCAGTTTGAGGCAAGAGCCGCTGCGGAAGCAGAGAAAGAGCAGCTGTTTCTGAAAAAATCCGAAAAGGCGCCGAATGAGCTTCTGGTTCTTGTCGGAGGATTTGCTTTTTTCGGATGGCTTCAGCCGCTCCGGCACAGCTATGCCAGATACCGCATTGTTGCCGAATGGGGTACTGTAATAGAGTGTGTGCAGACAGGTCTTCTGTTTTTTGGAATCTGTGGCGTTTTCCTTCTCAGTGCCGGCATTCTTGTCTGTCGCTATGAAAAGAAACAACTGAGAGAAATGTCCTTTTTTTGCAGAGAAAGGAAGCGTTACAGAGATCGGACCAGCCTGGAACGGCAGCTTGCCGGTCAGAGTAAATGGCCGTTCCGTGTGGCACTGATTGCGGAACTTCTAATCGTGATTACGATCACCGGACTGATAAACGGAATGGATGGCGAGGTACTGTCTGTCATTCTTCTTGGGCTGACCACGCTGATTTTAATTCTGTTTGCCTGGAAAACATACCGCAGTCGCCTGAACCGGGAGATGGGCCTTTTGATGGAACAGATCCATACGATGGCAGAAGGCAGCATGGAAAGCCGGATCCATGAAATATCCGAAAAATCCCTGCTGTATCCGGCGTTTGCAGAGCTGGAAAATATTGAGAGCGCTATGCAGAAGAGCGTAGAAAAACAGATGCAGGCGGAGCGTCTCAAAATTGACCTGATTACCAATGTATCGCACGATCTGAAAACCCCGCTCACCTCGATGGTCGGCTATACGGATCTTCTGAAAAAAGAGGATCTGACACCGGCGGCACAGGATTACGTCGAGGTGATTTCTGTGAAACAGGAACAGCTAAAGGAGATGATCCAAAGCCTCTTCGAGCTCTCCAAATCGACAAGCGGAACCGAAAAATTCCAGATGGAAAAAATGGATATGAAACGGTTGATCGAGCAGACCCTCGCCGATATGGACGATGCGATTGCACAGAGCAGTCTGATATTCCGCACGGCGCTCGGAGATGAGCCACTGCCGTTCCTTGGGGATAATGGGAAAATGTACCGTGTGATACAGAATCTCGTGGAAAATATCCTGAAATACAGCCTGGGCGGAACGAGAGTTTACATTGACGCAGGGAAGGAAAACGGGGAGATTTTCGTGACGATGAAAAACATTTCCGCCTATGAGATGAATTTTGAAGCGGAGGAAATGATGGAACGCTTTGTGCGCGGTGACGAATCACGGACGAGCGAGGGGCACGGCCTTGGCCTTGCGATTGCATCAAGCTACACGGCCAACATGGGCGGCCGCATGGAGCTTACGGCAGACGGCGATCTGTTTAAAGTCATCCTGCGTTTCCCGGAGGCAGGTGAGGATTCTGCAGCGGGAGAAACAGCCATAAAAACCTGACTTGCATAAGAATGAGACAGAGGCGGGATTGCAGCAGGAAGGATCTGCAGAAGGATTCTGAGAAAGTATGTAATCCCCGGGAGGAAAAAAATGGAGACAATCAGTATTATCATACCATGCTACAACGAAGAGGAAGCAATTCCGGTTTACTACGAGACGATGGTACGTCAGATGGATGAGATGGAAGAACAGCAGAAGGTTCAGTTCGAGCTGATCTTTGTTGACGACGGCTCGAAGGATCACAGCCTGTTTGAGATGCGCCGACTTGCGCAGAAGGATATGCGTTGCCGTTACCTCTCGTTTTCGAGAAATTTCGGAAAAGAGGCAGCCATGTACGCCGGACTGCAGGCGGCCAAAGGCGATTACGTAACAGTGATGGATGTCGACCTTCAGGATCCGCCGTCCCTTCTTCCGAAAATGTACGCGATGCTGCAGAGCGGTACCTGTGACTGTGTGGCGGCACGCCGCAGTTCACGGGAGGGCGAGGGAAAAATCAAATCCTTCTTATCAAATGCCTTCTACGGTGTGATCAACCGCCTTTCCAGAACAGAGATTGTAAGCGGTGCACGGGACTACCGTCTGATGAGCCGCAAAATGGTGGATGCCGTGCTGGAAATGAGTGAGTACAACCGCTTTTCCAAAGGGATTTTCGGATGGGTCGGTTTTCACACAGAATGGCTGGAATTTGAGCACGAGGACCGTTGCGCCGGAACGTCGAAGTGGCCGCTTCGAAAGCTCCTCGCGTACTCGGTCGACGGCATCACAGGTTTTTCCGTAGCTCCGCTGTCATTTGCATCTGTCATGGGCGTGCTTTTTTTCCTGATTTCTATGATTCTGATCGTGTTCATCATCGGAAGAACGCTGCTGTTTGGCGATCCCGTTGCGGGCTGGCCGTCGATGGCATGCATCCTTTTTCTGGTGAGCGGTGTACAGCTTTTCTGCACGGGCATTGTAGGCATTTATCTTTCCAAGACATATCTTGAAACAAAGCACCGTCCGATCTATCTCTTAAAGGAGACGAGTGAAGAGACGGTCAAGATGCACAGTGTGCAGCCGGTGAAAAAGCAGGAGAGTGCTGCAAAGAGAAGAAAAGATGCCCATACGGCAGAAAAGAAAAACGTGTATTTTCCAGGGTATGCCGACAAACGCCATGCTTCTGAAAGAGGAGAAATCCGGGCATGAAAAAGGAAATCTTAAAGGAAATAAGAGAGCCGGGGAAATCACGGAAAAAGAAAGGTCAGCCGAAAGGACGGCGGAACAGCTTTTTGGAAGGTCTTACCGGAAAGGATTTTACGGCGGCTGGTCTGTTTTTCTTTTCTTTGCTTTTGTGCCGGCTGTTCGTCCTGCAATACGGCGTATTCGGCTCCTCGATTGACTGGATCAGCCAGCACAGCACCCTTGCCGATTACTTCCGAAAGCGGTTTTACGCGACTGGAAACCTCTTCCCGGATTTCGCATGGAATCTGGGAGGAGGTCAGAATATTTACCATTTTGCCTACTACGGACTGCTGAGTCCGACCGTGCTGTTATCCTACCTTTTCCCGTTCATCCCGATGAACCTGTGGGTGATGGGTTCCTCCGCGCTGCTGTATGCGGCGGATGCAGTGCTTTTTTATCGCTGGATCAGCAAAAAGGGTCTGCATTACGGCAACTGTCTTTTTACATCACTTTTCTTTACGTGTTCTACCGCACTTTTATATCATTCCTATAATCAGCTTATGTTTGTCAATTATATGCCGTTTCTGCTGCTGGCTCTGCTGGGCGTGGATCGCCATTTTCAGAAGAGAAAGAGCGGTCTTCTGATTCTTTCCGTTCTTGGGATGATTCTGACCAGCTTTTATTTTTCGGTCGGCGGGCTGCTTGCGCTCACGGCGTATGCGGTGACGGAGTATTTGAAATGCGGTACAGAAAATGCTGCGTATGAAGCGGAACAGGAGAATCGAAAAGTGTCGCGGAATCAAAAGGCCGGGGCAGAGAAAAAGCAGAGGGCAGGTGAAAAATCTGCCGGAACGGGTGAAACCTTGGTGGGTTTGCGGAGCTTTTTTGGCGCAGCAATCCGCTTTGCGCTTCCGGTCCTCGCAGGAATCCTTCTTTCCGGTATTCTGCTGATCCCATCGGCTGCCGCCTTGTTCGGCGGCAGCGGCGAGGGCGGACGCGGCACCGCAGCGGGCGGCATCGCAGGACTTTTTACCGATCCGGCGATGTGGAAACCGCAGTTTCTGATCCTGCGTCTCTGCTACACGCCGTACGGCATTGGCCTCTCCGCATTTGCGGGGGTGGCGCTTTTGGGCAGAGCGATCGGAAAGAGCCGGTTGCGTGAGAAACTGTTGTCCTTCCTTTTGCTGGTATTCTTTTGTATTCCCCTGTTCGGCTATCTGCTGAACGGCGGCCTGTACAGCAAAGATAAAGTATTCATCCCGTTTCTTCCGGTCCTCTGTGCAGAAGTCGGGCTTTATGTGGAAAACCAGCTTGTCCGGAAGCGGGAGTGTGGAAAAAATCGAAGCACCGGGAATTTTAAGCGCAAAGTCATGACAGAGCTGCGAGAATTGCTTCCGTACCTCATAGTTCTGATTCTGATGTGGAATGCAAAGCAAGAGACATACTTTGAACCATACTGGCATCTCGGCATACTGGATGTGATTTGTGTGACTGCGTGCTATCTGGCATGGCGGTGGTTTCCGGCAAAAAAACGGCTGCGGGGCAGAGAGCTTCCGTTTCTGCCGCTCGTCTTTAGTGCTGTGATTCTTGCATTTGCCGGAAAAGCAATCAATCAGGAAAAGCATGTGATGATCCCGCGTAAAACGTATGAAGCTCTGACGGACAGCAAGATTGCAGCGGCAATCCGCGAGATCCGTGCGGAGGATCCCGGCTGGTACCGTATGGAGCAGTATGGAGACGGCGGACAGAACCTTGCGAACGTCAACCGGATATGGGATATTGGACAGAATGTTTCGACGATTTATTCCTCGGCATACAATGCAGAATATAAGAAATTCCGGGACGAGACGTATGGGATTAATGAAGCCTTCCGCAACCGCATGATGCAGACGGTTTCCGATGATCCGCTGTTCTGGCAGTTCATGGGAGTGAAATATATTCTGGCAGAAACACGGCCGGAGGGGTATGAACTGTACCGGGATTACGGGGACTTTCAGGTTTATCGTGCCATATCCGCAGCGCCGGTTGCCTACGTGACAGACCAGGTGGTTTCCGAGACGGAATACAAATCATTACCTTATCCGCAGAACCAGGAAATACTGGAGACGGCAGCCGTGATCCCGGATCAGGAAATGCGGAAGACAACAGCGGCAATCCCGGATCAGGAAAAATCGGCGAAATCTGTGGATAATTTCAGAGCCGCTGCAGATTCAGATACAAAGAATGGTTCTGTAGGACCCCTGTTTCACAGTTGTTTTCAGAAAGTAAACCTTGAAATTCCAGAGACCGATCAGGAAGATCTGCGCATTCAGAAGACAGCGGACGGATATGAGATTGAGACGAAAAAATCCGTGACCGTCTCAGCAACGCTGCCGGGTGCCGCAGAGGGAGCAACGCTGCTCGCCGTTTCTTTCGAGGTGGAGAATCAGAAAGCGAGTCATGATATGTTTATCCGCATCAACGGCCAGACCAACCGCCTGACCGGCATCAACCATACGTATGCCAATGGGAATACACAGTTTAACTATCTTGTAACGATGAAAGAAGATGGAACCGTATTCATTCGGATGGGAAAAGGCCATTATATCCTGAAAAATTTTGAGACATGGACTGGTATGGCACAGCCGTTGGAAAAAACGGAGCAGCTGTACAGTCAGGCGGTTACCCTGATTGGCGGAACAACAGCAACATACGGCGGCGATGGCATCACAGGCGTGGTTTCCGCGGAAAGAGACGGATACCTCATCACCAGCATTCCATACGATGAAAATTTTGTGCTGAAAGTGGATGGGAAAGAAACACTGCTGTTCCGCGCAAACACGGCATTTCTCGGCGCAAAAATCCCATCAGGCGAGCACAAAATTGTTCTTGTGTACCATGCGCCCGGACGGACGGCTGGCAGTTGGTGCAGCCTGATGGGAGGAATGCTGGCACTCATCCTTGTGATCTGTGAAAAAAAGAAACAGCAAAACGGCAGCGAACGGGCAGGAGAGAGCAAAATGTTGCAAAAACAGCGGAAATATTATATCATCAGAGTGTAAAAATAGTTGTAGTGACACTTGGTGGAATGGAGCATATCTTTACAGCCGCAGGAAGAACTGGCAGCGTTTGCCCGTTTTGGAAACGCCGTTGCAAGCCTTTGTGTGGAGAAAAAAGGTGCTAGAGCGTGTCTGAAAAATCATTTCCGCAATCTGCAAGCTCCACTTTGCGGTATATTTTACCCTCATTCGGTTGCCGTAGCCCGCTACGCCGCCCTTATTCGGATAAAATCTCCCACGAACTGGGACTCGCAGCTCACGAAAAGCCTTTTTCAGACACGCTCTATTCCGGCCATGCCGGATCTGGCACAGGTAGAAAAAAGACTGGGGGATAAGAAATGGAATTAAGAGAGCAGTTAAATGGAATCCAGCATGTCGGTATTCCGACCAACGATATTGAGATGACGATTGCGTTTTATGAAAAGCTTGGATTTGAAATTGCATTCCGCACCGTAAATGAGGCGGCGGATGAGAAAGTGGCATTCTTAAAGCTTGGAACACTTGTGATCGAAACGTACGAAAACAAAGCTGCAGCACTGAAACCCGGAGCAATCGACCATGTGGCGATTGACGTAAAGAATATTGAAAAGGTTCACGAAATGATTACCGGGGCCGGTCTGAATACGACGCAGGATGAAGTACATTTCCTTCCGTTCTGGGAAAATGGCGTCCGTTTCTTCACGATCGAAGGACCAAATAAAGAAAAAGTGGAATTCAGCCAGTATTTGTAACGATTCCAAGCCATGCGAAATGGAAGAAAAATCGCGAATCATGCTTGCATGAATATCCGTTTGACCAGCAAAGCCTCTGCCGGAAAGCAAAATTTTTGCCCGGCAGAGGCTTTTTTACTTACTCTGAAACAAATACTACCGGATAGTCAAAAAAGCGCAAATTATCCCTATAGAGTAAAGGAGATGCAAAATTTATCTGCAGTTACAAAAACGGGGTGGAGTTTTTATGGAAACAGGGCAGGAAATCATTGTGCTTTCTGCACGTGAGTGGTAAAATAGAATAGATAATATATAATCTGTTTTGAATAAAAACAGGATATTTTAGATAACATATAATCTGTAACAAGAAGGGGAAAAAATGGAACAATTTATATGGGAAACTCCGGAAGAACTGGATCAAAAACTTGCGCAGCGAGTGAGAAAAATCAGAAAGAGACGTTCAATTACGCAGGAAAAATTAGCATCTATAAGCGGAGTGAGTTACGGCTCAATCAAAAGATTCGAAACGACAGGACAAATTTCCCTGTTATCTTTAACGAAAATTGCAATCGCACTGGATCTTGCAGATGAGCTCAGAAATATTTTCACGCAGGTACCGTATAAAGATATTCAGGAGGTTATCAATGAAACAAGATAAAGTACTGCAGGTGTGTTATGAGGATCAAACGGTGGGAACATTAGCTATGACGGCAGACCACAAAGTGGCATTTCAGTACAGTGATGAATGGCTGGAAACCGGATTTTCGATCAACCCATTTTCATTGCCTTTGCAAAAACAGGTATTTGTTCCAGTTAAGGATCATTTTGAAGGATTATTTGGGGTTTTTGCGGACAGTCTTCCAGATCATTGGGGCAGATTACTGTTGGATCGCCTGTTACGGGCACATAAACAAAATCCGGATGAACTGACCGTACTGGATCGTCTGGCGATTGTGGGCACATCGGGGATGGGAGCGTTGACATATCACCCGGAAAAGAATTTTCCAGAGGAGCAGAGCAGTGCAGATCTGGACAAACTGGCGGAAGAGTGTCAAAAGATACTGAATACAGAGTATTCGGATAAACTGGACGAATTGTATCTGCTGGGAGGTACCAGCGGCGGAGCAAGACCTAAAATCATGACAACCATTGATAATGAAGAATGGATTATCAAATTTCCAGCGCATGTGGACGGAAAAGATGCAGGAAAAATGGAATATGACTATTCCTGCTGTGCCAAGGCCTGCGGAATTATGATGAGTGAAACGAGATTGTTTCCATCAGAAAAATGTAAAGGATATTTTGGAACTAAAAGGTTTGACAGGAGAAACTGTTTGAAAGGGAAAAAGAAAGTGCACATGTTGACGACAGCTGCAATTCTGGAATTGGATTTTGAGCAGCCAAGTCTGGACTATCATGGATTAATGAAACTGACAAAAATCATGACACGCAATTGCGATGAAGATGTTGAAAATATGTTCCGCCGAATGTGTTTCAATGTTTTTGCACATAACAGAGATGATCATTCGAAGAACTTCACGTATTTGTACGAAGCAGACGAAGATAAATGGCATTTAAGTCCGGCATATGATCTTACTTACAGTAATACGTATTATGGCGAACATACTACGTCAGTAGATGGAAATGGAAGAAATCCAGGCAGAAAAGAGTTACTGGCGGTAGGAACTGGTGCAGGGATGAAAAAGACAAGGTGTGAAGAGATCATAGACGAAATTGAGAAAAAAGTAAAGGAAATGTTGGAAGAATATCTTTTGGGTAAGTGATTCTCTTTGCATTCAAAAAATTTTAAACAGCAAGTTATTAACAGTTAAATAAAAAAGAGTTGCCAGACAAATGAACACTATAAGTACCTTGCTACGAGTTTTATTTTCGTAGCAAAGTACAAGATAGTACAGAGATAAAAATATGTCTCATTTGTCGTTTAACTCTTTACATTGCGCTTTTATTTCTTCTATCGAATCCTTCAATAACTTTAATCTGGCAGGCTACTTTCTAAACAAAGTCGTCCCCATCCCACCCGCCTGTTCGGGTATTCGCTCTCGGATGCGATGGGTTTTGTGCCTGCGATGAGATAAGCTTTCAGCTTTTCACCATATAAAAACGGGTCATTTCCGCGCAGAATACCCCATTCCATCATAAGAGCGGCGCTTCCCGATACAAAAGGCGTGGCAAACGAGGTGCCGGTGAAGGAAGCATAGCCGCCGCCGGAACGGGGAGCTGGGATATTGACACCCGGGGCGGCGAGATCAGGTTTAATTTCGTGGAGAATACGGGTATAGCCGCGGCCGGAGAAGCTGGCATAGGAGGAAAGGCGGGGATCGTAGGCACCGACCGTGATGGCGGAGCGGGCGGTGGAAGGGATGGTGAGTGTGGTGTCGGCAGTGGGGGAGAAGAAGCGGGTCTGTGAACCGACGGCGTTTCCGCCGGGAAGCCAGAGGTCAAAGGAACCGGAGATCAGGCGGCCGGGGGTGAGACGCAAGGTCCAGATGCCGTTTTCGACGGACAGATGGTTTCCTGCGCCCTGAAAGGTCAGGTAAATTTCCTGCGCCTGGCTGTAGGGGGATGGCATGCCATAAAACAGGAGAAGTTCTGTCGGACCAAGCGTCAGACGCGCCGTGCCGAGGACAGGAGAGAGCGTGCCGGAGCGGATGCCGCCGGGGGAAATCAGTTCGATCGAGATTTCATCCCCATAAACCTTCCAGATCTGGAGACTGAACGAGGATTCATAAGCACCGACCTGAAATTCAACGGAGACAGCGCGGTCAGCCGTTGCCGAGACCGCAGACGTCGCAGCCGGATCAGATGTCGCACGGACTGTTTGCGTCTGACCGGACGACTTGCGATCCGACTTTAGGTTCCCGGCATAATGGCGTCCGGTATCCCCTTCATTTCCTGCCCCGATACAGATCACGTTCTGCCCTAAATTTGACACTGCATTCAAATACGTTTCAAGTAAGGAATCCCCGCTGTGCGAACCGTAATTATTCCCAAAGCTCAAATTAATCACAAGCGGCCGCTCCACCAGAAGTGCATATCTTACGCAGAAATCCACCGCCTGCAGCAATTGCGATGTCCGCGGCAGATCCGCCGGATCAGGATTCCCAAGCTTTACGACCACGAGTGTTGCTTCCGGTGCCACGCCCCGCATGGCCGCATCTGCCGAGGATCTCCCATTTCCCGCTGCGATTCCGAGCACCGCTGTCCCATGCCCCGTCACATCGCGGGACGGCACGAGGGCAAACCGTTCTTCCGGCGTAGAAGATGCAAGTGCCTCATTGATCTGCTGCCGTGTATATACCGACCCAAGAGCATACCCCATGGGAGGATTCCCCGGAATCGTCTGATCCCATAAAATTGCAATTCGGCTTGTCCCGTCCGGTGCGCAGAAATCAGGATGCGCATAGTCCACGCCTGAATCAATGCATGCAAGCAGCACCCCATTCCCAGACAGACCCATAACCCCCTCCTGCACAGGCGTAATACAGGATATGCTCCGCACAAATGCATCTGCGAAATAAAGTAATTTCGGTTTCTCCAGATAGGTAATCTGCGGCAGTCCTGTCACGTAATCCATCAGGGACTCCGGAACCAGAAGAATGGCATACGAAAACAGCAGCAGCGTCACACGAACTCCCTGCCCCTCCAGAAAAGCCAGGTCTCCCTGATACTGTACAATTACTTCCCATGTTTTGCTGTAAGAGTTATAACCTGCCGAAAGCTCCGGCACACGCCGCCGTTCGACTTCCGTTGCGGCCAGCGCAAGGTTCAACAGGTTTTCCCTTTTTTGATCAGTCATTACAAAAACTCCGTCCAAAATGTTGTTAAAATCTATTCCGCTTTTCCGGGAAATATGATATAATCGCCATCGTACAATAGGGGTACAGATCTGCTTTTTGGAGTGCATCGAAAAATGGTTTTACGATGCCGCCTGGCGGGTCTTTACTATTTTACGCGAAATGCTTTTGCATTGAAGGGAGAGAACATGAAAATTATCATTGTGGGCTGCGGAAAAGTCGGAACCGCACTGACCGCCCAGCTGAGCCGCGAGGACAACCTTGTGACGGTCATTGACACAGACAGTATTGTCGTCCGCAACGTCTCCAACACCTACGACGTTATGGGAATTGTAGGAAACGGAGCAAGCTATCAGGTGCTTCAGGAGGCGGATATTGAGCATGCGGATCTGATGATTGCCGTAACCAAAAGTGATGAAATGAACCTGCTTTGCTGTGTCATCGCCAAACAGGCGGCAGACTGTCACACCATCGCCAGAGTCCGAAACCCGATGTATCGGGAGGAGAGAGAATTTATCCGTAAAAAGCTGGGTCTGTCCATGATCATCAACCCGGAGCACGCGGCCGCCATGGAAATGGCAAGACTGCTGCGGTTCCCATCTGCGATTGAGATCGACAGCTTTTCCCGCGGAAGAATCGAAATGCTGCGCTTTAAAGTGCCGGAAACATCGAAAATTGTCCATATGTCGCTGCGTGAGCTGGCCGGAGCGCTTCAGTACAGTCTGCTGGTCTGTGCTGTTGAGCGAAATGGCGAGGTTTACATACCGGATGGAAATTTTGTGATCCAGGCAAAAGACAGTCTTTCCATCATTACCACACCGCAGAACGCAGAGAGCCTGTTTAAGAAAATTGGTGTTCATACAAACAAGGTACACAATACGATGATCGTCGGCGGCGGTGAAATTACGTATTATCTCGCAAAATCACTGGCAAATATGAACGTCGATGTCAAGATTATCGAGAAAAATAAGGATCGCTGTGAGGTTTTAAGCGAAGCACTGCCAGATGCAACCGTTATTTACGGTGACGGAAGTGACCAGGAGCTCTTAAAAGAAGAGCGCATCCAGAATATGGATTCCTTTGTGGCCTGCACCGATATGGATGAGGAAAACATCATTCTGTCGCTGTATGCGAAAGAGAAGGTATCCTCAAAGGTTGTAACGAAAATCAACCATCTGGAATTTAATGATGTTATCCACAGCCTGAACCTGGACAGCCTGATCTACCCGAAACACATCACCGCAGAGTACATTCTGCAGTATGTCCGGGCAATGAAAAACTCCATCGGAAGCAACGTTGAGACGCTGTATAAGCTGATGGAAGACCGTGTGGAGGCTCTTGAGTTTATCGTGAACCAGAATTGCCGTATGATCGGCATCCGTCTGCAGGATATGAAAACACGGCCAAACCTTCTGGTAGCAGCGATTAACAGACAGGGAAAGGTCATCATTCCGGGTGGACAGGATTCCTTTGAGGCAGGAGATTCCGTCATTATCGTAACAACGGAAACCGGTCTTCAGGATATCCATGAGATTCTGGCAGAGTAACGGGGGAAGCGGATTATGAACTATAAAATGATTCGTTTTGTCATCAGCTGGGTGCTGAAAGTGGAAGGTATGCTGATGCTACTTCCGGCGCTGGTCGGAGCCATGTATCAGGAAAAGACAGGCTTTGCGTATCTTATCTGGGGACTGCTCTGCATTGCGGCCGGTCTGATCCTCTGCTTCAGAAAACCGTCCAATATGGAAATCTATTCCCGCGACGGATTTGTCTGCGTTTCGTTAAGCTGGGTTGTCCTTGGTGTTTTCGGAGCGGTGCCGTTTGTAATTACGGGGGAAATTCCGTTTTATATCAATGCGCTGTTTGAGATCGTTTCCGGTTTTACAACGACAGGAGCCAGCATTTTGAGTGATGTGGAAGCCCTTTCACACGCCAGCCTGTTCTGGAGAAGCTTTTCCCACTGGATTGGCGGTATGGGCGTTCTTGTGTTCATTCTTGCATTGCTTCCGATGAAGGGCGGTTCCGTCATGAACCTGATGAAGGCAGAGAGCCCGGGACCGACCGTTTCCAAATTTGTTCCGAGAGTGCGCGGAACCGCTAAAATTCTGTATCAGATTTATCTTGGCATGACACTTTTTACCATTGCTGCCCTGCTGCTTTCCGGCATGAAGACATTTGATTCTGTCACACTCGCCATGGGAGCTGCCGGAACAGGAGGCTTTGCCGTGTTGAACAGCGGTTGTGCAGTGTACACACCAATGCAGCAGTGGATTCTGACAATCGCCATGATTGCGTTCGGTGTGAATTTTAACTTTTATTATCTGATGCTTTGCAAAAAGGGAAAGGCCGCCATTTCGTCCCAGGAGGTAAGAGCGTATTTCCTGATTATCCTTCTGGCAGGAGGCGTGATTTCCTGGAATACCTATCCGATGTACCATTCCATCGGTGAAGCGGTGCGGACTGCCTTTTTCCAGGTTGGATCGATTATCACGACAACGGGTTATTCCACGACGGACTTTGACCTCTGGCCGGAGCTGTCAAAATGTATTCTGGTGATGCTGATGTTCATCGGAGCCTGCGCCGGTTCAACGGGAGGCGGAATCAAGGTTTCGCGAATCCTGATCCTCTTAAAAACCGTGAAAAAAGAGCTTGGTTCGATCGTACATCCGCGCAGTATCAAACGCATCCGTTTTGACGATCACCCGGTAGAGCATGAGGTTCTGCGGGCGATCAACGTATTTTTGATTGTTTATCTGGTGATCTACAGCTTTTCCATGCTGATCATCAGTATTGATGGATTTTCCTTCGAGACAAACTTCACGGCAGTTGCCGCAACGCTGAACAACATCGGACCTGGTCTTGACCAGGTAGGACCGACCAGCAATTTCTTCGGATACGGTCCGGTTTCCAAGCTGATTCTGATTTTTGATATGCTGGCAGGCCGTCTGGAACTGTTTCCGATGCTGATCCTTTTCTATCCGTCTACCTGGAAGAAGAGAGGATAAAGCGGTTCACCGGGAAAAAGAGGGACTTTGCGTCGGCGGGAAACTGCCGGGAGCAGAAGGAAAAGAAAAAATGGTTACGATTCACAGGGTTTTCCAAAAAAACAGAAAGACGGAATAAAGTCAGGGTGCATTTCCTGACCACAGGCAGAAAGGAAGGAACTTATGAGTAACTGGGAAAAGAATGTAAGAAAAGTTGTGCCGTATGTACCGGGCGAGCAGCCGCATGAGGCTGATATGATCAAGCTGAATACGAATGAGAATCCGTATCCGCCGTCACCAAAAGCCGCAGAGGCGATCAGACGGGTAGCAGAAGAGGATACCCTCCGTCTCTATCCGGATCCGACCGCGGCAAAACTGGTGCAGGCGATCGCGGATGTCTACCACGTAAGCCCGAAGCAGGTTTTTGTCGGTGTCGGTTCGGATGATGTTCTGGCGATGGCGTTTATGACGTATTTTAACTCTGACAAACCGATTCTTTTCCCGGACATTACCTATTCCTTCTACGATGTCTGGGCGGAGGAATTCCGTATTCCGTACGAGCAGATCCCGCTCGATGAAAATTTCTGCATTGTGCCGGAGCAGTATTTTGCAGAGAACCATCCAAATGGCGGAATTGTGTTCCCGAACCCGAATGCACCGACGGGTGTGGAGCTTTCGCTTTCTGCGATCGAATCGATATTGCAGCATAACCCGGATGTGGTTGTGATCGTAGATGAGGCATATGTGGATTTCGGAGCAGCCACTGCGCAGCCGCTGCTGGAAAAATATGAAAATCTGCTGGTTGTGCAGACAACATCAAAATCCCGTTCGCTTGCCGGCATGCGCATCGGCTATGCAATCGGAAGTGAGAAGATGATTTCGTATCTGAATGATGTGAAATATTCCTTCAATTCGTATACCATGAATCAGACCACGATCGCAGCCGGAGCCGCAGCGATCCGCGATGTGGAATATTTCCGTAAGACGGTGAAAAAAGTGATGGAAACGAGAGAGTGGTCGAAGGAGGAGCTGAAAAAGCTGGGATTTTCTTTCGAAGATTCGAAATCGAACTTTATTTTTGCAACGCACAAAAGCGTACCGGCCGGGAAGATTTTTCAGGCACTCCGGGAACGACACATCTATGTGCGGTATTTTGAGAAACCCCGCATTGACAATTATCTGCGTATTACGATTGGCACGCGGGAAGAAATGCAGACGCTGTTTGATTTTTTGAAAGATTACTTAAAAGAGGGATGAAACAGCAAAAAATATAAGACAGAAGAAAAGTATCTGCAAAGGAGCGGAAGAAAATTTTAAAGGGGGACTGCCGTCGGACTCGGATATGAGATCCGGCGACAGTTTGGGAAGGTATTTGGGTATGAACAAAGAGAAGAAAGAAGTAGTAAAGGTAAATCAGATTACAGAGGGTGTTATCTGGCAGCAGATTCTGATCTTTTTCCTGCCGATTCTGTTCGGAACGTTTTTCCAGCAGCTTTACAACACGGCAGATGCCATGATTGTCGGACACTTTCTTGGAAAACAGGCACTTGCGGCGGTCGGCGGAACGACAGGTACGCTGATCAATCTGCTGGTCGGATTTTTCGTCGGCCTTTCGAGTGGTGCGACGGTTGTTATTTCACAGCATTACGGAGCCAATAAAGAGGACAAGGTTCAGTGGGCAGTACACACTTCCATTGCCTTTTCCATTCTCGGAGGTATTGTGCTGACAGTAGTCGGCATTGGCTGTTCGAGATGGATGCTCGATCTGATGAACACGCCGGATGATGTTGTAAATCATGCGCTGATTTATATGCGTGTCTATTTCCTTGGAACCATCGGAAACCTGATTTACAATATGGGTTCCGGTATCCTGCGTGCGGTCGGCGACTCGAAACGTCCGCTGCTGTATCTGATCATCTGCTGTATGACCAATATCGCGCTTGACTTTTTATTTGTTGTCGGTTTGCAGATGGGTGTTATGGGCGCGGCGCTTGCGACCATTCTGTCTCAGATCATCAGTGCGGTTCTTGTTATGGGCTCTCTGATGCGGACCAGAGATATTTATCGGCTTCATCTGCGGAAAATCAGCATCGACTGGATTATGCTGAAACGGATTATCCGCATTGGCTTTCCGGCAGGCGTACAGTCGATTCTGTACTCGGTATCGAATGTAATCATTCAGTCTGCCGTCAATTCACTGGGAACCAACAATGTGGCTGCGTGGGCAGCTTACGGAAAGGTGGACGGTCTTTTCTGGATGATGATCAATGCGCTCGGTATTGCGGCGACAACCTTTGTCGGTCAGAACTACGGTGCGAAAAAGATGGATCGTGTACACCGCGGTGTGCGCACCAGCATGATCATGGCATTCCTGATGACGGGTCTGATGGTTGTGTTTATGTGGTTTATCGGTGATACACTGATTTCTCTGTTTACCACAGATACGGCGGTGCGTGAAATCTGTCACGGACTGATCCATTTCCTGGTTCCGACCTTCTTTACCTACATTTCCATCGAAATCCTTTCCGGTGCACTCCGCGGTGTCGGAGATGCATGGATTCCGATGTTTATCACCGGAATAGGAATCTGTGGAGTACGTATCGTGTGGATGACGGCGGTTCTGCCGCATTTCCACTCCTTAAAAGGAGCTGCCTTCTGCTATCCGCTGTCGTGGGTAATCACAACGATTGCATACTTTATTTATTACCTGTTCTTCAGTCAGCTGAGTAAGCGGAAAGAATTGAGGAGTATCTAACAGAATGTTCAAACTGTATTAACAAAACTGTGCTATCATGAAAATATCAGTGTCAAAAGGTCAAAAAACCGATGCAGGAGGATTTTTGAACTCGGGACACGGCAAAAAATGAGTAAGTAGCCATTTTTCAAAGAAAAATGAGCGGATTACAAAGGAAAGACAGGTGGAACGTAAGATGGTAAGTGAAAAAGTAACGATTGTCAATCCGTCAGGTCTGCATCTTTTAAATGCGGTAAATTTGTCAAACAGTGTAAGCCGGTACAAATCTGCCATGTCGTTTACCTATGAAAACAACGGGATGCTGGGAACGGTTAATTTAAAGAGTATTTTGAGTATCGTAGCTGCAGGAATCAAGCAGGGAGAAACCATTGAGATCTGCAGCAGCGGGGAGGATGAAGAGGAAGCACTTCAGGCGGCCGTTGCCGCAATTAAAAGCGGGCTCGGAGAGACGCCGGAGTGAGGAGATAGGAACATAGAATAGAAATAAAGAAAAGGACCTCGCTTTTTGAAAAAACGGAATGGGAAACCGGACCGTATTTCAAAAAGCGAGGTTTTTTGTGTGGCGGCAGATAAAAGATTCCTGCCTTCGGGGGGGGGATTTCGAAAGCAGGGATGAAAAGATAAGCTGCGAAGCGGATTGCGAATATCCGTTTGACAACAGGATGTATAAGGCCGGAAAAAAGTGTCTACACTCTGGATAAAGCAAAAATGCAGAGAAAAGGAGTGCAGAAAAAATGGCAAGGCAGAAGAAAATTGATCTGGAACATATGACGGAGAAGGAGAAAATGAAATACGAAATCGCAGGTGAGCTGGGGCTTTTAGAACGCGTGCTGAATGACGGCTGGCGATCACTCACGGCAAAAGAAACGGGACGGATCGGTGGCCTTGTGACACGGAGGAAGCGGCAGATGGCGGCGGAAGGAAAGAACGAAAACGAAGAAAAATAAGCGGTACCGCAATTTTTGCAATATCCTCAACAGTTTTGACCATAGATTTTTCCTGTGAAAGCGTTATAATAAAAACAAGGAATGGGTGGTGCCGCGCCAAAGTCCGTGTCTGCACGAGACCCGGCGACTGCCGCGATACCCTGAGAAACTCGCAGAGCGTGTTTCGGATCGTTTGGAGAAGTGAGGGAAAAGTTTATGGAAGCAAAAAAAGAGAAAAAGTATATGTCGGATATCCATCTCGAGGATTATACCGAACAGTACGAAACGGGATTTGCCACAGTGGACACGATGATATTTGAAGGGGGAAGAAGAGAGGAGCTGCTGAACGGCGGCTGGCATTATGCAGTCGATCAGTACGATACCTGTCTGCGCCAGAAATGGTACAAAGAGAGATACCGCGACGAAAAAGGCTTTACTGTGCCAATCGACTATTCCTTTGACGAGTGGCCGGTGATGCAGCTTCCGTGCAGCTGGAATACCATCGATCCGATGTATCTCCTGTATGAGGGAAGCATGGTCTTTACGAGAAAATTTTCCTATATCGCAGAAAGAGAGGAAACAGTCTTTCTGAAGGTGGGCGCAGCCAATTATCTGTGCCGCGTTTTCTTAAACGGAAAATACGTCGGTATGCATCGCGGCGGATCGACACCGGCGTTCTGGAATATCACAGAATACCTGAAAGCGGAGAACCGCATCGTGCTTGCTGTTGACGGAACGAGACGGCCGGAGCAGGTGCCGACCGAGAATACCGACTGGTTCAACTACTGCGGCGTATACCGCGATATCGCACTGATCCGTGTTCCGAAATGCCATATCAAAACTTTTAAAATTGCGCTTGTGCCGGACGGAACATTTGGACATGTTATGGCGAAAGTGACACTGTCGGAAAAAATCACAGCCAAGGCAGAGCTTGTCATCGAGGAGCTTGGCGTGAGCCGGAAAATCCAGCTGGAAAACGGAGCCGGAGAAGTTGTTTTTGATGCAAAACCGGAGCTTTGGACACCGGAAAAACCGAAGCTGTATGATGTAAAAGTAACCTGTGGAACCGATACCGTCAGCGACCGGGTCGGCTTTCGTGAAATTCGCGTGAACGGCAGAGATATTCTGCTGAACGGAGAGCCCGTTTTCCTGCGTGGTATCAGTTGCCACGAAGACAGCGTGGAAAACGGAAAAGGCCTGACAAGAGAGGAACGGATCGAAAATATCCGCATTGCGAAAGAACTGGGATGCAACTTCATGCGCCTTGCACATTACCCGCATAACGAAGAAATGGCAAAACTCGCCGACGAGCTTGGGCTTCTTTTGTGGGAGGAAATTCCGGTTTACTGGGCAATTCGTTTTGAACGTGAAAAAACATATGAGGATGCCCAGAATCAGCTCCGCGAACTCATCAACCGTGACTGGAACCGCGCGAGCGTGATCATCTGGTCTGTCGGAAATGAGAATGCCGATACGGATGAACGGCTGAAATTCATGAGCGTACTGGCAGAATGCGCGCATCGGGAGGATGAGACGCGAATGGTGTCTGCGGCCTGCCTGGTTAATGCTGCGAAAAATAAGATTGAGGACCGTCTGATGGAATACCTTGACATCATCGGCATCAACGAGTACTGCGGCTGGTACACCCCGGATTTTGCGATGCTGCCGGCACTGATGGAAAACAGCCAGCCGGACAAGCCGGTTATCGTAACGGAGTTCGGCGCAGACGCGCTGCCGCATCACCATGGAACCATCTCGGACAAAGGAACCGAGGAGTGCCAGGCGGATGTGTACGAAAAACAGATTGCAACGCTGCGGAACATTGACTACATCAAGGGCATGACCCCCTGGATTCTCTACGACTTCCGCTGCCCGCGCAGAACAAGCCTGATCCAGAAATATTATAACCGGAAGGGGCTGCTCTCTGAGGACAAAAAGTACCGCAAACCGGCATTTTATGTGCTGCAGAAATTTTATGAAGAGCTGAAAAGAAAAGAACAGTAGGGGCAAGAGCTTTTCAAAAAGATCAGCCGACTTGCACGGTTGATGATATCAAACGGAACAGAGAAAAAAAGACAAGAACAGACAAAAACAGATGGTATGAAATCAGCTTTGAAGTCCGATTTCATACCATCTGTTTTTTTTACTGCAACAATCCGCCGTAGGCGGAGAATCCGGCAAGTGCTGTGTTATGCTTTTTTCTGTGCAGCCATCCACTCCAGAATCGGAGTCTCTTTTCCGTCTGTCATAACCGGTTTTCCGTCGTAATCGAGGACACACTCATCGTTCAGCATCGGAATCCAGGACCAGTGGCCGATGTATTCGAATGGGGTGCCGTCTGCATTTTTCTGGGTTCCGGTGTGATCGAGTACCTTGTCCCAGTAGGTGAAGTGAGCATTCGGATTGACCTTTGCCAGACGCTCATAGGTCGGAACGACAAAATCATCTGGAACGACAACAGGGTCGGTTTTTGCGTGTGTAAACCAGATTGGCAGATCTTTGAGCTTCAGGATGTCTTCATCGGAAATCATCGACACCTGGAACATGACGATTACCCCGGCAGGCCGTCACAGCGGAGAATTTACGATCGACATGCCGTCAAGACCATATATGGCGGTGAGATTGGTAAAAGTGAAATAAAAATGTGGGAGAGGAATCTTGAAATTCGATTCTGCATATGATATACTTGCCGTAGGCAAAGCGAAGCTAAAGGTTTCAACAACGAAAACCCCGGAGATGGCAGTCTCCGGGGTTTTCTATTCCGTAAAGCGGCTTAAACTTTTAGGCTGGTTGTCCTTTTAATCGTTTTCGTCCAACCATTTGCAGATGAGGTGGCAAATCACACCTGCCATAACGGAAACAATAAGCGAAGTAATAGGTTCCAACAACGTCACCTCCTTTCCAAGTTGCCTTGGTGTAGGTGAGACAACAAAACAAGTATAACATGATAGATGTAGAAACGGTTTGAAAAAATAGAACGTATATTTTGATGAAGTTGCACAAATATGAAAAAAGTCTATTTTGATCTTGACAACCCGCCTCACATATGCTATCATACCACCTGTATCACGCCGAAGACAGCAGGTGCCGCAAGGCGTAAGTTTCAAACGCCTGCCGAGGAGAAGTTACACAAGGTTCATGTTATGGAATTTTGAGATCTCTTCGCCAATCTTCGCGAAGAGCTTTTTTTATACTTCCAAAGCGTAGGTACGAAATACTACAAGGAGGTGCAATCATGGCAATCAATGCAAAAATCGATCTGAAGAAGCCGGTCCTGGAAGAGATCAGCGCACAGGTAGAAGGCGCACAGTGCGTGCTGCTGGTAAACTACAGCGGATTAACCGTTGCTCAGGATACTCAGCTGCGTAAAGAGTTAAGAGAAGCAGGCGTTCATTACAAAGTATACAAAAATACAATGATGAAACGTGCATTCGCTGGTACTGCTTTCGAGTCTCTTACCAAAGACCTGGATGGCACAAACGCTATCGCAATCAGCAAGGACGATGCAACAGCTCCGGCAAGAATCATCGCTAAATTTGCAAAAACCACTCCGAAGCTGGAGATGGTTTCTGGTGTTGTAGAAGGAAACTACTACGACAAAGCTGGAATGGAAGCACTGGCAAACGTTCCGTCAAGAGAAGAACTTCTTGGCAAACTGCTTGGAAGCATCCAGTCCCCGATCGCAAACCTGGCTCGCGTCCTCAACCAGATCGCAGAGTCCAAAGGCGGCGCAGCAGAGGCCTAAGCCTCAAGCGGGCAGCGTGAAATACGCAGCCTGAGAACATTATTCAGAAAATATCCAAGGAGGAAAATAAAATGGCAAAGTTAACAACCGCAGAGTTTATTGACGCTATCAAAGAGTTATCTGTATTAGAGTTAAACGATCTTGTAAAAGCATGTGAGGAAGAGTTCGGCGTATCCGCAGCAGCAGGCGTTGTAGTTGCAGCAGCAGCAGGCGATGCAGCAGCAGCTGAGGAGAAAGACGAGTTCGACGTAGAGCTGACAGAGGTTGGCCCGAACAAAGTTAAAGTTATCAAAGTTGTACGTGAAGCTACAGGACTTGGCCTGAAAGAAGCTAAAGAAGTAGTTGACGGTGCTCCGAAAGTCCTCAAAGAGGGTGCTTCCAAAGCAGAAGCTGAAGAGCTCAAAACTAAACTTGAGGCTGAAGGCGCTAAAGTTACTCTTAAATAATTTAAGCGTAAATCAGAATCTATGGACGCACGGCGGGATTTCCTGCCGTGCGTTTTTTTTCTTCACAGGATACTTCGTTGAATTTTTCTGTAAAGTAAAAAGCCATTCGGGCAGGAGTGCACTGTGGAGGAGGCAACGAGATAAAGTCCTTGCCGACACTGCCCGTGGTGACTGCAGTGATAATGAAAGAAGCCCACAGAGAGTGTTTTTTGAGTAAAAAATGGATGAAAGTGGGAGGAATAAGAAATGCAGGTACATTCCGTTCTGGAATCTCTACAGCAGGGAATCCTGATCTGCGATCAGCACAGCAGGATTGTGTTCTTCAATCAAGTCTACAGCGATTTCATCGGCGTTCCGCTTGAAACCGCGAAAGGTCATAAAATCACGGAGTACCGCAAATCTGCCATTGCTCCGGAAGTCATTTGGAGCGGCATCCCGGTCGAGGGAATGGTGCGGAGAGAGGGAACGCAGGAATACTTTGCAAGTGTTTATCCGATCTGGGAAGAGCATCAGATCCGCGGAAGCATCTCAATTGTGACGAGTCTCGTACAGTTTGAAAAACGGGAATCAGAGGCTCACATGACGCTGGAAGAGCGGGTGCGCCGCTTTGAACGGCAGGAGATCCAAAATACGTTGTTGCTGTACGGACGGGATATGGAGGGAAAGCAAAAAGCGGCAAAGGAACTCGGAATTTCGCTGGCAACGTTATACAATAAAATCAAAGAATAAGACAGAAGGAGAATGAAAGGCCGGAATTTCTGCAGCTTTGGGGCTTTGTGGTATTTTCTGTCTTTGCTGTAACAGAACTCACATAAAAGAGGGATCATGATTTCTAAAATTTTAGAAATTACGATCCCTTTTGTAGTATCTGCCCGGATATCGCATTACAATGATCTCAGATCAAAGAAAGCGAGGCCATAGAACATGAAAAAAATCAGAATCGGAAGCGGCGCAGGCTATGCGGGAGACCGCATTGAGCCGGCAGTGGAGCTGATGGAAAAAGGAAATCTGGACTACATTATTTTCGAGTGTCTGGCGGAACGCACCGTTGCGATCGGGCAGCAGGATAAAGAGAAAGATCCGTCGAAGGGATATAACCAGCTGCTCGACTACCGAATGGAAAAAATTCTTCCGCTGATGGCGAAAAACAAAGTAAAAGTTATTACCAATATGGGAGCTGCCAACCCGGTATCTGCTGCAGAACGGACGTGTGAAATTGCCAGAAAACTGGGTGTTGGTGGATTGAAGATTGCCTGTGTGACCGGCGATGATATTACAGACGAACTGGATAAGTATGAAAATGAAAAAGTGCTGGAGGATGGCACGCTGTTAAAAGAGAAAAAAGATGTTCTGATTTCTGCGAATGTCTATATGGGTGCGGAGGGCATCACAAAAGCGTTGGAAGAGGGTGCCAATCTTGTTATTACCGGTCGCGTTTCAGATCCTGCACTGACGATCGGACCGCTGGTATATGAATTTGGATGGAACATTGACGACAACCCGGATCAGATGGGACAGGCGGTTCTGGCAGGCCATCTGCTGGAGTGTGCCGGACAGGTGACAGGCGGCTATTTTGCGGATCCGGGCTACAAGGATGTGCCGGACCTGTGGAAACTTGGATTTCCGCTCATTGAGATTGACGAGACAGGCGCATTTACCGTGACAAAGGTCGAGGGAAGTGGCGGACTGGTGAGTGTGGATACCTGTAAAGAGCAGATGATCTACGAAATCCACAACCCAAAGGCTTACCTGACCCCGGATGCAACAGCGGACTTTTCAAAGGTGACGTTCCGGCAGATCGGGGAAAACCAGGTTCGCGCCGAGCATGCGACAACGCATGGAAGACCGGAAACTTTGAAAGTGAGTGTCGGCTACAAGGACTGCTTCATCGGTGAGGGTGAAATTTCCTACGGCGGAAGCAACTGTATGGCACGGGCGGAGCTGGCGGCAGAGATTCTGGAGAAGCGGATTGAACTGACAGGCATCGAGCTGGAAGAGTACCGTACTGATTTTATCGGATGCAATTCCCTGTATCGTGATGCAATTTCCAAGGAGATCGGAAGTGGAACTCCGTGTGAAGTGCGCCTCCGCGCCGCAGGCAGAACGAAAGACCGGAAAAATGCCGTTCTGCTGGCAAACGAGGTGGAGGCTCTCTATACCAACGGTCCCGCAGGAGGCGGCGGAGCAGTGAAACGGGTGTCCGAGATTGTCTCGGTCTGCTCAATTTTTGTGCCGCGCGATGCAGTAGAAGCAAAAGTTACATTCCGGGAGGTATAAGGCGATGAAATTAAAAGAGATTGCACATGCAAGAACAGGCGATAAAGGCGAGATCTCCAATATTTCGGTGATCCCATATGATGAGAACAATTATGAAATGCTGAAAGAAAAAGTAACAGAAGCACGCGTAGCAGAATACTTCCGCGAAATCTGCCACGGAAAAGTAACCCGCTACGAACTGGACGGAATCCATGCGCTGAACTTTGTCCTCGACAAGACACTCGGCGGCGGTGTCACAAGATCGCTGGCGCTGGACAAACATGGAAAGACACTCGGCATGGCATTGCTGGAAATGGAGGTTTAGGGCAATGGCAGAAGATTTTATGACGGCTGCGGTAAAACGCGTGGAGGAACAGTTTGCGAAAAGCGGCGTTTCCGAAAGCTGTGCAGCATTTGAAAGAAAAGACAGCCAGATCGAGATGCGCGATGGTGTGAAGCTGCATACAATCTATTATTTTCCAAGGGAAGGCGGATCAGGAGAAAACAAGAAATATCCCGTCATCCTGACTCGTACCTGCTATCCGGGCAACGACCGTATTCACCGTGCCTACGGCGAGGGACTGGCACACAGAGGTTATGTGTATGTCTACCAGTATTGCCGCGGCAGAGAGCAGTCGGAAGGAAAATGGGAGCCAAACATCAATGAGCGGAACGATGGCATTGACACCATGGATTACCTTGTGGAGCAGCCATGGTGCGAAATCTTAGGCTACTGGGGCCATTCCTACACAAGCATGACCGGCTGGGCGTTTGCTGATGCCGCGGAGGGGAAAGTTGCCGCAATGTTTCTGGAGGACTATGGAACGGATCGTTTTGTATCAGCCTACGAGAAGGGCTGCTTCCGCCACGATATCCTGACCGCATGGTCGATGGAAAATGCGGAAAAACCAGTGAATGCTGACTATCGCGAAAGCTGCCGTTATCTGCCGCAGATTGAAGTGGACGAGGCGCTGTGGGGACAGCGTGTTCCGTCCTACCGCGAATACATCACAAGCCCGAGCCCGGATGCGGCACTCTGGCAGACGGGCTGGTGGAAACAGTTGCGGGAAATTCCATCAAAAACGAAGGTTCCGATTTATCTTTTAAGCGGCTGGTACGATCATCACCACGGCAGCAGTATGAAAACGTGGGAGCGCCTGAACGAGGAGACGAAACAGCACAGCTGGCTGGAAATCGGTGCATGGAACCACTTTTTCCAGATTTGTCTTGAAGATAAAGAGGTGCTGCACCCGCAGAATGAAGAAATTCCAAAGATGCTGGAATGGTTTGAGCTGACGCTGAAACAAAAAGAAATCCCAACACAGCGGATCCGTGCCTATGAAATCGGAGCGGACCGGTGGATTGACATCGTATCCGACCGACTGGGAGAAGAAGGAACTGCGGGAAGCATGACGCTGTATCTGGATGAGAAAACACTGCGGGAAGACGCGCCGGAACGGGAAAAAACGAGAAACTACACGTTTGACCCGGCCACTCCGGTCGAGAGTATCGGCGGAGAAGCCCTTCTGCATACGATGCCGCAGATCGGCAGCCATCTTCAGCCGGAACCGGACTATCGTGAGGATGTCCTGAGTTTTGTATCAGAACCGCTGGAAGAAACTTGCACGCTGAACGGAAAAGCTTCCGTCCGTCTGTTTGTGGAAAGTGACTGCGAGGATACGGCATTTACCGCTAAAATCATGGAGGTAACGCCGGAAGGAAAAGCGTACAACATTCGTTCCTCGATTGCAACATTGGAGCAGGGAAAAACGGAGGCCGGAGCCTATGAACCGGGCAGCGTGGCAGAGGTACAGATTGCTATGTGGAATATTGTATACACGATTCCAAAGGGTTCCCGCATTCGTGTAGATGTTTCCTCCTCCGACTTCCCGCAGTATCATGTTCACAGCAATCAGAAAGGGCTGTGGTCGGAAAAAACGGAAAATAAAATTGCCCACCAGACCATTCGTATGGGGGGAGAAGCTGCTTCCTGCGTGATTTTGCCGCTGATGAAAAAACAGTGAGCCGTAACGGTAAAGCGGACATCGGGAAAAATCAAAAAGAAAAAGTAGCATAATCCATTCTTTTGTGATATAGTGGAAACACTATAGGTTTTGCGGTAAACCTAAAGAACGGCCCGCATTATAAAAACAAAATGAACAGGAGAAAAGCAATGGAGAAAAAGTGGTGGCACAAAACGGTTGGATACCAGATTTATCCGAAGAGTTTTCAGGATACTAACGGAGATGGAATCGGAGATCTGAAAGGCGTGATCCGTCATCTTGACAAAATAGAAAAGCTGGGAGCCAATGTCATCTGGCTCTGCCCGGTGTTTGCATCCCCGATGGTAGATAACGGATACGATATTTCCGATTACATGGATATCGACCCGTCGTTTGGAACGATGGAGGACATGAAGGAGCTGATCGCGGAGGCAAAAAAGCGCGGCATCCGCATCCTGATGGATCTTGTCGTGAATCATTCCTCTGACCGGCATGCGTGGTTTCAGGCGGCACTCCAAGATCCGTTTGGAAAGTACGGAAAGTATTATGTGTTCCGGGAAGGAAAAGACGGCAAAGAGCCGAACAACTGGCGGTCGATTTTTGGCGGCAGCGCATGGGAGAAAGTACCGGGATATGATAACCTGTATTATCTCCACATCTTCACAAAAGAGCAGCCGGATCTCAATTGGGAGAATCCGGAATTGCGGGAAGAAATTTATGAGATGATTTTAAAATGGATGGATCTGGGACTTGGTGGATTCCGTCTTGATGCGATCAGCCATCTGAAAAAGAATTATCAGTACACCAACCTTCCGCCGGATGGACCGGACGAGTACAATATGGCGTTCGAGTATTTCAACAATGTAGACGGTCTTGCCGATATCTTGTGTGAAATGAAGGAGCGCACCTTTGCACCGACCGATGCGCTGACGATCGGAGAGTACGATCACATGGGACCGGAGGATGTGGAGGATGTGATCGGGGAAAACGGCAGTTTCTCGTCCGTTTTCGATTTTTGTCACACCCTCGACAATGTGCGTAACCCGAAATGGGGCAATACCGTGGCGTTGTTTGACGATTATCGCGATCAGCTTTTTGCGGCGCAGAAAATCGTGGATGGCCGCGGCATGCTCTGCAACTTCCTCGAAAACCATGACAAAACGCGCATCATCGACCGGTTCCTGATGCCGGAGGATCAGAACCTCTACAGCGAAAAAATGCTTCCGGTCACTAATTTCTTCCTGCCGGGTATTGTGTTCCTGTATCAGGGACAGGAAATCGGCATGCGCGACGACCCGAAACAGTCCATTCAGGGATTTGTCGATAAACCGACCTTTGCTATTTACGACCGCCTGATTGCCGAAGGAAAAACGGATGCGGAAGCGCTCGAGCAGATTAACCGCGAGAGCCGCGAGCACAGCAGAACTCCGATGCAGTGGGATGCATCTGCCGAGGCGGGATTCACAACAGGTACGCCGTGGTTCCCGGTGAATAAAAACTATGCGGAGCTGAACTATGAGGCTGAAGAAAAGGATTCTGATTCGCTGCTGTGGTTTTACCGCAAAATGGTGGCAGTAAGACGACGTGAAGATCTGGAAGAAACCTTCCTCTACGGAATGCTGATTCCGGAATACGAGACGGTAAGCGGCGTTCTGGCGTACCGCAGGAAGGATGAGAAGAATAATATTCTGATCCTTACTACTTCTCTTGCGGCTGGCATTACATTGCCATTTACAGATACAATCGAAGAAGTACTTCTGAATAACTATGACACCTGCGAGGCAGGCGAGGAAACGATCCGTCTGCAGCCGTATCAGTGTCTGGTGCTGAAGGTGAAGGAATAATTGCAAAAACTAAAACAAAAACCGAAAAAGCGGTCCCACAAAAGGAGAAGATCTTTTTGCGGGACCTTTTTTGTGGTACAATACAACAGAAAAAAAATCTATCATGAGGTGTGGAATGGAAAGAGACAACAGAGACGAAGACATGATGCTGAAAGGAACAAAACAGGAAATGCCGGGATTTTATTTTCGGCTACTCCGGTCGGAGGAGAAACGGGAACTGTGGAATCCGGATTTTGAACTCTTATTTCTGCTTCGTGGGACGGGAAGAGTCAGCTACGAGGACGGAGAAGTTCACAGTCTCCCGGTGGGATCTGTCTTTGCGATCAACCGGTTTCAGATCTGTGATCTGGATCTGGACGAAGACGGACTGGCCCTGTCGCTCTGCATTTCAGCGGAGGCAATTGCTGCATTTCACATTAAGCTGTTGAAATGTGAGGTCAAATGTCAGTCGTTTTTTTATATGGAAAATCAGCAGGAAAAATTTGACCTGATCCGGCGTGATATGGCACGGATCTTTCTTGAGATGTACAAAAATAATGAGGAACAACCGGTCTATATGAAAAGCCGTGTGACGGCGCTTCTGGAGGATCTGCTTTCTTACTTTACATCCGAGAAAAAGGTGGAACAGGGTCGGAGCGGACGGGAACGCCTTCAGCGGGCATCTGACTATATTCTGCAGCATTACCGGGAAGAGATTACGCTGGAGGATCTGGCGGATCATCTTTATCTGAGCCGTGCCTATATTTCGCGGAGCTTTCCGCGGTATTTCGGTGTATCATTCCTGGAGTACGTGACTCAGGTGCGCCTGGCGCATGCCGTACAGGAAATGCACAGCGGCGCAACGCTGACGGAGATTTCCTATCGCAATGGATTTGTCAACGAGACGGCGATGATCCGCGCATTCCGCAAATACCGCGGTATGACACCGAGCGAATACCGGAAGCAGATGAAACATACGGCAGAGCAGAGTGAAAAGAAAGGAAAAGAGCGGGAAGAAACGGCGGAAGACCATGATATTTTCCAGAATCTCCTGCAGTATGCAGCGGTCACGGAGCAGGAAATTGAGACGACAAATGAGAGTGCCGTTTCCGTGACAGCGGCAGTAAACGGACGGAAACCAAGAGTGGCAGGCCACTGGAAGCGCGTGATCAATGCCGGCTATGCGGCAAGTGTGTTGAATCGCGAGGTGCAGGATGAGCTGGAACAGCTGGTGCAGGAGCTTGGCTATGAGATGATTCGTGTAAAAGGAATTCTCGATGATGATATGTGCGTACTTCGACGGAATATGTGGGGCGAGATTCAGTCCTGCTGGAACTATATTGATGAGGTGATCGATTTCATCCTTTCCACGGGAGCGAAGCCGCTGCTGGAATTCGGTCATATGCCGTTGCTGCTGGCAAAAACAGACCCGGGAAGAACGTTGCGTCCGGCACCAAGCAGCCTTCCGCGGGATCTGGCTGAGTGGCGCATGCTGATTAAAAACCTGATGGAACATCTAAAGGAGCGGTATGGAATCAACCAGATGCGGCGCTGGATTTTCAACCCGTGGATCAGCGGAGACGCGATCATGAGTGATGAAGGAGATGCGTTCTTTGAAACGTGGAAAGCATCGTATGATGAGATGAAACGTGTGAGCCCGGATCTTGTAACATGTCTTTCTTTTGGCCTTGGACCGGAGGAACATCTCAAAGCCTTTATCGAAACTATGAAGGAAAAGGAATGCGTGCCGGAAATTTTTGCATTCCGCTCGTTTGGCACGGTGCTCTATGGAGAGGAAGAGGAGAAAATGAATCTGATCCAGAACAACGAGAGCGCCAATATGATTGTGAGCCGCGACCCGGATTTTCTGCGGAACCGCAGGGAGAAGGTAAAAGGTCTGCTGCAGAAGGCTGGGCTTGGTGCACTGCCGGTTCTGGTGGATGAGTGCAGCAGCAACATCTGGCAGAGGGATCTGTGCAACGATACCTGTTATAAAGCGGCATGGCTGTTTAAAAATTTTCTGGAAAATGAAGAAGCGCTGCAGGGAATTGCGTATTTTTCGGTCAATGACCGTCTGGATGAAATATTTCCGGCGCGGGAAACATACCATGGAGGTTTTGGGCTGTTCACAATGAACGGCATTCCGAAGGCGGTCTGCACTGCGCTGCGGCTGCTCGGCAGAATGGGATCACGTCTTGTGAAGCGGGGGGACGGCTATTTTATCAGCACGGAGCCGGAGAAAAACCGCAGCCAGATTTACCTGTACAACTATGTTCACTACGATATGCTGTACCGCTACCGTCACGCCGTGAATATTTCCCGCACGGACCGTTACCGCGTATTCAATATGGGGGAAATCCGGACCTTTTCGGTGAAGCTGACCGGACTGGAACCGGGAAAATACTGCCTGCGGCTGTATAAAGTGACGAAAGAACACGGCAGCAGCTACGATGCGTGGGTGCGGATGGGAGCTCCGGCGCGGATGAACCGGATGGAGCGCGCGATGCTGTGCCACAGTGCGGACCCGGAATACCGTGTCTGGGAGCAGGAAACCGACCCGGAAGGCAGCCTCACGGTGCAGGAACGCCTGGAGCCGCACGAGACGGCGCTGATTGAGGTGGAGCAGATTCTGTAAAATCTTAAAAAATTGCACTTGCGGTGGGAGAATACAGAGAAACAGTGGAAAAAAAGCAACAATATAAGAAGATCTTGCGGCAATTCGAGTAGAAAAGGACGAAAATGTTGTTTATACTGAAAACAACATAAATGCTAAATTCTACAGAAAAGAGGTATTTCAAAATGGGAAAAGTATTTGATTACGATGGTGTGCCGGTGCTGCATACCACATCCGGCGATTTAAAAGGTTATTTTTATGACGGTGTTTACATTTACAAAGGAATTCCGTATGCATACGCAGACCGTTTCCAGATGCCGGTTCCGTCCAAATGGGATGGCGTGAAGGATGCGACAAACTACGGCTTTGTATGCCCACTCCAGAACCAGGATACACCGAACGGCGAGCTGATGGTTCCGCACCGTTACTGGCCGCAGGATGAGCACTGCCAGTCCTTAAATATCTGGACAAACAAACTCGATCCGGAAGCAAAAAAGCCGGTTCTCGTATGGCTCCACGGCGGCGGATACGCAGCGGGATCTTCCATTGAGCAGGTTGCTTATGATGGCGTCAGCATCGCAAAGAAAGGTGATTCGATTCTTGTTTCTGTCAACCACAGACTGAATATTTTAGGATATCTGGATCTGTCTCCGTTTGGAGAAAAATACAAAAATTCCGCAAACGCAGGCCACGCCGATATGGTAGCAGCCCTGCAGTGGGTACATGACAATATCGCCCTGTTCGGCGGCGATCCGGAGAATGTAACCATTTTCGGCCAGTCCGGCGGCGGAATGAAGGTGACTGACCTGATGCAGATTCCATCAGCAGACGGTCTGTTCCAGAAAGGTCTTGTCATGAGCGGTGTGATGGAAGGGGATCCGCTCGGCGCAGGAGAAAAAGATGGAACAGAGATTGTCACGGCAATGATGAAAGAACTTGGCTTTGATGATGTGGCGCAGCTGGAAACCGTACCATATCCGCAGCTTGCCGCAGCATATGCAAAGGTATCCCCGGCTATCGCACAGAATGGCGGCTACATCGGCGGCGGCCCGAAAAAGGGCGATTACTTCTGCGGAAATCCATTCGACGCAGGCTTCCGTGAGCATGCACATCAGATTCCGATGATGATCGGAACCGTATACGGCGAGTTCGCAACGTTTGCACCGGCAGCTTATGATAAGAACAAACTGACAGCGGAAGAGATTCTGGAAATCCTCAAAAAGGTTTATGGAGACAATGCCGAAAAGGTTCTGGACGCTTTCAAAGAAGCATATCCGGAGAAGAACGGTGTAGATGTTCTTGCGATCGACCGTGCAATGCGTGAGCCTACCGTAAAACTTGCCAAACTGTTCGCAAAAGGCGGCGGCAAAGCATATCTCTACAACTTCGCCCTGGAATTCCCGTTCCAGAACGGCAAACCGGCATGGCACTGCTCCGACATCCCGTATTTCTTCGGCAATAGCGATCTCGTAGAAATCTGCGGAATCCCGGATGTCAGTGATAAACTGGAAAACGAAATCTTTGGTGCCCTGCTTGCCTTTGCAAAGAACGGAACCCCGGATCACGAGGGACTCCCGCACTGGCCGGAAACAGAAGCAGAGGATGCGGATACCATGGTGTTTGATAAAAAGACCGAAGTAAAACACAACTATGACGATAAAGTCTTTGCGGAAATCAACAAAGTTCTGAAGCCATGGAGCTTTATGGACATGATGACCGACAATATTCAGCATTAAAAGGAACAGTTCAATGCGGCATAAGCGGAATCTGGATCGGATTGAGAATATCCGCTTTGACAAATAAAATAAAAAAAGCCGCCTGTTTGATTTGACAAATAAAATCAAACAGGCGGCTTTTTTCTGAAAATTCAGTGTTTTCAATCACATCTAAAGTACTATTCTAACAGGGTCCTGGCGGAAAAACCAGTAAAAAACAGATTGTACTGAAAAAAATACAATCTGTTTTGTTGACACACTTGAAAAAACATGATAATCTAGAAAATGCACTATTATGGCAAGATATGCCTAAAACCTTTTGTTCAGGCATGAGCGGTAATAAATATATTATAACACAAGGGGTGACAACGTCAATGGAGAAAAACAGAATACGTCCGATACCTACCGGAAAAAGTATGCGAATGAGTTACCAGAGACAAAAAGAAGTATTGGAAATGCCCAACTTGATTGAAGTCCAGAAGGATTCCTATGACTGGTTCCTGAGAAGCGGACTCAAGGAAGTCTTTGATGACATTTCACCAATCTCCGACTACGGCGGACGGCTGAGCCTTGAATTCGTAGACTTTACACTGTGTGAAGATGACGTAAAATACTCAATCGAAGAGTGTAAACAGCGTGACGCTACTTATGCGGCACCGTTAAAGGTAAAAGTAAGATTATATAATAAGGAAAAAGACGAGATCACAGAGCACGAAATTTTCATGGGTGATCTGCCGTTGATGACAGCAACAGGAACATTCGTTATCAATGGTGCAGAGCGAGTAATCGTCAGCCAGCTGGTACGTTCCCCTGGTATTTATTACGGCATCGCACATGATAAGCTCGGAAAGAGACTGTTCTCCTGTACCGTAATCCCGAACCGTGGAGCATGGCTGGAGTACGAGACCGATTCCAACGACGTCTTCTATGTCCGCGTAGACCGTACCAGAAAAGTTCCGATCACAGTCCTCATCCGTGCACTTGGAGTAAGCTCCAATGCAGAGATCGTAGAGCTGTTCGGTGAAGAGCCGAAGATTCTTGCAAGCTTCACAAAAGATACTTCCACCAACTATCAGGAAGGTCTTCTCGAGCTGTACAAGAAAATTCGTCCGGGCGAGCCTCTCGCAGTAGAAAATGCAGAGAGCCTCATCATGAGCATGTTCTTTGACCCGCGTCGCTATGACCTGGCAAAGGTAGGCCGTTATAAATTCAACAAGAAACTTGCACTGCGCAGCCGTATCCGCAACCAGATCCTCGCTGAGGATGTTGTAGATCCGTCCACCGGTGAAACCCTTGCAGAAAAAGGCACCACCGTTACTCTGGAACTCGCAGACAAGATTCAGAACGCAGCAGTACCGTATGTATGGATCCAGACCGAGGAGAGAAACGTAAAAGTTCTTTCCAACTTAATGGTAGATCTGAAAACATGGGTAGATGTTGACGAGGAAGAGCTTGGCATCAACGAGAAAGTATACTATCCGGTTCTGGAAAAGATCCTGGAGGAGAATACCGATATCGAAGAGATCAAACAGGCGATCAAACGTGACATCCACGACCTGATTCCGAAACATATCACAAAGGAAGATATTTTCGCTTCCATCAACTATAACATGCATCTGGAATACGGCGCAGGAAATGCCGATGATATCGACCACCTGGGCAACCGTAGAATCCGTGCCGTAGGTGAGCTGCTTCAGAACCAGTACCGCATCGGTCTGTCCCGTATGGAGCGTGTGGTACGTGAGCGTATGACAACACAGGACATCGACGGAATTTCTCCGCAGTCCCTGATCAATATCAAACCGGTTACAGCTGCAATCAAAGAGTTCTTTGGATCTTCCCAGCTGTCCCAGTTCATGGATCAGAACAACCCGCTTGGAGAGCTGACGCATAAGAGACGTCTTTCCGCTCTTGGACCTGGCGGTCTGTCCCGTGACCGTGCCGGATTCGAGGTTCGAGACGTTCACTACTCCCATTACGGAAGAATGTGCCCGATCGAGACTCCTGAGGGACCGAACATTGGTCTTATCAACTCTCTGGCATCGTATGCGCGTATCAACGAGTATGGCTTCGTTGAGGCTCCATACAGAAGAATTGACAAATCAGATCCGAAAAATCCGCGTGTTACAGACGAAGTAGTCTACATGACCGCAGATGAAGAGGATAATTACCATGTAGCACAGGCAAATGAGCCGCTGGATGCAGAAGGACACTTCATCAACAAGAACGTTTCCGGACGTTATCTGGATGAGACCCAGTCCTACGAGCCGCACATGTTTGATTACATGGACGTGTCTCCGAAGATGGTATTCTCCGTTGCTACGGCGCTGATCCCGTTCCTTCAGAACGACGATGCGAACCGTGCGCTGATGGGATCCAACATGCAGCGTCAGGCCGTACCGCTGATGATCACCGATGCTCCTGTAGTAGGAACCGGTATCGAAGCAAAAGCAGCCGTAGACTCCGGTGTCTGCGTCGTTGCAAAGAAAGCAGGAACCATTTCCTACTCCTGCTCCAACGAGATCCGCATGAACAATGATGACGGAACAAAAGATGTTTACCATCTGACCAAATTCATGCGAAGCAACCAGAGCAACTGCTACAACCAGAAACCGATCGTATTTAAAGGTGACCATGTAGAGGCTGGCGAAGTAATCGCAGACGGTCCGTCTACTTACCAGGGCGAGCTTGCTCTTGGTAAAAACCCGCTGATCGGATTTATGACCTGGGAAGGATATAACTACGAGGACGCCGTTCTTCTTAGCGAGCGTCTGGTACAGGATGATGTTTACACTTCCATCCACATCGAGGAGTACGAGGCAGAGGCCCGTGACACCAAGCTTGGACCGGAAGAGATCACAAAAGACGTTCCGGGAGTCGGCGATGAAGCCTTAAAAGACCTGGACGAGCGTGGAATCATCCGCATCGGTGCAGAGGTACGTGCCGGTGATATTCTGGTCGGAAAAGTAACTCCGAAGGGAGAGACTGAGCTGACCGCAGAGGAGCGTCTGCTCCGTGCCATCTTTGGCGAGAAAGCAAGAGAAGTACGTGATACTTCCCTGAAAGTACCGCACGGTGAGTATGGTATCATCGTGGATGCCAAAGTATTTACCCGTGAAAACGGCGACGAACTTTCTCCTGGAGTAAACCAGGCAGTCCGCATCTACATCGCACAGAAGAGAAAAATCTCTGTCGGCGATAAGATGGCTGGTCGTCATGGAAACAAGGGTGTCGTTTCCCGTGTACTTCCTGTAGAGGATATGCCGTTCCTGCCGAACGGACGTCCGCTGGACATCGTGCTGAACCCTCTGGGTGTGCCGTCCCGTATGAACATCGGACAGGTGTTGGAGATCCACCTGAGCCTTGCAGCAGCAGCGCTTGGATTTAACGTATCCACCCCGATTTTCGACGGCGCAAACGAGAAAGATATTCAGGATACCCTGGAACTGGCAAACGATTATGTAAACATGGAATGGGATGCATTCTCCGAGAAATATAAAGATGTTCTGCTTCCGGAAGTATATCAGTACTTGGAAGAGCACCTGGATCACAGAGAACTGTGGAAGGGCGTTGATATCGCAAGAGACGGTAAGGTACAGCTCCGCGACGGACGTACCGGTGAGCCGTTTGATGGAAGAACCACCATCGGACACATGCATTACCTGAAACTGCATCACCTGGTAGACGATAAGATCCATGCACGTTCTACCGGCCCATACTCCCTCGTTACACAGCAGCCGCTGGGTGGTAAAGCTCAGTTCGGCGGTCAGCGTTTCGGAGAGATGGAGGTTTGGGCTCTTGAGGCGTACGGTGCATCCTACACGCTGCAGGAGATCCTGACTGTGAAGTCTGACGATGTGGTTGGCCGTGTGAAGACATACGAAGCCATCATCAAGGGCGACAATATTCCGGAGCCTGGTATTCCGGAATCCTTCAAAGTATTGTTGAAAGAGCTGCAGTCCCTGGCACTCGATGTCCGCGTACTGCGTGATGACAATACCGAAGTTAAAATTATGGAATCAGTTGATTACGGTGATACCAACCTGAACCACATCATCGAGGGAGACCGTTACTCTGACAGAGAGGACGAGAGATTTGGTGACTATGGATTCTCCAAGAAAGAATTTGACGGAGAAGAAATGGTAGATGTGGAAGAGGATGAAGAAGAAGACTCTTATCTTGATCTGGATGAAAGTTCAGATGATGACATGTAACTTGTAGATCTTCGCTTTGCGAGGAAAGGGGTAATCAAATGCCAGAAACAGCAAAAAAAGAAAATTACCAGATGAGCTTTGATGCCATCAAAATAGGACTTGCCTCCCCGGAGAAAATCCGGGAGTGGTCCCATGGCGAGGTAAAAAAACCGGAGACCATCAACTACAGAACGCTGAAACCGGAAAAAGACGGTCTGTTCTGTGAAAGAATCTTCGGACCAAGCAAAGACTGGGAGTGCCATTGCGGTAAATATAAGAAAATTCGCTACAAAGGCGTAATCTGCGACCGATGCGGCGTAGAAGTAACAAAATCCAGTGTGCGCCGTGAGCGTATGGGACACATTGAGCTGGCAGCTCCGGTATCCCACATCTGGTATTTCAAAGGAATTCCGTCCCGTATGGGACTGATCCTGGATCTGTCTCCGAGAACTCTGGAAAAGGTTCTGTATTTCGCAAACTACATCGTTCTTGATGCAGGCGATACCAAATTACAGTACAAACAGGTTCTGACCGAGAAAGAATACCAGGATGCCAGAGAGGAGTTCGGAAACAGCTTCCGTGCAGGTATGGGTGCGGAATCCATCAAAGAGCTTCTGATGGCAATTGATCTGGAAAAAGAGTCTGCTGAATTAAAGGCAGGTCTTAAAGATTCTACCGGACAGAAGAGAGCCCGCATCATCAAGAGACTTGAGGTTGTTGAGGCATTCCGTGAGTCCGGAAACCGTCCGGAGTGGATGATTCTTGATGCGGTTCCGGTTATTCCGCCGGATCTGCGTCCTATGGTACAGCTTGACGGAGGACGTTTTGCAACATCCGACCTGAATGACCTGTACCGCCGTATCATCAACCGTAACAACCGTCTGAAGAGACTGCTGGAGCTCGGTGCGCCGGATATCATCGTGCGCAACGAGAAACGTATGCTCCAGGAGGCAGTTGATGCCCTGATCGACAACGGCCGCCGCGGCCGCCCGGTAACCGGTCCTGGAAACCGTCCGCTGAAATCTCTGTCCGACATGCTGAAAGGTAAATCCGGCCGTTTCCGTCAGAACCTTCTTGGTAAACGTGTTGACTACTCTGGCCGTTCCGTTATCGTCGTAGGACCGGAACTGAAGATTTACCAGTGCGGTCTGCCGAAAGAAATGGCAATCGAGCTGTTCAAACCGTTCGTTATGAAAGAGCTGGTTTCCAACGGTACTGCACACAACATCAAAAACGCAAAGAAAATGGTCGAGAAACTCGAGCCGCAGGTATGGGACGTTCTCGAGGACGTCATCAAAGAGCATCCGGTTATGCTGAACCGTGCCCCTACACTGCATCGTCTGGGTATCCAGGCATTCGAGCCGATTCTGGTAGAAGGTAAAGCAATCAAACTGCATCCGCTGGTTTGTACCGCATTCAACGCCGACTTCGACGGTGACCAGATGGCTGTCCATCTGCCGCTGTCCGTAGAAGCACAGGCAGAGTGCCGTTTCATGCTTCTTTCTCCGAACAACCTTCTGAAACCGTCCGATGGTGGTCCGGTAGCCGTTCCTTCCCAGGATATGGTTCTTGGTATCTATTATCTGACCCAGGAGCGTCCGGGCGAGAAGGGCGAGGGAAGCTTCTTCCGCGATATGAATGAAGCTATCCTGGCATATGAAAACGGATACATTACCCTGCAGACCAAGATTACCATCCGCTGCGAAAAAGAGATGGAAGATGGTACTGTAATGCAGCAGAACGTAAGCTCCACACTCGGAAGATTCCTCTTCAATGAGATTCTGCCGCAGGATCTGGGATACGTAGACCGTACGGTTCCGGGTAACGAGCTTGCTCTTGAGGTTGATTTCCTCGTTGCCAAGAAACAGCTGAAACAGATTCTGGAAAAAGTCATCAATACACACGGAGCTACCAAGACCGCAGAGGTTCTGGACTATATCAAGGCAACCGGATATAAATACTCCACCCGTGCAGCCATGACCGTATCCATTTCCGATATGACCGTGCCGCCGCAGAAACCGCAGATGCTCTCAGAAGCACAGGCAACGGTAGACAAGATTACAAGAAACTTCAAACGTGGTCTTATTACAGACGAAGAGCGTTACAAAGAGGTTGTAGATACCTGGAAGAAGACCGACGATGCGCTGACAAAAGCACTGCTCGACGGACTGGATAAATACAACAACATCTTCATGATGGCTGACTCCGGAGCCCGTGGTTCCGATAAGCAGATCAAACAGCTGGCCGGTATGCGAGGACTGATGGCCGATACAACCGGACACACCATCGAGCTGCCGATCAAGTCAAACTTCCGTGAAGGTCTTCAGGTACTGGAATACTTCATGTCTGCACACGGAGCACGAAAAGGTATGTCCGATACCGCGCTTCGTACCGCCGACTCCGGTTACCTGACCCGTCGTCTGGTAGACGTTTCTCAGGACCTGATCATCCGTGAAATCGACTGTGCCGAGGGCAAGGACGAAATTCCGGGTATGTGGGTCAGCGAGTTCACAGACGGAAAAGAGCAGATCGAGAGTCTGCAGGATCGTATCACAGGCCGTTTCTCCTGCGAGACGATCAAAGACAAAGACGGCAACGTCATTGTAAAAGCAAACCATATGATCACCCCGAAACGTGCTGCCCGTGTCATCAAAGACGGCATCAACGAGAACGGTGAGCATTATACAAAAGTAAAAATCCGTACCATTCTTACCTGCCGTTCCGGTAACGGAATCTGCGCAAAATGCTATGGCGCCAACATGGCAACCGGCGAAGCAGTACAGGTTGGTGAGTCTGTTGGAATCATCGCAGCACAGTCGATTGGTGAGCCTGGTACACAGCTGACCATGCGTACCTTCCATACCGGTGGTGTTGCCGGTGGAGATATCACACAGGGTCTTCCTCGTGTCGAGGAGCTTTTCGAGGCAAGAAAGCCGAAAGGACTTGCTATCATCACCGAGATCCCTGGTGTTGCACAGATCAAAGACACCAAGAAAAAACGCGAAATCGTGGTTACCAATCCGGACGATGGCGTATCCAAGACATACCTGATCCCTTACGGATCCCGTATCAAGATCGCTGACGGAACGGTTCTGGAAGCTGGAGACGAGCTGACCGAAGGTTCTGTAAACCCGCACGATATCCTGAAGATCAAAGGCGTACGTGCCGTTCAGGATTACATGCTCCGCGAGGTACAGCGAGTTTACCGTCTGCAGGGTGTAGAAATTAACGATAAGCACATCGAGGTTATCGTTCGCCAGATGCTGAAGAAGATCCGCATCGAGGAAAACGGAGATACCGAATTCCTTCCGGGCGACATGGTAGACTTCCTGGAGTATGATGAGACCAACAAAGCGCTGATCGCAGAAGGCAAAGAGCCGGCAGAAGGAAAACAGGTTCTGCTTGGTATTACCAAAGCATCCCTGGCATCCGATTCCTTCCTGTCTGCAGCATCCTTCCAGGAGACCACCAAGGTTCTGACCGATGCCGCTATCAAAGGTAAAGTTGACCACCTGGTAGGTCTGAAAGAGAACGTTATCATCGGTAAACCGATTCCGGCTGGTACTGGTATGAAGTGTTACAGCAACATTCATCTGAATACCGACAGCATGATCGAGGAAGAAGAGGACGAGGATCTGATTCTGACCGAAGATCTTGAGGACGATGCTCCGGCAGCTCCGATGGCAGAAGCTCCGGTTGAAGAACCGTCAGCTGAAGAGGAAAAGCCGATGCTCGACTTCGACTTTGAGGAAATGATTCCGTCAAAGGATGATACCGAGGAGTAAACCCTTCAAGGTTAAAAAATAAATATGTCATTTGTGGAAAGCAGAGAATTTCCGGTTCGCCGGGGTCTCTGCTTTCCTTGTATTTTCGGGAGCATTTTGTTACAATGGAGGCAGAAAAGAGGGAAGCCTATGTGGATAAAAAAATTACCTGGCATCGTGGCAAATGCGGCGGTACTGATTCTGAATGTGTTTGCGATTCTGATGATCGTGGGGCTGTTTCTTCATCAGGGAACGACGGGGGAGCGTGTGAAAGAGACGATTACGCGTTTTTCCACGACGTCGCAGGAGTATTATGCGGAAGGCGAGGCATACAGCCAGACGAGCGACCGGGTGCATACGTATTCGGTGGAAGAAACAAGGTAATTATTCAGAGCCCCATCTCGATTCCGCTTACGCTGCATCTCGATGTGGCTTGTCGCCATATGAAATTCCAGAAAAAACTGCTCATTCATGCAAGCATGATTCGCAATTTTTTTTTCCATTTCGCATGGCTCTGAATAATTACCAAATAAAGAGGAAAAGATGAGGAAAACTATGCTCCAAGAGTGGAAAAGAAAAGGAAAAAAATTCCGCCATGAGGAAAAAGATGGAGAAGAAACGACGGAGCTTTCTGTGAAAATACGGGCGGCAAAATTTCGTGATCTGCCGATGAGTCTGCGGATTCTGATCGTGAATCTCAGTCTGTTTCTGATTCTGTGCGCCGTATTTTTTATGGCGGGCGCGTATCTGTATGCACCGCAGGCGGCAGGACGGAATTACGTGGAAGCATGCCTGGCAGGAGACTGGAACAGTGCATACGATGTATGTCAGTTCCCGGACAGCACGTTTCTGTCGCGGAAGAACTACGTCAATGCAATGACCTGGAAAGCAAAACAGGACGGCACTGACGGGCAGGAAACACCGGAGATCAAGAGCTTTTTCATGCGCAGAAAACAGAATCCTGAGACCGGGGAAAACAGGATTTATACTGTGCGGTACACGTTAAAAGGCGTGAGCGACTCGCAGGAAGAAACATTGGAGATCGCCGCCGGGGATACCGTAAAATGGAACTTCAAAGAGTGGTACGTTGTGCCGAAAGACAGCTACGTGACGGATGTCGAAATCACCGTCCCGGCGGATGCCTCGTTCTATCTGGACGGCGTGCAGGTCGGGAAAAAGTATTTAAAAGAGACGGCAGATAACGTCAGCATCTACAAAATCCCGTATCTCTTCCACGGCGGCCACACCATTGAACTGACCGAAAAACAGAAAGACCCATACCGCGAGATCATCCTCGTGCAGGACAACAGCAGCATGGAATTCCTGCCGGATTTAAAACTCAACGATTCCACCGGCAAAACCATCGCCGACCGTGTAGAAGAGTCCCTGGACAAGGTATTCACAGCCGCAGCCGCCGGAAAATCCTTCAGCACCATCAAAAACGAATTTTCCGCCGACACCGCCGTACAGAAAAACGCCAAAGAACAGTACCAGCAGCTCTGCGATGCCTACCTAAACAGCGACACCAACACCGGAATCACCAGTATCACCGTGAGCAGCGTCTCCACAACCGTAACCAACGAATCCAAGCAGATGAAGATTGAAACTAACGTGACCGCTGCGATCGAGCGACGAACCCGTTTCCTCCATTTCTTCCGGAAAACCAAAACAGAGACGATCACCTGGAAAATCGAATCCGCCGTAACGCTGGAGAAGGAAACCTGGGTCATGGGAAGTGACTTCCTGAAGGGCGTTGATCTGGGAAAATAGACGGGCTGAAATTGAATAAGAACTACGCGAAAAAGAGTGATTCTGCATCCGATTTTCCGGGAACAGAGTCACTCTTCTTTGCTGCGATGAAGATGTTAAGAAACCATGAACTTAAATTTACCAGAAGTGGAAAAATGTAAGAATTTGTGCCTTGCATCTTAGGTCAGATCACGTTATGATAGTAAGTAGAAAAATGTCGAAAAACGTTTGCGTTACGATGGAAGAAAGTTCCGCAAAGGGGCGGGACGATGGAGTATAAACAGATCATATGGAAAGAAAATCATTGAAACAGAGAAGAAAGCAGATGCGCCGCAGACAGATGATGCAGAAAGTATCACGGATTTCCCTGTGTGTGGTAATCGGCCTTCTTTTTCTTGCGCTTATCTGGAAATTTGCGGGAGCGCAGCTTGCGAAAAAAGGAATTGTACTGAGTAATGACACAGCCGCAAAGACGGTGAGCGAGACGGCGCCGGAGGCGGAGGACGGATCGGGAAATGCGGGAATTAAGAAGCTTGCGGAGACCACGCCGCCGAATGAGACGCCGGGATGGCAGTACAGCTCGTCGGGCTGGTGGTACGCAACGGATGCCACAACGTACTACGTCAACGGCTGGGCAGATATCGACGGAAACCAGTACCATTTTGATTCCAATGGTTACATGGCGACCGGCTGGAAACCGATCGGCGGAAAAGGCTGTTACTTTGATGACCAGGGTGTTTACCAGCCAGACCGCAACGGCTCGATGATGGTAGCCCTGACCTTTGATGACGGCCCAGACGTCTATACCAGCACGCTTCTCGATACGCTGGAGCAGTACGGGGCACAGGCGACGTTCTTTATGCTCGGCAGCAATGTGGAAAAATACGGTGCAGATGTGATCCCGCGCATGGCGGCGATCGGCTGTGAGCTTGGAAACCATTCCTATGCTCATCCGAATATGAAAGAACTGAGCCTCGACGACGGCCTCGCCCAGTTCCAGATGACGGATGATCTGATTGCCCAGTACAACAACGGCCAGGGCGCATCCGTTGTCCGTTTCCCGTATGGAAACAGCACCGATGAACTGCTCGCATCTATCGGCCGCCCGAGCATCATGTGGGATGTCGATACCCTGGACTGGCAGACAAAAAATGTACAGGCAAACATCAGCGCCGTTCTCGACAGTGTAAGCCCGGGAGACATTATCCTGATGCATGATATCCACGAGACGACCGTAGAATCGTGTGCAACGATTGTGCCGGAGCTGATCAACCGCGGGTATGAGCTTGTCACGATTCATACTCTTGCAGCGGCAAACGGCGTGGATCTTGCAGCGGGAGAGACGTATTACGGCTTCCATGGCGGAACGACAAACGAATAGAAAACAGAATAGAAAAACGACAAAGAACCGCCGGTTTACTCTCAAATCAAGAGTGAACCGGCGGTTCTTATGTCGTTTTATAAAAATTTATTTCATTGCCGCTCTCTTACGAAGTCTGGAATCCAGCTCTTTCTTACGGATACGTAAGGAAACCGGAGTAACCTCAAGAAGCTCGTCCTTGTCGATGAAGTCCAGAGCCTGCTCCAGGGAAAGGATTCTCGGCGGAGTCAGACGCAGTGCCTCGTCGGAGGAAGAAGTACGGGTGTTGGTCAGGTGTTTCGTCTTGCAGACGTTCAGCTCGATATCCTCGGCCTTACCGTTCTGTCCGATAACCATACCGGCGTAAACCTTCTCGCCAGGTCCGATGAACAGAGTACCGCGCTCCTGTGCGGAGTACAGACCGTAGGTAACGGACTCGCCTGCCTCGAAAGCGATCAGGGAACCCTGTTTGCGGTATTCGATGTCGCCCTTGTACGGTGCGTAATCTTCAAACTCGGTGTTCAGGATACCAGTTCCTTTGGTGGAGGTCATGAAGATTCCACGGAAACCAATCAGGCCTCGTGCCGGGATTTCGAACTCCAGACGGGTGGAACCATCGCTTGCGCGGCTCATGCCGTGAAGCTCGCCTTTACGCTCGCTGAGGAGCTGGATGACAGTACCGGAGAACTCATCCGGAACGTCAACGTATGCGATTTCCATTGGCTCGAGTTTGCGTCCGCGCTCGTCCTCTTTGTAGATAACCTCTGCCTTACTTACTGCGAACTCATATCCCTCACGGCGCATGTTTTCGATCAGGACGGACAGATGCAGCTCACCACGGCCGGAAACCTTGAAGCAGTCTGCGGAATCAGTCTCCTCGACGCGGAGAGAAACGTCAGTATTCAGCTCACGCATCAGACGGTCACGCAGGTGGCGGGAAGTTACGTATTTACCTTCTTTACCGGCCAGCGGGCTGTCGTTTACGATGAAGTTCATGGAAATAGTCGGCTCGGAGATTTTCTGGAACGGGATGGAAACCGGGTTGTCCAGATCGCCGCAGAGAGTATCTCCGATGTGGATATCCGGGATACCGGAAACAGCAACGATAGAACCGATGCCTGCCTCAGTAACCTCTACTTTTTTCAGTCCGTCAAATTCATACAGTTTGCTGACCTTTACTTTTTTCTTCTTGGTCAGATCGTGGTGGTTGACCAGCATAACGTCCTGGTTCACGCGGATCGTTCCGTTTTCAACTTTGCCGACACCGATACGTCCAACGTATTCGTTGTAATCGATGGTACTGATCAGAAGCTGTGTGCCAGCTTCCGGATCGCCGGTCGGAGCCGGGATGTATTTCAGGATGGTCTCGAACAGAGGAGTCATATCCTTCGGGGTATCGTTCAGATCGAGTACCGCATGACCCATCTTTGCGGATGCGTACAGAAACGGACAGTCAAGCTGTTCGTCAGATGCATCGAGGTCCATCAGAAGCTCGAGCACTTCGTCGATAACTTCATCCGGGCGTGCTTCCGGGCGGTCGATCTTGTTGATGCAGACGATAACGGACAGATCCAGCTCGAGTGCTTTTTTCAGCACGAATTTGGTCTGCGGCATAGCGCCCTCGAATGCGTCTACAACCAGAATAACGCCGTCTACCATTTTCAGAACTCGCTCAACCTCGCCGCCGAAGTCCGCATGGCCTGGGGTGTCGATGATGTTGATTTTCGTTCCTTTGTAGTAAACTGCTGTATTTTTGGAAAGAATGGTGATTCCACGCTCACGCTCGATATCGTTCGAGTCCATGACACGTTCCTGAACCTCCTGATTGGCACGGAAAACGCCGCTCTGTTTCAGAAGCTCGTCTACCAGTGTAGTTTTACCATGATCGACATGGGCGATGATGGCAACGTTTCTTACATCTTCTCTCGTTGTTTTCATTTCTTCATTCCTCTTCCTATGGGTTGACCCTGCCGGGTTCAATTTTTCAAAATTTCAAGCCGGCCGGGAATGTTTATCACAGCACAAAGGCAGGTGCCTTGCCGTTTTGTCTCTGCTGGATGCCTGCCTATCTGAACTATTATAGCACAGAACAGAGAAAAAAAACAGGGAAGATGTGACATTTTTTGTATTGCAATGGTAGAAAATACGAAGCATGTGGTGCGGTTTTTACAGAAACATATACAAAAAATTGGGCAGAATGCTGATTTGAATAGAAATAAAAAAATCTGGAAAAAAGTGGTTCTGAAAAAGAAATGTGGTTCATACATTAGGATTATAGATCAGCAAAGTACCGATCAGAAATCAATATTCAGAAAGAAAAGACAAAGGAAGGGGATTTTCATTATGGCAGACAAGATGATTGAAAACAATCAGGTGGTTATCATGGGAGAGATTGTCTCCCCGTTTACATTCAGCCATCAGGTATTCGGAGAGGGCTTTTACCTCGTCGATGTGATGGTCAAGCGGTTGAGTGAATCGCAGGACATCATTCCGGTGATGGTCTCCGAGCGGCTGGTGGACGTATCACAGGATTACCAGGGTGAGTGGATCTGCATCAGCGGTCAGTTCCGGTCCTACAACCGCCACGAGGAGAAGAAGAACCGTCTGGTACTCTCCGTATTTGCGCGGGAATTAAGCTTCGTGGAGGAAGAGGACGATTCCGTCAAATCCAACCAGATTTACCTCGATGGATACATATGTAAACCGCCGGTCTACCGGAAAACACCTCTGGGAAGAGAGATCGCCGACCTTCTGATTGCGGTCAACCGTCCGTATGGAAAATCAGATTATATCCCGTGCATCTGCTGGGGACGGAATGCGCGGTATGCCTCTGCGTTTGCCGTGGGCGGCCACGTTCTCATCTGGGGACGGATCCAGAGCCGGGAATATATGAAGCGGCTGAGCGAGACGGAAATGGAAAAGCGGACCGCATATGAGGTTTCGGTGAGCAAGCTGGAATACAGTGAGAGTTAAAGCGCGATCCGCTGTTGACAAGAAAATTTAATGATGCTATAGTAAGAGCAGAACTGAAGTGGATAGAGGTCGCATTACTTCAAGAGTACCTTTTCGGATGCCTCAGCAGCAAAAGAAGAAGAGGAAAAGGGAAGAATGCCGAAGGACATCCGGCGCTGAACCGGTATGCTCCTGGGCGCAGGTTGAAAAAATCTGCGACTGTCATCGAGAGATGGAGAGCTATCTGATCATAGATACTGCGTATGTGTGAATTTGGAGGCGATCTTATCGGGGATGAGGCGCCTCTTTTTTAAACGGAAAGTGAAATTTTCCGTGAGAGATAAGCTCCGGCGACTGATTTCTTATGGTTTTATCTGACACAACATACAGGAGGAAAAGAGAATGTCTATTTTTAAAGGTGCAGCTGTTGCAATGATCACACCGATGACCGAAACACAGGAAGTGAATTACGAAAAACTCGGAGAACTGATTGAGGAGCAGATCGCCGGCGGAACCGACGCCATCGTTATCTGCGGAACCACCGGTGAGGCTTCGACCCTGTCCCATGAGGAGCATCTGGATGCCATCAAATATACCGTGGAAAAAGTAAATCACAGAATCCCGGTAATTGCAGGAACCGGCTCCAACAGCACGGAGACAGCAATTTATCTGTCTCAGGAAGCAGAAAAATACGGCGTGGACGGACTTCTTCTCGTTTCTCCGTATTACAATAAAGCAACACAGAAGGGCCTGATTGCACACTTTACCGCAATCGCAGACAGCGTCAAAGTGCCGGTCATCCTTTACAACATTCAGGGCAGAACCGGCGTAAACATTGCACCGGAAACGATCGCCTATCTGTTCAACAACGTTGAGAATATCGTTGCAGTCAAAGAGGCTTCCGGAAACATTTCCCAGGTCGCAAAAATTATGCAGCTGACCGATGGAAAGATCGATCTGTACTCCGGAAACGACGATCAGGTTGTGCCGATCCTTTCCCTTGGCGGAAGCGGTGTAATCTCCGTTCTTTCCAATGTAGCACCGCGCAAGACCCACGACATGGTACAGAAATTCCTCGACGGCGATGTGGCCGGATCCAGAGAAATCCAGCTGAGAGCACTGCCGCTCATCGATGCGCTGTTCTGCGAAGTAAACCCGATTCCGGTAAAAGCAGCGCTGAACCTGATGGGCAAAGAGGTTGGACCGCTTCGTCTGCCGCTGACCGAGATGGAGCCGCAGAACCAGGAGCGCCTGGCAAAGGCTATGAAAGATTTTGGAATCAAACTGGCTTAAGTTAAGAATACACGAAGTAAAGAAGGAAAAAGACAATGGTTAAAATTATTATGCATGGCTGCAACGGCCATATGGGACAGGTCATCACCGGCCTGGTAAAAGAAGATGCAAATGCAGAAATCATAGCCGGAATCGATATGAACGACAACGGCCAGAACGATTACCCGGTATTCAAAAGCCTGGCAGAATGCGATGTTCCGGCAGACGTAGTCGTTGACTTTTCTTCCTACAAGGCAGCCGACGCACTGCTCGATGCCTGCAAGGAGAAAAAACTTCCACTCGTCCTCTGCACCACAGGCCTCACCGAGGATCAGCTCAAAAAAGTGCAGGAGACCAGCAAAGAAATCCCGGTTCTCCGCTCTGCAAATATGTCCCTTGGTGTGAATACGCTGATGAAACTGGTACAGGCAGCTGCAAAAGTGCTTGCCGAAGCAGGCTTTGATATGGAGATCGTGGAGAAACACCACAAACTGAAATGCGACGCTCCAAGCGGAACCGCCATCGCCCTGGCAGACAGCCTGAACGCGGCAATGGACAACCAGTACCACTACGTATACGACAGAAGCCAGCGCCACGAGCAGCGTGACCCGAAAGAAATCGGAATCTCTGCTGTACGCGGCGGCACCATCGTCGGCGACCACGACGTCATCTTCGCAGGCCCGGACGAGGTTGTTACCCTGTCCCACAGAGCATATTCCAAGGGAGTTTTTGGAAAAGGTGCTGTAGAGGCCGCAAAATTCCTGGCTGGAAAGCCAGCCGGTATGTATGATATGCAGGATGTGATTGCTGCGAAGTAAGGCAGAAGCAGGAAATAGAAAAGATAAAAAAGAAGGCAGGCTGTGTGCAGTTGCACAGCCTGCCTCCTTTTGAGCTGCTTTTCTGTTTTAGCCAATGAGTTTTTTCACTTATGCAGCGTAATAGGAATACGTTCCTCTGTCAAAAAATCTATTTCAGCTCCCGTTCCGCTTTTTCCCAGATCTCTTCGTCAAGATCAGTCAGCGCCAGTGCATCCGCAAGTTCCCGCACCCGTTTTACCGTGAGATAAAAGTAATTGATACCGCAGGTCAGCGTCCGCTTTAAGGAGCGGGCAAGGACACTGCCGTGGGTTTCCAGTTCGGCACGGTCGAACTCGGCGAGATAGCCCTCGAGATCATAGGGAATCTGAAAACATTCGATCTGCCATGTGCTGTTTTCCAACGTCAGAATTGCGAAGTGCGCATGGCCGCCGACACCATCAAGCGCAAGCCCAAGGGATCCTGGATTCAGATACGTTTTTCCTGCGTATTCTTTCTGTTCCTGCTTGTGGCTGTGGCCGCCAAGCAGGATGGAGGCATCGAGATTTTCCAGATGAGAAAGCAGGAGTTCTGGATGCAGCCCGAAATTCCCTCGGATTTCACCAGGTGCGCCGTGGCAGAGCCGAAGTGCCGGGAAAAGGGATTCACGGCAGGTGTCCGGTGTAACTTCTTCCTGCGGTACAAAAACGGGAACCAGTTTCCCGGCTCCATCCATTTTTCCAATCAGAACACCGTCTGTCGGCAGCTGCTCAAAAAATTTTAGATCCTGATCGGTAAGATTTCGAAACGTGTAATCCAGAAGCCCGCTCGTCGAAGAACCCGCCTTCCAGTTCTGCGGCTGCCAGAGATTCTCAAGCAGATATTCCTCCCGGTTGCCGCGCACCAGATAGCACGGAAACTCCTCCTGCATTTCGCGGAGCACCCCCATCATCCTCTGCGGAAACGGCCCATCCGTCACAAAATCCCCCAGCCCGATGATACCGTCAATTTGCTGCCTGCGAAGAAACTCCATCACCTCCGAGAGTGCATAATAATTCCCATGAAGATCACTGATTACTGCTAATTTCATGTGTTTTCCTTTCTATGTCAAAATCATAAAATGCGAGATACTGTCTTGATTTTATCAAATGGTGAGAAGGAACGCAATTTATAAAAATATAAGCCAGGCAATTGATGAAATGATGGAAGACAGCAAAACGGAAGGCATTGAAAAAGGCAAACTTGAGGTGTTATCAAATTTATTAAAAAAAGGAACGATCAGCATTCAGGATGCCGCCGACTGTATGGCAGTGTCTGTGACGGAATTTAAGAAGCTGGTCAATAAGTATCCCATCTGATTCCGAAAAACCTGCTGACAGAAAAAGCATGTTGTGATAAGATCAAAGGCAGAGAGTTTCGAATATCTTTACTGTCGGAGGGAATGTATGATTAATCGGGAAGACATGCTGGAGCTGACGAGGAGGATGACGCCGGCGCGGACTTCGTTTGTGCGGATGGCGGGTTGCTATACGGATTCGGATGGGGAGTATGACGGCAGTTTCAACATTCATTTTCTGAAACTGTCCGGTTCGGAAAAGGCCAGGAATCTGGCGATTGCCAAGAAAATTCCGTTTGCGGAATCGAATGAGAAGCTGCGGGAATACCGTTTTCCGGAAACATCCCAGGGGCCGGGCAGTATCTGGCAGATGCTGATGGCGCTGCGGGAATGCGGACTGAAGAACGATGCGCTGTTGGAAACGTTCTATGATATCCTGATCGAAGGATTGCAGATTCACGGGGCTTATGCCATTTACATGTTTTATGACCGGTATGATATTCCTGCAAAGGCTTCCGATAAAGAGCGCCTGGGGGAATCCGAGGAGATGTTCCCCTATCTGATCTGCGCTGTCTGCCCGCTGGTTGGAGAATACGAGCCGGGAAATCCTATCTGTGGATTCCTGTTCCCTGCCTTTGTGGACCGGAGCGGAGATCTGGAACGGGTTGATATTTATGCAGAGCGTTCAGCGTGGGGCGATCGGATGGCCAGCATTCTTGGCGCGAAGGGCAGAAAATTCAGATGCGGTCTGTAAAAGAAAAAATCAAAATTGACGGATCAAACCAGGTGCTGATGTGCCTGGCAGTAAAAAAAACTTCCCGGCGAACCTGCATGTATCGTTCGCCAAGGGAAGTTTTTTAGATACGGGAGCAGCAGAAGTGCATATTTACTGTGCCATCCCCGCTCCATTCTGTGTAGTTGCTCCGTTTTCCTGCGGATTCTGCGTCTCATTGTCGCCGCCGCTTACCACATCGTCCACCGCGCGGCCGACATCCTTAACGCCCTCACCGACACCACGGGTCACATCTTCAGCGGCGTCGCCGACATCATCCCCAAGGGTATTTCCATCCTCAGTATTTGTACCATTCGTACCGTTGGCATTCCCATCGGTGCCCTCCGTCACATCATTTACATTGTCGTTTGACGGCATCTCTGTCGTATTGACATCGTTTCTGTTATCCGTCTGTCCCATGTCGCTCTCCGTGTTGGTATTGCCATTTCCGGTGTCATTCGTGGTGTTGTTTCCACAGGCCGTCATCCCGGCCAGTAATACCGCCAATGCCAGCGTCATACACACTCTTCTGATTTTTCTCATCTTCAAAATCTCCTTTCCCTAACAGTGTCTGGACAGTTGCTAGTATTTGAAAAATGCCGGAAAATATACGGAAAAAAGAGGCTTTTGGAAATCTTGACAAAGAAAGAAAAAAACACTAAAACAAAAAGTACGAAAACGGACTAAAAACGAAAACAGGAGAGGAACATGACAAAACGAGAACGTGTGGATGGAATTTATGAGGCAATTCAGAAAGTAAACCAGGTTTACGGGAAATGGGCTTCCGCTCATGGGATGACGCTGTATGAGATGCAGATTTATTACCGAATCATGGAACGGAGTCTTCAGAAGGAGCAGGCGTATATTACGCAGAAAGAGCTCTGCGACGAGCTGGATGCGCCGAAAACGTCGATCAACAGCATCATCAAACGGCAGCTGAAAACAGGATATATCGAAATGGAAGTCAATCCGGCAAAACGGCGGGAAAAAATCATCAGTCTGACTGAAACGGGAAAACAGTATGCGAGAGAGCTGATTCTTCCGCTGTTTCAGTCCGAGGAGGAAGCTGCGGCGCAGTTTACGGAGCAGGAGATGACAGAAGTAATCCGGATGCAGGAAAAATTTGCCGACGCACTGGCAAAGAGTATGGAGGAAAAGGTATCCATAGTTCACAATCTGTCCGCTTCGTGATATGATAACAGCAGAATTCGAAAAGGAGAGAAAGAGAATGAAAGAAGAACTGAAGAAATCCCTTCGCACCTACGGCGCCCTGCTGCTGCTCGGTGTGACCGGCGTTCCGCTCGGTGCGGCAGTCGGTCTGATTGAGGCGCTGTTCTGCCGTCTGCTTTTGAAAGTCACGGCTATTCGCGTGGCACATCTTTTCTGGTGTCTGCCGTTTCTCGCTATGGCAGGTCTTGTGATCGTGGCAGTCAATCAGAAATTCGGTGGCAGGGGAAAAGGAGGCATGAGTCTGATTTTTGATGTAGCGTATGAGGAGGAGACAGAGCTTCCGCTGCGCATGATTCCGCTGGCAATGCTCTCAACGGCGTTGACGCATCTGTTCGGTGGAAGTGCCGGCCGCGAGGGCGTTGCCGTTCAGATCGGTGCTGTGTTTTCCTATTTTGCCGGCAAAAAATTACCGTTTAAAAACGCGCCTGGTATCTTTCTGGTAACCGGTATGGCCGCCGGCTTTGCGGGCATGTTCGGAACGCCGATTGCAGCTGTGATCTTTGCGGTAGAGGTGCTCGCTGCGGGTGAAATGCGGTACGAGGCACTGCTTCCGGCGTTTACCGCATCTTTCTCTGCGAGCGCTGTAGCTTCCCTGCTTGGAATCCGCAAAGAAAATCTGGCTATCCACATCAGCGAAAGCCTGACACCGTTCCTGCTGGTGCGTCTGATTACACTTGGTATTATTTTTGGAATCACAGGCGGCCTCTTCGCCTGGTGCTTAAAGCACACGAAAAAATATCTCGGCGAAAAAATCAAAAATCCGCTGGTACGTGTTTTCTCCATCGGTGTTATCCTTAGCATTCTGTTCCTGCTTCTGTACCGCGGACGGTATTGCGGCTTTGGAACGAATCTGGTGGAAGCGGTATTTCATGGGGAAAAGGTATATGCATATGACTGGGCGCTGAAATTTATCCTGACAATTCTGACGCTGTCCGCCGGGTTTCAGGGCGGCGAGGTAACACCGCTGTTTACCATCGGAGCAACCCTGGGAGCAGTCCTTGGCAATCTGTTCGGTATTCCGGTGGAGCTTTCCGCGGCGCTTGGCTATGCGGCGGTTTTTGGCGGCGGAACCAATACCTTACTGGCGGCTATTTTCATCGGCGGCGAGATTTTTGGCTACGATTATCTGCCATATTTCTTTATTGTCTGCACCGCGGCCTACGTATTCAACCGCAACAGCTCGATCTATTCCCGCCAGAAACTGACGAAATACAGCTGCTGATAACAGAAACGTCACAAAGTTATCACACACCGTTACGTGTTACAGTTCACTGGTGCCCAGCGAATTGTAACATTCGCAACCCTCATTTAAAGTTTTGCTTCGCAAAAGGAGGGTTGCTCACACCTGAAACATGTTCTTACGCAGCGAAACAGCAAGTGTTTCACTGCTGAGTGAACAGTAACGGTTACGTTACGATACGGGTTGACGCGTTTCCGGGAATGAGGTTATACTAGAGGTATCATATACGAAAAAGGAGTAACGAATTATGAAAGGTATCGTACTTGCCGGAGGTTCCGGCACACGTCTTTATCCGTTAACTATGGTAACATCGAAACAGCTTCTCCCGATCTATGACAAGCCGATGATCTATTATCCGCTGTCTGTTCTTATGAATGCAGGCATCCGCGATATCCTGATTATCTCCACACCGCAGGACACCCCTCGTTTTGAGGCACTGCTCGGAGACGGCCATCAGTTCGGTGTACAGCTTACCTACAAAGTGCAGCCAAGCCCGGACGGACTGGCACAGGCCTTCATCATCGGCGAGGAGTTCATCGGGGATGATTCCGTTGCCATGGTGCTCGGCGACAACATCTTCTTCGGACACGGTCTGAACAAACGCCTGAAAGCAGCAGTAGAAAACGCTGAGACCGGAAAAGGCGCAACCGTATTCGGCTATTATGTAGATGATCCGGAGCGTTTCGGAATCGTAGAATTTGACTCCGAGGGAAAAGCCATCTCCATCGAAGAGAAACCGGAGAAACCGAAATCAAACTATTGTGTTACAGGTCTGTACTTCTATGACAACAAAGTTGTAGAGTATGCAAAGAACCTGAAACCGTCACCGCGCGGAGAACTTGAGATCACCGACCTGAACCGGATCTATCTGGAAGACGGCAGCCTGAACGTTGAGCTTCTCGGACAGGGCTTCACCTGGCTGGATACCGGTACACATGAGAGCCTGGTAGAGGCAACCAACTTCGTAAAAACCATCGAGACCCATCAGCACCGCAAGATTGCGTGCCTCGAGGAGATCGGTTACCTGAACGGCTGGATCGGCAAAGACCAGCTTCTGACCGACATCGAGCCGCTGAAGAAAAACCAGTACGGCCAGTATCTGATGGATGTGATGAACGGAAAATATATCGACAAATAAAAGCGAACAGCGTTGAAGAAAACTGCCCCGGAAGAAAAATCCGGGGCAGTTTTTGAAAAAAGTGCTTGACCATGACATAACGTCATCCTTTATACTCATGGTACAAACAGAAAATCAGACTGAAAAACAAGAGACAGACAAAACATAACGATAACAAAATCAGAAAAAAGGAGAACCATTATGAGAGTATTTGTAACAGGTGTAAAAGGCCAGCTCGGCCATGACGTCATGAATGAACTTGCAAAACGCGGTCATGAAGGAATCGGCGTTGATATTGAAGAAATGGACATCACCGATGCAGAAAGCGTAAGAAAAGTCATTACCGAAGCAAACCCGGATGTCGTAATCCACTGTGCAGCATGGACCGCTGTAGACCTTGCTGAGGATGATGACAAAAAAGAAAAAGTACATCAGGTCAATGCAGTCGGAACCGAGAACATCGCAAAAGTCTGCCATGACCTTGACTGCAAAATGATCTACATCTCCACCGACTACGTATTCGACGGCCAGGGCACCCGCCCGTGGGAGCCGGATGATGAGCGTCATCCGCTGAACGTATACGGCCAGACGAAATACGAGGGAGAGCTCGCGGTAGAGAAATGGGTGAAAAAATTCTACATCGTCCGCATCGCATGGGTATTCGGCGTGAACGGAAAGAACTTCATCAAGACCATGCTGAACCTTGGAAAGACACACGATCATCTGACTGTTGTAGATGATCAGGTAGGAAGCCCGACCTACACCTACGACTTGTCCCGCCTGCTTGTCGACATGGCGGAGAAAGAGAACTACGGCCGCTACCATGCAACAAACGAGGGACTCTGCTCCTGGTATGAGTTCGCCTGCGAGATTTTCAAACAGGCCGCTGAGATCGATCCGGCTTACGGAAAAGTAAGTGTATCACCGGTAAGCTCTGACCAGTACCCGGCAAAAGCAAAACGTCCGTCCAACAGCCGCATGAGCAAAGAGAAACTGACCGAGAACGGATTCGAAAAACTGCCGACCTGGCAGGATGCGCTGCACAGATATCTGCGCGAGATCGAATTCTGATAGCAAACCCCGAAAATAACGCAAAAAAGCAGTTCTGAATTTTTTTATCCTCTTCCGGCAAGAAAACACGTTCGGCGGTGGGAGATGAATTTATAGCAAGATCAGAAAATAACGCAAAAAATTCAGCACTGCAGAACGTGAATTACTGCGTCACGGATTTTCGTCGTACCCCGGTACGCCTTCAAATCCGTTCCTTGTAATTCGCGCCCTGCAGCACTGCCTTTTTTGCGTTATTTTCTGGTCTTGCTATAGTTTCTGAGATTGCTATAAACATTTCCAATAGGCGGAGCCCCAGGTAAAACGGGGGCTCCTTTTTCTTATGCCAAACCCATGCATTCAACAGGGAGAATGCCCTTTTTTCTTTTGTGAATATTGACAGAAAATGCCGTTAAAATTCTCACATTGGATCCGGGTATTTCTGTTGACATTTGAACATGAAATTGCCATTATGAAAGCAGAATCTTTACGTATCCGGCAGGGGGCAGGAACGTGAAGATGACAAAAGAAGGCATGGGGGATGAAGCAATGAAAAAGAGTCTATTTTACCGGGCAAAAAAGATGCCGCCATCTGCGCAGATCATGCTGCTGTTTGCCGTCGAGGGTGTATTTCTGCAATATATCACATCGATCAACGGTTTCGGCCTGAATCTGTATGCGACAAACATGGGTGCAACCGACAGTCAGATCGGCATTATCCAGATGGTGCCGAACATTGTAGCGTATGCAGCACTGCTGCCGCTTGGAATTCTGGCGGATCGTCTGAAGTCCACAAAGACGATACCGATGCTTACGCTTCTTGTGATGTGTGCCGGCTATGCATTTCTTGGAAGTGTACCGGCACTCGGCGAGAGATGTATGGAGCTGTTTTTTGCATCACTGGCATTTACTGCGGGGGCACTTGCTATTTACAATGCGCAGTGGCAGGCAATGTTCGGTGCTGCGGTTTCACTGCGGCAGCGAAACGATGTCTATGCCTTTCGGAATCAGTTCATGTTTGTGATTGGCATTCTTGCACCGGTGATCTGCGGGATTCTGATGGGAAGATGCCACACGGCCGATGGAAAGCTTCTGGTACTCCGAAGCTTCTTTTATCTGTGTGCTGTCTGTGTTTTGCTGCAGGCCGCTGCAATCAAAAAAATTCCGGTGGAACAGCAGGAGGAGGGCAAAGCTCCGGCAGAAGCGGGGAAGGCATCCTCACGTTTTTCTGTTTCTGATCTGCTGGAGGCGATCACAAGCGTGGGGAAAAATAAAGCATTGCGCTGGTTTTTCGTGCCGGTGGTCTTTTTCTATATCACCTGGCAGCTTGACTGGAGCATGTGGTATTTAGGACAGGTCAAATATTGCAAAATGTCGGAGATGACACTTTCCATCTGCAACGGTGTTTTCAATATCGGCCAGCTTGCGGCAGTTGGAATGATCGCGAAGGTTGTCCGGAAAAAATCGCCGGATTTTGCACTGATTTTCGCCGGGATCGGTCTTTGCTTCTGCCCGGTTATTATGATTTTGGTTCCACATTTACCGTTGGCGTACCGCGGGGTTACTTTTATTGTTCTGATGACGGTTCTGAACGCTCCACAGTGTGCCGTTGCACTCTGCACGGTACAGATTCTTTTAAATGCCGCACCGGAAAAGAACCGTTCACTTTTGATCAGCCTCTTTACGATGATGACGACGCTGACCAACAGTGTTCTGCCGCTGCTTGGTGTCCGTCTGTATACGGCACTTGGGGCAGATCTTACGGCACTGTACCGGTTCAACCTGATAGATCTTGGGGTTCGCATTTTATCCACACTCGGGCTGGTATGGCGTTATCAGAAGGCGAAAAAAGATGGCTTTCTGACAAAGGTTTCGGATTGAGACGGGCCGTAAAAGCCGAAAATAACATTTACAACAGGAACGATATCGTGTATGATAAATGTGGCTTTCTTTGCACGTATGGAAAAGAGAAGCGCAAAAAGGAGTTTAAACAATGAAATGGAATAAATTTACATTAAAAACAAGATCGGAAGTGGAAGACATTGTGATCTCCACTCTGGCCGATGTGGGAATCGAAGGCGTGGAAATTCAGGACAAACAGCCTTTGACCGAGAGCGACAAACAGCAGATGTTCGTGGATATCATGCCGGATATTCCGGATGACGACGGCATTGCCTACCTGAATTTTTACCTCGATGTGGATGAGGACAAGGAGAAGGTTCTTGCAGATGTCCGCGCGGCACTTGCAGAAATGCAGGAGTTCCTGGACCTTGGAGAGTGCACCATCACAGAGTCTGAGACAGAGGACAAGGACTGGATCAACAACTGGAAACAGTATTTCAAACAGTTCTATGTGGACGACATTCTGATCATCCCGTCCTGGGAGGAAGTAAAGCCGGAAGACCGGGATAAAATGATCATCCATATCGATCCGGGCACAGCCTTTGGAACGGGTATGCATGAGACAACACAGCTTTGCATCCGTCAGTTAAAGAAATATGTGACAAAGGATACCGAGCTGCTTGATGTCGGAACCGGAAGCGGTATTCTTTCGATTATTGCACTGAAGCTTGGTGCGCGTCATGCGGTCGGAACAGATCTCGATCCGTGTGCGGTTCCTGCAGTTGAGGAAAACAAAGAAGTCAATGGAATTCCGGTAGAAGCGTTTGATATGATGATCGGAAATATCATTGATGACAAAGAAGTACAGGACAGAGTCGGATACGAGAAATACGATATCGTTACCGCCAATATTCTTGCAGATGTTCTCGTTCCGCTGACGCCGGTAATCGTACACCAGATGAAGCCGGGCGCTGTTTATATCACATCCGGCATTCTCGATGTGAAAGAGGAAGTTGTCAAAGAGGCAGTCGTTGCAGCGGGACTTGAAGTGGTTGAAGTTACACATCAGGGTGAATGGGTTTCTGTTACAGCAAGAAAACCGATGTAAATTAAGAACAGCGAAACACCAGAAGAGAAAGAGAACAGATTCATGTACCGTTTTTTTGTAGAAGAAAGTCAGATTTATGACGGCACTGTCCACATCACGGGCAGTGACGTTAATCACATCAAAAATGTGCTCCGCATGCGGCCGGGCGAAAAAATACTGGTCAGTACCGGAGGCGAAAAGGAATATCATTGTGCCGTTTCGGATTTCCCGGAAGGGGAGGTTCTTGCCGCAGTAGAAGAAGTCACAGCAGCAGACAGAGAACTCCCGTCTGGAATTGTGCTTTTTCAGGGTCTGCCAAAAGGTGACAAAATGGAACTGATCATCCAAAAAGCAGTGGAACTTGGTGCGACGGAAATTGTTCCGGTGGAGATGAAACGCTGCGTTGTGAAGCTGGACCGGAAAAAGGCGGAAAAGAAAGCAGAGCGTTGGCAGACGATCGCGCTTGGTGCGGCAAAGCAGTCCAAACGGATGCAGATTCCGACGGTACACATGCCTGTTACATTTCAGCAGGCGCTTGCAATGATGGCAGAATCAGACGTTCGCCTGATGCCGTATGAGAACGCAGAGGGGATGGAAGGAACGAGAAAAATCCTGGAATCCATTGAACCGGGTGAATCTATTGCGATCCTGATCGGACCGGAGGGCGGCATCGACGAAGCGGAAGTGGAAATGGCCATGAAGGCAAAGGTAGAGCCGATTACGCTCGGAAAGCGCATTCTGCGCACGGAAACGGCCGGAATGACCGTGCTTTCCATTCTGGTGTATCTTTTAGAAGGAAGGGAACGAACAAGATAATGGAAGCATATCTGGACAATTCCGCAACCACCTGTGTTTATCAGGAAACCGCAGATCTCGTCTGTGATCTGATGGTAAATCATTATGGAAATCCGTCTGCGATGCATCAAAAAGGGGTAGAAGCAGAACAATATATCAGAACCGCCCAGGAAACGTTGGCAAAGATTCTGAAAGTCAAAGAAAAAGAAATTTTCTTTACCTCCGGTGGCACAGAGTCCGACAACTGGGCGCTCGTCGGAACAGCAATGGCAAATAAGAGAACGGGAAACCACATCATCACAAGCGCGATCGAGCACCCGGCCGTGTCGGCACCGCTGGCATTTCTGGAGGAGCAGGGATTCCGTATTACGCGCCTGCCGGTAAATAAAGAAGGCCTTGTGGATGTGAACGAACTCGAAGAAGCGATCACGCCGGAGACGATTCTCGTTTCGATTATGTATGTTAACAATGAGATCGGTGCTGTTGAGCCAATCGGGGAGATCGGACGCAGAATCAAGGCGAAAAATCCGAAAACATATTTTCATGTCGATGCGATCCAGGCGTTCGGCAAATACCGGATTTATCCGAAACGGATGGGCATCGACATGCTCTCCGTGAGCGGCCACAAGATCCACGGACCGAAGGGAAGCGGTTTTTTATATATTGATGAGAAAGTAAAAATCCGTCCGCTGATCTTAGGCGGCGGCCAGCAGAACGGCATGCGTTCCGGAACCGACAATGTGCCGGGCATCGCAGGCCTTGCGAAATCCGCTGAGATCGTTTACAAGCATTTTGACGAGCAGACCGCGCAGATGCGTGCCTGCAAACACCGTCTGATCGAAGGCTTACGGGAGTTGGACGATGTGGTCATCCATGGCATGCCGGAAGAAGAAGGTGCGCCGCAGATTGTCAATGCATCGTTCTTAAATGTGCGCAGTGAAGTGCTGCTGCACACGCTGGAGGACCGCCAGATCTACGTTTCCGCCGGAAGCGCCTGCTCATCACACAAGAGAGCCGGAAGCCCGACGCTGACTGCCATCGGCGCATCGAAAGCCGAGATGGAGTCTGCCGTGCGGTTCAGCTTCAGCGAATTTACGACACTGGAACAGATTGAGTACACCCTGGATACGCTGCGCGAGGTACTGCCGATGCTGCGCAGATTTACCAGGAAATAATAGAAAGAGGAAAATTATGATTACAATACAGCCGGAAATTGAAATCCTGAGCACCGAATCCTACGAGGATATGCTGCGCCGGATCGAGAAAATCGGAAGAGTCTGCTACAAGAGCGAGGAGCGCATTGGAGAAGGCACTGCAGAGAAATTCATCGCAGGCATCATCAAACGCGGCCATGAATCCGTCATTGAGCACGGCTCCATCACCGTAAAAGTAACGTGTGACCGCGGCGTGACCCATGAGATCGTCCGCCATCGTATCGCAAGCTACAGCCAGGAGAGCACCCGCTACTGCAACTATTCGAAAGATAAATTTGGAAACCAGATCACCTGTATCGACCTGGCAACCGGATTTTCCTATGATCTGGACGACGAGAACGACCGTAAAAAATACGAGGTATGGCAGAAAGCAATGGAAGCTGCAGAGCAGTATTACTTCCAGATGCTCGAACTCGGAGCAAAGCCGGAGGAGGCAAGAAGCATTCTTCCGAACTCCCTGAAAACCGAGATCGTCATGACCATGAACTTAAGAGAGTGGCGCCACTTTATCCGGCTTCGAAGCGCCAACGCCGCACATCCGCAGATGCGTCAGGTATCTGACCTGATCCTGAAGAAATTTTCTGAGAAATATCCTCTGTTCTTCCGCGATCTGGCTGAGAAAAAAGGAGAATAAAAAACGATGATGTACAAAGCATTTCTGGTAAAATATGCCGAGATCGGCATTAAAGGAAAGAACCGTCATCTGTTCGAGAAAGCGCTCTGCGTACAGATGGAGCACGCGCTTGCCCCGGTAGACGGAAATTTCCAGGTCACCCGTGAGATGGGACGAATCTATGTCAACACCGAAGGAGACTTTGATTACGAGGGCGCTGTCGATGCGCTGACAAGAGTTTTCGGTATCGCCGAGATCTGCCCGGTTGTCATTTTAGAGGACACCGGCTTTGAAGATCTGGCAGAGGCAGTGGTTTCCTACGTGAAAGAGCTGTACCCGACCGAGGAGAAAACCTTTAAGGTATGCGCACGCCGTGCGAACAAAAACTATCCGATGCACACAATGGAAGTCAACTGCGAGCTGGGCGGCCGCATCCTCGATGTCTGCCCGAACCTCAAAGTAGACGTTCACGAGCCGGATATCTATCTGAACGTCGAGCTGCGTCAGAAGATTTATCTGTACTGCGAGAGCATCGCAGGCCCTGGCGGTATGCCGGTCGGCACAAACGGACAGGCCATGCTGCTGCTTTCCGGCGGTATCGACAGCCCGGTTGCCGGATACATGATCGCAAAACGCGGTGTTAAGATTGATGCCGTTTACTTCCACGCTCCGCCGTACACCAGCGAGAGAGCCAAACAGAAGGTTGTGGATCTTGCAAAACTCGTTGCACGCTACAGCGGCCCGATCCGTCTGCATGTGGTCAACTTCACCGAGATCCAGCTTGCAATCTACGAAAAATGCCCGCACGACGAGCTGACCATCATCATGCGCCGTTATATGATGAAGATCGCAGAAGCGTTTGCACGTCAGGACAAATGCCTTGGCCTGATCACCGGAGAGAGTATCGGACAGGTGGCAAGCCAGACGATGCATTCCCTCGCCGTTACCAACGAAGTCTGCACCATGCCGGTCTTCCGTCCGCTGATCGGTTTCGACAAACAGGAGATCGTCGATATTTCCGAAAAAATCGGTACGTACGAGACATCCGTTCTGCCGTATGAGGACTGCTGCACGATCTTCGTTGCAAAGCATCCGGTGACAAAACCGAACCTGAATGTCATCAAATGCTCCGAGCGCCATCTGGACGACGTGATCGATGAGATGATGGAACGCGCAGTTTCTACCGCAGAGACGATCGAGGTCTGCTAAGGAAAACTTGCTTTAAAGAACAAAAAAGGCCGGATCTTGTTTTTGGGGTTCTGAAAAACAAGATCCGGTCCTGATGGTAAACAAAGACAAAAAAAGAGCCGCGGCGAGTGCGCGGCCCTTATGTTCTATCGTAATTATACAATGTACGGAGCAAGAACATCAAGTACGGTCTGAAGAGCATCTCCATCAGCATGGACGTTCAGGTCGATCGGTTTGGAAAGGTCGAGGCTGAAGATTCCCATGATGGATTTTGCGTCGATTACGTATCTTCCGGATACCAGATCAAAATCAAAATCGAATTTGGAAATGTCGTTGACGAAAGATTTTACTTTGTCGATAGAATTAAGAGAAATCTGTACTGTTTTCATGTTTGTAATCCTCCCTGTTATTTGGTTAACATTATTTATTACCCTCATTTAACAGCTTTATCTTACCGTCTGGAGGGGAAAAAGTCAATGCGAAAACATACAAAGATAAAGTGGAATCTTCGTGATTTTTAATAATAAAGATGAAGAAGAAAGGAGTATGGCATGAAAAAAACGGTAGCTTTGCATAATCTTGGATGTAAAGTGAACGCATATGAGCTGGAAGCCATCCAGCAGCTCCTCGAAAACAGAGGGTACGAGATCGTGCCTTTTGCACCGGGAGCGGATGTTTACATTATCAATACGTGTACCGTGACGAACATTGCGGACCGGAAATCGCGGCAGATGCTGCACAAAGCGAAAAAGATGAATCCCGATGCTGTTGTCGTGGCCTGCGGCTGTTATGTGCAGGCGGCTGGGGAAAAACTCGAAGAGGATACGGCGATTGATCTGATCATCGGAAATAATAAGAAGAAAGATCTTGTGGATATTCTGGAAAACTTTCTGGCAGAACGTGAGGACGGTGGAAAACCATCCGACGCGGAGTGTAAGAGCTTCCTCGTGGATATGACACACAACCGTGAGTACGAGACACTCTCGATCAGCAAAACGGCGGAGCACACCCGCGCATTCCTGAAAGTACAGGATGGATGCAATCAGTTCTGTACTTATTGTATTATCCCGTACGCGCGCGGCAGAGTCAGAAGCCGCCGCCAGAGTGATGTGGTAGAAGAAGTAAAACGTCTGGTGGAGGCCGGATACCAGGAAGTCGTGCTGACCGGTATCCACCTTTCCTCCTACGGACTCGATTTCCCGGAGGGCGAAAAAGAGACGCTGCTCGACCTGATCCGCGCTGTTGATGCAGTGGACGGCATCAGAAGAATCCGTCTCGGATCCCTGGAGCCGGGCATCATCACCGAAGAGTTTGCAGAGGCGATCGCCGCAATGCCGAAGGTGTGCCCGCATTTCCATCTTTCGCTGCAGAGCGGAAGCAATGGAACACTGAAGCGGATGAACCGGAAATATACCGCAGAAGAATACAAACACAAATGCGATCTTCTGCGTAAGGTATATGGAAATCCGGCGCTGACGACCGATGTGATTGTCGGTTTCCCGCAGGAGAGTGAGGAGGAGTTTGAAGAGTCGCGCGCCTTTGTCGAGGACATTCATTTCTTCGAGACTCACATCTTCAAGTATTCGAGAAGAGAAGGCACCCGCGCCGCAGCGATGGCAGGCCAGATTCCGGAGCAGGAGAAGACGAAGCGCAGCCACGTTCTGCTGGAACTGGACGAGAGACGGAGACAGGAATATATGGAAGGCTTCCTCGGAAAAGAGCTGGAAGTGCTCATGGAAGAAGAAGTCGAGATCGACGGCGTCCGTTACTGGACGGGACACACGAGAGAATATCTGCGCGTTGCCGTTCTTTCAGAAGGAAATCTTATGAATCAGATGGTGCTTGTCACCCCGGCGAGAATCCATGGAAAAGACTGTCTGATGTAGGAAATGATACCAATCCGGAAGATCTGATAGAAAAAAGAGCCGGAACGAAAAAGTTCGTTGCACTTTTTGAGGGTTCGTGGTAGAATACCCCGTGAGCCTGCAAAAAGGCGGACAGACGAAGAAGAAAAACAGCGGCTGGCAGAACGAACGAAGAAGTGAGGGATGTCGGCTGCTTTCACGTCTAAAAAAGTATAATCTGTAATTCGTAGTAATTCGTAATGAAATGTTCGGCCGCAGATGCGGCAAAGGGTAAAAATCGTGATCAAAGAAGAGATTGTCAGAGAACTTTATGCAATTGCAGGGGAAGATGCGGTACAGACCGCAGAACCGATGAAAAATCATACGACCTTCCGCGTGGGCGGTCCGGCAGATTATTTCGTCGCTCCTCATACAGAAGAAGAAATCAGAGAAATCGTGGCTCTCTGCGAAAAAAAAGAGATTCCGTGGTTCGTCACCGGAAACGGCAGCAATCTCGTTGTAAGTGACGAGGGCTACCACGGTGTGATTCTTTCGGTTTACAAAAACTTTCAGGGAATCGAAGTGGAAGGAAACAGAATCCGGGCGAAAGCCGGAAGCATGCTCGTATCCATCAGCCAGGCGGCAAGAGAAGCCGGTCTTTCCGGTATGGAGTTTGCCTCCGGAATCCCTGGAACTTTAGGCGGCGGCGTCCGTATGAACGCGGGAGCCTACGGCGGAGAGATGAAGGATATTGTACAGAATGTCACTGTACTCACAAGAGATGGTGAGATCCGGGAACTGGAAAAAGAAGAGCTCGGCTTCGGCTACCGTGCCAGCATCATTAAAGACAGAGGCTACGTCGTACTTGGAGCAGAACTTATGCTTGTTCCGGGAGATAAAGAAGAAATTCTTGCCCGCATGCAGGAATTGAAAAACAAGCGGGTAGAGAAACAGCCGCTCGAGTATCCGAGCGCCGGCAGCGCATTCAAGCGGCCGGAAGGCTATTTTGCAGGCAAGCTTGTGATGGATGCCGGGCTTTCCGGCTACGCAGTCGGCGGTGCAAAAGTATCGGAAAAACACTGCGGCTTCCTGATCAATGCAGGCGGTGCAACCGCATCGGATGTGATGGAACTGATCCGTCAGATCCAGGCAAAAGTAAAAGAACAGTTTGGCGTACAGCTTGAGCCGGAAATCCAGTTCCTCGGGGAATTCTGATTTTCGTTATCCACCAAAGGAGAAAAAACATGCGTTTTGTAATTGTGACCGGCATGTCCGGTGCGGGAAAAAGTACAGCGTTGAAAATGCTGGAGGACGCGGAATATTTCTGCGTCGATAACCTTCCGATCCCGCTGGTTGAAAAATTTGCACAGCTTACCGCCGACGGTACTTCCGGAGAAATCCAGAAAGTGGCAGTCGGAATCGATATCCGAAGCGGCCAGGCGCTCCCGGACCTGCAGAATGTTCTGGAGTGGATGAGCATCAACGGAATCTGCTATGAGATCCTGTTTCTGGACGCGTCCGATGACGTGCTGGTCAAACGATACAAAGAGACGAGAAGAACGCACCCGCTGGCAGGCCTTGGACGGGTGGATGAGGGAATTAGAAAAGAGCGCAAAGCACTTGAGTTCCTGAAAAAAGATGCGGACTACATTCTCGATACGAGCCAGCTTCTCACAAGAGAGCTGAAAGCGGAGCTCGATAAGATTTTCGTGCAGGATCAGAAATTCAAAAATCTGATGATCACCGTGCTCTCATTTGGATTCAAATACGGAATCCCGGCGGATTCGGACCTTGTTTTCGATGTGCGGTTCCTGCCGAATCCTTACTACGTAGAAGGCATGCGCCCGCTCTCCGGCAACGATGCTCCGGTGCGGGATTATGTGATGGGATTTGAGACAGCGCAGGTGTTTGCGGAAAAATTAGAGGATATGATCCGTTTTCTGATTCCGAATTATATTTCCGAGGGCAAGCATCAGCTCATTATCAGCATCGGCTGCACCGGTGGAAAACACCGTTCCGTAACCCTTGCCAACGAGCTGTACCGGCGTCTTTCCAACGCGAAGGACTATGGAATCCGGATTGAGCACCGGGATCTGGAAAAAGACGCCATCCGAAAAGGAATTTAGAGGTGGAAGGATGTCATTCTCAAGCGAGGTAAAAGAGGAATTATCGAGACATCTTCCGACGGCACGCCACTGCCAGATTGCGGAAACAGCGGCGATCCTGTCACTCTGCGGACAGATTTCCGAGAAGGACGGGACGATACGGATTCAGACAGAGAATGCGTATGTGGCAAGAAAGTACTTTACTTTATTGAAAAAAACATTTAATATAGAGGCAGAGCTTGCAGTTAAGCTGAATCAGAAGGAAAATACGTATCTGATCCGCGTAAATGACAGGGAAGAAACCCGTCAGATTCTGCAGGCAATGAAGTTACACGAGACAGACCGGCAGTTAACAATGCCGATTCCGGCTGTTGTGGTACAGCGTCAGTGCTGCAGACGGGCATTTCTGCGGGGCGCATTTTTAGCGTCCGGTTCCATCAGCGATCCCAACCGGTTTTACCATCTCGAAATTGTCTGCCCCGATGCGCCGAGAGCAGAACAGGTGCAGGAACTTCTGAAAAGCTTTGGAATTGATGCACGGATCGTTCTCCGGAAAAACCACCATGTGGTTTATATGAAAGAAGGCGCACAGATTGTGGAGATGCTTGGCATCATGGAAGCCAACATCGCACTTATGAATCTGGAAAACGTGCGGATCTTAAAAGAAATGCGCGGCAGTGTCAACCGAAAGGTGAACTGTGAAACTGCCAACATCAACAAAACGGTCAGCGCGGCGATCCGCCAGATCGAAGATATCCGGTATATCGAAGAAACCACAGGCTTTTCTTCTCTGCCGGAACCGCTGGAGCAGATGGCAAGGCTCCGCTTACAATACCCGGAAGCATCGCTTCTGGAACTGGGCAAGATGTTAACGCCGGTTGTTGGTAAATCCGGAGTTAATCATAGATTAAGGAAACTAAAAGAGATTGCAGAAGATTTGCGAAGGAAACAAGGAGGAGAAGTATTATGATTAAGAAACCAATCACAATTCGTCTTTCAAGCGGCCTGGAGGCGAGACCAGTTGCCATGCTGGTACAGGTAGCGAGCCAGTACGAAAGTGAAATCTACGTCGAGAGCGGCAGAAAAAAAGTAAATGCGAAGAGCATTATGGGTATGATGACACTTGGTCTGGACAATGGCGAGGAAGTTACCGTGACCGCAAACGGAAAAGACGAGAGCGAAGCCATGGACGGCGTTGAAAAATATTTAAGCAGTCCTTTTGCTGAATAATCTTACTGCACTTATAGCATAAACATAGAGCAAAACGGCATGTCAGAAAATTTTGACATGCCGTTTTGCTATGCTTTTTTATGTGAAATCAGACGAAAATCAGACCACGTTCTTCGCGCGGAACCAGTAGGTATAGAGATAGGAAAAACCGAGCGATTCATACAGTGTGATCGCAGGCGTGTTTCCCTCGACAACCTGAAGATACGCTTTCGTTGCACCGAGCCGGATTCCCTCGGAGAGGATTGTGCGGCAGATCGAGGAAGCGTAGTGGCGGTGGCGGTACGCAGGATGCACATGGATGGCATAGACACCGACGTAATCGCGGTCGCGGATGCCAAGGCCGGTGGCAACGATCGTTCCGGTTTCATCCTGGATGGAGGTACAGATGGTTTCTTTTGGAATGGCGCGGTACATCGAAGGAACGACCATGCGGTGCATCACGTTCGTCGTGCTCTTTAAAGCAAAGAGGCTGTCAATCCATTTCGGCGGGATAAAGCTGCTGACGGTCACGGCAACGGCAGGATCCTTTTTGGCAAAGTTCGCCAGATCCATTGTCATGACGTGCGTCGTGTGCTGGACTACATAGCCGCGGTCGGCGAGCATTGCATCAAAGCCGGGATTGACAAGCGGACTGATCTTGAAAATTGCCGGTGTACCCCAGCGACGGTAGATCTCCTCACAGTACTGCACTTTTTCTTCCACCGGAATCGTGGACGGCCCGATCTGTTCGACGCTGTTGGTCCGGTGTGTATAAAAATAAGAAAAACGAAGAATCCATCCGTCGTACAGCTCGATCTGGTGAGACGGCCATGCGTTCAGGGAAAGATCTTCGATGGTTTTGATCAGTGTATTCATATGAAAGTATTCCCCCTTTGGTTATGTATATAGTATAGAAGAAACAGGACAGATCTTCAAGAAAAAATCGAAAAATTCGACACGCGGAACCGGGCGGCCGGGACACGATGCGTAACGTTTTCTTGCATAATCGAAGAAAAGGGGTTATAATAGGGGGCAAAGACTGAGAATACAAGGAGAATTGAATATGTCAAAATTACTGAAGGTAATTGTGAATACGCTGCTTCTGCTTGCAATCCTGTCAGCAGGCGCACTGGTGATTCCGCCGTTTGCCGGTATCACGACACTTGTCTCAGACGGGATGGGAAATACCAACATTTCCCGCGGCGCTGTCACGTACGCAAAGAAGACAGATACGTCATCGGTTGCGACGGGAGACAAAATCCTGGTTGATGACAATTCCGGAAAGTATATCTATACGATACAGTCCCTCGACACCGCTGCCGGAACCGCATCCGTAAAAAATGTGATCAGTGGAGACGCAACGGAAATTACCGTGAGAGAAACCGTGAGCAAAGTGATCGTCACGATTCCGGTGATCGGCTTTCTGTCGATGGCGGCGCAGAGCAGAGAGGGAATCATGATCATCGGACTTGCCATTCTGTTTCTGGTCATTCTGTTCATCCTTTCCGAGGTATGGAAACGTGATGAAGAAGAGGATGAGGAAGAAGAGGAAGAAGACGAAGACGAGGACGATGAGAAAGCGTCCGAAGAGCTTCGCAGCAGAAAGAAAGCTGCCCTGGAAGAAAAAAAGAAACGGGAAGAACAGGAAATGACCGAACAGTTGAGAGCAGCCGACCAGAAAACGGCAGAAGAAGAGAAACAGGACGAATTTGAAATTCCGGATCTGGAAGAAGAAGGAACGGAGCAGGTGTCCTTTCATACCGTCGATCTGCAGAACCTTGTAAGAGGAGAAGAAACCGAAGAAATTCCGGAAGCCGTGGAAGAAACGGAAATTGTCGAAGAAGCTGCCGCAGAAGAAACAGCGGAAGAAGTGACAGAAGAAACCGAAGAAACGGAATCTGCAGAGCCGGAAACTGTGGAAGAAATCGAAGAGTTTGAAGAAACCATCGAAGAGCCGGAACCGGAACCGTCCGAGCCGATCGAACTTGCCATGCCGGTTTACACGGCGGAAGAACTCCTCCAGAAGGCCCACGCAGCCGGAGATGACCCGAAAGTCATTGAAGATCCTGCAACCGGCATCACAATCTTAGATTATTCCGACATTCTGTAACTATTCAGAGCCATGCGAACGAAAAGAAAAGAACGCGAATCATGCTTGCATGAATGAACGTTCTTTTCTTTTTGTTCATATGGCAAGAAGCCACATCGAGATGCATCGCAGCGGAATCGAGATGGGGTTCTGAATAGTTGGAAAACGTCAAAAAAGAGAGAAATATAGGAAAAGTGCACAACATGGCACCCCTGTATTTCTCTTTTTGCATAAAAACGGATAAATCGAAAAAAATAAAAAAAAACCTTGATTTTTCGCGTGCTTTCTTGTATACTAACAACTGTTGTGACATTGATAGCGTTGAAGCGCGAGGTTGCCGCTGAGAAACAGCGGGTTTTCCGTGGAGCGAATGTCAAGTTAAAGAAACTGGCGACAAGTCACTGTACCCACAATTAAGTCCACCTGTAAGAGTGGAAACGACCGTGTGCAAACATCAGGACACACACGGGTAAGTGTACAGTCACCGCTTGTCGTACTCGTAAAAGTGCGAAAAGGAGGCGACTTTTTTTATGGCAAGTCAAGTAATGAGAATTACACTGAAAGCGTATGATCATCAGTTAGTAGATGCATCTGCACAGAAAATTATCGAAACTGTAAAGAAGAACGGAGCAACGGTGAGCGGACCAGTACCGCTTCCAACGAAGAAAGAGGTAGTAACAATCCTTCGTGCAGTTCACAAGTACAAAGATTCCCGTGAGCAGTTCGAGCAGAGAACCCACAAGAGACTGATTGATATCATCGCACCTACCCAGAAAACAGTGGATGCATTAGCAAGACTGGAAATGCCGGCTGGTGTTTACATCGATATCAAGATGAAAAACAAATAAGATCAGCTGTAAAAAGTCCGGGATCAGCCCCCGGCCATCAATTAAGTAAGCAATAGATGATATAGAAGCAACACTCATTCGAAGGAATCAACATCCCTAAGGGTCATAGTGTTCCACTTATATCAACTGTTCGCTAGAATGAACTTCTTTATAATAGGAAGTTCCGCTGTAGATAAAACAGGAGGTAAAAGGAATGAAGAAAGCAATTTTAGCTACAAAAGTCGGAATGACTCAGATCTTCGACGAAAACGGTGTTTTAGTACCGGTAACTGTATTGCAGGCAGGTCCGTGTGTTGTAACACAGGTGAAAACCGCAGACAACGACGGGTACAGTGCAATTCAGGTAGGCTTCGGCGAGAAGAAAGAAAACCGTGTGAACAAACCAATGAAAGGCCAGTTCGCAAAAGCAGGTGTTTCCTGCAAGAGATATCTGAAAGAGTTCAGATTTGAAGATGCTGAAACCTATACATTAGGACAGGAAATCAAGGCCGATATCTTTGGCGCAGGCGACAAAATCGACGCTACTGCAACAAGCAAAGGTAAAGGATTCCAGGGTGCCATCAAGAGACATGGTCAGTCCAGAGGACCTATGGCTCATGGTTCCAAATATCATCGTCACGCAGGTTCCAATGGTGCTTGCTCCGATCCGAGTAAGGTATTCAAAGGAAAAAGAATGCCAGGACAGATGGGTGGAAAGAAAATCACCGTACAGAACCTGGAAATCGTAAAAGTTGACGTAGAGAACAATTTACTGTTAGTCAAAGGTGCTGTACCAGGACCGAAGAAATCCATGGTTACCATCAAAGAGACAGTAAAATGCGGTAAATAAGTTCGTTGAAAGGAGGAACACACGTAATGGCTAACGTATCTGTATTAAATATGGAAGGCAAAGAAGTTGGCAGCATGGAGCTTAATGATGCAGTGTTCGGTGTAGAAATCAACGAGCATCTGGTACATCAGGCTGTAGTGCTTCAGCTTGCAAATAATCGTCAGGGAACTCAGAAAGCTAAAACCCGTTCCGAAGTAAGCGGTGGCGGAAGAAAACCGTGGAGACAGAAAGGAACAGGTCACGCAAGACAGGGTTCAACAAGAGCTCCTCAGTGGACAGGCGGCGGAGTTGTATTCGCTCCAGTACCAAGAGATTACTCTTTCAAAATGAACAAGAAAGAGAAAAGAGCTGCATTAAAATCCGTTCTGACAAGCAAAGTTCAGGAGAACAAATTCATCGTTCTTGATGAGCTGAAACTTGCAGAAGTTAAAACAAAAGAGATGAAGAAAGTGCTTGATAACCTCAAAGTAAACAACGCACTGGTAATCATCGGAGATGACAGCGAAAACGTAGCACTTTCCGCAAGAAATATTGCTGGCGTTCAGACTGCATCTGTTAATACCATCAATGTATTCGACATGCTGAAATACAACACCATCATCGCAACCAAGAGCAGTGTTGCATCTATCGAGGAGGTGTACGCATAATGGCAGATATCAGATATTACGACGTAATCCTGAAACCAATCGTAACTGAGAAGAGCATGAACGCTATGGGCGAGAAGAAATACACATTTATGGTTCACCCGGAAGCAAACAAATCTCAGATTAAAGAAGCAGTTGAGAAAATGTTCGAAGGAACAAAAGTAAAAAGCGTAAACACCATGAACATGGACGGAAAGAACAAACGTCGTGGAATGGTAGTTGGAAAAACTGCAAAGAGCAAGAAAGCAATCGTTGCTCTGACCGAGGACAGCAAAGACATCGAAATCTTCGAAGGACTTTAATTAGCAGCTGTTCGAAATATGCACACATAAGTGCGATACGAAATGAAAGGAGAACAAAGTAATGGGAATCAAAAGCTTTAACCCATATACACCTTCCAGAAGACACATGACCTCCTCTGATTTCAACGAAATCACGAAGAGCACACCGGAGAAATCTCTGGTAGTGTCCCTGAAGAAAAGCGCTGGTCGTAACAACCAGGGTAAAATCACTGTAAGACACCGCGGAGGCGGAAGCAGAAGAAAATACAGAATCATCGACTTCAAGAGAAGAAAAGATGATGTTCCGGCAACCGTTAAATCGATCGAGTACGATCCGAACAGAACAGCAAACATCGCTCTGATCTGCTATGCAGACGGCGAGAAAGCATACATCCTGGCTCCGGAAGGACTGAAAGTTGGCATGAAGGTTATGAGCGGCGCTGCTGCCGAGGTAAGACCTGGAAACTGCCTGCCGCTGTCCGAGATTCCGGTTGGTACCATGGTTCACAACGTAGAGCTTCATGCAGGCAAAGGCGGACAGCTTGTTCGTGCAGCTGGTAATGGCGCTCAGCTGATGGCTAAAGAAGGCAAATACGCAACCCTTCGTCTTCCGTCTGGAGAGATGAGAATGGTTCCGATCAACTGCCGTGCATCCATCGGTGTTGTTGGAAATGGCGAGCACAGCCTGATCAACATTGGTAAAGCAGGACGGAAACGTAACATGGGTATCCGCCCGACTGTACGTGGTTCTGTCATGAACCCGAATGACCATCCACATGGTGGTGGAGAAGGAAAGACCGGTATCGGACGTCCGGGCCCGTCTACTCCTTGGGGAAAACCGGCTCTTGGCCTGAAGACCAGAGCAAAGAACAAGCAGTCTAACAAGTACATCGTAAGAAGACGCGATGGAAAAGCTTTATCGAAATAAGGAGGTAAACGATGTCTCGTTCATTAAAAAAAGGACCATTTGCAGATGAAAGCCTGTTAAAGAAAGTTGACGCTGCAAACGCTTCAGGAGATAAAACAGTCATTAAAACCTGGTCACGTCGTTCTACAATCTTCCCGTCATTCGTTGGACACACAATCGCTGTTCATGACGGAAGAAAACATGTGCCGGTATACGTTACAGAGGACATGGTTGGACACAAACTCGGTGAGTTCGTAGCAACCAGAACCTACAGAGGTCACGGCAAGGACGAGAAGAAATCCGGCGTCCGCTAAGTAGAATGATTTGAGAGAGGAGGTTTTTTAGCAATGGCTAAAGGACATAGAAGTCAGATTAAAAGAGCAAGAAATGCTAACAAAGATACCAGACCGTCTGCAAAGTTATCCTACGCTAGAATGTCTGCGCAGAAAGCTGGATTTGTTTTAGATGCAATCCGCGGTAAAGACGTAACAACCGCACTTGGTATTGTAACTTATAACCCGAGATATGCCTCCAGCGTAGTGAAAAAACTGCTGGAGTCCGCAATCGCAAACGCTGAGAACAACAACGGTCTTTCCAGAGAAAACCTGTATGTAGCTGAGTGCTTCGCTAACAAGGCTCCGACCATGAAGAGAATTCATCCGAGAGCACAGGGCAGAGCTTACAGAATCCTGAAGAGAAACAGCCACATCACGATTGTGTTAGACGAGAAATAAGGAGGACATGTCATGGGACAGAAAGTTAATCCACACGGCCTGAGAGTCGGTGTTATTAAAGACTGGGATTCCAAATGGTATGCCGAGGGTGATTTCGCAGATAACCTCGTAGAGGACTACAACATCCGCACATACCTGAAGAAGAAACTGTACAGCGCAGGTGTTTCCAAGATCGAAATCGAAAGAGCATCTGACAGAGTAAAAGTTATCATCTACACCGCAAAACCGGGCGTTGTTATCGGTAAAGGCGGAGCAGAGATCGAGAAAGTAAAAGCTGAAGTTCAGAAACTGACTGACAAAAAGCTTATCGTAGATATCAAAGAAGTAAAAAGACCGGACCGCGATGCACAGCTCGTTGCTGAGAACATTGCATTACAGCTGGAAAACCGTATTTCCTTCCGTCGTGCTATGAAGTCTACCATGCAGCGTACGATGAGAGCTGGCGCTAAGGGAATCAAAACATCTGTATCCGGACGTCTTGGTGGAGCTGATATGGCTCGTACCGAGTTCTACAGCGAGGGAACTATTCCGCTGCAGACCCTGCGTGCCGATATCGATTATGGATTCGCTGAAGCAGATACCACTTACGGTAAAGTTGGCGTAAAAGCATGGATCTACAATGGCGAAGTACTTCCAACCAGAACTAAAAAGGAAGGGAGCGAGAATTAATTATGTTAATGCCGAAGAGAGTAAAACGTCGTAAACAGTTCCGTGGTTCCATGAAGGGTAAAGCCCTCAGAGGAAACAAAATTAACTACGGTGAATTTGGTCTCGTAGCCCTTGAGCCATGCTGGATCAAATCCAACCAGATCGAGGCAGCCCGTATCGCCATGACACGTTACATCAAACGTGGTGGTAAAGTTTGGATCAAAATTTTCCCGGACAAACCAGTAACCGCACAGCCGGCTGAAACCCGAATGGGTTCCGGAAAAGGTTCTCTGGAGTACTGGGTAGCAGTAGTAAAACCAGGCCGTGTAATGTTCGAAATCGCAGGTGTTCCGGAAGAAACAGCCCGCGAGGCATTACGTCTTGCCATGCATAAGTTACCATGTAAATGCAAAGTTGTTTCTCGTGCAGACTTAGAAGGCGGTGATAACAGTGAAAACTAACGAATTTGTAAAAGATTTAAATACAAAGAGCGCAGCTGAGCTGAATGACGAATTAGTAGCTGCTAAAAAGGAACTCTTCAATTTAAGATTCCAGAATGCAACCAACCAGCTTGACAATACAGGCCGAATCAAAGAGGTTCGCAAAAATATTGCAAGAATCCAGACTGTTATTGCCCAGAAGGCAAACGCAGCTGAGTAATTAGGAGGAAAATATCGTGGAAGAAAGAAATCTTAGAAAAACTCGCGTGGGCAAAGTTGTCAGCGATAAGATGGATAAGACTATCGTGGTTGCCATCGAAGACCATGTAAAACATCCTCTGTACAAGAAAATTGTAAAAAGCACATATAAGCTGAAAGCACACGATGCAAACAACGAGTGCCATGTAGGTGATACCGTACGAGTTATGGAAACAAGACCTTTATCCAAAGATAAGAGATGGAGACTTGTGGAGATCGTTGAGAAAGCGAAATAAATAAGAGATCAGAATGCTAAAGGAGGAATACCAGCATGATTCAGCAGGAAACTAGACTGAAAGTCGCTGACAACACCGGTGCAAAAGAAATCTTATGCATTCGTGTTATGGGCGGTTCTACAAGAAGATATGCCAACATTGGTGATGTAATCGTTGCTTCGGTCAAAGATGCAACACCAGGCGGCGTTGTTAAAAAAGGTGACGTAGTAAAAGCTGTTGTTGTAAGAAGCGTAAAAGGCGCTCGTCGTAAAGACGGTTCTTACATCAAATTTGATGAGAACGCAGCAGTTATTATCAAAGATGACAAAACTCCAAAAGGAACCCGTATTTTTGGACCAGTAGCCAGAGAGCTTCGTGAGAAACAGTTCATGAAGATTGTTTCCTTAGCTCCGGAAGTATTATAGGAGGACAGCTATGTCAATGAAGATTAAAAAAGGCGATACCGTAAAGGTAATCGCCGGCAAAGATAAAGACAAAACCGGCAAAGTAGTCAGCGTTGACGTAAAGAACAACCGTGTTGTTGTTGAAGGCGTAAACATGATTACAAAGCATGAGAAACCGTCTATGAGCAATCAGCAGGGCGGAATCGTTAACAAAGAAGCTCCTATCGATGCATCCAACGTAATGCTGGTTGTAAAAGGAGTTCCGACCCGCGTTGGAATCAAAGTTGAGATGGTTGAGAAAAACGGCAAAACAAAAGCTGTTAGAACCCGCGTTGCAAAAGCAAAAGAGCTGAACGGCGCAGTAATTGATTAAGGAAGAGAGGAGGCAAAACCGTGAGTAGACTGAAAGATCTTTACAACGAGCAGATCGTTGATGCAATGACCAAAAAATTTGGATACAAAAACGTGATGGAAGTGCCGAAGCTCTCCAAAATCGTAATCAACATGGGTGTTGGTGAAGCTAAGGAGAACGCTAAACTTCTGGACGCTGCAATCAGTGATATGGAAGCTATCACTGGACAGAAAGCAGTTACCACCAAAGCGAAAAATTCCGTAGCAAACTTTAAAATCCGTGAGGGTATGCCGATCGGATGCAAAGTTACCCTTCGTGGCGAGAAAATGTACGAGTTCGCAGACCGCCTGATCAACCTGGCACTGCCTCGTGTACGTGACTTCCGCGGCGTAAATCCGAACGCTTTCGATGGCAGAGGAAACTATGCTCTTGGTATCAAAGAGCAGCTGATTTTCCCAGAGATCGAGTATGATAAAGTTGATAAAGTCAGAGGTATGGACATTATCTTCGTTACCACTGCTAACACAGATGAAGAAGCTCGTGAATTACTGACATTATTCAACATGCCATTCGCAAAGTAATAGGAGGAATTGATTCATGGCTAAAACAGCAATGAAAATCAAACAGCAGCGCAAAGCTAAATTCTCTACAAGAGAATACAATCGTTGCAGAATTTGTGGCCGTCCACACGCATATTTAAGAAAATACGGAATCTGCAGAATCTGCTTCCGTGAATTAGCATACAAAGGCCAGATTCCTGGCGTTAAGAAAGCTAGTTGGTAAAATTTTAGAAGGAGGCAAATTCAAATGAGTATGAGTGATCCGATTGCAGATATGCTTACAAGAATCCGTAACGCTAACACTGCAAAACATGATACAGTAGATGTTCCGGCATCCAAAATGAAAATCGCAATCGCTGATATCCTGGTAAACGAGGGATACATTGCAAAATATGAACTCAGCGATGAGGGTGCATTCCAGAATATGCACATCACCCTGAAATACGGCGCTGACAAAAACGAGAAGATCATCACCGGTCTGAAGAGAATCTCCAAACCGGGTCTGAGAATCTATGTTGGCAAAGATGAGCTGCCGAGAGTACTTGGCGGACTTGGAATCGCTATTCTTTCCACAAACCAGGGTGTTATCACCGATAAAGAAGCTCGCAAGCTGCAGGTTGGCGGCGAGGTTCTGGCATTCGTTTGGTAATCTGAAACGAAACAAAGCAACTGAAAACAGAGAGAGCGTAAGGCTCTCTCCGAAAATCTAAGTTAATAGGAGGAAATTGGTATGTCACGTATTGGAAGACTGCCAGTGGCAATTCCTGCAGGTGTAACAGTAGACATCCAGGAAAACAACCACGTTGTAGTAAAAGGACCAAAAGGAACATTAGAGAGAACTCTCCCGGCTGAAATGAGCATCAAAGTGGAAGACGGACATGTAGTAGTTACAAGACCGAGCGATCTGAAGAAAATGAAAGCTCTTCATGGTCTGACCAGAACTCTGATCCACAACATGGTAGTTGGTGTTAGCGAAGGCTATACCAAAACACTGGAAGTAAACGGTGTAGGTTACAGAGCTGCAAAACAGGGCAACAAATTAGTTCTGTCTCTTGGATATTCCCATCCGGTAGAGATGATCGATCCGGAAGGACTCTCCTCCGCTGTAGACGGCAACAAGATCATTGTTTCCGGTATCAGCAAAGAGAAAGTTGGCCAGTATGCTGCTGAAATCAGAGATAAGAGAAGACCTGAGCCATACAAGGGCAAGGGAATCAAGTATGCTGATGAAGTGATCAGACGTAAAGTTGGTAAGACTGGTAAGAAATAATTAAGGAGAGTGTGAACATGATTAGTAAAGTATCAAGAGCGCAGATGCGCCAGAAAAAGCATAGAAGATTACGTAATCATATCGTAGGTACTGCACAGCGTCCGCGTCTGTGTGTATTCCGCAGCAATAACCATATGTATGCTCAGATTATCGACGATACGATTGGAAATACTTTAGTTTCTGCTTCTACTCTTCAGAAAGAAGTGAAAGCAGAGCTTGAGAAAACCAACAATGTAGATGCAGCAGCATATCTTGGAACCGTTCTTGGAAAGAAAGCTGTAGAAGCAGGTATTACTGAAGTTGTATTTGACCGTGGCGGATTCATCTACCAGGGAAAAATCCAGGCATTTGCAGACGCAGCTAGAGAAGCTGGGCTGGTATTCTAAGAAAGGAAGGAAAAGAACACATGAAGCATACAATTATTGATGCAAGCCAGTTCGAACTGGAAGAAAAAGTCGTATCAATTAAGCGTGTTACAAAAGTTGTTAAAGGTGGTCGTAACTTCCGTTTCACAGCTTTAGTAGTTGTCGGCGACGGCAATGGACACGTAGGCGCAGGCCTTGGAAAAGCAGCCGAGATTCCGGAAGCTATCCGCAAAGGTAAAGAAGACGCTATGAAGAAACTGGTAAGCGTAGCAATCAATGAGAACGGAAGTATCACTCATGACTACGTAGGTAAATTCGGAAGCGCAGAGGTTCTGTTAAAGAAAGCTCCTGAAGGTACTGGTGTCATCGCTGGTGGCCCAGCCCGTGCCGTAATCGAGTTAGCTGGTATTAAGAACATCCGTACAAAATCCCTTGGATCCAGAAATAAGCAGAACGTAGTTCTGGCTACCATCGCTGGTCTGTCTGAGCTGAAGACTCCAGAAGAAGTAGCAAGACTTCGCGGCAAATCTACAAACGAGATCTTTGCTTAAGGAGGATGTGAAAAATGGCAGATAAATTAAAAGTAACACTGGTGAAATCCCCGATCGGATGTGTTCCGAAACACAGAAGAACCGTGGAAGCACTGGGTCTGAAAAAAGTTAACAAGACGGTAGAACTGCCGGATAACGCAGCAGTTCGCGGCATGGTTAATCAGGTTTCTTACCTGGTTAAAGTAGAAGAAGCATAAGGAGGTACCGTAATGGACTTATCTAATTTACAGCCGGCTGAAGGTTCCAGACAGAACGATAACTTCCGCAGAGGCCGTGGACATGGTTCAGGAAATGGTAAAACAGCAGGTAAAGGCCACAAAGGACAGAAAGCACGTTCCGGAGCACCGAGACCGGGATTTGAAGGTGGTCAGATGCCTTTATACAGACGTCTTCCGAAGAGAGGTTTCAAAAACAGAAACTCTAAGGAAATCGTTGGAATCAATGTAGATGCTCTGAATCGTTATGAGGACGGAGCTGTTGTAACCGTAGAAACTATGATTGAGACTGGTCTTGTTTCCAATCCGAGAGATGGCGTAAAAATCCTTGGAAACGGTGAAGTCACCAAAAAACTCACTGTAAAAGCAAATGCTTTCAGCGAGAGCGCAAAGGCAAAAATTGAAGCGGCAGGTGGAACAGTCGAGGTGATCTAATGTTTAAGACCTTTATCAATGCATTTAAGGTCAAAGATGTTCGTCGCAAAATATTTTATGTGCTTATGATGCTTGTTGTCATCCGGTTAGGCTCTCAGATGCCTGTACCGGGTGTCAATACAAGCTTTTTTGCGAATTATTTTGCAAATAATACGAATGAGGCATTCAGTTTCCTGAATGCATTCACGGGCGGCGGTTTCGACCGTTTCTCCATCTTTGCTCTGAGTATTACACCGTACATTACTTCTTCCATCATTATTCAGCTGCTCACCATTGCAATTCCACAACTTGAGGAAATGCAGCGTGACGGCGAAGAGGGAAGAAAGAAAATGACTGCGATTACTCGTTATGTGACAGTAGGTCTTGCATTGTTTGAGTCTGTTGCCATGGCAGTAGGCTTTGGACGCCAGGGACTCCTCACCACTTTTAACGCAGTTAATGTGATTGTTGTAGTGGCAGCTCTGACAGCTGGTTCTGCCTTCCTTATGTGGGTGGGAGAACAGATCAACGACAAGGGCGTTGGAAATGGTATTTCTATGGTCCTGTTAATCAACATCCTTTCCAGAATCCCGCAGGATATGGTAACCCTTTACGAAACCTTCGTAAAAGGCAAAACCATCGCGCGTGGTCTGCTGATGTGGATTATCATCGCTGTTGTGATCATCGCTGTTGTTGTGCTGGTACTGATCCTGAATGGCGCTGAGAGAAGAATTCCGGTACAGTATTCCAAGAAAATGGCCGGAAGAAAAATGGTTGGCGGACAGTCATCCAATATTCCGCTGAAGGTAAATACAGCGGGCGTTATCCCGATCATCTTTGCATCATCCATCATGTCTTTCCCATCGATTATCCTGTCGTTTGTCGGAAAGTCGGATATCAAAGGCATCGGCGGAACGCTGATCAAGATGCTGAATTCCAACAACTGGTTTGACAAAACCAATCCAGTTGCTTCGCTGGGCCTGATTCTCTACATTGTCCTTGTTGTTTTCTTCGCTTATTTCTATACCTCCATCACCTTCAACCCGATGGAAGTTGCAGATAACATGAAAAAACAGGGCGGCTTTATCCCAGGCATCCGCCCGGGTAAATCCACGGTAGATTATCTGAACAATCTGCTCAGCTATATTATTTTTATCGGTGCAGCAGGTCTTACCATTGTTGCAGTGATTCCATTTTTCTTTAATGGATTTTTCAAAGCGAATGTATCCTTTGGAGGTACTTCTCTGATCATTATTGCCAGCGTAATTCTGGAAACCTTAAAACAGATTGAATCCATGATGCTGGTACGCAATTACAAAGGATTCTTAAACGATTAAGGCATAAGAGGGACTGTCTGGATAAGACAGGCCCTTTCTTTTGTTTAAAGCGCTTTTAAAGAGGCTTTAGCAGAGAAAATTTTTGCTATTGTGGTTTACTTTATGGTATAATAAGGTAAATTACACGCAGCGGATTGCTGCAAATTCAAACATGGGAGGAAAAGCGCATGAAAATTATTATGTTGGGGGCACCTGGTGCCGGAAAAGGTACACAGGCAAAACAGATCGCTGCAAAATATGAGATTCCTCATATTTCAACCGGCGATATCTTCCGCGCAAATATCAAAGAGGGAACCGAGCTTGGAAAGAAGGCGAAAGCATTCATGGACAAGGGAGAACTCGTTCCGGACGAGCTGACCTGCGATCTTGTTGTAGACCGTATTTCCAAACCGGACGCAGCAAAGGGCTACGTGCTGGATGGCTTCCCAAGAACGATTCCGCAGGCCGAGGCACTGACCAAAGCCCTGGAAGCACGCGGAGAGAAAATTGACTACGCAATCAATGTAGAAGTACCGGATGGAAATATCGTTCACCGTATGGGCGGACGCCGTGCCTGCATCGGATGCGGAGCAACGTATCATGTAGAATTTAACGCACCAAAGGTAGAAGATGTATGCGATACCTGCGGCGGCGAGCTGGTTCTTCGTGATGACGATAAACCTGAGACCGTACAGAAGAGACTGTCTGTATACCATGCTCAGACACAGCCTCTGATTGACTACTATAAGAAAGCCAATGTTCTGGTGGAAGTTGACGGAACCCAGGATATCAACGTGGTATTTCAGGATATAGTAAAGATTTTAGGAGCGTAAAGGATGTCCATATCAATTAAAACTGCCCGGGAAATTGAAAAAATGCGCCGTGCCGGTGAACTGCTGGAGAAGGTACACGATGAATTAGGCCGCGCCATCCATCCGGGAATGTCAACCTGGGAAATCAACAAGCTCGGAGAAGAGATGATCCGCAGCTTCGGATGCACTCCCAACTTTTTAAACTATAATGGGTATCCGGCTTCGATCTGCGTTTCTGTGAACGAAGAAGTGGTTCACGGAATCCCAAGTAAAAAACGGATTCTGAAAGAGGGCGACATTGTCAGCCTGGATGCGGGACTTATCTATGAAGGATACCATTCCGACGCAGCCCGCACACACGCGGTCGGTGAGATCTCGCCGGAGGCAAGAAAACTGGTGGAAGTAACACGCCAGGCCTTTTTTGAAGGAATCAAATACGCAAAAGCAGGCCATCATCTTCATGAGATTTCGGCGGCGATCGGTGCATACGCAGAGAGCTTCGGCTACGGCGTTGTCCGCGACCTGGTAGGCCACGGCATCGGAACGCACCTGCACGAAGATCCGGCAGTGCCGAACTTCGCACAGCCAAGCCGCGGCGTCCGCCTGCAGCCTGGCATGACGCTCGCCATCGAGCCGATGATCACAGCCGGAGGCTATGCAGTCAGATGGCTGGATGATGACTGGACCGTTGTGACAGAAGACGGCTCTCTTGCCGCACATTATGAGAACACGATTCTGATTACGGAGGGAGAACCGGAAATTCTGACACTTTCGCATACGGAGGAGGATTTATGAAACCGATTGTGAAAGGAATGTTTGCCAGAAGCCTGGCCGGCCACGATAAAGGAAGGCTGTATGTGATTTCGGATGTACAGGAGCCATACGTATTCCTGGTGGACGGAAAAATCCGTACCGCCAACCGGCCGAAAAAGAAGAAGCTGATTCACGTACAGCCGGATTACGAAATGACGGATGCGGTTCGTGATGAAGATATCCGTAAGGCATTAAAAGAAAAAAGTTGCAAAGAGTTGAAGGAGGATTAATCAATGTCTAAGGCAGATGTAATTGAGGTAGAGGGAACTGTCCTCGAGAAATTACCAAACGCAATGTTTAAAGTAGAACTGGAGAACAAACACGTAGTATTAGCTCATATCAGTGGAAAGCTGCGTATGAACTTTATCCGTATTCTCCCGGGAGACAAAGTAACCATCGAGCTGTCCCCATACGATCTGGACAAGGGACGTATTATCTGGAGAGATAAATAAGAAATACGATAAAAAAAGCCATCCGGCATGCCGGATGGCTTTTTCTCTGTATGTGTTTCTCTGTATTCATCCCCAATAACAGTAACCGTTCTACAGAACAAAGATTTCGATCACCGGCCTTCAGATTTCTGACAGCCACAAAGCAAGCACCAGTCTGCAAACCCTGCAGCATCCGCGGCGGCGGGCATCTGAATTTCTTTTCAGTCCCTTTTGAAACCTTCCAGATGTATTATGCAATATTTTAATAGAAAAAGCAATGAAAAAAGTATAAAATTTTATGAAAACTTTTTGTAAAAACCAGGAGAATTTGTGCACTTTTGAAACAAAATTTTTAAACCGTCAGAAGAAAAAAGAAAAAGTGAAAAGACAGGAGAAAAGAGCGGACGGAAAACCGTGAAAATGACAGATGAGGGCTCGAAAGCGACAGAAGAATATATGTTCGTGAATTCTGTGTGAAGTTGAAATATTTGGTTGAATTCTCAAAATAATGTGATACAATGCAATAGAGAAACTTTACGGGGAAATTTTACCGGGAAGGGTCTCCTAGGCGGTGTGGTAAAATCCATGCACCGGCAGAAATCAAGGAAACATTTTATGAAACAGCAGGCTGCAGTCTGAAAAATAATTCGGATCTGCAGCAATGGCATCGCTGCTCCTTACAGATAACAGGAAAGGAAAATGTGCAATGACAAAAATGGGAAAGAAAAAGAAAAAAGGCCTTGTTGCAGCATTGAGCGTAGTTGCAGTGATTGTTTTACTTGCCGCTGCATATGGAATCTTCTGTCTGATCATCGAGGATGACAAAATCTGGGCAGATGCTTCTATTAACGGAGTAAACATTCAGGGAATGAGCAAAAAAGAAGCTGCACAGACAGTGGAACAGAAGTTTGAAGAAGATTATAAAGATACAGCTGTTACCGTTGAGCTGGATGGTCAGCAGTATACGATGAACGTATTTCCAATGCTGGGGATGGATGCTTCCGCAGAAATTGAAAAAGCATATGAAAAAGGCCATGGAAATCTTCTGGTTCGCGGTCTGGAGTGGGTCGAGATGAAACGGGGAAAGGCAGAGAAACTTTCCTATGATGTGCAGCCGACTGTGGCCCATCCAGATGAGGTGGAAGGAATTGTACAGGCATCCGGCATTCAGGATTACAACTCCATGCAGGATACTACATATGAAGTAACAGATACCGGCCTGATCGTGCATAAAGGCATTTCCGGAACCAGACCGGATGTGGATGCTTTAAAACAGCAGATCCAGACGAATGTGACAGCAATGAATTTCCAGGATGTAATTTCCTGCCCGACGGCAGAAAATCAGCTGACGGAGCCGGATTTTGCCGGAATTGCAAGCCAGATTTATACCGAGCCGGTCAATGCGACGCTGGATCCGGACAACGGATATTCCGTTGTGGCATCGAAAAACGGAACCTCAATGGATGCGGACAGTGCGAAAGCCGAGTATGAGAGTGCAGAAGAAAATACGGATATCACGATTCCGTTTACCTTTACCGAGCCGGAGATTACAACCGAGAAGATGAACGCAAATCTGTTTAAAGACACGCTTGGAAGTTACAGCTCCAGCGCAGCAGGTGGAACGAGCGGAAGAATTCACAACGTCGGACTTACGGCATCTATCTGCAACGGACAGATCGTTCTGCCGGGAGAAACCTTCTCTTTTAATGGTGTCGTAGGTGATACAACGGCAGAAAAAGGATACCAGGAGGCAGCAGGCTATCAGGATGGCAAAGTCGTCCAGGTACTTGGAGGAGGCGAATGCCAGGTGTCCTCCACACTGTTTTCCGCTATTTTGTATACAGACCTTGATGTGTTGGAAAGAGCCAACCATTCGATGCCGGTACATTATGTGCCGTCAGGAATGGATGCAACCGTATTCTGGGATTCACCGGATTTCAAATTTGAAAATAATCATAAGTATCCGGTGAAAATTGTGATGAATATGGACAGCAGTGATACACTGACCGTAAAAATTCTCGGAACAAAAGAAAACGACTATACCATTGAGCCAAGGGTAGAGCAGATCGATGAGATGAGTAATGTAACGTATCGTGATTATAAAGATGCAAGCGGAAATGTAGTAAAATCAGAATCCGTATGCGCAAGCAAATACAAACCGCTGAACTCAGGATCATGATGCAAAAAAGATGTTACCTGTAAAAAACAGGCGGGACAGAGAAGAGAAATCTGTCCCGCCTGTTTTTTTTCTTACCGGTGGGAGAGATGAAAAAATGCACAGAAAAAGAGCAAAAAAAAATGAAAAAATATGTAAAAAATTTCTTGCATTTCCGGGAACAAAATGCTATACTATAAAACGAACTTTTGCGCGTGGACTTTTTTCTAACCCACAAAAAGAAAACGCATTCCAAAAGTTTACAACAGAAAATTCCCCTACACGGGGCGCTAAGGAGCAAAGAAAGGAGGATTCATCATGAAGGTTAGATCTTCTGTAAAACCGATCTGCGAGAAATGCAAAGTTATCAAAAGAAAAGGTAGCATCAGAATCATTTGTGAGAATCCAAAGCACAAACAGCGCCAGGGCTAATCCGTCATTAGGCTTGATCGTAATTGTGCAGATTTTAAGTGCGGCTGCAGCGAGGACGCGCGTGAATGCGTTGTTCTGCTGTTAATATTATAAAGTGAGACACCTGGCAAGTTGCAGCCAGGACACCTCCGGCGGGTGGACGCGCGGAGCGCAGACATCCCTTATAATATTGCTTAATACTCCGATCTGTCAGGTGGCAGAAGGAGAAAGGTCGTGCGAACACGGCTGGATACACGCATACCTGTATCCCAATTAGGAAAATATTAATGTTTTAGAAAAATGGAGGACAAAGTACATGGCTCGTATAGCTGGTGTAGACTTACCAAGAGACAAACGTGTTGAGATTGGTCTGACCTATATCTACGGAATCGGTAGAACAAGTGCAGATCGTATCTTAAAAGAAGCTGGAGTAAATCCGGACACACGCTGCAGAGATTTGACAGACGATGAAGTAAAGAGACTCAGTGCAGTTATCGATGAGAGTCAGGTTGTAGAAGGAGATCTTCGTAGAGAAATCGCTATGAACATCAAACGTCTGCAGGAGATCGGATGCTACAGAGGTATCCGTCATCGTAAAGGCCTTCCGGTTCGTGGTCAGAAAACAAAGACCAACGCAAGAACCCGCAAAGGTCCTAAGAGAACTGTTGCAAATAAGAAGAAATAATTTAACCAGTAGTCCAATATAAGATTAAGAAAGTGTAGGTTAGTTTTAAAATGGCAAAAGTGACAAAGAAAACGACAAAACGTCGTGTCAGAAAAAACGTTGAACACGGACAGGCACATATCCAGTCTTCCTTCAATAATACAATCGTAACACTGACTGATGCAGAAGGAAATGCTCTTTCATGGGCAAGTGCCGGCGGTCTGGGATTTAGAGGTTCAAGAAAATCTACTCCATACGCAGCTCAGATGGCTGCAGAAACTGCTACCAAAGCAGCGCTGGTTCATGGCTTAAAGACTGTTGACGTTATGGTAAAAGGACCAGGATCAGGTCGTGAAGCTGCAATCCGTGCCCTTCAGGCATGCGGTCTTGAAGTTACAAGCATCCGCGACGTAACACCGGTTCCGCACAACGGATGCCGCCCACCAAAACGTAGAAGAGTCTGATTAGGAGGTTAAGAACATGGCAGTAAATAGAGTACCAGTCCTGAAAAGATGCAGATCCCTCGGAATGGATCCTGTATATCTTGGAATTGATAAGAAGTCCACAAGACAGCTGAAAAGAGCAAACAGAAAAATGTCTGAGTATGGTCTTCAGTTAAGAGAAAAACAGAAAGCAAAATTCATCTACGGCGTTCTGGAGAAACCTTTTGTTAACTATTACAAAAAGGCTGACAGAATGGAAGGACAGACTGGTGAGAACCTGATGATCCTTCTTGAGCTCCGTCTGGACAACGTTCTGTTCCGTATGGGAATGGCTAGAACCAGAAAAGAAGCACGTCAGATCGTTGACCACAAACACGTTCTGGTTAACGGCAAACAGGTAAATATCCCGTCTTACCTTGTAAGCGCTGGTGATACCATCGAAATCAAAGAGGGTAAAAAATCCTCTCAGAGATATAAAGACATCGTAGAGGTTACAGGCGGCCGTCTGACTCCAGAATGGATCGAGGCTGATCTTGAGGCACTCAAAGGTGTTGTAAAAGAGCGTCCTACCCGCGAAATGATCGATGTTCCGGTTGACGAAGTGCAGATCGTCGAGCTGTATTCTAAATAAAGAATCGCCATACGCGGAAGGCTTTATTCCCATGAGTAATGAGCCAACCAATTTAAAAGGAGGGGCTTTCGAGTGTTTGATTTTAACAAACCGAAAATTGAAATTACTGAGATTTCTGATGACAAGAAGTACGGCAGATTTGTGGTTGAACCTCTGGAAAGAGGCTACGGTATCACATTAGGTAATTCTCTTCGCAGAATTATGCTTTCTTCCCTCCCTGGAGCAGCAGTAAGCCAGGTTAAAATCGAGGGCGTTCTTCATGAATTCAGCTCCATCCCTGGAGTAAAAGAAGACGTTACAGAAATCATCATGAACCTGAAGAGCCTTGCAATCCGCAATAACAGCGAAACCAACGAAGCAAAAGTTGCTTATATTGAGTTCGAGGGCGAGGGAGTTGTAAGAGCATCCGATATTCAGGTAGATCAGGATATTGAGATCATGAATCCGGATCAGGTAATCGCAACCCTGAACGGCGGCCCGGACAGCAAGCTGTACATGGAGCTGACGATCACAAAAGGCCGCGGTTATATCAGTGCTGACAAAGGCAAGAGCGATGACATGCCGATCGGCGTTCTCGCTGTGGATGCTATCTATACACCGGTTGAGCGTGTAAACCTCAAAGTGGAGAACACCCGTGTAGGTCAGATTACCGATTACGATAAACTGACACTGGATGTTTACACCAGAGGAACACTGGATCCGGACGAGGCAGTCAGCCTGGCAGCTAAGGTTTTAAGCGAGCATCTGAAACTCTTCATCGATCTGTCTGAGAATGCGAAGACAGCAGAAGTTATGATCGAGAAAGAGGACAATGAGAAAGAGAAAGTTCTGGAGATGAACATCGACGAGCTTGAGCTTTCCGTGCGTTCCTATAACTGCTTGAAACGTGCCGGTATCAATACCGTAGAAGAGCTGTGCAACAAAACTTCCGAAGACATGATGAAGGTTCGTAACCTGGGCCGCAAGTCTCTGGAAGAGGTACTTGCAAAGCTGAAAGAACTGGGACTGTCACTGAGTCCTGGGGACGGAGAATAAATCACAGCGATTTATCTTTCCGTTTGATTTGTAGACGAAAACCCCCTGTCAGTAAGTCCGAGGCAGCATGACTTGTGGGTTCCACAAATGGAGGAAAATTTAAAATGGCAAAATATAGAAAACTTGGCAGAACATCTGACCAGAGAAAAGCATTATTAAGAAACCAGGTAACCAACCTTCTGTATCACGGAAAAATCGTTACCACTGAGACCAAAGCGAAAGAGATCCGCAAGATCGCTGAAAGCATGATCGCACTGGCTGTAAAAGAGAAAGATAACTTTGAGACCGTTACCGTTACTGCTAAAGTAGCTCGCAAAGATGCTGATGGTAAACGTGTGAAAGAAGTAAAAGACGGCAAAAAAGTTACCGTATACGATGAAGTTCAGAAAGAGATCAAAAAAGATCTTCCGTCCAGACTTCACGCTAGACGTCAGATGGCAAGCTTCTTCTATCCTGTAACAGAGGTTCCGACCGAAGCAGCAGGACGCAAGAAAAACACCAAGTCCATCGATATGCCACAGAAAATGTTCGATGAGATCGCTCCGAAATATGCAGACCGTAACGGCGGATATACCCGTATCATCAAGATCGGACCGCGTAAAGGTGATGCAGCTATGGAAGTTGTAATCGAGCTGGTTTAATCTGTAAATAGTTTTGAAATTCGCAGGGGCTGCCTCTTAGTAGGTGGCTCCTGTTTTGTTGCATATCATATTTTATATGACACAATTGCGAAATTGTGGCAATGTACGGGGTTGCATCTGCTTTGCGAATAAGGTACAATACAGAATACAGAACAGCTAAAATGGGATACAAAGGAGAGCATTTGCATGGAGAGCAAGAAAAAAATGTTGTTTATTTTTAATCCGTTTTCCGGAAAAGCACAGATTAAAAGTAAACTGTTTGAAATTATCGATGTTTTTGTAAAAGGCGGATATGAAGTCATTGTCCACCCGACGCAGGCAGTCGGAGATGGTTTCGAAAAGACAAAGGAGCTTGCGCCGCAGGTGGATCTCGTTGTCTGCAGCGGGGGCGACGGAACACTGGATGAAGTTGTCAGCGGTCTGATGGAAGTGGATCAGCGCGTTCCGATCGGTTATATTCCGGCCGGAAGCACCAATGATTTTGCAAACAGTCTTTCTATTTCGAAAGATATGGTACAGGCGGCAAAGGATATCATCGAGGGAAACCTGTATTCCTGTGATGTGGGAGCGTTCAACAACGACAGCTTTGTCTACATCGCTGCATTCGGCCTTTTCACGGATGTTTCCTATGAGACAGATCAGCACATGAAAAACATTCTCGGCCATCTGGCATACCTGCTGGAGGGATCCAAACGGATCTGGAATGTGCCGACGTACTGGATTAAAGTCGAGGCAAACGGGGAAACCTTTGAGGGAGAGTATATCTACGGTATGGTGACGAATGCCAAGTCCGTCGGCGGCTTCAAAAACCTGCCGGGACAGGATGTACGCCTGGATGATGGACTCTTCGAGGTAACCCTGATCAAACGCCCGAAAAACCCTCTGGAACTGAATGAGATCATTGCGTCCCTGCTGATGCAGGAGGATCACACAGACCTCATCGATTCGTTCAAGACCGACCGCATCATCATCGAGTCCAACCAGGAGATTTCCTGGACCCTGGACGGCGAATACGGCGGAGATCACGGCTATGTCTGCATCGAAGCGCGCAAACATGCCATGGAACTGGTTCTGAACAATAAGTAGGCACGGCTTTTTGATAAGTTTTTCACAAAAAAGTGCAAAAAAATGGATTTCGCCGCGAAAACCATTTGGCATTTGCAGAAAGATGTTGTATAATAAAACCAGTTATGAAAGTAACAAGTATGCCGTAAGCCTGAAAACGGTACACGGCACAATTACAGACACAGGAGGTCATTTGAGCTATGTTAGTATCAGCAAAAGAAATGTTGGACAAAGCAAAAGCCGGCCACTATGCAGTTGGTCAGTTTAACATCAACAACCTGGAGTGGACAAAATCCATTCTTCTTACCGCACAGGAGATGAATTCTCCGGTTATCCTTGGCGTATCTGAGGGTGCAGGAAAATACATGACAGGTTTCAAGACTGTAGCTGCCATGGTAAAAGCTATGATCGAAGAGCTGAACATCACTGTTCCGGTTGCTCTGCATCTGGATCACGGAACCTACGAAGGATGCTACAAATGCATCGAAGCAGGTTTTTCATCCATCATGTTTGACGGATCTCACTATCCGATCGAAGAGAACGTTGCAAAAACAAAAGAACTGGTAGCTGTCTGCAAAGAGAAAGGAATGTCTCTGGAAGCAGAAGTTGGTTCTATCGGTGGAGAAGAAGATGGTGTTGTAGGTATGGGCGAATGCGCTGATCCGAACGAGTGCAAGATGATTGCAGACCTCGGTGTAGATATGCTTGCAGCAGGTATCGGCAATATCCACGGTGTATACCCGGCTAACTGGCAGGGACTGAGCTTTGAGACTCTGGCAGCTGTACAGGAGCTGACAGGAACTATGCCGCTCGTTCTTCACGGTGGTACAGGTATCCCGGATGACATGATCAAGAAAGCCATCGATCTTGGCGTTTCCAAAATCAATGTAAATACAGAGTGCCAGCTTGCATTCGCAGCAGCTACACGTAAATACATCGAAGAGGGAAAAGATCAGCAGGGTAAAGGATTCGATCCTCGTAAACTGCTTGCTCCTGGCGCAGAAGCTATCAAAGCTACTGTAAGAGAGAAAATCGAACTGTTCGGTTCTGCAAACAAAGCCTGAGTTTAAGCACGAAAATGCTGTGCAGGATTCCTGGGGGACTTCCTCCTCAGGGTCCGCACAGTATTTTTTTTCGCGAGCAACGAGTCAAAGTCCGTGCTTGCACGAGACCTTGACGACTGCCGCGAAAGCTTTCATCGAATCCGCTAATTTTTTCGCCTGAATTAGGAAAGTTTTGTAAAATAATACGAAAAAGGGACTGAGTTCAAAAAAGCACTTGCGTTTTTTAAGTTTTTGAGTTATTTTAGTATCAGTTGGAAATCAAATCCATATGCGAATGTAAAACAAGGGCGTTCTACAAAAACTTAGCTTTCCTTAGCTGCTTTTTGAGAACCCCTTTTTCTTGTATCAGGACCTTTTTAGAGTCCGGCGGGAAGGTCGCATCGCAAAATTCACAAATGGAAAGGAAGAAAGAAAATGGGAGAATATGTAAATCCGGCCAAAATCTTTGGCGAAAATGTATTCAATGACACTGTAATGCAGGAACGTCTTCCAAAAAATGTTTACAAGAAGCTGAAAAAGATCATCGAAGAAGGCGGTGAGCTGGATCTTGCTACTGCAGATACGATTGCACATGAGATGAAAGAATGGGCAATTGAAAAAGGAGCAACACACTATACACACTGGTTCCAGCCGCTGACTGGTACAACTGCAGAAAAGCACGATTCTTTTATCACAGCACCGATGCCGAACGGCAAAGTACTGATGAGCTTCTCCGGTAAAGAGCTGATCAAAGGCGAGCCGGATGCATCTTCTTTCCCGTCCGGTGGACTGCGTGCTACCTTTGAGGCAAGAGGATATACAGCATGGGACTGCACCTCACCGGCTTTCGTTCGTCAGGACGCAGCAGGCGCAACCCTCTGCATTCCGACTGCATTCTGCTCCTACACAGGAGAGGCGCTTGACCAGAAAACACCGCTTCTTCGTTCCATGGAAGCTCTGAATGTACAGTCCCTGCGTCTGTTAAAACTGTTCGGAAACACCACTTCCAAGAAAGTAACTCCTTCTGTAGGACCGGAGCAGGAATACTTCCTGGTAGATGCAGAGAAATTCCTGCAGAGAAAAGACCTGATCTACACCGGCCGTACCCTGTTCGGCGCAATGCCTCCAAAAGGACAGGAGATGGACGATCACTATTTCGGAACCATCCGTCAGAGAATTGCTTCCTTTATGAAGGAGGTCAACATTGAGCTGTGGAAGATGGGCGTTACCGCAAAGACTCAGCACAATGAGGTTGCACCGGCACAGCATGAGCTGGCTTCCATCTATTCCGAGGCAAATGTAGCAGTTGACAACAACCAGCTCGTAATGCAGACCTTAAAGAGAATTGCATGCCAGCACGGACTGAAATGCCTGCTGCATGAGAAACCGTTCGCAGGTGTCAACGGTTCCGGAAAACATAACAACTGGTCCATCACCACAGATGACGGCATCAACCTTCTTGAGCCGGGCAAAACACCGCACGAGAACATTCAGTTCCTGCTTGTGTTAAGCTGCGTCCTGAAAGCTGTTGATGTTCACGCAGATCTGCTCCGTGAGTCCGCAGCCGATCCAGGAAACGATCACAGACTGGGAGCCAACGAGGCACCGCCGGCCATCATTTCCGTATTCCTTGGCGAGCAGCTGGAGGACGTTGTTGAGCAGCTGATCAGCACCGGAAATGCAACCAAGAGTAAAAAAGAGGGCGTTCTGGAGACTGGTGTTAAGACACTTCCGGATCTCAAGAAAGACGCTACCGACCGTAACAGAACCTCACCGTTCGCCTTCACCGGAAACAAATTCGAGTTCCGTATGGTTGGTTCCCGTGACTCCGTTGCAGCTCCGAACATCGTACTGAACACCATCGTTGCAGAAGCATTCCGCGATGCATGCGATGTACTGGAAGGCGCTGAAAACTTCGAGGACGCTGTCCATGATCTGATCAAGAAGAACTTAAGTGAGCATCAGAGAATCATCTTCAATGGCGACGGATATGCAGATGAGTGGTTAGCTGAGGCAGAGAGAAGAGGACTTCCGAACATCAAATCCATGGTGTACGCAATCCCGGCACTGACCACTGATACCGCAATCAAACTGTTCGGCGATTTCAAAGTATTCACCGAGGCAGAGCTGGTATCCCGTGCAGAAGTTAAATTCGAGAACTATGCAAAGACCATCAACATCGAAGCAAAGACCATGATCGACATGGCAAGCAAACAGATCATCCCGGCAGTCATCAAATATGCGACTTCCCTGGCTGGATCCATCAACACCATCACCGCAGCAGGTGTTACGGCAGTTGGTGTACAGAAGAATCTGCTGAACGAGACAAGTGCACTGCTTGAGGAAACTCAGAAAGCACTCGACGAGCTGATCGCAATCGAGAATGCAGGATGCGAGATGGAAGACGGCGAAGCAAAAGCAAAATACTACTACGAGAAAGTTACTCCGGCTATGGAGGCACTCCGTGCACCGGTTGACAAACTGGAGATGATCGTAGACAAAGAGATGTGGCCGATGCCGTCTTACGGCGATCTGATGTTTGAGGTTTAATCCGCAGACGGTCCGATAAATTGTAAAAATTCTGTGAAAACAGGGCAGAAAAAGAGGCTGTTTTTGACAACAGCCTCTTTTTTTAGTATAATGGGGATTAGCTGTTGCCAGAAGAAAAGGGCGGACAGCGCTGCCGGAACAAGCGGCAGGAAAACATGGAGGAAACGCTTCTGGAATTTCGGAGAAAAACAGAAGCATACAGAACTATGAATGCAGAACTGGAAATTTTAGGTGTGAAGCTGAAACATTACCGCGTCGATGCGGCAATGGAGATTGCAGAGGAATACCTCTCGAACGATAAGCTGAACACCATCGGGATTGTTACGATGCAGATGCTGATGCAGGCGAGCAAGGAACCGACGTGGAAACAGTATATCGAAGATCTGGATCTGACGGTCATCGGGGAAACCGAGGTGCTGGAGGCAGCAGGAATTGACCCGGAGACGCCGTCCTATGAGGAAGTGGAGACGAACGAGTTCATCGCACGCTTTTTCTGGGGACTGATTCAGAAGAAAAGCCGGATTTTCGTACTGGGCGACACTGAGGAAGAACTGCAGACACTGCAGAAATATCTGACAGAAACGTATCCCGGCATTGAGATCGGAGGCGGTGCTGTTGTCGAGACGCTGGAGGAATCCGCGTTTGACAGCCTGGTCAACGAGATCAACAGCCAGACGACGGACGTGATTGTGAGCGGCCTTGCAGGAACGCGGCAGGATCGTTTCGTTCTGGAAAACAGCAGCAAAATCAGCGCAAAAATCTGGCTGAGCCTTGGCGAGCATTCGACGCTGCAGAACGAGGCCGGTATAAAAACGAGCTGGTGGGGAACTCTGCTAAAGAAGAATACGTTCAAGCGGATGGTAACAAAATATAACAGCGAAAAGGACGGTTAAAGTTCATGAACTGGATACGGAACAAACAGCAGTGGAGAGATTATCTGCTGATTACGCTGGGAACCGCGGTCATGGCGGTTGCGACCAGCTCGATTTACGACCCGGCGGGGCTTGTTACCGGAGGATTTTCCGGTCTTGCAATCGTCATCAAACAACTGAGCCAGATGCTGTTCGGAAAAGGAGTTCCGCTCTGGGTGACGAACCTTGTGCTGAACATTCCGCTCTTTCTGTTCGGAATCCGCATGAGCCGCGATTTTCTGGTGAAAACCATCTTCGGAACCCTGATGAATACGTTCTGGATTGCCGTTCTCCCGGTGCTGCAGCTGGTGCCGGATGACAGGATGCTTTCCGCACTGTTCGGCGGCGTTCTGATGGGAGCAGGCATCGGCCTCGTCTTCATCGGAAACGGTACGACGGGCGGAACGGATATGATGGCGGCTCTGATCCAGAGAAAGCTGCGCCACTATTCCGTTGCACAGGTTATGCAGGTGCTTGATGGAATCATCGTCATCGCCGGTATTTTTGTCTTCGGTATCCACGCTTCGCTCTATGCGATCGTGGCAATCTACGTGACGACGAAAGTGACGGATGCTCTGATGGAAGGTATGAATTATGCGAAATCCGCGTTTATCATTACCGCGCATCCGGAGCAGGTAGCCGATGAGCTCATGAAAGAACTCGACCGCGGCGCGTCCGGCATCCACATCAAGGGAATGTACACGGGCGAAGAGCGTATGATGGTATTCTGTGTTGTGGGCAAAAAACAGATTCCGCAGCTCAAACAGATCGTAGGAACGATCGATCCGAACGCGTTTGTCGTTGTGTCGGATGCAAGAGAGGTCTTAGGAGAGGGCTTCCAGACGGATTTCTCCTGACCTTTTTACGTATTTTGTGGTATAAATGTTGTGTTTTCTCTTCCTTTTTTGTCTATTTTGTATTAAAATAAATATATCTGTGAGGTACTTTGCATCAGGCGCAGAATCATAGGGGTGTGGATATGCCTGGCAATGAAAGCGGGTGCAGCCGGAGACAAACTATAGGATGAAAGAGGGAAGAAAATATGATTTCAAATCAGATTTTACAGAGTACCATTGAGGGAATCAAAAATATTTCGCGTGTCGAACTCTGCGTGACTGATGTAGAAGGAAAAGTTCTGGTAACGACGTTTCCGGAGGTTGAGATCAGCCAAAATGATATTATAACGTTTGCGCAGTCTCAGGCAGATTCCCAGACCATGAAAAATTATCAGTTTTTTAAAGTATACGATGAACACCAGCTGGAGTACGTTCTGGTTGTAAAAGGCGGAAACGATGACATTCACCTGATCGGGAAAATGGTTACCTTCCAGATTCAGGGCCTCCTTACCGCCTACAAGGAGCGCTTCGATAAAGACAACTTTATCAAGAATCTGCTGCTCGACAACCTGCTGCTGGTCGACATCTACAACAGGGCGAAGAAGTTACATATTGAAGTGGAAGCACGCCGCCTTGTATTTATTCTTGAGACAAATCCGGATAAAAACAGCGGGGCGCTGGAAAGCGTCAAGAGTCTGCTCGGTACCAAATCCGGTGACTTTATAACTGCCGTCGATGAGAAAAACATTATCATCGTCAAGGAACTTGCTCCAGGTGAGGATTATGCCCAGATGAACAAAGTGGCAGCCACCATTCTGGAAGCAGCAGGAAGAGATGAGGAGGGGAAAACCCACGTTGCTTACGGTACCATTGTCAAGGAGATCAAAGAAGTATCGCGTTCCTACAAAGAAGCCAGAATGGCGATGGACGTCGGAAAAATCTTCTCCGCTGAGAATGATATCTATGCATACAGCTCACTGGGTATCGGCCGTCTGATTTACCAGCTTCCGATCCCACTGTGCAAAATGTTCATCAAAGAGATTTTTGGCAACAAATCGCCGGATGACTTTGATGAAGAGACACTGACAACGATCAATAAATTCTTTGAAAATTCTCTGAATGTCTCGGAAACCTCGAGACAGCTTTATATACACCGAAATACCCTTGTCTATCGGCTGGATAAGCTGCAGAAGAGCACGGGACTCGATCTTAGAGTTTTTGAAGATGCGATCACATTCAAGATTGCGCTTATGGTTGTGCAGTACATGAAATACATGGAAACGCTCGATTATTAAGCGAGAACCCTTGAAGGAGGAATTGCATGATAACATTGGATAGTGTAAGTAAGAGTTACGCGAAAGGCCAGCCGGCCGTCAACAACGTATCCTTACACATCGAGAAGGGGGAATTCGTCTTTATCGTGGGAAACAGCGGTTCTGGAAAATCGACGCTGATCAAGCTCCTTTTGAAAGAACTCGAGCCCACATCCGGTACTATTAAGGTAAACGGACAGATCTTAAATAAAATGAAACGCTGGAGAGTGCCGAAATACCGCCGCGGTGTCGGCGTCGTATTCCAGGATTTCCGCCTTTTAAAAGACCGGAATGTCTATGAAAACGTAGCATTCGCACAGCGTGTCATCGAGAAACCGAACCGCGTCATCAAAAAGCGCGTGCCGGAAGTCCTGACGCTGGTCGGACTGGCAGAGAAGTACAAATCCTTCCCGAAGGAGCTTTCCGGAGGAGAGCAGCAGCGAGTTGCCGTGGCAAGAGCCATTGTCAACCGGCCTGACATTCTTCTGGCGGACGAGCCGACCGGAAACCTGGACCCGGGAAACTCCATGGAGATTATGAAGCTCCTGGAGGAAATCAACAACAGAGGAACGACCGTTCTTGTGGTAACCCACAACCGTGAGATCGTCAACTCCATGAAAAAACGCGTTATTACCATGCGAAAAGGCGTGGTAGTCAGCGATGAGAAGGAGGGCGAGTACCATGAGGTTTAGTACACTGGGCTACAGCATCAAACAGGGTGTCAAAAACATCTGGAGAAACAAGATGTTCTCGCTGGCATCCATCGCAACCATGGGAGCCTGTATCTTTCTGTTCGGTATCTTCTTTGCGGTTGTCATCAACTTTAACTACATCGTAAAAAATGCCGAGACAGACGTATCCATGACCGTCTTCTTCAACGAAGATGTGGATCAGGCGACAATCGATGAGATCGGAACGGAGATCAAGGCCAAGACCGATGTGGTCAAGGAATGTAAGTATGTTTCCGCGGATGAGACGTGGGAAAACTTTGCAAAACAGTATTTCGAAGGAAAAGAGGAATACAAGGACGGCTTTAAGCCAAACGACAACCCGCTCGCAACTTCTGCTCACTACGAGGTTTACGTATACCAGGTAGAGACGCAGGATGCACTGGCTGAGTATATCCGCTCGCTGGACGGTGTCCGTGAGGTTAAACAGGCCGAGGGTGCAACAACAACGTTGACGACGATGAACCGTGTCATTGGCTACGTTTCCATCGCGATCATCCTGATTCTTCTTGCCGTATCTGTTTTCCTGATCAGCAATACCGTCACGATCGGTATTTCGGTCCGGAAAGAGGAGATCGGTATCATGAAGCTGATCGGTGCGACGAACCTGTTTGTAAGGGCTCCGTTCCTGATCGAGGGTATCCTGATCGGTCTTGTCGGAGCAGCGATTCCGCTGGGGCTGCTGTATGTTGTATACAACAGAGTCATCAGCTACGTTATGACGGAGTTCAGCGTACTGTCGAACTTTATGGCATTCATGCCGGTATCGGCCGTATTCCGGATTCTGCTTCCGGTCGGACTCATTCTCGGTATGGGAATCGGACTTGTCGGCAGTATCTTTACGATTCGAAAACACTTGAAAGTCTGATAGGATTAGACAATATAATAAAGTAAAAATAAGTCCCGGAATCCGTCAAAAGATTCCGGGATCTTTCGATTGGGAGGCATATTTTGGAAGAACTGATGAAGGAAGAAAAAGAGGGCGTAAAAGCGGCAGAGCAGGAAAAACCGAAAAAGCGCAGAAACAGAAAGAAAAACCGAAAAAATGAGATGCGGAAGAGCTACTTTGCGGGCATGATTTCCATGCTGGCGATTGTAATGATCGTGCTTGTCGGAACAACGTTTCTTTGGCCGGGAAGCAGTGCGGACCACCCCGGCGGCTTCTGGGCGTGGCGGAAGACGGCGGCGATCAAAGCGATGATCAGCCAGCTTTACGCGGGCGATGTGGATGACACAGAGCTGTCGGATGCGATGTATAAAGGGCTGATCAGCGGCCTCGGCGACAAGTATTCTACGTATTACACGAAAGAGGAATACGAAGCGATCAAGACAGCGCAGGAGGGTTACTATCAGGGCATCGGTGTTACGGTGACGCTGGACGGCGATAAGCTGCAGGTCACCGGCGTACAGGACGATACCCCGGCGGCGAAGGCCGGTATTCAGGCGGATGACCGCATTGTGAAGATTGACGGGCAGACACTCGAAGGCTTAAGCCTCAACGATGCGGTCGGTCTTCTGAAAAACAGCGAGAACGACACCGTGACGCTTTCCATCGAGCGGGAAGGCGAGGCGGATCTGATTGAAACGGAAGTCACAAAAGAGAAGCTTGCGGCGATTGTGGCAGACGGTAAAATGCTGGACGACAAGATCGGCTATCTGGCCATCAGCGAGTTTACAGGGCTTACCCCCGAGCAGTTCCAGAAAGTATACCAGTCACTGCAGGATCAGGGCATGGAACGCCTGATCATCGATCTGCGCGGCAATCCGGGCGGCCTCGTGACGGCAGTCTGTGACACCCTGCGCCAGATCCTGCCGGAGGGACTCATCGTGTATACCGAGGATAAAAATGGAAAACGGGAAGAGTATACCTGCGACGGCGATACCCCGATCTCGATTCCACTCGTTGTGCTGGTCAATGAAAATACGGCAAGTGCGGCAGAAATCTTCACGGGAGCAGTCAAAGATTACGGCATCGGAACGATTGTCGGAACGACGACATTCGGAAAAGGCATTGTCCAGAATACATTCCAGCTCTCGGACGGCAGCGTGGTGAAACTGACGATTGCCCATTATTACACGCCGCTCGGAAACGACATCCACAAGGTCGGCATTACGCCGGATGTCGAGGTGGAGCTGCCGGATGACGCGACGAGCGATGTGCAGCTCGAAAAAGCGTTGGAAGTTGTCAAAGGACTGGAAAGTGCGGAATAAAATAAGAATTTTCACAGAAAAGCAGGAAAAAGGTAGGAAAAAAAGCACGAACGTGTTATCTTAGTAGAGGAGCCGAAAACAGATCTTGGCAGGCTCTAAAAGAAAGTGAGGAAAGACAGATGAACTTTACAGAAAGAAGAAAACAGGTTTTTGATAAAATGGACCAGGATTCCGCACTGCTTTTGTTTTCCGGAATCGAGCTGCATGTCAGCGCAGACGAATATCTGCCGTTTGAAGCAAACCGCAACTTTTTCTATCTGACCGGCCTTCGCAGAGATCACATGATCCTGATGATGAAAAAGACCGCAAAAGAGGAGAAATCCATTCTGTTTATCGAGGAGGCGGATCTGAACCAGGAGAGATGGTTTGGAAGAAAAGTAACCGTATCCGAGGCACAGGAGATCACCGGAATCGATGACGTTCGTTTTCTGGATTCCTTTGAGGGCATGGTAAACCGTCTGATGGCACGCGAGGACATCGGAACCCTGTATTTCGACTGCTACCGCTATCAGGTCGAGGATCTGCCGGATTACAACATGGTAAAGGCAGAGGAGTTCGCAAAGAAATTTCCAGGCAGACCGATTAAAAACATTGCTCCTGTCATCGCAGCACTGCGGATGCAGAAAGATGAGGATGAGATCGCTCTCGTCCGCCAGGCAATCAAGATCACCGACGACGCGCTGAAATTCGTGATGAAGAATCTGAAACCGGGCTGCACCGAGTATCAGGCACAGGCTGATTTCGAGTACAAGATTTTCCACGAGGGAGCAGACGGAACCGCATTCCCGACGATCGCAGGAAGCGGTGCAAACGGAACGATGCTGCACTACGACACCAACCGTGACGTGTGCGAGGATGAGACCCTGCTTCTGATGGACCTCGGAGCAAAATTCCAGGGCTACTGCGCAGATATCACCAGAACGTATCCAGTCAACGGAAAATATACGGACCGTCAGAGACAGGTTTACGACGTTGTTCTGGCAGCAAACCGCGCCGTTGCAAAAGCAGCAAAACCGGGTATGACATTAAAAGAGCTCGACGATATTGCAAAGGATGTTCTCGGCGAGGGCTGTGTGAAACTTGGCCTGATCGAGAAGAAAGAGGATGTCGGAACCTATTACATGCACGGCGTTTCCCATCACCTCGGCATCGATGTACACGATGTGACCGCGGCATGGAACGACAAGCTGCGTCCAGGCGCCATCATCACCGATGAGCCGGGTCTTTATATTGACGAGTGGGAGATCGGAATCCGGATCGAGGATGATATCCTGATTACAGAGGACGGATGCGAGGTTCTTTCCGAGAATCTGATGCGTGATCCAGACCAGATTGAAGCCTTTATGCAGGAAAAAGAGGCGTAAGAAAAAAACTACGGAGGATTTAGTTAGATGAAAATTGCAGTTACATACGATAACGGGAATATTTTCCAGCATTTTGGAAAAACAGAGAATTTCAAGGTTTACGAAGTAGAAGACAATCAGGTGGTTTCCAGCGAAGTGATCGGATCCAACGGAACCGGCCACGGCGCACTGGCAGGCCTTCTTTCCGAGCAGGGCGTGGATGTTCTGATCTGCGGCGGCATCGGCGGCGGTGCACAGGCTGCTCTTGCTGAGGCAGGCGTAGAGCTCTGCTCCGGAGCAGAGGGAGATGTGGATGCAGCGGTGGAAGCTTACTTAAACGGAACGCTCACATCTGCGGGTGCAACCTGCGATCACCACGATCACGAGGAAGGCCATTCCTGCGGCGGCCACTGCGGAAGCCATGAGGAAGAGGAGAGCTCCTGCGGCGGTTCCTGCGGAACCTGCGGCGGCGGATGCGGTGCACCGACTCCGGTTATGGAAGGTAAGAATGTCGGAAAAACCTGCCGTACCCACTACAGAGGAACCTTCAACGATGGAACCCAGTTTGATTCTTCCTACGACCGCGGCGAACCGCTCGAGTTCATCTGCGGTGTGGGCCAGATGATCCGCGGCTTCGATGCAGCCGTTGCAGAGATGGAAGTCGGCGAAAAAGTCAACATCCATCTGATGCCGGAGGAGGCTTACGGAATGCCGGATCCGAACGCAATTTTTACCGTTGCGATCGCACAGCTTCCGGGAGCAGAGGAAGTAGAGGTCGGACAGCAGGTTTATCTGCAGAACCAGTACGGCCAGCCGTTCCCGGTAAAAGTTACCGCAAAAGACGAGACCAATATCACGTTTGATGCCAACCATGAGATGGCTGGAAAAGAGCTGAATTTTGAGATTGAGCTGGTTGAAGTGAAATAAAAAAATGCATAAAAAAGAGTGTCAGGACGAAGGAGCCAGGCACTCTTTTTTGATGCGCAGAAAAATCAACGATTCCCATTTCCGATTTCCGTTATTTTTTGTAAAAGTAAACAAAAAATGACCAAAATTCATTTTTTGCCATTTTAAATATTGACTAATAGTCATTTAAGTTGTAAGATGTGGTACTAGAAAAACAAGTTAAAAATGAATCAGAGGAGATGAATGAAAATGGTTAAAGTTGGCAAATGGATTGCCAAGCACAGGATTCTGATGCTGATCATTGGATTTCTGCTGATTATTCCGTCAGTCATCGGAATGGCAGCAACGAAAGTAAACTATGATCTGCTCAGCTATCTGCCGGAGCATCTGGAAACTGTAAAAGGACAGGACATTCTGGTAGATGAATACGGCATGGGTGCGTTCTCCATGGTTGTCGTGGAAAACATGGAAATGAAGGACGTACAGAAACTCGAAGAAAAATTCGAGCAGGTAAACCACGTAAAAGAAGTTTTATGGTATGACGATGTGGCAGACATCAGCGTGCCGGTTGAGATGATCCCGGAAAAACTCCGGAAAGCATTCTACAATGGGGATGCAACCATGATGCTCGTTCTGTTCGACAATACGACTTCTTCCGATGACTCCATGGAGGCAATCGAGGATCTTCGTAAAATTGCGAACGAGCAGTGCTTCATCGGCGGTATGACCGGTGTTGTTACCGATATCAAAAACGTAGCATTAAAAGAGCTGCCGGTTTACGTTGTCATCGCCGCAGTTTTGAGCCTCGTTGTCATCGAGCTGACATCGACTTCCTTCGTTGTTCCGATCCTGTTCCTGTTAAGTATCGGACTTGCAATCCTTTACAACCTGGGAAGCAACGTGTTCCTTGGTGAGACTTCCTACATCACAAAAGCGCTGACCGCCGTGCTGCAGCTTGGTGTTACGATGGACTACTCCATCTTCCTGCTGAACAGCTTCGAGGAGAATAAAAAGCGTTTCCCGGATGACAAAGAGCGTGCGATGGGCCATGCAATCGCCAACACGTTCAAATCCGTAGCCGGAAGCTCCGTTACCACCGTAGCCGGTTTCCTGGCACTGTGTGTTATGACCTTTGCCCTTGGCCGCGACCTTGGTATCGTTATGGCAAAAGGCGTTCTGATCGGCGTTGTCTGCTGTGTCACCGTCCTGCCGGCCATGGTTCTGGTATTTGACAAGGCAATTGAGAAAACGAGACACAAACCGCTGGTAAAAAGCCTAGATAAACCGTCCGCCTTTATCACCAAACATTATAAAGTATGGGTTGTGATCTTCCTGGTTCTGCTGTTCCCGTCGATCTACGGAAACAATCATACCCAGATTTATTACAACATCGCACGTTCCCTTCCATCTACCCTGGACTGTAACGTGGCAAACGATGAAGTAAAAGCGCAGTTCAACGTCAGCAACATGCACATCGTCATGATGGACCGCGATATGGACTCCAAACAGAAAAAGAAAATGATGGATGAGATCGGCAAGGTAAAAGGTGTCAAATCAACCATCAGCATGGGCTCCCTGCTCGGCCCGACCATTCCGGAATCCATGATCCCGGAAAATCTCCGAAGCATGCTGCAGAGCGATGAGTATGAGCTTGCATTTGTGAGCTCTGAATATGAGTCCGCAACAGATGAAGTAAACGAACAGGTCAAAGCGATTGACAAAATCGTAAAATCCTACGATAAAAATGGAATGGTCATCGGTGAAGCACCGTTGATGAAAGACCTGCAGGATGTTACCGATGCTGACCTTGTCAACGTAAACGTGCTTTCCATTGGTGCAATCTTTATCATCATTCTGCTGATCTTCAAATCGATTTCTCTGCCGATTATTCTGGTAGCAGTCATCGAGTTTGCAATTATGCTGAATATGGCAATCCCGTATTATCAGGGAACCAGCCTTCCATTCGTGGCCAGCATCGTAATCGGAGCGATTCAGCTCGGTGCAACCGTGGACTACGCGATCCTGATGACAACCCGTTATCAGAAAGAGCGCCAGAATGGAAAAGACAAGAAGGAAGCTATCAGTATTGCCCATAAGACCAGTATGCCGTCCATCATCAGCAGTGGTCTGAGCTTCTTTGCCGCAACCTTCGGTGTGGCCTGCTACTCTCAGGTTGAGATGATCGGTTCCATCTGTACTCTGCTTGCACGGGGCGCGATCATCAGTATGGTCGTTGTTATCCTGATTCTGCCGGCAATGTTTATGATTTTCGATAAACTGATCTGTAAGACATCGATTGGATTTTTAAAGAAGAAAACAAAATAAAGTATGACAAATCCCCTGTACCGGAAGTAGCTGGTGCGGGGGAATTTTTTGCTTTGCGTTCAAATTTCTGATGTGACGGATAAGATTCTGCCACGGATTGAAGACTGGCAGAACCGGCCACTGGACGAGGTCTATCCTATTCTCTACATCGATGCAATCCATTATTCTGTAAGGGATAATGGCGTGATCCGAAAGCTTGCTGCTTATAGTAACTCATTAACTAACGTACCTTGAAAATTTCATATAAGACAACAAATATTTCATATTATTAGTGTTTTCCATTAACATACATTCAGATTCTTTGTTACTTTTTTAGCTGTTTGCTGAAAGTAAGGCGCACTGATCCAGACTGTCCAGATAGGCTGACAGTTTTTTAAAATTCAATGCCGCAAGTTTAATTCCGAACCGAAGCTTTGTGGCTAAAAGTCCTCTGACCGGCATTGCCCTGTCTGCTTGATATAGCTGCAGCTTTTCGGGGCATTTCCGGCAGGACAGCTGATAACCCTGTCCCTTCTTCTGTGAATAAGAAATTATTCATTCTTAGCAAAAAACATAGGATCACCTCACAAATAATCTGAGATCATTATACCATTTCCTGACATAAATTTATTGTTTTATATGAAATTTTCAAGGTTCGCACGGGTGTACCTTTTTTTACAAAAATGATTAGTCAATATTTCTAAATTTAAAGGTTAATTTTCCTATATCTTCCAATATACTATCCATGATATCTTTCAGATAAGCAAAAACGCGCGTGAAAATCTAAAATAATCTTGGAGAGTTATTGCAATGAGAGACAAATAATAGAGGTATTGTAAAATCTCAAATGTTTGGCCTTATAGTAGGACTTTCTAAGAATATAGGGAGGAATAACATGAAAATGAAGAAAATTTTAGCTCTGCTTATGGTAGCAGCACTCTGCGTTGGAACAGTGGCAGGATGTGGCTCCAAGGATACGGAAAGCAGTAAGAGCGAAAGCAGCAAGAATGAAAACAGCGAGAGCAGTACTGGGGACAGTAAGGATGATTTGTCACCTATAACTTTTAAGTACTACAATGCAGACGGAAAAAATGGTAACTGGGAAAATCCTGTTGCTCAGGCGATTACTGAAGCCACAGGTGTGACTTTGGATATTTCCTATCCGGTAGCCAGTACAGGTGATCCTTCCGAGGATATATCTTTGATGATTGCTGAGGACGAATATCCAGATATGATTTATGCTAAGCAAAGTGTAAACAGTCTGTATGAGGCAGGTGCACTTATTGATATGACAGATCTGATCGAGGAATATGGTCCAAATATTAAAAAAATGTACGGCGATGAGTTTGAAAAGCTGAAATGGGGTTCTGGAGATGAAGGAATATATCAGCTTTCTTATGCTGGTGTAGGATACCAGACTTTGGTAACCGGAGGAAACTGCCAGATACAGTACGCAGCTCTTAAGGAAAATAATTATGAATATCCTAAGACTCTGGAGGAGTATGAAGCCCTGATCAAGCAGTACCTGGCAGCACATCCTAAAACCGATGATGGTCTGGATACCATTGGTATTTCCATGAGTGCTGCTGACTGGCACTGGCTCATTACACTCAGTAATCCCGCTGGATTTATTGCTGATGGTGCACCGGATAGCGGTTCCTGGCTTGTTGATGATAACTATAACTGCATTTACAAGCATGTGAGTGATAAAGAAAAAGAATATTTCAGATGGCTGAGTCGTATGTATGATGAGGGAATTCTGGATCCAAACTTTGCAACACAGACAGATGACGATTACATTGCAAAGCTTGCCAGCGGACGTGTTGTAGCTATTACTGATGCATTTTGGCATTATGCACAGGCGGAAGCAACATTGAAAGCAGAAGGAAAACTGGATAAAACATATTGTCCGCTTCCTGTGACAATTGATGCTGAGACGAAGGCACCCACACTGATGTATCAGGGTCTTCAGGTTGGATACGGAATGGCAATCACAAAGAGCTGTGAGGATCCGGTTCGTGCAATTAAATTCCTTGATTATCTTTGCTCCGATGAGGGTGCAGTACTTTACAAATGGGGTGTTGAAGGAGAAAACTATTTTGTAGATGAGAATGGAATGAGATATCGTACGGAAGAAGAGATTGCAAAAGCAAGTTCTGATCCGGATTACGGAAAAAATACTGGTATTGGCAATTATACGGGATTTCCGATTTATGGAGACGGTGCAGTGGATGAAAATGGTAATCCTTACACACCTGTTACGAGAGAATCTGTAATTGCAGAGTATAACGAGGAGCAGAAGGCAGCTTGTGAAGCATGGAATGTAGAGATGCTGACCGATATCTTCCCGCAGCCAGATGAATTCGAAACACCGCCGTATTCCCCACTTTGGGCATATGCGACACCGCAGGAGATTACGAGCAATGTGGAAATTCTGAATGAGATTGCATGGCCGGGACTGATTAAGTGCGTAACAGAAAGTGTAGATAATTTTGATGCAAACTGGGATAAGCTGATTGCGGATTATGAGGCTAATGGATTGGAAGAAACAGAACAGATGATGACAGATTTCCTGGCAGAAAAAATTTCATAAACAAAAATATGGAAACTGATAAAGGGAATTGATTCGTAAGGAGTCAGGTTCTTTTCATAAATGGATAAGAGGGGAATAGAAGAGTGATAAAACGACTCCTTTTTGGGATTCATCACTGTCTATGGAAGAACGTCTCGACTGACGGCTGGCAGAGATGACGCTGGAAGCAGTGCTTGAGATAACGAATACCGGAACTATGGTTTCTGATGAAGTGGTGCAAATATACGGTATTGCACCTGCATGCAGTTTAGTATTCCGGTTGAGGAACTTCGTTTTTATGATGTCATCAGCCAGTCTCTGATGGTTGAAGAAGGATGCTATATCATCGGTGCGGGAACATCGAGTGCCAATATCCTTATAAAAACAGAAATTCAGATACCGGGAAAAAAAACAGGGCAACGTGATTCCTCTTCAAAGGATACCTGATAAGACATTTACATTGAGTGTACGTATGCGGGGGGATGCAAAGATTACATATCTTCGGATACAATAGTTTTTTAGTGAGTCTTAAATGAAAGGCAGGGAAAAAATATGAAAAGTAATACGATATATCCGCCGATGTCCGAACGTGAGATCAGTGGTGCTGCAATATCGAGAGAAGCGGCGACGCAGGGAATGGTACTTTTAAAAAACATAAATGGGGTTCTTCCGTTAAAGGGCAGGGGAAAGATTGCCTTGTTTGGAAACGGAGCTGCCAGAACAATCCGCGGCGGAACGGGATCGGGAGATCCTTTTAACGGCGGTCTTTCCGGCGGTGGTGATCAGGATGTGGATCAGTCTCTGCGTTATCATATTAATATTCTGAATGCTATGGAAACAGAAGGTTTTGAGATTGTGAACCGGGAACAGCAGATGGCGTGGGCCAGATGCTATGATCTGGCCAAAAGAGAGATGAAGGACCAGGTCATGAGTGTTTTTGCGTTTCCGGAGGAACCGCTGACAACAGAAAAACTGGAAGAATATGCAAAAGAAACAGAAACTGCTATTTGTGTCATTTCGAGAAATTCCGGTGAGGGAAATGATCGTTTCATGAAAAAAGAAGTATCCATTGGGGATAAAAAGTATGAAATTGGAGATTACAGGCTTTCTGCAGTGGAGATGGATAATCTTAAAAAGCTGCGGTCAGCTTTTTCTTCATTGATACTGGTGCTGAATGTTCCGGGCTCCATATCGGTGCAGGATCTGGAGGCGGCTTGTGCGGATGCTATTCTTCTCATGGGGCAGGCAGGACAGGAGGGAGGAGCCGCCGTTACCGATATTCTCACAGGTAAGGCAACACCGTCAGGAAAGCTGACCGCAACCTGGGCAAAAAAATATGAAGATTATCCTACGGCAGGCAATTTCCTTCAGGATTTTAATAAGGCAGTATATACGGAAGGAATTTATGTAGGTTATCGTTACTTTGATACATTTAATGTTGAGCCGGGTTATCCTTTTGGTTATGGACTCTCCTATACGACATTTGCACTGGGAAATCTGGAGGCATCGCTGGATGAGGATACACTGGTTCTTGGCGTAACAGTAGAAAATACAGGAGCGTTTGCCGGACGTGAAGTTGTGCAGGTATATGTTTCTGCACCGGTATCGGAGATGGATATGCCGGAACAGGAGCTGAAAGGTTTCCAAAAAACGATGTTACTGGCACCGGGCGAAAAGGAAGATATCAAAATCCGCATACCGCTGCGTAATCTTGCATCTTATAGTGAAAATGCAGGAGGTTATATTCTGTCAAAAGGAGATTATGGAGTGCGTATCGGTACTTCTTCCAGAGATACAAAACCGGTGTGCAAGATTCGGCTGGAACAAACTGCTTTGACAGAACAGGTATTGGTGGAGCTTCCGTTAACGGAAACTTTGGAGGAAAAGAAGGGGTTAACTGACCGAAAGGATGAAACTATATGGAAGGATGTACCGGTTCTTCTGGCTGCGCAGATACCGGAAACGCTGGATTCGCGTTCAGCCTATAGCGATGAAAAGGTGGTTACATATGCGACAGATACCAGCTATCAGCCGGTTATGCCTTACGAAACAGTACGGTATGTGGAAAAGAAAGAATGGAAGCTGAATGATGTGGCTTCGGGCAGAGTGTCAATGGAAGAATTTGCCGCACAGCTTGATGCTGCACAATTGGCGGATCTTTGCTGTGGTACAGGCTGGGGTGTGCAGGATGAGAACAATCCTGTGATTGGAGCCAGTTCGGAATCTGTACCTGGAGCGGCAGGGGAAACAACACACGCACTGGAAAGTTATGGTGTTTCTTCTATTGTATTGGCAGACGGTCCGGGCGGTGTGCGTATCACACAGCAGTTTGAGGCAACCGATCTGGAATCGGGGGAAAAGAGGCAGGTATACCATTACTGTACGGCATGGCCGGTGGGTACGCTTCTTGCTCAGTCTTTTGATCCGGAAATTTTGGAACAGGTAGGATGCGGAATGGCAGCAGATATGCAGGCAATGCGGATTGATTTGCTTCTGGGACCAGGAATGAATATTCAGCGTGATCCTATGTGCGGACGAAATTTTGAATATTTTTCTGAAGATCCTCTCATATCTGGAAAGATGGCGTCAGCAATGGTACGCGGTCTTCAGAGCCTGCCAGGAGGAGGTGGATGCATTAAGCATTATGCAGCTAATAATCAGGAGACGAATCGGAATGCTGTGGATTCTGTGATTGGTCAGCGGGCACTGAGGGAGATTTATCTGGAACCCTATAAAATTGCTATTCAGGAATCTCAGCCGTTGTCTATCATGAGTTCCTACAATCTGATCAACGGTGTTCCTACAGCAGATAGTTATGACTTATGTACGGATCTTGCCCGCGGAGAATGGGGATTTGAAGGTCTGATCATGACTGATTGGAACGGAGGCAGCAGTACACCCTGGAAATCCATGCATGCCGGAAATGATTTGATTATGCCGGGAGGAAAAGGAAGGGCCATGAATATTCTTCAGGCTGTGAGAACAGTTATGCCAGAGTTTGATGAACGTGGGCAGGTAATTATGGTGCAGGAAGTACCATTTGCACCGGTTTTCGCAGCCAGCTGGAATTCCTTTACGGTTGATCCGGAAGGACCGGATACAGTCATGGCACCTCTGGGTGAAGGACATACTGCCGAGATGAAGGATGGAGAGATTTTGGTTGATGGGGAAAAAGTCTACATGCAGGCAAATGATATGAAAACATTTTTCAATGATCCGGCAAGCTTTGTGCCAAAGATATGCCCGGCCAATGAGGAAGTTGCTTTTATTTTAGATGATGGCAGAGCAATCGGGTACAAAGGACATTTAGATAAGAAACCTCGTCTGTGTCTCGGAGATGTGCAAAGATGTGCAGTCCATAATCTTCGGATCATTCTGAAATGTATGGGATTATAGTAGATGGGTATCAACAATTATTGCATAATGAGGTGAAAAAGTTTAGAAAATGAGAGGATGACTGAAGTCGGAAAAGAGATTGGATATGAAAATACGGAAAACTTTTTTCGTGCGTTTAAAAAGCATTATCATATGACTCCCTCTCGGTATCGGGCTGCAATACAGGAAGAGACCAATATGCAAACTGTATGTGGAGATAGAGATGTAATAAAACGGTAACAAAAAAATGACAAAATGGTAACGAAATAAGATATACATAAAATTACTAAAGAAAGGTGGAATACAAAATGGGAGATTGTTTTTACTGTAGTAAGGCAGAACCGGTAGTTCAGACTAAGGCGGGTAAGATACGGGGATTTAAGATGAATTCTACATACACTTTCCATGGCATCAAGTATGCTGATGCTGATCGCTTTCAAATGCCCAGAGAGGTAAAACCATGGAAAGGTATTAAAAATGCTCTGGCCTACGGTTATGTGTGTCCTATGCTGATGCAGGATCATCCGTTGATGGAGGCTATGATCCCACATCGTTACTGGCCAATGGATGAGAATTGTCAGTATCTGAATATTTGGACACAGAGTCTGGATCCGGAAGCAAAAAAACCGGTTATGGTATGGTTGCACGGAGGTGGATTCTTTGCAGGCTCATCCATTGAACAGGTGGCGTATGAGGGAGATCATCTGAGTGAGTACGGAGATGTGGTTGTCGTGTCATTGAACCATCGTCTGAATATTTTGGGATATCTTGATTTATCTGCTTATGGGGAAAAATACTACAATTCTGCTAATGTGGGAAATGCAGATATGGTCGCAGCCCTTCATTGGATTCAGGACAATATTGCTGGTTTTGGCGGAGATCCAGGTAATGTAACCCTGTTTGGTCAGTCCGGTGGTGGAATGAAAGTTTATTCCCTGATGAATACACCGGCTGCAGAAGGTTTATTCCATAAGGGGATTATCCAGAGCGGCGTAATAGAAGAAGGTAAAAAAGAGGCAGAGGATGACGGTACCGCAATTGTGGAGGCCCTTCTGACGGAATTGAAGTTGGAATCCGTTGAGGATTTGGAAACGATTCCTTACTATTTCCTTGCGGAAGCATATAATAAGGTGTCACCCAAGCTGCAGGAGAAAGGACTCTACGTGGGAGGAGAGCCGAGAGCAAATTCATGGTATGCCGGTGATCCGCGCAGAGTAGGATTTACCGATGGAGCAAAAAAGATTCCGGTGATAGTGGGTAGCGTTTTTGGAGAATTTGATTTCAAGCCGGTTCTGGAGAATAGGGATGAACTGACCCGTGAGGAAACGATGAAACTTCTGGAAAAATGCTTTCAGGAGGATGCAGAAGAGATTGCAGCAGAATTCGAAAAAGCATATCCGAATAATCGCCTTGTAGATGTTCTGTCGCTGGATTATATTTTACGTTATGCATCGAAAGATTTCATTGCGAAGAAGTCAGTACATAAGGAAGCTCCCGTATATTCCTACATGTTTAATTATGAATTCCCATATGAGGGAGGAAAACTGGCATGGCATTGCTCTGAAATCCCGTTTGTTTTCCATAATATTGACCGAATTCCTGTCTGCAATGTGCCGGGAGAAACAGACCGCCTGCAGGAGAGAATATGTGGTGCCTGGATAAACTTTGCGAGATACGGAAATCCTTCCGTTCCTTCTCTTCCGCAGTGGTCGGTATGTGAGCCAGGTAAAGAGGCAATTATGATTTTTGACAATATCTGCGAAGTTAAAGATAATTATGACCACAGGCTGATGGAGCTTCTTGTTAAACATGCTCCGGCATTTACTGTACCATTAGATGAGGATGCAGAAAATGTATTTATGCACTGATGCGGAAAGGATGGAATGCATATGGCAAAGCTGACTACATATCAGGTGACGGAGATTGCAAAAGACACCTGGGTTATCAATGAGGCTGGTATGACAGCCATGTTTTTGTTAAAAGGTACGGAACGTGCATTACTCATCGATACGGGTGTCGGAATGACAGACCTGAAAAAGCTGATTTCCTGGCTGACTCCGCTTCCCTATGATGTAGTGCTGACACATGGACATCAGGATCATATCGGAGGAGCTGCTCAGTTTGAAGAGGTATATATTCACGAAAAAGATGAGGATAGTCTTAAACCGATAAATTATGATAGCATCGCAGATTATGTGGAACTTTTGGGAAATATGGGAGCTTACGATGTGTATGACTGTAGCCCTGCGGATATCCGGCGGATACAAAAGATGCCAAAATGTCTTCCTTTGAAGGAGGGAATGGTGTTTGAGCTGGGGGGACGCAGTATCGAGGTAATTGAGACACCGGGTCATACATCGGGAGGCTGTTGTTTCCTTGATCGGAAAGAGCGAATCCTGTTTTCTGGAGATGCCTGCAATGGTAATCTGCTCTGCAGAGACAGTATTAATACACTATTGGGAGCTCTGGATAAAATCAAGTCCTATGAAAGTGAATTTGACCGCAATTTTAATGGCCATGTGGGATATGCGGGAATGCCTTTCGTTGGTTCCATGGATCATAGCATCATGAATACAGCGATACGCATCTGTGAGAATATCCTTTCAGGAACTGCGAAAATCGAGGATGGCGGTAAGAATGCGTTTGACGGAGATTGCAAGGTTGCGACAGACGGAAGAATCCGTATTGTATTTTCCCCAGACAGACTGATAGATGAAGGTGAAATTCCAGTAAGATAAACACAACAGACTCCGCTGGGGTTAACTTAAGCCTGAAAGCCTTGAAATCAAGACCTTTGGGCTTTTTATAAGTGTGCCATCAAGGCAGAATCTCCGGTTCTGGTGGCTTACAGTACCATAGAAATGATGAGGTAATAATAATGAAAAAATATTTTTTGTATTTTCTTGGTTTGAATTTAATAGCTTTTGCTGTTGTATTAAATGTTCGCTTTGATTTAGGAGTTGCTGCTTTTAGTTCTGTGATGTATTCAATATCACAAATCTATAACATTTCTTTAGGAACAGCTTCTATTATCTGTTACTTAATATTTGTTATTATTCAATGTATTTTATCCAAAAAGATCACAGTTACTTTTATTTTAGAAATTCCGTTATCGTTTGCTTTTGGTTGGTTGACTGATTTATATGATTTTATAATTCCTACATTATCGTTAAGTTTATACTTAAGGGTTATTTGTTTTATTATGACGATGTTCATTACTGCAATGGGCGTATTTTTAAGCGTGAAAACAAATCTTATTTTAACACCAACTGATGGTATTGTAAAAACTATTTCAGAAGTCTTCTCTTTTCCTTTTTCAATAGTGAAAAATACTTTTGATATTACACTTGTGTTTGTCACTATTATTTTATGTTTAATTAATCATACCCCTTTTTATGGTCTTGGTATAGGAACCATACTGACAGCCTTATTCATAGGAAGAATTATTAATATTTATGAAAAAAAGATACAGTTATCTTTTTAAAGGTGGCAATTGGGTATTACGATGCTAAACTGTTGGGGTTTAGTTATATATTGAAATAATCGTATCTGTATGATAGTATATCAGATGGAGAATGTCTCCATCTGATATGTCATTTACGGCGAATACCTATTATAATTATAGGGACTGTATTCAGAAACATATTATTCCCAGAATTGGCGGTCTGAGGCTGCTTGCGCTCAATCAAGGGTATCTGATGAAAATGTATAAAGAACCTGTAAAACAATATTCTGCTATTTCTAAAAGGGCAAGAACAATTATGAATACCTCTATGAGATACGCATTATCGAAAAGGTTGATTATGACGAATCCCTGTGAAGGTTTGGAACTGTCAAAAGGAGTAAAAAAGTCAAAGTATCATACGATTATTGTAGATGAGACTAAAACATATACTTTGGAGCAGGTAAAACTGTTGCTGGAAGCATCGAAGGAGACACGGATCCATATGCAGATGGTCTTTGCCTTGTTAATAGGGCTTAGGAAAAGTGAAATTAATGGCCTGAAGTATTCGGATATTGATTATAAGAATCGCAAATTACGCATCCAGAGACAGTTAGGAAGAGATCTCCATGTAGATGAAGAGTCATTGAAACCAAAGACAAAGACGAAACATGAGATCAAACTGAAAACAGCATCCAGTTATCGTGAACTGGATATTCCGGATTATGTGTTTGAAGAGATTCTTGAAGAACGCAAGAAGTATGAGAAAAACCGGAGCAGAAGGCAGCATGGACGGTGGGTCTTCCACACATCAGATTTCATGATCTGAGGCACCCGTATGTCAAGCCCACGACAAAAAAATTTATAACTTTTTTTGAGGCTTTCCGGGCAGCCATATAGCCACCCGCAGCTCTTTCATACGGCACTCATGCCTCCTTTCCCGATTCGTCTATTCCCAAGAAATCCTGCGTCACATATTCAATCTCAATCCGATTCCCCGGAAAAATATAAACCTTACTAATAAGCCTGTCAATCAGGGCTTGTGTCAGGGTGTCGGCGCTGCCTACTTCCCGGACAATTTCCCGCTGTTTCAGCTTTGCCTCATAATCACTCTGTATCTGTTTGGTCTGTGCGGTAATAGCAGCATGGACATTTTTTGCCTGCACCAGCTCCGCATCATATACCGCCTTGCGCTCCTGATAGGTTTCCAGGTCAATCTCTCCAAGCGCATACTGTTCATAAAGCTGCCGTTTGCTGTCCTGGATAGAGTGCAGCTTTTCTTCATGCTCGGCCTGCTGGATCGTCTGCAAATCCAGCTTGTCCTTGCTGCTGTCAATCCCCAATGCCGGCCCCATCTGTGCACGGGTCGTATCAAAGACCACCTGCTCCAACTCCGACATTTTGACCTTTACGCCATAACAGGGAAGTTCTTTTGCTACCTCGGAATGACGGCAGTAAAACCATGCCCCGTTTCTAAGTGACATGGCATGGTCGCAGCAGCCGCAGAATACTTTCCCGCGGAGAAGGTAGTCACGCCGCTTTTTATTCGGAAGGGAAAAACGCCTGATCGAAGCATTGGCTTTCTCAAACAGCTCCATGCTTACGATTGCCGGGTGGTGGTCTGGGATTTTGAACCACTCGCTTTCATCTTTTAGCTGGACACGCCGGCTGCCGATTTCCCTGACCTTGCGTTTCCCGATTACATAGGTACCGATATACCGCTGATCCTCCAGCATCCGAAGGACTGTTGAGCTGCTCCAGACGCCATGCGTCCGGGAAACATTATAGTGATCCTTGCCTTTACTTTTCCGGTATTCTCCAGGCGTAGGGATGTTCATGGCATACAGTTTTCTTGTAATCTCGGCGGCTGTATTTCCGTCAGCCGCCCATTCAAATATCTGCCGGACAATCCCTGCAGCGTCCTCGTCCGGCTCCATACGCCCGTCTGCGCTCTTGCGGTAGCCATAAGGACAGATAACACTCTGATATTCTCCCCGGCGCATTTTCGCATATTTGGCGCTTTTCGTTTTCATGGACATATCCCGGCTGTAACATTCGCTGATAAGGTACTTAAAGGCAACGTCAATCCCGCCGGTATCGCCTTTGAAATTGGCGGTGTCAAAATCATCACTGACAGAGATAAACCGGGTGTGGTAGAGGGGAAATACCCGCTCAATGAAATATCCGGTTTCAATGCTGTTACGGCCAAACCGGGAGAGGTCTTTTACGATAATGCAGTCAATCTTCCCGGCCTGGACCATCGTCAAAAGTTCCTGTACCGCAGGGCGCTCAAAATTCGTACCTGTATGGCCGTTATCAACAAATTCCAGCACTTCGCCGTTATCCCATTCCGGCAGCGACATGGCCTTTTCCCGGAGGATCAGTTTTTGGTTGGGAATACTCAAACTTTCAGTCTTAAAGTCCTCCACGGACAGACGGATATAAAGGGCGATCACATATTTTTTGTGCATGGTTCCACCGCCTTTCCCTGAAATTCATTTTTGAACCGGAACATTACATGGATATTCCGCTCATGGTCGATCTCGATCCGCTCGATGAGCCGTTCAATCAGCTCTGCCGTCAGCACATGGTCCTGTGCCAGCGACTTGGCATCTTTTTCCATTTCCCGGTAGCGTATAAGCTGGCTGTCCAGAACATCCATAGATTTTTCGAGCGCTTCAATCCCACCGGACAGCTCATGGATGGATTGTTCATAACCTGTTTTTAATTCAAAATATTCCTCGCCTGTCAAAATGCCCTGTACAAAATTTTCATACAGTCCTTGGATCAGCAAACGCTTTTTCTCGATTTCCTGCCTTTGGGTTGACATCTGAGCTTTCAGCTTATCTTTTTCCTGTTTCTGTCTTGCCTCCAACTGAAAGAGAGGGAGGGACATCCCAAGGGCAACGGCCAGCTCTTTTTCCAGAATAGATATAACCGTAGCGATCAGTTCCGTTTCCGGCATCCTCACGCCTTTACAGCCTTTTTGCTGTACCCGGCTGTTGGTAAGGCAATGAAAATGGTAAACATCCGGGCCTTTTTTGCGTTTCTCCCGCTGCCGGTGAAGGCTCCTGCCGCAGTCTGCACAGAATACCTTTCCTTTGAAAATATTCGGGGTATAGGGTTGTTTGGAAACCGCCCGGCTTTCCTCACATACCTGTTTCCGGTATTCCTGCACCGCTGTAAAAAGTTCCCGGCTAATGATTGGTTCATGGGTGCCTTTCGCAACAATCAGGTTGTCCTCGCCGGCTTTAACCTGCTGGTGGTCTACAATCTTTGTCTTGCCCTGCACTAAATCACCGGTATAGACTTCGCTTTCCAGAATCTTCATCACTGTGCGGGTCTGCCATTTACCGCTCCCGATTAGGCCGGGGCTGGTAATCTCACCGGTGGATTTTTTGTAATGGCTAGGCGCCGGAATCCCCATCTCGTTTAAGTTAAGGACAATCCGATTCAGCGAAACCCTGTCATGTGCCCATTCAAAAATCTGCTTCACCACAGGGGCAGCAGTTTCATCAACCAGTAGCTTATGGCAGTTATCCGGGTCTTTCCGGTAGCCGTAGGGCGCCCGCCCGCCGATGTAATCGCCGTCTTTCATGGCCTGCCGTGCCTGGGCTTTGATCTTCCGGCCAATATCCAAAGCGTATGCCTCGTTTATCATATTCTTCAGCGGGAGCATAATGCCGCCGTGGAGATTGCCGGGGTCTGCCGTATCAAACTGGTCCGTCACCGCGATAAAACGGACATTGTGGGAATAAAAATACTGTTCAATGTAGTAGCCGGTGTCAATGGAATTACGCCCTAACCGGGAGAGATCCTTGACGATCACACAGTCAATATGACCTGCCTCAATATCCGAAAGCATCTGCTGGAAACCGGGGCGGTGGAAATTCGTGCCTGTCGCCCCGTTGTCGATATAGGTATCGTAGACAACGAAATCCGGCTTGTCCGCCAGGAAGTCATTCAGCACCAGCTTCTGGTTCTCCACGGAACAGCCGCGTTTCTTGTTATCTTCCACAGAAAGACGGATATACAGCGCCACATGCACATATAAGGACGGGGCCGGCATGGAAACCACCGCCTGTTTCCTGCTCTTTCTTGCCATTTAGCCCACCTTCCTTTCTTCATTATGCGCGGCAATCTGTTCCGCCAGGGAAACCGCTTTCTGGTATTCGTCCTGATAGTTAAATTCAATGTGCAGCTCGTCCTTGCCCATGACCCGTATGCTGCGGATAAGCTGCATGACCGCCCTGCGGTCAATATCCTCCATTGTGGAGAATTGCATGAAATGGTTGATCCAGCGGTTCCGCTCGCTGCGGTTCTCCAGTACGTCCGTCAGCTTTTCGTTCCACTCGGCGATTGCTTTCTGCAGCAGCTCAATATCCGCATTGTATTTCCGCTTATAAGAAAGAAATTCTTCTTTGGTAAGGATCCCGCTCACCAGGTTTTCATAGAGCTTGGCTTTGAAGCCTTCCGTCTGTGCCACACGTTTTTCATTTACCCTGATCTGCGCGGCGTATTCCTGGGCCAGCTCCCGGTTGATACGTTCCTGGCTGATACTGGACAGCAGAGCATCCAGGGAGGCGACATTCTCAATATGGCCTTTTAAGCTGTCCTGCACGCACTCGATCAGGTCAGATTCCTTTACCATGACAGAGGATGTGCAGCCGTTCTTTTTCCCGGTCGGGCAATAGTAATAATGGTATTCCTTATCCTTATAGCGGTTGGTCTTGCGGGTCATGCGGCAGCCGCAGCAGCCACAGATTAAAATGCCGGAGAACAGATATACTTTGTCTGACTTCGGGGAGGTCCGGGTGTCAATCCTGCGGAGCCGCTGCACCAGGTCAAAATCATGCTTCTGTATGATGGCTTCATGGGCGCCCTCTACCCGGATCCATTCAGAGGAAGGCTTATCCTCACGCTCTTTCAGTTTGAAGTGAGGCGTGGTCTGCTTTCCCTGAACCAGCGTTCCGGTATAGGTTTCATCCTGCAAGATACGGATAATAGTAGTAGCGGACCATTTACAGTCCTTGCGATCCGTATAGCCGCCTTTTGCATGTGGCATCCCATTGTTCCGCTTATATGCCAGCGGGGAGAGTACGCCCATCCAGTTCAGCTCGTCTGCGATATGGGAAGCGCTGAACCCCTCCAGACGCTTTCTGAAAATATCCCGCACCACATTGGCGGCATATTCGTCAACTTCCAGGCTCTTATGCTTATCACCGACTTTTATATAGCCGTAAATCGTAAAGGCTCCTACAAAATCGCCGCTGCGCCGTTTCACTTCCAGGGCGCTCCGGGTCTTGACGGAAATATCCCGGCAGTAAGCCTCGTTCATAATGTTTTTCACGGAAACCGTGAGGTCATCGGCAGCATCGTTTTCCGTGTCCACGTTATCGTTGATGGCGATAAAGCGCACACCGTAGGCCGGAAATACCCGGCGCATATAGCGGCCGGTCTCTATGTATTCACGTCCCAGGCGGGAGAGATCCTTGACAATTACACAGTTGGCCTCGCCCTGTTCAATCATACGCATCATTTCCTGAAATGCCGGGCGGTCAAAAAGGACACCGCTGTAACCGTCGTCAATCTTTTCTGCCACGACCTCAATCTCCGGGTGCCGGGCAATGTAATCATCGATCAGCCGCCGCTGGTTGGCGACGCTGTCGCTTTCCGTCGTCTTGTCATCGGTATAAGAAAGACGGATGTACTTGATTGCTTTGTAAACCTGCATAAAAAAACACTCCTTTCTTTGCGCAGAAAAATCCCCGCAATTCAAGAAGTGTGGCTGTGCCGTATTCAATTCCTTTTCCGATTCTTATTCTACCACGCCATTGCGGGAAAGTCAGCCCCTTTCCTGAAAAAAATCTGGCCTACCGCAGAATCCCTTTGATACATTCCTCCAGGGTGGCGCCTCCTGCTGCAAAGCTGGCCTGTACAGTAAAACGTCCGCATTTAAAGCGGTAGGGATCCTTGATCTGCCGTACAAATTCCGTGATCCGTTCCTCACGGGAAAGTTCCTTATTGACGGAAACTTCCCGGATGTCAACCAGTGCGCCGGTACCTCCGGCAGCAGTCATATTTTCCATGATACCAACTCCTTCCTGAAAATTTCTGATTATCAAAACCACATGAATAAGTCGGGCCTGCGCTCTTACAGTCACAGACCCGGCCCATTGTATCTGATTTCGATTAGCTGCCGTATTTGCCACGCCCCCCGGCAAGCCCTGAATAAACAGGGCGGGACTGTTACAGGCTGCGGATAGCGTCGCCGCATCATAGCCCCGCATACGCCGCCGCTTTGCCAAAGCAAGCAAACGCCGCAGGAACTCTCCCCAAGTCTTTAGGGAGCCGTGAGGAAGTACCATTATGATCTGTGCCGTCGTCGCGTCCGGCCTGCCACAGCCGGTTTCGTGGGTTGCGTTTATCGCTCGGACAGCCTGAATCCATCACCTCCTTAGGCTGCCTGTCACCGCGCCGCCCCATTGCCGCTCGGAACACAGAATGAAGTACCTGTAACAGCGTGTATTCGGTTGTCAAGGAGCAAGCGAGGGGCGTGGCAGTTATGACAGTTTTTCAGTTGGGGCGGGCGGCTGCATGTGCGCCGCCACACCCGCCAGGCTTGTCCCGCCGAATTATGTCCCTCTACTATACATTTCATTTTCGGGGGCAAAGTTGCCGTCTGTCAGGATATTTCTTTCAGAAATTTTTCCAGACTCCGCAGACCGGCATTGATAGAGCGGGTGATTCTGCTCTTATGAGTGCCTTCCGCTTTTGCAATTTCCGACTTGCTCATACCGAGAAAAAAGTGTGCGTAAATCCGGTTCCGCTGTTTTTCAGGCAGAGAGGCAAGCGCCTGATATAGCCGGGCATTTTCCTCTTTTTGTTCCAGAATTTCAGCCGGCGTCAGGACGATCACCAGCGCATCACGTTCCACACTGGCATCGTAGTCCAGAGAAAAATATGCCTTATGCCGGTATGTACGCAGAATATAGGAAGCCTCCGCCAGTTTGTATTCCCGAAGCAGATCCGCCACTTCGTCAGGCACTTCAACAACAGTATCCTGTATATAATAGGGATAGTAATCTTTAAGATTGATTTTCTTCATAGTAAATTCCTCCAATTTCGATTTTTTAGTTGACAGGCAAAATCGAAATCAGAGGGTGGGGAACGGCAGCCGGGACTGTCACACTCGCATTTTCTAAAACAGGGTACAAAAAAACGCGCCTGCAAAAACACAGACGCGCACCAAAACAGAGCATTGTAAAAGCATACTGGAATATGCCGGAATTTGTATTTTTCTGTCGAACCAAAAAACCCCGCAGTTCTTTGACGAATTGCAGGGTCTAATAATTGAATTCTCGAATAAAGACGCGGACTGAGCCCGTAAGGTACTTTCCATAGCATTCCAGATTCTCCCTCCCCGAAAGGAGGAAGTAAGCAAGCTTACTTACAGCAGGTCCCCTTTCTTTGAGGGCATTATATATGGGGAAATTCCATATCCTTACCTGTTTTATCCTATTTCCAACCAAGATGACCGCAAGTTTTGGCATTAGTAGATAGTATTTGTGTAATTAGGACAAAAAAGAACAAAGCCACAAGATAAAACATACCTTGCAGCTTTGCTCATTAAGTATCAAATTTATATCCTACGCCAGTCACACTTTTAATGTAATCCGGCACATCCGGCGAGATTTTCAACTTTTTCCGCATATTACTGATGTGGTTGTTGACAGCTTTTCGTGAGTAGTAGGAATAATCCTCATTCCACACAATCTCAATAATCATCTCATAGGTGAATACCCGCTTGGGATTTTGGATCAGCAATGCCAGTATATCAAATTCTTTAGCCGTCAGATCGACAACCTGATTTTGAACCCGTACAAGTCTTTGCTCCAGGCATACATACAGATTGCCCTCCTGAATCTCAGTTAGCAGTTGGCTGTTATTGTGCCCTCGGATATATGAAGTGAAACATGGTACGCAGATTTTCTCATACTCTTGGACAAACTCTGTCAAATCTTTTTTCTTATCAGCGTTAAGAACTGCAAATAACTTCTCACCTATCTGTCTGCCGGATTCGGATATATCCAGAACAACTAATTTCCCATACTACCACCTCCACACTCATTCCTTCACTTAAATTTATTACATTTAGCAAATTATCTTTTCTGAAATAACATAGTCCTAAAGATAGAAGTAAAAACAACTACCAGTATTGAATGGACTTTTTACCTATATGAAGACTTGATTATATTGAACGCATGTTGTTTTGAATAAATTTACTACTTATTTCGTATCATCAATTTTCCGCAAACTGGGTAGCAAAAATGCAGTGAGGGCAACTATTATGATACCTACTCCACAAATCACAAACCATTTCTCAACTCCAAACTTCTCGGCCAAAGGTCCGGAAATGAGAAGACCCAACGGCATAGCAAAAGATGCGGCACTTGTTAGCAACGAAAAAACTCTCCCCAAATATTCAGGCTTGATAGTTTCTTGAAAAATTGCATTTTGTACACCGTAAAACGGAGCAGCAATTCCCATAGCCGTACAACATACGATAAATATGAGAAATGCACCTGACGGTAAGAGGCCAGAGACGGTAATGCTAATGCCCATAAGAAGGACGGAAAAGCAGATGGTGTGCGTGCGCCTCTTGAAGCCGCCCCAAATGCTCAAGATGATACCGCCCAACAGCATACCAACAGCAAAAGCAATTTCTGCGGCAGAAGCATGGGCTGGTGTTCCTCCAAAATAGGACATACTGATAAGTGGATAAAGTGAACTAATCGGCATATAGAAAAACATATAAATTACGCCAATCCACAACAAGGCAAAAAGCCCTCTGTTTCGCTTTAACACCATGTAGCCTTCTTTTATATCCTGCATAAACTGCTGACTTTTCTGTTCTGTGCATACATCGGGAGTTGGGATGGCAGAGATCGCGACCGTCACGCAAGCCAGGATTGCCCCCACAATATCCAACATAATAATTGCGTTAAGCGGCCAGACGGCATATAAAAATGCGGCGGCGGCTGGACTGATGATAGAGCTTACCGCTTGTATTGTCTGTGCGTAACCAGCACATTTTGTCAGCTCATCTTTCGGTACAATCATAGGCGTTGTCGCACTAAATGCAGGAGAATGGAATGCGGTTCCCGTACTGCGAATAAACAGCACGACCATAATTGCCCATACAGGCAATTCCGTGTATAGTGCGGCCAAAGCCAAAAGTCCACCTGCGGCGGCAATCATCAAATCCGCTCCAATCATTACACCTTTACGGCTGTGACGGTCAACGAAAACCCCCGCAAACGGCCCTAAACAGGCCTGTGGTAAAAAGCCGATTAAAGTTGCAATCGTCAATATAATTGCGGAATTCGTTTTCGCAACCAAATAAAAGATAATAGCCATTTGCAGGATGCCGCTACTGATAAAAGATACACCCTGTCCAATGAGAAGTGTAAAATAATTTCTCTTCCATGAATTGTTGTTTTGAGTCATAATATAAACCTCCTTTTTTATTGCATTGTTCCTTTGTTTTTTGCAATAAAAAACAGGCGCTGCCCCACAAAGAGGGCAAACGCCTGCATAAGAATAAAGCACAAAAGCTACACGATACAGTTCAAAGACCGTTCGTGTCAGACTTACGTGTTTATTATGTATACGCACACAAAAAAAGCCCACTGAGTGGAAAAATACCTCTACTTTTTATTGCATATTAGCGTACACAAATTAACACACGTAAGCCTCCTTCCATTTTCAAACTTTCGATACTATACCATGTATCAGATGGATTGTCAATAGTCTTCTGAAATTATTTTGAGATGTAAAACAAAATTGGCAAGCAATGCAATCTTCCGTAAGATTGCGTATTTAGCAGAAATCCCGTACCCGGAATTTCTGCTAAATGCTTGTTGGTGACATGTCCCCAAACCCCTGAGATCATCACCTGCGGTGATGGCTGCGCGTTCCGTTGGAACGCTGAAAAAACAAAAGCAGGAAGAAACCTATTGCCGTGACTTCTGCGATTCCCTCTGCGGTTCCCGCCCGGTGGGAATATCCAGCAAATGCTCCACATTCGCCCGGACATTATAAAGCTCTTTCATATCAGCCCTGGCCTGCTTATAAGCAGAGTAGGCTTTCCGTTTCTGTTCCAGAAGCCCGGCATATTCCTCTCGCAGAGCTTTGACGGAGGGCAGCTTTGTGATTCCCACCTCGTCAAAATATTTCTTCGCTGTTTGGTGCAGAAGGATTTCCGCCTCATGTGCCGCACGGAATTTTTTGCTGTACCCAGCTTTTCGGTATTCCACATAGACCGCTCGCGTCTTGGCGTAGTTTACGATCTGTTTCTGCAGCTCCCCGTTGGCGGCCATCTGCGATTCCAGTTCCTTGATCTGTACTGACAACGCATTAAAGCTGGCGGTGACGGCATCTGATTTTTCCTGCAAATCCTCATAACTCATATCGCCATGCTCTTTGAGATAAATTACCGCCTGGGAGAGCTGTTTTAAGTTAAACACCTTCGCCCAGCGTTCATACCCCGGACCTTTGCCGGAACGGATTGCCGCCTCAATATCCACTAGCAGCCCGACTTTGGAAACCGGCTTTTGGGGAGAGGTACGGCGCGGCTTTACTATCCGGGCGCCTGTGATCCGTTCTTTGATAGCCTGCTCGGTATAGTCGCCTTTCAGCGTGTCACACCGGGTATATCTATCTTCCGGCGACAAGCGAAAACGAAGGTACTTTCGCTCCCGGTTGACTTCAATCCCGGCCGCCTCCAGCTTCTTCAACAGTTCTTCAAAGTCCTTCGGCTTTTCTTCCAGGGCCGCGTCAATGGCACAGCGGATCTGTTCCTGGTGGGAGGGCTGTTTTTTATTTCCCAGCCATGTACCATAGTGATCCCGGCTGGGCTTCGGATCCTCTACAATGGAAAGACCATGCTCTAAGCACAGCTTGTCATTCATGCGCCGGATTGCCCAGGTGGATCCCCAGAAGTTGCGGAACTTTTTCTGACAGTCCAGCGTTGTGGAATTTATGATGATGTGGTTATGGACATGGTGCTTGTCTACATGGGTACAGACAACAAAAGCGTGATTGCCTTTTGTCAGTTTCAGAGCAAGCTCCCGCCCAATCTGGTTCGCTTCTTCCGGCGTGACCTCGCCGGGCTTGAAAGCCTGCCGGAGATGGTAGGCGATCACATCGTCCGCGCCCTGGTTTCGTCCGGTCAGGTTCGCATACTGCCGCTTGGATAGAAGAAACTCCGCGTCGGCAATCCGGGTATCACACTCATAGCCATAAATAAATTTCCCAAAATCGGTTTTCTGTGGATTCTCCACGTAGTCAATGATGTCTGCAATGGCCGTGGAAATATCCCGGCCTTTTCCAATGTGCAGAGGCATCAGCCGTGTGGTCGCCATATCGTCACCTCCTTAGTCTGAAAATCATTATGTTATCGTGCGTGTTCTTTTTTCGTTTTTGGTTTATCCTTATGCGCTGCCTGCCGTCCGGCATGTTGATTTAGGCTGTCTCGGACAGAGGGCTTTTGTTCCTGAGTAAGCGGACATTCCCGCCTGGCCTGGGAGAGAAACAGGTCGGTAAGTCCGGGATTGCAGCGGTCCACGGCAAAGCAAACATTCCGGTCATATCCGAAACCGTCCTTATCCTCACAGACCGGAACCGTCTGCGCCCATGCTTTATTGTCCCGTGAAATGCGCCCGTCATAATCTTTCTGCCGGACCGTGTTGGCAAGGACATAAAAAATCCGGCCAGGATCAAACTGCTGTAAGACCTGCTGCACACATGCCGTACCTAAACGGTTATCCCGGTAGTTGTCCGTTATGGCCTGTTCGATTGCCTCCCTGCACGCAATGTTTGCCTTGTGGGAAGCGTGGTACTGATCCAGCTCCCCATGCTCATACGCATAGGTGGCAGAATGGAAATAAATTGGCGTTGTATCTTTCAATGAAATCCCTCCAATCAAAAAGCTGCCTTGACAGACAGCCGTAATTATAGAAAAAGGGCGGGGCTGCCAATGCGCCCCGCCGAACCTGTTTAACCAAATATAAAATCTTTCAGGGAGCCATTTACGCCGCCGATCATGCCAACAAGCCAGGCCGCCGCCATCGGCAGACCGTAAGGACTTAAAAGAAATGCAACCACCAGCCAGGACAGCCCCGGCCAGAATCCGGCAATGAAGAACAGCACCAGCGCCGCCAGAAAAACAATTCCTGATAAAATTCCCAGCACAGCGCCGGAAATCACAACAAGAAATTTACAAACCAAATAAAGGATCCCCATAACCAGGACAAAGGGGAGTGCCAACAGTTTACCAATCAGACGCATACGCCCGCCTCCTTTCGATAGGGAAGTTTATTCCCTATAAAAATTCTACCGTGCCGGACCACGGAAAGCAACGGTGTTTCTTCCTGTTTACGAAATGTTCGCAAATCCCCGCAGCAGCTTATCCATGCCATCCCAGAGGCCGTCCAACCGGGTACGCAGATCCTCCACATCGGCGGCGTAAACGCTGCCGGTTTCATTGGCCCGCTTTGCATACTGGTTCAAGTTATTGGAACAGATACGAAGGAGGCGCACCATTTCCTGAATATCGCCCATGTCAAGGTGAATAATGTAGCCGTCCACCGCCATCTTCCGAAGGTAAGCGGAGAGGTTGGTAATGCCAAGCTCCGCCATGCGCCCCTTTACTAACTCCGCATCCTGCTCGGACATGACGAACTCCACCCGGACAGTTTTTTTGTTCTGCCCGGCCTTCATCGTTCTGTCTCCCTTTTGCGGGAGGGCGGTTTATGGGAAGAAGCTGCCGCCGTCTGCGCCTCTTTGAGCCTTCCCCGCATGGTGCTTTTCTTCAGGCTGTCAATGTATTCTTTTATATCGCCGTTCACAGCATGGTAGGAACGTTTGAACCGTTCCCGTCTCAGGATCATGGCAAGCTCCGTTTCGCTTTCCGGTAAATCCGTCATTGACTTTGGATTCCCATGCAGCGGCATAAGCTCATTCATAAGCCGCCTCCGCTCCTGGTAGGGAAGCGTGAAATTGGTTCCATCCTCAAAAGCAACAGCGACTTTCCCAATGGGGCAGGTCAGCGATTTCACCCGTTCCACATGCGTCCCATAATCCAGCGGATAAATAGTTCCAGTCACTTTTCCGTCCTTGACATCTTTGACAGAGAGGGCATAGGCCAGGATCGGGTCTTTCGTCTGCTCGTGGTAGAACCGCCACACTTTATTTGCATGGCTGCCCTCCAGGTAGACTTCCCATTCCCGCAGGGTATAGGTGCCGCAGGGTCTTGACATCCACAGGAGGCGGCGGTCCTCCGGCTCCCCTGACAGGACCAGGTTTTGGATCAGTTCCTTATCCATGTCGAAATCGTCTTTATAGTGCTGCGTATGCAGCTCCATGATCTGCCCCAGGCTGTCCAGTATGTCCACACCTTCAAACCTTGCCGCGCCCATCAGCGTTCCCTCTCCGGCAGAGGCGGTGCGGCCTGCCTTGCCTCATGCTCCGGACGGTCGGCTTTCAGTCGTTCCATTAGGGAAGGCTTTTCCTCCGGTAATGTTTCCGGTGCCAGTTCCCGGATTTCCTCATAGGTCTGGCCGTCCGTCAGATCCGGGCGTTCCGGCGGTTCATTATTCAGCCTGCCATCCAGCATATTGTAGTTGCCGGTCTGTCCTTCCTCGTAAAGCTCCGCATTATACAGGTAGCTTTCCTGGGGCTTAAAAGGCTGCCCGGCAAACAGGATTTCCCTGCGGGGCGTAAACTGTGAAAGCACACCCTCCCGGAGCCTTGCAAAATCTTCATACTGGCGCAGGGTAAGGCCTCGCTCCAGCATTTCCGCCTGGGTGTGCGCCCAGCCCTCCCCATAGAGAAAATAATACATATCCGGCTGGTCGCAGACAAAGCACAGGGATCCGTCCTGATTGTCATAATAACCTGGAAGCTCCCCGTCAGAGTGATAACGTTCTTCCTTTCCAAGATACACCCGGTTATCCGCACCCAGCATAGCCACCATGCCAGCATAATTGCTGTGGACCGCAGAACGGATTTCTACCAGCGGGTCCGGCTCTGGCGTGATCTGCCTGCCGGGAATCTCATTTTGTTTCTCCGTCGCCGCATTTTTAGGTGTCACTTCCTCCTGGGCGCGGGCATCTAAATCCGGCTGTGCCGTTCCTTTCCGAACAGCGCCGGGTTCCGGTTCCTTTTCTTTTACATAATAGTGGACGTTTGCCGTAGTATGGCTGCCTGCTTTTTTTGCGTAGTCCTCGGCTGCCTCTTTGGAGGTAAATTCCAAAGGTTTTCCGTCCTCCTTGCACCAGGCCTCTGCCCGGCCGAAAATGGACGCGCCGCTGCGGACCGCCCATACGCCATAAATTTTTTCTTTTTCCATTCCAATCCTCCTTACCGTTCCGGCTGCTTTGGCTGTTTCTGGCTCCTTGCCGGTTCTGCCGGTTTTGTTTCCTTTAGCTGCTGCCGGAGGGAAAGCTTTCGTTCCGGCTCCGCTTCGGAATCCGTGATATTGACATACTCGCCGATGATACAAAGGGCCTCGCTATAACTGCCGGAAGCAAATACACGGTCCTTCATTTCCTGTGCCTGTTTCTTCAGGTCATGCTCCCGCAGGATGCGGGCGGCAATCCCTACCAGGTTAAAGATATTCCCATCCTGGCCGATCAGCGCACAGTCGGGCTTCTCCGGCTCCGGCGCAGGCTCCCCGATAAATCCGCCCAGGCGGTTCGGCACAAAGTCTGAAAGCCAGGTGCCGCCGAAAGTCTCATGGGTCTGCAACCGCCACATGGCAAGTTTCCCGATTTCCAGCTTCACATCCTCGAAAGGATAGAGCAGACAGGTAAGCTCTCCGTACTGGAAAGTGGAAACGTCCTTAAATTTGCTGCCGTCCTTCAAAATACCTGCCTCGGTGAACATCTCATTGATCCCGTCCACCCATTCCTGTGCGTCTCCGCCACACCCCTGCAAAATCAGTCCGTCTTTGCCTTCCATACGGCGAAGGTCCTCTGTTGTGATTGTATTGATACTCAAATAAACCGCCTCCTATCGTTCCTGTTGATGGTTGGTTTTCGGCCGGATGGTTTCTGCCTCCGGCTGTTTCTTTAGCTGCCTGCGGACAGAGGGCTTCTGTTCCGCTTTCCTCATATCCGCAAAAATATCTGACATGGGCCGCTCCCAGCGGTTCCCAAATCCCCGGAGTACCGTGTCCGCCAGTGCGCCGTTCTCCCGGAACATTTCTAAGGTACTGTATGCCCGGTCAAACAAATCCGCACACCGTTCATCCACGTTGGGGGCAAAGTGGATCACCCCATAGGGATAATTGCCACCGGTTCCAATCCATCCCCTTACAAAATCATCAAAATCCTTTGTGATCCCGGCATCGGCCAGTTCCACCGCATGGCTGGAATCCGTCAGGCTTGCTGCCGCATATTGCCTGCCTAAGACCAGCACCCCCGTGTCCGGGTTATACAGAAAGCGCCGGTTGTCAATCTGCTGCATGTCAATGGCCTGTGTCCGTGTGTCGATCCGCATGATTTCCTTTGTAATCGCTATATCCTTTATCTGCATCCCTCCTGTCTGTTTTGAATCTGTCCGCAACTTAACCCTATTTCAGAGCACCAGAGTATTCTAATACAGCTACCTAAATGACAAGGGCCGGAAAGCCTTTGAAATCAAGCTCTTTTTTGGCTAACTTGCGGACATATCACTACTTATTCCGGCGTTCCCGCCGCTTTCGTTCCCGCTCATACTTCCGCCTGGCAGATACCCGGCACATATCGGAACAATACGCCTGGCTGGTGGTGGGAAGATACGCCCTGCCGCAGACCGGACAGGTTTTCTGCCTCATGGACGTGTCCTCCCCGGTAATAGCGGATTCCAGCGCCGGGTCAGCCGGCAGCACCGCCTCCCGGAAATACCGGCAGTAAGAACCGGTCCACCATTTCTGCAGCATGTAACAGGGGCAGTCCAAAGGCAGACAGAGCTGGTCCTGATTGTCATAGTTGGCGCAGCATTTTGTTACCTGCTTTCGGATCGCCGCCCGCTGGTCGCGTGTCAGTTCCCGTGGCGGCCGGCTGCTCATTTGCGCCTGCCTTTCTTTGCCGGAAATTCCAACTTGAAATTCACATACTTATCCCCGGTATCATCCAGGATCACTACCGCGTCATAGGTTTTCCCCGTTTTTTCGCTGTAAAGCCCGGACATGGAAACGCGGCCCTCTTTCAAAAGAGCCGCCGCCACAGATTTTGTAATGGATTTTTTCTTACTGGAAAAGAATTTATTGTCTTTCCAGAGGGCAAAAGAGCATTCCCGGTTATCACAGAAGAATCCCTTTTTGCCCTCATATACCGGGGCGCCGCAGCGGGGGCAGACGCCGACAGCCTCATGCGCTTTTCCCTTTGCGTCGGGAAACAGGGAAGCAAAGCGTTCCTCCGGGGCGGTATGCTCCTTTACCAGCGCACGGCTCATATCTGCAATCCCTTCCATGAATGATTCTGCGGAAAGTTCGCCCCGTTCCACCTGTTTCAGCCTGGATTCCCATTCTGCGGTCAGAATCGGTGATTTGATGTTGTCCGGCAGTACAGCAATCAGGTTTGTGCCTTTCTCCGTGGGGATAAGCTGCTTTTTCTTCCGCTGCACAAATCCGGTGGAGACCAGCTTTTCCAGCGTGGCCGCACGGGTGGCCGGGGTGCCTAAACCTTTTCGCTCGGCATCTTCCGGCATATCTTCCGCACCGGCTGTCTCCATTGCCGCCAGAAGGGAATCTTCGGTATAGTGTTTCGGCGGGGAAGTCTTGCCCTCCCGGACGCCGGCAGAGACCGTTTCAAAAATCTGTCCTTCCTGCAGCATAGGGAGGGAAGCGTCCGTGTCGCCGCCATCCTCCGGCCCGGATTCTTTCAATCCCATGCGGTAGAGGCGTTCCACCTCTTTCCATCCGGCCTGTAAAACGGTTTTTCCCTTTGCCGTAAACAAATACCCCTGGCAGTCCAGAACCGCCGTCACCGCCTCGAACCGGTGCGTCTGTGCCGTGGCAGAAAGGAGCCTTGCAGCAATCAGCGTCAGCACATCCCGCTCCCCGGAAGGAAGCTCCGATAGATCCGTCCGGGCAATCTCCACTGTAGGGATGATCGCGTGGTGGTCGGTCACTTTGCTGCCATCCGTTACACGGTCAATATCCGGCTCCCCGGCGCATCCCTTTCCAAAAGGCATATTTCCCCGCAGCCAGAGGACCAGGGAAGCGGCGGTTGCCTGCATATCCTCGGAGAGATACTGGCTGTCCGTCCGGGGATAGGTTGCCAGCTTTTTCTCATAAAGGGACTGCACATAGTCAAGGGTCTGTTGGGCGGTATAGCCATAGATACGGTTACATTCCCGCTGTAAAGTCGTCAGGTCATAGAGGTGGGGCGTCTGCACGGTCTTGACCTGCTTTTCCACGGACTGTACCGAAGTGGCCTGTTTATCGCACTCTATACGGATTGTGTCGGCTTCGGCTTTTTCAGCCAGCTTTTCACCGGAGGCGGTAAACCCGCCGCAGGTAATCTCCGGCACATAGAACGGCCTGCTTACAAATGCCCCAATATCCGCCTCCCGCTGTACCAGCAGCGCCAGGGTGGGCGACATCACACGGCCCACATTCAGCGTGACCCCGTACAGGACAGAGAAAAGCCGGGTAGCGTTAATCCCAACCAGCCAGTCAGCCCCGGCCCGGCAGACCGCCACATCATAGAGTGTATCGTAATCACTTCCGGGGCGCAGGTGTTCAAAGCCGTCCCGGATCGCAGCATCCTCCATACTGGAAATCCAGAGGCGTTCCATTGGTTTCTTACATCCAGCGTGTTCGTAGACCAGACGGAAGATCAGCTCACCCTCACGCCCGGCGTCTGTTGCGCACACCACGGAATCCACCCCTTTGTCCTTCATCAGCCGGCACAGAAGGGCAAGCTGTTTCTTTTTATCCTTTGGGACCTCATATTTCCATGTTTCCGGCAGGATAGGCAGGTCAGCGTAACGCCATCTGGCATACTGTTCCCCGTAAGCCTCCGGCTGTGCCAGTTCCAGAAGGTGCCCTATGCACCAGCTCACCAGATAGCCGCCGCCCTCCAGATAGCCGTCTTTTTTCTCATTCGCACCTAATACCGCCGCCAGCGACATGGCGACAGAGGGCTTTTCCGCAATTACCAACTTCATTGTTCCGTCCTCCTTTGCAGTTGTTCAAATTCTTCGTCCGCCTGTTTTCCGGACTGTAAAAGGCACATCAGCACAACGCCGGCAGACATCCCTCCTGTGAATGTCAGGAAGTGTATAAGTATGTTCCACATAAAAATCCCTCCTAAATTTGGATATAAAAAGAGCGAGGGCATTTTCAGTCTTCGCTCTTTATTTCAGATATTCAATTATAGTAGCGGGTAAAAGAAATACCCACAGTGAAACTCGCTCTTTATTTTTTAATACTACAAACAGGAATTTACCTATTTGTCCACAAAATTTTTATATTGTTTTTTAGGCTTATTATGAATATATACAGTACAACTTTGTTTTGGACATATATTTACACAACGATAACACAATGTACAATTATTATTTTGTTTAACTTTTCCATCTGTCATTTTCAAATTATTCATCTGTATCTAGCTCTTTAATTAAATTTGTTCTTTTGTTTTTCTGCTTTATTGTATGTATTAGCTAGCTGCCCACAAGCTGCTTTAATTTCTCTACCATGAGAAACTCTCATGGTAACTTCAAGCCCTGTTTGTTCTAATTGGCGTTTGAACGCAACCATTTCCCGTTTTTGTGGCGCTCTAATTTTTGAATTACTTGTCGGGTTGTATTGCAATACGTTAATCATAACATTTTTGCCCTTAAACCATTTTGCAAGTTGCCTTACATCTGAAAGGCGGTCATTTATACCTGGTAAAAGTAAATACGCAAATACAACTTTTCGATTATGCCTTTGAGAATAGGACAAGGCTTGCTTAACAACATCTTCAATAGAATACATGTGCAAATGAGGAATGATACAGTTTCTTGCAGCCTGTGTTGCTGCGTGTAAAGATATTGTCAACTGAATTTTTAGATGTTCTTCGCGTAAATTTTTTAATTGATTGACTGGGCCAACTGTTGATATGGTAATGCCATCGGTTGGAAAGTTAAGCCCATTTCTATCTCGAAGAATATGGATTGCCGCAATCAAGTTGTCGTAATTGAATAAAGGCTCTCCCATACCCATAAAAACAATACGATTTACCTTTTGACGTATCAATATGACCTGCTGCACAATTTCAGACGGTGTTAGATTACGAACAAAACCATTGCGCCCAGACTCACAAAAAATACAGCCAACAGGACAACCAACTTGTGTACTTACACAAACAGTACCACCATCCCGCCGCTTGATAAAGACCGTTTCAATATATTTGTTGTCTTTCAATTCATAAACATACTTTTCAGTATCGTTACTTTTATAGATTTTTTCAACTGATATTGATAAATTTTTTTTGCGAGGGGATTGTTTATACAATTCGGTATATAAGGCTTTTGCTTTATCCTCTCCAATGACTTCCGACATTTCTTTGTAAGTAAATCCGTAGGGGTCATTCAGTACTTCTGTTGGTGTATATTTAGGTATGTGTTTCATTTTTCTATCCTTTCTTCTCAAAATCAATAAGTTCGTTTTCAGAATTTTTAATTTCTAATTTTTCAACATTAACGATATGCGTCAATTTACATTTAGGGCAGAAAAGAGGAAAATCTCTTAATATCGTATTATAAAATACTTGAATCCTCGTCTTTCCATTACATCATGATTGAATCACTAAGATAAAAATATTTCCCCAACCGGGATCTCTCTAAACTCCTTTTTCATCTGGTGTGCAAACCGGATCGTCCTGACCGTGCCGCCTTTTTCCCTCCCATCATACACGGCGATCACCCGGTCCGAGTGTTCGGCCATGTAGCGGTTTCGGTGGGAATAGACGCTGGGGTGGTATTTCTCCTGCATGACGACAACATCCGCACATGCCTCCAGCATTTCATAGGTCCGCCTTTTTTCCATCAGATTATCCAGGCGCTTTTGGTAGGGGATAACTGCAATCAGTTCCAACGCCGGATTTTTCTTTTTCTTTTCCAGTACAATCTCGGCAAAATACTGGTCCACGCCTTCCGCAAACCCGCTCATAAACCGGGTAAACCCTTCTTTGACCGCAAGGTCAACCTCACGCCGCAAGGCGGCCTTGACCTTATTGATCTCTTTCTGGGGTATATCCCTGTGCCCGGTGACACAGCATGTCTTTCCTTCCATCTGTTTTTCCTCCGTCCGATAGTCTGTATTCTTCATTTCTCATATTATAATAGATTTATTTTAATATTTCAACGGAAACACCCTTTTTTATTTTGCGAATAAGGACGAGGCGTGAGGTACAATCTATTACAGAATGGGAGGTGAAGGCGGTGTATGAAGATTTTGTCCCGGAACGGCTGGCAAAGTTGCGGACACAGAAAGGCGTATCTGCACGCGATATGTCCTTGTCGTTAGGACAGGCAAACAACTATATCAACAACATCGAAAACAAAAAATCACTTCCTGCCATGCAGTCCTTCTTCTATATCTGTGAATACCTGGGCGTGACGCCGCAGGAATTTTTTGACGAGGGGAACGCCTGCCCGGAAGCCCTTCAGGAGTTTATCGAAGAAGCAAGGAAACTGGATTCCCGGTCAATGAGCTATATCCTCGGCATTATGAAAGAGCTGAACAGCAAGCGTTAAGACGGCCACGGTGTTGGCCGCTTTTGCTATTCTGTAAATTTTTTTCGTGCCCCCTTGCATAAATGCCCCAAAGTGGATATACTATAAGTAAGAAAGTAAGAACTTCCTACTTTCAAACTCAAATAGAAGGAGATGATATTATGCTGGCCGAATTACGTCAGAAAGCCCAGGTCACGATCCCAAGGGAGATCATTGTCAAGCTCGGCCTGTCAGAGGGCGACAAGCTGGACATCTTCGAGAAGGACGGCTCCATCTGCATCATGCCGGTGGTTGTCTACCCGAAACATTACCTGAATGAACTTAAAGAAGAAATCAGCGATGTAAAAGCAAAACTCGCATCCGGGGAGCAGCCTGTCTTTGACAGCGTGGACGCCCTGTTTGACAAATTGGAGGCGGAGTGATGGCGTATGAATTTACCTTTACGCCCCGTTTCCAAAAGCACTTTAAGGGCCTGAACGCCCAGGAGAAGAAGCAGTTAAAAAACAAGCTGGAACTTCTGGCTGAAAATCCTTCCCACCCGTCGCTGCGCACCAAGCGCATCCAGGGCACCACAGACCTTTTTGAGTGCAGCGTCAACATGGACATCCGCATTATCTGGTATTACGAAGGCGATAAAATGATCATCCTGGTGGACGTGGGGCACCACGACATACTAAAACAATTCTAAACGGCAGGGCGGCGCGTCTTTTGGGCGTGCCGCCTTTTCCTGCCCTTCTATTAGTGTAACCTGCAATCTTCCCGGTATGCTCATTTCCACTACCGGCGATTATCCAAGAATCACTCCCGAAATAACATTTTTTATGTTCCGGTACTTCCAAAGCCTCCGGTTCCCCGCTGCGCGCCCAGATCTGTCACAAAGTCCGCAATCACAACCGGAGTAATCACAAGCTGCCCGATCCGTGCCCCTTTGGAAAGCTCCTGGGGGGTGCTGCTTACATTGCTGATGATGGCATGGATCTCCCCGCGGTAGCCGGAATCCACAGGGGGCAGCTCGCAGACCAGGCCCTTTACCGCCATGCTGGTGCGGGGGAAGATATAGCCCGCGTACCCGTCCGGTATCTCAATCCCGAACCCAAGCGGTATTTTGGCAATCCCGCCCGGCTGTAAGGTGCAGTCATAGGGCATATACACATCTGCCCCGGCATCGTTGCCATGCGGCCGGAAGGGGCGCCGGCTCTCCGGCACGCCAAAGTCGATCAGTTTAATCTTCATGCGCTGCCTCCTTCCAAGATCGCCGGGTAGTCCGCCCTTAAAATATCTTCCGGCGTCATATCTGCCGCCAGTTTCCGCCCGCAGGTCATTTTCCCCTCCAGGCATTTATCCATCTGGCAGAACGGACCGACAAGGGAAGGTGCAAATAGAACGGGGCTGAGTGCATAAAGCTCCTTCCAGATTTTCAGAAGCACAATCCTTGTCTCGTCCGTGTTCCTGCGGCACACCCGCTGGCCGATGATATGTTTCCACTGGTAGGGCGTGGCGCTGATAATCAGCACATTCCGAAGCCCTTGGGGCGTGGCGTAACCCGCCGCGTCATGGCCGATTCCCTCATGGCAGAGTTTTTCATAACACCCCATGCCTTCCCGGCAGCTTGTTAAGTACAGCTCCCGGATCTTTGCCGGGGCGGTCAGAATCTCATAGGGCACGGAAAAATCCGCCTGCCCCGTGTAATTGCTGTACTGTAAGGACGCGCTCATAAATTTTACTTCGTTCTGGTGGCGCGTGATCTGGGAGAGGAACCGCCTGCTTGCCCCCACGACGGCCACGGTTATGACTGCGAATTTCTGTACCGTGGGGTGGGGAAGGTTCCCGATGGCCTCCACGGTTTTCTCACTGAACGATTGTTCATAGAGTGCCAGCAGGTCCTCCATTGTGGCGATTTTATGCCCCCGCTGGGTGAGCCTTGCCGCAAAGACCATGTTCTTCTCGGCCTCTGCAATCGCCTGGCAGTTCAAAATCTTTACTTCAATCCGGTTGATTGCTATGTCCCTCCTTTACAATGGCTTTCAGCAGAAACAGATAGTTTAAGCTGTCCGTGATCTTTTCGTCCCATGTACTCATGCCGTAGTCTGCGCTGTTATCAAAGCACATGTCATACAGGGAGACGATATGCTTTGCCAGCATACCGGCAAGGGCACGTTCCGGCGTAGTGTGCTGCAAAGCGGCAGCCGCCTTAAATGCTCCCAGCCGGTCCGTATCGTCCCCGGTATATTCTTTGGTTTTTTGTTTCAGGGTGTCGGCACAGAGCCGCACCTGCTCGTCAAATACGGCATTGACTTCCTTTTGTGTGATATGGCATCCCTCCTTTGAATCTGAAAAATGGATTGTCCCGAATATGGTATAAGATCCGGGACAGTTTTCTATGTTATCCGCTGCCTGTTAAGCGCTCGGCAGATAGATCCAGTCGTGCATCAGGCACACGCTTGGCTCGTCCTCCCTGGGAACCAGCCGGTAGGTACATTCCCCGTACACGGTCCGCTTGTCCTCAATCTCCATGCCATAGGCCTTATAGAAGCGGTATTCCAGGTTGGAGATAATACAGCGTAAGGTCTGCAATGCCTCCCGCTGGGCGGTGACGATGAGCTCCCGGTCAATGCTCCGCTTCAGGCATAAGAGAGACTTGTAAAGCTGTACTTCCGTCCGGTAAGGGCGGCAGTCTTTGGTTTCCAGCCAGCCGCTAAAGGCCACCGGTCCGCTCTGGACCACCGCCCGCTCCGGGTGGTAATACTCGTAGCAGTTCAGGTTTGCCGTATTGAGAAGGTAGAGCATTTCCCGGACCTCATTTTCCGGCATGTCGTAGAACCGCAGAAGGGAGCGGTACAAATGGACATAGCCGGGTATGGAAAGAATGGCGTTCACCATAAAGTAAATCCTCCTTGTAAATGGTCAGTGCGGGAGTTTTCACCCCCGCACCGGTTTCTGAAATATTCTGTTATTGCACCTCAACAAGTTTCCCCATGACAATGAACCGGCTGGCGCCGCCCGGCGTACAGGTGGAGAGCGTCAGCACCTTGTCACTGGACGTCACCGAAACATCCGTTTCAACGACGGAACGCTCTGCCATAGCGCGAAGCCAGGTGGTATAAGCCCCGTCGTCTTTCCAGTTAAGCCTCCAGGGGGAGGTGTCGCTGCCGGACTCTGCCGGTTTTGCCGCAAACGCAGAAAAAATCTCCATCACATAACCGCCCGTTGGGGTCACAAGGTACATCTGCCTGTGGGTATCAAAATAAGGCTGTCCGTCATATTGATTGAGCACGGCGAACATGGAGCCATCCCGCATATTGTGGCCGTAGATAATGGTATTGCGGTCTGAAAAATCCGCCTGGTTCTCATAATCCGCAAACAGGCAGCCTGCCTTGTTATAGGTCCCATCATAGAGGTGGCGCAGGTAATACTCGTTATTGTCCGTCTGCGTCACCGGGTAGTTGATGGCCGAATCAGGAAGGGTGATCCATCCGATAATGTCCGGCCCGTTTTTCTTAAGGGCCTCAAAATCCACAACAGGGAGGATTACACCAGAATCCTCCCCATCCGTTTCAGCTCCGCCTGCTGTTTCTTCCGACGCTTCGGCTGGCTCCGGCAGTTCCACGTTTTCCGCCAGTTCGTCATAGGCTCCGGCGCTCTTAGTATACTGGTTCAGGTCGCGGACCATCAGAAATCCGCTGCCAAAGGCCAGTAATACGCAGAGGGAAACCACCGTAATGCCGACAGCTTTCTTTTTCGGGGAAGTTTTCTCATACTTCCCCTTTTTGAAATAAAATACCGTGAATACACCGCCGCCAATCACAGCCAGCGCCAGCAGACAGCCGTACAAAAAGATGAAAGCATCATCCCCAGTCTGCGGTACCGGCTTTCCGGGATTGGAAGGCGTTGACGGATTAGAAGGATTGTCCGGGGTCTTGGGATTGTCCGGGTTTTTGGGTTCCTCCGGCTTCTCCGGCTTTTCGTTGAAGAACTGGACCGTTGCCGTTTCCTCTGCCTTGATCTCCACCGTGGCAGCGTCAGGAATGATATAATCTTTGCTTGCCCGGTTATTAATCTCCGTTACGGTATAAATGCCGACCCTAAGCCCTGTTACCTCAATCACGCCGGATTTTGGTGTGGTGAAGGTCTCACAGTAGGAGCCGTCCGCGCTTTTTACTTCAAAAGCAAAGCCGTCCTTTCGTCCGTCGCTGGAATCCTTTGTGATTTTTAAGTTCCCCCGGTAGGCCTCATTGGTGAAGCCGCGCCCGGCTTCGCCGTTTTCCACAACCACTGTCTGGCCGTCCTCGGTAATCTCAAAGTAGTAAGCGTTTTCGTCAAGCTGATAGCCCTCCGGCGCTTTGCTTTCTTTGATGAAGTAACCGCCCGCCAGAAGGTTCTCCGCGGTGTGATACCCTGCGTCCGCCTCTTTCAGCGTCCCCAGCTTCTTATCCTCGGAATCCAGTTCCTTGCTGCCGTTGGTGTCCTCATACAAATCGAATACCGCGCCGGAGAGGAACCGCAGGAAGGTGTTCTTATCTTCATTCTCTTTTTCCACAGGGGAAGGCTCGTCCACCGCCTCGGTTTTCATCACCTGCACGCTACCCCGGATTAGGGTATTTTCCACCCTGATTTCAATGCTTTGCCCGTCCACACCAATATAGATATGGTGCTGTTCCTGGCTTACCGTGTAAAGCGCCGGGGCAGAAATTTCCTTTACGATCCAATGGCCGTAAGGGATATTTTCAAAAGCAAAGCTGCCGTCCTCGCCCGTGGTTACGGTAAGCAGGGCGTTTTCCTCGGTAAATTCCTCTGTGTCCGGCTGAAACAATCCAATGAGTGCGCCGGACAGCTTCACATCGTCGCCGCCCTCCGGGTTCTCACCAACCTTTACACCGTCCACACGCCCGCGAAGCAGGTCATTGGAAATGGGTTCCCCCTCATTCACAAGGATCTGCACCAGCGCCGCATCCTGGCCCGCGTACTCAAACACAACCGGATATTCCGTATCAGAAAGAATGTAAGCGCTGTTTGTGGTGCGTTCCTTCACATAGTAGCTGCCAAAAGGCAGATCGGAAGCAAAGGAAGCGTCATAGCCGCCCGCCTCATCCGGGTCAACGGAAACCACTTCCAGAAGGCCGCCTGCCGGGATCACGCTGCCATCAAGGGCCGTCAGGTCAGCGGAAGCATACAGACCAAAAGAAATATCTTTGTATTCCTCATTCATGCCAAGGCCGAACAGTTCATCTGTTTCTAATTCTTTTGACAGGCTGACCGCCACTTTTTGCCGCTCGTCATACAGGCCGACGACGATCTGTGTCACTTCCACGGTCTCGCCCGCATAGGTAAGCTCCGCATATTCCGGCTGGGAGTTTAAGACCATCCCTGCCGGCGCCTGGCGTTCCTCCAGACGGTAGCGCCCCAGGTAGAGAAGGCCGCTTGCCGCGGTTCCGTCCTCCCCGGTGGTAAGGGTTTCCACAACGGTGTCTTTCGCAGCCCGTAAGGTCCCGTCTCCGGTATAAATATCTTCATCCGCAATCACGTCATAGACCGCGCCTGGAAGCCCCATGACCTCATACACCGGCTGGTACAGGCCGTCGTTCTCCTGGACGGAAGCGAATACTTCACCGGTCTTTGTAATGGTAAGCTGGCCTTTCTGCGGCATGTTGTGCTGGGTGACGGTCACGACAGATTCGCTGCCGTCAATAGTAAAGGGCACCGGCTCACTGGATAATACATACCCGTAAGGCGCCGCCACCTCGTAAAGTTCATAATCCCCGGTGTGCAGAGGTTCCGGCAGCATGAGCCATCCTTCATCGGAAACATAGAAGGTATCAAGGGTCTCCGGGTTCGGGTAATAAATCTCCTGGGTGACAAATTCCCCGGTGGAGAGGTCTTTTACCTGAAATCCCGTGCCGGGTACAGGGATGATGTTTCCGGTCTCGGCGTCGCATTTTTCCACTTTGAGACGCGCCGTAATGGTGCGGTTATTTAAGATATAGCTGTAAGTCTGTCCGTTAGAGGAAATAAACACGGTAAAGTCCGGGATCAACGCCTTGCCTTCCTCGCCGGCTGTCTGGTGGACGGTGTAACGGCCGTAAGGGAGCATTTTAGAGGCGGCAAATCCATCCCCGTCCGTGGTGAGCAGGTCGCGCTCGCTTTCCTTTGCGTTTTCATAGCTGCCCGCCGCCTTTAAGTAAACCTCAAAGACTGCGTCGGCCTCCGGGCGTTCCACGATACCCTCATTGGGTTCGTCCGTATTCTCACCTTCGGAAACATCCGGGTCTAAGTCGTCCGTATGCTTCACAAGCTGGATATTGCCGTAGATCACCGTCTCCGTAACCTGGTTCTCGGTGGTATTCAGTTCCACTTCATAAAGGGTCGGGGAAGCGCCAACCTCATAGACCGTATCATTCAAAAGATAGCCGGTGCTTGGCTCGATCTCCCGCACGGTCCAGCTATCGCCGCATACATAGTAGCGGGTCATAAAGCTGCCGTCCGACCCGGTGGTGTAGGTGTCTACCAGCTCGCCATTATTGAAAATGCCGTAGGTTGCCCCTGCAAGGGTAGCGTCGCCCTGGGCGGTCCCGGTCTCGGCGTCCGTCTTTACCACATGGACGCGGAACTTCTTTAAGATGTTGCTGAAATGGACCGCAGCGGTCTGGCCGCTCTCAATGGTGACATACTGCGCCGGAGGGGTCACATAGCGGTCCACCGGGATCTCCGTTACCAGGTAGGTGCCGGGGAACAGCCTTTTCTTGACCTGCCCGTTTTCCCCGGTGGTGACAGTCTCATTGACTTTATTCCCCAGAATGTCCGTGCCGGAAATATTGAAAGAAATCCCGGACACAATGCCGTCCTCGCTGGTCTTAACAATCTTTCCCGTGCCATAGGTTTCCGTCTTGATCTTCACAAAGAAGGAAACCGGGTCGCTGGCGCCGGTCATCATGGTCTGGTAGCCGGGCCTTCCCCAGATCAGCATATCGTTTGCAACCGGAATATCCTTTCGGAATTCAAAGGTCACAGGATCCATAATCATGTTCTTACTGGTAAAGGTATACTTGTTCCCGCTTCTTGAAACAGAAACGCCGCTGCCTTTTACGGTCTCCAGGTTGATGTTCAGGTTATTGGTGTCTGTGACCGTCAGGGTATAGATTTTCTTTTCCGTATCCCATTTCAGTTCCAGCTCCGGCGCCTCGCTTTTTCTGGTGGAGGTGAAGGAGGGAACCGTTGAGTGGGAGGCAACCTGTGAAAGAATCCAGTTGTAGGCTTTCTCTGCCGGGCGTCCGGCAATGATACTGAAATACTGGTTGGCGTCCGCATGGCCGTTCCCATGCCGGCTGTACGGGTCGCTTCTTAGCTGCTGCTGGTATTCCCAGAGGATCACCTGGGTCGCGATCTTATAATCGTCCTCGTTGATACCGGGAACCGGAAGCCTTGCCCCCGGTTTCCAGCCGTAGATTGCCGTCAGGGTAATGCCCCGTCTTGCCTCGGCGGGGAGCAGGTTCAGGTAATTGCTGTTGGTCCCGCTTTCCGATGTGTAGGTATTTTCGGAAGTGTGGTAAGGCACCCCGCTCTCCACACAGTAGACCTGCTGGCTGCTCCCGTCCGAAGCGGTCAGCATATAGTGGCGGTAGGCACTGCCACCGGAACTGCTTTTCACGTCCATTGTCCCATCGGAATGATAGACCAGGTAAGTGTAAGGCGCCGGCGCGTAATAATACTGTCCGTCAGACCCCACATAGTTGTCACCCAGCCAGGAGCTTGCTTTCTGCCCCGGCGAAAGGGCAAATGCCTGTGTGGGAACCAGGCCAAAGACGCATACCGCGCAGAGAAGCGCCGCCAGCAGCCGCATGAAGCCGCTGCGGTGGTGGATATTTGTCTTTCCCATGAAATAATCCTCACTTTCTTCATTGTTGATTGCATAAAGAAAGGACAGCGTTATTCGCCGTCCTCAGGTTCGTTATCATCCATTCTGTCGTCAAAATCATCCTCGGAGAGATATTCTGTTTCCCCGAAAGCCTCGTCCGGGTCAAAGCCCTCGCCATACCCGCCATCCTCGAAATCCTCGTCATCCTCTGCAAGCTGCTTCGGGCGCACGATTTTCACATAGTAGCCGGCGCCGCCTACTGCAAGCAGGGCAACGATGACAAAGATAATCGTTCCGGCGCTGCCTGTATTTTTCTTTGACGGTTCTGGTTCCTCCGGTTTCTCTGTTTCCTCCGGTTTTTCTTTCCCAATACAGCCCTTTAAGTCATTCTTGCAGACCGGGCAGGAGGTATTGACTTCCCCTGCAGCACACTTTTCCGTGCAGGTACAGACATCCTCTGCCGGGATCACGCTCATGCTGCCGTCACTTTTTTCCGCCAGGGCCATCAGGTCAGATTCGGTGACGCCGTTTAAGAAGTAAACATTGTTGCTGTCACGCTTTCCGTCCACAATGAGATAGAATACATTCCCGTCCTCGGTAGTAATGGTATAAAACTGTTTATCCCCATCCGCGCCGGTGGCTGTATCTAAGACCGTGCCGGTGCCCTCCGGGGTAAACGCGCCCTCCGGGACAGAGGAAGTGGAACTCTCCGAAGAACTGCCGCCTGATGATGTACTGCCGCCTGATGTTCCCCCGGAGCTGTCTGCCTGGCCTGTGTTTGTACCCGCATTGGAACTGTTCCCGGAATTATTACTGCCGGAATTGCCGGAATGATTGCCTGATGATGTACTGCCTCCCGTGGAAGCGCCGGCAGAAGAAATCCCTTTATTGGAAGTGCTGCCGCCTCCGTTGTTCTGTGTGGCCGCGCCCTGGCTGCCGGAAGAAGCTGCCGGCGCCTGGGTTGGTTTTACCGTGCCAGTCTGTGCCGGTGCAGCGGAAGGCTTTTCCGTTTCCTTTGGTTCCTCATAATAGGGGTTATCAAATTTCACGGCCTCCGAGCGGTTCCCGGCATAATCCTGGGCGTACACGATTACCTGCTTCTCCGTTCCGGCATAGTCCTTCAGCGTGACCTTTGCCGCCCCGTTGGTTAACGAGTTGATCCGGTTCCCGTCCACAAAGACCGCCTCCACGCCGGAATTGTCGTCGCTGCTTTCCACTTTCAGCGTACCGCCGTCCAGGGAAGCGGTGAGCTCCGGCGGCGTGGTGTCCTTTCCCCCGGCGGCATAAGCCGTCAGGGGCAGGACGGTGGCACCTATGGCGAGCATAAGCGCCAGAAACAAAGAAAGTTTTTTAATCCTCATTCCCATCCTCCTGTTTCTGCGGCAGCGCCTCCCCCAGAGGGGAAGCCTGCTGCGATTTTAAGAAATCCGCAAGCTGCTGGGGCGTCAGCTTATAGCTTCTTGCCACCGCCACATAGTCGGTATTTTCAAGCTCCGTTTTCTGTTCCTCCAGCTTGCGGAGTTTGCCCTGCATTTCTGCGATCTTCGCTTTGGTCTTGTCGATTTCCTTTTCCAGTTTTTCTATTTTAGGGTTCAAATTTTACCTCCAATCTGTTTAAGGCAGACGCCCAAATGTATAAAAATGCTGCTGCCAGTAACTTGTGTTGATGTTTGCGTAAGAGATCGGGTCGCCGCAATGGATCATCATTCCGTTCCCCACATAAATCCCCACATGGCTTGCGCCGCTGGTATTGTAGGTCCCCTGGAAGAAAATCAGGTCGCCCGGTTTTGCGTCGGCGCTTGATACCGGGGTACAGACCCCTAAGAGCCCGTCCGCGGTCAGACGCCCGAAATTCCAGCCGCTGTGGTTGACTACCCAGGAAACATACCCGGAACAGTCAAAGGAAGTGGAAGGGCTTGCGCCGCCCCATACATACGGATAACCTAAATACTTTTCCGCCTCCGCAAGCATGGCCGCAAACCGTTCATCCGCAAGGGCCTCCGGCGGTACGTCATAGTCAAAATAATTCCCTCCGCCTCCTGCGCCCACTTCCGGCAAATGCCGCTCGCTGGTATCTCCGGTGTCGGCAAAGTAGAGGGGATTTAAGTATTGCCCGTCCACCAGTACCTCCAGATGAAGGTGCGGCCCGGTGGAATTGCCGGTGCTGCCGACCTTTGCGATCACATCCCCGGCCTTGACTTCCTGGCCTGCGGAAACGAGAAGCTGTGAGCAGTGGCCGTACTTGGTGGTAAGGGTATGCCCCTCGTAAGCCTCTCCCTCAATAGCGATGCACAGGCCATAGCCGCCAGCGTTCCCGGCCAGCGTGACCCTGCCGTCATGCCCGGCTAAAATATCCGTGCCCTGTGCCATGCCGATGTCAACGCCGGTATGGTAATCCTTTCCCCCGCTGATGGGGTGGACCCGGTAGCCGTAGTAGCTGGTAACATAGGGGAGCCAGTTGGTGCCGAATACATTTTCCACATACTGGCGGTTCCCTTTGGTCTGCAATAAAATCTCGCAGATTTCCTTCTGTTCTTCATTCATGCGGGAGACGGCCAGGTTTTCCAGCGGCGTGGCCGTAAGTTTCACATTCAGGATGCGCCACTCATACGGCACTTCTTCCTCGGTTTCCTCGCCGGTCTCCGGGTCAATGGTGGTTTCCGTCCGGTAGCGGATTTCCGTTTCCTCGCTGAAAGATAGGGAATACTGCTCCTGAAATAGCTGCCGCAGCACGCCCTCCGCTTCACTGTAAGAAAAGTCCTGATAGACAGCGGTTAAGTAGCCCATCAGCACGTAAGGGTCATGCTCGATGGCGCCAATGTTATAACGGTACTCGTCATAGCCGGGGCGGTCGGATTCCACCCGGCCAATCTCCATCTGTAAATCCGTTTCCCATTCGGTATAGGAAAGCTCTGCCTGGTTGATGTCCTGGTCCTCCGCCAGATAGGTGGAAGCCGCCAGGCTCCCCAGGCCTCCGGTACCAATATTGGAAAATGAGGACAGCACAGAAGCAATCAGGAAGAATACCAAAAGCAGGAGAATGATAATGGCACAGGCTACCGGGTGCCGCCGGATCGTCCTGCCAATGCTGACGACAATCTTTTCCGTAGTGACAGCGGCGTCCTTTGCCCGTGTGCCGGCTTTTTTTGCCTCCCGCGCTGCTTTGGCGTACTGGCGTTTCAATTTCTGTTTCTGCCACATCCGCGCCAGGACATTCTTCTTTAATTCCGGGTTGTCATATAACGCCTGCCGGTAAGACAGGCCCGCATTTGCCCTCACAGACTTTTGCTGTAACTTTGATACCCTCCGGTAAGGCGCTGTTTTGTGCCGGTGGTATGCTGTGCGAAGTCCTGCCTCCCCCACAAGCTCGGTCCGGTGGGCCGCCTTAATGCCGATATTTTCATCCTCCGCCTGGTAAATCTTTTTATGGGCATAGCCAATGGCTGTATTTGCGCCGGCTTTCACCGGGCGCATGGGAAGGGAGCCTTTGACATGGGCCCGCTGGGATTTCACCTCCTGTTCAAATTTCAGGTGTTTTTTCGCTTTCCCGGTTTCCGGGTCGGAAGCGGTCTCAATCCGCAATTTACGGCGGGAGGGCAGACACGCTTCGGCCTGTTCTAACTTCTCCGTAGTCCGCTCCGCTTTCCGCCTTGCCTGCGTCAGCTTGTTGTCTTTGGCCTCCGGCGGCAGCTCGTCGGCGGTAAATTCCAGCTTGGAAGGTTTTTTCGGCTCAACGCCTCCGCCTTCTGTCTGCACCGCCTGTTCCTCGGCTTTTGCAGCCTCATGGAAACGCTGATAGTATTGGTTTCCGCGCTGGCGTGTCCGGCTTTTGTGCTCTGTCCGCCCAGAATCCCTTTTTGCCGCTGATGTGCCAGCCTCCAAAGGAACAGGTTCTCCGGGATCATGCCCGGAGCCATGCCGCAGAGCATCCTCTGAAAACGGCATCCGCCCGGAAGTGTCCTGGGAGGAAAATTCCTGTGCCGTTATATAACCGTTGTTATTTCCGGCAACAGGTTCCGATCCGTAAGTTTTCGCCTGCTGTGTTACTTCCGGCGTGGCCTGCAAAGGGTCCGCCTCCATCGGAAGCGGGACCGCCTGCCGATGGCTTCTTGAAGCACCGGGAGAAGGGGCATCCCTTGCCCGGCGCAGGTCAAAATCCTGCCCGCCCTGCCGCGGCGTCATGCGTTCCTCCTTATGGGAATCCCGCGCCGGCATCCGGGCATCTTTCTGTTTTCTCTGAAATTCCCCGTCACGTTCCGTTATCCTCACCTCCAGTCATGTTTAATAAGCTGCATTTCCTCACGCCTTTGTCCCCGCCACTTCATCGGGCCTGGTCGTTAAGACGCTGTACAGCAAAGTATCCTTCGGGAAGTGATCCACAAATGGGATAATCACATTTCCAAAGAACAGAAGCCCTTCGCCGGGGCCGGAATGGGTCACATAGGAAAGCTGGTGCGGGGAAATCCCAAGCTGCTTTGCCAAAATCTGTCGGTCCCCCTGAGCCTGGTTGAGCATGTAGATAAAATCCGAGTTCTCGAAAATATTCTCAATCTCACGGGAAGCCAGAAGATCCTTTACGTTCTGGGTCAGCCCTGACGGGATCCCGCCCCATTTACGGAAGCGTTTCCAGATTTCCACGCTGAAACTTCCGGTCTGGCCTTTCAAAAGGAGATGGAATTCGTCAATATAGAACCAGGTAGTCTTGTGTTTGGAACGGTTGGCGGTGACACGGTTCCAGACCGCATCCTGCATAATCAAAAGCCCGATCTCCTTTAACGCTTTTCCCAGGGATTTGAGCTGGAAGCAGAGTACCCGGTGTTTGTCCATCTGGATATTGGAACGGTGGTTGAATACATTTAAGGAACCGTTGACATAGATTTCCAGCGCCGTGGCGATATTCTGCGCCTCCGGCTCCGCCTGCTTCAAAAGCAGGTCGTAAAGGTCGCCCAAAACCGGCATTTTCTCCGGGCAGGGATCCTGCAGGTAATCCCGGTACACCAGCCTAGTGCAGCGGTCAATGATGGTACGCTCAATCGGGGAAAGCCCCTCCTTGCCGCCGATAATCAAATCGCACAGAGACAGGATAAAGTCACTTTTTAAGGTGATAGGGTTCTCGTCGTCCGAATAGTCCAGGTTAATATCCATCGGATTGATATAGTTGGTGGAAGTGGGGGAAATATCAATGACCTGCCCCTGCTCCCCAAACTGTTCCACCAATGGGCCGTACTCATTTTCGGGATCCGCAATGATGATGTCATCCTCCGTCAGAAGGAACACGTTGACGATCTCACGCTTGGCAGAGAACGACTTGCCGCTGCCCGGCGTCCCCAGGAACAGTCCATTTGGATTCTTTAAGTTCTTGCGGTTCGCCATAATCAGGTTGTTGGAAAGGGCGTTCAGGCCATAATAAAGCGCCTCCCCCTCCTGGAACAGCTCACAGGTGGTGAAAGGCACAAAAATGGCGGTGCTGCTTGTGGTAAGCCCCCGTTCAATCTCCACCTGGTTCAAACCCAGCGCAAGGGAGGATATAAGCCCCTGTTCCTGCTGGAAGTCCAGCCGCTTTAAGGCACAGTTATATTTCTGGGCGATACCGGAAGCGGAGAGAATATCGTTAAACAATTTCTGGCGCTTCGGTGCAAGATTCTCCACCAGCACCGTCACCAGGAACATCCTTTCATTCCGGCTCTGTAAATCCTGCAAGAGATTTTTCGCTTCTTCCCCATAGGTGGCAAGGTCCGTAGGTATGATGTCCATGTCGTACCCAGCCCGGACCGCTTTTTTCTGTTCCTCAATGGTCATTTTCTGTAAGTCCGACATCTTGCGCTTGATATTTTTAATCGCCTGGGTCTGGTCGATGGACTGGATATGCAGGTTGACCGTCACGGCATCGTCCAGATCCAGAAGCTCTGCCAGCAGCCGGTCTGTCAGCTCCGGGGCTAAAATCTGTAAGAAAGACACTGCCCCGGAATGGTCGGCCACCCGGAAGGTCTTTCCATCCCTGGAAAACGACATGCCGGAGGGCGCGATAAAATCTTTGGTGGAAAGCCCGGTCTTTGGCAGGTCCGCCCAGGTAAAGCGGAACTTTTCCTGCCCGTCCGGGTGGAGCTGGCTGTGCAGAAGTTCCAGACGCTCCAGGCCGTTTAAGGGCCTTGCCTGGACTCCCAGGGTCTTAAAGTTCGCCAGCACATCTGTTTCAATCCGTTCCAGCCGCATTTTTGCGGTCCTAAGGTCGTCCGCCTCAATGCCGAAGGTGATATATTTGCGTTTGGTAAGGCCGTTGTTGCCCTTTTGGAGCTGCCCCTTTAACATATCCGCGTATTCTTTACGGATCCCGTCATATTCGTCGCCGCGGGCGGGGATCTCAATGCTCTTTGCGAAATCCTGCATATTCGCCCGCTGGTTGATAAAAGTAAGCTGCACATGGATGGAGGCGTCAAAGTAATTTAAGAAATCACAGTACCCCTCAAAAATCTGCGCTTTGTCCTCCGCCTGGGCGAGCTGGTAGTTAATATCGAAAAACTGCACGGTCTTGGTGTAAAGCGTGTCCGTCAGCCGGCAGATCCCATCCTTATACATTTCCCGGTAGGGAATACTCTGCTGGGCCGTCTGCGGGGCATCCGCCCTAAGCCCGGCGAGAAAGCCGCCTTTTTTCGGCGGCTTGTTAGAGGCAGTTTTATTTCTGCCTTTTGCTGCGTCGGCCCTGGTCTTTTCTGCCTGCCTGATGTTCCTTTGCAGACGTTTTTCCTGGGCCTCTTGCTGTTTTGTTTTTGGCAATCCTTGTAACCTCCTTTTTTGACATGGTTTTATATAGGTTTTCCGTCCGGTAGGGGCGTTCCTTCGGCCAGAGCTTATAGCGCAGCCGGTTTTTCAGAAGTTTCTCCGCCGGCTGCCCGTCCCGCTCATACATGGCGAAGAAGAAAAAGGGCATCATCAGGCCGATCATCAAAAGCACCGACGCGGAATTGCCGATGGCGCCCCTCGTCAGGAAATAGGCCGGCAGGCCCACAAGACCGCCCAGGCTGAAACAGATGAGCTGGCGCTTGGTAAGGCCCGCCGCCACTTTTGTCTTGACTTTCGTTAAGTCTTTGGGTACGGGTACATAGGGCATTTATTTCACCTCCCATCGTGATAGAATTTCATTATCGTGCGCCGGAATCATGGATCATTTCCTCCGCGGCCGGTGGTCTCTGCACCTTCTGAATCGCATCCTGCAGCCGTTCCCGCAGAGATCTTGGCTGCTCTGCCCGTTCCTCCTGAGGAGAGGAAATATCTTGAACCAACAACTCCACGGCAATACAAGCGTTTGTGTCGGCTGCTGGACAATATTTGACAACTTCCACTAATGGACGGTCGAAACGTAGCAGATAATCAATTTCTTCTGCTGTCAACGAATTTTCTCCTGTCAGATAACGGTAAGCGGCCATCACGGAGGCAATTTCTTCCGACCGGTCTATCAGTTCCCTGTTAGAGCAATCCTCCAGCTTTTCCCTGTAAATGTAATAATCCTTGCCGACCAAGGACATCAACTCCAGATATTTCCGATTCTGTTCTTCCGGTTCGCTTAGTTCTTTTGGAAATTTCCGATCCGCTTGGATTTCCTCCAAAAGTTCACAGATAGGAAAGCTATGAGCATGGGTATTTTCTTCCCAGCACCACCGGGCCACATCTAACGGATCCTGAAAGGAAAGAAGCGCCTCCACCTCTGCCGGGGTAAATTCATGTTCCGCCTTCAGGTAATAATGAAGCTCCGAAAACCCCTGCAATTCGTAAATGCTGCCGATATTCTGTGCGTCCAGCATATCTGCATGGATCTTCAGGCACTTGTCCAGCCGTTCCATCAACAGCCGTTTTGCATCCTGTTCTATAAAAATCACTCCTTCCTCCCTGGCATTGTAATACTGGATTCCACTTCATTTCCCCACACATCCCAGCCCGGCGTCTGCTGCCTTGCGAACAGCTCCAGCCTGGGCTGGTCGCCCATGAGCTTTACGATTTTTTCCCGCACCTCGTCCGGCTTTTTGCTGTGCTGCTCGATATGGGAGATCACAAACTGGTGGATCCCCGCGCACTGGCGTTTCGGGTGGCCTCTGGTCGCCAGCAGGCAGACCTCGGCATTTGAGCGGGTCCAGAACCCCATCCCGTAAAACCAGGAATCCGCTTTCCGGTTCTGTTTGAGCCAGAGGAAGGCTAAAGTCTTATATCTGAATCCCCATGCCTCCATCACCCGGAACGCCTCATTAAGCTGCGGGAAGGTCGCCCACAGGAAAAGTGCGCTGTCTTTAGCGGCAAGTTCCGCCACCGGCAGCGCACATATATCCTCCATGCTCATGGTGGGGTAATGGTTTTCCGCCACGCCGTTGCCGCGCTTCATATCGTAGCGCCAGGGCGGGTCCGCATAGATCACGCTGTATTTCTTTGTTTCCGGCATCAGCGTTCCTGCCCGTTCTTAGCCGGGGCGTCTTTCACCGGCTGGCTTTTGACTTTCCCGGCATTTTCTTTTAAGGCGCCGGACAGGGAAGGCTTCTCCGCCGCGCCCTTTGTGGCTTCAAGGGTGGCCTGCAAGTTTTCAATGGCCTGCCCGTACCCGTCAAGCAGGGCGTCGTTTAACTGCTTTCTGAACTCCGCCGTCACCGGCCAGCAGACATCCTTCCAGTTCCCGTTTTTGTCCTGGGTGGAAGGCATGTTCACATACAGCCCCTTTTCGCCGGAACAGATACGGAAGCCGTCAATCTTGAAGCATCCGCCGATGGTCACGTTGGCAAAGGCTAGCAGGTTCCCCATCGGCGCGATTGGCCGCACCCTCACGTCCAGCGGCAGACCGCCCGCTGTTTCCGGCGCCTGCATTTCCGGGATTGTATTTTCTGTATTTGTTTTACTCATAAAATGAAATCCTCCTTATTCTGAATCTGAATTATGCTATCTTGCGTTAAATATGGATTTGGATAACGAACCTGTCTTAAACAGGGCAAAGGCCAGCAGGACCGTATAGCCCGCCGTGCCCCAGATTGCGCCGTGGATGTCGCCGGAGGCCGGGATCGACTGGACCAGCACCGCATAAATGGCGACGCAGACCAGGATCAAAAATCCCTGGAACCCCAGCGCAAAGAGGGAACGGAGGTACCCCGTCCCCATCTGCCCCCATTCCCGGTTAGCCATCGTGGAGAAGGGGATCGGTGCAAGGCTCACGGTCAAATAAATTTCTATCATCCTGCCGTAGACAATGACGAAGATCACAATGGACAGCACCCACATGCACAGGTTGATGATGTTGGTCTCCAGCCAGAGGCCGATAAGCTCCCACATCCCCATTGCTTCAAGCTGCGTGGAAAGGTCCGCAAGGGCGGCCTCCACATCAAGGCTGCCGTTTATCACGCCCGCGCTCTGCGATACCACGTTCTGGGCGACGTCGAACACCGCCATGACAATCGTAAAACAGTTGGTGAGCAGGTAAGTGGCAACGAAGGTCTTAAAAATCCACTTGAAGATGTTGAATGTGTCAAAGTCGTGCATGTTGTTCTTCTCCAAAATCATCTGAATCAGCTCATACACAAGGACAAAGGTCAGGATCATGCCCGCAATGGGAATGACGACGGTTTCCGAAAGGTTCTGTATCATGGAAAACACGCCGCCATTCCAGCCCTGCGGGGTCTGCCCGACCTGCCCGGCCACATCCGCAACCTGGCTGTTGACCGAATCGAAAATGCCGGTGTACTGCCCGGTGATGGCTTCAATCAGGCCCTCCTTAATCCAGTCTGTTATCCTTTCAAACAGACTGCCCATAGGTCAGCCCTTAACCGAACAGGCCGGCCAGCAGCGGGATCAGGGTTGCGCCTACCAGGGCGATACCGCCGCCCGCCATAAGCTGTTTCATACCCTGGCTTTTGGCTCCCGGATTGTCATTGCCGTAACCTTCCAGAAGGTTGATGACGCCCCATGCTCCAAGGCCCGCTCCCAGGGCAATTACCAGAATCTTCAAAGTGTCAATCGCGCTCGCAAAAAATGCCATATAGTTCCTCCTTATTTTTGAAATGATTTTGTGAAGCGGCCGCAGACGGCCGGAAACGAAAAAAGCCGCCGCACTGTTTTGGAAAATCTGCTTCAAACAGCACGGCGGCATGGGGCAGGGTAAAACCTGCATGGTATTCAGTTTTCAGGGAGAATCGCGGATCCTCAAAAAAGACCTCCTTTCCGGGTGACAAAACAAAAGCCTGCCAGAGCGTAATGCTTTGACAGGCAGGAACAACGTTATGTGGTCTGCGGTTCCAGATCTTCGGCTGTGACCTCATAATTGCGGTACAGCTCTCCGGGACGCATCGGCATCCGGGTGGATAAGAATTTCTCAATATCAAAAGCGTTCTTCTCATTGTAATCGGAGAGCAGCTTATAGTTCGGGTGTTTCGTTATATCATACTTCCGGGAAAGGAAGGGGCGCACACCCCTGATCTGCAGTAAGCATTTCCCGCCGTCCATGACCGCCAGCTCGTCCACGGACATCAGATCCTTGCCTAACTTCTGGAAGTTCTGCCCGTGGGATTCCTGGTTGCCTTTGGTGACGCTGGTGTTATACAGGTCGATGGTCTCTTTTCCTAAAAGGGAGTTCCAGCTTTTTAAGGTGGTTTCCTCCTTGCCTCCCAGGAACAGGGAAGCGTCACAATTCCCTATGATGGTGTCCATGTTGTCCTTATAAAGCGCCTTTAGCTGGCTCTGGGCCTGCAGCACCAGGCACGCGGAAATCTCACGGCTTCGGATAGTAGCCATCAGCCGCTCCAGGTTGGGGATCTGGCCGATATTGGCCGCCTCGTCAATGAGGCACCGCACATGAACCGGGAGCCGCCCGCCATACACATCATCCGCCCGCTCGCACAGACGGTTGAACAGGATGGAATAGATCAGGCTGATAAGGAAGGCAAAGGTGCCGTCCGTGTCGCTCATAATGAGGAACAGGGCGGTCCGTTCATCCCCCAGCATATCCAGGTCCAGCTCGTCATACATGGTGATCTCCCGGACCTCCCGGATGTCAAATGGCGCCAGCCTGGAAGCACAGCTAATCAATATGGATTTTGCTGTCTTGCCCGCCGCCAGCTTGTATTTTTTATACTGCCGCAGGGCGAAGTGGTCCGGGTCTTTCTGCTCCAGGGCGTCAAAGAGAAGGTCAACAGCGTTTTTGAAACTCTCGTCATCCTCCCGCACCTCCATAGCGTTCAGCATTTCTACCAGCGTGGCAAAATTCTGTTCGTTGGTCGGGGCCTCGTAGTAGATATAGCCGATCAGCGCCGTGTAGAGCAGGGTTTCCGCCTTGACCCAGAAATCATCCCCGGCTTTTCCCTCGCCTTTGGTGTTGGCGATTAAGGTGGTAACAATCTTCAAAATATCCTTTTCCGAATGGATATACGCAAAGGGGTTAAAGTGCATACTTTTCTGGAAGTTAATGGTATTGAATACCCGGATTTTATAAGGCTCATACACGATCTTGCCCTTTGCGTTCCGCACCGGTTTCCCGTCTTTATCCAGCTTTGGTGTGCCTCTTTGCAGCATTTTCCCGCACTCGACCAAGACGGTGCCTTTCGGGTCGGTGACAACATAGCTTGAGTGCATCTGCATTAAGTTGGGCTTGATAAAAAATCTTGTCTTACCGGAACCTGAACCTCCGACTACCAGCACGTTTTTATTCCTGGCATGGGCCGGGTTTTTCGGCCTGCCGTTTAACATTAAGCCCTCGCTCTGGGTGAGGATAACATTGTTTTCCGGCTTTGGATCCATGAACGGTGCTATGTCCGTTTTATTTCCCCAGCGTGCGGAACCGTACTCTACATTTTTGCGGTATTTTTTCGCATCCTTTCCTTTGAGATAGACCGCCAGACGGACAGCGGCAGCGCCGCATAATCCCACCAGCCAGTCCAGTGCGGCGCCCGGCCACATGCTCTGAAAGGCAAGCGCGAATCCTTCCGACAGCCCCAATAATTTCTGTGAAGCGTCCGCCCCTGGGGCAAGGCGCACCGCCTCGCCCAGCTTAGCGAATACCAGAAGGAACAAAAGATAGGGCAGATGTAAGATCACCTGTTTTTTCAGGGCATCTTTGTCTATCTTCATCGTTCCGGCCCTCCGTGCTCCTTGTTTTTCACCCGGTCGCGGCCAAGGGCCTGTGCCAGCTCTTTGAATTTATGAAGCTGGGTAAGCAGCGACGGCCTGGTGCTGCGGGTGAGGTCTTTCTGTGTATATTCCTTGAAAGCCGCCGTCAGCGCATCCGCCTGGTTCGCCTTGAAATAGACCGTCCACTTCGGCGGATTAGTCCCCAGCTCTTTTTCTATGTGGTAGCGGACTTGGTGTTTCCTGGCGTACCGTTCAAACGAGCGGATCCTGCCGGACACTTCAATGGTGTTGGCACCGGGGTCTTTATAGGTCAGCCGCTTCATGCTGTTACGCCCGACCTTCGGGGTGGTGCGTTCCTGCTCCATCTTTTGAAGCACGGCGGCAACCGCCGCACGCAGAAGCCGCCCGGACAGCTTTGCCGCCTGTATGGAGACCGATACGGTCCGCTGTTCCAGATCTTCCTGCATTGGCATCCTCCTTCCTGATAGAATCTGTATTTATAATAGGAAATAACGGTTTATCTGGCATCCCCGATCACCTGCTGGCGGGGCGCATGTTCAAAGGCTTTTACCGCCTGGTCCACCTGGATCTTTGCGTGTTTCAGAAGCGTCTTGATGATGGTCGCCGGCTGGTTATGTTCCTCCAGGTGATTTACCATATCCTCACAGCCGTCCGGGAGGTAATCCGCCATTGCTTTGCAGGCATCCTCCAGGCTCCCGATAAAACCCCAGCAGCTATCCGACAGCTCGCCGTTTTTGTAAAGCTCAAAGCCGTAACATTCGCCCCGGAGGTAGGAGTCATAAACGGCCACCTCGCTTTTCATCAGATCCTCCGCTTTTTTTCGGACAGCCCCGGTCATTTTTTCAGTGTCAAACTCTTTTAGGGCGTCCTCTTTGGAAACATAGATCCAGCCGACCTGCCCGCTGTCCCAGGGATCGTGGAAGCTCTCGGTCTGCATGGCAAGCCCGCTATGATCCATAAGATAGAGGGGCATCATAATGTATTTTTCAGAGATTACATTCAGCATGGCGTCGTCCACCGCCCGTTCTTCCGTCTTTGGCCCGTGCCGGAACCGGCTGCTCACAATGTTTACCATCCGTTCATACCGGTCCATGCCGGGCTCGTCATGGCCAACGGTATTCAGGTACATCTCCCGCAGGAAATCATCTTTATCCATGTAATTGTGGCTGTCACCCAGGGCATAGCGGGAGTGGAAGCATACCATCGTCCCGAAATGTTCGTCTACCTCACGGGGCGAAATCAGAATGTCGTCCGGCTGCACCATAAGCACATAGGAATCCTGTACTGCCATCAGCATAAATATCAGCTCCTTTCCGGTTCCTTTGGCTTTTTATCCGGTGCTTTGGCCGCCGTCTGTGCCGCCTGTTTCTTTGCGCTGTCAAGCTGCTCCCTTACCGAAAGGTCTTTTTTTGCCTCCGGCGCTCCCGTAACGATAAAATCCGGCAGTTCCTTAAAACCGATACTGTCCACGTACCAGGCGGTATCGGATCCATTTTCATGGAGGACTACCACATCGGAAACGGAAAGGGAGTGCCCCTTAAAATCTTCCGGGTGGTCGATGTTGAAACGTCTGTAAATATCTTCCAATGTTTCACCGGGCAAAAGTTCCGTTGCATAAACCATCTGGTAATTGTCCCTGTCTACCGGGAACCCTTTCTTTTCCAGCCAGTCAAGAGACATAAACTGCAGCCCGTCCGTGCTGTCCGATAAGTCAAGCTGGTAAATAGAGCAGGTGCGGATTTCATATTCCTTTTCATAAGAGGCAATGCGCGCCAGCAGTGCTCCGGCCTCATTGTCCAGATGTTCCTCCTGAATGACGGCTGCCAGCCTCATGCGTATCTTTCCGGTCTGCCCGGAAAGAAGTTCCTCCGCCATGCGTTCTTTTTCTTCGTGGGAATCCGGGTACAGATCCGCATAATCGCCGCTGTACTGCCGGAAGAATACATCCAGGTCGAAGGCCAGATCCGTGGAATCTTCCAGCCGTATTTCTTCCTGCAGCGCCTCCTGTGCCGCCATCTGCGCCCGCTGTGCCTCCTGTTCTTCAAGGGAAGGAACCGGCTGCTTGACCGCCAGGATTTTTCCGGCAATGCGGATAAACTGCTCCGGGTGTTCAAACTGCTGCCGGTATTTCTCCATGAGGTCCGCGGGAAGGGTTGCAAAATTTTCCTCCCCCAGGCCAACGATCAGGAAGTTCCCGGCAACAATATCATAGATGTTCCCATCTTCATCATAGAGCGCCCGGTTTAAGGGCAGCCCCATGAGTTTTCCTTCATCGTTGCAGATCAGCGCAACCGGATCCTCATAGGGATAAACCGGTTGAATAATCCCGCCGACTGCCGCCTGCAAGGAGTTCAGCCCGCCTTCAATCTCTGCCTCGTAGGGTGTTTTCCCCGGCTCAACCATCAGCACCTTCATAACTGTATATCCTCCTTCTTTTTATTTGCCGCCTTCGGTTCCGCACCGGCTTTTTCCTGCAATTTCGCCGCAGACAGCTTTCCCAGCACAGAAGGCTTTTCTTCCTTTTCAGGCGTAGAAATACCACCATCCGAAACTTCGGCGGCGGTGTGTTCTGATTTGACAGGTTCCTGCCCCTCAACCGTATAGCCCGGCAGGAGGGCGCCATATACGGTAAAATGGCGTTCATATTCCTTCGGGACTGGCGGCGAAACCTCCGTAAACAAATGGGAATAGGATTTCTTGCGCCCCTCCAGGTATTTCATAGCAGCAGCCTTGTCCGTATAGCGCTTCTGGTTCTGCCCGGCGATCTTCTTGCCATAACCATCTTTCGGGGAATTTATATACAGATCCCAGGTCACATACCAGGCAACCGGCACACTCTGTTTTGTTTCCCGGTCATACTTGGTATCTTCCCGGACACTGCAGGTCATCTTATAGACCCGGTTGCTGATCTCCTGGGCGCTCCGCCAGTTGTCTGTGTCCTTCCACTGGTTACCCGTATGTTCCACCTCCGGGGTCCGCAGGTAGGAAATCGCCCGGTCAATCATCTGCGTGGCGGCAGCCTGCTGTTCCCATTGTTTCGCTGCGGCTACCACAATGTCATAGGCTTTCTGCTCACCGTCGATACTTCCCTGGCGCATAGCCGCAAGGCTTTCTGTTCCCATTGCAATCAGGGCAGAAATATCAACATCTTCACAGGAAACGCTGTGCTCGACCTTCAACTCATATCCCGGCTCTAAATGGTCGCCGTACCGGTAAGCACGGTAATCTTTATTTTCTTCCAACTTTCCACCTCCTAAATCTCCGGCGCATGGCTCTTTTTCGGGATCTGCTGTGCCGGGGCTGTTTTTTCTGCCGGTTTCTTTGCTGCAAGCTGCTCCATCACCGAAGGACGGCCGCCGCCAAATATGGAGAGCTGGCCGTCCGGCGCCTCCTTTATCCCTGAGGCCGGAAGGGGCAGCGTTACATCTGCATGGGTCAGTATCTGCTCCCGTTTCAAATCTGCCACGATCTCGTCAAACACTGCATTGATGGCTTTTCGTTCCTCGCCCTCCGGGAAGGCTTTTATGACCTCCATTTCCCCGTTTTTCCCAGCAGCCAGCGTAAGGGCGCAGTCGGCATGGCCCGCAAGGTAATCCGAAGCATAGGGCAGCCGGTCCTTCACATAACAGGCAAATGCCCTGGCCGTCATTTCCGTATTGCTTTCCCAATAGCCGCCGTCTTTCTCACATTCCTTTCCCATGCGTAGGGAGTTCCGGTAAAAGTCCGTTTCCACCCGCCCAATCTGGGGTGCCTCCTGCGACTGCATCCCGGACAGCATGTGCTCGAATATTTCCAGGCGTTCCCGCTCGCTTTTGGGGATCACCCGGCCGGTGACGGATTTCTTGAAGGAGCTGATCTTTTCCACGGATCCGTCCTCACCGGAAAGGAACGCTTCTTTCAGGGATGCATAGGCCTCCATCTGCTGCTCATTCCCATACCGTTTCAGGGAGCCGAGCACTGCGGAATCCAGCCAGCCGGCCGCATTCTTCCGGGTGCGTTCTGTCTGCGCTTCGGTCCGCTTTGCCGCCTGCTCCGGCGTCTCCGGCTTATACTTCATGGTATCAATCAGCTTTTGGAATGGGGCATAGAGGCGGGGCTGCTCCGATAGCATCCCTTTCGCGCCCATCTTTGTGCCCAGGTAGTCGTCAAGCCCGTGCCACCATTCATGTGCCAGGGAACCTGCCCCGTGCATTTTGGTAAGATTGATTACTTTACGGAGAGGTTCATAATGGGCCGCCGCGTTGCCGCTGCCCCTGGCGCCGAAAGCGATAGCAAGTGTTCCCTGATAAGCAATATCCTGATCGCTGACCTTTAGGACAGATGCCAAATCTTTGAGTGCCTCAAATCCCATGTTAAGGGACGTCTGCCGGTCGTTCTGGTTCATCCAGTTGCCGAACTCGCCACCCCGGAACCCGAAGGTATCAAGATAATGCTGCCCGGTAATCTCTGCGCCGCTGCGGTAATCCGGCCCGGTGCGCTTTACATGCGCAAGCTGGGGCGGCACAAACCGGGTCTTTCCGCTTTTGGTTTGGCCCTTTGCCAGCTCCTGCACCCATTTCAGGGCAGCCTCCCTTGTTTCAAAGTTGGCCTGCAAAATGGCATAGCCCTTTGTCACATAGTAAGTACCCGGTTTCCAGTCATTATTTTTGGAATAGGTATTCTTTCCGTCGTTGAAATGGATTGCATATCCTTTCGGCACCTTCTGGCCTTTGGAAACGCCAAACTGTTCCTTCTGCGCTTTCTGTGTGAAGTTCCGTTCAAAATAGGAAGCGGAGTAGGCCATCAGGTTTTTGGACAGCTTATTGGTGATCACCGGGTTGTCCTGTCCTTTCTTCGTTGCCCGGTAGTGGGCGCCGCCGCCCCAGCCCTGCACCTGTTCCAGATACCCGTTTTCTACAAAGAAGCGGTCATAGGCCCTCATGGCGTCCTCCATGGTGCGGATCCCTGAAACCACCTCCTGTAACTCCCGGACGGTCTGGATATATTCTTTCTGTCTGGCAAGCCGTTTTTCCGGCGTGTCGTCCGTGCGGTAATACTGCGGGGAAGCGTTCAGGCTGTCCCTTGCCTTTTTGATGAAATACACCACCCCAAGGGGAACCCCTTCATCAAGCATGGCTTGGTAATCCGGCTTTTTCCAAATGTTATCCTTTTTTACAAATTTCTCGGCCTCGCGGTCGTTCATGGCGTCAAGATCGTCCACATACAGGCCCCGGTCCTTCCATAAATCTTTTTTTGCACCGCCGATCTTTTCGCCAAAATCTTCATGTACTCCTGCCAATCATCATCACCTCCAGTCAATGTAATATCTTTACCGCTCCGGGGCAGGGCGCCGTTCTTCGTTTTTGTGAAGCTGCGGCCGGTTTCCCATGAGCCGGTCTGTCTCCCTGCGGACCAGCTTATCCAAAGCGCCCAGGTCCTCCGGTGCAATGGCAAATTCCCGGTAATTTTCATACCAGAGGCCCGTAGTGACCGCCGCAATGGGAGCCAGCTTTTCCGGCCCGGAAGGCAGGAGGCGGTAGACCGGGGCCTCTCCGTCAAGAAGCATCTGCCGGGCGGTGCCCAGCGGTATGCGGTACTTATCCATGTCCGGGTTCTGGGCATCCTCCATATATCCCATGTTCAGCCGTTCCTCCAGATCCTGGGGCATATAGGAAAAAGCCTGGTCTTTCCACTGGCTGAACATGATGGAATAATGGTTCTGCCATTCCGCCACCTGTTCCGGTTCATAGGCAAATCCCCAGCTTTTCAGGGCGTCTTTTTCGTAAAGTTCCATTGCGTTCCATTCTTCCAGGCTGACGGTAACTCTTGAACCGTCTTTGCGTTCCATGCTGACGCCGCCGGGATAGAGGGTATTTTCTTTCATGTCCTGCCGCAGCGTGTCCAGATCCATCATCAGGACGTCGCCGTATAAATGGCCGTCCTCTTTCCGGTCTGCATGGAACAGAAAGGCCCTTGCCCCGATATATTCTGTCGTGAGGGCCATCTGGCGTAAATCCCCCGTGGAACAGTAGGCAAATACGGCGTCGGAGAGCCACATGTGGCGTTTCCCCATGATGGCAATAGAATCCACCCCGGTGTTTGTCGCCAGCGTGCGTAAATTAAATTCACTTTCCCGCAGGAAATCACCGGCAAGGATATGGAGCTCATAGGCGAATACGCCTAAATCCGTATCACGGATCAAATGGATCTGCGGAAGTTCTGTCTGCTGTATCATGTTCTCCGGCATTTAATCCCTCCCGCCTGCCGGGGGCTGCCCGCCGGCAATCTTGCCTACAATCTCCGGGCCGGTCTCATAAATCTGCATGAGCCGTTTGGCCGTTCCGCATGGCTGCGCCGCGCCGCTGGTCCAGAGCCGGACCGTGGAAGGGGAAACGTTCATCAGGAGCGCAAAGCCCTTTTCGTTCATGTCCAGTTTTTCCATCAGCGCCTTAACCATGTCGGGGCCGTAGTCCGGGCACCGGGCAGCTTCGGCAATCATCTGTAAAGCGGTATTTTCTTTGTTCATCATGTTTGAAATCCTCCTTAAATTGAAACAGCCGCCTCTTTTGGGCGGCATGGCTGCTGGCGGTCCTGCATCTGTTGTCTGGTCCGCTGCAATTTTTCGTTGTAATCCTTTCCTGTCCGGGGCGGGTTAATGCCGACCCGGATATGCTTAAAACACGGATCCTCACGGAGCATGGCTTTGATTCTTCTGGCATTTTTAAGTCCTCCTAAATCATTGTCCATGTAGAGGTTGACGCGCCGGATTTCCGGGTGGCGTTTTAGAAATGCCGTCAGCGCAACATGGGAAGTTCCGCCCAGGGAAAGGCGGTAGCCGTCCCATTTCCAGCCTTCTAATTCCTGCAGCGTGGCGTGGGAGAGGGCGTCGATGGGAGCCTCAAAGACCGCCACATTGCGGCTGCCCGGATTCTCCGGCGGGAAACAGAAGCTGTATTCCTTATCGCTGCCATACACATCTTTTCTAAGGCTTCCGGTGATACTGCGCATACAGGCAAACTTCGCTTTTCCTGTATCGTCTTTCCCAACAAACACACAGACCGGCTCGCCATGATACCGGGCCTCATAGAACAGCCCTGCCCGGAAGCACCGGCTGATAACCTCGCTGCTGATCCCACGTTTTTGCAGATAGGAAACGGCGGCGGTGGCGCACCGCCTGGCCCAGGGGAGGGAAAATGTTTTCTTTTCCGGTTCTTTCTTTTCCTGTTTTGCCTCCGCACTCCGGTAAGCCGGCGCCTGCTGGATTTCCCCGCCCACCAGCGCATGGACCGCATCCACCAGACCGTAGCCCCGGATCTGGATCAGGTAATCCAGGGCGTTAATGCTCCGCCCGCGGCTGTTCCAGTACCAGTACCGTTTCCCGGTCACATAGACCAGGCTGTCATGTTCCTTATGCCGGTAATTTGGCCCGTCGCGCTTCAGCACGCCCGGTTCATGGAACTGCAGGTATGCGAACAGGTCCGCCTCCCGTGCCTCCTGGATCTGCTCTTTGGTTACGCCGGGCATAGCGCCGGCACAGATTTTCGTTTCATCGTGCTCCGCCTCCTTCCTGTGATGAAATGAAAAAAGACGCCCGAAAGCGCCTAACAGCCGTACAGGTCATGGTTGACCTCGGCACGGTAATAGCTGTCCATTGTCGCCGGGGCATTATACAGCGCCGCCAGCAGGTAAGCCTTGATGTTCCCGACCTTTGTGGTGTTCCTGTCGATACAGTCAAAGACATACTCTAAGTGGCTGGAATTGATTTTCAGGAAACGTCCCTTTACCACCTCCCTGGGGAAATCATCCCCTGCGATACGGATATAGGGGCGTTTTGACAGGATCACTTCAAGCATAAGCTCAACCGCTTCATCCATACGCTCCCTGCCATACTGCTGGACCAGGAAGTTATACTCGATATTTTCTTTGATGATTTCACGGTATGCCTCTGCCAATCCTATCCGATCCATCCCATCCAACCCATCGGGGCAGCCTGCCGCCTCCGGTTCTGCCGGATAGATTGATTGATACGTCCTTGATATATCCGTTTTTGATTTTTTCGTTTTTAATGGATCAGTATTTAATTGTGCGGGATTTTCCTGTCCAGGTTCCCCCTGTTCAGGTTTTGCCTGTCCTGGATTTACCTGTCTTGGATTTTCCCGTTTAGGTGGAACGCCTGGTTTTTCGGCAGTTACCGGCTTTTCGTGGATCGTATATTCAATGTCTCCGAGCTGGCCGTTTTCATAGCGGAGGCGCTGTCTGGTGAGGTACCCGTGCCGTTCCAGCTCTTTCAGGGCGGTAGTGATGGAATCCACGCCGTCCTTGCAGATATGGGCAAGCCCCTTGGTGGTATAATCCCAATCCTCCGGCAGGGACAGCATGAGCGAAAGAAGCCCCTTTGCCTTTAAGGACAGCTCCGTATTGCGCAGGTGGTGGTTGCTCATAACGGTAAAGTCTTTTGTTTTTTCTACACGGAATACAGCCATTTCAAAGCCCCCTTTCTTTACTCATTCCGTTACAAGGCGCGGTCCCTGCGGTCATAGTGCAGATGGCCGCAGGAGACCTTCGCATGGTTTTTCAGTTTCACTTCGCCCCGGTCCTGGCTGTCTAAGAATTTCTGATAGCCGGCGTCCGTAAGGAACAGGCGCATCTTATCGCCCTTATCCCCGACAGGGGCATCACCCGAAAGCACGTCAAAGACGATCATGTGCTTTACCTCCGGGTCAAAACGTTCCAGGGCCATGATGTCATGCCCCTTTAATTTCTCCGCGCCGGACTGCTGCCTGGCCTCCGCAATCTTTTCCCCAATCGTCCGGGCCGGATAGGGCAGACGGTAATTCTTCTGAATGTCCCGCACCATATCCATGCCTTCGGCATCGGTCAGGGGACGCAGCTTCGCCATCAGGCTTTCTGCCGCATCCCCCTGTTCGGGGCTCTTTGTATACCGGGCAACCATGTGAAGCTCGTTCAGGACTTTGGCAAGACAGTCACCTTCGACCTGGAACAGCAGCCGTTTTTCCATTGCATTTAATATCATGTGAATCTCCTTCCTCTTAAAAATGGGTATGAAAAAAGGGCGTCCACCTGTTAAAGTGAAACGCCCACGGCAATCAGCGGCCAGGCAATACACCGGGCCGCTGGCACTATGAAATTTTGTCGTTAATGAAACAGCCTCCTTTTTTTGATATTTTTCTCGTCAGATTTCAACTTGGAAAAGGAATTGAATAAATGACGGCAAACGCGTGAACCCCTTGAAAATAAAGGCTTTTTCCGTTTGTCGTTATTATACCGTAACGGCATACATACGCAACGCTTCTGATGAAGAATGATATAAACCAGAAAGCGGTAGCCGCTGCGCTGGGGCATTCCAAATCAATCATTACGGTGGACACTTATACGGATATACAGGCGATTATTGCAGATTGTGTTCAGGAGATTCAGTCATTTATTGAGGAGGTACATCCTTACGATCACACAGATGCAGAAATGCTGAAAAGCATGTTTCAGGAGATTGTTATAGTAGAAGATGAAAGCGTAACGGAAGAAGATGATGCAGAGCAGGAAAACAGAGAGGAAGCTGCGCCGGTGATCATTGTGTACGATTATTCGGATGTGACAGAGATGGACGATATTGCAGAATGGTATTTGGAGGAAGAGGTAGCTTAGGCTATCTCTTCTTTTTGGAGAAATAAGTTTATATATTTTTAGAAATGTTAAAGGATTATGGTGGTCTGATAACATGTTAAAAAATGAAAATACTGTGTGCATTGTTTTTTTGCAGCAAGTTGGTTATAATGCTATTAAGAATAATTAGGAAGTAAACGGTAGAATACCAGCACCTTGACAAATAGCAGACCGCTTTTGCGGTCTGTTTATTTTCCGCTGGCTTTTTGCGGCTTTCTAATGTTTTCGGGCAACATATCTGACCATGGCAGAAGTTCTGCAAGAAAATCTGTGTTTTTGTCATCTACATGTTTGGGAATCTCCGTAAGCAGATATTCGAAATAATCGAAAGTTTTCAGGTTATTCGCCTTTGCAGTTTCTGCGATACTGTAGATGATCGCTGAACTATTGGCTCCATTGACCGTATCGATCATCTCCCAGT
>SKEB01000022.1_pt1 | contig 223339 bp, 240 predicted proteins | sample 4826561 | NCBI WGS metagenome assembly SKEB01 (sample SAMN11008820, study PRJNA524170) | human gut metagenome | biome: Human fecal sample; material: Feces; isolation source: fecal sample from pouch patient p17 | host: Homo sapiens | place: Israel: Tel-Aviv | collected 2016-03-29 | reverse complement strand
GGAACAGTCGGTACAGGGACTGGTGCCCCTGCTGGGATACGGAGATATTCGGGAAACGCGGACACAGCCGCCGGAGGATGAGTCTACGTGGCATACATTGACAACGGAAGAATTGTTGGGAGCAGATGGAATTCTTCCGCAATCCAGTGGAAAGGAAACACAGGAGGTGGCGGAACCGGCGGAGAGTACTTCCGCAACAGCCGGCGGAGAATTTGTTCCGGCCGGCAGACAGATGCAGATTGACCTTGCACAGTTAAAGGACTACGAATCACTGGTAGGAAATTTTTATGCAATAGATGCCAATACCATGATTGGAAGCGATCAACTATCCGTGGATAAGTTTATGGAAATCGATATGACCATGGCGAAACAGGGGGGAGAAGGTCCACAGATCCTGATCTATCACACCCATTCCCAGGAGGCATTTGCAGATTCTGTGCCGGGAGATGTGAACACAGGCATTGTGGGAGTGGGAGAATATCTGACACAGGTGCTTACGGAACAATACGGCTACCGGGTACTTCATCATACCGGACAGTATGATGTGGAAACCAGAGACAATGCTTATTCCAGGGCGCTTCCGGAAGTGGAACAGCTACTTGCAAAGAATCCGTCCATTCAGGTGGTGATAGATCTGCACCGAGATGAAGTAGCACAGGACACCAGACTGGTGACGGAACTGCAGGGCAGACCCACCGCTAAATTTATGTTCTTTAACGGACTCAGCCGCACGCGCAAGACAGGAGATATCGATTATCTCCGGAATGAGAATCAGGAGGCAAATCTGGCATTTTCTTTTCAGATGCAACTGAAGGCAGCGGAGTATTACCCGGGTCTGACTCGCAGAATCTATTTGAAGGGATACAGATACAATATGCATCTGTGCCCCAGGACGCTTCTGGTGGAACTGGGAGCGCAGAATAATACATATGAGGAAGCCATCAATGCCTGTGATCCGCTGGCACATATTTTGGATATGGTCCTTGGAGGGGAATGATCTGATTTACGAATGCTGATTTACGAATCGAAGCAAAAACATAGACAAGAATGCGGATTTTATGCTACAATCGTTAGATGCAAGAATATGTCAGGAAAGGACAGCAGTATGACAGCGATAGATCAGAGCAAGATCCGCAATTTTTGTATTGTGGCACATATAGATCATGGAAAATCCACGTTAGCCGACCGAATTCTTGAACTAACAGAAACGGTTGCTAAACGCGATATGCAAAATCAATTACTGGATACCATGGATCTTGAACGTGAACGTGGAATTACTATCAAATTAAATGCCGTTGAATTACACTACACGGCAAATGATGGTGAAAAATATATTTTTCATTTAATCGATACCCCAGGACACGTGGACTTCACTATCGAAGTTGAACGTTCTCTCCGGGTGCTTGATGGTGCGGTAGCCGTTCTTGATGCACAAGCAGGGGTTGAACCACAAACTGAAACAGTTTGGCGTCAAGCTTCTGATTACAACGTTCCCCGGATCGTTTTTGCTAACAAGATGGATAAGATCGGTGCTAACTTCGACTTCTCCGTACAATCATTACGTGACCGTCTTCAAGCTAATGCTTTACCAATTCAAATGCCAATCGGTGCCGAAGATGACTTTGAAGGGGTTATTGACTTAGTTGAAATGAAGGCCGACTTGTATGATGAAGACGAATTAGGTACCGAATGGGATACCGTTGAAATTCCTGACCAATACAGGGAAGAAGCTGAAAAACGTCGTGGCGAAATGCTTGAAATTTTAGCTGACGTTGACGAAAACATCATGGAAAAATACCTTGGCGGTGAAGAAATTTCTACTGATGAAATCAAAGCTGCTATTCGTAAGGGTACTTTGTCACTTGAATTGTTCCCAGTACTTGCTGGTTCAGCATTCAAGAACAAGGGTGTTCAAATGATGTTAGACGCTGTTGTGGATTACTTACCATCTCCATTGGATGTTAAGCCATACGGTGCTACAGATCCTGATACTGGTGAAGAAGTTCAATTGATTGCCGGCGACGACAAGCCATTTGCTGCTTTGGCATTTAAGGTTGCTACTGACCCATTTGTTGGTCGTTTGACATTTATCCGTGTTTACCAAGGTACTTTGGAATCTGGTTCATACGTATTAAATGCTACAAAGAACAAGCGTGAACGGGTTGGTCGTTTGCTACAAATGCACTCTAACCAACGTCAAGAAATCCCAGAAGTATTCTCTGGTGATATCGCTGCCGCAATCGGTTTGAAGAACACTACTACTGGTGATTCTTTAACTGATCCAGATCATCCATTACACTTGGAATCAATGCAATTCCCAGAACCAGTTATCGAAGTTGCCGTTGAACCAAAATCAAAGGCTGACCAAGATAAGATGGACGTTGCTTTACAAAAACTTGCTGAAGAAGATCCTTCATTCCGTGCTGAAACTAACCCAGAAACTGGGGAAACAGTTATCGCCGGAATGGGTGAACTTCACTTGGATATCATCGTTGACCGGATGAAGCGTGAATTTAACGTTGAAGCTAAGATTGGTGCTCCACAAGTTTCTTACCGTGAAGCATTTACAAAACAAACTTCTGCTCAAGGTAAGTTTGTTCGTCAATCTGGTGGTAAAGGTCAATATGGTGATGTTTGGATCGAATTCACACCTAACGAAGAAGGTAAAGGATTCGAATTCGAAGACGCTATCGTTGGTGGTGTAGTTCCTCGTGAATACATTCCATCAGTTGAACAAGGTTTGAAGGAAGCTATGAATAACGGTGTTCTTGCAGGTTATCCATTAGTTGACTTGAAGGCTAAGTTATACGATGGTAGTTACCACGAAGTCGATTCTAGTGAAGCTGCCTTCAAGGTTGCTGCTTCAATCGCTTTACGGGAAGCTGCTAAGACGGCTGCACCAGTTATCTTAGAACCAGTTATGAAGGTTGAAATCCGTGTTCCAGAAGAATACATGGGTGATATCATGGGTCAAGTAACTGCTCGTCGTGGTCGTGTTGAAGGTATGGAAGCAATTGCTGGTGCTGAAGAAATCCACGCATTTGTTCCACTTTCAGAAATGTTTGGCTATGCAACTACGCTTCGTTCTGCATCACAAGGTCGTGGTACATTTACAATGACCTTTGATCACTACGAACCAGTTCCAAAGTCAATCCAAGAAGAAATTATCAAGAAAAATGGCGGAAAAGCTGAATAATTTCTAAAATCGAAGTTCTCTTTTTTAACGTTTAAAGCGTTAGGGAAGGGAACTTCTTTTTTTGCAAAAAAAATCGCTAAATGCCCTTGCCACGGGGGCGTTTTTCATGTATCATAATCAAGTACCGTGTAAAAACGAGGGGGCATACTGCCCTCCCCACGGTGGTGTATAAGCAGAGCGTTGATGTGAAAGGTTGCGACACACCCGGCCGCTTTGCCACAGGGTGTGGCGGTAATTTTCACGGAGCAAGTCTTATTTTTAAAATAGACGAGGGAGGTAACACAATGGCAAAACAAAAAATTCGTATTCGCCTTAAGGCTTACGAACATCGTATTTTAGATCAATCTGCTGACAAGATTGTTGAAACAGCAAAACGCACTGGTGCAACAATTTCGGGTCCAATCCCATTGCCAACAGAACGCACAGTTTACACTGTTTTGAGTTCTCCACACAAGTTCAAGAAGGCTCGTGAACAGTTTGAAATGCGCACACATAAGCGTTTGATTGATATCGTTAACCCTACACCAAAGACAGTTGATTCTTTGATGAAGCTTGACTTGCCAAGCGGTGTAGATATCGAAATCAAATTATAATTTTAAAGCACAAACGGAGGTGTACTAATGACCACAAAAGGAATCTTAGGTAAGAAGGTCGGAATGACACAGGTTTTCACTGAAGCTGGTGAATTAATCCCAGTTACAGTAATCGATACTACTCCTAACGTTGTATTGCAACTTAAGACTGTTGAAAACGACGGTTATGCAGCAGCTCAATTAGGTTTTGACGACAAGCGTCAAGTATTGAGTAACAAACCTGAACAAGGCCATGTAGCAAAAGCAAATACAAATCCTAAGCGCTTCATTCACGAAATCAGAGATGTTGAGCTTGGGGAAGATGTTAAAGTCGGAGACAAGATCGCAGCAGACATCTTTGAAGCAGGTGACTTCGTCGATGTAACTGGTACTACTAAGGGACATGGTTTCCAAGGTGTTATCAAAAAAGACGGTCAACGTCGTGGTCCGATGGCGCACGGTTCTCGTTACCACCGTCGTCCTGGTTCATTGGGAGCAATTATTAACCGCGTGTTCCCAGGTAAGAAGTTGCCAGGTCGCATGGGTAACAAGACAGTTACAATTCAAAATCTAGAAATCGTTAAGGCAGATACAGAAAACAACGTACTTTTGGTTAAGGGTAACGTACCTGGCGCTAAGAAGTCATACGTAGTTGTTAAGAGTACTGTAAAAAACACATCTAAATAAGAGAGGAGGACCAATAAATGGCTAACGTATCATTATTCAAACAAGACGGAACTCAAAACGGAACCGTTGAATTAAATGCCGACATCTTCGGTATTGAACCCAACAACGATGTGGTCTTTGAAGCCGTAGTTATGCAACGTGCATCTATGCGCCAAGGAACACACGCAGTAAAGAATCGTAGTGCTGTACGTGGTGGTGGTAAGAAACCATGGCGTCAAAAGGGTACTGGACGTGCTCGTCAAGGTTCAATTCGTTCACCACAATGGCGTGGCGGAGGAATTGTCTTCGGACCTACTCCTCGTTCATACGCATACAGCATTCCAAAGAAAATGCGTCGCTTAGCATTGAAGTCAGTACTTTCACAAAAGGTATTGGATGAAAGCTTGGTTGTTGTTGATGAATTTAAGTTCGAAACTCCAAAGACAAAGGACTTTGCTCAATCATTAAGCAAACTTAATGTTGAAAAGAAAGCTCTATTAGTTCTTGAAGAAGATAACGAAAGTGCTGTATTGGCTGCTCGTAATTTATCTAACGTAAAAATTGTTGAACCAACTGGTATCAACGTTTTAGATATTATGAATAGCGACAAACTTGTCATTACACAAAAGGCTCTTTCTCAAGTAGAGGAGGCTCTAGCATAATGGAATCACGTGATATTATTTTACGCCCAGTTGTTACCGAAGCATCCATGGCGTTGATTGACGACAAGCGTTACACGTTTGACGTAGATCCTCGTGCTACAAAGACTCAAGTTAAGAAAGCTATCGAAGAGATCTTTGATGTTAAGGTAATCAAGGTTAACATTATGAATGTTAAAGGTAAGTTGAAGCGCCAAGGCCGTTACGCTGGTTACACAAAGAAGCGTCGTAAGGCAATCGTTCAACTTTCAGAAGATTCAAAAGAAATCCAATTATTTGGTGAAGAATAAAAAATAGGAGGGAAACAACGTGGGGATTAAGAAATTTAAGCCAACAACGAATGCTCGTCGTGGCATGACACAATTGGACTACGCTGAAATTACAAAGAAGCGTCCAGAAAAGTCATTGTTGGAATCTCAAAGCCATTCAGCTGGTCGTAACAACTACGGTCGGATGACGGTTCGCCATCGTGGTGGTGGTAACAAGCGTCAATACCGGATCATCGACTTTAAGCGGATTAAAGACGATGTGCCAGCAACAGTTAAGGCAATCGAATATGATCCAAACCGTTCAGCTAACATTGCATTGCTTGTTTACGCTGATGGTGTTAAATCATACATCATTGCTCCTAAAGGTTTAAAAGTTGGCGACCAAGTTCAATCTGGACCTGAAGCCGACATTAAAGTAGGTAACGCGCTACCACTTGCAAACATTCCTGTTGGTACAGTTATCCACAATATCGAATTAAAACCAGGTAAGGGTGGACAACTTGTTCGTTCTGCTGGTACATCAGCTCAATTACTTGGTAAAGAAGGCAAGTATGCACTTGTTCGTCTTGCATCTTCAGAAGTTCGTATGATTCTTGCTACAAACCGTGCCACAATTGGTGCTGTAGGTAACGAAGAACACGAATTGATCAACGTTGGTAAAGCTGGTCGTAACCGTTACGCTGGTCAACGTCCACACGTTCGTGGTTCTGTAATGAACCCTAACGATCATCCACATGGTGGTGGTGAAGGTAAGGCACCTATCGGACGTCCATCTCCACTTTCTCCATGGGGTAAGAAAACAATTGGTAAGAAGACTCGTAACAAACATAACAAGTCAAACAAATTTATCGTTCGTGGTCGTAAACGCGGTCGCTTAGGTAATATCTAGAACAGTTTTCGAAGGAGGTCAAATTAATGGGTCGTAGTTTAAAAAAGGGACCATTCGCTGATGAACATCTTTTGAAGAAGATCGATGCACAAAAAGATCAAGAAAAGAAATCAGTTATCAAGACATGGTCACGTCGTTCAACAATTTTTCCAAGTTTCATCGGTTACACAATCGCTGTATACGATGGTAGAAAACATGTTCCAGTTTATATCCAAGATGATATGGTTGGTCATAAGCTTGGCGAATTTGTTCCAACTCGCACATTCCGTGGTCACGGTGGCGACGACAAAAAGACATCTGGAAAGTAAGGAGGATGAATCATGGCTGAACAAGTAACATCTGCACAGGCAACTGCAAAGACTGTTCGGATTGCCGCTCGTAAGGTTCGTCTCGTAGTCGATCTTATCAGAGGTAAAAGTGTCGCTGAAGCTTTTGCAATTCTTAAATTTACACCGCGCAGTGCTTCACCTATCGTAGAAAAGGTATTGAAGTCTGCAGTGGCGAATGCTGAAAATAACTTTGATTTGGATCGTGAAGATTTGGTAATTAGCAAAGTCTTTGTTAACGAAGGACCAACGTTGAAACGTTTCCGTCCACGTGCTAAAGGCTCGGCATCACCAATCAACAAACGGACAAGTCATATTACAGTTGTAGTATCAGAAAAATAGGAGGGATAACGCGTGGGTCAAAAAGTAAATCCTAATGGATTCCGTGTTGGTGTCATTCGTGATTGGCAAGCAAAATGGTATGCTGATAAAGACTTTGCTAAGTTCCTTGGCGAAGACATCAAGATTCGTGAATTTATCGCAAAGCAACTCACTGATGCTTCCGTATCTACTGTTGAAATTGAACGTGCTGCAAATCGTGTTAACATTTCAATTCACACTGCAAAACCAGGTATGGTTATCGGTAAAGGTGGATCAGAAGTTGAAAAGTTGCGTAAACAACTAAATGAATTAACTGGCAAACGTGTTCACATCAACATCGTTGAAATCAAGAAACCTGATCTTGAAGCAAAACTTGTTGGTGAAAACATTGCTGCTCAACTAGAAGGACGGGTTGCATTCCGTCGTGCTATGAAACAAGCTATGCAACGCTCAATGCGTGCCGGCGCTAAAGGTATTAAGACACAAGTTGCAGGTCGTCTAAACGGAGCCGACATGTCACGTGTAGAACACTATTCCGAAGGTAAGGTTCCTCTTCACACATTACGTGCTGATGTGGATTACGCTTGGGTTGAAGCTCGTACTACATACGGTCAACTTGGTGTTAAGACATGGGTTTACCGTGGTGAAATTTTACCTGAAGCAAAGGAAGCTAATAACAACTCTAAAGAACAAGGAGGGAAATAAGCATGTTAGTACCTAAGAGAGTAAAACATCGTCGCGAACATCGTGGACGGATGCGTGGTGCCGCTAAAGGCGGTAAGACAGTTACTTTTGGTGAATTCGGCTTACAAGCATTGACTTCATCATGGATTACTAACCGCCAAATTGAAGCTGCTCGTATCGCAATGACGCGTTACATGAAGCGTGGCGGTAAAGTTTGGATTAAGATTTTCCCTCATAAATCATACACATCTAAAGGTGTGGGTGTTCGTATGGGTAATGGTAAAGGTACTCCAGAAGGCTGGGTTGCACCAGTAAAACGCGAAAAGGTTATGTTTGAAGTTGCAGGTGTTCCTGAAGAAGTTGCCCGCGAAGCTCTTCGCTTGGCAGCTATGAAACTTCCTGTTAAGACAAAGATTATCGCACGCGAGGAAGTAGGTGGCGAATCAGATGAAGGCTAAAGAAATTAATGAATTAACCACTGACGAAATGATCAACAAGGAAAAAGAGTACAAGGACGAGTTATTCAACCTACGTTTCCAATTGGCAACTGGCCAACTTGAAAACACTGCTCGCCTTAAAGCTGTTCGCAAGAACATTGCGCGGATCAAAACTGCTCTACGTCAACAAGAATTAAACAAGTAAAAGAATACGAAGGGAGGACTTAGTCAATGAGTGGAGAACGTAACGCACGAAAGGTTTACCAAGGACGCGTAGTTTCTGACAAGATGGATAAGACTATCACAGTCCAAATCGATACTTACAAGACACATCCAGTTTACGGTAAACGTGTAAAGTACTCAAAGAAATATAAGGCACATGACGAAAATAACGCTGCAAAGAAGGGCGATATCGTAACAATCATGGAAACAAGACCTTTGTCTGCAACAAAGAGATTCCGTTTGCTTGATATCGTTGAAAAAGCAGTTATTATCTAGCTCATGTTTCGTATTCTGATACAAAATTGAAGGGAGGACACTAACTGTGATCCAACAAGAGAGTCGTTTGAAAGTTGCTGACAATTCTGGAGCACGTGAACTGTTGGTTATTAAGGTATTGGGTGGTTCCCGTGTTAAATTTGGTTACATTGGTGACGTTGTGGTTGCTACGGTTAAACAAGCAACACCAGGTGGCGTTGTCAAAAAAGGTGACGTTGTCAAAGCGGTTGTTGTTCGTACAAAACAAGGCGCACATCGTGCTGATGGTTCATACATCAAATTTGACGAAAATGCTGCAGTATTAATTAAAGATGATAAGAGTCCACAAGGAACACGTATCTTTGGCCCAGTTGCACGTGAATTACGTGATAAGGACTACATGAAGATTGTTTCTTTGGCTCCTGAAGTATTGTAATCGACCATCATAACGAAGGAGGTGCGCCATTAAATGTTCGTAAAAGTTGGCGACAAAGTTCGCGTAATCAGCGGAAAAGACAAGGGCAAGGAAGGTACCATCAAACAAACACTTGCTAAAAAGAACCGTGTTGTTGTTGAAGGCATTAACATGATTAAAAAACATCAAAAGCCTAACAATGCAAATCCTCAAGGTGGAATTCTTGATATTGAAGCACCAATCGATGTTTCAAACGTAATGCTTATCGATCCATCAACTAATGAACCAACTCGGGTTGGTTTCAAGGTTGTTGATGGTAAAAAAGTTCGTGTTTCTAAAAAAACTGGCGAAAGTATCGACAAGTAATCTAAACGGAGGGAGGAAAATAAATTCATGGCAAATCGTTTAAAAGAAAAGTTCGTTAACGAAATTACACCTGATCTAGTTAAGAAATTTGACTACACATCAGTTATGCAAGTACCAAAGATTGAAAAAATCGTTTTGAATATGGGTGTTGGTGATGCAGTTGCTAACTCAAAGAACCTTGATGAAGCTGTTGCTGAATTAGCACTTATTTCAGGACAAAAGCCACTTGTTACAAAGGCTAAAAAGTCAATTGCTGGATTCCGTCTTCGTGAAGGTATGTCAATTGGTGCCAAAGTTACACTTCGTGGTGAAAGAATGTATGACTTCTTAGACAAGTTGATCAACGTTTCATTACCTCGAGTTCGTGATTTCCACGGTGTTAGCCGTACTGCCTTTGATGGCCGCGGTAACTACACATTAGGTGTTCGCGAACAATTGATTTTCCCAGAAATCGATTTTGATAATGTTAACCGTGTTCGTGGTTTGGATATCGTAATCGTTACGACAGCAAACACTGACGAAGAATCACGTGAATTATTGGCAGAATTTGGAATGCCATTTGAAAAGTAAGCGAAGGGAGCAAACAAATTGGCTAAAAAATCATTAGTTGTAAAGAGTGAACGTCCTGCTAAGTTCTCAACTCAAGCATATACTCGTTGCGAACGTTGTGGCCGTCCACACTCTGTATACCGTAAATTCCATTTATGCCGTATTTGCCTTCGTGAATTAGCTCATGAAGGACAAATTCCTGGTATGAAGAAAGCTAGTTGGTAAAAAGAAATCAGAGTTAAAGGAGGGTAATACTGAATGTCTATGACAGATCCGATTGCAGACTTTCTTACTCGTATTCGTAATGCGAACATGGTTCGTCACGAATCTTTAGAAGTACCTGCATCAAAAATTAAGAAGGATATTGCTGAAATTCTTAAGAACGAAGGCTTTATCAAAGATGTTGAATATATTGACGATGACAAACAAGGCATCATTCGTGTATTCCTAAAATATGGAAAGAACAACGAACGAGTTATCTCTGGTTTGAAGCGTATTTCAAAACCTGGATTACGTTCATACGTAAAAGCTGATGAAGTTCCGAAGGTGTTGAATGGTTTGGGTATCGCAATCATCTCAACTTCTGAAGGTGTAATCACAGATAAAGAAGCACGCGCTAAGAAAATCGGTGGAGAAGTATTAGCTTACATCTGGTAATTTTTTAGATAAGGAGGTGCCGTTCAATGAGCCGTATCGGTAGAAAACCAGTTGAAGTTCCAGCTGGTGTTGAAATTAAACAAGACGGAAACGTCGTTACTGTTAAAGGACCTAAGGGTGAATTAACACGCACAATGAGTGCGGATATTAAAATGAACGTTGAAGGAAATGTTGTTACATTTGATCGTCCAAGCGATGATAACAAGATGCGCGCATTACATGGTACTACACGCGCTAACTTTAACAACATGGTTGAAGGAGTAACCAACGGTTTCGAAAAGAAACTCGAATTAGTCGGTGTTGGTTACCGTGCTCAACTTAAAGGTAAGAAGCTTGTTTTGAACCTAGGTTACTCAAACCCAGTTGAAATGGAAGCTCCTGAAGACCTTAAGGTAGAAGTACCTGACAACACACACATTAATATCAGTGGAATTAGCAAGCAACGCGTTGGTGATTTTGCCGCTGAAATCCGTGCCGTACGTTCACCAGAACCTTACAAAGGTAAAGGGGTTCGCTACGTTGGTGAATACGTTCGCCGCAAGGAAGGTAAGACAGGTAAGTAATCTAGCAGCTTGATATAGTTAGCTGATAATTTAAAAATATGAGGTGAAAATTTTGATTTCAAAACCAGATAAGAATAAGAAACGTCAACGTCGTCACGCACGTATTCGTTCAAAAATCTCTGGTACTGCAGAGTGCCCACGCTTAAATGTATATCGTTCTAACAAAAACATCTACGCTCAAGTAATTGATGACGTAGCGGGTGTAACGCTAGTTAGTGCCTCAACATTAGATAGCGAAGTTTCAGGTGGCTCAAAGACTGAAGCTGCTGCACAAGTTGGTGCTTTGGTTGCCAAGAGAGCTGTTGAAAAGAAAATCGAAAATGTCGTTTTTGATCGTGGTGGATACCTTTACCATGGTCGTGTGCAAGCTTTAGCTGAAGCTGCTCGCGAAAACGGACTTAAATTTTAAGGATAGGAGGGAAATACGTACATGTCTAAGTTTATCGATCCAGAAAAATTGGAATTGGAAGACCGCGTAGTTGCCATCAACCGGGTTACAAAGGTTGTTAAAGGTGGACGTCGTCTTCGTTTTGCTGCTTTAGTCGTTGTTGGTGACAAGAACGGTCATGTTGGTTTTGGTACTGGTAAAGCTCAAGAAGTTCCAGAAGCAATCCGTAAAGCAGTTGAAACTGCACGTAAGAGTTTGATCGAAGTTCCAATCGTTGGAACAACTCTCCCTCACGAAGCCATCGGTGTTTACGGTGGTGGACGGATTCTGATGAAGCCAGCTGCTGAAGGTTCTGGAGTTACTGCTGGTGGTGCTGTTCGTGCCGTTATGGAATTAGCCGGTGTTGATGATGTTACAAGTAAGCGTTTGGGTTCAAACACTCCAGTTAACGTTATCCGTGCTACTTTCGAAGGCCTTAAGAGCATGCGTAATGCAGAAGAAGTTGCTGCCCTACGTGGGGTTTCAGTCGATCATTTAGCTGAATAAGGAGGATATTCTGATGTCACAATTAAAAGTTACATTAATTAAAAGTGCCGCACATCGCCTCCCTAAACAAAGAAAAATTGTTAAGGAATTAGGTCTTGGCCGGGTTAACAGTTCGGTTGTCCTACCTAACAATGAGGCAACTCGTGGAGCAATTTTCCACATTGCACACTTAATCGAAGTCGAAGAAGTAAAATAATATTGTAAGATTGGAGGTTTCCTTGCATGAAGTTGAATGAATTAAAGCCTAGCGAAGGCTCACGGACTAGCCGCAAACGGATCGGCCGTGGTGATTCAAGCGGTAACGGTAAGACAGCTGGTCGTGGTCAAAAGGGACAAAAGGCACGTGGAAAAGTTCGTTTAGGTTTTGAAGGTGGCCAAATGCCTCTTTACCGTCGGATTCCAAAACGTGGTTTTACAAACATTAACCGCAAAGAATATGCAATTGTTAATCTTGATGCACTTAACGTATTTGACGAAGGTGCTGAAATTACACCTGAAGCATTGCTTAAGGCTGGTATCATCAAGAAACAACTTAGCGGTGTTAAAATTCTCGGTAATGGTGAAGTTTCAAAGAAATTCACTGTTAAAGCTCAAAAATTCTCTGCGAGTGCTGTAAAGGCAATCGAAGCTGCTGGTGGTAAGACCGAGGTGATTTAATGTTTTCGACCGTCATCAATGCTTTAAAAGTGAAGGATATCCGTCATAAGATATTCTTCACACTTGGTATTTTGATTGTATTTCGGTTAGGATCATACATCACCGTTCCGGGAGTTAATGCGCATGCTTTGCAAAGCATTTCCTCTTCGGGATTAGTTGGAATTCTTAATACCTTTAGTGGTGGCGGATTGACAAACTACTCCATTTTCGCAATGGGAGTTTCTCCATACATTACGGCACAAATTATTGTTCAATTGTTACAAATGGACATTGTTCCAAAATTTGTGGAATGGAGTAAGCAAGGTGAGGTTGGTCGTCGGAAGCTTAATCAAGCAACCCGGTGGTTAACAATCGTCCTTGCTTTTGCGCAATCAATCGGAATCACTGCTGGTTTTAACTACTTGAGTCAAATGAATTTAGTTGAAACACCAAATGTACACACCTTCTTAACCATCGGGTTGATTTTAACAGCGGGAACGATGTTAACAACTTGGTTAGGAGATATGATTACAGAACGGGGTATTGGTCAAGGGGTTTCAATGATCATCTTCGCAGGGATCATTGCCCGGACACCAACTGGAATTCAACAAATTTATACTGAACAGTTTGTTAATACGCCGAAAAGTCAGTGGGGCCAAAGTTTCTTGTATGTTGGATTAATTTTACTTGCTGTTTTAGCCATTGTTATTTTCGTAACTTGGGTACAACAAGCAAGCCGTAAAATTCCAATCCAATATACACGCCGGGCTTCGGGCGCATCTGACAGCAGTTACTTACCATTAAAAGTTAACGTTGCGGGAGTTATTCCGGTAATTTTTGCTAGTTCGTTTATTTCAACTCCCCAGACCATCTTAATGGCGTTTGCTTCATCTCATTCAGAAGATGATTGGTACAATATCTTGACCAACGTGTTTAATATGCAAACCACGGATGGCGCAATTTTATACACCGTGTTAATCGTCTTGTTCACGTTCTTCTACGCATTTGTTCAGGTTAATCCCGAAAAATTAGCGGAGAATTTACAAAAGCAAGGCAGTTACATCCCAGGTGTTTGGCCTGGGAAGAAAACGCAAAGCTACGTTTCGAGTCTTTTGATTCGGTTGAGCGTAGTCGGAGCACTTTTCTTAGGTTTAGTTGCGTTAATTCCGTTACTTGCATCTAACATCTTTGGTTTAGATGAATCGATTGGATTGGGTGGAACAAGCTTACTAATCGTGGTCGGAGTTGCAATTCAGTTGTTTGACCAACTTGAAGGTCTAATGATGAAACGAGAATACATCGGGTTTATTCGTAACTAATTCGTCGTTTAGCAATGAAGGAGAATTACTAATGACTAAATTAAACCTCGTTTTGATGGGTTTGCCTGGTGCTGGTAAAGGTACCCAAGCTCAAAAGATTATTGAGGATTTTAAAATTCCGCACATCTCCACCGGTGACATTTTCCGTGAAGCAATGAAAAATGAAACCAAGATGGGGATTGAAGCTAAAAAGTTCATCGATAAGGGTGAACTAGTTCCCGATAGTGTAACTAACGGGATTGTCGAAGATCGTCTAGCAATGGACGATGTCAATGATGGTTTTATGCTTGATGGTTTCCCTCGAAACCTCGAACAAGCTAAGGCGTTAGACGAAATGACATCTCGCTTAAATAAACCATTGACGGCAGTGATCAACATTCATGTTGAACCTGAAGTCTTGGTTGAAAGACTATCTGGCAGATTTATTTGTAAGAATTGTGGAGCTACTTATCATAAGCTCTACAATCCACCAAAGGTTGAAGGAACTTGTGATGTTTGCGGACATCATGAATTCTATCAACGTGAGGACGACAAGCCAGAAACGGTAAAAAATCGAATTGCCGTTAACACAAAACTTAACGCGCCTTTGATTGATTACTATGAAGAAAAGCATCTCCTTTACAATATTAATGGCGATCAGGATATCAACGATGTTTATTCTGAAGTCAAAAAAGTATTAGAGGCTCTCTAATTTCGTGCTTGTTGGTACTATAGATAACGTTCATTGTTTGCAAATAGTTTTTTCGTATGGTAAGCTGATTCAGGTTTAGCTTCGGAATACATATTTTGAAGCTTTTTGTTGGTTTTTACTGTTAGAAAAGTTAATTAGGAGGCACAAATTTAGTGGCTAAAGATAATGTCATTGAAATTGAGGGCAAAGTCAAAGAAACTATGCCTAATGCGATGTTTAAAGTAGAGCTTGAAAATGGTCATGAAATTCTTGCCCACGTTTCGGGTAAGATTCGGATGCATTACATCAAGATTCTACCTGGAGATCGGGTTACGGTTGAGATGTCGCCGTACGATCTTACCAAGGGTCGCATTACCTATCGTTTCAAATAAGTTTTATTCGTTTAGGAGGATTTATTCATGAAGGTACGTCCATCAGTTAAGCCAATGTGTGAACATTGCAAGATCATTAAACGTAAAGGACGCGTTATGGTAATTTGCTCAGCAAATCCTAAGCACAAACAGCGTCAAGGAAAATAATTATTATACTTGGAGGTGAAATTTAATGGCCCGTATTGCAGGTGTTGATTTACCACGTGACAAGCGTATTGTCATCGGTTTGACATATATTTACGGTATTGGTAACACTACCGCTCAAAAAATCTTAAAGGACGCAGATGTTTCTGAAGATGTTCGCGTTCGCGATTTAACAGCAGATCAAGAAGACAAGATTCGTGCAGAAGTAGACAAGTATCTTGTTGAAGGTGATCTTCGTCGTACAGTTAGTCTCAATATCAAACGTCTCCAAGAAATCGGTTCATACCGTGGTATGCGTCATCGTCGTGGTTTGCCAGTTCGTGGACAACACACGAAGAATAACGCTCGGACACGTAAAGGTAAGAAAGTTTCTATCGCAGGTAGAAAAAAATAATTAAAGGAGGCTAAACATTTATGGCAACGAAAAGAAATACTCGTAAGCGTCGAGTAAAAAAGAATATTGAATCTGGAGTAGCTCATATCCATTCAACATTCAACAATACTCTGGTTATGATTACAGACCCTCAAGGTAACGCAGTTGCTTGGTCATCTGCTGGTGCACTTGGTTTCAAGGGTAGTCGTAAATCGACTCCATTTGCTGCTCAAATGGCTTCAGAAGCTGCTGCAAAGGCTGCTATGGAACATGGTATGAAGAATGTTGAAGTTGCTGTTAAGGGACCTGGTTCTGGTCGTGAAGCTGCAATTCGTGCTCTCCAAGCAACTGGGCTTGAAGTAAGCGCAATTCGTGATGTTACACCAGTTCCTCATAACGGATCTCGTCCTCCAAAGCGCCGTCGTGTATAGAGTTCGGTTCTGTTTGAGGGCAAACTTTATAATGCATTCAAAGTCGAAATGCAGACTGCGTTTTGAAAGGGGTAAAAATTAGAATGATCGAATTTGAGAAGCCAAAAATTCATAAAATTGACGAAAATGACAATTATGGCCGATTTGTTATTGAACCCTTAGAACGGGGATATGGTACAACGCTTGGTAATTCACTTCGTCGAATCCTATTATCGTCGCTTCCAGGAGCAGCGATTACCAGTGTTCAAATTGATAACGTGTTACACGAATTCTCCACTATTGAAGGTGTTGTAGAAGACGTTACACAAATTATTTTGAACCTAAAGAAGGTTTCCTTAAAGATTGAATCTGATGACGAAAAGACGTTAGATATCAACGTAGTGGGACCTGCCAACGTTACTGCTGGTGATATTATGGGAGACGGTGATGTTACGGTTCTCAATCCAGATTCACCAATTTGTACTGTTGCAGAAGGAACGACATTCCATGCCGTTTTAACTGCTGATACTGGCCGTGGATATACTTCTGCGGACGAAAACAAGGCTCGAAAGGCGGATATGCCAATTGGCGTATTGCCAATCGATTCTATTTATACCCCAATTGAACGTGTTAATTATCAAGTTGAAAAAACTCGTGTTGGTCAACGAGATGACTACGATAAACTTACGCTCGATATTTGGACTGATGGTTCGATCACTCCTAGTGAGGCAACAAGTTTATCTGCTAAAATTTTAACTGAACACCTTGCTATCTTTGTAAACCTTAATGACCAGGCTAAAGAGACTGAAATTATGGTGGAAAAAGAAGAAACTCACAAGGAAAAAATGCTTGAAATGACAATCGAAGAGTTAGATCTTTCGGTTCGCTCATACAATTGCTTAAAACGAGCAGGTATTAACAGTGTTCAAGAATTAACTGATCGCACTGAGGCTCAAATGATGAAAGTTCGTAACCTTGGACGTAAATCACTTGTTGAAATCCAAGAAAAACTGAATGCTTTGGGCTTGAGTTTCCGTTCAGAAGACTAATCATAAGGAGGGTTCCCATAGATGAGTTATCGTAAATTAGGTCGTACAAGCTCCCAACGTAAAGCGTTGCTTCGCGATCTTACAACAGAATTAATTGTTAATGAAAAGATCGTTACAACTGAAGCCCGTGCTAAGGAAGTACGTTCTACAACTGAAAAAATGATTACATTGGGTAAGCGTGGCGACTTACATGCCCGTCGTCAAGCTGCAGCATTTGTTCGTAACGTCGTTGCTGATGTTACAGAAGATGGTGAAGATGTTAAAGTTTCTTCAGCACTTCAAAAATTATTTGCTGAATTGGCTCCACGTTATGCTGATCGTAATGGTGGATATACTCGTATCTACAAAACGATGCCACGCCGCGGAGACGGTGCCCCAATGGTTGTCTTAGAATTAGTTGACTAATTCTAAGCAATTATAAGAATAACAAAATCTATCACTAAGATATTGGTAGGGTGTTACGATGCTGGAGAAATCCGAGTCTAGCCCACGGCGAGTTTACGGACTTGCTACCTTTATCTTCAGTGATTTTTTTTGTATACAATTGTTTATTACTTTAGAAACCTTGATATATTAGGATTCTTTGCTCTGTTTGGGGACATTTGGGGACATTGATAATATTTCTACCACGTGCTCTTGTTCTCGTTGCTTTTCTTCTTGCAACATGTGCGCATATACTCTTTGAGTAATTGAGACGTTAGCATGCCCTAGGCGCGCAGAAACATAATTAATTGATACACCACGATATAACAGGTAAGACGCATGTGAGTGCCTTAAACCATGTGTGGTGATAGGGGTTAGATTCAATTCATCAAGTATCGAGTCTAAACGTCTCCTAACGGTAGGATGGGACATATTAAATATCCTTCCTTCGTGGTATCCATAAGAATTAATCACTTGCGCTAATTCTTTAGTAATTTTAATTTTTCTGACTGAATGCTTATTTTTAGGTGGGGTTATTTTACAAGCCGTCTGAGAAAAGGATTTGTTAATAACTATTGTCTGAAAGGGGATAGAAACATCGTTTGAATTGAATGCAAGCACTTCACCAATTCTCATCCCTGTTTCAAGAGCAACTAAAATTGCACCATTAATTAAGTCACCTTGATAATTTTGGTATAAGTAGTTTTGTAATTTTTCAAATTCAGTTGCTGATAGGACATTAGATTTTTTATCGGTTTTAACACCGTGAGCTTTTAATCTGGAATAAATATCATGTTTAATGTATTGTTCGTACTCGGCTTCTTTTAATGCTGACCTAATCTTTATAGCAAGATTAGCGTTAGAGCTTTGCTTTTGCGTTTCTCCAATTTTATCTAATGTAGATTGGAGTATAGGATATGTTAAATCGGCCAATGTTATATCACCAAAGTATTTTTCGATCACGTGATAATCACTTTTATACGTGGCATAGGTGGCTTCTCTAACATTGTTTTTCTTGTAATTTTCCATCCAAAACTTAAACCAATCTGCAAAGGTCATACTGGAAGCTATAATTTTTTTATTCTGAAACTTATCGGCTTCCATTATAGTCGCCCATTCCTTAGCTTCTTTCTTGGTTGCAAAAGTTTTAGAAACCTTTCTACGTACGCCGTTATCCATTACTGATACAACAGCTCTATATTTCTTTCCACGTTTTTCAAATGACGCCATAACGCGAACCTCCGTTCTCTTTTCTGGAGGCAGCCCAACATGCTAAAATAGACAGCGAAGGGGTACTGCCCCTATGTAGTAGTTCAGTTATAGTCACATCCCAAACTTTGGTCGGTGGGGGATGTGGCTTTTTTGTTGTGTAGTTAAATCTATTAAGTTAACTACTATTTCCCACATACGGAGTCGAACCGTATCTAGTCACCGGAGTGGGCTGTTCGGATTGTTTAACTTCCAAAGTAATTCTGATTTAATAGGTTCGACCTGTTGCATCTTGTAATTCAACATATGGAGCGTTTTTTAAATCACAAACTGCTGCGATTTTCCGAGTCTGATCAGTAAGTTCTGATTTTATTTCCTTAGCATCAGATTTATTTTCTTTACTATCAGTACCATTTAAGTGCATTGTAAAAATAACTGTACCATCGTCGTCATCCCATCTATATGAAGTGGAAATATCACTTTCAAGATTCTTATTTTCTAAGTATGCGTTCATTGTTTTTTCGAAATCAGAACGGTTACGCTTGAGTGAATCTGTATAATTCTTTTTTGCGGATATCTCTTTACCTTTCAATGCAGGAATAATAACCTTTTTTGTAGTCTTATTTGAGTCGTCTTCCTCATCGGTTAGTGTAATTGAAACATTCTGTGGCTTATCTTTTTTGGTGAAAATGTAAGAAAAGTCATGCTCATAAGAGTCATCTGGACTAAAATCTGTGGTGCTTTTTTTGTGTCCATTGATTTTCAGCGTATCTTTTAAATCGGCATCGCTATCATTTTTTTTGACCATTACTTCTTCTGTTGCAGGGTATTTATTTGATGAACTTTTTGTAGATATTTTAAAACCTGTGTCAGTCGAAGATGAACATCCGGCGAGTAGTAAAGTTAGTCCAGAAAATGCAAAGATTAATTCTTTTTTCAAAATGATACCTCCAATATGTACAGCTTTTAACGTCAATCAGTATTTGGACGTAGGGTTAATTAACTTTGTAAAAATCATATTTCTTGCTAAGAATCGCTTTCATGCGTACTTTAGATTCTCGTACAGCCCATCCTTCGGCTTCAAGCGTTCCTCGTAAACGTAAATTGTTAAAGTCGCCACAGTCATTTTCATAATGACTGATTTCATGTAACGCAGTGATTAGCCAATCTAAGCTATCTTGTAATGTATTTATATAAACTTCCTTGCCAAAGATAGAACCATGATAAGCGGGATGATTCACTTCAATTCCCCAAAAAGACAGTTCGGGGTACATATCTTCAATCTTTTCTAAATCAGTCAATAAAATCACATCCTATAAACGTCTTCTGAATTTCATAGCTTCTTTTACCATACCAATAATAATGTCACGTTCTTCATCAGTAACGTCTGGATCAATAGAATGAGCAATTAATTTCTGATTTTTTGTCATATCGTTATTATTGTTTTGAATAGTATCCGGGTCGTCGCTAAGTCCTAAAAGGTAATCAGTAGAAGTATGTAACAATTTAGCTACTTTAGCCAAGTTGTCAGCGGTAGGGGTACGTTTTTTCCAATTGTAAATAGAATTAGTACCGAGCCTTAGCTCGGTTTCTATTTGAGATATATTATATCCACGTCTTTTACCTAATTCTTTTATTCTATCAAACACTGTCATAACAACGTTTCTCCTATAAATGAGCCTTAATTTAGTTATTTTGACTAAAAAAGGTTGACTTTAGTCAAAATAACTAATATACTCATTCTTGTAAGTTAATTGAATTTACAAAACGCCTTAACAAAAACAGTCTTATTTGCATGGGGATGCAGAAACGAAAGACTTTTTAATAGGCTATTTAGTATGCTTTTATATTAGTATATTGACTAATTTAAGTCAATATAATTTGTGAATTTAATTAACAAAAAATAAAAAGGAGGAAACCATATGACCGATACATTACGGACGAAAGTTAAAGTGGCATTTGCGCTCAATGGTAAAAATCAAAAATGGTTAGCAAAGGAAATTGGGATAAATGAAAGCCAATTATCAGATATTTTAAATGGCAAACGTCACGGTAAGAAAACAGATGAATATATAAAAGCAATAAAGAATAAATTACACATCGAGGAATAAACGGTATGAATATTCAAGATTGGTTAGAAGATCATGAACGTGGATTAATAGCCGTTAGTGGATTTTTATTAGGTGCACTAGGTGGAATATGTGGAGCAATTCTCGTTATCTGGCTACTTAATTAGTAATCATTAAATAACCACCTTTATTTAAACTAATTAAATTATACACACGAAAGAAGAGAACAATATGAATGAACTAGTAATCATGAAAGACCAACAAGCAGTAACGACCAGTTTACAGGTAGCAGAAGTATTTGGAAAGAATCACTACCATGTTTTAGAAGCTATCGATAATAAAATTCACTCAAACGAAAATTCGGGTCAGTACAATTCGATGTTTGTTGAGGGCGAATACAAAGATAAGAGCGGTAAACGAAACAAGATGTATTACATGAATCGTGATGGATTTACCTTTATTGCTTTTGGATTCACTGGTAAGAAGGCAGACGAATTCAAACTGAAGTACATTGATGCTTTTAACAAGATGGAAGAAACCATTAAGGAACATCGGGCTGAATTACCAACTGATCCAATGGAAGTGCTTCGCTTAGTTTTCAATGCGACAGAAAACACCAATAAAAAAGTAGACCGAATCGACAGCGACGTTGATTACTTAAAAAATAACCAGCGACTAGATCCAACAGAATATGGCTACATTTCGCGAAGAGTTTCGGAAAAGGTTAACGAATATATCAAAATTCACGGACTAACGTTAACAGCTGCGCAACGTAGCAAGTTGTTTAAGGACATCAACCGCGGTCTAAACGAAGTAACCGGGATTAAGACACGTTCGCAGCTTCGACAAAAGGACTTTGATAAAGCCGATGAATATATCAGCAACTGGCAACCATCTACCGCAACGGTACAAATTATTAAAGAGATGAGTAAGGTGCCAGCAGGTCAAACAACGTTAGGAGAGTAGTTATGAGAGACGCAAAGTCATGCAACAGTATCAAAAAAGGTGGAGCAACTAGATAGGAGGTAAAAGGAATGGCGGACAAAGAACGCTTGAGCGATGACAAGTTTCCGTTGCTCATGGATCGAAAAACAGTTGCTGAATATCTAGGATTTTCAGTAGCGACTGTGGATAAGGCCGTTGAACATGGTGGGCTAGACGAGGCTGTAACTAGTCCGTCTTATCTTAATCGAACATATTACATTAAGCCGAAAGTAAACAAATGGGTGGAGGGGTTGTAATGAGAGTCGCAATAGCAGTGTTGGTAATAGCAGGGATGTTCTACATGTTTGGTCGTTTTGGATTTAATTCATTTTTCGAGTAAGGAGGTGAGCAATGGCAATAGGACGTGACGATTTTTACAGAATTGCTGAAGTAAACCAGCATGCGGAATTTGAGAAATATTTGAAAGACATTCTTTTTGATAAGGCACGCAGAAATAAGTTTTTTATGGACATTTTATCGATTAATAAGGATGTTTACGCAGATACTTTCAAGCAATATTTTGAAGAATACGCTGCTGAAAGAAAATCTAACAAACAAGATTACACACCTGATTCAATAGCTGGAATGTTAGCCACACTTACAAGGAGTGATCCACAGCAATCTAGTAGATGGTCTGGATATGATCCAACTGCTGGAACAGGTTCGTTGCTTATTCAGAAATGGAAAGATGATCAGCTAGCGGAGAGCCCTTTCTCTTATGCACCACACAACTATTTATATCGTGCAGACGAACTAGCAGATAACGTCATCCCTTACTTACTACTTAATTTAGCGTTACGAGGGATGAATTGCATTGTGGTACATGGTGACACCTTAGAACGGACAGCAAAACAAATTTATTTTGTGCAAAACGCGGATGATAACTTTCTAGGATTTTCGGACATAAACGTTATGCCACATACTGAGGACGTGAGTAAAGAATTCGGTATAAGAAAGTGGCTGGAGAAACCAATCGAGCACATTGAATCACAGAAAGTTAAGTTAGATCAGCCCTGGTTACCAATGCAGCGTAAACAATTTCAAACAAACTACGATTCGGAGCCCGGAAAACGTACATCTACACCGGATAAAGATTCCTTGAGGTTATCTGACATTGCAGTAGTGGAGCGTGCCAAAGCAAAAAAGTCTATCCCGCGGGCGCGATCGTGATACAGATGTCAGCGACGCGGGGGCAGATAGGTTTGCTGAAATCCAGTGGTGAAGTTGGTGCGCAATATGCGGTAGCTATCACACCATTTGATTCAGGGTTTGTTTTCTACATGCTGAAACAAAAGGCACCACGTTGGTTTCATCGAGTTCAGGATGGATTAAATCTCAAATTAGAAGATATAAAGCAAATGCCAGTAGCAATTACTTTAGCTGAACGAGAGAAGATATACGAGCAACTTAGTTTGGATTTAGGCGGTGATTAAAATCGATGAACAAAACAAAAAAGCCCGCTACGGCAATAGCGGGATCAACAAAATAATTTAACAAGCAAATTATACCACAGAAAGTAAGGAGGGTTTAATAATGAACGGGTTTGAACGAGCACAAAAAGCTTACGAAGAAGAGTTGCCTAGTTATTTCGATTCTGTAGAACGAACAGATGACGAACTGGAAGATGACATGCTGGAAAAGCTAGATGGCATGAACGAAGACGACATGCGCGAGCTACTGTATTCATTTGCTTTGGACAAGACCATTAGTCTTGACGCAAGACGTAAAACGTTCGGATTAGATTAGGAGGAAAACATGATTCAGCAAAATATTGATATTTCACCAACACCAAAATTAAATCAAGCCTTGTATGCAACCCAAAAAATACTAGAACAGCCACAGAAAAATAAACAAGCTCACTATGGCAAATATGCCGATCTAAGAGCTATTGACAGAGCCATCCGAAAAGCTATTAACACAGCCGATTCAGGTATTAGCTTCTCACAAGGTGTCATCGATGATACTAACGCTAATGGCAAAGTATCGCACAAAATCTATACAGTTATTCGCCATATTAGCGGCGAGGAGAAAATCATCTATGGTGATTCATTCCCAGATGATAGCAATATGCAAAAACAAGGTGCGAATGAAACTTATGCTAAGCGGACTAGCTTGTGTCTAGCCTTCGGAATTGTTGCTGATGATGACGACGACGGTCAAGGTGCTTCATTGCTCGAACAGTATCAACGTAAGGAAGAAGAGAACAAAGTTAAAGTTATCGCTTATTTAAAGGACAACATTAAAAAGGTTGATAAAGACGTTTCAGAACGAGTTTTTGCAGTGCTGGGCAAGAAGGATAAGACCCTCGATCATCTAAGTTATCGTCAAGCCTTAATCCTAAGCGGAGCATTGATGTACGAACTTGCCAGAGAGAACAAGATGGAGGAATAGTGATGAATGAAAATTATGAATTAGGTTATGAAAACGGACAAATCGCAATGCTAGACGCGTTAAACCAGAAATTGACTAATATTAGTGAGCCGTTATATAGACGACTATTAAAAGATGGAAAGCTAGATTCAGCAGGAAACGCACAATTAGACGTGCTTAATAGCATTCGTGATTGGCAAATAGAAAGGATCGAGGAACTCCATGATTAATCGAACAGTACTAATAGGACGCCTAACTAAAGATGTTGAGCTTCGCCACACAGCTAAAGGCGATGCGGTAGCTAGTTTTACCGTGGCAGTTAACCGACAGTTTACCAACTCACAGGGTGAACGCGAAGCGGATTTCATCAACTGTGTAATGTGGCGTAAGGCAGCAGAAAACTTTGCTAAGTATACACAAAAAGGTTCGTTGGTAGGCATTGACGGTCGGATTCAGACCCGTTCATACGAAAACCAACAAGGACAACGAGTTTATGTAACTGAGGTTGTAGCGGATAACTTCTCGTTGCTAGATTCGAAGCCAAAAGGCAACCAGCAAAATAACGCACGGCAAGCATCAACGCCGGGAGATCCATTCGCTAATGGCGGGCAGTCAATTGATATTGGTGACGATAGTTTGCCTTTCTAAGGTGATGTAAATGCAGAGAGCGAGAGCGGAGCAACGAGGCAGAGATTTGATAATTCATCTTGATAGACCACTGAATCAAGATCATTTAGAGACAGTCAGTGGCAGTCAAGGCGAGTTCTACGTTGATTTCGAGGTAGCAGACCCGCGGAAAGCACGAGTACAACAGCGACGGTTATTTTTCGCCCTACTCCATGATATTGAAACGTATTTTGTAGTGCCGAGTGAATTTTTAAAATCGATGTTCTATACCCAGTACGAGTTTTATACCGCAGGTAAGTCTATTAGCTTATCAGACACCACAGAATCGTCTGTGAGCGATGCTAACCAGTTACTAGACCTAGTTATCGATTTCATGTTCGAGTGGCATGTGCCGTTTAAAAAAGGGTACGAGTTGATACCACGAGAAGAACAGTATTTTATCTACCAATGCTGTAGACATCGGGTCTGTCTCGTTTGTGGGGAATATGCTGATATTCATCACGTCGACGTGGTTGGACGGACGAATCGAAACAAGATTGACCATTCAAAACGGCATGTACTGCCACTATGCAGAGTGCATCATGGCGAAATCGAAAGCATTACGCCAGCTAAGTTTGCCGCTAAATATCACGTGCCAGTTGATGGCATCAAGTTAAGTATCGAAGATTTGAAACGATTAGGAATTAAAGGAAACTATGGGGGTGATTGATTGGCACAACGAAGGATGTTCAGTAAGAAAATAACCGATACAGACACGTTTTTAGACATGCCGCTATCATCACAGGCATTGTACTTTCACCTTAATATGCATGCTGACGATGATGGTTTCGTTTCGAACGCCAAAACAATTAAGCGAATGATTGGTTCAAGTGACGATGACTTGAAGCTACTACTAGCCAAGCAATTTATATTTGCGTTTGAATCCGGGGTCGTAGTTATCAAGGATTGGAAAATCCACAACTATATCCGCAAGGATACCTACAACGCCACGATTTACGGCGATGAAAAGGAACAATTAGAGCAGGATGAAAATGGCGCGTATACGTTACGTCCACGAGACGTCGACGCCCCGTCACCACAGGTTAGGTTAGGTAAGGTTAGGTTAGGTAAGGATATAAATAATAGTTCATCTAGCGATGAACAACCTGATTTCGAGCAAGAATTTGAAACGGTTTGGAAAGAGTACCCAAACAAAACCGGTAAGAAACAAGCATTCAATCATTACAAGGCTTGGAGACGAAAGAGCGTCAACAATACTAACGAGTATCTATTGGAACGGTTGGCACTCTATAAACAAGACCTAGCTATTAATACGTGGAAACGACCGATGAATGGATCTACTTGGTTTAATGGGCGTTTTGATGATGAATATCAAACACGACAACAATCTAATGCACAGAGAGGGTCTTCGTATGGCGGGGTTGAATTTTGAACTTTTAAAGCATGTTAAAAAGACAAACGAATACTGCCGAATTCATCCAGACCAAAAGTTACTAATGCTAGCTAACCATGAACCCTTCTGTCCTAAATGCGTTGAGGAGAAACGTAGGCGTAAAAATAACGAGTTAGTCACGATAGGCGCTATGCGGAACTACAAGCGTGGCTTCCATGATGTGCTACAAAAAGATTCGATCATTGATGATGAGGACTTGTGGCAGGCGAACTTTGACAATTACGAGGTTGAAGCTGGCAGCGAAGCAGAAGTGAACCTGAAAAAGGCTAAGCGAATCGCATACAGGTACATGGATCGTAGCTACCAAGCTAACACCATCATTACTGGTAAGCCGGGGGTCGGTAAGTCGCACTTAGCAATTTCGATGCTTAAGGGCGTCAATGAAAACATCAAGCCTGACGCTTCCTGCTTGTTCATCTCGATAAATGAGATGATGCGAAAAATTAAGGATTCATTCGAGCATCGGGATAGTTATTACACCGAATCTCGCATGGTGGACTTGCTCGGGAAGGTTAGCTTGCTTGTATTGGACGATTTGGGCAGTGAGGCCTCGTTTAAGCGCGAATCAAGAGAAGCGAGTGAATATGTACAGCAAGTGCTTTTCGGCGTCTTAAACAAGCGGAGCCGGACGATTATCACTACTAATTTGAGTAGTAAGGAACTATCGGAAATATATAATCCGAAATTATTAAGTCGGATGTACAAAGGTGTAGTAAAAAATAACGCGATTATCAAATTTGAAAAAACGGAAGATAAAAGGATGGCGATTTTCTAATGTGTAAATTATGTGGCGGTACGCAAATTGTGTACCAAGCGAGTGGAGCAATTATGCAGGTGAAACCCTGCCCGAATTGTAATGTAGAATACCGAAAAGCAAAGGAGCGTGAAGCTAATGTGGCAATTGGTCGGGGTTAATAGCAAGGAAGTATACGGTGAAAGCGAACGTAAGTCGGACTTGCACAAGTGGTTACTTAAGACCTACACAAAACATGGTGGTGACCGTAAAGATGGTATTCATATGGACATGCCTGAACCAATGCGATATGTAAAAGCAGGCACGGCTGTTAAGCAATCCGATATTGAGCAAGAGTTATTGGATCGTGGCGACTACGAAGGCTTCCGCAAAGCTCGTGGATTGAGCATCTCGAAAATTAAAAAGCGTAAGTATATTGGCGAGATTAGCATGACGAAGCACAAAATGAAGGTTGCCCGGCAGAGCCTAATACCAGAAATGCTTGATAGAAATCTTAGTTATGCTGACATTGCATGGAAGCTAGGTGTAGAGGTTCAAACAATTTATTCAGATTTGCGAGAGCTTGGGATCGAAATTAAAAAAGGTAAAAACAAAAGAACACCTAAGAAGTGGACTAAAAAAGAAGATGCGTTTCTGATTGCCGAAAGAAGCAAGGGTGCAAAATTTGATGAGATTGCCGAAAAATTAGGCATGGCAAGTTATAACGTTGCTAGCCACTGGTACAAGGTATGCAAGAAGAAGGTGTCCGCAAGTGATCAAGTTAGTGATTGACGGTGAGCCAGTAGCCGCTAGTAGACCGAGAGTAACGCGTAAAGGCTGGGCTTACATTGCTCCAAAATACAAGGCATATAAGGATACCGCACATTTGACCGTAAGAAAGCAATACAAAGGCGAACCACTTATGGGCGCGTTGAAAGTTAAGACCACGTTTTATCGTTCGGTGCAGAAAAGTGTGTCAAAGGCTGAACGCAATAGAAGGCTATCTAACGAGCATAGACCCATCTTTAAGCCTGATATAGATAACTTGTTTAAAGCAGTCACAGACGCGTGCACAGGCGTTGTATGGCACGATGATAACCAAATAGTGAGTGTTCAGATGGAAAAGATGTATGCCGAAGAGCCTAGAGTTGAAATGGAGGTTGAAGAGTTATGACGGCAGAGGAAATTGTTAGAGAAATCTACGGCAATAATTACACGATTGATGATTTAAAACACATTGAAAAAGCAGTAGTCGACGAACAGGAACATTGGCGGAAAAAGAAGTTTAAAAAGGAGATTGAAAAAGATGTACGTGATTAAGAATACAGCAACTAATAACTACTATCGCAGGCTAGGAAATCAAGTCCACCAATATGTGGGTATTGAAGATGCCACGGTATTTAGAAAATGGAAGCAAGCAAAACAGAAAGCGGACATCTTACACGCTGCGATTAGTCCGATCGGTGAGCAGGTTAACTTCGAAGTTGAACAGCATAAGTTCTACATATTGAAGAATAAGAACGACAAGGGATACATGAATCAAATCTCATGGACAGCACCGAAAGAAGAAGCCAAGCTGTTTGCTGAAAAAGAAGCAGCGTTAAAAGAAGCTGAAGGGATTGCGATTGGCATGGCAAAGGTAGGCATCGACATTGAATTTGAACCGGAGGAAATCTAATTATGTTCATGTTGTGGTATTTCTCATGTGTATTTTGGCTGTTGCCAGCAGTGTTAATCGGGCATGCGGTCCATAGCGGACTGATTGGCGTAGCAATCTTTATAGCAGCGATTATTTTACAAACGTGGATTAGCGGGATTGCTTATTTGATTAGGGGGAAGAAAATTGATTATCAAAATTAACGAAGATTACCAGATTAAAATCGAGAGCCACAACAATCACACCTTGTTGAAGTTCGTCAGAGATGATTCTGGAGCGATTAAGTTAGACAAGGACAATTTACCTGTCATGAAGCAACTTGGTTTCTATCCGAGTGTCAGGCACGCTCTTAACGCCGCCATTCATTTAATGATCCGTGACAACAATGATGTGATGGAATTATCGCAGTATTTAGATGAGTTGGACCGATTGGAAGAGCAATTTAAGCCGGTATTAGAAAGATTCAAGGAGGGTGATTAATAATGCAGGTTAAAGAATTAAAGTTAAAACTTGTAAAGTGGCACAATCATATTTCTGCAAAAAAAGGTTTGGATTGGGAAGATACAGAAGAATTTCGAAGATTGATTAATAGCATAGATGAATTGGACAGAGTTAAGCCGGAAAAAGTAGTTATTCCGAAGTTCGTGGCTGATTGGCTTGGAAAATCAGCACGCGAATGCGATTACGAACCAATCCGCATGGCGGAATGGATAGCTGATAACATCGACGAAGGTACCGATTATCATTTTGATTGGTTAGAAAATCCAGACAACCAACGCTTATTATTGACAGCTTTAATTAATAATTACGAGATTGAGAAAGAATCTAAGTATCGAATTAAGTTGCCGGGATTAGCAGGAAGTAATGGGCAACAATATATCAGTAAATCAGCAGACGGTACATTATTTGCTTGCGCACAACGTAACTATTTGCAACAAGAATTTACCGGAGATGAATTAAAACAACTTCCAGATTGGGTACGACGGCTTGAACTTGAGGAGGTAGAAGATGAGTAGATTGAAAAAGGTGGTAAAAGCTGGTTGGCATTACAGGTGGGAAATGCTTTTCGCCTTATTCGTAATTTTTAATATTGCGGATACCGTACAATGTTTGATTGATAAAGAATATGAATTAGCCTTTGCACAGGGTATGTTTACGTTTGCCTTTATTGTTGTAATTGTTCAGTCTAAAGCGATTGAGAAGCTGGAAGGATTAATTAAAACTAAAGATGAAATAATCAAGCTTCAAGATGGACTGATTGCCAGACAGTCTAAGTGGATTGAGAAGGTTCAAAAAATAATAAAAGAAAACCAGTAGAAAAGGAAGCCGTAATACCAACATTTATAAGACTTTTTAAAGTAAACCCAGCAGAAAAATGGAGGAATAGTAAATGACTGAAATAAATCCGATCCAAAAATTAAATGAATTTTCAAAATATGAAATCCCCAAAAGCCGTATGACTGTGGGGTTACAAAACAAATATAGATTTCCTAACGATTATGGTGCCAGCCTGATATACGCTCCGGGTAGCTATGGCTTGGAATTAGCTGTGTTAGATTTTAGTGTTAACCCAGAGGGCGATCTAGAATACGGTACACCAATTACTAACGATGTACTTGGCCATTTGACCTGGGAAAAAGCTGTGGAAGCCCTAATTAAAATTAAAAGTCTACCAAGTAATAAAACGGAGGATTAACAATGAGATACGGTGATTTTGAAGATCTAAAAAAGCAATTAATTAGTCATAGAGTGGTTAAATGGACACCCGATAAGCTGGTACTTGAGAATGGAACGGTTTTGACCATTGAGGAAAGTGAATCAGATTGTTGCGCGTGGGCTGGCGGTGAATTTAAAGATGTAAAACTAGACGCGGCTATTACCAATGTTGAAGTTTCTGAAGTAGTTGAAGATAGCTTTGACGAATATGATGATGAGGTTTGCAATTCGGTAAAAGTCACTTTATTCCATAATCTTAATCCAGTAGCAGTTGCTAATTGTAGTGCCGATAATGGTAATGGTGGGTATTATTACAGTGTTTGTTCATTGGTTATTAAGGGGATTCATTACCCAGTAGTGGAGGCTTAGGTATGTTAAAAGAATATAGAAAAACAGCTACTATTAAGGCTGAGCAGTTCGACGGTAGCCCAGAAATGGTGTTTAAATATGATATTTTTCCAGATTATTCTGGTAATAATGTTCGATACTTTATCGAAACCAAAGAAGGTCAACTAGAAATCAAAGAAGGTGATTGGGTTGCTACGGGTGTTGAAGGTGAGCATTGGGCAATTGCAGATGAAATCTTTAAGAAGACCTATGAAGAGGTGGAATAAATTAGTGTTAAAAGAGGTAATTAAGATATTTGTCTTAGTTGATTTAGCAGTAATCAATTTTGGAATAGCACCGGTAGCAGTTGATACGTATTGTGGAGAGCCTTGGTTTTCATTGTTTATGGCGCTGTGGTGGTTCCCTACCGTAATAATAGTGGCTAAATTAATTGCGGAACAATGGTAAGGGAAAGTAAGTGAGAAATCAAAATGGAAAATGCATATTGAAGAACATATATTAGACAAATAGTAATAAAAAAAGAGCACCTCGCAGACGTGCCCTCGATCTAATAATCTCAACAACATTATTATAACAGGAGTGACGGGGCATGACATTATTACCAGAATTAGATAAAGAACAGACCAAGTATAACGCAAGAAAAATATTGTCTAAATACCGTAAGTACAAAGCTTACATCAATGCTCCGGTTAACCCGAAAGTTACCGCCAGCTTTGGTGATGGGGCACCAAGTGCAACGGCACCCGCTCCAGAATATGTTGAACAAAGAATGATTAATGCCGAAAAAGGTAAAGTGTTCTGTAAATGGGTAGATTGGGCAATCAACAGTTGTAGAAAGTACCATTATCGTGAACTCCTAAAGATTGTCTATTGTGAAGGATACGAGGAAGACCACGGCTACTACATGGACGTATTAATGCAACGATTGCCCGACAGGTATTACAATATGTCATCGACTACTTATTTCAACTGGCATGAAGCGGCACTATTAGATGTAGCTGAAAGGCTGGAGTGCCAAGCTTTTGTAAAATAAAAAAGTGGAGTAAATCTGGAGTAAATTTGGAGTAAAACTTGAGTACTTTTGGAGTTATCATCCGTTATATTGGTAGTATCGAAAGATGTAGGGCAGATGGTTCGACAGACTTCCGTTTCAACAAATTCAATCAGGGAAGGCATGTTACGTTTGTTGCAGGGTTCGATTCCTTGCTGTCTTGTTGTTATAACACTAAGGTCACATAACTTAATTGTTGTGTGGCTTTTTATTTTGGAGTGGTTATTGAATATGGGTAACTTGAAAGGATAGATATGAAAGTTCTTATCGTAGGTTATACAAAAAATGACGCTTATAACGAATTGAAACTGTATGGTAATAGACAGCAATTAATTACGGAATCTAACGTAACAATAGATTGGGTATCTTTGAAGCAACATAGCAAAGACGGACTTCAGTATGATAAAGTGCACGTTTCTTCGCTAGCATTAAAACATATGAAGCCGTCTGATTTAGAGTGGATTCAATCGTCAACGATAATGGGAGGCGATTAAATAATGGGCGTTAAAATGCACCATTGTTACAAAACAGGTTGTCATGAGTTATTACCGTTTGAGGTCAAGTATTGCAGGAAACATACGATTAACAAGATAAGAACACCAGAAGATAGCAAGCGAGATAAGTTTTACAACCAGTATAAACGAGATAAGAAAGCTAACGATTTCTATCATTCTAAGCGATGGACGGATGTACGGAATTATGTGGTTGCTAGAGATATGTACGTTTCGGGAGTTAGTGAAGCAATACTAAACGATAAGGATATTATCGTAGATCACATCATCCCTTTAAGGTTACTAAGTGGTGACGATAGATATGAGATGAGTAATCTATGGCTGCTATCTCGTAAGGAACATAACATCAAGACGAAGTTAGAGCAGAGCATGAATCCTAATCAATTAAGACATGTGAGCAAGGATTGGTGGATTAAAGTAATCAAGGAGAAGTTGCGATGAAATCAGAAGAAGCGTTAGCAATAGCAAGAGATAAGTCAAGCAAGAATGCAGAGCAATTTGTTGAGATTATTAAACAAGATATCGAAGAGGCTTCTAATGCAGGAGTAACCAGGATTAGAGAACATGAGATTCAAGGTTCGATGCTAATTGGATTGTTAGACTATCTTATTAGTAATGGCTTTTTCGTTGACTATGAAGAAGACGGAGACATGAACACAGGAACGGTTAGTTATCCAACTTATGCGTTAACGATTGACTGGTCGGGAAGAGTAGAAGAGGTGGAGATTTAAGATGAATAAGAATATTGAAGACGGCTTTGTGAAGATGATGGGAAAAATGTATGACAAAGCTTTAAAGGAAGCTCAAAAGCGTGATGATTGTCGATATTGCCACGAACCATTTCTATCTTTAGGATTAGCGAAGGATATTGATAGCGAAGCAATAGTTTATCTTAATGTTTTGAGAGAGAATAACGTTATTAAGTTTTGCCCAGTTTGTGGCAGAGATTTAAGCGTTGATTCTTATGTCGACAAAATGTATGAAGCACGAAAAGAATCGGGCGAAGCAATGAAAAAAGGTTGACGGATTGTTGAAAGCAAAAAAATAAATTCGAAAGAATTTTTCTGATGATGAAAATTAGAAAAAAATTAATCGAAAGTCCAACAAACCCCGCCCCTAAGGCATTCGTGGAAAGAGCGAAACGCCATAATGATTTCACGCTACAAGCCGTTTTTTAATGGTTTAGGGTACGGGGGGTTCTTTTAATTGTAGAGGGGGGTGCTTACAATGGCACAGAAGCCATTTAAAGACCGAAATAACGGCCATCTATCCATTACCCCACCAAAGTATCTAGGGACTGAAGCCAAGGCCGTATGGCGTAAAATTGTGCCTTTTTTAGAAGATGAGGGAAAGGTTAAGCGGATAGATGCAAATTTAGTTGAGATTTATTGTACACAGTATGAATTATATCGTGATTCATATGAACACATTCAAAAACATGGTGAAGCAACGGCCATTTATAAGTCTTTACAAAATTCAAGCGGTGAGATTATCGGTAAGGACTTCGTAGGTTGGAAAAAGAATCCGATGGTGCAGATAAACGATTCGGCAGCCAAATCCTTGATTAAGGTTGGCGCGGAGTTAGGCCTATCACCAAAAAGTCGTTCAGACTTGATGCAATTAATACAACCGAAAAAGAAAGATAAGAAATCACTTGCTGAAAAGCTCAAAGAGGGAGCTGGTGACTTCTAATGATTGATAAGGTAGATTTGACCAAAGAGGGAGCTAGCGTCTCCGAGGCAGTTAAAAAGATAGATTTTACAGCTATATTAAAGAAGTACCGTGACCCGGCCACTGTTTATGCTTGGCTGGTCGTTAATGACAAAATTGTTTCGGGTGAGATGATGAAGCTAGCTTGCTTTAGACATTTACAGGACTTAAGGCGTTCGGAAGACCCGGACGAGAACTTCCCTTATCGTTACGACTTAGAGCGATGCCGTAGCATTCTAGGGTTTGCTTCCATCTTTCCTGAACCAGCACATGGCAAGCCTATGCCACTAATGCTATGGCAGAAGGCTATTTTATGCATGAGTAAAGCGTGGGTGTACAAGGATAACGACAATTTCCGTTATAGTCGTGTAATCGTATCGGTTGCGCGTGCTAACGGTAAGTCTTATATTGCTAGCATTATGTTGTGGTATACCTATCTAATCGAATGTGCTGGGTTATCTAACCAAGATATCGGTTATACAATGCCTACTGGTGCACAGATGAAAAAGCCGTGGGCTTATGTGCTAACGTCCGGAAGAATTCTAAGAGATACTGAAGAAGATATTCAAGAGATTTTAAACGATACCGACACCTATATCGGAGAGCAAGGTATTAAGTCAAACATCGGTAATAAAGTCGTTCAGTTGTCTAATGAATCTGGCCAATTTGATAGTTACCATTTCCGCTTGGCAGTTGTTGATGAAGCAGGAGATGGAGGCTACGCTCACAAGCCTAATATCGGTAAAATTACTCAAGGACAGTCTCACTTGCCTAACGCCCAGCTATTAATGATATCCACGTCTTATGAGAATACAGAAACGTTGTTCTATAAAGATCAAATACGTTTAAAGGACGTTATGAAGAAAGACTATTCCCGTGACGAAGACAATTACCTATGTTTGGTATGGCAACAGGATAACCTAGATGAAATTAATCATCCCGAGCTTTGGATTAAAAGCAACCCACTGTTAGAACTGGATACCGACGGAGCAATTTTGAAGCGGATGATTGCAGACAAGGATTCTCACGTTGCCTCTGGGATTGCTAACGAGTTCCAGAACCGTAACTTAAACAATTGGCTACAGGTTAAGGTCAATTCTTACGTTAGCCTTGAAGATTTAAATAAGGCAATTATTCCTAGCTTCGATATTGACAACCGGCAAGTTTATATTGGCTACGATAAAGGACAATTCAGTGATGATAACGCCATCGCTTTTGTTTATCCCTATGAGGATAACGGTATAAACAAATTCCATGTCGAGCAATTCTCGTTTATTCCACTTAGGAATTCTAACAACGATATTAATATCAAAGAACATCAAGACGGGATTAATTATCGTGCAGAAGTTGCGAAAGGCTTTGGCAAGATTACCGAAAACCAATATGGGATCGTTGAAGATGATGAGGTATGTAACTGGTTACTGAACTACGTAGATGAACACCATTTACAAGTTAAAGCTTTCTTATATGACTTCTACCACGAAACGTCAATGACCAAGAGACTTATGGAAAATACGGAATGGGTTTGCGTACCTGTTCACCAAGGCGTTAGAAGCTTAAATGAGCCTACTCGGTTCTTCCGTGATGAATTACATCAAGAACGTATCACAATGCTTGACGATGGGATTTTACAGTACTCATTAAAGAACGCTTTACTGTTTGAAGAAAACAACGGTATCAAGATTAATAAAGATAAACGCACAAGTAAAATTGATGCTGTGGATGCTTTAATCGATGCTTTTTATGAGGCAATGTATTACTTCGACGGATTAAGCAACGTTAAAACTAAGTCAATTTGGGACAATAAAACAACAGAAGAAATTAACGATTACTTTATGAACGATTTTAGTTTCTAGGAGGTGGACAATTGAAAAAAATTAGATGGTTCGGGCAATTTGTACTAGCAAACATCAGTTTAATATTAATGATTATGGCTCTGACTACGTTTACTGTAGCAGGGTTTTTATTTTGCAAATACGTTGGATTGATAGTCCTAGGGTTGTCTCTAATCTACCTTAGCTGGATTACAGCAAACGGGAAAGGAGGTGAATAGCAATGGCAATTAATCCATTTCCTCGGTTAAACATCCGCTCACAGAGCTTACCGAGCGGTTATACGCCGTTTACGGTTGAAGGCAATACAATTATACCTGAACCAGTTGTGAACGCTGAAACAGCGATTAAGAACTCCGACATCTTTTCAGTTATCAGTTTAATTAGTTCTCAACTAGCAAGCATTAATTACGTGATGGATGAACCATTTAAAGGTGTTTTCGACCATCCGAACGATAAAATCAACGCTTATGGGTTTTGGACGTCGGTTATTAATCAAATGCTGCTAACTGGTAATGCCTATGTAGCAATTCGCAGGAAAAAAGGGATACCAGTAGAACTTGAAGAAATTCCTTATGGAAACGTGCAAGTCATTCTCGGTGACAACAACGGCGATTTAACTTATCAAGTATCTTACAACGATGAACGTAGCAGTGAAGTTATTCAATCCGAGGATATGCTACATTTTCGTATTTTTGTGACTGGTAATCCGCTTTACCAATACGTCGGAACGTCGCCGTTACAGGCGTTGGTTAACGAACTATCTTTCCAGTCACTATCTAGTAAGTTGTCACTTAACACGCTCAAAAACTTTATTGCACCTAGTCTAGCTATTTCAGTACCGGAAGCTCAATTGAGCAAAAAAGCTAAAGAAATTATCAGAGATAGCTTTCAAGAACAGTATTCTGGAGCAAATCAAGGCAAGCCGGTCGTGCTAGACCAGTCGGCTACAGTTGAAGCTATGCCAACAATTGACGCTAAAACAGCCGAATATCTTAATAATGTAGACTGGACTAGGACACAAGTTAGTAAAGTATTTGGGATTCCTGAAAATTATTTAAATGGCCAAGGTGACCAGCAAAGTTCATTAGATCAGTCGGCAAGCATGTTTATCAGTAGTTTTAACCGTTACATTAAGCCGTTTGTAAGCGAGCTAGAACAAAAGTTTGGAGTTCCCGTAAAAACAGACTTAGACCCTATCGTCGATCCTACAGGAACTAAATATGCTGACATGATAGCTAAGTTTGCGAGTGGGAAAGCTCCTGTTTTGAGTGGCGAGCAAGTTATCGCCCTACTCCAACGAAAGGGGGTGATAGATGATGACTTCGAAGAATGATGTTCGGAGTGTTTTAAATAAAGATTGGCATTTGCGAGATTTAAGCAATGATGATAGCACGCCTGCTATTGGACAGGTTACTGGTTACGCTTGTGTATTTAACCAACCAAGCGAAGACATGGGATTTATTGAGTATTGTGATCCCAACATGTTTGATGGCGTTGATATGAGTAACGTGCTAGCTTTATACAGCCACGATTTATCCAATGTTTTGGGTAGAGTATCGGCTGGCACTTTAGTTTTGAAGGTTGATGATTACGGGCTTAAATTTACACTAGACATTCCAGATACAACTCTAGGAAGAGATGTCTACACTAACATCAAGAATGGAAACTTAGAGGGTTGTTCCTTTGGTTTTACAATTGCAGATGATAACTGGAAACGTGATGAAAATGGCCAACTGATTCATACTATTTTACAGATTGGAGAGTTGAATGAAATAAGCATTACACCATTACCCGCTTACACAGAGACTAGCATTGCTGTTAGTCGTGGATTAAAGAAAGTTAATGAAGAGACACGTCGAGAAAAGGCACGCCTGATTTTAGATTTAATTGAAACGGAGGTTTATTAGTTGAAAACAAAATTGCAAGAAGAAAAACGCGATAAACTCGCACAACTTAAGGTATTAATTTCTGACACGCGGGACTTAATTAATAAAGAAGATAGTTCTACGGAAGATGTCGAAGATAAAATGAAAGAAGTACAAGAACTCAAGAAAGAAATTCAAGACATTAACACCAAGCTAGAAGCTTTAGAAAGTTTAGACGAAGGCGACAAGCCAGACGACAAGCCGGAGAAACCTGACGAAGACCCCGACAAAGTTCCCGAAGACGAAGACAAGCGGGATGATGAAGACATTGATGATAGCTCAGACGATGATTCAGACGATGACTATGTCGCCGAGGATGAACTTAATGCAAAAAAACAAAAAGAAGGAAAAGGTGATAAAACAATGGCTACAAACTTAACAGCAAAGCAACAAGAAGAAAAAGAAAAAAACCGCACACGTTCAATTGAAAACTACATTCGTTCCCACGGTACAGTTCGAGATGCTGGATTAAAGACTGGCGATATTGGGGCAATGATTCCAGAAGATATTATTTACAATCCAGAAGCAGAAGTTAACTCGGTTGTTGACTTATCATCATTGGTAACTAAGACTCCTGCAACTACAGGCTCTGGTACTTACCCAGTTTTGAAACGTGCTACCGCGGTAATGAACTCGGTAGAAGAACTAGCAGAAAATCCAGCCTTAGCTAAACCAGAATTTGAAGATGTTCCTTGGAAGGTTGCTACTTATCGTGGCGCTATTCCAATTTCAGAAGAATCTATTCAAGACACACAAGTTCCTTTGATGCCAGTTATTCAAAAGAACGCTGGTGAACAACGCGTAAACACGCTAAACAAGGCTATTAGTTCTAAGTTAGTTACATTTAACCCTAAGGCTTCGACCGTTGACACATTAGTGGATGACTTGAAGCACGTTCTTAACGTTGATTTAGACCCTGCATATGACAAGACCGTGGTTGTTTCTCAATCAGCATACCAAGTTCTGGACACATTGAAGGACAAAGAAGGGCGTTACCTATTACAAGAAAGCATTACAGCATCTTCTGGCTTAACTCTATTCGGTAAACCAGTAGTTGTCGTTAATGATGAATTACTAGGCCAAGTCGGAGAAGTTCACATTTGGGTTGGTGACTTGAAGCGTGCAATTCTTTATGTCAACCGTGCAGACACGCAAATCAGCTGGGTTAAGAATGAAATCTACGGTCAATATCTCGGACTAGCAATGCGCTTTGATGTTGAAGTTGCTGATAAGTCGGCTGGTTACTTTGTTTCAGTTCCTAGTGCTGCATCTGGTAGTGCTAGCACAGGTAAGTAAAAATAACTCGGACACGATTGGAACTATACTTCCAATTATAGCAACCGAATAAAGAAGGTGATTTCAAATGGCGGTTACAGCTTCCGAGTTGATGGATGAGCTTCACATTGATGCGGACGACATAGAAACTAAAACTGTTCAAGGTTTAATCGATTCCGCTAAGGAAATTGTTACTCACAGCGTAACGGATGATTTAACAACTGAACAACTTGAAGCAAAATATTCAACGCTGTTTGATCTAGCTACTAAAAACCTAGCCACGTCGATGTATTACGACCGTGAATTGACAAATGGGACTTCTAAAGGCTTTCAAATGGTGATTGTTCACCTATCGACCAAGATTGCCATGGACGAGAAGGAAGGTGGGAATGATGAAACTCAAACCGTCTGATTTTAACCACAGAATTACTTTTGGAAAAACAAAAGATGAATTAGACGAATCAGGTAATTTTTATGTTCCAACACTTGTGCCTGAATTAAGTCTATGGTGTGCTCCGCGGACTAGAACACTTAATCAGCAATATCAGATTATGAAGACGGAGTTGGAAGACACCATTATCGTGGTTATTCGTCACAATCCTAAAGTCAACGAAAGCTACGAGGCCGAATATCGCAATGAATTTTATGATATTGTCTCAATCAGTACAGACGATACTAACCAAACCTTTGCTTACGATTTCATCACTCTTAAGAAAGTAAAGAAGGCAGGTGCTTAACATCGATTATGTTGATTTCATGGAACAGTGGCTCAAACAGGTTAAAAAGGTATCGACAAATATGTCTGTTAATGACAAAGCGAGGATAACTAAAGCTGGTGCTAGAGTTTTTAAGAAAGAACTAGAACGTGAAACACGCAAAAAGCACTATTCTGGGCATGATGATAAGGTCTTCGGACACATGGCGGATTCAGTTGTGATGAAAGGAACCAATATTGACAATATCAAAGATGGGACTAGCGTTGTTGGGTTCGATCATTACCACGCTAACAACGCCAGACGGTTGAATGACGGTACTAAATATTACGTTGGCGACCATTTCGTCACGAACCTTAGGGAACGAGTAATGCCAAAGGTGTTAGCGGCCGAAAAGGAAGAGTACCAGAAGATTATTAACAAGCATAAGGAGGTTTGATGATGGATAATCCCGTACTAGAGGTTAAAAACATCTTAGACCAAGCCAATTACGATTGGCTCGATGAATGTTACGTTAATTATTTACCAAAAAGTGCTCAAGATGATACCAGCAGAACTATTGCGTTAGTTACTTCAATTAGGGAAATGCCAACGCAATATGGTAATGACGTTTTTAACGGAATTGAAAACGCCGTTCAATTGCAAATATTTTTCAAGTATCAATTTAAAGGTTCAATCCAAAAGGATGATATTAAAATTATGCAACTCTTTTTGCAAAAGGGTTGGAAGATAGACGATTCAAAACCAATATACGCAGACCCAGATAATAAACAACTAATTAAGGTCTTTTATTTTACTAAAAAAAATTTTATAGGAGGTAGTTATTAATGGCTACAGTAGGTTTAAAGCTAGTAACACTAGCGCTCAAAGACGAAAATGGAAAAATTATTACAGGCGCAGACAAAGGTTTATCAGAAAATGGATTGCTACCAGTTACCACCCAAATGTGGGGGACTAAAACAGCTAATATTACGAATATTCAAGCAGCCGGAACCATCCAATATGGTAATAATGTTGGTGTATTCGTTTCAACACCTAAGGGAGCGCCGCAAGTAGCACTAGACTTCAACAATTTACCATTTGAAGTTACGCAAAAACTTGTTGGACGTGTGAAAGATCCAACTACAGGAGCTTGGATTGAAAGTGGTAAGCATCCTTCAGTGGCTTTGCTTATCGAAAGCCAATCAATCGACCGCTTGCATCGTGTGTTCTATGGTTTCGGTAACGGAACATTAACGCAAGCTTCTGCTAACAACGGAACTGACACCAATGCCGAAACAATGGCAACCGACGCTTTGACTTATCAAGCATTGTCTACGCCAGAATTTAACGGTGAACCGCTTGCTATGTATTCCGACGTTTCAGAAGGCTTTGACGAAGGTAAGATGATGGAACAAGTATTCGCAGGCTATAAAGCTACAACACAAGTAACTCCACAACAACCATCACAAGATGCTTCACATCAATAAAAACTGATAATAACTATAATTTAACTCGCCTAAGAAAGTAAACAATACCGTAAGGGGCGGGTTTTTAATTTACGGAGGGAAATAAACACATGAAAATTGTAAATATCAAAATCAAAGAACTAGGCATGAAAAAACCTGTTAAAGTTGCTCAAAGTGTAGCAAACACAAAACTAATCAACTCAATCCAATTGACCTTACTTAAATTGCAAGATGACCATTCAGATGATATGACTGAAATTGAACAACTTGAACATGAGGCACAATTATTGAGTGAAATTGAACACTTCTTTAAAAACTTCTTAAAGCTAAGTGATAAGCAGATTGAAAAGGCAGAAGAAGAACTAGACCCACAAGAGTTATCATTTGCGATTGGTGAAGCTACCGCACGTTTCCAAGGTGCTACTGATAAAGATATTCAGAAACTCCGTGAAAGTGTAAAGGAAGAACAAGAAGAATTGGAAGACCCTTTAGCAGAAAAGAACGCCTCCGAAAAATCCGAATAGAGATTTTCAAAAAAGAGCGTTCCATTGAGGACATGAATTACTTTTATAAACAAATGCTAACGGAATATCACTTATTACCGAAAGATATAGACGGGCAAGATTATTTTGAGTTTCTAGAAGTAATAAATGCTAAAGCACCAGAGGATCAAATGGTGGATTCAATGGAAATCTATAAACAAAATTCTTAAAGAAAGGAGGATAAAAATATATGGCAAGCAAAGTTGATTCAGTTATGAGTACTTCTATTGCCTTAGAAACCCTTAAGGCTTCAAACAGTATTAACTCCTTAACTAAAGCCGTGAGAAGCTCAACATCGGCTTGGAAGGCTCAAGAAGCACAACTAAAATCTAATGGCGATTATCTGAAAGCTAGTGAAGCCAAGTACGAAGGCCTTGGGAAATCTATCGAAGCTGAACGAAAGCGTATAGAAGTTCTCCAAGATAAGATGAAAGACTTAGACCAGACCACTCAAGACGGCGCTAAGCAGGCTGTAAGATACGGTAACGACTTGAACAAAGCTACCACCGCTTTGAAGTCTATGGAAGCACAACAGCAACGTGCCTACGAAGCTTTAAAACGCGAGAAGAGTGGTATTAACGGTCTCAATTCGTCCATGCGCCAACGCAATTCACTATCTAAGGCTATAATAGACCGACTAGAAGCCGAGGGGAAGCACGAAGAAGCTCTCAAAGAGAAACGAGACAATGCTCGTAAGTCTATCGATGATATTAGCAAAGCTCTAAAAAAAGAAGAATACTTGCTTAAAGACTTAGAAAAGAACGATGGTAGTGCAAGTGCTATTAACAAGCAAAGAATCGCCGTAGAAAAGCTCAAAACTTCTATGGCAGAATCGAAGTCTTCTGTTTCTAAGTTTGATAAAGAACTTAAAGAGCTAAACCCTTCTCCTATCCAGCGTTTAAGAAAATCATTTGGTGGATTAAAAAAAGAAGGTAAAGAAACCCACTCGGTTTTTAAGCAAGTTTTTTCCGGTACCTTTTGGGGAGAAGTGGCTCACGGAGCAGCCAGTCAGGCTTTTACTGCTATAAAAATGGGCTTTGGCGGGATAATTAAAGCTGGTAACGAATTTAATAAAGAACAGCAAGTTATGAACGCCACTTGGACAACTTTAACGGGAAACGCTTCAAAAGGCGAAGAATTTGTTAAGTCAATTAACAAGATGTCCACAGCTTTTGGTCAATCTACTGACTTAGTCAACGAATTAGATCAACAATTCTATCATGTTCTAGATAAAAAAGGCCCTACAGAAGAGTTAACCAAGTCAGTCCTAACCATGGCTGACACACTAGGGATGAGTGCAGACGATGTCAAACGCTTAGGTCTTAATTTCACCCACATGATGAGTTCTTCAAAGATGCAACTGGGGGACTTCAACATGATTTCTGACCAGTTACCAATGTTCGGGGAACGATTGTTAGACTACGAACGCAAGATGCAACATAATAATGCGCTAAATATGTCTGATTTACGTAAACAGATGTCGGCTGGTAAAATCAGTGCTAAAGATGCCGAAGCTGTGATGAACGGACTTGGTCAAAAGTACAAGGCGGCCAGTGAAAACATGATGAAAACCGCTGCTGGTGCTGAACGTTCAATTAAAGCAAGATTTAGCGCATTATCTGGTGACTTAGCCAAGCCGTTTACAACAATGCAAAGTCCAATTTTTGAAGCAGTTTCTAAATGGGTTTCTGACCCTAAAACCGAAAAGAAATTTACTGAAGTTGGTAAAGCTGCTTCAAAAGGATTCCAAACCATTACTACAGCTTTAACTAAAGCTCTTGATATTAAAAATGGTCCGAAAGCTATGAACAATTTCATGGATGGATTAGCAAAAAGCATTAAAAATATTTCTAATGTGATTGCTCAGCATTCTAAACAAATTGTTGGTTTCTTTAAAGGCTTATGGAGTTCAATTAAGATTATCGGAAGTATTGGTGTTGGATTCTTTAAGGGATTAATTAGTGGATTAGGGGCGATAGTCAAACCCTTAGCAAAGATGACAGGACACGGCAAGGCGGTTAAAGGCTTATCTGGAGCATTAGGTGAACTATCTAAACATAAATCAGGATTACAAACACTCGGCAAAGTTTTGGCGGGTGTTTTTATTACCTCAAAAGCTTTAGGGTTCGCGTCGGCCATAACTAAAGTCGGTGAAGCCATGGGATTGCTGAAGAAATCCTATACTCCATTACAACTTTTTGGAAAAGGATTAAATCTAGTGAAAGATGGGTTCGTTAAATTAACTACCGTCATGATGGCCAATCCCTTTATTGCGATTGCAGCGGCAATTGCTGCTGTTGGTGTTGGACTATTTGAACTATACAAGCACAATAAAAAATTCCGCGACATGGTTAATGGCTGGGGTAAGGCGATTAGCAAATTTACCTCGGGCGCTCTTAAAGGCATAGGGAAATTCTTTAGTGATTTCGGCAAATCTTGGAACAATTTTTGGGGTGGCATTGGGTCAGGTATCGGTAAAGCTTGGAAAGGAGCAAGCAAGAAAGTATCTAGCGGTGCTTCTTCAATTAGAAAGGCCTTTAGTAAAAAAATAGGAGATATTTCGGACTGGTTCGGTGATGTCGGCAAAGGTATTAACAAATGGTGGAACAGTTTTTCGAAAGCATTTAAGAAAGGCTTTGATAGTTTTGTAAAGAAAGCTAAAGGCTTCTTCAAGGGACTGGGCAAAGCCCTAATTTATGCAATTGCATTTCCAGCAGGGTTAGCCATGATTATTTTTGGCCCAATTGTTAAAGCAATGAATAAAGGGATCGGGATAATCGCTAAACCTATTAAAAAAATGGGTAAAGCAGTCTCAAAAGCCTTTATAGCAATTTGGAAACCACTTTCGCGGTACGTCAAATATGAACTTAAGCTAATCGGTAAAATAATTCATCAAGTTATTAGCGGCTGGGTTAAAATCATTAAAACAGTCGGCAAGGCTTTACTCAAAGCTTGGCAAGCGGTTTGGAAGCCACTATCTAAATTTCTTTCCAAAACTCTAAACCTCATGAGTAAGGCGTGGAAGAGATTTACTACCGGACTTTCCAAGGCTTGGGACTCATTTAGTAAAGGCTTCAAAAAAGCTTGGAGCAAAGTTTGGAATGCCATCAGCAAGTTCTTCTCTAACATTTTTAACGGAATTCACAAAAAGTTCAAAGACTGGACTAGTGCAATCTCGAAGACATGGAATGGTTTCAAGAACTGGTTCGGTAAAAAGTGGAGCAATATGTGGAACGGCGTTCACGATTTCTTCCACGGAATAACTAAGAAATTAAGTAAGACTTTCAGTAACTGGACTTCCGGAGCTATGAATATTCTAGGAAGTTTCGGTAACAAGTTCAAATCCGGCTGGAACGGACTTGTTAAGGGTGTTAAGAGTATCTTCAGTGGTCTATGGGATTCAATGAAAGAAATGGCTGCTGATGGTCTTAACGCTGTTATCGGAGTTATCAATAAAGGTGTAGGCGGCATTAATTCAGTCATCCATACCTTTGGTGGTTCAAAACAAACTATTAAGCCAATTGGCAAGGTTAAATTTGCAACTGGTACTGGTTCTTTAGGTTCTACAAGCTTTAGACGTGCGATCACGCAGATTACACCGGCTATCGTTAACGATGAACCGGGCGCTAAGAATCCAGAGCTGATTTTCCGTAAAGCTACCGGCAACGTCGAATATCTTAAAGAGAAAAATGCTCAGACAGTGTTATTTCCTGGAGACGAAGTGGCAAATGCTACTGATTCGGCCACACTTGCTCCAATGTTGGGAATAACAAAGTTTGCTAAAGGCGGCATTGGTGAATTCTTTGGTGGCCTTTGGAATGGTGTTACTGGCTTTGTTTCTAATGTTGGCAAGAAGCTCAAAGATTTGTGGACCGCTGGTACAAAGATTATTGCTCACCCAATTAAAGCGTTAGAAGGTCTAATGCCGTTCTCTAGCAAAGGTATTAAGGGATTCTTCCCGACAATTGCTAAAGGCGGATTCAATTTCGTTAAGAAACAAGCTAAAAAATGGTGGTCCACATTATGGAGTATGGTTGACTTAAACGGAGACAGCGGTTCATATGGTGGCGGTTGGCAATCACCAGGTAGCGGTTGGACGCATACCGACGGATTCGGTTCACCTCGTGGCGGTGGCCATGTTCACGATGGTAATGACTTCTCTGCAAGTGTAGGGACGCCGTTCCATGCTATGCACGGTGGCACGGTTATCCGTGTTGGTAATCCTCCATCTGGATGGGGAGACGTTGGTTATAACATTGTTACAAGAGATTCAACTGGTAAAGAAATTATTTATCAAGAATTTGGACATGCCAAAGACGTTAGAGTTCATAAAGGACAACACGTCAAGACTGGCGATGTTCTAGGTGTTCTAGGACGTTCTGGATTAGGAACTGGTCCGCACTTACACGTTGGTTTAACCAACGGTGGTTCAGTTTGGAGTAGAGGCGGATATAGCACCCGAGGCTGGTTAGATATTACTAAACAGCATGGTAAAGATAAAGGATCAGACGCTGAAAGCTCAAGTGGTGACAGCAGACTTCAACAGATGATTAAGAAACAAGTTGGCAGTGGATTCTGGAACACTATCAAGAAGATTGCCAGCTTGTTTGGCGACGATGGTGGAAGTGGTACTGGTGACCCAGGCGGAGCTGGTGTTCAACGTTGGAAATATGACGTTAAAAGAGCCTTGAGCAAGCTTGGACTTTCAACCAGTGCAAGCATGGTTAACCGAGTATTGCGCCAAATTAACACTGAATCCGGTGGTAACCCGAGAGCAATGGGTGGCACTGACGGTTTAGCAGACGGTCATGCTATGGGATTAATGCAAGTTAAACCAGGAACGTTTAGGGCGTATCATTTGCCTGGCCATAACGATATTTGGAACGGCTTTGACAATCTGCTAGCTGGTTTAAATTACGCAAAGCATCGTTATGGTAGCGGATTGAGCTTCCTTGGTAACGGACACGGATACGCTAACGGTGGGATTGCAACAACTCCATCTATCTTTGGCGAAGCAGGTCCGGAGATGGCGATTCCACTTTCTATGACGCGCTCTGATAGAGCTAACCAACTATTGGGTGAAACTATCGTTCACATGGCTAAAAACAACCCGGATAGAATCACCGACCATGACACGGCTCATGGCAGTAACGAATTGATTACTAAGTTAGACAAGCTAACTAATTTAGCCGCAAATATGGTTGCTCTTTTGCAAGAACAGATATTGGCAACTAGAGATGGTGCGTTCAACAAAGATGCGTTATATAGAACTCAAGCATTGGATCAGAATATCGCTGATTTTCAATCATTTTAAAAGGAGGTGGATAAATTGATACCTAAATTGTTTTTAAAGCCAAAAAATGGTGATGAAGTGGACGTATCGAAAGCTATTAAAGGGCTGACATATTTAGGCGATGATGAGGCACCAAGTATTGTTTCTGCTTTTCAGCAAAACGCGGGGAGAGATGGACAAATACTACAGTCGATTAATTATGATAAAAACGTAATTAACGCTAAATTTGGACTTAATTTTGGAGATTGGTACGACTACAAGATGATTAAGCATAATATCTACAAATTATTTAGTCAACGTCAATCAATGAGAATTAGGACGGATGCAGAGCCGGCTATTGTAAAGTATGTTATTCCTGCTACATTTGATATTGCCCCTTCGTCTGAAGGGTCTCATGACGCAGTATTTACAATTCCATTTGAAAATCCTAGTGGCTATAAGTACTCATTATTGCGCTCGGATAGCTTATATACGTTTAACGAGAACGGTTGGCAATTAGGTATGAACCTTCCTAGTGAAGATTTAACTTATACACATTCTGAACCCAATTTTAAAATTTTTAATGCTTCGGACATTATGATTGACCCATATTATCAAAACCATGATTTGATGTTAAAAATCAACTTTGAGGGTAATAGTTTGACGGTTACTAACAAAACTACGAATACCTCATGGTCTTATAAAAAAACAGCTAAGAAAACAGACAACATCGTTTTAAATGGGATCATCACAACTTTAAACGGAGAACCAGCAAGCGTTAATACCGACTACGGTAACCTGACGCTTGCCACGGGCTGGAATGACATATCAGTTACTGGTGCAACTGATTTCACTGTTACGTTCAGCTTCCCTTTTATCTACATTGCTTAACAATCCGAATGTGATTTTGGTTAAAGGACTGCATAGCACCAGTGTAGAGCCTTTGACCGCTTTTGTACCAAGTTCGGTACAAATCACGTGGGAGAAAAACAACACTTATCAATTAACGTTCACGGCATTTTCAAACCCTAAAAACTTAGTCGCTTTTGAAATGTTAGACGTTGAAAGTAGTGTCTTTTTTGATGGTGAGGAATACATTGTTAAACAATCATCGGTGGATGCACAAGGCGGTTTTACCACTAAACAGATTACAGCTACTCATGTTTACAACGAAGTGGTTCGAATCCGGCAACGTAATGTAAACACAGGTACTAAAACGTACAGTGTTGATGATGTGCTAAGTTACTATTTGAAAGGCAATCAGTTAGGCTTTACGTGGGAAGTTCACGGTAATTTCGATAAGCAACAGATTACTGATTTGGGTGGTGATAGTGCAAAAGATGGATTGAGTAAGATTATTGATACATGGCCGAATGCGGTAATTTATCCAGCTAGAAAAGTAATCCGTGTTTATGAAATTGAAAGCTTCCGTAAGTATTTAGGCGGTCGGATTGACTATTTACACGACACTAGCGATGTGCAACTAGAGAGTGACTCAACTGAAATTGTTAATCAGGTAATGGCAATCGGGAAAGAGAAGGACGGAGGAGATTCAGACAAACCAGCGTACTACTTTGATCCATTTTTAGTTACCAACCAAGATTCAGTTAATAAGTGGGGATTACATCAAGGTGAAGACATTTCAGATGATCGGTTTACTGATAAAGCTGCAATGGAAAAATACGTGTTATCACAAATGACAGCAGAGCCTAGCTTGTCGATCACGATTACAAGTGAGGTTAATGCTAAGCCAACTGCTGGTGAGGTTATGAGGCTGGAGGTTCGACCAATGACCTTTGTAACTAACGTGGAAGTAGTTGGTTACACTTGGTATCCATTTGATAAGACGCAGCCAAACTCTATTACATTGAATAACAGCGCACGGACAATCTTGGATTATCAAAAACGGAATAATAGCAGCTTAGCGAAGGTGATTAAAAATCAAAAGAATAGTATTAAAGGCATTAACAATGCTACTAGTATGGCAAGTAAAGCTTATGGTTCCAGTGTTTATGGAGAGGTGATCGGTGAAAGTGAGTACTAAAATTGTACAGCTAGAAGCGCGTGCAGATTATCCGGATTTGAATCTGGTTAAAGGAGAACCTTATTATCCAGCCACCTCGGCAGATGCGGTAAAAGGATTGGATAAAGTTGTTGATGGTAAGGTTGCCAAATATGATCCTGCTACCGAAACTGCGGATGGGTTAATGACTGCCGCTGATAAAAAGAAACTTAATGAAATTAAAATAGAACCTTTAGAGGGACTTAAATTTAAATCACCAGATGGTTCTGTTTTTGTTTTATCAGTCGATAACGATGGTAAACCAATATTTACAAAGGGAGGCTAGAATATGAAAACGGATTTAGATGCAACTCGCCCATTGGTTGATAAGCTGGGAGTATTTGTATATCCATATACTTGGGATTATGTATATAATCATTATCAATTAATCGACATGCAGGTTCGCCTTGCTAAAGATTTGGGGTTTAAATATGCCCGCTTTCCTTTTCTATTTATGGGCGAATGGATTTCAGGAGAAAATCTCCAATGGGATTTACCAGACTACATGCTGAATCGGCTACTAAATAATGGAATCACGCCAATCTGTCCGTGGGAAATTGATGGCCCTGTCGGGACTGACTATTTAACACCAGTAATGGATCAGACCAAAAAAATCATGGAAAACGTGGTTAAGCATTATTCTGGTCGCGGTTTAATTTGGGAATCTCAAAATGAGCCGTATTATCTAATGAAAGCTTCGGGAGAACTAAATCAATATTGGGCAGATTTAGTTAAGAAATATGACCCAGATGCCGTGTATGTAACGGGTGATATTGGACCAGTTGTTAATTACAATTCGGCGGATAGAATCTGGCAAACAGCGATTGATAATGGCTTTCTGGAAAATGCTGATGCATGGTCATTACATCCGTATGTCGATCCTAACTCGCCGGAAGACTTAGCCAAACAGACTAATACCGAATTTCTGCAAGTTATGAAACAAAACAATCTGCCGTTAATTACAACCGAATTCGGTTATTCAACCGCTCCAGTCAATGGCTATGATGGTGTTTCTGAAGTGGACCAGGCAAATCTAGCAATCCGTCAATTGTTTGTTTTGGATTACTTAGGACAGCCGATTATTAGTCTTTACCAATTACACGGAACTAATTCTGGCGTTGGTGGCTATGGGATGTATACTGGTGATTTTCAGCATATTACCGAACGGCCGCTAGTTCAATATTATCGCAACATTATTAAAGAGTTAGATGGTTATCGGTTGATTAAACGGATTGATACTGGGCAGGACGACGAATGGGTGTTGCAGTATCAGAACCGAAAGAAAGTTAAGTATGTGTACTGGAATCGGTACAACACCAGCCATGTAACAGTTAATGGACAGGGTCTAACATTAACAACGCAACCGCAAATTTCCAGTGAAATTAATATCCAATCTGTTGATGCTCAATTTGCCGAACTAACAGTTGAAAATTTCGGCAATCAGTTTAACAAAAATGTTGACCAATTAAACTTAGCGGTTCAAACGCTAGTTTCAGATTGGAATACTAGACGAATTCTGAATACAAATATTAATTATTCGGTCGTAGATGGAATAATTAGTTCGGATTTGGACCGCGATTTTAGATTAGAATTAATAGCTTCATTTAAGCAAATGCAGGACTACATTAATTATGTTTTGGGTATCCTGAATCAACAGAAATTATATGTATCACACCATGGTATCCGTGGGATAACATCAGCTTAAAGGGTTGGGATGGCCTAGCTTTTGAAACTGGTATACAGTCCGCCAATGATAATTTCCAAAAAATATCAGCGGTGTTAAACAAATTAAGTGAATTATAGGGAGTGATTAAATGGCAACAATCCAACAGTTAACGGCCAAAAGTAATGGGCAAAACGAATGGGAAGTGGTTCCCGCTGAACAACAAGGGGCTTACACAGTACTGGACGTTCAGAAATCAAATGAAGTGATTCAACTTTTCCCATTTAAAGGAAGAGTTGGAAGTAAGAATGTTCCGCAGAAAGTGCGGATTATGAACGGGGCACAGCCCTTTGATTTAACCAATTGTGAAATCTCAATGTATGGAACCGATGGAGCTGGGAAAGCTAAGATTATTGATGGATTTCAGACGGATGATTTAGACGATCCATCGCAAGGATATATCACGTTAGTTTTCGTCAAGCAAATGTTTGAAGCAGCAGGATATTACACCAACATGTGGATTCAAATCAGCAATAAAGATTCGAATGAAGTAATTACCACAATCAACGTAACGTTTGAGGTGCTTGGTAATGTGTATGCAGTCGGCTATAATTCAACCGACTTTAGTTCAGCAGTGGATGCCGCTATTAAAGCATGTATTCAGGAAATGAAAGACTATCAAGCTCAGATGAATCTGGATTTAGATGCACTCAATAACCGAATTGCAAATTATGAATCGTCGGTTAAGTCGCTTAACCAAACCATTGACACATACACTGCGCTGATTAAAAGTAATTCAGTTGTTACCAGCGACGATCTAACGAATAAATTAACACCAATTAATACGTCAATTGGTAGCTTACAGAAGACGGTTACGACATTGCATGGAACAGACCAAATTGCAGTTCCATTATCGGCTAATTTAGCAGGCAAAATGTATGTTGTCCAGATGGACCGCGTCTTCTATTTTAATGGTGAACTAGTAGCTAATGCCGATATTGCAGCTAATACGGTTATGGGTACATTACCAGAAGGGTTAACATGGGTACATTGGAAATATATGTTATATACTATTAACACTGGTCAAGTTGGTACGCTTATAATTAACGACAAACAACAGATAATTACAGCAACAAAGATTGCCCAAAATGACCATATTCGATTTGGTGAAACATATTTCATCGAAGAACATCTGTAGGAGGTTAGCAAAATGAAAGTTTATTATTACTGGGATCCAGATACCAAAAAGTTTAACCGCGCAGTAATTTCTGACAAAGAAATCAGGGACGCAAATGCTACAACCGATAGTCTAGACGGCTTATACCAGCCAATCTATCGGGATACACAAAATAATAAGTGGATTGGTAGTGATAACCCGGGAATTAATGCAACCAGTTAACTAACGCCTACAGCATAGGCGTTTTTATTTTGGAAAAATTAAGGGGAAAGAAGGTGTAAGATTGCACATGCTGTTGGGGCTGTCTTGGGGGGAATGGGCATCAATCACAACTATTATTGTTTTTATGGCAGGCATGGTTAGCCTGCTTTTTAAGTATATCGTTTTTGGCCCATTTCAGGAAGACATCAAAGATTTAAACAAAAATTTTAAAACACTCAATGATAATCTAAGAGAAATAAGGATTAGTATTGCGGAGTTAGATAAGCGAGTAGACGAGCATGATCGACGGTTAGACCGCCATCACGAAAGGATTAAGGACTTACAAAACAAAGTATGGGGAGGTAATTAATAATGAAAAATGTAAAGAACATCAATTGGCATGATGGAAAGTTGTGGGCAGGATTGATTAGTTTAGGCATTGTATTAATTCAACAATTAATGGTAGCGTTTGGATTTACCTATCCAGTCGATTGGCAAAACATTATAGGGATTATTAACACTGTATTAACCATCCTAGGGATGTTAGGGGTAATTAGTGATACAACACTCGTTGATAATCCGAAGGAGGAAAAAATTGAATCAAAAAAATAAATTAAAATGGGTTGTTGCGATTGCAGCAGCCTTTTTTATTGGAGCAAGCGCCACTCCACTGGTTAGTGCCAATGCTGGGGGTGCTACGAATAATCAATACACTAACGTGCAGCACAAAGCAACGGCCAAACATGCTACTAATGCCAAAGCTAAAACTGGTAAGGAAAAAGCTAAAAAGTCGGTTACATCTGTTCGTAGTCAAGGTGTAGACTGGGCTAAGTATCAGGGCTTTAACGGTGTCCGTGGCTATAAGAATGACCAGTTTGCCATTGCTCAAATTGGTGGGTCTTATGGTGGTACATTTATCGACCAGCCAACCTACAACAGTCAAGTTGCTAGCGCTAAGTCTAAAGGCATGAGAGCTCATACTTACATCTGGTATGGTGTTGGTGGTAGCAAAGCACTCGGTAAGCAATGCTTGGACTACTACTTGCCACGAGTTAAGACGCCGAAAGGTTCAATCGTAGCACTGGACTATGAAGATGGTGCAAAAGCTTCTTACTGGAACGGAAAAGAATATGTAAGTACTCTAGCTGATATTGAAGAAAATACTGACGCTATCATCGCTGGTATGCAACAGATTAAGAATGCTGGATATACTCCAATGTACTACAGTTACAAGCCGTACACATTGGCACATGTGGACTACAAGCGGATTGTACAAAAATTTGGTACATGCCTTTGGATTGCAGCTTATCCAGATTACTTGGTCCGTAGCACACCATATTGGGGAACTTTCCCAACTATGGATGGAGTGGCTATTTGGCAGTTCACTTCTACCTATATTAATGGTGGACTGGACGGTAACATTGACCTAACAGGCATTACACACAAAGGTTATGACGGACAGGATTATAAACCAACTCCACAGCCAAGCAAGCCAACTAACAAGAAGCAAGTAGATGTAACTTACGCAATGCATCAACGTAATGGCCACTGGTTATCGCCAGTTAAGAATGCTGGTTCTGGTGCTAACGGATTTGCAGGTATGCCATACAGTGCGCACGATTTGCTTTACATTAAAGTTAACCGTGGCTCAATTAAGTACCGGGTTCACACAATCGAAGATGGCTGGCTCCCTTGGGTACACAAAGCAAACAAGAACGATACAGTTAACGGCGTTGCTGGTATTAAGGGCCACACTATTGATGGCGTGCAGATGTACTACACCACACCTAGTGGCGAGACGTACCAGCAAGCATACTACCGTTCGCAATCAACGCAACGTAGCGGATACCTCGGTACCTGTGCAGATAATGGTACAGTTTCAGGGTTTGATTCGTGGGCCGGCATGTATGGCGAACCGCTGGATCGACTCCAGATTAGCATTAACGATCATAGTAATTTTTAAGTTTAACTAAATAGGAAGTAATTATTTAGCCTCTATCTTCGGATAGGGGCTTTTTTGTGTTAAAATGGAGGCAATAAAAAAAGGAGTTGCCCCGCTTGCTGGGTCTCCTTCTTCTATGTTAAATTACTTCGTGAATAGTTGTTTAATGCAGTCCCAAATAGCACTAGCAATAACTCCTAGCACGACAGTAATCAAACTTGTAAATAAGTCCATGGGCTCTTACCCTAGTAGTCTTGCTCGGACTACGTCGGCTTTGGTGTTGTCTGTCTTCTGCGACAACACTTTTTTTGTACATAAGATTATTTGCAAGAAGTCATCAGTGGGATTAAAGAGCATTACCAATTGACATTTACTTACACTGGATTTACTGATTCAAAATAAAAAGCCGCTCGAAATTAATCGAACGGTTTTTATCTTGTCTATTTTAGATGAAGTTGCCTCTTTTTTAATTGGGGACTGTGGGGACATCTTGGGGACATACCCACGTTTTTTTATCGCTTTTTATATAGTTTTCATTTTTTAAAATGCCTATATATAGCTATATTTAAAAATAAAAAATTTTTGTATAATTTGTATACAATGATAAAATTAGTTCCATATTGTATCGGGAGAGTAGGACTGTGGAAAACATTATTGAAGTAAAGCATCTTACGTATAAATACGCTAATAATGGTGATAAAAAAGCACTGGATGATGTCTCGGTCGCTATTCAAAAGGGAACCTGGACGGCAATTGTTGGACATAACGGGAGCGGTAAAAGCACCTTAGCACGCACAATTGACGGATTGATGACGTTTCGGGAAGGCACGGTCACGGTAGCCGGAATTCCCCTTAGTGAGGATACGGTATGGGACGTCAGAAAAAAGATTGGCATGATTTTTCAGAATCCAGACAATCAGTTTGTTGGCGCCACGGTGGAAGATGACGTGGCCTTTGGACTGGAAAACTTAGGAATTCCTACTGCGGAGATGCACCAGATTGTTGAGAGGGTGCTTACTCAGGTGCGAATGAGGGACTTTAAGTCCCGGCAACCCGACCAGTTGTCTGGTGGGCAAAAACAGCGGGTGGCGATTGCCGGAGTGTTGGCGGCTAAACCGGAAATTATGATTTTGGACGAGGCCACCAGCATGCTTGATCCACAGGGACGCACGGAAATTATTCAACTAATCAACCAAGTGCACCAACAACAAGATTTAACCGTTCTTTCAATTACCCATGACGTTAGCGAAGCAATGCTAGCCGATCAGGTAATTGTATTAAATGACGGTAAAGTAGTCACCACGGGTACCCCTCAAGCGGTTTTTGCGGACAACCAGCTTTTAGAGCAGACTGGGCTAGAAAAGCCCTTTAGCGGTCAGCTCTATGACGAACTCGTGGCTCATGGATTCAACGTGCCACTAGCATTAAAAATGAACGAAACTAAATTGGAGGAATGGGTATGTCAATTAAGTTCAAATCAGTAAGCTACGTTTACCAAGCCCATACTCCTTTTGAAAACCTGACGTTAAAGGACGTTGATTTAACAATTCCTACTGGCTCGTATACCGCAATCATTGGCCACACTGGTAGTGGAAAGTCGACGCTGATTCAGCACGTTAATGGTCTATTGAAGCCCACGACGGGGACGGTCGAGGTTGATAATCAAGTAATTGATGCAACCACAAAAAATAAGGCACTGGTGGCTCTAAGGCAGCACGTGGGAATTGTTTTTCAATTTCCTGAAAGTCAGTTATTTGCGGAAACCGTGTTGGACGACGTTAAATTCGGTCCGCTAAATTTTGGTTTAAGTGACGCGGAAGCGACTCAACGAGCTCAGCAGGCGCTTGCAAAGGTACACATGCCCGAAAACACTTGGCAAAAATCACCTTTTGAATTATCGGGCGGGCAAATGCGTCGGGTGGCAATTGCCGGAATTTTAGCAACCAACCCGGCAATCTTAATTTTGGACGAGCCCACGGCAGCTCTGGATCCGCAGGGACGGACCGAAATGATGGAGCTTTTTGCGGAATTACATGAACAAGAGCACTTAACAATCCTGTTAGTGACCCATCAGATGGATGACGTTGCCAATTATGCCGATCAGGTTGTGGTAATGGATGACGGTCAAATTATTAAGGTGGGGAGTCCCCGAGCCGTTTTCAGCGCTCCAGAGTGGTTATTAGAACACCAGTTAGGGCTGCCCCAGGTTACGGAGTTTGCCCAACGGTTAATGCAACGTGGATTCCACTTCGACCCAGTTCCGCTGCAAATGGGCGAACTAATTGAACAGCTTAAGCAGAATGGGGGCCGTGCACGTGAATAAGATTTTATTTGGGCGGTACATTCCCGGTCATTCTTTTATCCATCGAATGGATCCGCGCGCTAAGCTAATTTTAAGTTTGGTATACATTGTCGCCGTATTTCTTGCCAATAGTTGGGCAGCTTACCTAGCAAGCTTTGTTTTAGCAATGGTGATTATCGCAGCGTCGGCAATTGGTTCACGTTTCTTTTGGGACGGGGTAAAGCCGTTAATTGGGGTCATTTTACTGACGATGATTATCCAGGTGTTCTTTGGTGTCGGGGGTCACGTCTACTGGCATTGGGGAATTCTGTCCATAACCAGCAACGGACTTTTAAATGCCGTGTACATTGCGATAAGGTTTATTTTAATTATTCTAGTTTCTACCGTACTTACACTGACAACTTCTCCCTTGGAAATTTCGGGAGCGATTGAAGCCATTTTTATGCCGCTAAAGAAAGTGCACTTCCCAGTTTACGAAATGGCGTTAATGCTGTCGATTGCTTTGCGGTTTGTGCCAACATTAATCGACGAGACGGAAAAGATTTTAAATGCACAACGGTCCCGGGGGGCTGATTTTAGCTCTGGGTCGATTTTGGTGCGTTTAAAGAAGCTCGTAGCCATCCTCATTCCACTGTTTGAAAGTGCCTTTAGTCGCGCTGAGGAGCTCGCTACGGCGATGGAATCGCGCGGTTACCAAGGTGGAGAAGGGCGCAGTAAGTATCGGGTTTTAAATTATACAAAAAATGATATTATCGGGACGGTAACGATGCTGCTTGCAGCAGTAGTGATTATCGCCCTTAGAAGATGAGGTTGACATGCGTTATAAGATTACAATGGCTTACGATGGAACTAACTTTGCGGGCTTTCAAGCGCAGCCTAACCAACGAACGGTTGAGGGAGTTTTAAAACGCGCGGTGAATAAAATTGCAAAGAACCCCCAACCTGAAATTCCAATTTTCGGTTCTGGTCGAACGGACGCCGGAGTCCACGCCTTCGGTCAGGTAGTGCATTTTGATCTGCCAATTGAAATGACGGCCAATAACATGTTGCACGCGTTGAACAGTATTTTACCGTTAGATACGCAGGTAAAAAAGGTGGAGATCGTGGACGAAGACTTTCACGCACGCTTTACCACCCATGGCAAACGATATCAGTACCGGATGGCGTTAGGGGAATTTGTTGACCCGTTTAAACGTAATTACACCGGACATTGGAAATTTCCGATTAGCATTGAATTGATTCAACAAGCAATTAAAGATTTAGAGGGCACCCACGACTTTTCTAGTTTTGTCGCTTCAGGGAGCACGGCCAAAAATCACGTGCGGACCATTTACGAGGCCAAGGCTTGGAAGGATGAAGCCCAAAACGAAATTATTTTTGAATTTTATGGCAATGGTTTTTTATATAACATGGTGCGAATCATGGTGGCCGTTTTAGTTGAAATTGGTAGTAAACGGCGGCCGGTGGATGATATCCCGCGGCTTTTGGCGGTCAAGGATCGCAATCAAGCCCGGGGAACTGCCCCAGCAAGCGGGTTATATTTAAAAGAAGTCGATTATTAGATTTTTGATTGACTTTAACCGGGACTGTCAATATAATGGAAGTTGGTATTGTTTACCTCCACAAAATAAGCCCCGGAAACTTATTATAGTTGAGTTAAACAAAACAGAAATTGGAGGAAATTCAAGTGCGTACAACATATATGGCTAAACCAGGTGAAGTAGAACGTAAATGGTATGTCGTTGATGCGACCGATGTTCCTTTGGGACGTCTTTCAACAGTTGTTGCATCTATTTTACGTGGTAAGAACAAACCAACATACACTCCTAATGTGGATACTGGTGACTTCGTTATCGTTATTAATGCAAACAAGGTTAAGTTGACTGGTCACAAGGCGACAGACAAGATCTACTACCACCACACATTGCATCCAGGTGGTTTGAAGATGAAGACTGCAGGTGAAATGCGTGAAAAGACTCCTGAACGCTTGATTGAAACATCAGTTAAGGGTATGCTTCCACACAACTCACTAGGTCGTAAGCTTGGTTTGAAGTTGCATGTTTATGCTGGTACAGATCATAAACATCAAGCTCAAAACCCAGAAAAGCTTGACATCACGAACTTAATTTAAGGAGGAAATGAATTTTGGCTGAAGCACAATATCGCGGCACTGGCCGTCGTAAAAACTCCGTTGCTCGTGTACGTCTTGTACCGGGAACCGGTAAAATCACTGTAAACGATCGTCCAATCGAAGAATACATTCCATTTGCAAACTTACGTCAAGTAGTTATCCAACCATTCGGCGTAACTGAAACAAACGGCAACTATGACGTTATTGCTAACGTTAATGGTGGTGGATTCTCCGGACAAGCTGGCGCAATCCGTCATGGTATTGCTCGTGCTCTTTTGGATGTTGATCCTGATTTCCGTGCACCTTTGAAGAAGGCTGGTTTACTTACACGTGACCCTCGTATGAAGGAACGTAAGAAGTACGGTCTTAAGAAAGCTCGTAAGGCTGCACAATTCTCAAAACGTTAATCGTTACTATACACAACGATTACAACACCTTCCAGGAACGGAGGGTGTTTTTTTGTGCAGTCATAACTGCGACTAGTAATTAAGTTGTCATGTTATCTATTTTGGAATGGAAACTTAACGATAAAATAGAACGAGCCTCTTTGAAGTTAAATTATTTTTATTGAAGAATATAAAGGTGATTATCATTTAATAAAGAACGTTTTATTCCGGGATGCTAACCGTTGAAGGAATTTTAATAACTTTTAAAAAGCCGATCGTGAAGCATTAAAATACCGGGTAAATCATTTAAATGGTAGAATTGATAAAAACTACGAGGAGGGAAAAGTATGAAAATTAACATTCACCGCTCGGCAAATAATCGGTTATTGGCTGGAGTTTTGGGAGGACTATCGGAGCATTACGGATGGAATGCCAGTCACGTTCGAATAATTTACCTACTTTTAAGCTTCACACCGATTTTTCCGGGAATCATCGTGTACTTGATTTTATGGTTATTAATGGAAAGTCCCGTGGATTACTCAAAAAAACGTAAAATAATTAATTAGTTGTAGTAAAAAAGATAATTAAATTGGTCTGGTTGCTTTTAGAGGATAAAATCAACCAGACTTTTTATTTGGATTCTTACTGCAATTTACGCTTAAGTGTGTTATTCTGGAACCGAAAAAGGGTGGTTGGAGGTGAGCGGAGATGTAAAATTAAATAGTGGTAAATGCCGAAAAGGCAATGATTTTTAGCGATATTGATAGAATATTCTACCCTGGATTTAAAACGATAACTTAGTGAAGCAAGGTACGTTTGAATAAGTAAAATGTACCGGTTTAATGATCGTCGTTAAGTTGTTCACAAAAGAAGGGAATGGAATCTTATGGAAATTGGTATACCTAAAGAGATTAAGGCGCAAGAGCAACGAATCGGAGCTTCTCCAAATACGGTGGCAAATTTAGTTCAGGCCGGACATGAAGTAGTTATTGAAAAAGGTGCGGGCATTGGTTCGGGTTATTCTGACGAGACTTATGAAAATATGGGTGCAAAGCTGGGCTCCGTAGAAGACGTTTGGAACTGCGAAATGGTTATGAAGGTTAAAGAACCGTTACCGGCAGAATACCAATACTTCCGTCCAGGATTGATCATTTACACTTATTTTCATCTGGCAGCGGATCGCCGACTAACTGAAGCACTGTTGAAAAGCAAAGTTACTAGCATTGCTTACGAGACCATGGTTGGGCCGGCCGGCGATTTACCACTGCTTTTTCCAATGAGTGAAATTGCTGGGAGAATGTCAGTCCAAGTAGGAGCTCACTTCTTAGAGCGACCGCAGTCTGGAAAGGGCGTCCTGTTATCGGGAGTTACCGGAGTGGCTCGGCGGAAAGTAGCAATCATCGGTGCCGGAACCGTAGGGTTTAATGCCGCCAAAATTGCGGTAGGACTTGGTGCTCAAGTAACTATTTTGGATATTAATGCGCAACGCTTAGCTGAAGTTGATAATATTTTCAACGGTAATATCCAAACCTTGTCATCAAACTCCCATAACATTGCAAGGGCGGTTAAGGAAGCCGACTTGGTAATCGGAGCGGTGTTGATTCCGGGAGCGTTGGCGCCGAAGTTAGTTACTACCGCAATGATTGATAGTATGGAGCCGGGATCAGTGGTGGTAGACATTCCAATTGATCAAGGTGGAATTTTTGAAACTAGTGTTAAAGCAACCACGTTGGACGATCCAATCTACGTATCTCACGGGGTGATCCATTATACGGTTGCTAACGTGCCGGGGTCGGTGCCTAAAACCGCTACGGATGCATTAACTAGCGCAACGGTTCGTTACGCAGTGATGATTGCTAACCAGGGAGTGGAAGCGGCGGCCGCTAATCAAACCGTTCTGACTGGAATTAACACTTTCAATGGACAATTAACTTCTAAGGCGGTTGCGGATAGTCTAAATATCGAATACACACCGTTTATGAGTTAGTTGATGATCTTATGAAAAATAGAATTAATTTAGAGCTTATCTTTAAAAGTGCTACTAAAAGTGAAGCAGAACGAACGCTGAGTTTGTTTGATTTATCAATTTTGGGAATTGGCGCGATTATTGGGACTGGAATTTTGGTGTTAACCGGAATTGTGGCAGCCACTACCGCCGGGCCAGCGGTGGTTTTCTCCTTTTTAATTGCAGCGTTGGCTAGTGGACTAATTGGGCTATGCTATTCCGAATTGGCAACGACGATCCCTAATTCGGGAAGCGCTTACGTTTATGCTTGGGTTAGCATTGGTCAACTCGTAGGTTTTTTAGCAGGTTGGACCTTATTAGGTGTGTACGTGACTACGGCAGCTACAGTTGCAAATGGTTGGACCGGCTATGTTCATTCATTTTTGCATGAAGTGGGAGTTAACTTGCCCCACCAGCTGTTAGTGGCGCCGTCCATGGGAGGTTGGATGAATTTACCAGCCTTTTTGATGATCCTTTTAATCACCTTCGTTTTAACGAAGGGGACGGGAGAAAGTAAGTGGATCAATAACGCGCTGGTTTTAGTGAAGTTGACGATCATTTTGCTATTTATCGTGGTGAGCGTCCCCAATGTCAAGACGGGTAATTGGAGTTCCTTTAACCCGTATGGAATTAAGGGGATCATCACGGGAGCTTCGACCGTTTTCTTCACGTTTCTTGGATTTGACGCGCTAGCAACTTCAGCTGAAGACGCTAAAAATGTGCGTCATAGCCTCCCGCGCGCGATTATCATCTCGTTAGTGGTAACCACCTCACTTTACATTGTGGTCAGCATGGTAATGACCGGAGTGGTGGCTTATCCACACCTAAACGTTTCGGAAGCAATGGCGTATGTTTTATTGATCAAGGGGCATGATTTAGCAGCGCAAGTGGTTTCCGCAGGAGCTATTTTGGGGATTATGGCGGTAGTTTACGCGTTTATTTACGCTAACTCCAACGTCATGAAGGCGATGAGCCGGGGCGGGTTCTTACCCCAAAACTGGGCAAAACTAAACCCAAAAACGCAAAGTCCTAACTTAGCATTGTGGATTAGTGGATGTTTTGCGGCGTTGCTAGCTGGCTTTTTCGATTTACGAAATCTAGCGTTGATTGCTAACGTGGGCTCGTTATCGGTATTTTTCTTAATTTCCTTAATCGTGATTTTATTACGTCGGCAGTATCCGGATTTGCCACGACCCTTTAGAATCCCGTTGGGGAACGTAATCCCAATCGCTGCGATGTTAATTTGTGCGCTTTTATTGGCTAATATTACTTTTTCGGCATGGGAGTTTTATTTAGGATGGCTCGTGGTAGGATTTGCACTGTACGAACTATATTCTAAAAATCACATTATTGAACGGACCGATCCTTGAACGGTCAAACAAGTGGCAACTTTGCTTAAGCATACGGATGCGAGGGCTAGGAACTAAGTAAGTTCCTGGCTTTTTTACTTGACCGACGCGAACGCTTGTTCGATAATGGTGATGAATAAGTTAATTTAAAGGTGGCAATTAACAGATGGATTATCGAAAGGAACCCCGGGGCGTGTTTTTTCTGATTGATAATAAATCCTTTTACGCCAGCGTGGAGGCGGTTCAGCGGGGCTTAACCCACTAAGGGCGGTGATGGTGGTAATGTCGGAACAAGCTAATACTAACGGAGGATTAGTGTTGGCAACTTCCCCGATGGCTAAAAAACTGTTTAATTTGCACGCAAACGTCTCTCGCCAACGGGATTTGCCTAATACGAAGCAGTTGTTAGTAGTTCCGCCGCGGATGAACCTCTACATTCAAAAGAATCTGCAAATTAACAATATTTTTCGGCAGTTTGTCGCTGATGAAGATTTGTTGCCATATTCAATTGATGAATCAATTTTAGACGTTACCCGTTCGTGGCAATTATTTGGCCGAACTCCGCGGGAAGTTGCCCAAAAAATCCAACGCACCGTTTGTGAACAACTGGGGCTCTACACCACGATTGGAATTGGGGATAACCCGGTGCAAGCAAAGTTAGCGCTTGATCTTTACGCGAAAAAAAGTCCCGCGCTAATTGGCGAGATTCATTATGAAAGCGTGGCTCAAAAAATTTGGCCAATTACTAACTTAACTGAAGTTTGGGGAATCGGTAAACGCACTGAACGGCGGTTGAACCGGTTAGGGATCAATACAATGGCAGAACTTGCTCACGCCAATCCCTTTAAGCTAAAAGAAGCGTTAGGAATTATTGGCTGGCAACTTTACGCAACCGCGTGGGGGATTGACCGTAGTAAATTACAACAGCCAATCCAGCCTAAGGATAGTAGTGTGGGGAATTCGCAGGTTTTACCCCGCGATTATTGTCAACAGTTAGAAATTGAGACGGTAATCAAGGAAATTGGAGAACAGGTAGCAGCCCGGTTACGCCATCGCCAAAAGCAGACCCGGTGCATTTCATTAGGGATTGGTTTTTCCTACGCGGCCAGCGTTGAGGATGGACGGGGCGGTTTTCACGTGGCCCAAAAAATTACGCCTACTAACGAAAATTTTGCGCTTACGCATGTCCTGATTCAGCTTTTTCGAGAAAATTGGCAAGGAGAAGCGGTGCGAAATATTGCCGTTTATGCAAGTAAATTAGCTCCCGCAACTGGCCAGCAACTAGATTTATTTCACCCAGCTACCCAGCAGATTAAGCATTACGATATCGAAAAAGCCGTGGACAAAATTCGCCAGCAGTATGGTTTTAAAGCGCTAGTATACGCACGAAGTAAAACTCCGGGGGCTACGGCGATTAACCGTGCCGGCTTGGTAGGAGGCCATAATGGCGGAAACGCGTACGAATAGTTTAATTACGGTTCTTTAGGAGAAAATTACAATGCGATACGATCGATTTACGGAAGCGGATGTACAAGAATTTTTTGATTATTATTACGTTGACCGGGGCATCATTAAATGGCAGGGATACTATTTATCTGACCATTTAAATGCGTTGAAAAGGGATGCTGAACAGCGAACGGCAAAACTACAATGGGATGAAAAACACTATGGGATCGGAGAAGAACCAGGGAAAGGGTCGTAAAAAAAGAACGTCCCGAGGAGGACGTTCAGCGGTTAGAAAGAAAAGATAACTCGATATATTTTTTGAGTGCGGAGAAGCATTAAAAAATACAAGCGAATTCGCAACTTTATGTTGCAACATTATAATAAGACAAATTGAGATTAGGTGCGTCTCAATTTTTTTAGTTTTTGAGCTAAAATTACAAAAAAGATGATAATGATATAAGGGATAACTTTTATTTAAGGTATATCATTTTCGCCTGGAGATAAATGGGATTCTGAAACGAATATTTGTAAGGCGTAATAAATTAAATGTGTAACAACGTTATCAAAAATTTAAACTTTATTTTGGCAAAAGTAAAACCGCAATGAGTCTGCACGACTACATTGCGGATGAAAACATTGCAGCAGTAGTAGAAGTTTATCTTCACGTTGGCTGACATGAATCACGGCATATGGGGAATACCTAACTTCGGACAAGACTACTGCAATGATGTTTAAAATATAATTGCTAAATTTATAGTTAGTTATCAATAAGGATAGTGCAACTAATTGATAGTGAACTGATATTTAATCGATTAACTCAGACATCTTTAAAAAAGATTTCTAAAGGTACGTTAAAATGCTCATGAATCAATTTGACTTCAGAGAGCTTAAATTCACTTGCGCCGTTTAACTTACGGTTCAGGGTGGTCCGACCAATGCCTAAAAAATTTGCGACCGTTTCCTGTTTAATTTGATTTTCTTTTAGATAAGCTAAGACGCCGCGAAAATCCCGGTAGTTATCACACAAAAAAATCACCATCCAATTAGTTCGATTTTTTGTTCCTTTTAAAGATTCCTCTTGTGGGATTATAACCCTAAAAGGGTCTCCTTAGCAATGCTTTGTACTCTATTCGGTATAAATGTACTAGAATTAATACATCTAGTAGTAAGGAGGATTTACCTTTGATTTTTGGAACTATACTGAAAAATGCACGAAAGCAACGAAATCTGTCACAAATCGAGTTGATTCGTAGTATTCATGATGAGTATGGAATTGACATATCAACTAGTATGCTTTCTCGTTATGAAGATGAATTAACTCCAGTACCGCGACGAATGTCAATTGAAGCGCTATTTGCATTGGCAGTTTATTTAGACTTGGATTTAAATGAATTAGCACGTGAAGAAATTAAACAAATCAGCAGTAAAAAACACCATTAACAAAGCTAGGACAACCTCCTGATTTGTTAATGGTGAATTAGTATAGAGAATAATGGTATATCGGGTAGTTTACGAGTGCTAACTGAAAATTAATAATTATGGCTAAACTTGACATAATTACCATTCCAAGTAAGCAGGGTAAACTGGTTTTTAACGTACCTTTTGAACTTATTTTTAAAATCAACAAAACTAAAATGCTTTTCAAGAACTTAAAAATTCTTGAAAAGCATTTTTTAGTCTATTTTTGTTAGGAAGGCGTAGGGGCTTAATTATCGCGATCAGTTGAGTAATGCTCGTCTTGGTGTTGTTTAGCGAGGTCCACGCTACGGTAATAGTGCGCAGTCAGCCACATGCCGGCCCCGCCAGCTTGAGTAAGGACGGTGAACGGCTGTCCGCCATCTTTTCCGGTACTAGTATAAAAGTACGTGCCGTCTCCAGCACCTTGATACCAGCCGCGGACGTTGACTACTTGCGAAACTTTGCTAGGGTCGTCAAATAAACTTTCAGAAGGGCTGTTTAACCCTCCAGCACCCCAATCGGTTTTAGCAGGATCGGGTTTTCCGCCGCCATTCAATACTTTCATGTCGGCTGCGGTACGGGAAGCTCCGTCGTAGGTCGGGGTTTTCACGCCGTCCGTATTAAGGAGGTTACCAGTAACGACTAATTTTTTGATTTTGCCATCGTCATCAGCAGAATACCAAGTTCCCTGCATCCATTGTGGAAAAACAAACTTAACGTAATGGTGCGTAGGAGCTACCGCTTTTTTAGAAGATGAGGACTTATTTGGCAACGCTACTTGCTGGCCCGCAACAATCTTAGCGAATCCTTGCCTAAGCGTCTGATTCTCAGTAGTGGTGAAGTGGGTAAGGTTGTCTGGCATTCCCTGATTTTGGGAAGTGTGGTACACGACGGGTTTGCCATCTTTAATGGCGAACAGGTAAACGTGACCGCCTAAGGTACCTTGTCCGGGATCTTCATATACTGCTACGACATTAACGCGATAATGTCCCTTCCCAGTGGGTGCCCATCCGGCAGAAAGCTTTTGATCGTCAAAAGCAGTGCGTCGCTGTTTGAGATCGTCAGGGTAATGCAATCCGGCGTAAGTGGTGTTATGCCCGGGAGTACAAGCAGTATAACTTTGATCCATCGTTTGACCGAAGGATTCCATAAAGCTGCTAAGTTGTTCAGCTTTCCGTGGATCCCACAGCGCGCTTGGGGTTGCTTTGTGGGTGGTTGAGCGTGCTTGACTCGATTTAGTGAGGTCCGTTGCGGTATTTTGGTGCACGGACGATGATGAAGAATTAGAATTTCCGCAGGCGGTTAGTAATAAGGCTCCCATTCCAATACTAGCTAACCAGCCGAAAGTTCGTTTTAAATTCTGCAAAATTACTCCTCCAAACTGAATAATTGTTTACAGTTTATAGTGTACCTTAATTAATGAGGTTTAGATACAGTTGATAGTCTACCGGCGTCCGCAATTGTAAGTTAGCTTTAACAATTGGCTTTTCGTGTCCATTGATTATCCGGGTCTGTTGTTCTAAAGACTGAAAATCAAAATCTACCAGGCCGAGATAGTAGAAATCCGCACCTTCGTCCTCACTTTTCTTTACGAAGAGGGGAAAAGCGATGGTTTGTTGCCGATTTCCCTTAAGAAGGTGGACCACTTCTTTAGAATCTAACTTACGAGGCGTTTTGGTGAACCAGCTTAACGTCTGGGTATCGTAGAAAACGTTTTGGTGGCGAGCAGCAACCGGAGACTGGGGACGTTTTTGGTAAATGACAAAAAGCGGACAACTTCCTTGATTAGCTTTGTAGCCGTAAATCGCGGAAGATTGGTCTTTAGGCCAGCCCAATAAGCGGTTGACGTGTCGGCGGGTGTAACGTTGGTTGCGGGTGAACTTCGTTTGTTGGTCGTATCGTTTACTATTCCACATGCCAACTTGTAAGACATCGTCAACCAAGTTTTTAAAGTACGGATTTTGCTGATATTGTGTCCAGAGCTCATCGTTAAGCTGATAGTAACCATCTTGCAGAGTAACCCAAGCTGTTTGCCCGTATTTAACTTGATCACGAGGCTGAAAATAACTTAAATCGAGATGGTTGTTTACCGACTGCAAAGTTGCTGGATCAGTATAAGTTCCCAGTTCGTGAAGTTGGCTGACCAACGCTTGCTTAGCGTACCGGGGCTGTTTAAACAACTGTTGAAGCAAAACTAGTTCATGAATGCGCATGCCGTTTAAAAATTCTCGTGAAATTAGGCGTAAAAAGGCGTCTGCTGACTTAGTAAGTGGCTGTTCGTCATGCATTTTAATCAAAAACTGCTGATAGTTTTCGTACTTGTCGACTAAAACTTGACCATCTACCGAGCCGAATTTCTGAAAATCGGCTAATCGGGGCACGCGGCCCAATTTATTTTTCAATGCTTGATAGGCCTCACGTAAGTTTGCCAACAGGGTGAGATTACTATGGTTGATCGACTGATAGATCCGTTCCTTAGCAATTCGACTAAAGTTAATGGAAGACAACCCGATGGTTTGATTGGTGGCAATTTGCTGCCGAAGCCGATTTTTATTCAGGGATTGGTCACCAGTCAACGCAATTGGAATTAAGTAGTTGTTTTTGTAATTACCAATAAAGTCAATAATCGTTACGAAAGATTTTTCCGGAGCTTTTCTTAAGCCACGCCCGAGTTGTTGAATGAAGATGATGCTGGATTCGGTATTGCGTAGCATAATCACTTGGTTAACCTTCGGAATGTCGACCCCTTCATTAAAAATGTCGACGGTAACTAAATATTCTAATTCACCCTTTTCAAATCGCCGAATGATTTTTTCACGCTCGCTTACCGAGGTGTTTCCGGTCAAAGCGCGGGTGGGATGCCCCTTTGCCGTCATGATTTGAGCGACTTCCACGGCTTCAGCCTGACGACTACAAAAAATTAAGCCATAGACTCTTTCTCCATCGTGACCATAGTAATCAATTTGTTCAGCCACGTAGTCCATTCGTTCTTGAGCGAGTAAATGGCGTAACGGAGTTTTTTCGTCAATTAACTGACCCTGGTACTCGTAATCGGTAATTCCTACGTAATGAAATTGGCTGAGCATATCGGATTCAATGGCAGCTTGCAAGCGAATTTCATAGGCAATGTGGTAATCAAAAAGCTCGTAAATGTTAAAATCGTCCGTTCGTTCCGGAGTGGCGGTCATCCCTAAAAGAAACTCGGGCTGGAAATGGTCGATCACCTGTTGGTAGGTGGGCGCGCCAGCTTTATGTGCTTCGTCGATCAAAACGTAGTCAAACATATCTGCGGGCAAGGATTGTAAAATTGACTCGCGTGACAAGGTTTGAATGGTAGCAAAAAGATATTTACAGTTGGTATCGTGCTGATTTCCGGAAAGAATTCCGTAATCACTTGCCGGACCGCCAAGTACTTTTCGAAAACTACGTAATGCCTTGCGTAAAATCTGTTCGCGGTGAACGACGAACAAGAATTTACGAGGATTAAAATTCCGTACGTCAAAAGCGCCTAAGTAAGTTTTACCAGTTCCGGTAGCGGAAACGATAAGGCCACGCTTGGCGCCGGATTGCCGTAATTCGGTTAGTGAGGCGAGGGCATCCTTTTGCATGGCGTTAGGGGTAATCGAAGTAGTTGGTGACGATGACGGTGTCGATGTTAACCGAGGGGTGGCTTGCTGATAAGCTTTGCGATATTGGCTAAGCCAAATTTCATCAAGCGGACGCGCATTTTGCCAAAGCTGGTCCACTTCGTGATTAATTGTGCGAGCTAGTTGTCCGTGCCGATGCGCAGTTAGTTTAATGTTCCACTCGTAATTTTGTATTAACGCTGCTTCAGTTAGATTAGCGCTCCCGAGGATAAAGGTTTGGTAGCCCTCCGGTTTGTCAAAAAGGTAGGCTTTGGCGTGAAAATTTTGTTGTTGATCAATAATGCGGACTTCCACATTAGGAATCTTCAAAAGTTCCTCGAACACATGGGGTTGGTTAAAATATAAATAGGTTGAAGTTAAAATGCGACCAGAAATATTTTGAATAGCTAAATCAGCAAACTGGACCTTTAAATCGGTGAGGACACCGTTTGTAATGAAAGCAACGGCTAAGGTAAACCCCGTACAATTTTGCAACTCTTGTTCTAAATGGAGCTTAAGGTTGACGGCAGTTTGGTTAGTAATTAATTGGGGGAGGTACTCATTTTCAGCAGGCAGCTGGTAATTACTAAGTGCGGCTAAAATTGAATTATTAAAGTTAGGTTCAAGATTCATAAGTGCTCCTTAAAAACGTAGTTTATCAATGTTACACGTATTTTACCGCGCTTTCGGGAAAAGTACCGTTAAATTTAATTTAAATAATCGTTATTTAAAGTGGTTGCGACTGACGGGCAGGTTTTGTAACTTAAGCCAAATTTTGAGTTAGTTAATAGCCAAATTAGTAATTAAAATGGGGAATGTATTTATGTAGACGGTAATTAACTGGACGATGTAACTAATTTACCCGATCCTCGTCCACGAAGAAAGTTATTAAAGGGTAAATAGTTGCGAGAAACCACTTGCGCTATTAGAGGGACAAAAATTCTACAGGAAGTACGCTATTAAATTTAATTGATCGTTAAGAACTTCCCCGGATTGGTCGTCAGCTCGTGCTATAATATATCCAATCTTTTTCCAACGAGGAGTTTAATTATGCAAAAGCAAAATCATGCACGTAAAATTAGTATTTTAGCTTTATTTGCAGCAATCATTATTATTCAAAATTACGTTCCTTTAGTCGGTTACATTCCAGTGGGGATGCTAGAAATTACGACAATCCACATCACGGTCATCGTAGCGGCAATTCTTTTAGGACCCGTAGATGGGGGTATCGTTGGTGGAATCTGGGGACTAGTTGACTGGTTACGGGCCATTACCATCACGTCTAGTGCACTAGGTAATGTCGTAATGGTTAATCCGTTGATTTCAATCGTCCCCCGCATCTTAATTGGGGTAATCACCGGGTGGTTAGTCAACTGGTTAATTAAAACCAAACTGCCTCAACAGGTCACATTTATAATCAGTTCCGTGCTTGGCTCATTAGTTAACACGGTGTTAGTGCTGAGTTTGATTTACGTTTTCTATCATAACGGCTCACAAGTCTACGCGGCACTTAATTTAAAGGAGTTAATGCCATACTTATTAACGGTTGCCGGTGTACACGGAATTCCCGAAGCCATTGCTGCTGGAATTATTGCTCCGTTATTAGCTGTACCGCTATTAAAGTATTCTAAAGTCGGGCAGCAACGGTTTAAGCAGTAAAAAGTTATTTTTTGTTTAATCTCGGAGAACCGGACTATTATTTTTAAGGTGCTTCGGTTAAACTAAGTATGTACACTAAAATGGAGGGTCTTGACCACCAGTGGCGAAGAAAAAACGTAGGCGAAAGAATAACTTTTTTTATCAACAGGGACAGTTAAAAGTTTCGTCAATTATTGGGCTGCTTTTAGTGGTATGCTTGGTAGTTGAACTGGGAATGAAGCTCCGAACGGAAGCTACCCAGGTTACGGATAACTTGACCACCACCAGTGCCACCGCACAGCGTCACCAACAGTTTATAAAAACAATTGCGCCATATGCTCAGCAGATGCAGCGGCAATATGGTATTTTGCCGAGCATTACGATGGCTCAGGCAATTCTAGAATCAGACTGGGGACAAAGTACGCTGTCCAAAAAGTTTAATAATTACTACGGAATTAAAGGTGACTCTGATCAGAACAGTCGTTATTTTAAAACGCAGGAATTTGTAAACGGCAAATGGGTCACGGTGGCGGCCCGTTTTAAAGTCTATTCTTCGTGGCAAGAGTCAATGCGTGACCATTCGCTACTACTGGTGAACGGGACTAATTGGAACCCACGGCAATATCAAGCGGTAATTACGGCAAGTGATTATAAGCAAGCTGCCCAAGCGCTGTACGACGCTCAATACGCCACGGATCCGGATTATCCAGCCAAGTTAATTAACTTGATTCAAAAATATAATTTAAATCAATATGATAAATAATAATTCAGGGGGAGTTACGGGATGAAGTTACTTGAAGACAAGATTAGATCAGAAGGAATTGTTTTACCACACAATGTCTTAAAGGTTGATGGCTTCTTAAATCATCAAGTTGATCCACAATTAATGTTTGAAATTGGAAAAGAATTCGCGCGGTTGTTTAAGGACCAAAAGGTAACTAAAATCTTAACCGTAGAATCTTCAGGGATTGCTCCCGCAGTAATGACCGGATTGGCAATGGACGTTCCGGTAATTTTTGCGCGGAAGCACAAAAGTTTAACGTTGAAAGATGACTTATATACGGCGTCAGTTTATTCATATACCAAACAAACCAGCAATCAAATTTCGATTTCCAAACGGTTCATTGATTCTAACGATCGGGTACTAATTATTGACGACTTCTTAGCTAATGGACAAGCTGTGTCTGGTTTATTTGACATTGCGGACGCTGCTAAAATCGACGTGGTGGGCGTCGGAATCGTGATTGAAAAGACCTTCCAAAAGGGAAGTCAAATCATCAAGGATCGCAACGTGCAACTAGAGTCCTTAGCTAAAATTAAGGCGTTAACTGACGATGGTCAAGTTGAATTTGAGTAATTATAGATTGAGGAACAGGCAGGATGATCAAAAGTGGAAAATGAGGTAATTACTTCGAAAAAGATTATTTATCCAGGCGATATGATTGGGATTATCGGCGAAGGGCGTTCCAGTGTTCAATTGGTAACCACCGCTAAGTCGATGGGCTTTAAAGTTTCCGTTTACGTCACGTCGGAGCAAAATGAAGTGGTTCACTATGCGGATAAAAGTTTCGTGGGAAGCTTAAACGATGGGGAAAAGCTTCAACGATTTGCGGAACGCTGCAAAATCGTGATGTATGAATCCGAGATGGTCGACATTAAGATCATTAAATACCTACAACAATTTGTTTCCATCCCTCAAGGAACTCAGTTGCTTGAGCTCAACCAAGATCGAATCATTGAAAAGGCCACGATGGAACAACTCGGAATTAAAACGGCACCGTACGTTACCATCGTCGATTTGGATGATCTATACGATTCGGTTAATGAGATTGGGTATCCCGGAATTTTACAGCCAATCTTGAAAGATCCGTTAAATGAACAAAGCTTGCTGTTGGAAAGTGAAATTGACGTTCCCAAGGCGGCGCCATTGCTCGAACGGGGGACTTATTTACTACAATCATGGCCGGACACTGGTCGTGAAGTTGCGTTAAGCGTAGTGAAGGGCCAAAATCACCGGCAAAAGATGTTCCCAATGGTGGAGAATATCTATCAAAACCATCACTTAAAAGAAACTCGGGTTCCAGTAGATATTGATCCGCGGATTCAAAATAACCTATTGGAACAGGCAACAAAAATTGCCAATTCAATTGAATACGTAGGGGTCTTTTCAATTGTATTCTACGTCCAAGATGGGGAAATTTACTTAAAACGGTTGATTCCTGGAATTCACCGTTCCCAAAATATCTTTAACTTAGCTTCGAATACGACGGTTTACGAAGAAACCTTGCGGGCCCTCAGTGGAATGGTGATCAGTGATATTCGGCTTCAAGTGCCGACCATCATGTTGAACGTTGCCGAACCGCAAATGCAAAAAATTAAAACACAGTGGTTAATCAAAGATAATTGGCACTTCCATTTCTATCCGCAGGTTAGCGAACACAAGGATGAAAATCACGTGGGCTACGTGTTGGCGGATGGCGACAACGTCAAGCAAATTCAAGAGCAAATTGATAATACAGATGTTTGGTAAAAGTCGCTTTAAAGTCGGTTAATGAACCGGCTTTTTTGCTATAATGGTCTGTGGTTGTTTTTTAGTTACAAATAGAGAGGATTGAACGAATTGCCTGAAAATGATTTATTAAAAGGTCTTAATGATATGCAACAGCAAGCCGTCCAAACAACGGAGGGCCCGTTGCTGATCATGGCGGGTGCTGGTAGTGGAAAGACACGGGTGTTAACGCACCGGGTGGCCTATTTGATTGAAGAAAAGGATGTAAATCCTTGGAACATTTTGGCCATTACCTTTACCAATAAGGCGGCTCGTGAGATGCGTGAACGGGTGGCTAATTTATTGGGCGAAGTGGCATCTGAAATTTGGGTCTCCACTTTCCATGCGTTGTGCGTACGAATTTTACGGCGCGACATTGAACAGATCGGGTACAACCGGGCTTTTTCAATCGCCGACCCTAGTGAACAACGGACGCTGATCAAACACGTACTTGCAGATTTGAATTACGATCCAAAAGTATACGATCCTCGGTCGGTATTGGGAAAGATTTCCAACGCCAAAAACGATTTAATGACTCCGGCGGATTACCAAGAAAATGCAAGTAACCCGCATGATGAGGCGGTTGGTAAGATTTATGACGAATATCAACGACGGTTAAAAGCCAACCAAGCGTTGGACTTTGACGACTTAATCATGCAAACAATTCGGTTGTTTGAACAAAGCCCCGAAACGTTGCAATTTTACCAAAACAAATTCCACTATATTCACGTGGATGAATACCAGGATACTAACCAAGCGCAATACCAACTGGTTACCATGTTGGCAAAAGGTTTTCGGAACCTATGCGTAGTGGGGGATTCTGACCAAAGTATTTACGGTTGGCGGGGTGCCGACATGCAAAATATTTTGAATTTTGAATCTGATTATCCCGACGCGCACACGGTGATGTTGGAACAAAATTACCGTTCTACCCAAAATATTTTGAACGCGGCTAACGACGTGATTGCTAATAACGTGGAACGTAAACCTAAGCAATTGTGGACGGATAATGACGAAGGAGCCAAAATTTCGTACTACCGGGGGCAAACCGGCAATGATGAGGTCCATTTCATTGTTCAACAAATTCGCAAGCAAATTGAAGAAAATAATTTTGATTACGGTGATTTTGCAATCTTATACCGGACGAACGCCCAATCCCGGTTGATTGAAGATACCTTCGTGAAGGCCAACATTCCTTATACCATGGTGGGGGGACATAAGTTCTACGACCGCAAGGAAATTCGGGACGTTCTCAGTTATCTCACGCTAATCGCTAACGAAGAGGATTCCATGAGTTTTGAACGGGTAATCAACGAACCCAAACGAGGGATTGGTGCAACTTCAATGGCTAAGCTACAGGCGTTTGCGGACGAAAATAGTTGGTCGCTTTTACAAGCGGCGCGCAACGTGCAAATTGCTAACGGAATTGCTCGGCGCACGCGCAACGCGATTGAAGATTTTGCCAAGACAATCGATGCTTTACGGAAGTCCGCCGAATTTCTTTCCATCACGGAATTAACGGAAACTTTACTAGATAAAACCGGCTACCGGGCAGCCTTGGAACAAACCCGAACCATGGAAGCGGAAGCTCGGTTAGAAAATATCAACGAATTCCTCACGGTAACTAAGCAATTTGACGAACAAAACGACGCGGAAGGAACCGAAGTTGCCGATGAAAATGGTGATAACGTTCGCTTAGTGGACTTTTTAGCAGACCTTGCCTTAGTTTCTGACCAAGACGATGTAGAAGAAGAACCATCGGCAGTAACGCTGATGACCTTGCACGCGGCGAAGGGGCTTGAATTTCCCGTAGTCTTCTTAGTAGGAATGGAAGAAGGGGTCTTCCCATTATCTAGGGCGGCTACCGATCCTGACGAACTTGAAGAAGAACGCCGGTTGGCTTACGTGGGAATTACCCGTGCACAAAAGAAGTTATACTTAACGAACGCTTATTCCCGAATGTTATACGGGCGGACGCAAAATAACCCTGCATCTCGCTTTATTGGGGAAATTAGCGCAGAATATTTACAAGACGAAAACGAACAAGTTCAAGGGTTCAGCTCAAGCAGTAGAAATAAATATCCGTTTGATCGGGAACGAAACGCCCGGGCAACTGCTAGTGTTTACGGTACTCAACGTGCTAAAGTATCTACTAACCAAGGTACTGGCGCAGAAAAAGTTAGTTGGGCGGCTGGCGATAAAGTGCAACACAAAGCTTGGGGTGTTGGTACGGTGGTTAAGGTTTCTGGAACTGGCGAAGACGTGGAATTAGACATCGCCTTTAAAGATCAGGGGATTAAGCGTCTATTAGCAGCCTTTGCACCGATTAAGCGGGTTACGGACTAAGCTTAACCTTAGACAAGATGTGATTTATTTTAGCGGTATAATTAGGTATATAACGAAAGTTTGAGGAACTTTTCTATGAAAGTAACTAAAAAAATCAGCTTATTAGTTGCCACGTTATTACTCGGAGTCGGTTTGTCGGCTTGTGGGGGATTAAATAATTCTTCTATGTCGTCGGCAACCAATAACGTGACCGGTGAAAAAAATAAAAAGACAACTTATCAAACAACGGGCTCTTCTTCTGGACAATACGCCGGAGTGATAAAAAATGGAAAGTACGTGGTCAGCAAGTCCCGTGGGTTAACTGCGGATCAAAATGGCAACGTAAATAATACGAAGAGTTTTGAAACGGGCTTGCAAGACGTCTCCAAAGAAGTTTTCGCGCCATCTAAATACGTTTTCCAAGAGGGGCAATACCTTAGTTCGGATACGGTTCAAAGTTGGCTAGACCGAAAGTCCAAGAAGAACCCTGATGGCCTCAATCCGAAGGATAATGGTTCTAAAGATCCTGATAAGCGAAACCCGATTTATTTGCAGGCACTTGAAGAACAAGACTACATGCAAAAATCGGGGAACTCCTTGAAGTTGAAGGGGGTCACGATTGGACTAGCAATGAACACGGTCGACTATTACCAAAAGAAGCAGTATGGTGCAGAATACGAAACTAAAATTTCGGACGCGGAAATTAAAGAGCAAAGTACGCGGATTGCTAAAGAAGTACTGCAACGATTGCGGAAGAAAGACGAATTCAAAGATATCCCGATCGTGATTGCCGTTTATAAACAAGCGTCTAATGATAGTTTGACCGGGGGAACCTTTATCCGGTATTCTAATAACCAGGGTAATCAACTAGCTAGTTGGAAAAACTTGGATTATAAGAACGTGGTTTACCCAATCGGGGATAACGAAAGTACGCCGAATAGCAACGATTCGACTGCTTTTGATAATTTCAAAACTCAAGTGGAAAGTTTCTTCCCTAACTTGAGCGGAATTACCGCGAAGGCTCGTTACAAAGGGGATTCAATGCAAGGAATGAGCGTGACGATTACCACTCAATTCTATAGTGAGACAGAAATTAATAGTTTCACGCAGTTTGTTTCGACCCAGGCAGAAAAATACCTGCCAAGCGGGGTAAATATCGACATTACGATTCGTTCGAGTGACGACGTTCAAAGCTTCTTATCCCGTTCATCAAAGGATAAGACCTTTAGTTCGCACGTCTTTACAAGCTATTAATTCTGAAAGGAAGCAAGCAATGACAGTTGAAAATAACATTACCAAAAACGACGTAGCACACGTAGCTACGTTGGCTAAATTAAAATTAGATGATGCCCAATTAGAAAAGTTTACAAATCAATTCGAGGACATCATCGACCTAGTTGAACAATTAAACGAAGTCGATACGACTGATGTGGAACCAACGTTCAACGTAACTGATCAATTGAACCGGATGCGCGAAGATCAAGCCGTTCGTTCAGGAGATAAGGAAGCACTCTTAAATAACGCACCCGATACTGAAGACGGGTTCATTCGGGTTCCCGCAATTCTTGATGAAAGTGAGGAAGCATAATGAAGTTTTTTGATATTACGGTGACCGAACTCCATCAAAAATTGGTTGACCGGGAATTAACCGTTACGGAGTTGGTATCCCAAACGTTAGACCAAATCGAAGCTGACCAAGCCGTTTTAAACGATTTTGTCACCATTAACCGCGACGAAGCTTTAAAGCAAGCACAAGCGATTGACGAAAAGGGCGTTGACCCTGACAACTTATGGGCAGGAATTCCCATTGCCGTTAAGGACAACATCGTTACTAAGGGCTTAAAAACGACCGCTTCTTCAAAGATGTTGAGTAATTTTACGCCCATTTACGACGCGACGGTAATTGAACGTTTAAAGGCTAACGACGTAATCGTCATTGGAAAAACTAACCTAGATGAATTTGCGATGGGTGGTTCAACAGAAACTTCTTTTTACGGTACGACCCGGAATCCATGGGACCACACTAAAGTTCCCGGTGGTTCTTCTGGTGGTTCAGCAACCACGGTCGCGGCTGGGAATTCGATTGCCGCACTTGGTTCAGATACTGGGGGCTCCATTCGCCAACCAGCTTCCTATACCGGAATTGTTGGGGTAAAACCAACGTACGGTCGGATTTCGCGTTACGGATTGATCGCATTTGGTTCAAGCTTAGACCAAATCGGTCCGATGACGAGAACGGTCAAGGATAACGCAGCCTTATTGAACATCATTGCTGGAATGGACGAACGGGACCTTACTAGTTCGGACAAGAAAGTTCCCGATTTCACGGCTAAGATTGGACAAGATATTAAAGGGATGAAGATCGCCCTTCCTAAAGAATACCTTGGCAAGGGAATTAACGAAGACGTTAAGGCAACCATCAAACAAGCCGTTCAAACGTTAACAGATTTAGGAGCAACGGTCGAAGAAGTTTCCCTACCACGGAGTAACTACGGGGTGGCGGCTTACTACATCATTGGTTCGTCAGAAGCTTCTTCCAACTTGCAACGTTTTGATGGGATTCGCTACGGTTACCGGGCGGACGACGTAAAGAACCTAGAAGACGTTTACGTAAAATCTCGTTCCGAAGGATTTGGCGATGAAGTTAAGCGCCGGATCATGCTGGGAACTTACGCACTTTCAGCTGGATCATACGATGCATTCTTCAAGAAGGCTGCCCAAGTGCGGACTTTAATCATCGACGACTTCAATAAAGTTTTCGAAAATTACGACTTAATCATTGGGCCAACTGCACCAACTCCAGCTTATAAAATTGGTGCGGAAGTTGATGACCCAACGACCATGTACATGAACGACGTGTTGACGATCCCAGTTAACTTAGCGGGATTGCCAGCAATGTCATTACCAGCAGGCTTCAGCGAAGGGATGCCGGTTGGTTTACAAATGATTGCTAAACCATTTGACGAACAAACTATGTATCAAGCAGGGGCTGCTTTTGAAGCGGCAACTAATTTTTACCAAAAACACCCTGAAACGGAGGACAAATAATGAATTTTAAAACCACTATCGGACTTGAAGTCCACATCGAATTAAAAACTAATTCCAAAATATTTAGTCCTTCACCCGTAGAATTTGGGGATCAGCCGAACGAAAATACTAACGTAATTGACTGGGGATATCCCGGCGTTTTGCCCCAAACTAACAAAGGGGTTGTGGAAGCCGGAATGATGGCTGCCAAGGCATTACATGCTAACATTGCTCGGACCCAGCATTTTGACCGGAAGAATTACTTCTATCCAGATAATCCTAAGGCATACCAAATTACCCAAGCAGATACGCCTATTGGAACGGACGGCTGGATTGAAATCGAAGTAGACGGCAAGAAGAAAAAAGTTGGGATTGCCGAAATGCATATCGAAGAAGATGCCGGTAAGAATACCCATAACCCTAACGGCTACTCCTACGTCGACTTGAACCGGCAGGGAACCCCGCTAATTGAAATTGTTTCTAAACCAGATATTGAATCACCGGACGAAGCTTACGCATATTTGGAAGCACTTCGGCAACGGATTCAGTTTACTGGGATTTCAGACGTGAAGATGGAAGAAGGTTCCATGCGGGTGGACGTTAACATTTCCATCCGTCCGGAAGGCTCAAATACTTATGGTACCAAGGCCGAATTGAAGAATATCAACTCCTTTAACTTCGTCCGGAAGGGATTGGCTTACGAAGAAAAGCGGCAGCAAAAGCTTTTATTATCCGGTGGAGAAGTGCGTCCGGAAACCCGGCGTTACGATGAAGCCACTGGTCAAACCATCCTAATGCGGGTTAAGGAAGGCGCGGACGATTACCGTTACTTCCCTGAGCCAGATTTACCAAGCATCACCATCAGTGATGAATGGATCAAGGCGGTAGAAGACAAGATGCCGGAAATGCCTGGTAAACGGCGTGCGCGTTACGTTAACGAACTGGGCTTAAGTGACTACGATGCCATGGTGCTTACCCAAACGAAGGAAATGTCCGACTTCTTTGAAGCAGCAATTGCCTTTGATGCAGATCCTAAGTTGGTTGCTAACTACTTAATGGGTGACGTAAACGCCTACTTGAACGATCAAAAGGTTGACTTACAAGACACGAAGATTACGCCAGAACACCTTGCTAGCATGGTTAAGATGATCAGTGACGAAACCATTTCTTCGAAGATTGCTAAGAAAGTCTTCAAGGCAATTACTAAGGGCGAAGAACCAGTTAGCTGGGTAAAGGAAAAGGGCTTGGTACAACTTTCCGATCCAGCAGTTTTGAAGCCAATCATTACGCAAGTAGTTGATGATAACGAACAATCGGTAATTGACTTTAAGAACGGAAAAGATCGGGCCGTTGGTTTCTTAGTTGGGCAAATCATGAAACAAACTAAGGGACAGGCGAACCCGAAGGTGGTAAATCAAATCTTAATGCAAGAGCTCAACGCTCGTTAGTGGAATAGAAGCGGAGGAAAACGTGCGATGCGAAAACGTGCGCGTATTATATATAACCCGACTTCGGGTCGGGAAATGATCAAGCAGCATTTAGTTGAAATTCTGGCGGTATTTGAGAAGGCGGGATATGAGACCAGTGCATTTGCAACAACTCCGGAACCTAATTCTGCCAAAAACGAAGCGCACCGAGCTGCTAAGGATGGTTTTGACTTAGTTGTGGCAGCGGGCGGCGACGGGACCATTAACGAAGTGGTCAACGGGATCGCTCCGCTCCACCGGCGGCCTAAATTGGCAATCATCCCTGCTGGAACCACCAACGACTACGCCCGGGCTTTACGGATTCCACGGGAAGATCCGGTGGCGGCCGCAAAGGTAGTGCTCCAAAATCAACGAATGAAGATGGACATTGGTAAAGCCGGGGATAACTACTTCATTAATATCGCAGCGGGTGGTTTGCTGACCGAATTGACCTACGACGTGCCATCCAACTTGAAGAGTATTTTTGGATACTTAGCTTACATCGTGAAGGGGGCGGAAATGTTGCCCCGGGTGAAGCCGGTTGAGATGGATATTGAGTACGATGGAGAACATTTCCATGGGCAAGCGTCCATGTTCTTCTTGGCATTAACCAATTCAATTGGGGGCTTTGAACAAATTGTGCCCGACGCCTCGTTAGATGATGGAAAATTCACCATGATCATCGTGAAATCTAGCAGTTTACCTGACTTGTTACACTTGATGGTCAAGGCGCTTAACGGCAAGCACGTTGACGACCCGCGGATTATTTACCGAAAGGCGCGTAAGGTCGTCGTTAATCCGGTTAATGAACGGGTCATGGTTAATTTAGATGGTGAATATGGTGGTGATGCCCCAATGATTTTCAAGAACCTAAAACGGCATATCGACATGTTTACTAATTTAGATAGCGTCCCGGTCAGCGAACCGGAAGACGATGAGTATCGCCAAGTTGAAGAACAATTTGTTGCTGAAGTTCAAAATTTATCACAGGATGATGATCAAGACTGATCATGCACCGTGACTAACTACGGTTGATCACTGCTAATCGTCATGCATTAAAAATCAAAAGTGTTTTTCAAGGATCCATAAAGCACTGAAAAGCATTTTGAACCATTAACTTAAATGAAGCTAAAATGTGGGACAAAAGTCAGTTTGCTCCGCTTAACCTGAAATCGGTAATTCCGGCAACATCAGTCGGAACCGGCAATTTCCGGTTAATGCTCACAAACTACCCGGCTTTTGTCCCACTCTGTTTATTAGATTATCAATAAGGGGAAATCAATGAAAATTAAAGCACCAGTAGAAAAAAACCAAACGTATACGGTAGCCATTACCGACTTAACTTATCAAGGAATGGGCGTAGCTAAAATCGAGCATTTTCCAATTTTCATTGCCGACAGTATCCCAGGCGAACAAATTCAAGTCAAAATCACTAAAGTGCAGAAAAATTTTGCGTTTGGCCGGGTAGAAAAGGTTCTAGTGGAAAGCCCAGACCGGGTTGCGGGAAATGATGTCGCGTATACGCAAACGGGAATTGCACCGTTGCAACACATTGCGTACCCCGCGCAATTAAAATTTAAGCAAACCCAAATCAAGAACTTATTGCAAAAGTCTCACTTGGAACAAATTGAAGTTGCGGAAACGGTCGGGATGGAAAATCCAACGGGATACCGAAATAAAGCGCAGGTTCCGGTTCGAAAAGTTAAGGGACAGTTAGCCACCGGCTTTTTCAAGCGTGGTTCGCATGATTTAGTGCCGATTGAAGATTTTTACATTCAAGACCCGGTAATTGACCAAGTAATCCTCAAAGTTCGAGACATTTTACGCGAATACCAAATTGAACCTTACGACGAAATTAACCAACGCGGCGTAGTGCGCAATATCATGGTTCGTCGGGGCCGACGTTCGGGCGAAATTATGGTGGTGTTGATCACCCGCACCAGCTCAGTTCCCCATTTAGACGAAATTGCTGCAGCTATTTATCAAATTGATGGGGTAGTTAGCGTAATTCAAAATATTAACCCTAAGCAGACTAACGTTATTATGGGGAAGGAAGATCGCCTGTTGGCAGGTGAATCGGTTATTCACGACGAATTGTTGGGTCAAAAATTCATCATTTCAGCACATTCCTTCTACCAAGTTAACCCAGTGCAAACCGAGAAGCTCTACCAGCTAGCAATTGAAAAAGCCGGTTTGACTGGTAAAGAAACGGTCTTGGACGTTTATAGTGGAATTGGGACGATTTCCCTAGCGATGGCGCAAGCCGCCAAGAAAGTTTACGGAGTCGAAATTGTTAAGGAAGCCGTCCAGGATGCGAAGGTTAACGCCGTTCAAAACCAAGCTAAGAACGTTAAATTTGTGGTCGGCAAGGCGGAAGACCAAATGGCGAAGTGGCAAGCTGAAGGGATGCAACCAGACGTTGTGGTAGTGGATCCGCCACGCAAAGGCCTCGACGAAAGTGTGATTAACGCAACCGTGGCAATGGCTCCTAAACGAGTGGTTTACGTCAGTTGTAACCCAGCAACGCTGGTTCGAGACATCGACCGGTTCCAGGCTCAAGGCTACAAGGTGGATCAACCAATCACGCCAGTGGACCAGTTCCCGCAGACGCCGCATGTTGAGAGCGTCACAGTAATGTCGAGGAGCTAAGCGACGAAGAAATAATGGGTTTTCTGCAAATGGAAACTAAAAGGCAAAAATAATTAAAATGTTTAGTAAACTAAAAAGTGTACCCCTATTGAATACTGGGGCACACTTTTTTACATATGGCAGTTATTTTAATGATTACCCGCTAAGTTAGCCAAAATAACTCCAATGGCAATTAAAACGATTCTGAAAATTTGTACTTGTAAGGTATTTTCTTGAATTTCCTAACCCTCTTTGATAAGCTCAAAACAAATTTATTAAGGAGAGGTTGAATGATTAATTACAGCAGCTTAGCGATTGTAGGTTAGCCAGAAGGTTTGGCCTACAAATCTTCTGGAATTGCCATTGAATTCAATTCTTAAGGAGAGCGTTAAAATGGAAAAAGATTATTTGATTCGTTTAGAACAACCAGCTGACTACCGGGAAACGGAAGCGATGGTGCGGGAAGCTTTTTGGAATGTTTATCGGCCAGGTTGCTATGAACATTACGTATTACATGTCCTACGAAAAAGTCGCGAGTTTGTCCCTCAGCTTAACTTGGTGATGGTAAAAGGCCACCAAATTATCGGGCAAATTTGCTTTGTGAAGGCAAAAATGGTTGATAAAAACGGGAATGAAGTGCCCGTTTTAACATTTGGACCATTATCAATTGCCCCGGCATACCAACGAAAGGGGTATGGGAAAAAGCTGCTCGATTATGGCATTGCTCAAGCGCGTAAATGGGGTGCCTCCGCACTATGCATTGAAGGTAACTTAGCCTTTTATAAACACGCTGGTTTTGAAGTTGCGACTACTAAGGGAATTCGTTACGCGGGTGAACCTGAAAACGGAGAAATCCCATATTTTTTGGCAAAGGAATTACGGGAAGGCTTCTTTGAGCAGTACAAGGAGCACTCTACTACACGCCTTCAGCATATTACGTCAGTGAAAGCGACGTTAATAAATTTGACCAGCAATTTCCGTCAAAAGAAAAGCGTGTTCTTCCCGGGCAATTAGCTTAACTTGAAAAGTAAACTCGTCACGATTACGAGGCGCTCCGTCTTTAAGTGACGGGTTTAGCTTTTTTAGTGGGTACCTTTGCTATAATATAGTTGAAGGAAATCTTTAATCGTGGTGGTTAGGATTCGGCAGTAAAAGTTTGCAAACCAAAAAGCGTAGAAACTGAACCAAATCAGCTTCTACGCTTTGCTACATACAAGAATTAATTTTGGGCATTATAGGCGTCAACCAAATCTTGGGCGAATTGATCTAGGTGATCGAGATCCTCTTGCGATTCGGGAGCTAAGTTAATCTTAAGATCGGCAGTTCCCTTAGTTGCGTTAGCCTTAGTGAGAGCTTCACTAAACTTGTCAACGGCGACGCAATAAAATTCTTCGTAGAATGTGTCTCCTGATCCAGCGACTCCGTAAATTTTGCCGCTCAAATCAAGTTCGGCTAGGTCGTCGTAAAAGTCGAGCCCCTCTTCGGGCAGTGCTCCTTCGTCATAGGTGTAGGGGACAATGACGTTAATGTCGTAGTCTTTAAGTTCGGCAGCGTCGGTTTGTGAAATTTCGGTTTCGTCAACTTCCACGCCTAAATCTTCTAAAGCTTCGGTAATGATGTCAGCACAGTCCTCATTATTACCAGTGATGGTAGCAAAAACAACTTTTGCAGTTGGCATAGTTTGATCCTTCTTTCCAATATTTTCCTATCAAAGTATAGCAAAAAAGGAGTTGATTAACATTAATTCTGAAGAAACTAAAAAAATTACTAAAATTACCGCACAAAAACGAGCAGGGCGTTACAACGTTTTTTTGGACGGCGAGTACGCTTTTCCAATTAGCGAGGAAACCTTCATTCACTTTCGGTTAGGTAAGGGGATGGCCGTGAACGGCACTTTATTAAAGGAAATTGGCGAGTATGAAACTAATGCCGAGGCTTATAATATTGCGCTAACCTATATAACCGGGCAGTTGCGTACGGAAAATGAGGTACGCCAAAAATTACGTCAGCAGGATTACGAGGAGTCGGTAATCGAAGCGGTGATTGCTAAGCTAGCTGATTTGAATCTATTAGACGATCGGGAGTATGCCAAAAGCTACGTGCGCACGATGATGCGGACGGGCGACAAGGGGCCCCGGTACCTAATTAATCATTTACGGCAAAAAGGGGTGCTGGAAAACGACTTGCAAGCGGGATTGCAGCTATTTACTGATGCTGAACAGGTGGCTCTAGCAGTCCGGGTCGGACAGAAACTGCAAAAACGGCATCAGGCACAAGCACTCCGGCAACAACAGTTGAAAATTCGGCAAAATTTGATGCAAAAGGGTTTCACTAGCGAAATTATCGAAAAAGCACTTGCTGAAATCGAATTTACGGTCGATAGCGATGCAGAATACGAAAAGCTACGTAAATTGGGTGAACGACTGTTACGTCGGTACCAGGGGCAACCGGAATACCAGCGAACCACTAAAATTAAACGGTCGTTATATCAAAAAGGCTTTGAAATGGAATTAATTGAACGTTTTTTAAACGAAAATGATTCTTAAGTTTCTGGAATGGATAGTGCAAAATTAAAGTCCACTTTGGTATAATTGAAGAGAAATTGAAAGCTTTCAGCTGTAGGAAGTAGGCTTATGCTATGTCTCAATACTCAGATGGACCAAAGGAAGGCGAGTATATTGCGATAAAAAGCTATAAGCATGATGGTAGTTTGCATCGGACTTGGCGTGAAACAATGGTTCTAAAAAATAGTCAAGACGAGTTTATTGGCTGTAATGATCACACGGTGGTGATTGAGGATAACGACCGCCGCTGGGTGACTCGGGAACCGGCGCTGGTTTATTTTAATAAGCATACTTGGTTTAACGTGGTGGCGATGATTCGGGATAACGGAGTTTCCTATTACTGTAACATTGCGTCACCATATGTTTTGGATCGCGAAGCCCTCAAGTACATTGATTACGATTTAGATGTTAAGGTGTTTCCCAATGGCGAACGGCGCCTTTTGGATACGGACGAATTCGAGCAGTTCAGTCGGCAGTGGCACTATTCCGCGGACACGATTCAGATTTTGCTGGATAGTGTACGGGAACTGACGGATTGGATAAATAAAAAGCGTGGACCGTTTTCGGTTGAGTTTATTAATATTTGGTACAAACGTTATCTGAATATAGCGGAGCGCAATACTCGGTAAAAAGGGAGGTGTGAAGAGCACTTCCCTTTTCTTTAAAAAAGAATACACTGAACATAGATGAAAATGAGGAGTCTGGTAAATGTTTGAGAAATTTCGTAAAACGCCCTTAATGTACTGGTCGTTGGAATTGTTAATTATTGCGACCTTGCTGTGGGTTTGTACTAAAATTGATTTTTTGTTTAGCCCGATTGGAACGTTTATTAGCACGGTATTCATGCCGTTAATTTTGGCGACCTTCTTATACTACATGCTCCATCCGTTGGTGAAGTTGTTGATGAAGGTCCATTATAAGAAGTTTCGGATATCGCGTACCTGGGCAGTGGTGTTGGTATTTGTGGGATTCCTGCTCCTAATTGTTTGGGGAATCAGCTCTTTCTTGCCCAGTTTGATCGATCAAATTTCCCAAATGTTAGGGAATTTACCAATGATTGCCAAGAAACTGCAGGTTGCCATTCCTCAGCTAGTCGACCATTCCTGGCTTCGCAAAGTTGATTTTGACCCGTATTTAAAAAATCTTAATAATGAGATTGGCCAATACGCAGAGCAATTTTTGGCGAACATGACTAACAGCATCGGTAATATTATCGCGGCGCTTACTAACATCACAGTCATCGTGATTACGGTGCCCATTATTCTGTTTTACATGTTAAAGGACGGTTACAAATTAATCCCGACAATTTCGCGGATTGTCCCAGAACACAACCGCAAAAGTGTGTTAGATTTATTTTATTCGATGAGTGACACGCTGTCTTCTTACATTTCTGGACAAGTAATTGAATGTATTTTCGTGGGAACCTTTACCGTGATTGGCTATATGATTATCCATCAGCCGTATGGGTTGGTGCTCGGCGTGATCGCGGGGATTTGCAACATCATCCCGTATGTTGGACCTTATTTTGGGATTTTTCCTTCGCTACTAGTAGCAATTGCCCAGTCTCCCGAACAGGTGATTTCGGTGATCATCGTGGTCTTAATTGTCCAACAAGTGGACGGAAATCTAATATACCCGAACGTGATTGGCAAGTCCTTGCAAATTCATCCGTTAACCATCATTATTTTATTGTTGGTAGCGGGAAAACTTGCAGGAATTTTGGGAATGATTTTGGCGGTACCGACTTACGCAATTGTTAAAGTTTTAATTAACTTTATCCACCATATCTGGGTTTTAGACCGAGATAAGATTGAAGAAAAGGTTAAGCCAGAAAAATAGGCTAAATTTGGTAGTTTGCTATTAATATGGTAATATCTACAGAGTTAGATAAATTATTTCAAGGAGAAAAAAATCTTGACAAGAGTAATTACTTACGGGACTTTCGACCTGTTGCATAAAGGACACGTCCGGTTGTTAAAGCGGGCACGTGAATTAGGCGACCATTTGACAGTATGTTTATCAACGGACGAGTTTAATGCGGTTAAGGGCAAGAAAGCTTACACCCCGTACGAAGACCGAAAGTATATTTTAGAAGCGATTAAATATGTTGACGAAGTGATTCCAGAACGCGGATGGGATCAAAAGATAAATGACGTTAAGGAAAATGATATTGATATTTTCGTAATGGGCGACGACTGGAAGGGTCAATTTGATTTTCTCAAGGATTACTGTAAAGTTATTTATTTACCACGGACCGAAGGAATCTCGACAACTAAAATCAAGCGTGATTTAGGTCTTGGTGATTATAAAAAAGATTAAGACAACAGTTAAGATTGGGATATCAAAATGATTCCAATCTTATTTTTTAGAGGGAAAGGAACGAATATGAACCAGGCAGAATTAAAAGCGGCGGTCGATAAGCGACGCACTTTTGCGATTATTTCTCACCCGGATGCGGGGAAAACCACCATTACCGAGCAATTACTATTGTTTGGGGGCGTAGTGCGAGAAGCCGGAACGGTTAAGGCTCGGAAGACGGGTAACTACGCTAAGTCAGACTGGATGGAAATTGAAAAGAAGCGGGGAATTTCCGTAACTAGTTCAGTGATGCAGTTTGATTATGCAGGAAAACGAATCAACATTTTGGATACTCCTGGACATGAGGATTTTTCGGAAGATACTTACCGGACCCTAATGGCCGTGGACTCCGCGGTGATGGTGATCGATTCCGCAAAGGGGATTGAGCCCCAAACTAAAAAGTTATTCCAAATTTGTAAGATGCGTGGAATTCCAATTTTTACCTTTATGAACAAGTTGGACCGCGACGGCCGTGAACCTCTCGACCTAGTAAATGAACTAGAAGAAGTTCTCGGAATTGACGCTTACCCAATGAATTGGCCAATTGGGATGGGAAAAGGTCTGGCAGGCTTGTATGACATTTACAACAACCGGATTGAACTACATACTGACGAGCCCGAATATTTAGCGCTTGATAGTAATGGTGAACTAAAAGAACCTAATCCCATTGAAGAAGAAAGTGTCTTCCAAGACGCAATGATGGAAGTGGACTTGATGAAGGAAGCGGGGAACCAATTTGACGAGGCTAAGATCGCCAAGGGTGAATTGACTCCGGTTTTCTTCGGTTCAGCTTTAACTAATTTTGGGGTAAAAACTTTCCTAGATGCTTATTTACAATTTGCTCCGGCACCATCCGTGCATAAAGTGGCGGACGGCGAACAAATTCAACCTACTGACGAAGAATTCTCCGGATTTGTTTTTAAGATTCAGGCGAATATGAACCCTAACCATCGGGACCGGATTGCCTTTTTACGGATCTGTTCCGGAGAATTTGATCGGGGAATGGACGTTACTTTAAACCGGACTGGTAAGACGTTGCGGCTTTCCAATTCAACTCAATTTATGGCGGATGCACGGGAAAATGTTGAACGTGCGGTTGCTGGAGATATTATCGGTTTATACGATACGGGGAATTTCCAGATTGGGGATACAATTTACGCTGGCAAGCAACCGGTACAATTTGAAAAGCTGCCGCAATTTACTCCAGAATTATTCATGGGCGTTTCTGCAAAGAACGTAATGAAACAAAAATCCTTCCATAAGGGAATTCAGCAATTGGTGCAGGAAGGTGCGGTGCAGTTGTACACAAACTACACTACGGGGGATTACATCCTTGGCGCCGTAGGTCAATTGCAATTTGAAGTGTTCCAATTCCGGATGCAAAACGAATACAATTCGGAAGTGGTAATGCAACCAATGGGCAAGAAAATTGCCCGCTGGATCAATCCGGAACAACTGGACGAAAAAATGTCGTCTTCCCGGAATTTGTTGGTGAAGGACCGCGCTGGACAACCGCTCTTCCTATTCGAAAATCAATTCGCGGAACGTTGGTTCAAAGGCAAGTATCCTGACGTAGAACTCACCGCAAAACTTTAAAAAATAAAACTTTCTAAAGTAACCGATTCAAACAGCCAACTAGGTAAATTATGGGCTATAATGGATAAGTTATTTAAGAAATATCATGTGGAGGAACGATAGCATGAATCGTTTATGGGGTAAGTTTCGCCGGGGTGTGAACACCAAGTTTGGGTTCTTTATGTTGATTACCGGGCTATTTTGGCTGAAATCATACATTGCGTACCAAACTAAGTTTACGTTGGGTGTTCAAGGTGGGATGCAGGAATTAATTTTAGCCATCAGCCCCCTTGGCTTTGCCATTCTATTATTTGGAATTGGATTATATATCCGGGGTAAATGGGCCTATTGGTACATGATTGTAATGGATGCAATCTTATCAACCTGGCTGTTTGCCAACATTTTATACTACCGAGAGTTTTCAGATTTTATCACCTTTAACTTAATCAAGGGCTCGGGTGCCGCTTCGGATAACCTGGGAAAAAGCTTGATGGGAATTTTACGACCAACCGACTTTTTAGTGTTTGTGGATGTAATCTTCGTCATTGCAATTTTAGCGTTTGGTTTTGTTAAAATTGACCAACAGCGTTTCAAGCTGGTTAATTCATTAGCGGTCACGATTTTGTCAATTGGAGTCCTAGCCGCTAACTTAGCCCTTGCTTATTCAAACCGTTCCGGATTGCTGACCCGGACGTTTGATAATAACTACATTGTTAAGTATTTGGGATTACAAAGCTTCACCCTGTATGACGGCGTTAAGACCGTTCAGAATAGTAATAAAAAGAAAGAAGCCAAAAGTTCTCAATTAAAACCAATTAACGAGTTTTTAAAGAAGAATAACGTGCCCGCCAACATCGAATATAAGGGTGTTGCGAAGGGTAAGAACGTAATTATTATTCACTTGGAAAGTTTGCAACAATTTGTCATTAACCAAAAGTGGAAGGGAAAGGAAATTACTCCTAACATCAATAAGTTCTACAATGATAAGAACACGCTAGCTTATGACAACTTCTTTAACCAAGTTGGACAAGGAAAGACGGCCGACGCCGAGATGATGTTAGAAAATTCGTTGTTTGGATTACCTGAAGGATCAGCGATGGTTACGGATGGTACTACCAACACCTTCCAATCCATGCCCGCAATTATGGATCAGCACGGTTACACTACCGCAGCCTTCCACGGGGACGTAGCTAGTTTCTGGAACCGGGATAACGCTTATAAATCATTTGGTTACCAGTACTTCTTCAGTAAGCAATACTACTCGTTGAAGAAGGGGTACGTAAGTGGATATGGAATGAAGGATAAGTTGTTCTTACAACAGTCCGCGAAATTCCTTGAAGAGCTTCCACAGCCGTTCTATGCAAAATTAATCACGGTTTCTAACCACTATCCTTACGGAATTGAAAAGAAAAACGTTTCTATTGATCCGTGGGAGACGGGGGATTCAACCGTTGACCCGTACGTTCAAACGGCCCATTACCTTGACCAAGCGGTTGGGGAACTAATTAGTTACTTGAAGAAGACCGGACTTTACGATAAGAGTTTGATCATGATGTACGGTGATCATTATGGAATTTCAAACAATCATAAACCCGCAATTGCCAAGATTTTAGGTCTAAAAGGGGTTACTAATTATGATTTGGCTATGTTCCAAAAGGTACCGTTCATGATTCATGCTCCGGGTCTAAAGGGAGGCGTCAACCACAACTACAGTGGTGAAATTGACGTGATGCCAACCCTATTGAACCTCTTAGGAATTGATACGCCAGGAGCTTATCAATTTGGTCACGACATTAATTCTAAGCAGTATAACCAAATTGTGGCGTTCCGAAACGGGGATTTCGTTTCTAAGAAGTACACCAAGTACGGTGGTGATTTATACTACACGGCTACTGGGGAGCAGATTACTGACGAAACGGCTAGTCAAAAACGGGAGGTTAAACAAATTCAACAGTACGTTAATAATGAGTTGAATTATTCCGATCGAATCATTAATGGTGATTTGTTGCGCTTTGCAGACTTAGACTGGTTTAAGAAGGTCAATAAGGCGGATTACAGCTACACTAAGAAAACTGCCTTGAAGAATCTAAAGAAGGCGCAAAAATCCAAGACTAGTTTGCTCGAACAAAATCACGGCCGGTCAACGATTGACGATTACGTAACCGATGCACCGGAATTACCAGAAAATGAAGAGAAGGCGGCTAGTTCGAGTTCTTCAAGCAACAATTCTTCGGAAGATAGCAGTCATTCAGGAAGTAGTTCCGCAGACACTACTACCCAAGAAGATAAATAGATATTAACAATTTAAGGGACTCACGATTAGCCCAAACAAAATTAAGAATTAGCATGGAGAGGTTGGGAAATTTTTCCCAACCTCTTTTGTTTTTTAGATTAAAATACTAGTTAAGAATCGTGGAGCTTTAAAAATTTAATTAAGTTAGAAGGAGACTTTGATTTATGGCAAGTCATTTAATCATTTTACTGCTGGTCGGTCTATTGGCCGGAGTGTTTGGCGCCATCCTTGGTATTGGGGGCGGGATGATTATCACCCCGGTCTTGACCATTGGGATGGGACTCGATATTAAATACGCAATTGGGGCAAGTATCATCGCAGTAATTGCGACTAGTTCAGGTGCTACCATTGCCTACTTAAGGGACGAGATGCTTAATTTGCGGGTAGCGATGTTTTTGGAAATTGCGACCACGGTCGGAGCGATTGTGGGGGCGATCATGACCGGGCTTTTTAATTCGACGGTCCTCTACGTACTGTTTGGCTCGTTTCTCGTTTTTTCGAGTTGGAACATGTACCGAAAACTCCGTCAAGGGGGCAGTGAAGAAGGTAGCGCAAAGAATGATCGCTTAGCTAACCAACTTAACCTTAATGGCAGTTACTACGATAAGGCGCTGAAAAAACAAATTGATTACCAAGTGGAAAATGTTCCAGGAGGTTCGGCAGTGATGTTTGGCGCTGGATTAGCTAGCGGACTCTTAGGAATCGGAAGCGGCGCGTTTAAGGTGATGGCGATGGATAACATCATGAAGATGCCGTTAAAACCTTCTAGCGCCACTAGCAACTTAATGATGGGAGTCACCGCTGCGGCTAGTGCGATGGTTTACTTCTTCAACGGCTCGATTCATGCTGACATTGCGGGTCCCTTAGCAATTGGAATTTTATTTGGTGCCCAATTAGGGAGCCGAATTATGCAGCGCCTTCGTCCCCGGTGGATTCGGTTAATCTTCATTCCGGTATTGCTATACATGGGCTTACAAATGGTTTTAAAAGGATTTGGGGTGAACTTTTAGATGAACGCTAAACAAAAAGAAATGAATCACGTCGAATTATTGATTGGCCGTATTTTACAAGTTGGGGTTTATATTTCCGCAATCGTCATTATCTGCGGAATCGGTTTATGGTTAGTAAAAAATGGTTCGGGTTATGCCGGTGCCTTACCAACCCGATTGGGAATAATTTTCCAAGGAGCTATGCAATTAAAGCCCTACGCAGTTTTAATGTTGGGAATCTTTCTGCTAATTTTAACCCCTGTCTTGCGAGTCGTGGTGTCAATCTACGCCTTTGCTAAGGAAGGGGATCGACTGTACGTAACGATTACGACAATTGTTTTAATTATTCTAATTATCGGGATGACAATTGGTTACCAAGGGTAATAACGATTAATTAAGCTAGGAGAGTTGACAAACTTTCCTAGCTTTTTTATTAGGAAATACATATTTATTATTACAAGATAAAAAATTGGGTTTGCAAGTAACAAAGTACATTTTTATATTAAAAAAATGGATTTCTTATTGGTGACGTGGACAATTCACTATATAGAAGTTATAATTAACGAGATAGAATTTTAACGGCCATTACAATTTTGAAGCCGAAGTATAAATGAGGGAGTTTTACATGAAGGTTGAACCAAATGTTGTGATAAGTGAATTCATCGTCAACATGACTGACGATCTGTATCACAAAGACAATAGTAAAATAGATATTTCTGAAAAAGTGAAAAAACAGGCAGACTCTTTAGCGAATTTTAAAGTCCCTTATTATGTATTAACGAACGGACCAAGTCAGGAAAATTTAGAGAAGGGGCTAACAATTACTCATGTTGATTTATTTGAGCATTATCCAGATTTGACTTTGTATTTTTATAGGATTCTAATGGCTTTTGACTTTCTAAAGGACCATCCCGAAATTGAAAAGGCCGCGTTAACAGATGCCGGTGATGTGACAATGCTCAATTACCCTTTTGATAGTGTCCGAGAAGGAATCCTTTATATCGGCGATGAAACCAGCTCATTATTTAATACTGCAATCATCATCAATAGTGATGCTCCAACATATATGAAGGATTTTATTTGGGAAAATAACAATTTACCAATTCTAAATCTAGGAATAATGGTGGGAACTCGCGATGTGTTAATTGAATATTTGGGAATTATGGTTAAGTTAATTACCGAGGCAGAGGTAAAAATCAAGCAGGGTGATGACTCTTATCGATTAGGAAAATTTGAGATGCTGATTTCCAATTACGTGGCATACCGTTACTTTAGTAACCGCTTAATTCACGGGCGTGAGGTTAGTACTATTTTTAATGGACATCAAGAAATAAGTAGTGCTTGGTTTAAGCATAAGTGAGGCTTTCGGCAATGAATAAAAAAACGGTAAAAGAATTAATTTGCGACCGTTATTGGGAATACCGGCATTATACCGAAAAAAAACGATTCTGTAGCGATATTTCTTAAGAAAGACTCTCTGCGAGCGTATTTTTTGATTCAGTTTGGACAAGATGGAAGAATACTTTTCCCAGGGGCAGTCCCCTTTAAACCTAACGAATATTCGATGTGGGACTTTGATGAAGAAGAACAAAAAATCGTCATTCTAGATAAAAATGGAAACGAAAATCAACGTGTTGATATACCAATAGAATGGATTAATGGCATTCAAAGAATCTTTTTAACTGGTGAAGCAAAGGGGGATGCGTTAGTTTGTGAGAAGAGCACTAACAAGAGGAAGTCTCATCCGTACTTTTTAGGTGGCACTCAAGTGTTTATAACATCTCGTAAATTTGTAACTTTAGATTTAATCCACGATTTAAGCCGGTTAGGTTTTAATATTAAAATAAGTAATCATCAAGTTGCTTCATACAACTTTTTTAGTGATACTTTTGAATATATTATCCAACATCCTCAGTTACAAAAAATTATTATTAGCAATACAGGAAAACTAGAAGTTAAATTACCACAGAATCATCAATTATTAATTAGCAAGGACTGTGGACCTTCATCAATAGCTTATTTGACAGGTAATCGAGCGCCCATCCTAGAATTGCTAAGTTCTGTTCTGATGGAAAATAATCAGCATCTACTTAATTCTGAAGATAATAGGGCTGAAGAAGAAATATTTCAGGCAGTACTACAAACACAATTTAGTGATCGGTATGAATTAGGTTAGCTATTGCATTAATATTACTAGAATCAGATAGCTTTAAAATTAACTAGCGTAGATGCCAATAATTTTAAAGCTATTTTTGCTTAACAAAGTAATTCAAGAGGGGAGATTTAGATGTTAATAAAAATTAGTTTTCTATTTTATGCCTTTTTTTAAAATTTGAGACAGAAGATCTTAATCACGGGTGTAACATTAAAGGGTAATATAATTTAAGAATGTTAATTTATAGGAACGTTTATTGGTTTGCATAAAAAACTTAAGTAGTAATAAAAAAACCACTAACTAAGAGTGGCTTGTAAGTGAAAATTAGCTTAGCGATTAGTGGTTCATAAAGGAAACTCCCATGTAAACTAAGTTACTCAAAATAATTAGAAAGAAAACGATAGAGATAACTTTTTCCGGCGCATTAGTATGAGATTTGTTTCGTGAATGTGGAGGAGTTTGAATATCCTTTTCATAAGATACCCTTTTTTCGATGTCTTTTTCAAGTAGGTGGCTTTTTTGATTAGATGAATTATTAATGATAAAGACCTCCTTTTATTGTGAGTTGCTCTTGATGCTATTTAAACATTTTTTTCTTAAAAGTAAATAGGATAATTGAAAAAGTTAAAAATTAATCCTATGTAACATAGCGGCTATAAAAAATTTATGCATTGTGGTACATTTGATGTACGATAAAGAATAGAGGTAGACAGATGAGATTCGATTTTAATGACTTTCGACTTAGAAAGTATTCGAAAATCACTAAAAAAATTTTAGCTTTAGACAAAGAATATCAGCAGTTGACGGACGAACAATTACAAGCCAAAACCATTCTATTTAGAGAAAAATTAGCAGAAGGAGCAAGCTTAGAATCGATTTTGGTTGAGGCTTATGCCACAATTCGTGAGGCCGACTACCGAATCTTAGGATTAAAGCCTTTTGAAAATCAGGTGTTAGGTGGGGTAATTCTTCATTATGGAATGGTTGCCCAGATGAATACTGGAGAAGGTAAAACTTTAACTGCAACGATGCCAATGTATTTGAATGGGTTGACTGGTCCAGGGAATTTTTTAGTTACGGTCAACGGATACTTAGCTAACCGAGACGCCGAAGAAATTGGTAAAGTGTACCATTGGATGGGACTGACTAGTGCTGCGGGAGTAAGTCCTGATGAAGAAGAATTAGATATGCAAGCTATTTACAATAATGACATAGTCTATACAACCAATAGTGCATTAGGTTTTGACTACTTAACTGATAATCTTGTGGAAAACGCCACGGATAAGAAACTTAATGATTTAAATTTTGCACTAGTTGATGAAGTAGATTCAGTGTTACTTGATGCTGCACAAACTCCGCTAGTAATTTCGGGTTCTCCCCGAGTACAATCTAATCTTTTTAACTCAACGGATCGTATTGTAAAAAGTTTACAAAAAGATAAGGATTATGAGTTTAGTGAAGATTTAACGAGCGTATGGTTTACGAAAGAAGGCATTAAACACCTGGAGGATTACTTAGGGATAACTAACTTAGTTTCCAAAAGATGGTCTGATTTGTATCGTCATTTAGTGTTAGCGTTGCAAGCTAATTATACGATAAAGCGTAATCAGGATTATGTTGTTGTAGATGATGAAGTACTGCTGTTAGACAGTGAAAATGGACGAGCGCTGACTGGAATGAAACGGGAATCCGGGATTCATCAAGCAATGGAAGCCAAGGAGGAAGTTCCACTTACCGAGCAAACCCGAGCGATGGCTTCAATCACTTTACAGAATTTCTTTAAAATGTTTAAAAAGCTTTCTGGGATGACCGGAACTGCGGTTACATCCGCACGAGAATTCATGGATGTTTATAACTTACCGGTTTTAAAGGTTCCCACACATAAGCCTAACATCCGAGTTGACCGGCCAGACATTGTTTATGCCACTATGGATGAAAAAATCGAAGCTACTGTGAAGCTGGTTAAAAAAGCATACGAAGTTCAACGGCCAGTTCTACTAAAAACTGGTTCGCTGTCGTTGTCGAGACTTTACTCAAGAGTTTTATTGAAAAATGGGATTGTCCATAACGTTTTAAATGCACAAAGTGAATCTAAAGAAGCTATGATCGTTGCTGATGCTGGTCAAGCTGGAGCGATTACTGTGGCTACTTCGATGGCAGGTCGTGGTACTGACATCAAGCTCGGCCCCGGTGTGAAAGAAAAGGGTGGCTTGTTGGTAATCGGAACGGAACGAATGAATAGTCGTCGAGTAGACGATCAGTTACGTGGTCGTGCAGGGCGACAAGGAGATCCAGGAGAGAGTATTTTTTTGGTTTCTCTTGAAGATAAAGTGGTTATTGAGAATGCTCCTGACTGGGTAGATAAGTATCGGATGCGGTTAGCGCAGGCTCTTAAAGAAGGAAAACGCAAGTATGGGGAGCCACTAAGAGGACGACGTGCTAAAAACATCGTAGAACGTGCCCAACAAGCTGCAGATACAAAGGCTGAATCAGCGCGTAAGAGTTCCGTTAAAATGGACGATATTTTACGGATCCAACGCGAAATGATTTACGATTTTCGTGACTACGTGATGGCTAACGGGGATTTAGGTGAAATTACCCAAAGAATTTGGGATGACTTTTTTAAACTATATTCGAGCGGTAAGGGTATTACAAGAGATAAACTAAGCGATTTTATAATTAATAACTTAGATTACAATTATAGCGACGAGCAATTTGACTCAAAAATTCTAGAGGACCCAGAACAAGTGGAACAATACGTTTTAAAAGTTGCAAAACAGAAGTGGGAAGACCAAAAATTAATTCTCGATAATGAATTTAAGCAGAACTATTTAAAGCGGCTATCAATTTTGAAAGCGCTGGATGTGGCTTGGATTGAACAGGTAGACAATTTATCACAGTTAAAAACTGTGGTAAGTAGTCGTTCTACAGGCCAACATAATCCAATATTTGAATATGAAAAAGAGGCTATGAATTCGTTTAGGCAAATGAGAAAAGCATTTTGGCAGAATACAATTAAATATATGCTACTGTCAGATTTAATTGTTGGAAAAAATGAATCAATTAGGGTGGAATTTCCATGAGAAAAAGAAGTGAAAAAAACGAGTTAATTGCTAGCATCATGTTTACGTTGTTTATGATTGTTTTAATGGAGCTGGGGCGACAGATTGCTATTCCGGCTTTGGATTCTGACTTAAGTCGTAAAGCACTTAATGCTTCGCCACTATTAAGAAACGTTACTATGCTTACTGGTGGGCAGTCTAGATTTCCATCACTATTTTCAATTGGACTGGGTCCATACATGACTGGAATGATTTTGTTCCAAGCAATCCAATTGATTAATGTTGATGCAATGAGCAAGATTAGCGACCAAAAAAGAGGGTTTATTCAGCGGTGGATAACATTAATAATTGCAATATTGCAAACTCTGCAATTTATTTTTGCAATCAAAAAAAATATTACTCTCGCAGGTGACAAAATTTTTGGGTTTGATTTTAATTTAGTAGTGTCTTTTATGATCTTGGTTGCCGGTGCAATGATTGTTGCGTGGATGTCAGATATGACGGCTAAGTTTGGAGTAGGAGGCGCTGGTGTTCTAATTATGCCTGGTATTATTACTAATTTACCATTGATGGTTTTTCGAGGACCAGGGCTAGGTACTAATCAAGTAACATCATTTTCGACTAATTTATGGATAGCTTTAGGAATCTCGGTGTTAGTGGTTTTTGTTGCTACAGTATTTTTCAATAAGGCAGAATTAAGAATCCCATTACAGAGGCCTAATGTCCAGAATGATTTTTCCGAATCGTATTTGCCAATTCGTTTTCTAACCTCAGGAAGCATGCCCTTTATGTTTACTACCACGGTATTTATGATTCCTAGTTATATTGCTAACTTTAGTCCTGATAGTGGGTTTAGTAGGTTTACTCAAGCATATATTAACTTTAATAACCCCGTAGGAATTACGATTTATTGTGGAGTTGTTGTGTTCTTAAGTTATGCATTTAGTTTTATGAATCTTCAAACAGAACGACAGGCAGAGAATTTAAAAAAATCTGGAGATTATATTTTTGGGATTACTCCAGGAAAAGACACACAAAGATATTTGAATCATCATGTGGTGAGATTAAGTACAGCGGCTAACGGTTACTTTTTAGTAGTAGTTGCCACTCCGCTGATAATTGGGTTATACGTACCGGGAGTTACTAACTTTACGTTTGCATATGCCAGCATATTGATTTTGGTAACGATTATGGATACTACGTTAGATCAATTGAAGACAATGTACTTAAGAACCCAATATGATCTTTTGTAAGTGATAAGGAGTTAAGCGAATGTTTTATATTGCCCCAGCATGGACAAATAATATTGAGGAATTAAATCGCGACCCATTAAAAAATGTAATGAGTTTGTTAGTTGACGGCGACAAACCGGTGAAATTATTGGTGTTAAATTTTTTACCCAATTTAAGGTATCTTTTACACGTAAACGGGCTAACTAACCTTCCATTTTGGAATCTGTGGGATGCAATTCTAAACATTGAACGGACCGACGGCATGCCTCTTGGCCCGGAAAGTTTGGAGTGGCCTGCCGATATTCGTACAGCCCAAGGAACTCGTTCGGTTGTGGGGTATCGTGGGAATAAGTTGGCAGCAAGAGTGATTGGCAATGAACAGGGCTTTATTCAAGCGGTGGAGTATTTAGATGATGATATTTATCATGTGGACATATATGATGACCGAGGTTTTAAAGCTGCAACCAAATATTTTAAGGATGACCGTTTGATAAAGCAGATTTGGTTCAACGAAGTCGGACAATGTATTCTACGCTATGAGCCACAGGCTGAAGTAACGGTAAAAATTTTAAGTAATTACAGTAATTTTGACCGCGCTGAGTATGATAGTTTAGATGATTTACTCATGGAATTCATTAACAAAAAGTTTGCTAATGAATTTGATGAACGTACGGATGGGGTAATTGCTAGTAGCAATAAAAGAATGCGTTCGTTAATGATAAAGATGCAAAAACAAATACCAATTACTTATTTATTAGATCACCCTGGAAAAATTAGTTCAGTAGATATTCAAGAACTGGTCCCACAAATGGAGGGTTGCAGCAGTTTTGTAATCCCTAATTATGCAATATTCGAGCAATTTCAACTCGAAGTTAATGAATTGTGTAGAGCACATCTAGATTTAGGTTATCCTTATGGTGCAGATATGCGTTTAGGTAACAGTAATGAAGAACGAAAACTAATTATTTACTGGAATATTGGTGATACAAATGATGACCAAAGTGTTCGTGGCGTAAGTGATGAATTATTAGACTATTACCTAAAGCATGAGAGTGCTGGCTTAATAATTTCAACACTTAATAATGAAATGGCTGATCAGGTATTTTCAATAGTTTTGCAGAAATTATTAAACCATTATGACTTTCTGGATGGTGAAAAAGACTGGAAAATCATAAATAAGATTATGTTCAACGAAAACAATGGAAAAGAAATGCAAAAACTGATATATCGGGTAAAACTTCGACTATGGAAAGCCTGGGAAATTAAGCATCCAATTAAAGATGGAGAAGTGACGATAACGGTAGATGAAATTCCCGAGAGTCAAAAAATCGATTGGGAACAATTTGTTGAAGATATGTCCAACGTTTTATTTCGGGTAGGGTCTCGTGATTACCAAATTTTTGCTGACTTGGCTAGGGCTCGAATTGTAGTGGATATGGGAGAACCCTATGATACTAGAACACAATTTAATGCTATTAGTGCTGGAATACCACAAATTATTAAGGTTGAGAGTCCGTTCGTTATCCATAGCGAGAATGGATGGATTGTTAAAGAAGGGCACAGTTTGACAGATGGACTTGATTTTTACTTAGGAAAATTAGGTAATTGGAATATTGCGTTGGTGAATACTGCTAAGTATATGGAACAATTAGAATTTGGACGCCAATCCGATTGGTGGGAGAGAAGGATGCGTTATGAGCAAAGGTAAAATTATACATCTGGGTCCCGAAATTGAAGGATTAGCAGAGTTAATTGAGGGGAAGTTCGATATTTTCGATGTTCCGTTTGAGTTTGTAGATCAACCAATTGGAGAAGAGAAGAATAAATTACTTATTAAAGGGGAACTAAATCTAGTTTTTCGCCATGATTTGTTTTTTATTACTCAATCGGAATATTTACAATCTGGTCAAAGTTCTTTTTTGAGGCAATTGCCGGCTAACAACATTATCATCGATAGCAGGCTTCAGCTGAGCGAAGAAGCTAAGCAAGCCTTTTTTCTAAAGAATGTTCAATTTATTGACTTTGAAAGTGAACAGGATTTAGCAAAGCAACTTAATGAGGAATTTTATAACGATCAATTAGGGTATAAATATAAATTTGATAATATCCAATTTGACTCTTTTTTTAAGGGTACTGTAAAACAATTGGGACACAATTATTTAGAAATCATAGATAATGACATTAAGGACTATCAACGAGTAGCTAATTGGGGAGGTCCCTTGGGGGTAGCTAAAAACTCAATTTGGGAAATACGAACCGAATTTAAGAGAAATACGCCTTCAACTAATGTACGTTTAAGAGTTTCGTTAATAAGTGCATTTACTAGTGAAATCTACTATTCAACAGAGGTGGATAACGATGATTTAAAAAATTTGATTCCGCTAAAAGTTGATCATAATGGTGCTTTCATCCTTGTTGAATTACTAGTTAAGGGTCAAAATATTGATTTAACAATGGGAGCAATTACCCTTAACGAAAGCCGTGGTGGTCGAGGAACCTTGTTAATTGGTGAAGATGTAGAAATCGATGACGAAGCAATGGGGGAACCCTTGTACCACTACTTTGATCCAGGTGATTTTAAACCACCGTTGATGGTTTACTTTTCTGGTTTTCGGTTTAACCCCGGAGTAGAAGGGATGTTCATGATGCGAGGATTAAAAGGGCCGACGCTTTTAATTGAAGATTTTCGTATCCTAGGGGGCTCGTTTTACGTTGGTGGTGAAAAACTGGAAAGCCAAATTATTAAGTTGATTCAAACAACTTTAAAGAAACTGGGATTTAAACCAAACGAACTAATTCTTTCAGGATTGTCGATGGGGACTTTCGCTAGCTTATACTATTCATCATTCCTTAATCCAGATTGGGTAATTGTTGGTAAACCACTAACTAGTTTAGGGGACATTGCCGCTAATGAGCGTATTAATCGCCCTGGTGGATTTCCAACTTCTTTGGATGTAGTGTTAAGACTAACTGGTGGAATTGCGGATGAAAATATTAAGCAAGCGAATGATATTTTTTGGGGTTCATTTACCAAGCATGATCATTCCAAAACAAATTTTGTGATCGTTTATATGAAAGATGACGATTATGATGGAGATGCATTTGAAAAACTGGAACGTTTTTTACGAAAGCATTCACCAACTTCTCGGATTATTCATAAGGGCTTTACTGGAAGGCATAATGATCAGTCTGGGGCTCTCAGTAGCTGGTTTATAAATCAATATCGAAATATTCTTGAAACCAACTACGGTCGAGACTTTAGTCCGCAGGAGGATGACGAAGATGAAGAGTAGTTACTTTGTAATTAGATGGCCAGTTCATATGAATGATACGTATAGCTATGGCTCAGTGATTAATTATCAAAATGGGAAAATCTATTTTAAAAACGAAAGAATGAGCCCTGGTGAACGCATCCATACTTGGAAATCACAAGTTGTTTTCGACAAACTAGATACAGGATATTCGCAGTTGCCCTTATTGAAGCGAAAAGCTAAATATCAAATTATTACTAAGGCAATAATAGCACCGGAAAATTCGGTTCAAATTCAACTAGACTTTTTTGATGTAAAGAATGAAATTATTGATGGTCCATTAACAATTGATTTAGATGGCGAATTTGAAGTCCCTGAAGAGATGGATCATTACCAATTAAGTTTGGTTAATTTAAATAATCGTTCGTTGGAGTTCGAAGATTTAATAATCAGACCAGTAGAAAGTACTTTTGAGATTGCAACGATTGATGGCAATATGAATGTGATTTGTTTATGGGACCGACGGGACCATTTCTTTGAAAAAGTAGAAGTATATTTACGTAGAAGACTGCTGTATTCAGGATCTTATTTAGGGAAGCAGAATGTTTTGCGAATTTTTGTAGAGTACGATAGTAGGGCTAATTGGCAAAAAGGACAGTTGCATGATGCAATTGCCCATGCAACTAAGTCGCTTGAAAAAGTGGTTAAGGAAAGAAAGCTTGCTTTTGATGCTTTATCGCCAGATACCATCTTACTATCAGAACCAGAAGAAAGTTTGATTAAACTAGAAAATTACACAACTATGGAACTAGCAAAAATCCTGCATTTCTACCGGCGTTAAAGCAATTTAAATTTTTAGAACCACATCTGGAGGAAAAACATGAATTTTTTTGTTAATGAAGCAATGGGAATTGGTAATTCGGGAGTTGAACATGCCCAATTTTATCGGGCAAAACGTTTTGACCAAGCCAATTTAGATTATAAATTTATTTTTATGGCACTAGTTGATAACTTACATGAAGCAATGGACAAATGGGATCTGCGTGATGATCAAGTAATTAATATTTGGGAATACTTTGTGCATGGTGATGATTATGCGTTAAACGGGTTAAAAAAGCGAACAAAGTTGAGCAGTGAGACCGTGATTGATGGTACTAATACTTTTCGTATGGAGAATAAGGTTACCTCAGCAGGGGTAAGGATTGTTCGGCACTATGTAAAATATCCTAATCCTAAGAAAAATCCAGCATTACTGGTTAGCGTTGACCGTGTAGAATTATTTGATACGGAAACTAACTTGCGAAAAGTTGCGTTTGAATTTCTTGCTAATCCACACGACGACCGGAGTTTTGTAATTAAAAACATTCATTTATATAACCAGCCTGAAGAATTATTTTTCCCCAATCTAGTACAATTACGGAGATATTTTTTTCATCAAATTGAACGCCTTTATTCGGGTAAAAATGTTTTTGTCTTGGATCGTGGGGAAATGAATGAGGTTGCTTTAATGGATGAAGACGTACCGAATGTAAACCGGAAATTGGTAGAAATTGTACATGCTGACCACTTAGCTGATCGTGATGATCCTAAGGCACCATTTTGGAACAATTACTACGAGTACTCCCTTAGTCATTTAGACCGAATTGACCGGATAGTGGTTTCTACTGAACTACAGCGAAAAGATTTATTGGTTGATTTTCCAAATAAAGAAAAAGAAATTGTAACGATTCCGGTTGGTGGCATTGATGATGAAACTAAACAGATTAAGTCAACTCCACATAAGGGCTTTAAATTAGTTACGATTTCTCGACTAGCTTCTGAAAAGCATATCGATTTAGTCGTTAAAGCGGTAGCTAACTTACATAAGCAAGGTCATAAAGTTAGCCTAGATATTTATGGCGCCGGTGAAGAAGAGAAGAAACTGAAGGAATTAATCGAAAAAGTTCAAGCTAAGAAATACATTAAATTACGAGGCTTAACGCATCATGCCGATAAAGTTTATCCTAAATATGATGCCTTTGTTTCAGCGTCCTTCTCTGAAGGGTTTGGATTAACTTATATTGAAGCATTGAATGCAGGACTACCAGTTGTTACTTTTGCTGCACGCTTTGGTTCTCTAGAATTAATTCAAGATGGAAAGAATGGTTACTTGATGACCTTTAAACGAGAAGATCACGAATTTGATGTTAGTCAATTAGAAAAGGGTATCCAAAAATTAATGGAACGTGACATCTCTGAAATGAAAGATGATATCTATAAGTCTGTTGATAATTACCGTGATCATGTGATTGCTGATAAATGGAGGAATTTGATTAATGAACTATGAGTTAGTAAGTATTTTACGACCAGGAACGGATAATTGGAAATCTCAAAAGGAACGTGCAGAAAAGAATAACAGCACCTTGATTACTTTATTACCGGAGCCATTTTTCGTTCGTTTAAAAAAAGAAGAATATCCAAAGATGATTAACATCGTTGATTATGTTACCAAAAGGACGTACGACGAAAATAATTCTCTATTCTTCGACAAAGTGCCTACAGTAGATGGTGCCGAAATTTTTATGAACCATGATGGTGTAATTACCCTCATTAAAGATGGAGTTACATTCGGAGAAATGCGTACTTTCCCTCGTTCACGTCGTTTAGTTCAAGATATCAAATTTTTTAATGAAGACGGTACTCGGGATATGGTAGAGGAGTACACTTTTGATGGAAAACTCTTTAGTAATTTGTTCTATTATAAGGATAAAGTGCAAGAAATTGATTTCTTTGATGATAATGGTGACGTTCGTTTGCGGTTTTATTTTTATGAAGGGGAAATTAACTTTATTACGGTAGAAAATCCCAAAACTAAGAAAATTATTGAAAAGTACGATAACATGGCGCAATTTCAAGCTGCACAAGTTGCCAAAATTGTTAAACCTGAAGACGAAGTCGGAATTACTTATTTAGGCGTTGAATTAGATGCTCTGAAAAATACCCAGTCTAAAAATACACTTTATCTGGAAGAACCGGCTTTTGAAGGTGGGCAAGTAAAGGGAAATCTTAAACTAATCATGGAAAATCATATCGACTACGTTCAACGCGTAGTGGTAAGTAGCGAAGACTACCAAAAAATGCTTGATCTAGGTTTAGACGTTTCTAAAGTCGAACCTAAACAATAAATTAATGAGTGGTGCAATCCTTAGTTAGTGAGGAAGGTCCACTCATTTTTTTGGTTACTTGAAAAGTGAGAAACTAAGGAATATAATACCGGAGACACAAATATATACGTTAAGGAGAATGAAGGATGGCTGAGAAAAAAATTAAGATTAACCCGAATGAATTCGCTTTGGCAGTAATCAGCGGCTCTAAGTTAGATAATCCCGATGATGTTCGCGCAAGCAAGGACGCACTAAAGCGTTACTTAACGGCGTACATGTTGATTGAAGAATTTAACGAACTAGAAGCAAGCCAATTTAAGTTCTTTAAGAAGGCGGATCGTGAAATGCTGGTTAAGGCGCTTGAAGGATTACGCCTCGACTAAAAAACGCTAATTTTTTTGTTTCAAAGTTCTGGAGCAGCTGGGAAAAACTGAAGATTGCTTTTCAAGGATGAAAAGCTTTTTAAAAAGTTGTTTTGTGATTTAACTTCAGGAGAGCCAAAAGTCAGTTTGTTCCGCGTAATCTAAAATTGACCATCATGCCCAATTCAGGTGTGATGGTCAATTTTTAGTTAACGCTCGTAAATTACTCAATTTTGGTCTCGTACTCTTTTGGTTTTAAAACAACGGGTCATTTTTACGAGTTTTTTTAATTTCTTGGTGAATTTTCAAAGCAATTTTATGGTTGGTCTTGATTGCTACCGACATAAAGAGGGCGTCCATAATACTCATCTGCGCAATTAGTGCGTGAAGAGCTTCGGAACGGTATAGTGCTTCTTCAGCAACCGAAATTAGGGTAACGTCCGCCATTTTAGCTAGGGTGGCGTTTGCAGAGCTAGTGATTAAAATTAAGGGAACTTGGTGTTGTAACGCTAAGTTAGCTAAGGCAATCGCATCCCGGTCTTCGCCCGAATGCGAAATCAAAAGCATTACGTCCTTAGCAGTTAGACGAGTTGCTGCCATGATTTGCATATGAAAATCATTTGCGTAAACCACGTCTAGCGGGGTTCGCAGGAATTTATGATAGCCATCCAGGGCAACAATGTTACTAGCTCCCAGTCCAAAAATGCCCACCTGCTGGGCGTCTAATAAGAGTTGAACGCAGATTGCTAAGTCAGTTTCGCTAAGGGATTTCACCGTGGCTTTTAAAGCATCTGCGTTAGCCGCAAAAACCTTTTCGGCAACGGTGACTGGGGAATCACTAGGACTAATCTCTGCAAAAAGGTTATCGGAATTTTCGGTCTGAGCGAGACTTAACTTTAGCTCCTGAAAATTTTTAAACCCCAAATTTTTAGCGAAGCGTGAAATGGTCGCGGTAGAAATCGCAGTTTTTTGACTTAGTTCAGAAATGGTGGCGTGACTAATTTGACTTTGATTCTTTAAAAGAAACGTCGCTAATTGGCGTTCTTTATCGCTAAAGTTGCTTTGGCACGCCTGAATACGTAACGCAAAATTTGACATTGTGTAGATACTCCCATCAAGTTTACTTATGTTCAGTATATCACTAAATCTAGCTCAGAAAAATAATTTCATGAAAGCGCTTGATTTATGTAAAATATTTTCATAGAATGGATATGGAATTAATTATACGAAGATAAGCGAGGGGTTATTATGGAAATTGGATTAATCGGTTTAGGCAAGATGGGACTTAACTTAGCTAAGAATATGCGTGACCACCAAATTGAGGTGGTTGCTTTTGATCTGTTTGCCGAGGCGCGCCAAGCGGCAACCAAGGCCCAAATCAAGACGGTTACCGACCTTCAATCTTTAGTAAAGGGACTAACGCAGCCCCGAATCGTTTGGTCAATGCTACCAGCTGGCAAACCCACTGACGATACAATTAAAGAACTCAGTGAGTTGCTAGACGAAGACGACGTGGTAATTGACGGTGGAAATTCGTTTTACCAAGATTCGATTCGCCATGCAGAAATTTTAAAGGAACAAGGAATTCACTTCTTTGATGTTGGAACCTCAGGTGGTAAGGCTGGGGCACGGCAAAATGGTAACTTTATGATTGGGGGGCCTCAACCAATCTTTGCTCGAATTGAACCCCTATTTAAAGCGATTGCCGCTGAAGATGGCTACTTGTATACCGGTAAAGCAGGTTCAGGACATTATTTAAAGATGGTGCATAACGGAATTGAATACGGCATGATGCAAGCAATTGGGGAAGGTTTCGAAGTTTTGAGTGAAAGCCAATTTGACTATGATAACGAAGCGGTTGCTAAAGTTTGGAACCACGGTTCGGTGGTCCGGAGCTGGCTTATGGAACTAGCCCAAGATGCCTTTAGTAAAGATGCTAACTTAGATGAAATTAAGGGTGTAATGCATAGCTCTGGTGAAGGAGCATGGACGGTACAAGAGGCGTTGCGGTTGCGAGTGCCTACTCCGGTAATTTCGAGTGCATTGATGATGCGTTACCGTTCGGAAAAAGACGATACGATGACCGGAAAAGTAGTTGCGGCATTACGAAATGAATTCGGCGGTCATGCAGTTGACCATCAGGAAAAATAGGGGATGAAGCAGATGAAGTACATGATTGGTGTTGATTTGGGGACTACCAGTACCAAGGTAGTTTTATTTGATTTAAAGGGAAAATCGATTGCGTACGCCAATAATCCATATCCTTTGTATCAAGAAACTCCTGACATGGCGGAAGAGGATCCGGAAGAAATTTTTGACGCGGTAATCAGTGGCTTGACGGAAGTAATGCGGAAAAGTCGAGCTGCGGCTGACCAAATTGCTGGGGTCTCATTTTCCAGTGCGATGCACAGTTTGATTTTAATGGATCAAAACGACCAACCGTTAACTCGGGTGATTACGTGGGCAGACAACCGGGCTAGCCGAGAAGCTGAAGAACTTAAGGAAAACGGCTTAGGTGCCAAGTTATACGCGCGCACCGGGGTGCCTACCCATCCAATGTCGCCAATGGTTAAGTTACTTTGGTTAAAAAAAGATCAACCAGAATTATTTAAAAAAGCTAAGCATTTTATTGGCATTAAGGACTACGTATTGTTCCGCCTATACGGCAAATACGTCCAGGATTATTCACTAGCCAACGCAACTGGTTTATTTAATATTTTTGAAAAGGATTGGGACAGTTTAGCCTTAGAAACCGTTGGAATTAGTCGGGAACAACTTCCTGAGTTAGTTACCCCAGAAGAACAATTAGTTGGAATGGACCGTTCTTACGCAGAGGTGACCGGAATCAATCCTGATACTCCATTTATTTTAGGAGCCAGTGACGGAACCTTAAGCAATCTAGGTGTGAACGCCATTGATCCAGGAGTTTTGGCGGTCACAATTGGTACCTCGGGCGCGGTGCGGGTGGTGGTTGACCACCCGGTAGTCGACCCCCGTGGGCGCTTGTTCACCTACTACCTTGACGATAACAAATGGGTAGTTGGTGGACCGGTAAATAACGGCGGAATTGTTTTCCGGTGGGTTCGCGACCAGCTGTTTTCTCCAGAAAAAATTACTGCAGAACAGATGCAAGTTAACTCATACGAAATTTTAACTGACATTGCCGCTAAGATTCCCGCCGGCGCTGACGGGTTATTATTCCACCCGTACTTAGGTGGCGAACGGGCACCGATCTGGGACGCTAACGCCCGGGGCAGTTTCTTTGGACTTACGCGGCAACATACCCGAGCACACATGGTCCGGGCTGCACTAGAGGGAATTGTTTATAACCTTTACATGGTCATGCTGATGATCGAAGGGGTTGCGGGGAAACCGAAATCAATTCAAGCCACCGGCGGATTTGCGCGAAGCGAATTATGGCGGCAAATGCTAGCGGATATTTTCGAGCAAGACGTTAACATTCCGGAAAGTTTTGAAAGTTCAGCACTTGGAGCGGTTGTAATCGGAATGAAGAGTTTGGGAATTATTGATGACCTCAGTGCCGTTAAATCAATGGTGGGGGTTACACACCAACACCATCCTAACCAAGAAAACTTCGGGGTTTACCGGGAACTATTACCAATTTGGATCCGGTTAACGGACGAATTAGCAGGCGAATATGACAGCATTGCGGACTTCCAGCGCAAACACCCTAACCCTCACGCGCGAATTGCGGAAGAAGATTAATTGTCAAGGTAGGGCCGTAATTTAGTCAGAAATTTTAAAAAGTAGCAATCGTAAGCTACCAGCACCGCGATTCAAAAAACTGGAGACTGAATGAACTATTGTAAATAGGAAGTTTTTCAGTCTCCTGTATTTTTGAAAGAGCATGCAACCGCTTACCTAGCGCTGATAAGGAGTGAAAACAATGGAGTTTATAGTTCTAATTGTTGGAATTATTTTATTACTCACTTTAATTATTAAATTTAAATTTAACACATACGTTTCATTGATCGTTACGTCAGTAGTCGTGGGACTGGGACTGGGAATGCCCGCAAGTAAAATCGCAGACACCATTCAAAACGGGATTGGCAGTCAGCTGGGCGAATTAGCACTAGTCTTTGGTTTTGGGGCAATGTTAGGACGGTTAGTTGCCAACGCAGGTGGTGCTTATCGCATTGCCCATACCTTAATTAATAAGTTTGGCCGGCGCTTCTTGCAAATGGCGGTAGTAGTGGCTTCCTTTATTATTGGGATTGCGTTGTTCTTCGAAGTCGGCATTGTACTCTTAGTTCCAATTGTGTTTGCAATTGCTACTGAAGCCGGGGTTTCAGTTCTCGCGCTAGGGATTCCAATGGCAACGGCTTTATCAGTTACCCACGGGTTTTTACCACCCCATCCAGCACCAACCGCAATTGCGACAGTTTTGAATGCTAACGCGGGTAAGGTACTGCTTTACGGAATTATCGTGGCCATTCCAACGGTTTACGTTGCGGGAATTTTATTTACTAAGATTGCACGTAAAATGGTGCCAAGCGCTTTTGAACGGACGGGTAATTTAAAGGCTTTGGGTCCCCAAAAGGAATTTAAGTTGTCAGAGACGCCAAGTTTTGGAATGGCGGTGTTAACCTCGCTATTTCCAGTAATTTTGATGGCCATCACAACGATTTATGACCTGGTGGTTCACAACGGGGTCACACCTACACATCCAAACTTCTTAGACAACTTAATTAGTTTCATCGGTTCGCCAAGTATTGCAATGTTAATTTCCTTATTATTCGCAATTTGGTCAATGGGTTATCACCGTAACATTCCTAGTGGTGAGATTATGAATACTTTAGAAGACGCGGTAAAGTCAATCGCGATGTTACTCCTCGTAATTGGTGGGGGCGGTGCCTTCAAGCAAGTTTTGATTGACGGGGGAGTGGGCGACGCCATTAAAACGGCGTTTGCTTCTTCAAGCATTTCACCATTAATTTTAGGTTGGCTAATTGCCGTGATTTTGCGGGTAGCACTAGGATCAGCTACCGTTTCAGCCCTCACCGCGGCAGGCTTGGTACTACCTTTGATGCAAGGAGCGGGAATCGATCCCGCACTGATGGTTCTTTCTGTTGGAGCAGGTAGTTTAGCGGCTAGTCATGTTAACGATTCTGGATTTTGGATGTTTAAAGAGTATTTTGATTTAACTGTTAAGGAAACCCTCCTAACGTGGACGATGCTCGAAACGGTAATTTCCGTAGTAGGCTTAGCAGGAGTATTAGTTCTGAGTTTAGTGGTATAACGCGATTACAGATGGTACTCACGTTGAAAAATAATTACAATCTAAAAAAATAATTTAATAGATAGAAAAATTAAAGGATTTGGTTAAAAATGGCCAAGTCCTTTTAATTTGCATCAAGCCGACTATTTACATCAACAAAGGGTGTTTAGCAAAAAATCGTCATATTGTTGGAGACTACTATATAGGAAAGAAAGTTTTTGATAAGATGGATTTTAGAGTTAAAAACTACGTTATTACGGAACAATCAACGTAATTTAATAATCCAAAGAACGGTGAATAATTTATTTAGGATACAGTAGTAAAGTTAGGGGAGTAGGCATGAAGCTTTTTAAGCGCATCATCAAATATTTACTAATCTTAATTGGGGGAGCTGGTTTAGCGATTGCTATTGCAATTAATGTTTCTCCGAGACCATTCGTCTTCTTTTTAAATCACGCTGCAAAAGACGAAGCTGCAATTAGGCCACGCGCGTATCAGGGTTATCGGGATCAGATTTCCATTAAAAAGGATGTCAGATATTCATCGCAATCCGCTAAAAACACCATGGATATTTTTTATAAAAAGGATAACCGTACTAAACCAACGATTATTTGGGCGCACGGGGGTGCCTTTGTTGCTGGCGATAAGTCGGGAACCACTTATTGGGCTACTAAAATGGCGGCAAATGGGTATAACGTCGTGTCAATTAACTACACGCTTGCTCCGGATCGCCAGTATCCCACCCAAGTGAACCAGATGCGGGAAGCCATTCAATTCGTGCATCGTAACTATGCAAAACAATTAAATGTGCAAAAAGTAGTCGTCGGTGGTGATTCAGCTGGGGCCCATATTGCGTCTCAAGTAATTGCCGCGCAGTGTAACCATCAGCTAGCTACCGCAATAAATTATCATCATTTGAGAGATGTAAAAATTGTTGGCGGATTATTATACTGTGGGCCGTATGATATTAAACAAATGGTAAATAAAAAGCACGTAGATACCATGACGAAACTTTTTGTTAATCAAGTCGGCTGGGCATACCTAGGCGACAAGGATTGGAAAAGTTCGGCAAAGGGGCGGTTGGTTTCCACGGTGAATTACGTGAATAAGCAATTCCCACCGATTTTTATTACAGATGGTAATAATGGATCTTTTGAAGCCCAAGGAAAAGAGCTATACCATAAATTACGTGAGGAAGGAGTGGCTACGCAGGCGTTATTTTTCGGTAAAGGACGAAAAGTTAACCATGAATACCAGTTTGATTTGGATAGCCGGGCTGGTAAAGAATGTTTCGAGAATACACAAGATTTTTTAAAAAACTTAGATTAGCTGGTGGATCTGGTTAGCCGGCGACCGTCTAATACAATATAAATTGACTATGGATACAAGGTTTAGCGCTGTGATGTTTGATAAATTAGAGGGACTTTTCAAGGATTTTTAGCTTCTTGGGAAGTCTTTTTTAGTTTCTCTATCACGTTTTTTTATAAAAAATCCGCTAAGAAGTCTTGTACAGAAAACGCTTTATTTATGGAAATTTAGGAGAAAAAAGGCAGAAATAAGGCTTTTTGCAAAAAAAATATTTCATTTTGCAAATATCTCTGAAAGGATGGAATCCTAATTTGTTGGGGGATGACGGAGTTTTTATTACAAAATGTTACAGAATCTTACAAAATATCCCTATTTCCCAAAATATCCCAATATGTTTGTAATATAGGTTCGGTAAAGTAATAACCTGTTGAAACGAAAGAAACACGGACATGATTTTTTAAACATAAAGGAGATATTTAATCTATATGTCAATCAAAAGTAAATTTTCAAAACTATCTATTGCTTTACTTGCGGGTGCAGCAATCGGTGCAACGGCAATTACAAGTGGTAGTGCAAATGCGGACGAAATTTACACTGTAAAATCTGGTGACACTCTTTCAGAAATCAGCTACGCGTTTAACCTTAACGGTAACTACGATGCAATCGCACAAGCTAACCACATTAAAGACGTTAACTTCATTACGGTTGGTCAAAAATTAGTAATTAAGGATAACGGAAGCATTCAAAAGGCTACTAAGTCAGAAATCAAGTCGCTTCCAGAAGTTGATAAAGATACTGATGCTGCAGCAGCTACTAAGCAAGCAACTCCGGCAAAGACTGCTACACCAAAGGCAACTTCTACTAAAACAGCAAGTTACAGTGGAAACAGCTCAGTATCTTCAGTTGCTAACGAAATGGCATCCCGGACGGGAGTTTCTGCTGCTAAGTGGCAACAAATTATCATGCGTGAATCTGGCGGGAACGCTAACGTATCTAACGCTTCTTCCGGAGCTTACGGTTTGTTCCAATTATTAGGTCACGGTGAACATGCTGGAATGTCAGTTGCTGAACAAATCAACATGGCAACTAACGTTTATAACGCACAAGGTTTATCAGCTTGGGGAGAATAAGCTGATAAATATCGGATCTTAGAAAATAATATTTCATTTTTGACAATTAACCTAAGCGTAAAAAAGCAATGATAGCAAGGCTAACGGGTTGGTTTGTTACAAAATGTTACTTAACTTTACAAAATTTCAGTGATTTATCAGAATTCGAAAATAGTTCTGTAATAATCATCGTGTAAAGTTACTGATGTTGAAACAAAGAAGAAAAAAGTGTTTTTAAAAATAAGGAGAAATAATTAAATGTCAATTAAAAGTAAAATTTCTAAAATGTCAATCGCATTACTTTCTGGTGCCGCAATTGGTGCTGCTATGATTACTACCAGTGGTAGTGCTAGCGCTGATGAAATTTACACAGTAAAATCTGGCGATACACTCTCAGAAATTAGTTACTCATTTGGCTTAAACGGTGATTACAACACCATCGCTAAGGCTAACAACATTGCTGACGTAAACGTAATTTACGTTGGTCAAAAGTTGAAGATCACTAACGATGGTGACATCAAGCAAGCTACAAACAAAGATGTTCAACAACTTCCTGAAGTAAAGCAAAACACAAACGCTGCTGGCGCAAGCCAAGCACAAACAACTCAAACTCAAACTCAAGCACAAACGCAAACTAGCCAAGCACCTGTTCAAAAGGCTGCTCCAGTTCGTCAAGCAAGCACAACTAACAACAATCGCTCATACTCATCAAACGCAACTGGCAATGAAGCTGCTGCTAAAGCTTGGATCGCTGCGCGCGAATCAGGTGGTTCATACACAGCTCGTAACGGGCAATACGTTGGTAAGTATCAATTATCTTCATCATACTTAAATGGTGACTACTCCGCAGCTAACCAAGAACGTGTTGCTGACAACTACGTTAAGTCACGTTACGGTAGCTGGAGTGCTGCTAAGAACGCTTGGGTATCACAAGGTTGGTACTAAAATAAAAATATTTATACGTTAAAAACTGGGAAAATAGTCCCAAACCATGGCAGAGACCAGAATTTACGAAATTCTGGTCTCTGTTTTCGTTTAGAAGTGGAAACCTGGTTATCAAAGAAGGCACTTCAATGCTGAGATAGTAATGGTTGCTGGCTGTGCCTAGGAAAAATAGTTTTAAAATAACCCGTTAGGAGATGCGTGGATGGATAAGGAATATGGAGTTAAACTTGCGTACTACGAATCACTGTTGGAAAATAGCTACGCGGAAGCGGTAGCACAGTTAAAAGAAAAGTATGGAATGGTGGAAGACGACTATTTTCGCGAGAAGTCTTATGAGCGGTTTTTGAATGGGAAAATAAAATTCCCAGAAAAAGGAAATTTTTCAAAAACAGCGTTAGGTTTATATTGTCATCACATAAATGAAAATCATCATGAGCATTTAGCGGATCTAGAATGGATAAAAAAATATCAATACTCCTTCGAACTCCAGCAAAAAGAACAACTAGTTTATTGCGATCTATTCGAACACTTGCTTTTGCAGGCGTTAATCATGAAAGAAACTGGTAATCAGTTTGGAGAAACGGAATTTCGGGTAGTCTTAGCGCCAGACGTCATCAACTTTTATTCGAGAAAATTGGAGCCAAAAACAAAATGGAAAAAAGTAATTAAACAAAGGGCATTTTTACCCAGCGAGGAAACCGAGCAACTTTTAGATAAGGTAATGGGGTTTTTAGGGACGGTGTAGGATTTCCAAAATAGCATTACTCGATTAATAAACGGTGCAAAGCTATTTTGAATAGTAACGCTCGTAAGTAAGAATTAAATTTAACCGATAATTGCTAACGAAAATTATGTCGAAATTATGTGACAATCAATGTTTAGATCAAGCATAATTGTCAACAAATTTAATAATTGTAGAGTGGAAAAAAGGTCAGAGAAGTTTGTGAGCACTAACTAAGACATCGATCATTATGCCGAGTTTGGGCATAATGGTCGATTTTTAGTTAAGCAGTATAAAATGCCTTTTGACGTAAGTTTGGGCGTTATTAAAGCCAAGACGGCAAAATGATTTTTGGAAAATTTTCGTTCTTGAAAGGATTTTTAGCTTTTTATAATTTTATCTAGATTTTAAAGAAAATGCGATGGAGAACGATTTAGTAAGGAGTCTAATATAATATTTTAGCGATAATGCCTGTATTCGGACGGTTTGCGTCAATTGAAGCATTACGTGGTCTGCCCACTTGTTGAACGTTAAAAGCGACTTTTTTAAGGTGTTTTTGCGCCTTTAATTTCGTTATCATAAAAGGGGACGGCCAAAACTAAGGGTCTTTTTCCGTATTTTTCATAAATTTTTCGATTAAAAAGACTATACTGAGTGATGTAAATGAAATTGGAGGAATTTCAATGCAGATATTAATGATTGAAGATAATAAATCAGTTTCTGATATGATGGGAATGTTTTTTAAGAAGGAAAAGTGGAAAGTTACTTTTGCTTATGACGGGGTCAAGGCGTTAGAAATTTTTAAGGCGGATCCGCAACAATGGGACATTGTTTTGCTGGATTTAAATTTACCAGGAAAAGATGGAATGGAAGTGGCAGCAGAATTACGACGGACTTCACGTACAGTGCCGCTAATAATGTTGACTGCCCGAGACTCTGAAAGTGACCAAGTATTAGGGTTAGAAATGGGAGCAGACGAGTACATTACTAAACCATTTAGCCCAATTACTCTGATTGCAAGGATTAAGGCATTACACCGCCGGGTCTTGATGAATAAACACAATAGTAATGCGGAGCAACAGGCTGGTAAATTCGACGTGCGGACGGCGCACTTAAAGATTAGCACGGCAACCCGCGAAGTCTACTTAGACGGAAAATTAATTTCAGATTTGACGCCGAAGGAGTTTGATCTACTAAAAACCTTGGCGCAAAAGCCAATGCAAGTTTTCTCCCGGGAGCAATTATTACAAATGGTGTGGGATTACGAGTATTATGGTGATGAACGAACCGTGGACGCTCACATTAAAAAGCTTCGACAAAAACTTGAGGCAGTAGGCCCACAAGTAGTGCAAACGGTTTGGGGCGTTGGTTACAAATTCGATGATAGTAAAATTGACGAGGGATAACTAATGAAGTTGTTTTTTCAACAAATGATGGCCTTCTTAGCGGTAACCGTGGCGACGCTACTAATTGTTGGTTTAGTATTTATTCAATTTACACGTGATTCAGTTTACCGCACTAAGTGGCATTCTTTGCAAGAATATGCAGATAGCATTTTCCAGCAATCGGTAGTCCTAGACCCACAAGATTCGTCGGTGACGACCGTTCGGGTAGATCAATTGATGGGGATGGAGCGTTTATTAAATAATCAGCACATTCATTTCACCATTTATACGGAAAATGGCGAACGGGTTAGCTACCCTAATGACAATACCGCGACGCAAATCAGTAAAAAACAGTGGCGAGAGTTGAACAAGGGTAATATTCTTCGTCAGGAATCCCGCATGGCGGTCGGGCAGGTAAAACACCGAATCACCATGACGGAGCTTAAAAAACCGTATTTTGACCGTCAAGGAAAGTTAATTTGTGTAATTGCGGTGGGCTCCCCCTTGGCAAGGGTGCAGGCTGATATTCAACAGGTACAGAAGAACTTGTTAGTCACGTTTGGCTTAGCAATCCTGGTAGCAATCGTAGCTTCCTACTTTTTGTCACGATATATGGTTCGACGGATTCAACAAATCCGTCAAGCAGCTCACCGAGTTACCGAAGGAGATTTCGAGGTGCAATTAGATCCTGGTCGACAGGACGAAATTGGCGAATTAAGTGCCGATTTTAACTTAATGACTAAGTCACTTAAAGAATCTAATGATGAAATTAAGCGTCAAGAAGAACGACGGCGAGCTTTTATGGCGGATGCGGCTCATGAAATGCGCACACCGTTAACGACAATTAACGGTCTTTTAGAGGGCTTAGAATACGACGCCATTCCGGAAGATAGTAAGGAAGAAAGCATTCGACTGATGCAAAGGGAAACTAAGCGATTGATTCGGTTGGTTAACGACAACTTAGACTATGAACGAATTCGCACCAATAAAATTAAATTAGATTGCCAGATGGTTAACTTAAAGCAAGCTGTTCTTCGCGTGGTAGAACAGCTGGGCAAAAAGGCGGAAAAGGAAAATGACCAACTTATAGTAGAAATGAATAGTGACGTGGTGGTGTACGCAGATCCCGACCGGTTAATTCAAATTCTATTCAACATTGTGCAAAACGGGATTCAATTTACCCAAAACGGCCAAATCACGGTGCGTGCGCAGAATGCAAGTGACGGAACCAATATTCAAATTAGCGATAACGGGATTGGAATGACCGAGGATCAAATTAAAAATATTTGGGAACGGTACTACAAAGCAGATGCTTCGCGAATCCAGACGAAGGGTGAATCTGGTTTGGGGATGGCAATCGTGCACGAACTAGTCCAAATTCACGGCGGTAAAATTGAAGTTTCAAGCGCGCCAGGCCGGGGGACCACCTTTAAATTGCATTTTCCTAAAGCATCCGGAGATCAATAGGGGCTTGGGTTGTAAATATAGGGTACGTGGCAACATCGTTAAAGGCAATATACTAAGGAGTTGGCGAGAATCTTTAGGTTCTTGGACAACTCCTTTTATTTTTGCTGCCATTTAGTTAAACAGTGGGGCTTGATTTTGTGACAAAGAAAAAAGCCTGACGAATAAATCCGCCAAGCTTTTTAATTAAAGGTTTATTTTTACCACATTGAAGGAGTATTGAACCATTCAATACGTTCCTTAACAGTGTTCTTGATAGCTTCTGTACCGGAAGCAAGAACCTTACGAGGGTCAAATCCTTTAGGCTTCTTGTCATTGTCTTCTTCGTAGTACTTACGAACAGCTTCTGACCAAGCAATTTGTTGTTCAGTATTAACGTTAACTTTTGAAATACCCATTGAAATTGCCTTAACAATTTGTTCCTTAGGAATTCCTGAACCACCGTGCAATACAAGTGGTGTGTCGATAGCGTCAGCTAATTCTTGAAGACGATCGAAGTTCAAACCTTTCCAGTTTTCAGGGTAAACACCATGGATGTTACCAATACCAACGGCAAGGTAGTCAACACCTGTAGCTGCAAGTGTCTTAGCTTCTTCAACGTCAGCTAATTCACCAGCACCAACGATTCCGTCTTCTTCACCACCGATTGAACCAACTTCAGCTTCAACAGAAATACCTTGAGCATGTGCCAAAGCAACGATTTCTTTTGTTTTAACCAAGTTATCTTCGAAATCAAGGTCATGGCCGTCAAACATAACTGAGCTGTATCCAGCAGCAATAGCTTCCTTAGCAGCTTCGTAGTTACCATGGTCTAAGTGCATGATAACTGGAACAGTGATGCCCATTGATTCTACTTCGCTTTCAACAAGGTTCTTAACAGCTTTGTAACCACCCATGTACTTAGCAGCACCCATTGATGATTGGATCAAGATTGGTGTGTGTGTTTCTTGACCTGCTGCTAGAATAGCACGAGTCCATTCAAGGTTATTTGTGTTGAAAGCACCTACAGCGTAGTGGCCCTTACGAGCAGCTGCAAATGTTTCTGTACCATTAATAAATGACATAAAACTGGTTCCTCCCAATATTTTTATACAGACAAAGAGTTCTCCTCTTCGCAACACTTCTATTCTAGCACAAAACCTTAAAATTTTATACGAGTTTTCATAAAACTACTCGATTACTTTTAATGCATCTAATGGTTATTTTCATAACGAGTTTCAAAAAATGAAAAATGAAGTATACCATTTTTATTTCAAAAAAATGTTGGAATTCGTTTTCATAACTGGTACAATAATACTTTGTCTTATGAGAGAGACAGAGATTGATAAATATATAGGAGATATTGATATGAATATTTTACTCGCTTTGGTTCCCGCAATTATGTGGGGAAGTATTGGTTTAGTGAGTGGCCGCTTAGGCGGGAGTGCGTCGCAGCAAACGTTAGGAATGACGATGGGTGCGGTGATTTTCTCCTTAGTGACCCTCGTGATTTACCAGCCAACGTTAAACGGTAAGATTTGGATTGCTGGTTTGATTTCCGGCCTTTTTTGGGCAGTTGGGCAATTTAACCAGTTTAGTTCAATGAAGCACATTGGGGTTTCTAAGACAGTGCCAATTTCAACCGGCTTACAGTTGGCAGGGAACGCCCTTGCAGGGGTACTGATTTGGCACGAATGGACTTCCGGTAATATGATTATGGTTGGTACCATCGCGGTAATCGCTTTAATCGTTGGTGCGGCATTAACGTCGCTAAAAGATAAGAGCGATTCCACGACGGAAAACGATGACGAAAATATGCCAGCCGGAATTCAAGCGCTGACAATTTCGACGATTGGGTACATCGGTTATACGGTAATCGTGCGTTTTGCAAATGTTGATGCGAAGGCAATTATTTTCCCACAAGCAGTTGGAATGTTGCTCGGAGCTTTCTTATTTGTTTTCTTTGCTAAAGAAACGGATCAAATTGCAAAGAAACCAACGTTCTTAAACATTACTACTGGTTTGATTTGGGGAATCGGGAACATCTTCATGTTCTTGGCAATTCCATCAGTTGGACTAGCAATTAGCTACTCTTTAGCACAAGCTGGAATTGTAATTTCTACTTTCGGATCAATTTGGTTACTAGGCGAGCGTAAGACCCATCGCGAAATGCAGTTCGTGATTATCGGCTCGATTTTAATTATTATCGGTGAAACGTTACTAGCAACGTTAAAATAGAAATCTTAATATGAAGAAAACAGACTGGGATTTTAAAATCCGCGGTCTTTTTTTTATGCAATCATATAAAAACATGAGGAGTTTTTGCGTAGAATTCGACAAAAGATATAGACCAATTTTCTTTAGAAAAACTTAATTTTTAAAGTGACTTGCTGACGGGCGCTAATTTGTTTAAGGAAAATTTAACCGCTTCAAGTTGTCCAAAGTTCTTCAAAGTCTGGCAAACTATTGTATAATAGTAGGGAATTCTAAATAAAAGGGGTATTTAAAATGGCACACATTTCATTTGATAGTTCCAACGTGGCTGATTTCGTTCATGAAAATGAACTTGCTGAAATCCAACCAATGGTTACCGCTGCCGACGAATTAGTTCGCAAAGGTACTGGTGCAGGAAGCGACTTCCGGGGCTGGTTAGACTTACCATCTAACTACGATAAGGAAGAATTCGCACGGATTAAGAAAGCTGCTGAAAAGATTCGCGAAGATTCCGAAGTCTTTGTTGCAATCGGAATTGGTGGCTCATATTTGGGAGCCCGTGCCGCAATTGATTTCTTAAACAACACGTTCTACAACATGTTGACTAAGGAACAACGCAACGGTGCACCTCAAGTAATTTTTGCTGGTAACTCAATTAGTTCCACATACCTTGCAGACGTTTTGAACTTGATTGGTGACCGTGACTTCTCGATCAACGTAATTTCTAAGTCGGGTACAACTACTGAACCTGCAATTGCTTTCCGCGTTTTGAAGGAAAAATTGATTGCAAAATACGGTGAAGAAGAAGCTAAGAAACGGATCTACGCTACAACTGACCGTGCAAAAGGTGCTTTGAAGACTGAAGCAGATGCTGAAGGCTACGAAGAATTTGTTGTGCCTGATGACATCGGGGGACGTTTCTCAGTACTTTCTGCAGTTGGTTTACTTCCAATTGCCGTAGCTGGTGGCGACATCGATCAATTAATGAAGGGTGCCGAAGACGCAAGCAAGGAATACACAGATGCTGACGTTAACAAAAACGACGCATACAAGTATGCCGCATTGCGGAACATCCTTTACCGGAAGGGGTACACTACCGAATTGCTTGAAAACTACGAACCAACGTTACAATACTTTGGCGAATGGTGGAAGCAATTAATGGGTGAATCCGAAGGTAAGGACCAAAAGGGCATTTACCCTTCATCAGCGAACTTCTCAACTGATTTACACTCACTTGGACAATACATCCAAGAAGGTCGTCGCGACTTAATGGAAACTGTAATTAACGTTGAAAAGCCAAACCATGACATCGACATTCCTAAGGAAGCAGAAAACCTTGATGGTCTCCGTTACCTAGAAGGTCGGACAATGGACGAAGTTAATAAGAAAGCTTACCAAGGGGTTACCCTTGCACACAACGATGGTGGCGTTCCGGTAATGACGCTTAACATCCCTGACCAAACTGCTTACACGCTTGGTTACATGATTTACTTCTTTGAAGCAGCCGTTGCCGTTTCTGGTTACTTGAACGGAATCAACCCATTCAACCAACCAGGTGTTGAAGCATACAAGTCCAACATGTTTGCTTTACTTGGTAAACCAGGTTACGAAGATAAGACTGAAGAATTAAATGCTCGTTTAAAATAATTTTAAACTAGGCTAGTATTTAAAAATCCTGATCGCAATTTAAAAATTGTGGTCAGGATTTTTTATTTACAGTTTTAATTTGCTAAACAGCTGTTGATATCGTAGAAAACGCGGACTCTTAAGCAGAATCTTAGTTAAAATGGTGCCCACTAAGCCGCCAAAAAGGGTCGCAGCGAGGAAACGCGGAGTGTAAATGAACCAATACAAGCCGTTACTACTGCCGGTGAATAAAATCATCACCGGATAGCTTAGCAGGGAGCCAATAATTCCGGTACCGATGATTTCCCCTAGCCAAGCGCCGCCGACCCGGTTAGTCCACCGGTAAAAGAGGGCGGAAAGAACGCCACCAAATACTGCGCCAGTTAAGGCGAGCGGGGGAATTCCCAGAATGAGCATCCGAATTATTCCGGTCATCAAAGTGATCGCGAATGCGTAAAAGGGGCCGACCAAACAGCCAATGATTACGTTTAGCACGCTCGACATGGGTGCCATTCCTTCGATCCGAAAAAGCGGGGAAGTAACTACGTCGATGGCGATCAGTAAAGCAGCGATGGCCAGTCGTAAAGTGGTTTTATTTTGCATGGTAATTCCTCCAAAATTAATTTTAGCTAGGGGATGCTACCTAAAAAGCCCAGTTAAAAAGCGGTCTCCCGCAAAGCAGGACACCGCTGGTTACATAAAATCAGTAAAAACACAATTATACGTAGCTTGGCTAATGCACTGCTCCCTGCGCTAATCCTAATTAGATCAGGTTCAATGGGTATAATCTCAGCCGCGTGGCACCCCAGCAATGTTAGTAGTTATTTGTTGATCAAGATACCACTTTTTTTAAACTTTGTAAATGGGGTTAACTTTATAAAAAATCGAATTCGTTAAAAAATGGTTAAACGCTTACATTAGGAGCCGTATAATAGTAATGAAGTGTAAAGCGGTTTGATAGACAAAGCTACTTTGGAGGAGGTTAGCGAAATGAAACAACTTGTTGCGATATGGGGATTAACGCACGGCATTCATCGCATTTTAGATAAATCACTAATAATCACGGCTGCCGCTTACGGTAATTTGGGCGCTTCAAGAGCGTATACTCAGCTACGGAAAATTTTAGGCGCATCAGAACTGAAAGCCCGGATTTTGCCTAGTACTGAATTTTTGTTGGAGAATTCTCCACAAGTATTCGATGAACGTGGTGATTTAATTGATCAAACTAAAAATGTCCAGCAGTTAAACCATGCTCATCAAGCTATGAAACAGAATTAAAGTAATTTGTGCGCCAAAATGGCGATAGCCCTCGAGAGGGGGTGTGATAAAATAAAATTCGGGGTAATTGCCGGATCGATTGGCGAGCAATCATATAAACGAATGTTAGTGGAGCATTTACGGCAATATTTTCAAAAAACGTGACAATTGAAGTGCTAGATCTTCGGCAAGTTCACCTATTTAACGAGGATCAAGACCTAAGCGCCCTCCTCGTTTTACAGGAGTTAAATCAAAAAATAATGCGACCGATGGGATAATTTTCGCCGCTCCAGAACATAATCATGCTATCCCTGCAGCTCTGAAAAAACTTATTAAATGGTTTTTGTTTAAATTACCCGATGGGAAATCAATCCGGGTGACAGTATAGACAAGGGGGTTCCTGCACTCAATTGCATTTGAAACAGATCCTAGAGGCGCTATACGTCAATGGGATCGTTATATCGGGCAATGAGTTTTTGCTAAGTAGTGCAAAAACAGCTTTCAATGAAGCCGGTGATTTGCGGGATGCAAGAATGGTGGCTTTTCTTGAACAAATTTTGCAAAAGTTTCTTAAATTTGTGCGGGTGATTGAACAACTTGAGTAGCTGTTGCGCTTGGGATCCAGTATTAAAGTTTATTGAGTAGGAGTTTAGATTAAATGAATCAAAATTGGCAAAAGCCTTCCCCAAGATTAAATTGGACGCGATTTTATTCAATGGTAACCATCTTGGTCTTGATAACTAGCGTAGTGGGCTTAGAAATGTTACGGGTTAGCGCACACCAAGAAGTTGCGCAATCACAATCGCCACGCGGCCCAGTAAACAAAAAGGGTTCGGCTAAGCATCAACCCGCGACAAACCCACAAGTTCCAATGAAGAAAGCCGTCAATAAAGCGACCGCTAAGGGATTTGCTGAACAATTACGTCCGTTTTTAGCGAATACAAATGCAAAGGTTGCGGTTGCAGTGTATTCAAAACGAGACCATCAGCTTTATGAGGCAACCAATACCAAGCAGACTACTTTCCCTTCGGCAAGTATTATTAAAACCGACTTTTTAGTAGAACTGTTGCATCAACATCATCAAAAAGCCAGCGCTTTAACCACCGGAGAGCAAAACGCGACGGTACAGATGATTGAAAATAGTGACAACGATGCGGCCACGAGTATCTACAATGATATCGGCAGCGCGCGAGGTTTAGGGCAATTGTTTAACAACTTAAAAATGACTAACTCGACTGCGTTAGCAAGTGGGTGGGCGCTGACACCCACCACCCCCCGTGACCAAATTAAGGTGTTAAACAAGATTTTTTACGAGAACGGCTATATCTCAAATAAGTCAAAGGCCTATACTAAAAATTTGATGGCTAACGTTGCCGACGACCAAGACTGGGGAATTTCAGCAGGTTCCGAGTATGCTTGGCTAAAGAATGGTTGGAAACAGATGCCTAACGGGCACTGGATTGTTAACAGCATTGGTTACTTAGGCAAGGGCGAGAACAGTTGTACTATTGCAATCATGTCAGAAGATAACCCTTCTTTGGAAAGCGGGGAGGCATTATTAGAAAAGTTAAGTCAACAAGTCGGCGTTCAGCTAAAAATTGCGGGAGCTGAACGGAAGGCTTAGGAAGCGAAAATAAAATCCGTTGGTATTAAGCGTGTAAACTAAATGCCAACGGATTTTTTTGTGGTTAAACAAAAAAGCTGCCACCCTCTGATCTTGAGGATGACAGCTTTTTAAATGATTGGCCATACTGGGTTCGAACCAGTAAATTACGGATTCAGAGTCCGCTGCCTTACCAATTTGGCGAATGGCCAATAAATCACCCGCACGGGGATCGAACCCGTAACTCCGGCTTGAGAGGCCGACGTCTTAACCAATTTGACCAGCGGGCAAATTACTATATTAATTTACACTAAATTTTGCATTTCGTCAATAAACTAAGCGAAAAATGGTTAATTAATTGCTAAAATTTCCACCTGATATTGCTCATCGGGGGCGTTAACCGTCACCACGTCATGAAGGTGGTGGTGTAGTAGGGCAGCGCCTAGCGGAGATTGATAAGAAACTTTTTGCTGAGCCACGTCGGCTTCATGTTTACCCACAATTTCGTAAGTGACGGTGAAGTCGTCATCCAAAAATCGGAGAGTGACGTTGCTGCCGAGGTCAATTTTAGTACGATCCGCGTTTTCCACAATCTTGGAGTAGTTAATCTGCCGTTCCAGATACCGCAAGCGCCCTTCCATTCGGCGTAAATCCCGTTTGGCTGCACTATATTCCGCATTTTCGGATAAATCACCCAGTGCGCGGGCGTCCGCTAACGCCTTAATTAAGCTGGGGCGGGTCTTTTTTAAATCAGCAATCTCTTGTTGAATCTTTTGATATCCGGTTTTAGTCATCGGTACGAATTGGGGTTGCATATGCTCAGGTCCTTTACATTGGTGAAGATTCAAAAGTTAGTTCAATCATGTATTCATGTTGGTCAACAATATGCGAAGTGGTGACCCAAACTGAATCAAGTCCGTGATCAAGTGCTTCAGTTTTAGCAAGGAACCGTCCCAATAATGCCCCGTTTTTGGCCACAAAGTCGTCAGCAAAGCGGTCCACCAGCAAACTATTATCCGGGAAATAAACCTCCGGATTAGCGACGGGGGTGCTATCTGGGAAAGTCATGTTTAAAACGTTTCGGTAGCCTAGCGGATTGATCCGTGCCATTTCAGGTTTGTTATCGATCCGGTATAAAACATTGTACAAAGAATCAGAATTGGTGGCCATGGTAAGTTCCTTTCTGTAACGGTTATTTTTTGGCTTAAAGTTGTTGCAATTCGTGTATACCAGTGTATAATAGCTGTTTATGACAAGTTGTCATTTTTGGGAGGTGCAACATGCCAAAACAAACTTTCTTTAATTTAAAGGATGAAAAGCAGCGCCGAATTATCGCGGCGGCGCGACGTGAATTTAGTCACCACCCTTTATATGAAAGCTCCATCAACAATATCATTAAAGAAGCTAAAATTCCCCGGGGGAGTTTTTACCAATATTTTGAGGATATTGCTGATTTATATGGCTATTATTTTAGTTTGATTTTGGAAGATATTCAAGCGAGACTCATTGACGAGGTTCGCCAAAATCACGGAGACATTTTTGCTGCGGTGCGAAAGTACGCGGGCGTTTTTTTGGAAGAGATCCTTGCGGGCGAGCACCGCGATTTCTACCGGAATTTCTTTTTGGGAGCTAACGCTTCGATTCGCGCCCGTGAAAATCATCACCCGGGCACCGGATTTAACGTCTTCCACTCTAAACGGATGCGGGAATTGCGTTCCCAATTGCGGGAGGTAGTCGACTGGGATCAATTAAAAGTTACCAGTCAAAAAGACCAAGCCATGATTCAACAGTTGATCATGATGATTTTCTTTCATGCATTTGCTAGTTATTTTATCCACGCTGATGAAACGGATGAAGAACCTGCTACGGTGCAAAAAGAAATTGAACATAACTTGGATTGGCTAGAATATGGCGTAAGAAGAACGGAGGAAAAGTAGTTTATGTGGAAAATATTGAAAAAACGGTTAAGCTGGGGAGCTGTTTTAATCGGCACCGTCTTTTTAGTCGTTCAAATTGTTGGCGATTTAATTTTACCAAACATCACCTCGGACATTATCAATAACGGGGTCGCTAAGAACAATATCGACTACATTTGGAACTCAGGATTTAAAATGTTAGGCGTTTCCTTGATTGGGTTAATTGGTGCCGCGGTGAACGTGTATTTTGCCGCAACCCAAGCACAAAAGGTTGGCAATAAGTTGCGGAGTTCTTTATTTAAAAAGATTTCCTTCATGTCTAACTATGAATTCGAACGGTTTGGGGAAGCTTCATTAATTACCCGGACCACTAACGACGTTATTCAAATTCAAAACGTAGTGGTAATGATTTTGCGAATGATGCTGATGTCCCCAATTATGTTAGTGGGTGCCGGCTTCATGGCTTACCAGAAACAATCAGAACTCACGGGCGTCTTTCTCGTTGCGTTACCGGTGCTGGCAATTTTTGTGGGCTTGGTAATGTACTTCGCGGTTCCGCTCTTTAAAGGATTACAGAAGAAGATTGACCGGATTAACTTGGTTTTCCGGGAAGGCTTAACCGGTGTGCGGGTAATCCGGGCGTTTAACCAAGACCAATTTGAACAAGACCGGTTTGCCGACGCTAACCATGATTACATGCGCACCGGAATTAAGGTATTTACCATCGTCTCGTTCATGTTCCCAATCATGACGTTAATCATGAGCGGAACTAACATTGGAATCGTTTGGTACGGGGCGCATTTAATTGCCGATCGGACGATGGAAGTTGGTAACCTAGTGGCCTTCATGACGTACGCAACTCAAATTTTAATGAGTTTTATGATGCTTTCGATGGTTTTCGTAATGATTCCGCGGGCTTCTGCTTCAGCAGCCCGGATCAACGAAGTTTTGGAAACCCAAAACAGCGTTAACGACCAAGCAAAGACAACGGATTTACCAGCCCAACCAGCAACTACGCTAGCTTATAAGAATGTAGAATTCCGCTATCCTGGCGCAGAACGACTTTCGATTGATAACGCCAATTTCCAAGCTAAAGCAGGTGATACCGTGGCAATCATTGGGGGAACTGGTTCAGGAAAGACAACCTTGATTAGTTTACTACCACGGTTGTTTGACGTGACGGCAGGAAAGGTGGAACTGGACGGAGTTGATATCCGCCAGCTCAGCCAGCACGTATTGCACGATCAAATTGTCTTTGCACAACAAAAGGCCGTGCTCTTCAAGGGAACGATTCGTGAAAATATGCGTTACGGTAACCCTAAGGCAACCGATGAGGAAATTTGGCACGCCTTGGAAGTGGCCCAAGCAACCGAATTTATTAGTCGGGACGGCGATGGATTGGATACCTTTGTAGAACAAAACGGGGATAATTTCTCTGGTGGGCAAAAGCAACGCTTGTCGATTGCCCGCACGTTGGTTAAAAAGGCCCAAGTTTACGTGTTTGATGATTCATTTTCAGCACTCGATTTTAAGACCGACGCTAACTTACGGAAGGCGTTACGCGAAGATCCAGAAATCAAAAAGGGGATTGTGATTATCGTGGCCCAACGGATTGCAACGGTTGCGGATGCTGACTTAATCCTCGTCTTGGACGGCGGAAAGGTTGTTGGCCAAGGAACGCATGCTGAATTGAAGGCTAACAACGAAACCTATAGAGAAATTATCGATTCCCAAATCAAGAAAGGAGACCAAGCAAATGGCTAAACCAACAAAACCAGTAAATGCACCTCGTCCTGGACGACATGGCGGCCCCGGTGGGGTAATTGAAAAACCGCAGAACTTTTGGAAATCAGCGGTTCGGTTAGCAAAGTATTTATCTCCTTGGATGTTTGGCTTCATCGTCGTGTTGATCCTCGCAGCACTTTCGACCCTTCTGCAAATTCGGGCACCGAAAGTTTTAGGAGAAGCAACTACCGAAATTTTTAAAGGCGTGATGAAGGGCGCTATGAAAATGAAGATGGGGATGCCCGTTCATCATTTTCCGGTTAATTTTGATAAAGTCTTCCAAATCTTGGTTACGGTAGGAATTCTTTACGGACTCTCCGCAGCCTTCAGCTTTATTCAACAAGTGGTAATGACCCGGGTTTCGCAAAAGGCAGTTGCCCAATTGCGGAGCGATTTTAAAGACAAGATGCAAAAATTACCGATTTCATACTATGATACCCATTCAAACGGGGACATCATGAGTCGAATGACTAACGATATGGATAATATCAGTTCCACGTTGCAACAAAGTTTGACCCAGTTGGTCACGAGTGCTTTGCAATTCGTCGGTGTTTTGTACATGATGTTGACGATTAGTTGGAAATTGACTTTAGTAGCCGTGGCTACCGTTCCATTAAGTTTGATTGTGGTAACGATCGTTGCTCCTAAGTCACAACGTTACTTCAAGTCCCAACAAAAGCATCTAGGATTGATGAACGACCAGGTTGAAGAAACTTATGCCGGACACACGGTAATTAAAACTTACAACCACGAGCAAAAAGCCATTGAAGATTTTGAAAAAGAAAACGTTAAGTATTATCGGTCAGCTTGGAAAGCCCAATTTATCAGTGGGCTGATCATGCCGTTAATGAACTTTGTTAAGAACTTGGGTTACTTGATGGTTGCCGTATTAGGTGGTGTTCAGGTAGCTCACGGAAGGTTATCATTAGGTAACGTACAAGCATTTCTGCAATACACACAACAGTTTTCCCAGCCGATTACGCAAGTGGCCAACATTGCCAACACCTTGCAAATGACCATGGCGTCTGCAGAACGGGTCTTTGAAGTGCTGGATCAACCTGAAATGGAAGAAACCCATACGGACGTTGCCAAGGTTGATACGAGTGCTAAGGTAATTATTGATGACGTTGATTTCCGTTACGTGCCGGACAAACCGTTGATCCGTAACTTTAACTTGCGGGTTGAACCGGGCGAAATGGTTGCAATTGTTGGACCAACTGGGGCTGGAAAAACCACCATCATTAACCTGTTAGAACGTTTTTACGACGTTAACTCCGGGACCATTTATTTAGATGGAGAAGATACTCGTAACATGTCCCGCAATGAACTACGGAAACACATTGCCATGGTATTGCAAGATACCTGGCTATTTACTGGAACCATTCGGGAAAATATTAAGTATGGTCGGGAAGGGGCTACTGACGAAGAAATGTACGCGGCAGCCAAAGCAGCCCACGCGGACGGCTTCATCCGCCAATTACCAGACGGCTATGACACGGTCTTAAATGAGGCGGCATCTAACATTTCGCAAGGGCAGCGACAATTACTAACGATTGCCCGCGCGTTCTTAGCAGACCCTGACATCTTAATTTTGGATGAAGCAACTAGTTCGGTAGATACCCGGACGGAAGTGCTGATTCAAAAAGCAATGAACCGGTTGTTGAAGAACCGGACTAGTTTCGTGGTTGCGCACCGACTCTCGACCATCCGAAATGCCCAAAATATTGTGGTCATGAACCATGGACAGATTGTAGAAACTGGTAACCATGACGGCTTAATGGCCCAAAATGGCTTCTACGCTGATTTATATAATTCACAGTTTGCTAGTGGTGAAGTGATTTAATTTACCGGGCTAAAAAATTAAAACGGGAACGAAGCTTAGTATAATCAGCATCGATGTGTGTGGATGATATCTTGACTTCGTTAACGTTAATTGACTATAGAGAGTGGGACAAAAGCCGGGGAGTTTGCGAGCATTAACTGGAAATTGACCATGATGCCTGAATTTGGCATCATGGTCAATTTTTTGTTAAGCGGCACAAACTGGCTTTTGACACACGTTTCGGCTCTATTAAAGTCAAAATACTAAAACACTAAAACACCTTTTTGTTTTCCTGAACGTTTTTGTTATGGAAAGTAGGATATAATTCAAGTGGAAATTTAGTTTGGAAAAAAGCGGGGGATAAAATGAGCTTTGAAAAAACGCGAGCGTTAATTGCCGAAATACTTGAGCGCCAAATCATTCCTGGAGTGGACTATACGCTAATTCAGCACGGAAAAGTTAAGTATACGGTAACGCAAGGAACTGAAACGGGGGCTCCAGGTGCGCGAAAGTTAACTGAAGGTCGTTATTTTGATTTAGCGTCACTGACCAAGGTGATGGGGACAGTGCCACTGATTTTGCGGTTAGCGGCGGAAAAACAATTGGAACTTGATGAATCGGTAAGTACATACTTACCAGAAATTAAGGACACCCGGGTTACCATCCGGCACTTATTAACGCACACGTCGGGAGTCACCGCGTGGATTGACCACCGGGATGACTTGTCCGCCAGTCAACTGCGCGAAGCTATATACGCCCAAGTTAGTTTTGGGACGAAGTTCAACCAAGAAATTGAATATAACGATTATAACTACCTTTTACTGGGCTTCATTGCGGAAAAAATAACCCATCTGCCAGTTCAAAAGGCAATCCAGCAATTAGTTTTAATGCCGTGGCAGCTCACCCAGAGCACGTTCAACCCGGATCCGTTCCAAACAGTGCCGACGGGAATTCGGAATGGCGTCTTATTACGCGGACAAGTTCATGACCCAAAAGCCGCCTCCCTGGGAGCACATGCCGCCTCGGCAGGGTTGTTTGCGACCAAGGCTGACGTAGTTAAATTCACCCAAAAAATGCTAGCGCCCCAAAACGAACTGTTCGGGTTTAACCAGCAGCAGGATTTTTTAAATAACCAAACTGCTAATCCGGCGTTGCAACGCTCATGGGGCTGGGCGTTTGTTTGCCGCAATGCTGACCAAGTGGTGTTGCGGCATAGCGGATTTACCGGGACGTTTATCTTATGGGACCGAATGACCCAAAATGCGTTAGTGCTGTTGTCCAACCGGCTTTATCCAGAACCTAACTTAGAATTTTTGGATTATCGCCAACAAATTTATCAAACTTTTGCGGCAGAAGATAAATTAAAGTAAGGGCTTAAAGATAAAAAGGGGTTATGGTATTCTTATTATTGAGTGAATGAAAGGGGTTTTATAAACTATGAGCGAACCATTATTTTTGAACCCGGTTTTCCATGAGAAAATTTGGGGCGGCGACCATTTGAAGACTAAGTTTGGTTATGATATTCCTAGTGACCATACCGGAGAATGTTGGGCAATTTCTGCCCATCCACACGGACCTGCCGCAATTGCGAACGGTGAATTTAAGGGGATGACCCTCGATCAATTATGGGACCAGCATCGCGAGCAGTTTGGCAATGCCAAGGGCGATGTTTTTCCTTTATTGACTAAAATTTTAGATGCTAACCAAGACTTGTCCGTGCAGGTCCATCCGGACGATGCTTACGCTGCCGAACACGAACATGAATTGGGCAAGACTGAATGTTGGTACATTATTTCAGCTGAGCCAGGGGCTGAATTATACTACGGACATAATGCGCAAACTCGCGAAGAACTTGCCGACTGGATTAACCATGGTAAATGGGATGAATTATTCCGCAAAGTTCCGGTTAAGGCGGGCGAATTTTACTACGTACCTAGCGGAACCATTCATGCGTTGGGCAAGGGCATTATGGTACTAGAAACCCAACAAAGCAGTGACACCACTTACCGGTTGTACGATTTTGACCGGGTGGATAAGACGACTGGTAAGAAACGCGAGCTACACTTACAACAGTCCATCGACGTTACTAACGTGCCTCATCACGATCCCCAATTAAACATTACCAATGAACAAGTTGGGGATGCTCAAGTAACCACCTTTGTGCAACCGCCAGTATCGAAGTATTTCTCGGTTAAACGGGTGGAACTACATGATGGTAGCGCAGAATTCAACCGGGAAGGTTTGTACACCTTAGTTTCGGTGTTAGACGGTGAAGGAACGCTCACGGTGGATGGTCAAGACTATCCAATTAAGAAGGGGCAACACTTCATTTTACCGAACCCAGTTAAGCAGTGGCGCTATCAAGGTAACTTAGAATTAATCGTTAGTGAGCCTGGCGAAGAATAGTAAAAATAGTTATTGAACTATAAATAAAAAGAGTAGGACAAGTGACCGCGCGGTTACTCTTCCTACTCTTTTAATATTTGATGTTAAAAGGTTGGTTCGATTTTTAATGCTTCCTGGGCGCTTAAATCAGCATCAGGGTAACGCCGGTGTAACGCTGTCAGGAGAATTCGCTTGGCGAGGTTTCCGTTTCTAGTAAGAATCGGACCGTGGAAATACGAACCGTAAACATTTTTGTAGATAACGCCTTCCGATTCGTCTTCACCGTTATTTCCGTTTCCGGTGACCACTTTCCCTAGGGGACGTTCGTCCTTACCTAGATAAGTTTTACCGTTGTGGTTTTCAAAACCATGGTAAGTTTCGCCAGTTTCCTGGTTTTTAATTACGATATCGCCAATGAACCGGTTATCATCTTGGCTCAATGTGTAGTGATCTAAGGCACCAATCCCGCTAATTTTTTCACCGTTTGCGCCTACGTAATAGTGACCAAGGAGTTGGTAGCCTCCACAGATTGCTAGAAGGGGACCGCCATCTTCAATATAGCTGGTCAGCTCCGCCTTTTTATTTTGTAAGTCTCGGGAAACGATGGTTTGTTCGTAATCTTGACCGCCGCCGAAGAAAACGATGTCCCAATCCTTAGCGACAAATTGGTCGTCAAGGCTAACGATTTGGATGTCTAACTTAGTGTCCATCATTTTAGCGTAGTAGTTAAGAGCTAATAAGTTGCCGTTATCCCCGTAGGTATTAAGCAAATCACCATATAAATGGGCGACCTTTAATTCGTATTTCATAATTAAACCCCCTCCTTAATATAGCCGTCACTAATTAGTTGTTTACGTAGTTGTAACATGGCCGTGTAGGTTGCAAAAATGTAAACCCGGGTAGTAGGGAGCCGTTTAATATTTGCAATCGCGTCGGGCAAGTTATCGTAAGTCCAAAGTTGGTCATCAGTGACGCCAGCCACCTTCAAACGGAAGGTAATGTCTTTGTACCGCTCGCCACCGGTGATGTATTGTTGAATGTTCATTTGTGCTAATTTTTCGAAATTACCGTCCCAAATCCAGCTTGTATCAATTCCGTCGGCGTAGTTGGCATTTAAAAGACCCACGAAGGAGAACGGCTCGGTTTCGGTACCCACCATGTCGATGACCTGGTTTAAACCTACCGGGTTCTTCACCAGCACAATGGTTAGTTCCTTACCATCCACGTTAATTTGCTCTTGGCGGCCAAAGACCCGTTCGTCAGGATCGTTAAGCGCCTTTTGAATTTGCGAAGTGGGTACGCCCATGAACTTACCCACGGAGTAAGCCGCAAGGGCGTTGTAGACGTTGTACAACCCACCGATGTGCAGAGTAAAGTTGGACGCGTCGATGAAAAACTTAGAATAGTTAGGTGTCAACTTAGTAATCTGCGTTAGTTGGAAATTAAGTTCTGGCCGGTGCCAACCGCAGTGAGGGCAGTAGTACTTACCCTGGTTGCTATAACTAATGAATTTATAGTGAATAATGTGTTCGCAACGCGGACAAACTACGCCGTCCGTATTTGGGTCGGCCTTCATTTCGCCATCCGCTTGGTTATTAAAACCGTAATATAAAATCGGGTTTGGTAAATCCACCGAATTAAAGATTGGCATGTCGCCGTTAGCAATGATGGTGGCTTCCGGAGCTAACTTGACCCCGTCTAAGATTTTTTGGTAAGTGGTGTAAATTTCGCCGTACCGGTCCATTTGATCCCGGAAAATGTTGGTAAATACAAAGGCAATCGGTTTAATATACTGGGTGACCTTAATTACGTTAGCCTCGTCAACTTCTAAAACGGCAATGTTTTTCCCGTTTTTAGAACGGTGGTCGGTCAAAAAAGTGGTGACGATCCCTTGCTCCATATTAGAACCCGTGGGGTTGGTTAAAACGTGCTCGTATTTTTGACGTAAAACCTTTACCGTAAGTGCGGTTGTTAAGGTCTTCCCGTTAGTTCCCGTGATGACGATTACGTCATAGTTTTGGCCCAGATCTTTTAAAATTGTAGGGTCGATTTTGGTAGTGATTTTACCAGGGAGTGAACTACCTCCGGAACGAAATGTATGCAAAAACCAATACGATGATTTTCCCGCCATTTTGGCAATTGAACTTCTAAATGACATGCTACTCCTCCCGATTCTTCTCAAACATCTAAAACAATATTTTAAGCTGATTTTGGCAAAAAGAAAAGCAAAGAGTAGCGGGCTGTGCAAAATCTTAACTATTTTAGGTCGGCATTCAGCCAAGCGGAGCGGTTATTAAATCTTGAAAGCCGGATTGTTAAGGTAATAATAGGAAGATTTTGAATATTTCGGACCGGAAAAAGGCGTTTAAACATTGCGTTACCCCTGTTTGAGGAAAAAACTACATTTTATTTTTGAGCGGATGAATTTTTAGTTTATATCAGCTATACTTATTTCTTGGAGAATAAAATTAGGAGTGGGGCAAAATGGCACAGTTATTTTTCCATTATGGAGCCATGAATAGTGGCAAATCGATTGAGATTTTAAAGGTTGCTCATAATTACGAAGAGCAGGACAAACAGGTTGTTTTAATGACTAGTGGCATTGACACCCGTACTGGAGTTGGCGAAATTTCCAGCCGAATTGGGTTACGCCGGGATGCATTTCCAATTTTTGACGATACCGATATTTACGCGGGAATCAAACAGGCGGAAACGAATCCGGCGTGCGTGCTGATTGATGAAGCCCAGTTTTTAAAGAAGCATCACGTACTAGAATTGGCCAAGGTGGTTGATGAACTAGGGATTCCCGTGATGACTTTTGGCTTAAAAAACGACTTCCGCAACGAACTTTTTGAAGGTTCGAAGTACCTTTTGTTATACGCGGATAAGATTGTCGAAATGAAGACCATTTGCTGGTTCTGCAAACATAAAGCGCTAATGAACTTACGGGTGCATAATGGTAAACCAGTTTACGAAGGCGAACAGGTCCAAATCGGCGGAAATGAATCTTACTATCCGGTTTGCCGGCGTCACTACTTTAACCCACTAATTGAAGAAATGAGGAATTAATTAATGGATATTATGGATAAAGTGCAAGCAGTTGCGGATCGCTACGATGAATTAAGCGAATTGTTGGCGGATCCGGAAGTGTTGGCTGATTCACAACGTTATCAAGAATTATCAAAAGAAGAAGGCGAAATCCGTGAAACGGTAGAAAAATACCGGGAATACCGCAAAGTGGTTGATTCAATCGCAGAAAACGAAGAACTACAACGCGAAAAGCTTGATCCAGAAATGGATAGTTTGGTAAAAGCGGAGCTAGCGGACTTACGCGACCAAAAGGAAAAGCTTGAAGAAGAAATTAAAGTATTAATGTTGCCTAAGGACCCTAACGACGATAAAAACATCATTATGGAAATTCACGGGGCGGCTGGCGGAGATGAAGCCAGTTTGTTTGCGGCTGATTTATACAATATGTACACTCGCTATGCCGAATCACAAGGCTGGAAAGTACAAATTGTCGACGAAAACGCCACGGATGTAGGTGGTTTCAAGGAAATCGTTTTGATGATCTCAGGTGACAAAGTTTACTCTAAATTGAAGTACGAAAACGGCGCTCACCGAGTTCAACGGGTGCCGGTAACGGAATCCGCTGGACGGGTGCACACTTCTACCGCCACGGTGGGGGTAATGCCCGAAGCTGAAGACGTGGATATCGAGATTGATCCTAAGGACATTCGTACCGACGTATACCGTTCTTCAGGTGCTGGTGGACAGCATATTAATAAGACTTCTTCTGCGGTGCGGATGACCCACTTGCCAACCGGAATTGTGGTTGCGATGCAAGATGAACGTTCTCAGCAACAAAACCGGGAAAAGGCTATGCGAATTTTGAAGGCCCGGGTTTACGACTATTACCAATCCCAAGAAGAAGATGCTTATAATGAAGAACGGAAGAACGCCGTCGGAACGGGGGACCGTTCGGAACGGATCCGGACTTATAACTTCCCGCAAAACCGGGTTACCGACCACCGCATTGGTTTGACGTTGAACAAGTTGGACCGGGTGATGAATGGGGAGCTTAATGAAATTATTGAAGCGTTAATCCTAGACGATCAAGCTAAGAAAATGGAAGCTTTACGAAATGAATAATCCAACATATTTTGAAGCCCTGAAATGGGCTTCTTTGCTTATCCAGGAACATCATGGCGATGAAAATGCTCCTGAACTGATTATGATGGACCGGATGGAATGGAATCGGACGGAATTACTTGTACACTATCGCCAGCAATTACGTCTTGACCAGTGGCAACAGTTTCAAAAAGACGTTCAACGAGCGGTTAACGGGGAACCCGTCCAGTACATTACTAACAAGGCCAATTTTTATGGGCGTAAATTTTACGTAGATTCTCGGGTGCTAATCCCGCGGGTGGAGACTGAAGAATTAGTTGAACACATTTTAAATGCGCACCCTCAATTAAACCAACCGCTCCGGGTTTTAGACATTGGAACAGGAAGCGGCAACATTGCCATCACTTTAAAACTTGAACGTCCAGATTGGCAAGTTACCGCCGTAGACATTGCTAGTGAGGCATTAGCGGTCGCCCAGCAAAATGCTCACCAGCAAGAAGCGGTGGTTGATTTTCGGCAAGGTTCCTTATTTGACGCGGTTAAAGGGGAACGTTTTGACATCATTGTTAGCAATCCGCCGTACATTGCCGAAAATGAGCGGGACGTAATGGACCAATCCGTGATAGAATACGAACCAGATAAGGCACTTTTTGCACCGGATGATGGTTTGTTTTGGTATAAACAAATTGGTAGACAGCTGGCTAATCATTTAACGAATGCTGGCCAGTTATGGTGTGAATTTGGTTATCAGCAAGGAGCAAAGTTAAAACAATATTTTAGTGAATTACCTGGAGTTAAGGACGTGGACGTGCTCCAAGACTTAAGTGGCCATGACCGGATACTTTGGGTAAGGGGAGGATCGGTGATTTAGAATGAGTGAAATATTTCAAAGTGAAAATTTAGCTGACGCAGCCGCGGCAATTCAGCGCGGGGAATTGGTGGCATTTCCAACCGAAACCGTATACGGCTTAGGAGCGGATGCTACTAACCCAGATGCGGTAAAGAAAGTTTATCAAGCAAAGGGCCGGCCATCAGATAACCCGTTGATTGTTCACGTTACAGGTCCAGCACAGGTAGCCGAATTTGCCGAAATCGACGCCCAAAGTAAGCAGTTGATGGATACTTTTTGGCCAGGACCGCTCACCATTATTTTGCCGATCAAACCGCACGCATTGGATCCAGTAGTAACTGGAGGCTTGACGACCGCTGCGTTTCGTAACCCAGATACCCCGTTAACCCTTAAGTTAATCGAGCAGGCGGGTGTGCCGTTAGTGGGGCCTTCTGCAAATACTTCGGGAAAGCCGAGTCCAACTAAGCCAGCCCACGTTATGCACGATTTAGATGGCAAAATTGCGGGCGTTTTAGATGGTGGCGAAACTAAAATCGGGGTTGAGTCGACGGTATTGGATATGTCCGGTGCAGTACCAAGCGTTTTACGGCCAGGTGCCGTTACTCCTGAGGATTTAACCCCAATCTTAGGAGAAGTGCAAACTGATCACCATAAAGTTGGTAAGGACGAAGTGCCGAAAGCTCCAGGAATGAAGTATAAGCACTACGCTCCGAACGCCCAGGTGTACATCGTCAAGGACGCTCAGTGGTCAAAAGTGGCGGATTGGGTAGCCCAACATGCACAACAACCCGTTGGGGTATTAGCAACGTCGGCCATTTTTGATAGTACCAAGTTGATTGATTTTGATAACGTTGATTTTATTTCGTTAGGAGAAGATGCGCGAACCGCAAGTCACCACCTCTTTGACGGATTGCGTACCTTTGATGGAAAACCGCAGATTAAGGTGATTTTTGCGCAAGCGTTTGACCCTACTGGGATTGGGGCAGCTTATATGAACCGGTTGCAGAAATCTGCGGGGAATACTTACTTCGACGAAATTAACTAGGAGGGATTGCCAATGAACTACCAAGAACAGGATCCGCAATTGTGGACAGCGATTGATCGGGAAGCCGATCGCCAACAACATAATATTGAATTGATTGCTTCAGAAAACATTGTTTCGGCAGCGGTCCGGGCTGCGCAAGGCAGCGTTTTAACTAATAAGTATGCGGAAGGTTACCCAGGACGCCGTTATTATGGTGGTTGCGAGTACATTGACCAAGTAGAACAATTAGCCATTGATCGGGCTAAAGAACTGTTTGGCGCGGAATATGCCAACGTGCAGCCCCACTCCGGTTCCCAAGCTAACGCAGCCGCGTACGCTGCATTTATCAAACCCGGGGATAAAATCCTTGGAATGGATCTGAACGCGGGCGGTCACTTAACCCACGGTGCCAAGGTTAGTTTCAGCGGTACATTCTATGAATCGGTGACTTACGGAATTGATCCGCAGACCGAACGGTTAGATTATGAACAAATCCGGCAGATTGCCTTGAAGGAACGGCCACAAATGATCGTGGCGGGGGCTTCGGCATATAGTCGGATTATCGATTGGCAAAAGTTCCGAGAAATTGCTGACGAAGTGGGCGCCTTCTTAATGGTGGACATGGCGCATATTGCGGGACTAGTGGCTGTCGGATTGCATCCGTCACCAGTGGGGATTGCTGACGTAGTCACTACTACTACCCACAAAACGCTTCGGGGACCTCGAGGCGGGATGATTTTGTCGCAAGCAAAATACGCAAAACAAATTAACTTCGCAGTCTTTCCTCAAAACCAGGGTGGTCCGTTAGAACACGTGATTGCTGCTAAAGCAGTTGCGTTAGGGGAAGCTTTACGCCCCGAGTTTAAGGATTATCAAGCTCAGGTGATCAAAAATGCGCAAGCAATGGCGGAAGTTTTTGAAAACGAACCAGATCTGCACGTAGTTACCGGTGGGACTGATAATCACTTAATGACGGTTGATCTGACCCAAACCGGACATAACGGAAAGGAAATTCAAGACTTATTAGATACTGTTTATATCACGCTAAATAAAGAGGCAATCCCTGACGAAAAGTTAAGCCCATTTAAAACTTCGGGAATTCGGATTGGGACCCCCGCCGTTACTACCCGGGGTTTTAACGAAGCAGACAGTCGTAAGGTCGCGGAGCTGATCATTCACGCAATTCACCACGTTGACGAACCAGAAGTACTCGCCCAAATTAAACAAGAAGTGTTTGATTTAACGGATCAATATCCACTATCTTAAATTAAACCTAGTTTTTTTACGGTTTTTTAGCTACAATTGATAAGGAATTTGAAAGGAGCGAGTTTAGACATGGGGAAGTTTGAAGTTCTCGACCACCCGTTGATTCAACATAAGTTGACGTTAATTAGAGACAAGAATTGCAGTACAAAGGAGTTTCGTGAAATAGTTAACGAAATTTCAACATTGATGGCTTATGAAGTTTCACGGGATATGCCGTTAGAAGATGTTGAAATCGAAACACCAATCGGAAAATCTATTCAAAAACAAATCTCGGGTAAAAAAGTGGCCATCGTGCCAATTTTACGTGCGGGATTGGGAATGGTAGACGGGATGGCTGAATTGCTACCCGTTGCTCGGATTGGTCATATCGGGATGTATCGCGATGAAGAGACCTTAAAGCCAACCGAATACTTTGTTAAGTTGCCAAGCGACATTAGCGAACGCCAAGTATTCGTAGTTGACCCAATGCTTGCCACCGGTGGTTCAGCAATCATGGCGGTGGATGCGTTGAAAAAACGTGGCGCAAGGGACATTCGTTTTTGCAGTCTAGTAGCCGCTCCTGAAGGGGTAAAAGCTTTAGAAGAAGCTCATCCAGATATTGATATTTATACAGCTGCATTAGATGAAAAACTAAATGAAGATGGTTACATCGTTCCTGGACTAGGTGACGCCGGTGACCGCTTGTTTGGTACTAAATAAATAGGTGCGTTGGATTTTATAACCAACGATTAAGCTGCTGTGACAAAAGTCATTAAACAAAAAACGATTCATGAGGTGAAACTTCCTCATGGATCGTTTTTATTTTGGCGTTTTGACTTCAATAGAGCCAAAACGTGGGACAAAAGTCAGTTTGTTCCGCTTAACCAAAAATTGACCATCATGCCAAAATCAGGCATCATGGTCAATTTCCAGTTAATGCTCGCAAACTACCCGACTTTTGTCCCACTCTCTTTTTTGTTTTCTGCGCGGTTTGGTAAGTGAAAAGATTTGTCAATTGAGAAAAAATAGTTTTATCATGGGGTTAATAGAATACGCTTACAAATCAGGAGGAACGTATGGCTTACATCGAAGTACAACACGAATTTAAAATTTATCAAATGGGGGACAATCAAATTGTCGCGAACCGGGACGTGAATTTTACGATTGAGCAAGGGCAGATTGCCGTGATTTTAGGACCGAGCGGGGCGGGAAAATCCACGGTTTTAAATATGCTCGGGGGCATGGACAGCCCGACGAAGGGGAGCATCAACATTGCCGGGACGGACATTGCGCAATTTAACGACCGCCAGTTAACGAAGTATCGGCGTAACGACGTTGGGTTTATTTTTCAATTTTACAATCTAATTCCGAATCTAACGACTACCGAAAACGTAGAATTAGCTACCGCACTGGTCAATGACGGGTTAGATCCGGTAACCGTCCTAAGAGACGTTGGGCTGGTAGAACGTTTGGATAATTTTCCTGCCCAGTTATCTGGCGGCGAGCAGCAACGGCTGGCAATCGCCCGAGCTTTAGCGAAGAATCCGAAGCTATTACTATGTGACGAACCGACTGGTGCATTGGATTATCAAACGGGTAAACAAATTTTACAACTGCTCCACGATGCTAGCCGAAAATTTAAAAAGACGGTCATCATTATCACCCATAATTCAGCAATTGCGAAAATGGCGGATCGAGTAATTCAAATTAATGATGCCCAGGTCCGGAGCATCGTAGATAATCCTCAGCCTGCTCCGGTCGAAGAAATTGAGTGGTAGGTGGCTGAGATGATAAAACTATTGTTACGCACGATTAAGAATTCTTTGGGGCGCTTCATTGCAATTAGTTTGATCATTATGCTGGGGACGCTGATTTTTGTGGGGGTAAAGGCGACCGGCCCGGCACTCAACGATTCGCTGCAAGCAACCGTGGTAAAGCATCATCTAAGTGATTTAGAGATTTTGTCTAGCCAAGGCTTCACAGAAACCGAACTTAAAGCAGTTCGGCAGGTTCCGGGAGCGCAGGTTGAAGGGGTTTTATTGCAAAACGTGCTTGGCGGCAAGAATCGGGACGCAATCGCCTTGTATGGTTATCAAAAAAATAATCTCCAAAATCAGTTGATTCTGAAACAAGGTCGGCTTCCCCGCAATCAGCACGAAATTGTTTTAGACCAGCAGGCCCGGCTACGTGGGGGTTACAAAATTGGGGACTACTTTAATTTAGAGAAAAATCCCCAGCTGAAATATCAAAAATACCGAATCGTGGGCTTTGCGGATTCTCCCCAATATGTTGACCATTCGACTAGGGGAGCGAGTAATTTAGGTACTGGGAAAGTAACCTACTTTGCTTATGTATCCCACTTAGCTTTCCACTCGTTCGTGTACTCCGGGATGCAAGTATATTTTCCGGAGCTGCAAAACCAAAAAATGTTTTCTAACAAGTATGAGCGGGCGGTAAAACGAAAAACTGCTCAAGTACGCCGCCAATTAACGCCGGCAGTTAAAAAACGCCGGCAAAGTTTGACAAAAAATGCACTAACACAAATTGAACAAGGAAAACAAAGGCTGGCACAGAGCCGGCAAAAGCTGGTAGCTGCCCAACAAGTGCTTAAACAGCAAGGTTTAACCGACGCGTCTGCAATGCGCACCTTGCAACGTCAAGAAGCAAAGTTGCAGCAACAACGTCGGCAGCTTGATCAGCAAGCGCAGCGGATTAAAAAAGCGCTGCAACCGTCATTACTTTACCAAACCCGCCAAGACCTGCCAGGTTTTACGGGCTACGGAGAAAGTTCGCAACGGATTGCAGCAATTGCCAACGTTTTCCCGTTATTTTTCTTCCTATTAGCGGGCTTAATCACCTTCACAACCGTAACGCGAATGGTGGAGGAACAGCGCGGACAAATGGGGACGCTTAAGGCTTTGGGCTATGGGAAAGGCGCAATTGTTTTCCAATACGTTGCCTACGCAGGTTTAGCCGGAATTAGCGGTGCAGCTGTGGGAGCAGTGCTAGGGAACCAGTTGATTCCCCGGATCGTGTTAGCAATGTACCAGGAGTATGTGGTAGAAATCGTTAAAATTCCTGTGGATTGGCGCGCAATTGCTTTAGCGGCGCTCCTGACGCTATTAGTAACTATTGGGGCGGCAACCTTAGTTTCGCTTCGAGAGGTGCGTACCTCCCCAGCAGCGTTACTCCGGCCCCGAGCTCCCCGTGCGGCGCATAAAATCTTTTTAGAACGGGTGCCCGGGTTATGGCGGCGGCTACGGTTCTTCCAAAAAATTAGCTACCGTAATTTATCACGCGCTAAGCTACGAGGATTAATGACCATTTTAGGAATTGCTGGCGGCACGGCCTTAATTTTGACCGGATTTGGAATTGCGAGCTCAATCAAAGAGGCTGGAAATCAGCAGTTTCAACACGTTCTTCGGTATGACGCAGTAGTACGAGCTCGGCAACCGAAAGATTTAACGAGTGTCCAAAATTCTTTAGAACGGAGCGCGGCTACTCGAGCAACGCTACCAGTTTATACCGCGGTAGTACAAGTTAATCAACGACAAAAGACCGTGCGGGACGTTACGTTGACCGTGCCAAAGAATCCAGGGCAATTTGACCAGTTTGTCCGGTTACGTGATTATCAGAGCAATCATTCCATTGGTTTACCAACTAGGGGAGTGGTGGTTTCACCTAAGGTAGCCCGAATTTTGCACGTACAGGTTGGCGACCAAATTAAAATGCGGGTGCCTAATCAAAAAACGGTCCGGGTTCGAATCGCTAAGGTAGTGACAAATTACGCCGGTAACGTTATCTATGCATCACCAAGCGCCTATCAACGTGCGTTTAGCCACGCACCAAATTTTGCGAGCGTCTTAGTTAAGACTGGTCAGCGGCCTTCAGCGCGGCTTACAAAACGGTGGATGTCGGATAACGACAAAATTTTAGGCATTAGTTTAATGGCTGACCAAGCAGAAATGATCCAAAAAATGACCAAGCAGTTAGGACCGATTGTAATGATTTTTATTGGACTTTCAGCCATCCTGTCGTTTGTAGTACTTTACAATTTAAACAATATCAATATTGCGGAGCGATTATACGAACTTTCTACTATTAAAGTTTTAGGGTTTTATAATCGAGAGGTGACGCTTTACGTAGCTCGGGAAAGTATTATTCTAGCGATAATTGGTATTTTAGCTGGTTTTGGCTTGGGCAACCTTTTAACTGGTTACGTGATCAGACAAGCCGAAACTAATAACGTAATTTTTCCGCTAACTATCAAACCATTCGCTTATTTGGTGGCGGTTTTGTTAATGGTCATCTTTAACCTAGTCGTAGTTTATATTACCCACCGAAAACTCCAAAAAATCGACATGGTAGCGGCATTGAAGTCCAACGATTAGGGTGAGAATTTGACAAGAATTCAACGATAAAAAAGTGTGTTTAAAAATTGAAGCGGTACCATATAAAAAAAGTCGTAGATATCGGTAATCATTGCTTTGTCTTTTGTCAAAATTGGTGGTATCATTTCAATTGTATTTTCGGACGGAAAATACTGTCTTTTGTTCAAGTTTTTGACTTAATTTTTATCATTTTTGGATGGTAAATTTAGGTACACTTAGGTAGAAAAGAGGTGATATTCTGTGGGTGGTGAATCAATTTCAACTTTTCAGTTTCTTGGTCTAACATTTAGTACGGCAAACGTCATTTCGGGATTGGTTGCGGCCATAATTGTATTTGCAGTTGTGTTTGCATTTTCTCGAAATTTAAAACTAAAGCCGACTGGTAAACAAAATGCCTTAGAGTGGGTAATTGATTTTACAAATGGAATTTTGCGGAGCTCAGTTGACGAAACGGAAACCCGTAACTTCGGCTTGTATGCATTTACATTGTTCTTATTCATTTTTGTTGCCAATCAGCTTGGGCTGTTTCTACAAATTGCGTGGAACGATGTTACGTATCTAAGAAGCCCGACAGCTGATCCGATTGTCACTTTAACATTATCGTTGATCACAATGATGATAGCGCACTATTCTGGTGTGGCAAAATTTGGCTTCAAATCGTACTTCGAAAGAACGTACTTGTCGCCATTTAAAGTTTGGTTACCGATTGGTGTTTTTACAGAATTCATTGATTTCTTGACCCTTGGGTTACGTATCTTCGGTGTTATTTTCGCTGGTGAAATGTTACTTAAGATGATCGGGGGAATTGCGTTCTCTGGTGGCATCTTAAATATGGTAATCGCCATTCCACTTGCCTTGATTTGGCAAGGATTTTCCGTATTCTTAGGTAGTATTCAAGCGTTCGTATTCGTTACGTTGACAACCGTTTATATTTCTCATAAGGTCGAAGACGAATAATATTATATTTTTAGGTAGGAGGAACAACTATTATGGGTGCTATTGCAGCTGGAATCGCTATGTTTGGAGCCGCTATTGGTGGTGGTATCGGTGACGGAATCGTTATCGCAAAAATGCTTGAAGGTATGGCTCGTCAACCTGAATTATCAGGTCAATTAAGAACAACCATGTTCATTGGTGTTGGTTTGGTTGAAGCTATGCCAATCTTAGCCTTCGTTATTTCACTTCTTGTAATGAACAAGTAAGCGTGATAAATTAAGCAATTTATCGAAAGAAGGAGGTGTCAATAGATGTTTTCGCACATGATATTAGGAGCGGCACAAGGTAGTACTTTGTACGTTGGCGATATGTTGTTTTATGCGATCCTTTTTGTGGTCTTAATGGCATTAATTGCTAAGTTTGCTTGGGGTCCGGTCAATGCAATGTTAAAAGAACGTGCGGATCGGATTTCTAATGATATCGAATCAGCTGAACAAGCTAAAAAGGAAGCCCAAAAACTTGCTGAACAACGCAAGGAAGCCTTAGACAACTCTCACGCCGAAGCAACCACCATTATTAACAATGCTAAGAATAGTGGCGCTAAGGAACGTGAACTAATTGTCGGCAATGCTCAAGCAGAAGCGAAGTCATTGAAGGACAAAGCTAAACAAGATATTGAACAAGAACGTGCTGACGCACTCAAGAGTGCACAAGACGATATTGCGTCATTATCTATTGAGATTGCTTCCAAAGTTATCAAAAAAGAACTTGATGAAAATAGTCAAAAAGAATTGATTGATTCGTACATTGAAGGTTTAGGTGAGAGTAAATGAGTTTAGATAAAACTACAATTGCTAAGCGCTACTCCAAAGCTTTGTTTGACGTGGTCGCTGAACAAAACCAAATTGATCAAGTTCGAGATGAATTAAAGCAAATTCAACAGATCTTTGATGATAATGAAGGATTAGGCAAAATGTTGACCGATAAGGGTTTGAAGGATGATCAAAAACGTTCAATTGTGGCGCTTTTGACCAAGGATGCTTCAAAGTACGTTGGCAACTTAATTAAAATGGCTTTTGATTACGGTCGAATGGATGATTTGACCGCAATCATCGCTGAGTTTAACCGCTTATGCGATGCTGATGCTTCAGTCGTTCGTGCTAAAGTTATTTCCGCCATTCCATTAAGTGATGAACAACTTCAAAAAATGGCTGAAAACTTTGCTAAACGTTTGAAAGTTAGCAAGGTTATTTTGGATAGTGAAGTCGATAATTCGATTATCGGCGGTGCAATCATTAAAACAGATGGTTTGATCTACGACGGTAGTATTCAAACCCAAATTAATCAAATTAGACAGCGCCTCGTTGGTTAGCTCGAAATTTGTAAAGAGGTGAAACTTTTATGAGCATTAAGGCTGAGGAAATCAGTGCTCTAATCAAACAGCAATTAGAAAACTACCAAGCCGAGCTTAACGTTGAAGAAACGGGTACAGTTACCTACGTTGGTGACGGGATTGCTCGCGCTCATGGCTTAGATAATGCTCTTTCTGGTGAACTTCTCGAATTCTCTAACGGTGTTTACGGAATGGTTCAAAACCTTGAATCAAACGACGTCGGGATTGTTATCATGGGTAACTATGATGAAATTCACGAAGGTGACACCGTTAAGAGAACTGGTCGGATCATGGAAGTTCCAGTAGGAGATGCCTTAATCGGTCGAGTTGTTAACCCATTAGGTGAACCGCTTGATGGTAAAGGCGCCATTAAAACTGACAAAACTCGTCCAGTTGAACATAAGGCTCCAGGGGTTATGCAACGGAAATCCGTTGATCAACCTCTCCAAACTGGTATTAAGGCGATTGACTCGTTAGTACCAATTGGCCGTGGTCAACGTGAGTTGATTATCGGGGACCGGAAAACTGGTAAAACTGCTTTAGCAATTGATACAATTTTGAACCAAAAGAACGAAGATATGATTTGTATCTACGTTGCGATCGGACAAAAGGAATCAACTGTTCGGACCCAAGTAGAAACGCTTCGGCGTTATGGCGCGATGGATTACACCATCGTGGTTAGTGCGGGTCCTTCAGAACCGGCTCCATTACTATACCTTGCACCATATGCAGGGGCAGCGATGGGTGAAGAGTTTATGTACAACGGCAAGCACGTTTTGATCGTTTATGATGATCTATCAAAACAAGCTGACGCTTATCGTGAGCTCTCCTTGATTCTTCGTCGGCCGCCTGGGCGTGAAGCTTACCCTGGGGATATTTTCTATACCCACTCACGTTTGCTAGAACGGGCAGCTAAGTTAAGCGATGACTTGGGCGGTGGTTCAATGACCGCCTTGCCATTTGTTGAAACCAAGGCTGGAGACGTTTCAGCTTACATTCCAACTAACGTAATTTCCATCACTGATGGACAAGTCTTCTTGGATAGCGACTACTTCCATTCCGGAGTTCGTCCAGCGATCGACGCTGGTACGTCAGTTTCCCGGGTTGGTGGGGATGCGCAAATCAAGGCGATGAAGAAAGTTTCTGGAACGTTGCGTCTAGACCTAGCTTCTTACCGTGAATTGGAATCATTTGCTCAATTTGGTTCTGATTTGGATAAGGCAACCCAAGCTAAATTAGCTCGGGGACGTCGGACGGTAGAAGTTTTGAAGCAACCGCTACACAAACCACTTCCTGTTGAAGACCAAGTGTTGATTCTTTACGCTTTGACACATGGTTTCTTGGATAAGGTTCCAGTAGATGATATTCAACGGTTCCAAGATGAACTCTTTGATTATGTTGCAAGCAACAACAAAGAGCTCACCGATGAAATCCGTGAAACAAAACAACTTCCGGACACGGAAAAAATGGATGCAGCCATCAAGGCTTTTGCAGAACATTTTCAACCAACCAAGGAAGCTAAATAAGGATATCAGCTAACGAGAGGAAAAGTGGTGAGAATTAATGGCAATATCTGAACAAGATGTTAAGCGGCGAATTGATTCGACTAAGAAAACTAGTCAGATTACGACTGCTATGCAAATGGTTTCAACGGCTAAGTTAAGCCAGATTCAGAAACATACAGTTGGATATCAAGTGTACGCGCAGAAAGTTGAGAGTATTGTTGCTCACCTGGCTAAATCGCATTTAATGAATGCGGGAGTGGCTGGCAAAGCTAGCTCTGATCAGGCTATATCAGCAGCTGATTTATTAGTTCAACGGCCAGTGAAAAAGACCGGATACTTAGTTATTACGTCTGATCGCGGGTTAGTGGGCTCATATAACAGTAGTGTGATTAAGCAAACTAACGATTTCATGAAAGAACACGGTCATGATGGCGGTGATGATGCCATAATTCTTGCGGTAGGTAGTACCGGGGCTGATTTTTACAAGAATCGCCCACAAAAGGTCGGCTACGAATACCGCGGGGTTAGCGACGTGCCTACTTTTAACGAAGTTCGGGAAATCGTCACTACCGTCACCAAGATGTACAAAGACGGTGAATTCGATGAATTATACGTTTGCTACAATCACTTTGTAAATCGACTTTCGAACAGCTTCCACGTTACTAAATTGTTGCCAATTGGCGGCGAAGAATTGGTAAACGATGGTAAGCACGAAACAATCACTGCTGAATATGAAACCGAACCATCTCCCGAAGTATTGTTGCAAGAAATCTTGCCACAGTATGCTGAGAGTTTGGTTTACGGTGCCATTTTAGATGCTAAGACGGCGGAACACGCCGCTAGTTCTTCAGCTATGCGCACCGCTTCTGATAATGCAAGTGATTTAATTGCAGATTTAGAGCTACAGTATAATCGCGCTAGACAAAGTGCTATTACGACTGAAATCACCGAAATTACCGGTGGTCAAGCCGCACTTGAATAAATTAACGAGAGGAATTAAACAATATGAGTACTGGTAAAGTTGTTCAAGTTATCGGACCAGTTATCGACGTTGAATTCCCCCTTGACGAAGAAATCCCAACAATCAATAATGCTTTGAAAATTAAAAAAGCAGACGGTACAATTTTAGTTTCTGAAGTAACGCTTGAGTTAGGTGATGGTGTCGTAAGAACCATCGCTATGGACGGAACGGAAGGGCTGCAACGTGGCCTGGAAGTTGAAGATACTGGAGACTCAATTAAAGTACCAGTTGGTGATGAAACACTTGGTCGTGTTTTCAACGTCTTGGGTGAAACAATTGATGGTGGTAAAGAGCTAGGTCCAGATATAAAACGCGATCCAATTCATCGTGATCCACCAGAATACGACGAATTGAATCCAAGTACAGAAATTCTTGAAACAGGGATCAAAGTTATTGACTTACTTGCTCCATATATTCGGGGTGGTAAGATTGGTCTCTTCGGTGGTGCCGGAGTTGGTAAAACCGTTTTGATTCAGGAATTAATTCATAACATTGCACAAGAACATAATGGTATCTCAGTATTTACTGGGGTTGGAGAACGGACACGTGAAGGTAACGACTTGTACTTCGAAATGAAGGAATCGGGCGTTCTTGAACGTACGGCCATGGTGTATGGACAAATGAACGAGCCGCCTGGGGCTCGGATGCGGGTTGCTTTGACTGGTTTGACGATTGCGGAACACTTCCGTGATGTTGAAGGTCAAGACGTGTTGTTATTCATTGACAACATTTTCCGCTTTACCCAAGCTGGTTCAGAAGTTTCTGCCTTACTTGGTCGGATTCCTTCAGCCGTTGGTTACCAACCAACCTTGGCTACTGAAATGGGTCAATTGCAAGAACGGATCACTTCTACGAAGAAAGGTTCAGTTACTTCGATTCAAGCGGTTTACGTTCCTGCCGATGACTATACTGACCCTGCGCCAGCAACTACCTTCGCCCACTTGGATGCTACAACCAACTTGGAACGTAGCTTAACCCAACAAGGGATTTATCCTGCGGTGGATCCATTAGCTTCCACATCGACAGCTTTGGACCCAGAAATTGTTGGCGAAGAACATTACGAAGTTGCTAGTGAAGTACAACATGTTCTCCAACGTTACAAGGAATTGCAAGATATTATCTCAATCCTTGGGATGGATGAACTGTCTGACGAAGAAAAGACCGTAGTTGCACGGGCACGGCGGATTCAACTCTTCTTGTCACAAGACTTTAGTGTTGCGGCACAATTTACTGGTTTACCAGGACATTACGTCAAATTGGAAGACACCATCGCTGGCTTCAAGGGCATCCTTGAAGGTAAGTACGATGACCTTCCAGAAGAAGCATTCCGTTTGGTTGGTTCAATTGACGATGTGGTTGAAAAGGCTAAGAAATTAACTGCTACAGAAGATTAGGAGGGATCTAATTGGCTGAAAATTCAGTATTAACAGTTAGTATTGTTACTCCTGATGGTCAGATTTATAATGATGACCAAGTTACCATGCTGGTAGTCAATACCAGAGAAGGTGAATTGGGAATCTTACCTAATCACGTTCCAGTAATTGCAACTTTAGCGATTGACGAAGTGCGCATTAAGCATGACAAAGCTGAAGATGTAGTGGCGGTGAACGGTGGTTTTGTTGAGTTTTCAGATAACACGGCAACGATTGTTGCGGATACTGCTGAAAATCAAGCTGACATTGACGTAGCGCGAGCTGAAAGTGCTAAGAAACGTGCTGAGGCAACGATCCGTAAAGCACAACAAGCTCACGATAATAGCGAGCTTCGGCGTGCGCAAATTCATTTGCGGCGGGCGATTAACCGAATCAACGTTTCAAAACATTAAAGCTAGTTAATATTATTATTGATAACGTTCAGTTTATGAGGAATTTTTCCTCACAACTGAACGTTTTTTTTGGGAATGGGCCGGTAAATTTTCACAAATTGAGCAGAATTGCGGAGCGAATTAACCACTGTTTTTGTGAGTAAAAAGTTATTCTTAGCTTAATTTTCTGGTACAATACTATATGTATGAATTTTGGAGGGAAAGCGATTGGGAATTCAAGCCATAATTACGTTAATTAGTTATTTATTCTTTATTTTACTGGCTTTTTGGTGTATTCAAGCAATTCCGTTTCATAAGTTTATGGGCCGGTTTGAAAGTCAGGCAAAAATGTTAATTGTTTTGCTTTCAATTGCGTTAGGCTACACCGTTGCTAGTTTTTTCTTAGGTTTGATTACGGCAATTCAGAACTTAACTTTTTTAGTGCGTTAGAAGGTTAGCGATAATGAAGAGCTTCTTATTAATGCTGGTTCGCGGATATCAAAGGGTGATCTCACCTTTATTTCCCCCTTCGTGCCGTTACTATCCAACGTGTTCTAATTACATGGTGGGGGCGCTCAAGCGCTTTGGTGCGTTGCAGGGCACTTTAATGGGAATTGCCCGGATTCTGCGGTGTAATCCGTTCGTACGGGGTGGTTACGACCCCGTGCCTGATCAATTTTCTTTAAAAAGAAATTCAAAAAATAGTGCAGAAAGAAAATAGGAGTTAAAATGTCACGAAAAGAAAAAAAGTTTGCTATTGAAGTCAAAGAAACTAACAATAACGGTACTACGGTTAACGAAGTTTACGTTAACCAACGGATGATTGGACAAATATCTCAAGTAAATGATAAGAATTGGGTAGCTTCCAACCAAAGCGGAGAAATGCGAGTAAAATCAATTGATGAGGGGATTCAGTGGATTATCGCTGAATTTAATTTACATTCGCTATAGAAAGGAGCTACTTCGATGGAAAGAAATGATTCTCGAGTAGCGCGTAAAGACGACAGCTCTCGCATTGACTATGGAATTATCTTTCCGGTACTTATGTTGGCCATTATTGGGCTAGCATCGATCTATGTAGCTGCTACGCACGATACTAGTGCTACCAGCGTATTTCGCCAAGTGTTCTCCCAACTAATTTGGTACCTTTTGGGAGTCGGCATCGTGGTGGTACTTATGCAATTTGATGCAGACCAGCTTTGGTGGTTAGCACCAATTGCGTACGGAGCAGGGATCGTTTTGCTCATCCTGGTGCTCTTCTTGTACAGTCGCTCGTACGCCGCAAATACCGGAGCTAAGAGTTGGTTTGCCTTTGGGGGCTTTACCTTTCAGCCGTCCGAGGTAATGAAGCCTGCGTACATTTTGATGATGGCGCGGGTGATTACGGTTTATAACCACCGGGTAAAAAATCGTACAATTCAATCAGATTGGCGGTTAATTGGAACCATGGCCCTTTGGACTTTGCCGATTCCAATCCTGTTGCTGCTCCAGCATGACTTTGGAACCATGTTGGTGTTTATTGCAATCTTTATTGGGCTGGTAGTTGTTTCTGGGGTAACCTGGCGGATCTTAATCCCATCCTTCGTAGGAATGGTAGTTTTAGGTAGTACGACGCTTATGTTAGTGGCGCTTCCTTGGGGGCAAGCCCTATTGCAAAAGATCGGCTTTGAAAGTTACCAATTTGCCCGGGTAGATAACTGGTTGCACCCGTCTTCGGATACTACCAATTCCGGATATCAACTTTGGCAAAGCATGAAGGCGATTGGTTCGGGTCAATTATTTGGCAAGGGCTTCAACGTCTCTAACGTTAACGTGCCGGTCCGGGAATCCGATATGATTTTTTCCGTAATTGGCGAAAACTTTGGATTCATTGGAAGTATTGTTCTGATTGGTTTGTACTTTTTATTGATTTACAAAATTTTACAAGTAATTTTTGACACCAAAAACGAGTTTTACGCTTACGTAGCTACCGGAGTCATCATGATGATTTTATTCCACGTTTTTGAAAACATCGGAATGAATATCGGACTTTTGCCGTTGACCGGGATCCCACTACCATTTGTGAGTGCCGGTGGTTCCGCGTTAATTGGAAACATGATTGGAATTGGATTGATAATGTCGATGCGCTACCATTACTATTCGTATAGTAAGGCAAGCATCGAAGAAAACGCCGATTTTTAATTAAGCCATTGAAAGAATCCGCACCGGGGGAAGTGCTCGCACTGAGGTACTTCACCGGAAGGGTTCTTTTTTAGTGATTTAGTTGTTGACAAGGCTTGATATTGGAAGGTATACTTTAGCGTATTAACAAATTATTAAAAAAAGATGAGTAGATTACGGTTCTACGCTTAGAGAGTCCTTGGGTGGTGAAAAAGGAACGAGAACGTTATCGAAGATGGTCTTTGGTTATTTTCAGCGATTTGTGAGCCCGGTGCTAGCAAATCATGGGAGCGCCCAATATAGCGCACGGGTTGATGGACCCGCAGAGTCTGCCCTTCGTGAGGAGGGTGGAAAAACAAGGTGGTAACGCGATAAACTTTCGTCCTTGAGAATGGTGCTTAGTCATTATTCTCGGACGGAAGTTTTTTTGTTTGAAGGAGGAACTGAAATGATTGAATTTAAGAACGTGTCCAAAACTTTCTCGACCAAGACGGGGCCAGTAACCGCAATTGAGGATGTTAATTTAGCGATTCCAAATGGTCAAATTTTTGGCATCATTGGTTATTCCGGTGCGGGAAAAACAACTTTGATCCGGATGTTAAACGGACTAGAAAAGCCGACCACGGGTGAAGTTAAAATCAATGATGTGGTCATTAATCAACTAACGGGCGCGGCACTAGCGCAACAGCGGCATAAAATTGGGATGATTTTCCAGCATTTTAACCTATTATGGTCCCGAACGGTAAAGGCTAACGTCATGTTTCCGCTAGAAATTGCGGGAGTTAGTCGCCCGCAACGGGAGCAAAAAGTACGTGAACTAATCGAACTAGTGGGGCTTACTGGAAAGGAAGATCGTTACCCTAGTGAGCTGTCTGGCGGACAAAAACAACGGGTGGGCATCGCCCGTGCGTTGGCGAACGACCCGGAAATTCTTTTATCAGACGAGGCAACTAGTGCACTAGACCCCGAAACTACGGATGAAGTTTTAGATTTGTTATTAGAAATTAAGCGTAAGCGAAAAATTACAATTGTCTTGATTACTCATGAAATGCACGTAATCCGTAAAATTTGTGACCAAGTGGCGGTTCTCGACGGCGGAAAAATTATTGAAGATGGAGCGGTATTAGACGTCTTTAAACACCCACAGCAAGCATTAACCAAACGATTTATTACCGCAGAAACCGATCCAACTCCGCAAGATACCGAAATAATTTTGGATGAATTAGTTGACCAGAATCCAAACGGACGGGTGGTGCGGTTAACTTTCCACGGTGATCAAGCTAAATTGCCAATCGTTTCTGAAATGGTTCATGAATTTCCAGAGGTGGCGCTAAACATCATCGCGGGAAATATCAAGCAGACTCAGGAAGGTTCAATTGGAAGCTTGTACGTGCAATTAACTGGGCCCCAAAGTCAGTTGGATGGCGCGGTAAGTTTTCTACGTAAGTTAAGGGTGGAAACGGAGGTAGTTAGTGATGAACAGTAGTATCTTAGACTTTAGTACCGTAGATTGGAATGAAATGGGTCAAGCAACTTGGGAAACGATTTGGGTAACGCTGGTGGCGGTCATTTTTACTGCTGTCTTGGGACTACTAATCGGCCTACTGCTTTTTGAAACCCGAAATAGTAAAAATTGGGGGATTCGCCTAATCAATTGGCTGGTATCCTTCTTGGTAAACGTATTTCGCTCGATTCCATATATTATTTTGATTGTAATTTTAATCCCGGTAACTAACGTGTTGGTGCATACCATTGTGGGGCCAACCGCGGCGTTGCCATCGCTGATTTTAGCCGCGGCACCATTTTTTGGGCGATTGGTGGAAATTGCATTTCGAGAAATTGATTCCGGAGTTTTGGAAGCCGCTGCCGCCATGGGTGCCAAAAAATCGACCATCATTTTCAAAGTATTGCTTCCGGAAAGCATGCCTGCGCTAGTTTCCGGCTTGACGGTTACCGCCATTTCGTTAGTGGGATACACCGCTATGGCGGGGGCAATCGGGGCCGGCGGTTTGGGTGCGTTGGCTTACAATAATGGTTTTTTGCAATATAACGGAGCCATTATCTTAGTTGCCACCGTTTTGATCGTACTTTTTGTTTTTGCATTACAGTGGGCTGGCGATTGGTTAGTTAAGAAAATCGATAAGCGGTTAGTTTAGGAGTGGTTAAATGAAAAGAAATAAATTAATTTTTTTGGTTACTGGCTTAGCAATCATCTTGCTTTTAGCAGGGTGCGGAAAAAAATCCGCGAATACTCAAAAAATCACGATTGGTGCTTCGGCGGTTCCCCACACGGAAATTCTAAAACATATCCAACCCGCATTAAAAAAAGAGGGTGTCGAATTAGATATCAAAACTTTTCAGGATTACGTTTTACCTAATAAAGCCCTCGCGAGTGGCAACATTGATGCCAACTATTTTCAACATGGCCCCTTTTTAAAAGAATGGAATGAAAAGAATCACGGGCACTTGGTGAGCGCTGGGGCGGTCCACTTGGAGCCGATTGCGGTTTATTCTAAAAAATATAATTCTTTAAAGGAATTGCCTAAGCATGCTAAAATTTTGGTTAGCAATAACGTTTCGGATTATGGCCGGGTGCTACAAATTTTTCGGGATGCCGGATTAATTACCTTAAAGAAGGGTACCGACCTAACCAAGGCAAAATTTAGTGACATCGCAAAGAATCCTAAGCAATTGCAATTTAAGACGGGTTACGAACCAAAAATTATGCCCCAGCTGCTTAAAAATAAACAGGGCAGTGCGGAAGTAATTAATTCTAATTATGCGGTGCAAGCGCATTTAAATCCACAAAAGGACGCGATTGCAACGGAAAACTCCGCCTCTCCTTATAGTAATATTGTTGCTATTCGACCGGATGAAAAAAATCGGCCAGCCATTAAAAAACTCATGAAGGAATTAAAGTCCAAGTCAACTCAGAAATGGATTAAAAAACATTTCAAGGGTGCGGTTGCTCCTGTTGAATAGGAGAACTTTTCCATTGCTATGACTAAATCCTAGCAAGAAGAGTGGGACAAAACTAAAAAATGCTTTTCAAAGATGAAAGGGTCTTTAAAAAGTGGTTTTAGTTTTTTGACTTTAATAGAGCCAAAACGTGTGCCAAAAGTCAGTTGGTTCCGCTTAACCAAAGATTGACCATTATGCTTGAATTTTGCATAATGGTCAATTTTCGGTTAATGCTCACAAACTACCCGACTTTGGTCCCACTCTTTTTTATGGAAAAAGGACCAACTTGTAAGGGAATTAATTGTTTAGACGATGGGCGGCAATTGACTTTTAGGCTGAGAACCCATATAGTTAGTTACGTGAGTAATTAGGTTAGTAAATAATATAATTTGAAGGTGGATTTTATGCATTTTAACTTTAATAGCAGCGAACCAATCTATCTCCAAGTCGCCCAACAAATCGAAGATGCAATTTTCACGGGCGGTTTTAAAGAAGGAGAGCAAATCCCCTCAACAACGGAAATTTCTAAGGAGTTTCACATCAATCCGGCAACGGTTTTAAAAGGAATGAACCAGTTGGTAGCGCGGAACCTCTTAGAAAAACATCGGGGAGTCGGCATGTTTGTGGTTCCCGGGGCGAGTAAACAAATTACTTTAGACCGGCAACAGAATTTTTACCAAAAGTACGTGGTGGGCGTCGTTAAGGAAGCGATTCGCTTAAACATCACCGAAACAGAGTTAAAAAAATTAATTGAACAGGGGTATCAATCGTTATGAAAGGTATCGAAGTAAGGCAAGTAACGAAAACTTTTGACCACCACTTAGTTTTAAATGGAATTGGATTAACTCTAGAACCGAACAAGATATACGGTTTACTAGGGCGAAACGGGGCTGGAAAAAGTACGCTTTTGAATTTGCTGGTTAACCGAATTAGGCCCGATGAAGGCGAAATTAAGCTGGATAACGAATTGATTGGTGATAATGATCGGCAACTTGGAAAGCTATTCTTAATGAGCGAAGTGGATCTTTATCCTAAAAATATTCGGGTTAAGGACATTTTTAAATGGTCTGCCAACTTTTACGGTAGCTTTGATAGTGAGTTGGCACATTCGTTGAGTAAACAATTCGGTTTAAAAGAGTCCATGCTTTTTCACCATCTCTCTACGGGATACCGAACAATTACTAAGTTAATTGTGGCGTTATCTGTCCCGGCTGAGTATGTTTTTTTAGATGAACCAGTTTTAGGTTTGGATGCTAACCACCGGGAACTTTTTTACAATGCATTAGTAGAAAGTTACGCGGAAAAGCCCCGAACTTTTGTGATTGCTACTCATTTAATTGAAGAATTTGCCAAATTAATTGAGCACGTAATGGTTATGGACCAGGGGCGGATCGTGGTTGACGACGAGACGGAAACGGTCTTGGCGAACGCATACACCGTCAGCGGGCCTGTTCAAGCAGTTGATCAGTACACCGCGGGGTTAAACGTCATTGGTAGTGATCGACTAGCACGGATTAAGGCTAATTACGTGTATGGGCCGCTAAATGATCGATCAATTCCAGATGAGATCAATATCGATCCAATGGATTTACAGACGCTTTTTATTAATTTAACAAATGGGGGAGAAACTCATGAATAAAATTGCGGCGGTGGTTAAATATGATTTAAGCAATTATTTACGCCTCGTGCTAATCGCGTACGCGTGGATTATCGGGTTAATGCTGGGGGTGCCAACGATCATTCACGTAATTGGCAAAGGCTTTACGGGAACTGCCGAGACAATTGGGGCACAATTAACGACGCTATCGTTTGGCGCAATTTTCGTTAACCTCGTGCTGATATTTTATTGTGGTTTCCTAACTTACGAACGATTTGCATTTTTAATCCAAAATGGGGTCTCTCGGCGAACGGGGTGGATTGCTAAATTAATTTCGCTCTTAGTTTTAGCTGGGGTAGCCATTATTTATGGCTTATTAGCTAACATGCTTTCCTTAATGGGTGACCAGAGCAAGAATGTTTCCTTTTACTGGTCGCTTTACGGACATTTTTATAAGAATGGCGTCCTCAACATCCTTTCAATGATTCTAACTAACTTAATTTTTCTGCTTCTAGTGGCAGCGGGTGGAATGATGTTAGGGGCACTCTTTGCACTGCTTAACCGGCGGCAGCAGCGGGCAATCCTAGTGGGGATTCCGCTAGTGCTGATTGTTATTTTCACGATTATTGGACGAATGGTTAGTGAAAAAGTAATTACGTGGGAAAGAATTGATAATTTCATTAGATTTGTTATGGGTGATACAGGGCCAATGGGGCATCTTAACCCGGTAGTTCCTTCCATAATTATGTTAGTATTAATGTTAGCATGTTTAGCAATTTCGCGATGGTTAAACGTGCGCTTAAGACTGAAACGAGGAGAATAGCCGTTTAATGAATGATTTTATAAGTATTAAAGCACTAAAGAAACGTACTTTGGATACGTATCAAGGAAATTGGATGGCGGCCATTAAAGCCAATATCTTACCAATTATAAGTGCCGCGTTTACTAGTTTTATGATTATGACTTTTATTGGGATTGCCGTAGTAGTATTTACCCAAACTGACCCAGCGGCGTTGCGTCAGGCTACAAATTATGATCAAGCAGCGAGTGTTAATTCTGCATATTCCGGAACGGGGATGGCGCGTGATTTTCTATCAATGGCAATCGCGACCTTCTTTATGGTAGGAATTCAATACGGTACGTTAGATTGGTTGCGCAATCGGACCCGGATTCCTTCGTGGGGAGCGCCATTTCAAACGTTTACTCGGAAATACTTTACGTCCACGTTGGCCATCTTTTTATTTGAGTTTATTTTCTTAACGCTGTGGTCCTTTTTGTTCGTAATTCCCGCGATTATTAAGTTTTACTCTTATTCGCAGTCGTATTTGCTGTACAAGGACGCACAAGAACGGCAATTGACGGACCAATTTGAATTTGTCACCTTTATTACGTTTAGTCGTCGCTTGATGAACGGCTACAAAGCTCGCTTCTTACTGCTTCAATTATCGTTGTTGGGCTGGTTTATCCTAAGCGTATTAACCTTTGGAATTGGCTTCCTATGGTACATTCCGTACCGTAACGGAGTGTACACCGCCTTTTACGAAGATTTAGTTGAAAAACGGGGTAAGCAAGTGGTGCCAGAAATTTTTGCATAAAGATAAGATAAAACTTGCTATCTAAAAATATTAAAAATTCCTTCTAAGAATGGGAGCGCCTCAAGGGTTCTAATCGTAGAAGGAATTTTTTGGTTTGTTAAGTGTGGTTGCTTGTTGCGGAGTTGAAATGAACTGTGCAACCTAGCTTCTTCCGGTTAACTAAATTAAAGGACTAACCACGAATTTCGTGGTTAGTCCTTTTAGTATTCTCTGCAATATGGTTGAAATGAACTCCAGCCACCAATCTTTTCCGGTTAGCCCCAATCATTCGATTAATTTAATCCTCGAAGATTACCCGGTGGCTTCCGTTCTCTTTATTTAATCCTCGAATTTCTTGCCCCGTATGCCAAGTATACTACCAAGCCAATTGCAAACCAGATCAACGAGTACAACTTAGCTTGGTAATCTAGTCCCCAGAACACTGCCAACGTTCCTAAAAAGGCTAACGCAGGTAAAACTGGGTAAAATGGCATCTTGAAGCTTGGCACCGCGATATCCTTTCCTTCACGCGGACGAAGGGCGTAAATTCCTAATGTAACAAACATGAAGGCAATTAACGTTCCTGCTGAAATTAATTGTGCCAAAAAGGCAAACGGGAACAGCGACCCAATAATAATTCCGGTGACGGTTAAAAATAGCAACGCTTGGTTAGGCAATTGATGACGATTTAATTTACCAAGCCACTTAGGCAGCATGCCGTCCCGGCCAAATGAATACAGCAACCGGGAACCAGCCATCATCATTCCAATCAGGGCGGTAAACATTCCGATTACCGCGATTGCTTGTACTAAGCTAGCTACTGCAGGATGTCCGGCAGTGCGTAATGCCCAGCCGACCGGTTCCGCATTATTTGCGTAATTAGAGTAATGAAACATCCCGACTAGCACAAGGGCAACCGCCACAAAAAGGGTTACCGCAATTGCTAGGGATCCCAAAATCCCACGCGGCATCGTTTTTTGGGGATCCTTAGCTTCACCAGCGTTGGCAGCGATTGAATCAAAACCAATGTAGGATAAGAAAATCATCGAAACTCCAGCGTAAATTCCGCTCCAGCCGCCAAAATGACTACCGTCGGGTAACACGCGCGGATGTGGAATAAAGGGAACGTAATTAGATAAATGAACCGAAGTAACGCCTACGATGATAAATAAAATAATGGCCAAAACCTTTAATACCACGAGGGCGTTTTCGATCCGTGCGGCCTCAGAAGTTCCACAGGCCAGTAGAATGGCAACCAGTAGGATGACAATCAAGGCGACAATGTCAATGATGCCGCCGTTGGTTCCTAGGGGATTGGCTAGGGCAGCCGGCAGTTTTAAGCCTACCGTAGAAATTAACCCCCGGAAATTAGCCGAAAGCCCGGAAGCTACAAAGGCTACTGCGATGAAATACTCGGCTAGAAGAGCCCAGCCAGCAATCCAACCAAAGCCTTCCCCAAAAATTACGTTGATCCAGGAATATGCCGAACCGGCGAACGGCATTGCCGAAGCCATTTCAGCGTAAGCAAAGGCTACTAAACCAGCAACTACCGCTGCAGCTAGAAATGATAGAACTACCGCCGGACCAGCGTGTTCCGCAGCCACCACTCCAGGTAGTGTAAAAATAGTGGTCGAAACAATGGTTCCCACCCCTAAAGATAGAAAATCTTTGACAGTCAACGTGCGCACCAGGTTGGCGTCCTTATCTTCGTATTGGGAAGGATCCTCTTTATGAATAAACTTTTTAATGAATGAACTCATCAGCTTTCCCCCTCGTAAAAGTATCTGATTTAAATATCATACCATAAATTATCATCATTTTTTAATCTGATGTTAATTTAAGGAAAGTTTTTGTAGGAAATCGTAACGGCAAGTTTCTTCGTGTAGGTTATGGAAAGTGTTAGAATCAAAGTAGTAAAAAGAAGAGGAGTACGAAAAAATGGATGCAATCGAAACGACCCGCCAGAAGCTAAGACAATTACGCGTTAGGCTGCAACAGGGCAAAATTTTTGCCTCTTTAGGTCGTTCGGTAGGGGCAATTATTGACGCTGCTAACGAGAATCAAGCGGTTAAACCAGTGGCATTGCCTGATGATCAGGACGGCATTGAAGAGTTGCTCCAGCGAATTCGGGCAGCCTTGGGGAAGGGAAAACTAGAAGAGCTTAGTGACGCTGATTTAGACTTAATGTTGCAACATTTGGGATCGCCCAACCCAATTATTCGGGATAAGGGGGTTTTTTACCTTTTTAACGATCTTATTCAAAACCAAGTTTTAACTAAGGCGCAGATGGTGCGGACGTTTGATCGACTAACTAGCGACCAAGTGTTATTTGCACACATCAATGAAAAAGAAAATGACGCAGCCTTTTTGCGTTCCTTTGCAGTGATGATGCTGGCATCGTTAATTTATATTGACCGAGCCGGGGCAGCGTTTATCGACCATGCGCGAAAAAATAAGCTAGTCGAGCAACTAGCCATATATATAATGTTGGAAAATGATACTAGGGGATTTGTGGCTAACCAAGGATGGGTCCACGCATATACCCACATTGGCAACGTTTTGGATGAGCTAGCTAGTGATGAAGAACTGTTACGCGCTGATAAAATTTTATTAATGGCAACGGTCATTGAAAAATTCCGCCGACTCACCACCCCTTTAATATACGGTGAACCAACGCGTTTAGCGGTTTATTTTGCTGATCAATTATTGGAAGATGACGTCTACCAGCAGTTTTTATTAATCGAACTTCGCGAATGGCGTCGCGCCCTGGCATCAACCCAAGTCCGGGAAACCCAAGCAATGTGGAATGCGATTTTTAACCGGCAGCGATTACTACAAGCCATGATGCTAAACTCCAACATGGCTAAGGCAGTGGTGGAATATTTAGAAGATTCGAATGATTTTACAATTTAAGCGTGATATTTTTAATTTTCATCTCATTCTTGAAGTTGTTTTGTGGTATACTTGAGTTTCAAAAAACGTTTGATAATTGGCGGAGCAAACTGAAGTTTGTAATTATCTTACACATGAGGTGAAAAAAATGAAAATTGCAGTGCTTGCTGGTGGAAAGAGTACGGAACGAAACGTTTCACTTTCCTCTGGTTCAAAAATCACCGATGCTTTGCGTGCTAAAGGCCATGAAGCAACGATGATCGACCTATTCTTGGGATATGATCTACAAGAAGGGCAGACTGTTGAAGATGTTTTTGAGACTAGTAATACGGATTCGGACTACGAAATTCAGACGGACGTTTTAACGGATGCTGATATCGAAAAACTTCGGACGGATGGCACGGTTGGATTATTTGGGAAAAATGTTTTGGAAATCCTCCGGGCTGCCGATTTTGTTTTTCTCGCATTACACGGTGGTGATGGCGAAAATGGTAAGGTACAAGCTGTTTTAGACCTGAACGATATTAAGTATACGGGAAGCGGAACTTTAGCATCGGGAATTGCAATGGATAAGGCGATTTCAAAGGAAATTATGCTTTATAACGATATTAAGACGGCGCGCTTTGTGGTTCTCCATGAAGAAGACGGAATTCATCCTCAGTTAGATTTTGGTTTTCCAGTAGTGGTTAAACCTAATAGCGGGGGATCTAGTGTAGGAACGATGATTGTTCACGACGAAGAAGAATTGGCTGATTCGTTACGTGATGCTTACCGATTTGACGATGAAATCATTGTGGAAGAGTTCATTACTGGCCGGGAATTTTCGCTTGGGGTAGTTAATGAACAAGCTATGCCCGCAATTGAAATTGTGGTTAACGATGGTTGGTATGACTACGAGCATAAGTTTAAGACTGGTACGACGACTCAATTTATCACGCCACCGGACATCGATGAAGAAGTCCATGACGAAATGAAGCGGGTTGCGGTAAAAACCATGAAGGTATTGGGAATGACTAACTATGGCCGGGTGGATTTCTTGGTTAATGACCAGGGAGTTTACGTAATTGAAGCAAACAACTTACCGGGCATGACGCCGCTATCACTATTGCCACAAGAGGCAGAAGCAGCGGGAATCAGTTATGAGGACCTCTGTGAAAGCATCATTCTAGGCAAGCAAAAACTTTATCAAGACGCAGAAAAATAAATAAAGAAACCTCCCTTAGAGTAACTACATCTAAAGGAGGTTTTTTTATGCGAGAAAGTTGTCAATGGGCCACGGTTAGCCCAGTATTAAAAAAGTATCATGATCAAGTTTGGGGAAGGCCCGTGTTTACTGACCAAGCGCTATTTGAAAGTTTAACTCGTCAGGTTTTTCAATCCGGGCTCAAAATGCAAATGGTGTTAGTTAAACTTCCTGAGATGGCGCCTGTAATGGACGACTGGCAAATTGAGGCGGTCAGCCGGTATTCAGAAGCTAAGGTCCAACAGCTTTTACAAGCCCCACTGATGATTAAAAATGAACGTAAGGTTCGCTCAGTAATCCATAATGCGCGGATAATCCAGCAAATGGCCCAGCATAAGCAATCCTTCAGCGACTGGTTATGGGCACAAGTAGGTTTCGTTCCCCTAGACTTACAGCAACGGACTAACACAAAGATGCTGGTTCAGCATCCGGTTGCTAAACGAGTTTGCCAGGAAATGAAGGCGCAGGGGTTTGAATTTGTTGGTCCCCGAAACGTCAGCTTTTTTCTACAAGATGCAGGATTACTTAACGGGCACTGGGTCAACTGCGAGTATTATCAAAAGTGGAATTAGGTAATTAATCCTTAAGTTGGAAAATTAAAAAGAGAGTGGGACAAAAGTTGGTAGTTTGCGAGCATTAACTGAAAATTGACCATGATGCCTAAGTTTGGCATCATGGTCAATTTTTGGTTAAGCGGAACAAACTGACTTTTGGCTCTATTGAAGTCAAATCACCAAAACAACTTTTCGAGGACCTTTGCATCCTTGAAAAGTTGTTTAATTTTTTCCAGCCGCTTTAATTTATCAATTTGATGAGTTTCCAGCGTTAGTTGCGTAAGAAGCTCGACTTTTAGTTACTCTATACTAACAATTTAGTTGTTTTCTAGACTAGTACGAACAACTAACACGTCGCAAGTTGCTGTCCGGGTGACGTATTCGGTTACTGAACCGATTAATAAGCGTTCAACAGCATTCAAACCGGTCGCACCGATCATGATTAAGTCCGTGTGCAATTCTTTGGGGACGTCCTGAGAAATCACTGCTTTTGGCGTACCGTATTCGATTGAATAGGCGATGTTTTCTAAACCATCGTTTTTAGCTTCCTCAACGTAACGGTCTAACGTCTTTTTGGCAGTTTCCGTAACTTGTTCCACCATTGCGTTGTCAAAGTTAGAAATATTTTGAAAGGCACGGGTATCAATTACGTGAAGGAGATGCAATTCAGCTCCATCATTACGTTTAGCTACCGCGACGAAAGGCTAATTCTGCTTCCTTAGAACCATCTACTGGCACGAGAATATGCTTGTATTGTTGAGCCATAACATAACCACCCCTATCTATTTACACTAATTGTACGTTAAAAATTAGAAAATAAAAAGGAATTTGCTATAAAAATTTTAATAAAAATAGCAGCGTGCCCGTGGTTGACACAATTCCAAGTACCAACCCAGCCACAATTAGGGGAGTACTGCTACTAATTCCCGCAATTAAAGTCAGCATGCTAACGATCATAAGTAAAATACCGATAATTCGTAGACTACTGCTTAAAAGCGAATTAGAAGTTGGTTTAAATAACATAAAATCTCGGTGCTGATGGCGATATAAATAATTGCCGATGTAAAAAATAATAAGTGAAAAAATAACCATTAAGCCTGGGATTAACATAAAATAACCTACTTTCATGATATAAAAAAAGCCCCACCTAACGTGGGGGAAGAACTAACGACACCGTTCAGATTGGCCAGGATCTAACCCAAAAGGCAAGGTGGGTACCCATACCTACGCTGCACGTTTCTCGCTTACGAGCCTACAATTCACGTACGATCCGGGTTCCCGGTTAGATGTTTGTTGGAAGAATATGAAACCAATCCTCTCGCATGCCTCGGTTTCTTCACATTCATAGTACTATAATTTTTACCTAAAAGACAATATTAAAGTCCTGATTTTTGTGATTTTTTCAGGTTTTGGTACTGTTCGTAAATTTTAGATTCAAAAGGACTATTTCCCTTAGCCTCAAGGTAGGTAGCATTCTTTAATTGATCAGGCAAATATTGCTGGGGAACCCAGTCGTTTTGATAATTATGCGGGTAAAGATAGTCAGTTCCCCGACCCAATGCTTTTGCTCCTTGGTAGTGGGCATCACGCAGGTGATCAGGGACTTCACCGATTTTGCCATCGCGAATGTCACCGAGTGCGTTATCAATTGCCGTAATTGCAGCATTTGATTTGGGAGAAACACATAATTCAATTACGGCGTTAGCAAGGGGAATCCGGGCTTCGGGTAAGCCAATGTGTTCGGCCGCGGTAACCGCAGCGACCGTTCGTTGACATACGGGAGGATTTGCAAGACCTATGTCTTCATAAGCGATTACAAGCAGACGGCGAATTACGCTCTTTAAGTCACCGCTTTCTAATAAACGGGCCATGTAATGCAGCGCGGCATCCGTATCGCTGCCTCGAATTGATTTTTGAAACGCTGAAATCACATCGTAATGGGCGTCTCCGTCCTTATCTTGGGTGAGTGCCCGTTTTTGGAGACATTCCTGAAGAATTTCCAAAGTGAGGTGGATTTTATCGTCGTCACTTGGTGAGGTGGAACGAGCGGCCAATTCTACCGCGTTTAAGGCGCTGCGGAGATCGCCCCCGGTTGCTTCGCTAACAAATTGCAACGCGTTTTCATCCATTTGGAGGGGTAGGTCACCTAACCCACGTTGAGAATCCTGGAGTGCCATTTCAACGGCTTCCTTAATGTCAGCGGGAGTAAGGGGCTTAACCTCAAAAATTTGAGTACGACTACGAATCGCCGGGTTGATATTAATGTATGGATTTTCCGTAGTGGCCCCAATTAAAATAATCTGCCCGCTTTCCAAGTGGGGAAGCAAAAAGTCCTGCTTAGTCTTGTCTAGTCGATGAATTTCATCGAGCAAGAGGACAACCGTCCCACTCATTTTAGCTTCTTCGGCAACAATCTGGAGTTGTTTTTTAGAATCCGTAGCTGCATTTAACATGCGAAACGCGTATTTGGTTGAACCAGCAATCGCACTAGCGATACTAGTCTTTCCGGTTCCAGGGGGGCCATATAAAATCATGGAAGATAACCGTTTGGCCTTGACCATTCGGCTAATGATTTTTCCCGGGCCAACTAAGTGCTTTTGTCCAACCACTTCTTCAAGGGTTCGGGGACGCATCCGATACGCTAATGGTTGCATTTTTCCTCCTCAAAATAAATGAAAGTAAATAAAAAAACGGCCGTAGCCGTTTTCCTATTATAGCTTGTTGTAGTATTCAACGATAAGTGAGTCGTCGATTTCTGCTTCAAGCTCGTCACGTTCTGGAAGGCGAACAAGTGAACCTTCAAGCTTATCAGCATCGAATTGAACGAATTGAGGACGTCCAACGACTGCTTCAACAGCTTCGTTAATGATCTTAAGATCTTTTGATTTTTCACGAACGCCGATTACTTGACCAATTTCAACTTCATATGATGGAATATCAACGCGCTTGCCATCCACAGTGATGTGGCCGTGGTTTACTAATTGACGAGCTTGACGACGAGTAGTTGCCAAACCTAAACGGTAAACCATGTTGTCCAAACGACGTTCAAGTAAGATCATGAAGTTAGTACCTGGAACACCTTCGCGCATCTTGCTAGCACGATCAAAAAGGTTTGCGAATTGACGTTCAGTTAAACCGTACATCATCCGTAACTTTTGCTTTTCGCGAAGTTGCATACCGTATTCAGAAATCTTACGACGGTTGTTTTGACCGTGGTCACCAGGTGCGTAAGGACGGCGAGCCAATTCCTTACCAGTACCTGACAATGAAATACCAAGACGACGAGAAACTTTCCAACTTGGACCTGTATATCTAGACATTAAAAAAGCCTCCAATAAATTATTTTTGTTGGAGTAAAATAAACAAATGTGGGTTTAGTATTCGTGCAGATTGCTCTGTAATTTTCACCTTTGCAGCCGCTAAGGGTACTAAATTAACCATTTAAAAAGGCAACAATCTGTTGACGAGCTTACCGCCCACCGCTGCATTATTTTACACTCTAGCTAGTTTAACGCACGCAAAACGGACTTGTCAATGTGTTTCATTAAAGTAGCAACAAAATCATTAAGAACCTGTTCATCCGTTGCGCTGAACCGGTTTAAACTAGGCGAATCAATATCTAAAACGCCTATTGGTTGCTTTTCTACCATTAAAGGAATTACAATTTCAGAGTTAGATGCACTATCGCAAGCAATGTGGTCTGGAAATTCGTGAACGTTAGCAACGCGCAAAGTACTTTGCTGTTTTAGAGCGGTGCCACAAACGCCGCGGCCATTTTGAATATGCATGCAGGCAACTTTGCCTTGGAAGGGACCTAAGATGAGTTCGTCAGCATTAGCATCGTATAGGTAGAAACCTGCCCAGTTGAGGTCGCTAATTTCGCTATACAACAACGCCGCTGCGTTAGCTAGGTTAGCAATCGGGTGTGGTTCGTCAGTTAAAAGGGCGTCAATTTGGTCAATGATAATTGGAGCAATTGTCTTGGACATGGTGGTCACTTCCTAATTTTAAGTAGTTTAATTAAAATCACTGCTTTAACAGTAGATAGGGTATGCTATAATTTATAATGGATTAAATTCTAAATTGAAGAATCTTAAAAAGCAAGTTTTTCATAAAGGAATTGAGTGAAGCAAGAAGGATGGGATTTTAGATATGATCATAGTATTGATTTCAGTCATCGTGGTAGCGATTTTAGTTTACCTCGGGATTGTTGCATATCAACGTTATTTACTAAAACAGGTCGATGAACTGTTAAACCGCAAGGCGGATATTAGCGAATCACCGATCCGCCAGAAGTTAATGGAAGTATCTTCAATGAACTTAACCGGATCGTCTGCGGTCGGCTTAGATAACATCCGCAATGACTACCAAGAAATCATTGATCACCGCTTGCCCGAAGTTGAAGATATCGCTAACCATTCACGTCAAAATATTAATGATATGAAGATATTTGAGGCGCGGAAAGATATTACGACGGTTAGTGAGACTCTCGATGCGATTGAAGAAGAAACCAAGCGTTTGAATGACCAATTGGATAATATCCAACGAATTGATCAAGAACAACGTGATGCGGTTAAGGTCCTCCGGATGAAGTACCAAGAGATTGGCAAGCAACTGCTTGACCAAAACCTATCTCTGGGACCAAGCATTGATTTGCTTGAAGAAAAGTTATCCCGGTTAAACGACGATTTCGATACGTTTAACCAGACCGTGGATGCTGGGGATCACGAAAAAGCCGAAGGTCAGCTTAAGAAATTAAAGGCAAGCACTTCTGAAATTGAAGCAGAAATTAAGGCAATTCCTTCGTTATACGATGAATTAACCAACTTATTTCCTTCACAAATCGAAGAAGTTCGCGATGGCTATGACCAGTTAATTAATCATAACTACGCTTTTGAAAATGACACGGTTAAGGACGAAATCAAGGCAATTAAAGCCAAGATTAATGATAATTTAGAAACCCTTAGCAATTTACGGCTGGATGCTGTGCGAGCTAATAACAAGGCGATTGAAATTCGAATTGATGAATTATATGACATTTTACAAACCGAAATTGACGCTCGTAAATCTGTAGAGCACAACTTCAACGTAATTACTCGATTCCTTGATCATGCTGAAAAACAAAATAAAGTGCTCCTTTCTGAAATTGCTCGGCTAGACCAAAGCTACGTTTTAAACGATGATCAGCTAAACCTTGGTCAAGTTCTAGAGGGCCAATTAAACGACATTCGCAATGAACACGACCGGGACACGGAACGCATTACTAACCAACCGGTGGTTTATTCCGAAATCGTAGAACGGCTAAAGGAAGAAAATGAACAGCTAACTGAAATTGAAGACCGGCAGGCAGCCTTGAATAGTGAATTACAGGAAATGGTCGATAGTGAAAAGGACGCACGGACGCGTTTGCAACAATACGACAATGAAATTCATAACATTAAACGGCACGTCGAAACGCTCAACTTACCTGGTATTCCAGAAGGCTACATGGATTACTTCTTTGTGGTTAGCGACGAAATCGAAAAAGTTGGCAGTGATATGAATCAAGTCCGGATCAATATGGGGATGATTAACCGCGAATTAGACATGGTTAGCACCGACATCCAAACCTTGATTAAGAAGACTTCTGATTTAACCGATGATGCTGCAATTAGTGAGGCGGCCATCCAATACGCTAACCGTTACCGGCATACTGATGAAGAGGTTGCGGCAGCCAGTCAACAAGCGCAAAAGCTTTTTGATAAAGACCACCGTTACAACGAAAGCCTTTCAGTAATTTCGAAGGCGTTGGACAAGGTTGAACCGGGAGCAATCGAGAACATTACGGAAAACTACTACCAACAAAAGAAAACGGAATATTAATCTAGAAATATTAGGTTAACTGATATAGGGATCAAGGTTCCACAATTAAAAAGCGGCAACGGAGGCTGGGAAATTTTTTCTCGGCCTCTGTTTTATGTAATGGGGATGGAATTTTTTTCAAAATTAGGTAGAATTTTAACTGGTTTTGAAAATGGTAAAATTTTGACACGCTTCCCATTTGTAAGTAGAATAATGGAATGTGATTAAGCGGGATTTTAAGTTAGGGATGAGGAAAATGATTTACTTTGACAATAGTGCAACTACGCAAGTTGATAAAACAGTCTTAGAAACTTACCAAAAGGTTAGCAATCAGATTTGGGGAAACCCCTCTAGTTTACACAACATGGGTGAAACTGCGTTTAATTTGCTTGAACAATCACGTAAACAAATTGCGGACTTGTTAAACGTGCAGCCACACGAGATCTTCTTTACCAGCGGAGGTACGGAAGGCGACAACTGGGTGATTAAGGGAACGGCAATCGAAAAACGTGCTTACGGAAAACACCTGATTACCACTACGGTGGAACATCCGGCGGTCCAAAATACGATGGCTCAATTAGAGCAACTCGGCTTTGACGTTACTTATTTATCCGTAGATGACGAAGGGCGGATTAGTATCCAAGATTTGAAGGATGCGATTCGGCCAGATACAATTTTGGTTTCAATCATGGCGGTTAACAATGAAATTGGTACGGTACAACCGCTCACCGAAGTTGCCGAAGTGTTGAAGGATTACCCTAAAATTCATTTTCATGTGGATGCAGTCCAAGGAATCGGTAAGGGAATTCAATCGGCCATCATGAACGACCGGGTAGACTTTGTCACTTTCTCGGGACATAAATTCCACGCTCCGCGAGGCGTTGGCTTTATCTACGCGCGGCAAGGTCGGCGAATTGCGCCGTTAATGACTGGTGGCGGACAAGAAAAGAATTTACGCAGCGGTACCGAAAATTTACCAGCAATTGCAGCGATGGCCAAGGCTTTGCGGTTGTTACTAACTGACGAAAAGCAAAAAGTTGCGCACCAAGCTCAAGTAAAACAGGCTATTTATGATCACGTCACTAGCTTTGACAAAGTTGTCGCCTTTTCGAAATGTGATGCTGGTTTTGCGCCCCACATCCTGTGCTTTGCGATTAAGGGAGTCCGGGGGGAAACAATTGTTCACGCGTTTGAAAGCCACGACATTTACATCTCGACGACAAGTGCTTGCTCTTCTAAAAAACAACAAGCTTCTAGTACCTTGACGGCCATGAACGTTGATCAACAGATTTCCACTAGTGCGGTGCGGGTCAGTTTAGACAGTGCTAACACTATGGAAGAAGCTGAACGCTTTAATAAAGTTTTCGACCAGTTGTACCAAGACTTTTCTAAAATTAATCAAAATGCTTAGATAGGAGTTTTTATGGAATATACGGAAATTATGGTTCGCTACGGCGAGCTATCTACAAAGGGAAAAAACCGAAAAGATTTTATTGCCCGCTTAGGCGGTAACATTCGTAAAAGTTTAAAAGACTTTGAACAAGTGGTGGTCCACCCTAATCGGGACCGCACCCACGTTACTTTAAACGGGGCGAGCAGTGCGGCAGTAATTGCCCGCTTGAAACGGGTTTTTGGAATTCAAAATTTATCACCAATGTTAAAAGTTGAAAAATCAATGGAAGCTGTTCAAGAAGGCGCGCTAGCAATGATGAAAGAACAGTTAAAGCCCCAGATGACTTTTAAGATTAACACCCGTCGTTCAGATAAGGACTTCCCCATCAATACCGATACGATGAACCGGGAACTAGGCGGATTCATTTTAGAAAACTTTCCCGAAAGTCAGGTTAAAATGAAGAATCCTGACATTACTTTACGAGTGGAAATTCGTTCAAACGGAATCTTCCTAACTAGCGAAGTGATTGATGGAGCTGGCGGCTTGCCAGTGGGAACGGCTGGTAAGGGAATGATGATGCTTTCTGGGGGGATTGATTCGCCAGTTGCCGCATATCTAGGTATGAAACGGGGCGTTGAGATGGAAATGGTTCATTTCTTTAGCCCGCCATACACGAGTGAACAAGCCCTTGCAAAAGCTAAGGAGCTAAGCGGTAAATTAGCTGCTTACTCCGGGAACGTTCAGTTTTTGCAAGTTCCGTTTGCTGAAATTCAAGAAACCATTAAGGAGAAGTGTCCGGAAGGTTACTTAATGACGATCCAACGGCGGATGATGCTTCGTTTGACCGTGGCGTTAGCACAAAAGCGGGGTGGCTTAGCTATTTTTAACGGCGAGTCGCTCGGCCAAGTGGCTTCTCAAACAATGGAAAGCATGATGGCGATAAACGACGTAACTAGCATGCCAATTATCCGACCGGTAGTTTCGATGGATAAAAACGAAATCATTGAAATTGCCAAGGAAATTGATACCTACGATTTATCAATTATGCCATTTGAGGACTGTTGTACCATTTTCGCTCCGCCAGCTCCAAAGACGCGTCCGGATTTAGAAAAAGCCCGCTATTACGAAAGCAAGATTGACGTGGAAGGCTTGATGAAGCGTGCTCTTGACGGAGTGCAAGTTACTAACATCCACGCTGGCGAAGAATTTTTGAACCAGAATGAAGAAGTTTTTGCAGAACTTCTTTAAGCTTAAATTGATTAGTTGCTATTTGGGGTGTTTTGGGATAAGGTTAACGTAAATATCGGTGGATATTGAGAAATTTAGTCCTCGATTAGTTGGCTAATTAAGTTATCTGACAAAGTTAGTGGAGAACAATCCATTTTGACTAGTCGTTAGAATAAAGGAGCGTAAGGTCATGGAAATATTACGTGGTGGACAAAAGGTTGAACTAGTTGGTAACCCGCCAGAAGTGGGCGACCAACTACCAAAGTTTAAAGTCTTTACGGCAAAGGGCGCGAAAGTAAAAACACGTGATTTACTTGGCAAACCGTTGTTATTAAGCGTGGTGCCTGATTTGAATACGCGAGTTTGCAGCATTCAAACAAAGGCCTTTAACCAGCAGGCGGATAACTATCCGGAAGTTCGGTTTGTCACGATTTCTAATAATTTACCGCAAGATCAAGCAAATTGGTGTGCTGCCGAAGGGGTTAATAACCTAGAAGTTCTTTCAGATCACGAATTGTCGTTTGGTTATGAAATGAAATTATACATTCCGAATGCTGGTTACTTAGCACGGAGTATTTTCATTGCTGATGCATCTGGTAAAATCGTTTACCGGGAAATCGTTCCTGAATTACATTCTGAGCCAAACTACGAAGCTGCGCTAGAAGTAATTAAACAAATGTAAAAACTTAATTGACGTACCAAGATTTATTCTTTATTATTATTTTTGACGGTGATGATTAAGAGGAGATTTTCCATCAGTGTTTTTCAGAGAGGGGACGGGGCTGCAAGTCTCTAAACACGGAAGATCGGGTTGCTTATGAACCAATCTTTAAGGCACAGAACTTAAAGATCGAACAGTACGTTCGTTATCAAAGACAAAGCGGGGCAGTTATGCCCAATTTAGGTGGTACCGCGAAGCACTTTCGTCCTATTTCTTAGGAAGAAAGTGCTTTTTATTTTGGAAAGGGAAGTGAAGTTTGATGACCAAAGAAGTTGAGATGTCGACAAAGTACGAACCTCAAAAGGTCGAACAGGGCCGCTACCAAGAGTGGGTCGAAAAGGGTTTATTTAAGCCTAATGGAGATAAAAAAGCAAAACCATATTCAATTGTAATTCCGCCTCCTAACGTTACCGGGAAATTGCATTTAGGTCATGCTTGGGATACTACGTTACAAGATATGTTGATCCGGCAAAAACGGATGCAAGGATATGATACGGTTTGGGTACCAGGAATGGACCATGCCGGAATCGCTACCCAAGCAAAGGTGGAAGCTAAACTGCGTGAACAAGGAGTTTCCCGTTATGATCTTGGACGGGACAAGTTCATTGATAAGGTATGGGAATGGAAAGATGAATATGCCGACACCATCCATCAACAATGGGCTAAAATGGGACTTTCGCTCGACTACGGTCGGGAACGTTTTACCCTTGACGAAGGACTTTCCAAGGCCGTTCGGAAAGTATTCGTTACTTTATATAACGAAGGGTTGATTTATCGTGGTGAATACATTATTAACTGGGATCCGCAGGCGCGGACGGCACTTTCAGATATCGAAGTAGAGCACCAAGACGACCAAGGCGCTTTCTACCACGTGAAGTACTTCTTCGCAGATCCTGATTTTACTTTTAACGGGAAAAATTATATTGAAATTGCGACAACCCGGCCAGAAACGATGTTCGGGGACGTTGCCATTGCCGTTCACCCAAGCGACGAACGTTACCAAGACTTGGTAGGCAAGGAAGTTATTTTGCCGCTTCAAGGCCGTCATCTCCCAATCATTGCTGACCAGTACGTGGATCCTGAGTTTGGGACTGGAATGGTGAAGATTACGCCTGCGCACGACCCTAACGATTTCCAAGTGGGTAACCGGCATAACCTTGAACGGATCAACACGATGAATGACGATGCTTCAATGAACGAGAACGCGGGCAAGTACGAAGGCTTAGACCGGTTTGAAGCACGCAAGGCGATGGTTAAGGACCTCGAAGACCAGGGCTACATGATTAAGATTGATCCAATTGTTCACAGTGTGGGTCATTCGGAACGGACGGGTGTACAAGTGGAATCCCGTTTGTCGACGCAATGGTTTGTTAAAATGGATAAACTTGCCAAGATGGCTTTAGCAAATCAAGATACGGATGACAAGGTTAATTTCATCCCCGAACGTTTTGAACACACCTTCAAGCAGTGGATGGAAAATGCTCACGATTGGGTAATTTCCCGGCAATTGTGGTGGGGACACCAAATCCCAGCTTGGTATCACAAGGAAACTGGCGAAGTTTACGTAGGCGAAGAAGCTCCTAAAGACGTTGAAAACTGGGAACAAGATCCCGACGTACTAGACACTTGGTTCTCTAGTGCATTGTGGCCATTTACCACGATGGGCTGGCCGGACGAAAACGCGGCGGACTTTAAGCGCTACTTCCCAACTAGCACGTTGGTAACCGGCTATGACATCATCTTCTTCTGGGTTGCTCGGATGATCTTCCAAAGCTTGAAGTTTACCGGCAAGCGGCCGTTTAAAGACGTATTGTTGCACGGATTAATCCGTGACGAACAGGGTCGTAAGATGAGTAAATCGCTAGGAAACGGAATCGACCCAATGGACGTAATTGATAAATATGGTGCGGATGCACTGCGTTGGTTCCTTTCTAACGGTTCTACTGCAGGACAAGATTTACGGTTTAGCTACACTAAGATGGATGCAGCTTGGAACTTTATTAATAAGATTTGGAACGCAAGCCGCTACGTAATTATGAACTTAGACCAAGTTGATAAGCCACAGTTACCAGCATTGAACGAACTTAACCTTGCTGACCGCTGGATTTTAAGTCGTCTAAACCATACGGTGGAACAAGTTACCCACTTCTTTGACGTTTACGACTTCGGGGAAGCCGGTCGGGCATTGTACACCTTCATTTGGGATGATTTCTGTGATTGGTACATCGAAATGAGTAAGGAAATTCTCAACGGTGACGACCAAACTGCTCAAGTAAATACCCAAAACGTATTGGCATACGTCCTAGACCAAACTTTGCGGCTTTTACATCCAGTAATGCCGTTTGTAACTGAAAAGATTTGGTTATCGATGCCACACGAAGGTGAATCGTTGGTAACAGCGGCTTACCCAGTTAGTCATCCAGAATTAACTGACGAAGCTGCTGAAGAAGGAATGAGCCACTTAATCGAATTGATTAAGGCGGTTCGAAACATTCGTTCTGAAGCGGGAGCTCCAATGTCTAGTCCTGTAGACCTCTTAATCAAGACGGATAACGAAGCGTTGGTTAAGTTGTTTAACGAAAACCGCGATTACATTGACCGCTTCTGCCATCCAGCAGAATTTGAACTAGGGGCAACTGTCGAAGCGCCAAAGCTTTCCATGTCGGCAGTAATTACCGATGGTGAAATTTACATTCCACTAGTTGAACTAGTTGACCTAGACGAAGAAATTGCTCGTCTGGAAAAAGAAGAGCAAAAGTACGAACAAGAAGTTAACCGGGTGGTTAAGAAGCTTCAAAACGAAAAATTTGTTAATAACGCTCCGGCAGCCGTCGTTGAAGAACAGCGAACCAAGAAGACCGATTACGAAGGTAAGCTTGCGGCTACTCGTCGTCGTTTGGCAGATATCCGTTCCGGAAAATAATAATAAAAATTAGTACTTTAAGGTTATGGGGAACCAACTTTCCCAACCTCGTTAGGATTAGCGATTAGAACCGTTAGTACTTGAAAAATAGGGGCTGAGGAAAATTACGCGATTTTTCTCGGCCTTTTTTAATGGCACCGTGATAAGGAGGAGAGCGGATGAACTATGAAGAGGCGCTGGCATTTGTTCACGGGCGGCCCCGGTTAAGAAAGGCGCCCACTTTAAAAAGGATGCGACAATTTTTAACCGAATTAGGAAATCCCCAAACTAAAATCCAGGCGGTCCACGTTGCTGGAACCAATGGCAAAGGTTCCACGATCGCCTTTCTAACTAGTTTATTGGGCCAAGAAGGTCGTCAAGTAGGGACTTTTACGTCGCCATTTATTACCCGTTTTAACGAGCGGATCGCGGTTAATGGCCAGCCAATTAGCGATGAAGCGGTGGCAAATTTAGTTACCCAAGTACGGCCGGTGGTGGAAAAAATGGACCAAACTGAATTGGGCGGCCCGTTAGAGTTTGAAATTGTCACCGCGATGATGTTTTTATACTTTGCGCAACATCCGGTTGACGTGGTTTTGGTAGAAGTAGGAATTGGGGGATTGTATGATTCCACAAACGTCTTTACCCCGTTGGTATCGGTGATTACAAACGTGGGCTGGGACCACATGGCACTTTTAGGGAATACTTTACTGGAAATTGCCCAACAAAAGGCGGGAATCATCAAACCGCACGTTCCGGTGGTTACTGGCGTACAAGTGCCAGAAGCGTTAACAGTAATTAAACGGGTTGCTAACGAGCAGCATGCACCGTTAATGGTACTGGATGATGATTTTAAGTTGACTGGTGATCCTGCAGATTTCGAAAGCAACGATTGCCACGTTTCAAATATAAAAAGCGGGTTATTAGGTGTTTATCAACTTAAAAATTTAGCCGTAGCAATCCAAGCTGCGGTAGTCTTGAGTCGACAGCGGGGGTGGAAACTTAGCGATGATCAGATTCGCAGAGCCAGCTTGCAGGCTCGCTGGCCGGGTCGGATGGAAATCATGCAACAAGAGCCGCTAGTGGTCCTTGACGGAGCGCATAATCTACCAGGGGTACAAGCGTTAAAGCAGTCGCTACAAACCTATTGGCAGGATCGTCCCATCCATATCTTAGCGGCAATTCTTGATGATAAGCTATTTCAGCCGATGATTGATGAATTGTTAACGATTCCGAACGCCCAACTAACGTTAACTAATTTTCAAAATCCGCTCCATCGGCAAGTGGTGCAACCCGCGGAACTCGTAGCCAATGAAGCGCGGCAAATTAATTATGAAGCGAACTGGCGAACGGCGTTACGGCAATTGATTAAGCAGGCCAACCCCAGGGACGTCGTGATCATCACCGGATCCTTGTACTTCGTTTCCGAAGTTCGCCCGTTGTTTAAGAAATAATTAGCTGCTTTTTAGGTACTTTGTATCTAAGAGGTGGTAAAAATGTTATTAAAAGATGGCGCACGTGAAAAACTTACAAAAATTGGCGCAGAAAATTTGACCAACGCGGAATTATTGCGGGCGTTTTTAAGTTGTTGCGGTCAAGAGCAGGCGGTTAACCGGCTATCCCAAGAATTTTGGGATCAGGTGGGCGATATAGTGGGGTATAGTTTATTGACCCAACGAGAACGGCAAACGATTTTTTCGCAATTACCAGCGGAGTCGTTAGCTCTAGAAGCCGCAATCGAGTTAGGACGCCGCGTCCAACGCCAACCAATCCATCTATTAGGCAAGGTGTTGGGCAGTGCGCAGATTGGGAACTTGATGGTAGCTCGTTTTCAAAAAAATCCGCAAGAACACTTGGTGTTGCTTTGTTTGGACACAAAAAACCAAATTAAACAGGAACGGGTAATTTTTAAAGGCGGGTTAAACTCTGCCGAAGTGCATCCGCGAGAAATTATGGCGGAAGTTTTACGGTATAGCTCGAACGGTTTTATTTTGGTACACAATCATCCGAGTGGAAACGTAGAGCCTTCCATGAACGACGTGGCGTTTACTAAAAAGATGAAAAAAATTGGCGATTTAATGGGGATTCGGCTAATTGATCATCTGATTGTGGGTGACCAAACCTATTGGAGTGCGGCGGAAAATCGAGTTCTTAATGATTGTTAAACAATCTCAATTAGCGCTAGTTTGGCCGTTTTGTGTGTTATAATTTATGAAGTCATTTTAATGAGATTAATTAAGGGGTTCAAAGCTCATGCATAAATTTTTTTCTAATCGAAAGCTAGTGTTAACGGTAATTTGTGCAATTATTGCTGCAGGGTTAATTACGGGATCGTTGGCATTGGGAAAGAAAGATAAGACACCGGCCGTCCAAAAATTGGGAAACGACCTTTTTGGCGCCGTTAGCCGGGTGATCGCCATCCCTGCCCACGGTATGCAGACGTTATCGACTAACTTAAATAACTTTGTTGCAACTTACGAAGAAAATGAACGATTGCGCCAAGACATTGATAAATTAAGCGCGACTCATGCTGAAAACAAGAGCCTCAAGGAAGAAAATCGGGAATTAAAGCAACTAGTGGGGTTGAAGAACTCCATGACGGATTATTCTTTAACCCCAGCAATCGTGCTGACCCGTTCACCAAGTTCGTGGCAGGACTTAGTAACCGTCAATAAGGGAACGGCTAACGGAGTTAAGAAAAATCAACCAGTGCTTGCCGGAAATGGCTTAGTTGGCCGGGTAGTGGAAGCTAACTATTCAACCAGTAAAGTAGAATTGATCAGCGACAATAATGAATCGGCTAACCGGTTTGCGATCCAAGTCCAGGCTAAAGACGGAAATTACGTTAATGGAATTATTACTGGCTATGACAAAAAGACCAACGAAATCATTATGGGACAAGTTACTGAAGATAAAGATGTGGCGGTTGGTAGTCAGGTAATTACTTCCGGTCTGGGAGGCGTAACCCCGAAGGGACTCTACGTTGGGAAGGTAGCAAAAGTTTCAAAAGAAGATTATGGGTTAGCAAATGAAATTCGTATTAAGCCAGCTGCAAAGTTGAGCAACGTTAACGATGTTTATATTGCTAAGCTAGATTAGGGTGAAAGTATGTTACAATCGGCAAAACTTAAATATCTTTTTCCAATTATTTTATTTGGGACCTTCTTTTTGGACGGCGCCTTAAACCAAATATTTTCGGCGGTTTTATTTCAATATCCGTACTCGATGATTTGCAACCTAACGCTGATGTGGTTTGTGATGGGAATCTTTTTTGAAGGAGAGTCCCAGATTAATTTTACGTTATGGGCGTTCGTGATTGGAATCGTCTTTGACTGGTACTATACGGGGGTCTTTGGAGTAAATACCTTCATTATCCCGTTAGTGGTCATGTTTGTGCGGGAAGTTCGCTTATACGTCAATACATCGTTTTTGATCGTGATGGTGCTTGATACGCTTGCAATGGCATTGTACAACGTCCTATTCTACGCAGTTTTCCAAGCGATTCATTTGGCAAACGTGTCGGCAAGCTTTTTTATTGGGTATTCGTTTTTCCCAACCATTATTTTAAATTTGGCACTCTTCGTGGTTTTATATTACCCAATCAAGACCTTCTTTCGGCGGACCCGGGGAACTAATTATCGGAGTTTTGGTTAAGGAGTGCTTGACATTTAAAGAATAATTGCTATTATTTTACTTATGTTTGACAATGATCAGAAGAGTAGTCTACGTTACTTCGAAAAGCGACCTAGGGAATGGTGCAAGCCTAGGCGAAGCCGTAGATGAACCACATCTGTGAGTTGATAGCCTGAAAAATAACTAGGGTTATCCGGTAATTCCGTTATCATTTAAGTTAATGCAACTTTCTGAGGTTGACTGCGCGAGCAGTTGATAAATATGAGGTGGAACCGCGATAATTCGTCCTCTTAGGCTACGGCCTAAGGGGATTTTTTTATTTTCGCGGTAGATTTTGCTTCCCACTGTACTGGAGACAGTAACGTGGGTAGTTACGGCTCATTTACCAATAAAGGGTGTTTAACTTAGTGAGGTTACTTTGCGCGAGCGAGTAACGAAAATGGGGTGGAACCGCGATTAACTCGTCCTCTTAGACAATTTAGTCTAAGGGGATTTTTTAATACTAAGGGAGTTGAAAAGATGTTTGATATTCAATACATTAGCGAAATATTGCCTTCGCTGCTTTCCGGAGCGGCGATGACGTTACAAGTTTTTATTTGGACGATTATCGGTTCTTTAATTTTGGGAGTATTTTTAGCGCTAGGACTGGTTTCGAAATTCAAACCGTTGCAATACATAATTAGCGCGTACGTTTGGCTAATGCGGGGGACTCCGTTATTGTTGCAATTAATTTTTGTCTTTTACGGTCTACCAACCGTAGGAATTGTCTTTCCGCGTTACGAAGCGGCGTTGTTTGCCTTTATCCTAAATTACGCAGCGTACTTTGCGGAAATCTTCCGGGGCGGGTTGCAGTCGGTGGATAAGGGACAGTATGAAGCAGGCCGGGTCTTGCAAATGACCTACTGGCAAACAACTAAAAAGGTGGTTTTGCCTCAGGTAGCCAAAATTGTCCTCCCATCGATTGGTAACGAAGTAATTAACCTGGTTAAGGATTCTTCACTAGTTTACGTAATTGGGATTGGAGACCTGCTCCGGGCAGGAAACGTAGCGGCGGCCCGTGACGTTACCTTGGTTCCGTTTATCCTGGTCGGGATTATGTACTTGATTTTAACCGGAATTTGCACTTTCTTTTTACGTAAAGTTGAAAAACACTATTCGTACTTTCGCTAGGATTGGGGGAAATCAATATGCTTGAATTAAAAAATATTTCTAAAAGTTATAACGGACGGACAATTATTGATAATTTAAACCTGCAGATCCAAGATGGCCATATTTTAACGATTGTGGGGCCGTCGGGAGCGGGAAAGACTACTTTGCTAAGGTGTATTAGTGGGCTTGAAAAGATTGATTCGGGTTCATTTCTATTAGATGGTAAGCCGTTTAACCCGTTTGAAACGCGGGACAGTGAGAGCGTCATCGGGGTGGTTTTCCAAGATTTTCAACTATTTCCTAATTTATCAGTAATTGAAAACATTACGTTGGCACCCATGAACGTGTTGCACCTTAGTGAACGAGAAGCTTTACAACGGGTGGAAGAAATTATCGATCGACTAAGCTTAGCTAAAATTATTAATCAATACCCCTACCAGCTTTCGGGGGGCCAAAAGCAACGGGTGGCAATTGCCCGCGCATTGGCGATGAATCCCCGGATCCTTTGCTACGATGAGCCAACTTCAGCGCTTGATCCAGAACTTCGGGATGAAGTTAGTCGGATGATTCTAGACCTGAAACAAAATCAAATTACGCAAGTCATCATCACGCATGACATTGAATTTGCTGAAAAAATTGCTGACGAAACTTTGACTGTAAAGCCGGTGAATTAAATGAAAAAGTTAGTAAAATTTAGCTTACTCGTGATGGCCTGTGCGCTATTAATTCCAGGATTAGCAGGGTGCGGAAAAACTGCCCAAAATAATCCCCAGCCAAGCAGCTGGAAAAGTATTCAAGCTAAACACCATGTGGTAATTGGCTTGGATGATAGCTTCGTGCCGATGGGCTTTCGCCAAAAAAATGGGAAGCTGGCGGGATACGATATCGATTTGGCCCGCGCCGTTTTTAAGCAATATGGAATTAAGGTCGATTTTCAAACCATCGACTGGTCGATGAACGTTACTGAATTGCGTAACCAAACCGTCGATTTGATTTGGAACGGACTGACGATTACCGATGAACGGCAACGGGCGATGACCTTTAGCGAGCCCTACTTGGTCAACCAACAGGTATTGGTGGTGAAAAAGAGTCAGCATATTCACTCACCACAGGATATGACTGGTAAAACACTAGGGGTTCAAAGCGGCTCGTCTGGGGCCCAGGACATTGACCGTTACCCAAAACTTTTGAAACAGCGAATTAAAAAGCATACTCCCGTACTTTATGATACGTTTAACAACGCTTTTATTGACTTGAAGGCCGACCGGATTCAGGGTTTGCTGATTGATAGTGTCTATGCAAATTACTACCTGCAGCATTTACCAAATCCAGGTGACTACCGGGTGATTAAGAGTGGCATGCCTAACGAATATTTTGCGGTGGGCATTAAAAAAGGCAATCAAGAGGTCAAACAAAAAATTGACCAAGGAATTGAACACTTACGTAAAACGGGTGAGTTACAACGAATTAACCAGAAATGGTTCGGTAAGTAATGGCATTCAGGCTGGAAATTTAGCGATTTCCAGCCTTTTTGATACACTGAAAGAACAAAGAGGGGTTAAGGGAGGAAGCGCCATGCTTTTAGCTAGTGTAGTGGGATATTTATTGAACTTATTGTTTGCCTTTGGGATTGCGTTAATGGAAAAACGGGACATTTCAGCCGCGTGGGCCTGGTTACTGGTAATTGTGTTGTTACCGGGAATTGGCTTGATTATTTATTTGTTCTTTGGCTGGAAATTAAGTCAGCGACAAATTTTTAATTTAAAAGCGCAAAAGCATTTGGGAATTAGTGACATGGCGGATCACCAAAAGCAAAGCAGCCAAAATCGGGTTTCGTTGTCTACGACCCTCGAAAATGACTTAGTAACCATGTTTTTAAACACGGACGACGCGATTTTGACCAGTCAAAATGATTTACAAATTTTAACCGACGGCCAGGCTAAGTTTAAAAAACTTTTTCAAGATTTAAGGGGTGCCCAACATCACATTAATATCGAATACTTCACCATTTACGATGATGATTTAGGGCACCAGTTACGGGAGATTCTCGTGAAAAAAGCGCGCGAAGGGGTGCGGGTCCGGGTGCTGTACGATTTATTTGGTTCAAAAGGAGCTAAGCAAAAGTTCTTTCGGCCGTTGATTGCTGCCGGTGGAGAAGTTACCCCGTTTATGCGCTCTAAATTTGGCTATTATAGTTTTCGAATTAATTTTCGTAATCACCGCAAAATCGTCGTAATTGACGGTTCAATCGGGTACATTGGCGGGTTTAACGTGGGAGACCAGTACTTAGGCAAAAATCGTCGTTTTGGCAATTGGCGTGATACCCACTTGCGGTTGGTCGGCTCGGTCGTGTTACAATTACAAAGTCGGTTCTTTATGGATTGGAACGCGTCGGTTACCGATCCTAAGTTAACGTTTAGTTTGAATTATTTCCCGCAAACCGCGTTGGAAAAGAAGTTGCCTATGCAAATTGTAAGCAGCGGTCCAGAAAATGACATCCAAAAGATTAAGCAGGGCTACATTAAAATGATTATGGGAGCCAAACACTCGATTTGGATTGAGACTCCGTACTTCATTCCCGATGATGCACTTATGGAAGCACTCCTGATTGCGCTACGTTCGGGGATTCAGGTTTGGATGGTAATTCCTAAAATACCAGATCATCCCTTCGTATATCGGGCGACGGAATATTACGCAAAGCAATTATTAGCAGCGGGAGCACGAGTATTCGCATATCAAAAGGGGTTCATGCACGCTAAGACGATCGTGGTGGACCAATCAATTACTAGTGTGGGTTCGGCAAATTGGGACATTCGGTCCTTCAAGCTAAACTTTGAAGCAAATGCATTTATTTACGACGCAAAAGTTGCGCAAAAAATGATCGCCATTATGAAACAAGACGTTAAGGATGCTCATGAACTCGATGAACAGTATTTTGCGAGTCAATCACGGTGGAAGAAGTTTCGCCAGTTAGCCAGCCGAATGATTGCACCAATTTTGTAAGTGGAACTTAAGACAAAGAAATCGGATTACTTATAAAGCAGGTAAATTAGGTGGCAAATTTTTTAATTGAATGAGGCAGTAAAAAAGCGAAGAAGCATTGATATTTCAATGCTTTTTCGCTATTATTAATCGCATGTGAAAAGGTAGGAGGCGTCATCTTTGGACGTACAAATGCGGCCTGGAGTTCAGGCTTTAATTGTTCCAAGCAAGAAGTTTAAAACGGTACGGATTGACGTACATTTCTTAAAAAACGCAACGGTAGCGGAGTTAGCTCCTCGAACCCTGGTGGCGAATCTTTTAGAGACGAGCACCCAGCGCTATGTCAACCAAATCCAATTTACGCACGCCCTGTCAGCAATGTACGGGGCGAGTTTTGGCGTGGGGGCAGGTAAAAAAGGCAACCTCCATGACATTGGATTTTCAATTACGGTGGCTAATGATCACTACACGGGCGGTCAGTCCTTAGTGCGGATGGCTATCGAATTCTTAAACGAGGTGATTAGTCACCCGTTGGCTAGTAACGGGCGCTTTGACGAGCAGACGTTTGCCCGTCAAAAGACTAATTTAATTAATTACGTGGATTCTGCTACTGAAGACAAGCAGTTTTGGGCGAGTCAGCAGCTTCGCAAGTTGGCTTTTGGAGCAAACCGGATTCAAGGGGTCCCTAGTTACGGACGCCGGGCGGATTTGCAGAATTTACAAAACGAACAAGTCTACGCCACGTATTTATCCATGCTGCGTCATGACTTAGTACATATTAGTGTTTCAGGTGACGTTGATGAACAAAAAGTGTTAGAAGATTTGGCAATTTTAGAATTACCCGAGCGGAAAGTTCAGTTAGGACCGGTAATTACGAAGTTTAATTCGTTGCCAAAACCGCGTCATAGAGTGGCAAATCAAGCAGTTCAACAAGCTCGGTTGAACTTGGCCTATGATATTCCAGCTACGGTGGTGAGCGATAATTTTCACGCTGCCGTTGTTTTTAACGCGCTCTTTGGCGGCTCGCCACAATCGAAACTGTTCCTTAACGTGCGGGAAAAAGCTAGCTTGGCATACTATGCTAGTTCCAGCTTAGATTTGTATAATGGACTTTTAACCGTGCAAACGGGAATTGAAGCAAGCAATTACGCTCAGGCCAAGCAAATCATTCAACAACAAATTGTAGATTTACAAGCGGGACAGTTTACCGAGAGTGATTTAACCAGCATTAAAGCTGGGCTGCGTTCAGATTACCTCGCTGGTTTAGACTTACAACGTACGATTCACCGTCGGGGGCTTAACGAATATCTACTTGGTTTCCATCGCCCAGCTGAGCAATGGTTAAATGATTTAGACCGGGTCGGGGCGATCGAAATTGTTGAGATTGCTCGGCAACTCAAGCCACGAGCGGAATTTTTCTTAAATGGGGATAATGACTAATGCAAATAAAGGAAAAGGCATATTCGGTTTTTGACGAACGATTATTTTCGGCAACGTTAGCTAACGGCTTACAAATTAATATTTTGCCTAAAGCGGATTTTCAAAAAACGTACGCCGTTTTTACCACTAACTTGGGGTCAATGGATCGTAATTTTCGGGTTGGGGAACAAAAGCTACAAATTCCAGCCGGAACGGCGCACTTTTTGGAGCATAAACTATTTGAAAAAGCCGACTACGATGCTTTTCAAATTTTTACGCGAAACGGAGCGGATTCGAACGCGTTTACAAGCTATAGCAAGACTAGCTACTTATTTTCAGCAACCAGCCGGCTGAAAGAGAACTTGACGACTTTACTAGATTTTGTGCAGGATCCGTACTTTTCTAGTGCTTCCGTAGCTAAGGAGCAGGGGATCATTGGACAAGAAATTCAGATGTATAATGATGATGTAGATTGGCAATTATACATGGGAATGATGCGTAACCTATTTCCCAAACAAGCGTTAAGTGAAGACATTGCCGGAACCAGCACTTCAATTGCGCAGATTACGCCTGAATTACTGTATAAGGTCCACCAGGTGTTTTACCATCCCCAAAACATGCACTTGTTCGTTACTGGCAATTTAGATCCGCAAATGGTCGTCGACTGGGTTGAAGAAAATCAGCGCCAAAAGCAGTTTACAGAATTTGTTCAGCCGGTTAATTTGCAAAAAGCTGAACAGAAGATCCTTCCGGTAGTTGAGCAAAGCTCGGCAGTTTGCCTGGCCAACCGCCCTAAGGTAATGTTGGGAATTCGAAATAATCGTTACCTACCAGCTCCGGGACTGGAACGCTTAAAGTACTTATTGACCTTAGATTTAGGTTTATATTTATTATTAAGCTCTTCTTCTAAAAATTACTTAAAATTATACGATGAAGGACTTTTAGACGATACTTTCGGTTATGATTTAAATAACGAGCGGGACGAATTATTTTTGACGATGGGTGGCGACAGCGACCATCCCCAACAATTAGCAGCTGCCTTGAAGGAAATTTTGCGTCAGGGACTTACCGATACCCCAGAGCTGGCAGCAGATTTTGCTTTGGCTAAAAAAGAAATGTACGGTCGGTGCATTGCCCGGATGAATTCATTAGAAGCAATTGCTAATTCTTTTGAAGGGGCTCTTTACGGCAATGCCACTATCTTTGACGAAGCGCAGATGTTTAAGGAGATCTCCCTTACAGAAGTGATTGAAGCGCTAGGCCAATTCGTTAGTGAACAAGTAATTAGTAGTTTTGAAATTAAACCAAAATAATTAAGTAGGCGAGAAAATGAAGTTTGCGTTGGTATGTGGAGCGAGTGGAAACATTGGGGTGGCAATTAGTCGACGATTAGCTAAACAAGGCTGGTCCTTATATTTACATTACCACCAGCACGCTGCGACGGTAGAAGAATTAGTGCAAGAATTACAACGGCAATACCCAAAACAAGACTTCCTAATGGTTCAAGCAGATTTTCGAAACGAGGCGGCGGCAGAGGAAATCGATGCGCAAATTTTTAGCTTGGACGCGATTGTTTTTGCACAGGGAACCACGATCTACCAGTTGTTCGATGAATTTGACGGTACCCAGTTAGAAAATTTATGGTTAGAACACCTTAAAGTTCCGTTATTGGTAATTAAAAAATTAGTTTCTAAACTGGCAGAAGGCGGTCACGGACGAATTGTCTTTATTGGCTCGGTTTATGGGGCGGTGGGCAGCGCCATGGAAGTTCCTTACAGCATGTTAAAAGGGGCAATGAGCAGTTTTGTAAATGCTTATGCTAAAGAGGTGGCTTCCTTAGGGATTACTGTTAACGTGGTTGCACCAGGAGCAGTTCAAACACAGATGAACGCTAACTTTGCGGAAGATGAAATTGAAGCAATCAGTGAAGAAATCCCGGTAGGTCGGTTTGCTAAACCAGACGAAATTGCCTACCTAGTGGAAACTGTTTTAGCCGAAACGGCGTCATACTTAACTGGTCAGACCATTTATGTGGACGGCGGCTGGCAAAAATAATGGTATACTGGTTGTTGATTTAAAATAAATTGGGGTATTTTTATGGGGACGAAAAAATACAAAGTAATTGGGATGCGGTTGCAAGATGCCCGTCTCAAAAAGGGTTGGACTCTTGACGAAGTTCAACTAAAGTTACAAATTTCTAAACGATATTTAATGGCTTTAGAAGCTGGTGAAGATGATGATTTGCCAGGAGACTATTACACCCAGTCGCTAATTAAGCAATACGCGAATTTACTAGGGGTGGAAGTGGGCAACCGTCATTTAGAAAATGAGCCCGAAAGTATCAAGGAATGGCGACGAACTCATGGAGAAGTTACTAGCCGTGCGCAAAAAGAACTTCAACAAAAGCCGTCGGTACTGAGCGGCTTAATTCATCAGCACCCGTGGTTGATGGGAATTATTTTAGTTGGGGTGATATGGTTATTAGTTTGGGCAGCCTTTAGTGAGATGGCTAACCGTTATCCGTCACAATTAGTCGCACAAAAAAATCCGACGGTGATTGATAAAACTAAAAAAAGCCATCATAAAACTAATGCAAGTAAAACCAAGTCTACGCATCCTAGTGCTAAAAAGCAATCTAAGCAAACCACGACAAAACCGAAAATCGAAAAGGTTAATGACAGTGCAGATAATTTGCGGGTGACTTTGCCGGACGAACAAAAACACGCCACGCTTAAACTCAAGACTGGCGATAACCAATCTTGGAATTCGTTAACAGCGACGGCTCCCCAAGCGGCTACCGTTGCTCAAGGAGTTATGGAAGCTCACCAAACCCAGCACTTTAAGTTGAAAAAGGGCTATACATACGTTTTGAAAATTGGAAATACAATTGGATTAAAGGGTAGTATCGGGGGACGTAAAATGCCTGATCCTGCTACGGGAGTCACGGTACGGAGCGTGACCATTGTCGTTAATTAGAAAGGAGAAAACATGAACTTACCAAATAAACTAACCGTTTTTCGGATTATTTTAATTCCGATTTTTATCATCTTGACCGTTATGCCAGAAGTCGGAGGGAGCGTATGGTGGTTGGGAACCCCGATTGCCATCACTAAAATTTGGGGAGCCGTGGTTTTTGCGATAGCTTCCATCACTGATTTTCTTGACGGTCAAATTGCTCGGCGCCAACATTTGGTAACTAACTTTGGCAAATTTGCTGATCCGATTGCGGATAAAATGTTAGTAATGTCGGCGTTCATCATCCTGGTGTCCATGAAAATGGCTCCGGCGTGGGTGGTAGCCATCATTGTGTGCCGGGAACTGGCAGTTAGTGGGTTGCGATTGATTATTGTAGAAAACGAAGGGGAAGTTTTAGCTGCGGCGATGCCTGGTAAAATTAAAACCTTTTCCCAAATGTTTGCAATTATTTTCTTGCTATTGAACAACTTATTTGCAAACTATTTGCACTTTGGACCAGGAACCGTTTTACTTTACGTATGCTTATTCTTTACCATTTATTCTGGAATTGATTATTTTTACCAAAACCGCTCCATTTTTGCGGATTCTTTTTAAAACAAAGGCTAGTGGAAAAACTAACGGAAGCGAACCAGTTTAGCTTCGGAAGGTTTGGAAACAGCCTTTTTTTGCTGAAAAAGTTAAAATAAAGCAGTAAGATTAGCGTAGTTATATAATGAGGAGGAAGTTAATAGATGAAGGCGGAAATTATTTCAGTTGGTACCGAGATTTTGTTAGGTGAAATCACCGATACTAACGCCGTTTATTTGAGTCAGCAATTAGCCCAGCTAGGAATTGACGTTTATCACCAAGCAACGGTGGGCGATAATTCAACTACCATGAAGGAAACGCTGGAAATTGCCAGCAAGCGCAGCGACTTAGTGATCACCATTGGGGGATTAGGACCGACGGAAGATGATATTACTAAACCAACGTTGGCCGCGTTTTTAGGTGAAGAATTAGTGGTTGACGACCGGGCGCTAGAAAAGGTGCACGAGCACTTTACTAAGCAGGGACGTCCCATCACTCCCAATAATGAACGGCAGGCGTTGTTATTAAAAGGGAGTCGTCCGGTGAAAAATCCCAACGGGTTAGCGATTGGCTTGTTTGCCACTACTCCGACGACCGATTACTTGGTTTTACCAGGACCGCCTAGTGAATTTAAGCCAATGGTTAACCAGGAAGTGCTTCCTTTGTTAAAAGAGCGGTACTCGTTGGATAAAACAATTCAATCCAAAACGTTACACTTCGTAGGGGTTGGGGAAGCCGACTTGGCGACCCGGGTGGATGACGTGATCAGACGACAGAGTAATCCTACAATCGCGTTATACTTCAAACCGACTGACGTAACCATCCGACTAACTGCGAAGGCGGATTCTAAAGATGAAGCAGAACAAATGTTAGAAAAAACCAAGGCAGAAATCCTTGCTCGAGCAGGCGATTATTACTATGCTGAAGGTGAACAGGTCGCTTTTCCAGATTTTGTAGTACAAGAATTAATCAAACGAAAACTAACGTTAACGGCAGCAGAAAGTTTGACTGGTGGTGCTTTCCAAAATCAATTAGTAAAAACAGCGGGTACTTCCGCAGTATTTTCGGGAGGCTTTGTAACGTATTCTGATGAAGTAAAAACTAGTTTATTGGGGGTTCGTCCGGAAACTATCGCTCAATACACGGTGGTAAGTCGTCCAGTTGCTGAAGAGATGGCGCGCGGGGCACAAAAGCAATTAGGTACGGACCTAGCGATTAGCTTTACTGGAGTAGCGGGACCTGAAGGATTAGAAGGACACGCGCCTGGTGACGTATGGATTGGGTTGGCGTTGCCAAATGGAAGTACCGTGGCTAAGGGGTTCCATTTTAGCGGTAACCGGGAAAAAATCCGCCATTTAGCAGTAATGAATGGTTTTCGAATGATTTGGGAACAAGTGGTTAAATAATATCGAACTTTTGTTCGCTTTTTGATTGATTTTTTGGAGATTACTAGGTATTATATTTAGTATAGATGGTTAAGGGCGACTTTGGGATAATTTTAAATTTTAATCAACTAGAAGCGTCAGCCTTAACTGGAAACGTGCAATATAAGACCCATTAGGAGGTTATTAATTAAGTGGCAGATGAAAGAAAAGAAGCTTTGAATAAAGCTCTTAAAAAAATTGAAAAAAATTTTGGAAAAGGTTCCATCATGCGGATGGGGGATGCAGTTGATACGCAAATTTCCACCATTCCAAGCGGTTCGCTAGCGCTAGACGATGCGTTAGGTGTAGGCGGTTATCCTAAAGGACGGATTGTTGAAATCTACGGTCCTGAAAGTTCAGGGAAAACTACGGTTGCGCTTCACGCGGTCGCCGAAGTTCAAAAGCGAGGCGGAACGGCTGCGTACATTGACGCGGAAAATGCGATGGATCCAGCTTATGCAACTAATCTGGGAGTTAACATTGACGACCTCTTACTTTCCCAACCAGATACTGGGGAAGAAGGTTTGGCAATCGCGGACGCTTTAGTTTCAAGTGGAGCCATTGACTTAGTAGTTATTGATTCGGTTGCGGCCTTGGTACCGCGTGCTGAAATCGACGGTGAAATGGGCGATGCTCACGTTGGTTTACAAGCACGGATGATGTCTCAAGCGCTACGGAAACTTTCAGGTTCAATTAATAAAACTAAAACAATCGCCCTGTTCATTAACCAAATCCGTGAAAAGGTTGGAATTATGTTTGGAAATCCCGAAACCACTCCGGGTGGTCGGGCCTTGAAGTTCTACGCAACCATTCGTTTGGAAGTTCGGCGTGCTGAACAAATCAAAGACGGTTCTGACGTAATTGGTAACCGGGTTAAGATTAAAGTAGTTAAAAATAAGGTCGCACCTCCGTTTAAGCGGGCAGAAGTCGATATTATGTATGGTGAAGGAATTTCGCAAACGGGCGAAATGATCGATATGGCCGTAGAAAAAGACATCGTTGGTAAGAGCGGTTCCTGGTACTCATATGGTGAAGAACGAATTGGACAGGGTCGTGAAAATGCTAAGAAGTACATGGAGGATCACCCAGATGTCCGTGCCGAGGTATTGGTTAAGGTTCGAGAAGCGTACGGGATGGTAGCTGATCCAGCTAGTGAAGTTAAGGAAGATAGCAAACAAGACGACCAAGCTGAATTAGACTTGAAATAAAGGTAAATATTTATGGGGAGAAAAGAAGTTGGAATAGTTCCAGCTTCTTTTTCTACGTTATCAGTAATTGAAAAAGACCTGTTTAAACTAATAATTTACCAAACCCTTAAGGGAGTACGTAGCTTTCGCAAAGCTAGCACTAATCAGCGTTGGGCGCTAAAGACTTATTGACACGCTTATGGCTAAATATTAAAATGATTATAAGTGTGAGAATCAAATAACATCATTCAAAGATTATAACTATGGTCTTGATGATTTGGAGGCAAAGATGGTAATTTATTATATTATCCTCGCAATCATCGCTATAGTTGTTGGCTATTGTGCAGGATACATCATGCACAAGCGGTTCATTGAAAAGCAAACTGCAGATGCTAGTAATTCAGCTGATCTAATTATTGAAAATGCGCGACAACAAGCGGAAACCGAACGTCGGGAAAAGCTTTTGGAAGCAAAAGATGAAAGTCATCGTTATCGTGCGCAGGTTGAAAAAGAGCTTAAGGAACGTCGGGCGGAATTGCAAAAGCAAGAAGACCGACTTCTTCAAAGAGAAGACGTCCTTGATCGTAAGGATAGTTCCTTTGAAAAGCGCGAAAACAGCCTAGAACGTAAAGAGCAGAAACTAGCTGCAGATCAAAAGCTAATTGATGAACAACAACAAAAAGCATCATCACTCGTTGAGGAACGACAACAAGAGCTTGAGCGAGTTTCAAATTTAACTCAAGAAGATGCCAAAAGTTTAATTATTTCGGAAGTGAAAGCCAAACTTGAAAAAGAACGGGCTTTGATTATCAAAGAAAGTTTAGAAGATGCTCAAAACCAAGCTGATGAAACAGCTCGGAAGGTAATTGCGCAAGCGATTCAAAGAAGTGCTGCAGATATGGCATCCGAGACCACCATTACGGTGGTTTCGCTACCAAATGACGATATGAAGGGACGAATTATCGGGCGTGAAGGCCGGAATATCCGTAACTTTGAAAACGTCACGGGAGTTGACTTAATTATTGATGATACTCCGGAAGCGGTCGTTTTGAGTAGTTTTGACCCGATTCGTCGTGAAATTGCACACATTGCTTTGGAAAAACTGATCCAAGATGGCCGGATCCATCCTGCTCGGATTGAAGAGATGGTGGAAAAGGCTAAGAAAGAATTGGATGACACCATTCGCAAGACCGGTGAGCAAGCAGTATTTGAGCTTGGTATTCATTCAATGAATCCTGAATTGATTAAGTTAATTGGGCAATTAAGATATCGGACGAGTTATGGTCAAAATGTATTAAACCATTCTATTGAGGTTGCTAATTTGGCAGGAGTGTTAGCTGCTGAGTTGGGTGAAGATGTTACTGTAGCAAAACGCGCAGGATTATTACACGATATTGGTAAAGCGGTCCAACATGAGACCGACACTTCGCACGTTGAATTAGGTGTGGAATTGGCGAAGAAGTACAAAGAAAGCGCGGTCGTCGTTGATGCGATTGCGTCTCACCGAAACAATAACGAAGCAAATCATGTTATTTCCGTGTTGGTGGCGGCGGCGGATTCGATTTCTGCAGCTCGTCCCGGAGCACGTAGCGATACATTACAGAGCTATATCCATCGGTTAGAGAAGTTAGAACAAATTGCTAACCAATTTGATGGAGTGAAAAAGAGTTATGCAATTCAAGCCGGACGCGAGGTGCGGGTAATCGTTAAGCCAACCAAGATTAACGACTTAAAAGCGGTTATGTTAACGCATCAAATTCGTAAAGCAATTGAGAAACAATTAGAATATGCAGGCAAAATTAAAGTAACAATTGTTCGAGAAGTTCGCGCCGTTGATTTTGCAAAGTAAGGAGTTGGGCCACTGTGGACCCGCTCTTTTTTTATATGGTGCATATGATAGAATAGCCATTGTTAAACTAATTTTTTACGTATTTGTAATTAACTGAAAAATTAAGAGTCGGAAGGAATACAAAATGCCACAAAAGACAAGTGATACGCCAATGATGCGTCAATATATGGAAATTAAAAAACAGTATCCGGATGCTTTTTTATTCTACCGGATCGGGGATTTTTACGAGTTGTTTTACGACGACGCCATTAAGGGTTCACAATTGCTAGAATTGACGCTTACGGCAAGGTCGAAAAATGCGGACGACCCCATTCCAATGTGCGGAGTGCCGCATCATGCCGCCCAAAATTACATCGACATTTTAGTTGACCAAGGGTATAAAGTGGCAATTTGTGAGCAGATGGAAGACCCTAAGGCCGCCAAAGGAATGGTGAAACGGGAAGTAATCCAACTCGTTACCCCAGGTACCACTACGGATCAAAAGGCGGAAGACGCTAAGGAAAATAACTATTTAACGGCAGTGAGTTTTGACGCTGCAACTAAAAAGTACGGGTTTGCGTACACGGACCTGTCAACCGGTGAATTGAAGGTCGCAATTTTGGACGATATTGAGAGCGTGGTCAACGAGGCTGTAGGATTACGGACCCGTGAAATTGTTGCGGACCAGTATTTTGTGGAGCACTTTGGGGAACGGTTTAAAGAATTAAACATTTTAGTTTCGCAACAAAATGACGTCGAAATCTCGGCAGAATTAAGTTATTTAATTCAAGATTTGACATCCCCAATTGCCGTGCAAGTGGTTAAACAACTATTAATGTACGTTCAAGTTACCCAAAAGCGCAATCTGGCGCATATGCAAAAAGCAATTGCGTACGAACCCTCGTTTTACTTACGAATGGACCATGCGTCAAAGTATAACCTCGAGTTAACTCGCTTAATTCGAACGGGGAAAAAACAAGGAACGCTATTATGGTTGTTAGATGAAACGAAAACGGCAATGGGAGGGCGGTTATTAAAGCAGTGGCTGGACCGTCCGTTAATTCGTAAGGACGCTATCAATGCTCGGCAAAGTCGCGTGCAGGTTTTATTAGAACACTTTTTTGAACGAAGCAATCTGCAAGAAGAGTTAACTAAAGTTTACGATTTGGAACGACTAGCTGGCCGGGTCGCCTTTGGAAACGTGAATGGTCGGGACTTAATTCAATTAAAAACCTCGCTATTGCAAATTCCTAAAATTCGGCACGTACTAGCGGAATTGGACGACCCCGTTTTCGATGAGGCCCTTACGCGGTTAGATCCGGTTAGCGAAATTGCGGACTTGATTGAAGCGGCCATTGACGAAGATGCTCCGATTTCAGTTACGGAAGGTAACGTTATTAAAGATGGCTATAATCCCAAGTTAGACGAGTATCGGGACGCCATGCGGAACGGTAAAAAATGGATTGCTGACTTACAAGCCCAAGAACGCCAAGCAACCGGAATTAAAAACCTTAAAATTGGCTACAACAAAGTGTTTGGCTACTACATTGAAGTCACGCGGGCTAATTTAGCTAGCGTACCGGAAGGACGTTACGAGCGTAAGCAAACCTTAACGAATGCCGAACGGTTCATTACTCCCGAGCTCAAGGAAAAGGAACGGATCATCCTAGAAGCCGAACAAAAGTCGACGGATTTAGAGTACGAGTTGTTCAAAAAGATTCGAGAAACGATTAAAGAGCAAATTGAACGCCTTCAAAACCTTGCTAAGCAAGTTGCGGAATTAGACGTTTTACAAAGTTTCGCGGTAGTTAGCGAAGAGTACCAATTCGTTAAACCAACCATGACGGAATCTCATGAAATTGAAATCAAAGCTGGCCGTCATCCGGTGGTTGAAAAGGTAATGGGACATCAAAGTTACGTCCCTAACGATATTTTAATGAATCAGGATACGGAAATTTTACTAATTACCGGGCCAAATATGTCTGGTAAGAGTACTTACATGCGCCAGCTTGCGTTAACCGTCATTATGGCGCAGATGGGGTGTTTTGTTCCAGCTGAGGAAGCTACGTTACCAATTTTTGACCAAATTTTCACCCGCATCGGAGCTGCTGATGATTTAATTTCTGGTCAGAGTACCTTCATGGTTGAAATGCAGGAAGCTAACCGGGCGTTAAAGGACGGAACTGCAAACAGCTTGATTCTCTTTGATGAAATTGGTCGGGGGACCGCAACCTACGACGGAATGGCGTTAGCACAATCAATTATTGAATTTATTCATCAAAATGTGCATGCTAAGACCCTGTTTTCGACCCATTACCACGAGTTGACGGCACTTGACCAGACTCTGACACGGTTGAAAAACGTGCACGTCGGTGCGGTAGAACAGGATGGCAATTTAGTTTTCTTGCATAAGATGGAAGACGGCCCCGCAGACAAGTCATACGGGATTCACGTTGCTAAGTTAGCGGGAATGCCGGATTCATTATTGGCAAGGGCATCCGTAATTCTAGAACAGTTAGAAAACGAAAACCAAGGTGATGCTGCAAAGCTAACCGCAAGTGAAACACCACAACCAGTTTCCACCGCTTCTCAGGCTGCGGAGACGCAACCAGCTGACCAATCCGGCGCGGATGAAAGTTCAGTAACAAGCTCTTCGCGGGAGGTTGTAGAAGAACAAATGGCGCTCTTTGACACCACTCCAGCGCAAAAGAAAACGAACCAGTTACAAACGCAAGTAGTAGAACAGCTAACTAACTTAAATTTAATGGATATGACCCCGATGGAAGTTATGAATCAATTGTATAAGTGGCAAAAGAAGCTACGAAAATGAGGTGCGGATAAATGGCAAAAATCCAAGAGTTAAGCGATATTTTAGCCGACCAGATTGCTGCAGGAGAAGTAGTTGAACGACCGGCTTCGGTGGTTAAGGAACTAGTAGAAAATGCAATTGATGCGGGAAGCAGTCGCATCGATATTCTCTTAGCTGAATCAGGATTAAAAATGATCCGGGTGATTGACAACGGAAGCGGGATTGAGGGTAGTCAAGTAGAGACGGCCTTTAAACGGCATGCAACCAGTAAAATAACTTCGCGTGCCGACCTGTTTCGGGTGGGGACCCTCGGTTTTCGAGGAGAAGCGTTACCCAGTATCGCATCAATTGCGGATGTTAAAATGACGTCTTCCACAGCCGAAGGACCCGGTCAATTCGTGCATTACCGGGGCGGAGAACTAATCGAACATCGGGAGGCCCAAAGTCGACAGGGAACCGATATTACGGTCAGTGACTTATTTTTCAACACGCCTGCCCGGTTAAAGTACTTAAAGTCCTTGGCAACGGAACTGTCAAAAATAACCGACATCATTAACCGAATTGCTCTAAGTTATCCAGAAATCGCGTTCTCATTACAAAATGACGAACGGCAGTTAATGCGTACGTCGGGGCAGGGCAACGTTCAACAAGTACTAGCTAACATTTACGGTACCCATAACGCCCAAAAAATGTTAGATATCCATGGCGAAAGTGTCGATTTTCGCATTGATGGATACGTTAGTTTACCGGAATTTACTCGAGCTAACCGCAGCTACATTACTATTTTAGTTAACGGACGGTATATTAAAAATTTCCACATCAGTAAAGCGATTATTGAAGGATACGGCTCAAAGCTAATGGTGGGTCGTTATCCGGTGGCGGTAATCAATATTCAAACTGACCCGCTATTGGTGGATGTGAACGTGCACCCCTCCAAGCTGGAGGTTCGGATTAGTGAAGAAAATACTTTAACAGAATTAATTAGTAAAACAATTTTTGACCGGTTAGCGGACCAAAATTTGATTCCGGATGCAGTAGATAACCTGAAGAAAAAACGAATTTCTAAGCCAGCTGGTGAGCAACTAGACTTAACTGAGACTGTACTTTCGGGTTCGTTTGGTAAGCCAACGCCTACTGAATCAGCTGCTGTGGAAGAGGATGGCAGCATTGCACCCCTCCGTTGCGGCTACTAAGCCGATTATCATTAGCACGCGGCAAGACCTGCAATCGGATCGGATTGCAGAATTTAAAGAAAAATATGCCGATTCAACTACCCCCGTTACTAAAAATGAGAACACGGAAGGTGAAGAGAAAACTCCTAGCACTAGTCGTTTTCCTGCTTTAACGTACATTGGGCAGATGCATGGAACCTACTTGTTTGCGGAAGCGGACGATGGTTTATACATTATTGACCAGCACGCCGCCCAAGAACGAATCAATTACGAATATTATCGGGTTCAAATTGGGCAAGTTAGCGATGACCAGCAAGATTTATTAGTGCCAATTTATCTAGATTATTCGACAACCGACACGTTACGCATCAAGGAAAAACAATCGGTCTTAGAAGCCTGCGGGTTATACCTTGAAGAGTTCGGTCGAAATACGTTTATTGTCCGTCACCACCCGACATGGTTTAAGAAGGGACAGGAGGAAGATACCGTTAAAGAAATGGTGGATTACGTTTTGAACGACCGAAACATGACGGTAGCTAAGTTTCGGGAAGCAACCGCAATTATGATGAGTTGTAAACGGGCGATTAAGGCTAACCATCATTTAGATGATTTACAAGCTAAACAGTTGTTGAAGGATTTGGCGAAGGTGGAAAATCCGTTCAACTGTCCTCACGGCCGGCCAGTGCTCGTACATTTCTCCACTACGGATATGGAAAAGATGTTCAAGCGGATCCAAGATCCCCATAATACAAACTTAATTGACGAAGACTTATGATACAATTATTAATACGAACAAACGTTTTGAAATGGGGATTAAAAGATGTATGAATATTTAAATGGTGTCGTCGTGGATATCAATCCCGCCTACATCGTAATTGACGTGAACGGGGTCGGCTACTTGGTTAACGTAGCTAACCCGTATAGCTTTAAACCAGATGAAAAGCAAAAGGTTTACGTGCATCAGGCGGTTTCAGAAACTGAAAACACGTTGTACGGGTTTAAAAAATACGTGGATAAAGAGCTTTTTTTGAACCTGCTCAAGGTTAAGGGAATTGGACCTAAAAGTGCGCTGGCAATTTTGGCTAACGATGATCACCAGGGCTTTATTCGGGCGGTTAACAACGATGACGTCAACTACTTAAAAAAATTTCCTAAGATTGGCCCTAAAGCGGCTAAGCAAATTATTTTGGATCTGAAGGGTAAAATTACGAGCAACGAACCTAGTGGCCCGTTATTTGAAATGCCGACTACTACTAACAATACGTTAGATGAAGCGATCGAAGCCTTAGCAGCTTTAGGGTATTCAGAACGCGAGCTAAAAAAGATTACGCCTAAGTTAGATGAGCTTAACAACCAAACTACGGACCAATACATCAGTGCAGGATTAAAATTGTTAATGAAAGGATAGCGTGTGATTAATGGATGATGAACGAATTACGTCTTCGGCCGTTCAGGGAGCCCAAGAAGAGGCTAACGAGCAATCGTTACGCCCCCAGAACCTAAGACAGTACATTGGTCAAGCCCAAATTAAGCATGAACTGTCCGTATACATTGAAGCGGCGAAGAAACGTGAAGAAGCGTTGGACCACGTACTGTTGTATGGACCACCGGGATTAGGGAAGACCACTTTAGCAATGGTAATTGCAAATGAAATGGCAGTCCAAATTCGAACAACCAGTGGTCCCGCAATTGAAAAGCCGGGCGATTTAGTGGCCCTCTTGAATGAATTACAACCGGGTGATATTTTATTTATTGACGAAATTCACCGGCTTCCTAAAGTAGTCGAAGAGATGCTTTATTCGGCAATGGAAGATTTCTTTGTTGACATCGTGGTCGGACAAGGACCTACGGCACATCCGATCCACTTTCCTCTGCCACCGTTTACGTTGATTGGGGCGACCACCCGGGCCGGATTGCTTTCGGCACCGTTGCGGGATCGCTTTGGGATTGTAGAGCACATGAACTACTATACCGAAGATGATTTAGCGAACATTGTCAAACGATCGGCGGAAATTTTTAAAACAAACATTGACGATCAGGGAGCTCACGAAATTGCTCGTCGCTCGCGGGGAACTCCTCGAATTTCAAACCGTCTCTTAAAACGGGTCCGTGATTTTGCGGAAGTGGAAAATGATGCCCATATCGACCGCACGTTAGTTCAAACCTCCTTGAAATTGCTTCAGGTGGATGATCGGGGGTTGGATCAAACCGATAAAAAGGTTCTCACCACGATGATCGAACTATACGGTGGGGGGCCGGTGGGATTAACCACCATTGCCGCTAACATTGGCGAAGAGCCGGATACAATTTCGGAAATGTATGAGCCATATTTATTGCAAATTGGCTTTCTAAAGCGGACCCCTCGCGGCCGAATGGTTACTGAGCGCGCATACGCTCATTTAGGATTAGAAAATTTATATATGAATAAATGAGGAATGGAAAAAATGACATTAACAACCGAAGACTTTAACTATGATTTACCACACGAATTAATTGCCCAAACTCCGATTAAAAAGCGGGACGCTTCCCGGATGCTGGTATTAGACCATAAAACTGGCGAAATGGCGGATAAACATTTTTACGACATTGTTGACCAGCTTAATCCGGGAGACGCGATCGTAATGAACGATTCCCGGGTTATGCCAGCGCGGATTTACGGGGTCAAGGAAGAAACCGGCGGCCACCTCGAAGTTTTACTGCTGCACAACATTGAAGGCGACCGTTGGGAAACGTTGGTAAAACCAGCGCGACGTGCCAAAGTAGGTACCAAGATTACGTTCGGAGATGGCAGTTTAACGGCGACCGTTAAAAAGGAACTTGACCATGGCGGACGTGAAATTGAATTTGAATACGATGGCATTTTTATGGAGATCTTAGAAAAACTTGGAGAAATGCCATTACCACCATACATTAAAGAAAAGTTAGATGACCCAGAGCGTTACCAAACGGTTTACTCAAAGGAACCGGGTTCGGCAGCAGCACCTACCGCAGGTTTGCACTGGACTAAGGAACTACTTCAAAAAGTTCAAGATAAGGGCGTTAAGCTGGTTTATCTAACCTTGCACGTTGGGTTAGGAACTTTCCGGCCGGTTGATGAAGAAAATATTGAAGATCATAAGATGCACAGTGAATTTTACCGGTTATCTGAGGAATCAGCCGCTACTTTAAACGAAGTCCGGAAGAACGGTGGTCGAATTATTGCTACCGGAACGACATCAATTCGGACTTTGGAAACGATCGGTACTAAATTTAATGGCGAAATTAAGCCAGATAGCGGTTGGACTGATATTTTCATTAAACCAGGTTACGAATGGAAAGTGGTCGACGCCTTCATTACTAATTTCCATCTACCAAAGTCAACTTTAGTAATGTTAGTTGCCGCATTTACTGGTCGTGAAACGATTTTAAACGCGTATAAGCATGCTGTTGAAGAAAAGTATCGCTTCTTTAGTTTTGGCGACGCGATGTTTATTAAATAAATAACGAATGGAGAATACTGTGGAACCTGCAATCAAATACCGACTAATAAAAAAGGATAAGCATACCGGTGCCCGACTGGGAGAGATTATTACCCCACACGGCACTTTTCCTACACCAATCTTTATGCCGGTAGGAACGCAAGCAACCGTTAAAGCAATGTCACCTGAGGAACTAGAAGACTTGGGTGCGGATATTATCTTGTCAAACACTTACCACCTCTGGGTCCGCCCTGGTGAAGACATCGTCAAAGAGGCGGGGGGCTTGCACCAATTTATGAACTGGCACAAGGGGATTTTGACAGATTCGGGCGGCTTCCAGGTATTTTCGCTAGCGAAGCTGCGCGACATCACCGAAGAGGGGGTGCATTTTCGAAACGAAATTAACGGTGCGAAAATGTTCCTGTCACCCGAAAAGGCCATTCAAATTGAAAATGATTTAGGCCCTGACATTATGATGAGTCTGGATGAATGCCCGCCATTTTTTGAAAGTTACGACTACGTCAAACATTCGGTAGCTCGCACAAGTCGTTGGGCTGAACGGGGATTAAAGGCCCATCGTAATCCCGGTACCCAAGGATTGTTTGGGATTATTCAGGGAGCTGGCTTTGAAGATTTACGTCGTCAAAGCGCCCATGATTTAGTTAGCATGGATTTCCCTGGATACTCAATTGGGGGGCTTTCGGTTGGAGAATCCAAAGCAGAAATGAACCGGGTGCTTGAATTTACCACTCCATTAATTCCCGAAAATAAACCGCGTTACTTGATGGGAGTGGGTTCGCCCGACGCATTGATTGATGGAGTAATTCGGGGAGTGGATATGTTTGATTGCGTATTACCAACCCGAATTGCCCGGAACGGAACCTGCATGACCAGTCACGGACGACTGGTAGTTAAAAATGCGAAGTATGCGCGAGACTTTACCCCAATTGATGACCAGTGTCACTGTTACACTTGCCGGAACTTCACCCGCGCGTACGTGCGCCACCTCTTAAAGACGGACGAAACTTTTGGGCTCCGGCTAACCAGCATTCATAACGTTTACTTCTTAGTACATTTAATGAAGGACGTTCGGCAAGCAATTATGGATGATAATTTACTAGAGTTCCGGCAAAACTTCTTTGACGAGTACGGTTACGGCAAAGAAAATAGTAAGAATTTCTAACACCACTGGTTTAGTAGGTATATTTTTGGTACAGTTAATATAAATGAATTAGCGAGGTGAAAAAATGTTATTAGCAGCCGCAAATGGTGGTTTTGGGATGAGTACGATTGTTTTCTTCATCTTGATCTTCGGTTTAATGTATTTCATGATGATTCGTCCACAACGTAAGCAACAACAAAAGCGCCAAGAAATGATGAACCAACTTAACGTTGGTGATGAAGTAGTTACAATTGGTCGTTTGCACGGCGTGGTTGACTCGATCGACAACGAAGCTAAGACGGTTACGTTAGATTGTGACGGGATTTACTTGGTATTTGACCGAATGGCAATCATGCGAGTTGAAAAGAAGCAAAACGTTGCCCCAGCATCAACAACTGAGCCAACTAATGCAGATACAACTGACACAACTGATGATGAAAAATCTGATTCAACTACGGAAGAAAAGTAGTTTTTTAAAAGCTAGGAGCGCTCGTTAAGTGGGTGGAATCCTAGCTTTTTATAGTCTAATAATATTCACGAGCACTTTATTAGCAAGACGTCGGGGTAAAGAAATCCTTAGTTAATTAATAGTTGGGCAAGCGGACAATGTTTTGCATGCAGCGAAATGTTTTTACTTGTTCGGTGAGGCAAACTGATTCATAATATAAAACATTGAAGACTGAAAGTGAGGAGTCAAAAATGGAGCAAAAGGCATTATTTATTATTTTTGGTGGTACAGGGGACTTAGCTTACCGGAAGCTATACCCGGCACTTTTTAATCTATATGAAAAAGGGTATTTAAAAGAAAACTTTGCCGTAATCGGAACTGCCCGCCGGCCATGGTCAAATGATCATTATCATGAAGTAGTCATGAGTGCGATTGAGGATTCTGGCCGAGACGCGGGGCGGACGAACAGTGAACTGCCTCGTAAATTTGCTAGCCATTTTTATTACCAATCCCACAACGTTGACGATGCAGAACATTACGTTGCTTTGCGTAATCTCGCTGATCAATTAGACGAAAAGTATCAATTAAACGGAAACCGGATTTTTTATTTAGCGATGGCACCCCGTTTCTTTGGTACAATTGCGGGCCATCTAAAGGATCAAAAACTCTTGACTGAAGGATCAGGTTTTAACCGGTTAATTATTGAAAAGCCGTTTGGGCGAGATTATCAAAGTGCAAAGGAACTCAATGATTCAATTTCTGGGTCGTTTGACGAAGAACAAATCTTTCGGATTGACCACTACCTAGGTAAGGAACCGATTCAATCAATTGCGGGACTTCGCTTTGGAAATGCCTTATTTAACTCGTTATGGAATAAGGAGCATATTGACAACATTCAAATCACCTTAGCAGAATCACTGGGGGTTGAAGAACGGGCTGGTTATTACGAAACGGCTGGAGCAATGCGGGATATGTTGCAAAACCATATCATGCAAATCGTGTCGCTATTAACGATGGAACGGCCGGAAGTATTTGATTCCAAACATTTGCAAGACAAGAAAATTGAAGCGTTAGAAAATATCCAAACGTACAGTAAGGAAGAAGCTGCGCAGAACTTTGTCCGTGGTCAATATGGTGAAGATGCTGCGCATACCCAATTAGCCTACCGTGAAGAAGAAGGAACGGCGGATGATTCTAGCATTGAAACCTTTGTAGCTGGAAAATTAATTACCCACAATCCTTCTTTAGATGGGGTGCCAATTTACGTACGGACGGGGAAGCGGTTGGCAAAGAAGTCAACGCAAATTAACGTGGTCTTTAAAAATGACGACCAGAATATTTTCAATAGCGACCCTAACCAAAAACTAGAAACCAACGTGTTGACCTTGCATATTGAACCTGACCAAGGATTTACGCTGCAATTCAATACTAAGAAGGGTAATCAAGGTTACCAACTTTCACCAGTGCACTTACGCTACCGGAAGTCAGCTTCAGAAAAGGCTAAAACCCCGGACGCATACGAAAGTTTAATTCGGGACGCCTTAATGGGTAATAAAACTAACTTTGCCCATTGGCACGAAGTTCGTAAAGCTTGGCAAATCGTGGACGTTATTCGTCAGGTTTGGGATGCTGAAACTCCTGATTTCCCTAATTACGCAAGTGGCAGCATGGGCCCCCAAGCTGCGGATGACTTATTAGTTCGGGACGGCCGGCAATGGATTTTTAACCCCCAAAAATAGCCAAGGTGGGAGGTGACCGTTTTGGCAAACCAGGTGTCAACGCCGCTAATAATTGATGATTCTCGAAAAATTATTCATGTTGACATGGACGCTTTCTACGCTTCAATTGAAATGCGTGATCATCCAGAATTTCGTACTAAACCGCTAGTGGTGGCCCGCGATCCTCGAAAGACTGGCGGTCACGGGGTGGTGGCAACGGCTAATTACGTTGCCCGTCAGTCAGGAGTTCATTCTGCAATGCCAGCTGCTAAAGCGTTAGAACTATGTCCCCAGGCGGTTTTTAAAACTCCTGATTTTGAAAAATATCGGGCGGTGTCGGACCAAATTCACCATATTTTCCACGAATTTACCGATAAAATTGAAACGGTCGCCCTCGATGAAGCTTACCTTGACGTAACCGATGATAAGAAAGGGATGCAAGATGCGGTACTGATTGCCCATGAAATTCAAAAGCGAATTTTTAACCATACTCAGCTGACCTGTTCTACCGGAATTTCTTATAATAAATTTTTGGCAAAAATGGCGTCTGAATATGCTAAACCAGTCGGGGTGGCAATTATTGAAAAAGATGACGTCGGAGCGTTTTTAAAAGAAATGCCTATTGAACAGTTTCGGGGAGTCGGCAAGAAGACGATCCCTAAAATGCACGAATTGGGTGTGTTTAAAGGCGCGGATTTATTAAAACTGAGCGAAAACGATTTGATTCACCATTTCGGTAAATTTGGGTATACACTTTATCGAAGGGTGCGCGGACAAGATGACCGTCCGGTTGCTTACCAGCGCGAACGAAAATCAATCGGTAAGGAAGAAACCTACGGCAAACCGTTGGTGACGGAAAACGAAGTCGACCAACGGCTTCACTTAATTGCCAAAAAACTAGCTCAAGCGGTTACCAAGCGACAAAAGCATGGTAAAACATTAGTCTTAAAATTACGGTATAGTGATTTTGAAACTCTTACTAAGCGAATCACTCGTCCGGAATTTTTACCTACCGATAGTGAGACTTACTACTTTTATGCTAAGCAGATTTTTGACGAAATTGCGGATTTTTCGCGTGGAATTCGTTTGCTGGGAATCACCATTACCAACCTTTCTGATCAGAGTTTCCAAGAAGTTTCTTTACCGCTGTTTAAGCATGAGGACTGATTTTATGGTATGCTTAAACACGCGAGTAAACAGACTGAGCCGGGCGCGGCTTAGTTGAGATATAGTGAATGAGGTTAAAAATGGATACACAGGAAAAAATTTTAGCACAAATTAAAAAGTACAACCGGATTGTGATTCATCGGCACCAGCGTCCGGATCCGGATGCAATCGGGTCACAGGTTGGGCTAGCAAAGATTTTGCAAGCATCCTTTCCCCACAAACAAATCAAGGTCGTGGGAAAACAGATTGATGGGTTAAGTTGGCTAGGGCAAATGGACGACGTTGACAATGATTTTTTTGATGACGCTTTGGTAATCGTCATTGATACGGCGAATGCTCCCCGAATCGATGATCGGCGGTTCGATCAAGGTGCCTATTTAATCAAAATTGACCATCATCCTAATGATGAACCCTTTGGGGACTTAATGTGGGTGAAAGAAGCTGCCTCCAGTAGCTCGGAGCTAGTCTATGATTTTTACAATCAGTTTAAGGCAGAGCTAGTATTGCCCCAAGATGCTGCTAGTGATCTATATGCCGGAATTGTTGGTGATACGGGGCGCTTTATGTATTCAGCAACGAGTGCCCACACTCATGAAGTGGTGGCTGGCTTAATGGCGACCGGTTTTGACATGGTCAAAGTTAACCAAATCCTAGACGAAATTCCGGTTTCGGTTGCCCATTTGTCAGCCTACCTTTATGACCATCTCACGATTAGTGAACAAGGGGCGGCCCACTTAGTGCTAACCAAGGAAATCTTGGAAAAATTCGACTTGAAAGACGCCGGTACGGCGGGAATTGTGCCGTTACCTGGACACATCGCGCAAGTTAAATGCTGGGCAATCTTTGTTGAACAAGATGACCACTCCTTCCGGGTGCGGTTACGTTCGAAGGGCCCGGTTATCAACGAATTAGCTAAGCGGCACCACGGGGGCGGCCACCCGCTCGCCAGTGGCGCAAAAGCGGCAGATCGTGATGAGGTTGCTCAAATCGTTAAAGAATTAGAAGAATTAGTTTAAAAGTTTGTAAAGCGGTAGAAAACTCGGATATCTTTGGTGAACGCCAAAAATACATTTTGGGTTTGTGAACTTTAGTAAGACCAGAACGTATGCCACAAGTTAGTGTGGCTTAATTCAAAATCGGCTGTTATGCCAGATTCAGGCATGATGGCCGATTTTACGTTAACGTTCAAAAAATACCTGACTTAAGCGTACCTTCTATAAGGATACCCGAGCACTTACCGCTTTCTGCAATAAATAGTAAGGAGCTACTATGAACGAATTTCAAAAGTTTAATCTAAAACCATTTCTCATGCAGGCTTTGGATCAAATTGGTTTTGTGAAACCGACTCCGGTCCAAGAGCGTGTCATCCCGCTAATTGCGGAGGGCCAAAGCGTAGTGGGCCAATCCCAAACCGGAAGCGGGAAAACCCACGCGTTTTTGCTACCGATTTTTAATCAAATCGATCCGGCCAAAAACGCGATTCAAGCGGTAATCACCACGCCTAGTCGGGAGTTAGCTTACCAAATTTATGAGGCGGCTAAGCAATTGGCCACTGCTTCAGAAACCCCAATTGAAATTGGCAATTACGTTGGGGGAACTGACAAAAAACGGCAGATTGCTAAATTAGAACACCATCAACCAGCAATTGTCATTGGAACTCCGGGCCGGGTGCTTGATTTACTTCAAGCTCGGGCACTTAATTTCAGGCAAGTTCAATATCTGGTAATTGACGAAGCGGATATGACTTTGGACATGGGATTTTTAAGCGCCGTTGACCAAATTGCAGCAAGCATGCCCGAAAATCTACAGATGTTGGTCTTTTCCGCTACGATTCCACAGCAATTAAACGTCTTTTTACAAAAATACATGAAGCACCCGGCAATTGAAGAAATTCCGGTGGCGACTACGATTAGTCCCACGATTAAAAATATTTTGATTTCTACCAAGAGTCAGGATAAAAACAACTTGATTTACCAGTTGTTGACGATGGGGGAACCGTACTTAGCCTTAGTATTTACTAATACAAAGGAACGGGCGGACGAATTAACTAACTACCTTAAGTCGCAAGGACTACCGGTGGCTAAAATTCACGGTGGAATTCCGCCTCGGGAGCGGAAACGAATCATGAAAGACATCCACCGCTTACGTTACCAATACGTGGTGGCAACTGATTTAGCGGCGCGGGGAATTGATATCGAAGGGGTCTCGCTAGTAATTAACGACGATATCCCAACTGATTTAGAATTCTTCATTCACCGGGTAGGTCGGACTGGCCGAAATGGTTTACCAGGGACGGCCATTACGTTATACATGCCTAACGAAGAAGCCGAAGTGGCAGAAGTTGAAAAAATGGGGGTTAAGTTTATTCCCCAACAATTACGTAACCACGAACTAGTGGATACTTACGATCGGCAACGGCGACAGACTCGGCGGTTAAGTCAGAAAAAACTGGACCCTACCTTGGTCGGGTTAGTTAAAAAGAAAAAGAAGAAAGTTAAACCAGGTTATAAACGGCGCATTAAAAAGGCAATCTCTGAAAAGGCAATTCGCGACCGGCGGATGGAACAGCATCAAGCAGTTCGTGAGGCTAAGAAAGCTAAAATGCGGCAATCGCGTTCGAAGCGAAGATAAATTGACAATCTTAATTTGGTTTTCTATAATTAGCTGTGATATTTAGAATCATTAGGGATATGTAACCGTGCAACGCTTAGTGTAGAGACGTTCTGGCTGGTGTAAAGAACGAAGCGCCGCGGTTGTGCTACCCGATTAATAATGAATCGTCTGCTCAGCGTTAATGAGACTCAAGAGGTATACGATCTAAACATCGTTGCAAGTAAAGTGGTACCGCGTTTCGGCGTCTTTATTTTACAAGCAACGGTGTTTTTTATTTTAGGAGGAAAAAATGGAAAGAAAATCAAGTAGCGAAATTCGACGCATGTATCTAGATTTCTTCAAAAGCAAGGGCCACGTGGTGGAACCCAGTGCGTCGCTAATTCCAAAGGACGACCCCACTTTGTTATGGGTTAACTCCGGAGTTGCCACAATGAAAAAATACTTTGATGGTAGCGTAGTTCCCGAAGTTCCCCGGCTAACTAGTTCACAAAAGAGTATCCGGACTAACGATATTGAAAACGTTGGCCACACTGCGCGGCACCACACGCTTTTTGAAATGTTAGGAAACTTTTCGGTGGGCGACTACTTTAAAGAAGAGGCCATCCACTGGGCGTGGGAACTTTTAACTTCTAAAGAATGGTTTGACATGGATCCGGAAAAGCTTTACGTGACGGTTTACCCGAAGGATGAGGAAGCAAAGAAGATCTGGTTAGAAACTGGCGTAGATCCAAGCCATATTGTGGAAGCGGAAGATAACTTCTGGGATATTGGGGAAGGTCCTAGTGGTCCCGATTCTGAAATCTTCTACGATCGCGGTGAGGAGTTCAATAACCTTGCCGATGATGACCCAGAAAACTACCCTGGTGGAGAAAATGAACGCTGGTTGGAAATCTGGAACATTGTCTTTTCTCAATTTAACCATAAGCCGGACGGAACTTACGAACCACTCCCACATAAAAACATTGATACGGGGATGGGCTTAGAACGGGTGGTTTCCGTATTCCAAGATGCACCAACTAACTTTGAAACGGACCTCTTCTTACCAATTATTCACGAAGTAGAAAAGCTCAGTGGTAAGAAATATGGCGTTGATAAAAATGACGACGTTTCCTTCAAGGTGATTGCTGACCATGCGCGGGCAATTACATTTGCAATTGGGGACGGTGCCATTCCATCTAACGAAGGTCGCGGATACGTAATTCGGCGCTTACTCCGGCGGGCAGTTATGCATGGTAAGAAGTTGAACATTAATAAGCCATTCTTATATCAAATGGTGCCAGTAGTCGGCAAAATTATGGAAGACTACTATCCGGAGGTACTTGCGGACAAGGATTACATTGAAAAAGTAATCAAGTCAGAGGAAGACCGCTTTAACGAAACCTTAACGGATGGCTTAGAATTATTAAATTCAATCATTGCTGACACCAAAGCGGACCATTCTAAGGTAATCTCTGGTAAGGATGCTTTCCGGTTATTCGATACCTACGGATTCCCATTGGAATTAGCGAAGGAATACGCGGAAGACCAAGGAATGGAAATTGACGAAGCTGGTTTTGCGGACGAAATGCAAAAACAAAAGGAACGGGCTCGTTCAGCACGTTCTAACGCTAAGTCAATGGGCGTGCAATCCGACCTATTAACGGACTTGAAGACGCCAAGTGAATACGTTGGCTACGACACCTTGAAAGTAGATGCTGCAGTGCTTAAAGATATTATCCAAGACGATCAGCTGACCGATACGGTAAATCCGGGGGAAGCTCGCGTACTATTTGACGTAACCCCATTCTATGCGGAAATGGGTGGTCAAGTAGCTGACCAAGGGGTAATCGAGGACGCTGATGGCAACGTGGTAGCCGAAGTTGTGGATGTGCAACACGCTCCTAACGGACAAAACTTGCACACCATCAAGGCTAAACGAGAAATGCACGCCGGTGAATCGTTTACCCTCATTGTGGACCGGGCTTTCCATTTGAAGGTGGAAAAGAACCATACCGCGACCCACTTGCTTGACCAAGCGCTCCGGGATGTTTTAGGGGAACACACTCACCAAGCCGGTTCCTTAGTTGAACCAGGCTACTTACGGTTTGACTTTACCCATTTTGGACAGGTTACTGACGAAGATTTGCAAAAAGTTGAAGAAATTATTAACGATAAAATCTACGATGAAATTCCAGTAACTACCGTCGAAACGGACCTAGAAACCGGAAAGAAAATGGGTGCAATTGCCCTGTTTGATGACAAATATGGTAAAAAGGTTCGGGTAGTTAGCGTTGGTGATTACTCAAGAGAATTCTGTGGTGGTACCCACGTAAAGAACACTAATGAAATTGGTTTATTCAAGATTGTCTCTGAATCTGGTGTGGGAGCTGGAGTCCGGCGGATCGAAGCCGTTACTTCCCAAGCGGCACTAGAGTTCTTAAACGGGGAAGAAGCGCTTTTACAAAAGGCAGCGGGATTGCTGAAGAGTACTCAAATGAAGGATGTTCCTGCAAAAGTTGAACAGTTACAAGCTCAAGTTAAGGATTTGAACCAAACGATTAACCAACTTGAAGCTAAGATTGCTCAAGCTGAAGTTGCCAACATCTACGATCAAGTACAAGAAATCAACGGAATTCGGTTAATTACTGCCGAAGTGCAGGTTTCCGGCATGGATCAATTGCGGCAAATGGCGGACGATTGGAAAACTAAGGACCAATCTGACGTATTGGTCTTAGGTGCTAAGATTGGTGAAAAAGCTAATTTAATTGCTGCCGTAAAGGATCCGCTCGTAAAGGAAGGCTTGAAGGCTGGCGATTTGATCAAAGCAATCGCACCGAAGGTTAACGGTGGCGGTGGCGGCCGTCCAAACATGGCCCAAGCCGGTGGTTCTGCGCCAGAAAAAATTAACGAAGCGTTGAAAGCTGCTAGCGAATGGCTAGAGACCCAAGGTAAATAATTTTAAACCCTACTAGTAGTAAAATTTGCAACATAACTAAAAGGGTTGAGGGTGGAAAAAATAAAAAAATGCTTTTCAAGGATGAAAAGGTCCTTAAAAAGTTGTTTTGGTGGTTTGACTTCAATAGAGCCAAAACGGGTGCCAAAAGTCAGTATATTCCGCTTAACCAAAAATTGACCATGATGCCAAATTTAGGTATCATGGTCAATTTTTGCTCACAAACTACCCGACTTTTGTCCCACTCTCAATTTTTTAATTTGGTCACTAGTTAATTGGTTCGTCGAGCTCAAAAGTGACGTTAGGAAATTTATGAGCGCCATTTTTATGCGCCAAAAAAGATACATTTCCCGAAAAAGGCCCCTAAATTAGCAGTTGAATATTACACTTCAGTTACGAGCGGGCCCTTTTATTGTGATTTTGCGGTTAATCAAGTAAAATTAATCATAGTATGTGAAGAGGGGTGCTAACAGTGGGAAAACTTGATGAAACCATGTTCTTCGATTTTGGCGATAATAAGCCAAATGATGTTCGGGGAACGTTAAAGACCGTATACGATGCTCTTGAAGAAAAGGGTTATAACCCAATTGATCAAATCGTGGGATATTTGATTTCTGGTGATCCAGCTTACATCCCGCGGTTAAACGATGCGCGGAACTTAATCCGTAAGCATCAAAGAGACGAAATTATTGAAGAATTAGTAAGATACTATTTAGCAGATCAAGTTGCTGGTGGCAAGAAGGATAAGAATTAATGCGGTTAATGGGAATGGACGTTGGTTCACGAACCGTGGGAATTGCGGTAAGTGATCAGTTAGGTTGGACAGCTCAAGGAGTAGAAATTATTCCAATTAACGAGGACGAGGGCGAATTCGGCATTAGTCGAGTTAAAGAGTTAGTCAGCCAGTATGAGGTGGCCGGTTTTGTAATTGGCTTACCCAAAAATATGAATAATACCGAGGGCCCCCGGGTGGAAGCTGCGCGTAATTATGGTAAACTACTAACGGAAACGTTTGGGTTACCAATTGATTTTCAAGACGAGCGTTTGACCACTGTGGAAGCAGAACGTATGTTGATTGAACAAGCGGATACTTCGCGCTCCAAGCGCAAGAAAGTAATTGATAAATTAGCAGCTAGTTTGATTTTAGAGAACTACCTCAATGGTCACGGTAAATTAATCGATAAATTAAAGTGAGGGCACGCAATGGATAACGAAGAACAAAAAATTACCCTAGTAGACGAACACGGCAACGAAGAACTATATAACGTATTGTTTACGTTTGATTCAGAGGACTATGGTCGTTCGTACGTCCTACTTTATCCGGCTGAAGCAGAAAATGATGAAGAAGTGGATATTCAAGCTTACGCCTTTGAACCTGATGAAAATCACGATTTAGGCGAAGGTGAATTAATCCCAATCGAATCTGATGAAGAGTGGGATATGGTTGAAGAAGTCTTAAATACCTTCTTAGGTGACCAAGACTAAGTTTTATAATCCAAGTAACGGCCGCGGTTTGGTGTGCAGATACAATGTCTGACCACCAAACGGGCCGTTTTTGATTTGAAATGAAATGAGATTATGATGAACAGTAAAATTTTAGAAGTTTTAGAATATGAAAAAGTGAAAAATGCGGTTAAACAGTTCATTGCAACCGAAAACGGGGCCAAGGAGCTTCGCCAGTTAGTTCCAATGACGGATTCCAACAAAGTGCAAAACGCCCTTAAGGAAACTCTAGACGCGGTTAACATTTACCGGGTAAAAAGTGGGATTCCCATTCCGCGTTTAGAAGATATTGACGAACCATTACAACGTTTAAAAATTGATGCGACCCTCAACGGTCGCGAAATTGCGCAAATTGGGCGAGTGTTGCGAGCAACCCGGGAAGTAATTAATTTCTTTGCGGATTTACCAGATACGGAAGTAACGGTAGAAACCCTAAACGGCGTGGTGGATCAGTTAGAAACGATTCCAGAAATTGAAGAACGATTAAATAGTTCAATCGAAGGAAATGGACATTTATTAAACTCCGCATCAAGTGAGTTGCGCCGGATTCGGGCCGCAATTACGCGGGTGGAAGGCGAAATTCGGCAGCGAATGGAAAAGTTTACCCGGGGAAGTCAAGCAAAGTACCTAAGTGAACCCATTGTCACGATTCGAAGCGAACGGTACGTAATTCCGGTTCGAGCCGATTCCCGGTCCCGTTTTGGCGGGGTGGTGCATGACCAAAGTTCTTCGGGGCAAACCCTCTATGTGGAACCCGAAGCGGTGGTTGATTTAAATAATCAGCTTCGGCAAGAACAGGTTGCTGAGGTACACGAAGAGCAGCGAATTTTGCAAGAACTCAGTGCGTTGATTGCTCCATACGCGGACACGTTAAAAGATAATAGCAAGGTGCTTGGTCACCTTGACTTGCTTAACGCTAAGGCGCAATACGCGCATAAGTTAAAGGCTACGGAGCCACAGATTTCAACGAATAACCGGATTAATTTGCGACAGGCCCGACACCCCTTAATCGATCCGAAAAAGGTGGTTCCTAACGACATCAGACTGGGTGGGGAGTACTCCACCTTAGTAATTACCGGACCAAATACTGGTGGGAAGACCATCACTTTAAAAACCGTGGGCTTGCTCCAACTAATGGCCCAATCGGGAATGTTTATTCCAGCCAACGAGAATAGTACGGTGCGAGTTTTTGAAGAGATTTTTGCTGACATTGGTGACGAACAATCCATCGAACAGAATTTAAGTACCTTTTCGTCGCACATGGATAACACCATTCATATTTTAGAGCACCTTAACGAACGTTCGTTAGCGCTTTTCGACGAATTAGGGGCAGGAACCGATCCTAAAGAAGGAGCGGCTTTAGCAATCGCGATTTTAGACCGGGTACGTCAAAGGGGGGCGGTTTCGATTACCACCACCCATTATCCAGAACTGAAAACGTATGGGTACGAACGCTCAGGAACGATTAACGCCAGCATGGAATTTGACGTAGACACGTTGCAACCCACATACAAGCTATTGCTGGGAATTCCTGGACAGAGTAATGCTTTTGAAATCTCACGGCGCTTAGGCTTAGACGAGGACATCATTACTCAAGCACGAGGGTTGGTAGACCAAGATAGTCAAGATTTGAATAACATGATTAAGGATTTAACTACCCGGCAAAAACGGGCCCAGAAGTTAAATGAGCAGGTTCAAACCTTGTTGTCACAAACTGAAGAGTATAACGATACCCTGGTTAAGGGAGTGGAACGGCTTAGTCAACAAAGGGACCGTTTGTTAGAAAGTGCCAAAGAATCAGCTAACCAGATCGTTAACGATAGCCGTAGCGAGGCCGACCAGATTATTAAACGGTTGCGGCGTCTAGAAAAATCAGCGGGAAACTTCAAAGAAAACGATTTGATTGAAGCTAAGAGTAAGCTGAACGCCTTGCACCAAGATACTAACTTGAAGCGCAACAAGGTGCTCCGTAAGGCTAAAGAAGCACAGAAACTCCACGTTAACGATGAAGTGATTGTGTTAACCTACGGACAACGTGGTGAGCTATTACGGCAAGTGGACGCTCACCATTGGGAAGTCCAAATGGGAATTTTGAAAATGAAGGTAGCTACCGACGAGTTAGAAAAGGTTAAACCAGAACGGACCACTAAACCAGCCAGCCACAACGTAGTTCACCGGACCAAATCTGCTGGGGTGAAAACTAGCTTAGATCTTCGCGGAAAACGCTATGAAGAGGCGCTTACCGAAACTGACCGGTACATTGACGCGGCACTGTTGGCCGGTTATGACGAAGTCACCATTATCCATGGTAAGGGAACTGGAGCGTTACGAAGCGGCATTACAAAGTATTTAAAACAAAATCGGCGAATTAAAAGTTTTGAGTATGCCCCGGCTAATGCGGGAGGTAATGGCGCTACCATCGTGCATTTACGATGATTCTTATTATTCGTAAGCAAAATAATTCAATTTTTGGTTGAAAACTGCTATAGTTACTATATCAACATGGTTACTTTTTGAGAAAGAAGGTTAAAAATATGGTTGAAGCAATTACGGACGCAAATTTTGAAGAAAAAACTGGTACTGGCGTAACGTTGACCGATTTTTGGGCGACTTGGTGCGGTCCATGTCGGATGCAGTCCCCGGTAGTGGAACAATTAGCCGACGAAATGGGCGACCAAGTTAACTTTACGAAGATGGATGTTGACCAAAATCCGGAAACTGCCCGGAAATTTGGGATTATGAGCATCCCCACGCTAATGGTAAAGAAGGATGGCGCGGTAGTTGATACCATCGTGGGTTACCATTCTAAAGAACAGTTAGCAAAGATTTTAAATCAATACCTATAATCAGGTGAATGATTAAGGGGCTGTGATAAAAGTCTCTAAACAAAAAAACGGTTCATGGGGTGAAACTTCCTCATGAATCGTTTTTTGGTTAATGTTCGCAAACTATCCGACTTTTGTCGCACTCTCTTTTTAGTTAAATGGGCTTATTAAGATGACTGGCCCCGATTATTAAGTTAATCAGATCTACTAATAATTAGGGTGGTTTAGCAAATAATTGTGTTGTTTTTCACTTTAATAAATTAACAATGCCAACGCCAGTTGCTTACTAGCTTCGAACGGTTAAATCCTTGAATTAATGCGAGTTAACGTCCCTTGACGAGCATTAGTAAACGCTGATATTCAACATACTAAATTTAAAAAATTGCCAGGAACTCTTTTACTTTGTGCAGAAATGAACTACAATATAGGCGTAGAATGTAAACGCTTCCATCGATTGTTTAAAATTGTTTGATTAAAGTTAAGTGTCTGTTGATGAGGAGGTAATTTTATGAGTAGCCGTGAAAATGCAAATGTATTGTGGTTTGACGAATTGCATCGCGAAGATGTAAACCTGGTTGGTGGTAAATCATCATCATTAGGGGAAATGACGTCGGCGATGGACGTTCCAGTGCCGTTTGGTTTTGCAACTACTGCGCGGGCGTACCGGTACTTTATGGAGCAGACGGGTTTAAATGATCAAGTTAACGAGTTGCTAGAAAGTATTCAGGATTACGAAAATTCTGAAGAATTGCATTCAGTATGCGAACAAATTCGGAATTTAATTGTTAACGCCACCATGCCCGCAGATTTGGCAAAGGACATTGAGCAAGCGTACGCGGATTTGGCCAAAAAAGTTGACCAAGATGCCCCCTTCGTTGCGATTCGTTCTTCCGCAACGGCCGAAGATTTACCTAATGCGTCATTTGCTGGCCAGCAAGAAACTTACTTAAATATTAAGGGGGGTGCCGACGTTGTTAACCGGGTTCAACTTTGTTATTCTTCGCTCTTTACCGACCGGGCAACCTACTACCGGCATAAACAGCATTTTCCACACGAAAAAGTTGCCCTTTCAGCAGCAGTTCAAATGATGGTCTTTTCTAAAGCTTCGGGGATTATGTTCTCGGTTAACGTCGCTGATGGAGACGACTCTAAAATTGTGATCGATGCGATTTATGGGCTTGGCGAATACGTTGTTTTAGGGAAAGTAACTCCGGATCACTTTGTAATTGACAAAGAAACGATGAAAATTGTTGAAAAGAACATTATTAAGCAACCAATTCAGCTAGTCCGAGTTGCCGATGGGGGAACGGTGGAAGAAAAGGTTCCCGAAGAACTTCAGGGGCAACCAGTTTTGTCAGATAGCCAAGTAATTGAGTTGGCGGGTTATGCGAAGGCAATTGAAGAGCATTACGGCTGCTACATGGATATGGAATTTGCTTTGGATGCCAATACCGACCGCTTATGGATTGTGCAAGCACGGCCTGAAACAGTTTGGTCCCAACGGAAGGCGGCGGATCACGCGGATGAAGAAGATGTCGACGTGGTCAAGGAAGCAGATGCTGAAGTTGCAGTTCGAGGCCTTCCAGCTAGCCCGGGATTAGCAAGCGGCGTAGTGCACGTCATTGACAATCCCAAAGATATTGACCAATTTAAACAAGGCGAAGTTTTGGTAACGGTGATGACCTCCCCGGACTGGGTTCCAGCGATGAAGAAGGCGACAGCGATTATTACTAACGATGGTGGGATGACCTGTCATGCAGCAATTGTTTCTCGGGAAATGCAGATTCCATGTATCGTAGGAACTAAGAGTAAAAATCTGGCTGCCACCGACGCCCTTAAGACGGGAGACGTGGTTACGATCGATGCTAAAAATGGGGTGGTATACCATGGCAAAGTCGCCAGCATGTTAAAGAAAGCCGCATCCGCACAACAGGAGGGCAACCAAATGGTAGCGGCTGAGACCTTTGCACCAACCGCTACCCGAGTAATGATGAACCTTGGTGATCCTGAGTTAGTTGAAAAGTACTCTAGCTTACCGGCTGACGGGATTGGTTTAATGCGTGAAGAATTTCTCTGGACCACTTATATTCACGAGCATCCGTTATACCTAATCGAGCAAGGCCACCCCGAAAAGGTGGTTAACATGCTCGCAGAAGGGATCGCTAAAGTAACCCGGACAATGGCACCTCGGCCAGTAGTACTCCGGTTATCCGATTTCAAGTCTAGCGAATATCGGAAACTAAAGGGCGGCGATAAATACGAACCGCACGAACCCGCAGACTTGTTGGGGTGGCGGGGAGCTTCCCGGTACTACGATCCGAAATACGTTGACGCCTTCAAGCTTGAACTAGCGGCAATCAAGAAGGTTCGTAATGAATTTGGGTTAAAGAATTTGAACGTGATGATTCCATTTGTTCGGACGGTTGACGAAGCGCAGAAGGTCACCGAAATTATGCAAAACGAAGGGTTAGTAAGGAGTGCAGACTTTAAAGTTTACATGATGGCAGAAATTCCATCCAACATTATTTTAGCTGACCAGTTTAACCAGTTCATAGATGGATACTCAATTGGTTCAAACGATTTAGCAATGTTGATTTTAGGATGTGACCGGAACAACGACACGGTTGCACGGCTCTTTGACGAGCGGAATTTAGCAGTTAAACGTGCAATCCATCACCTGATTGAGGCTGCCCATAAGGATGGGAAGACGGTTTCAATTTGTGGGCAAGCACCATCGGAATTCCCAGAGTTCACCAACTTCTTAATTCAAAGCGGAATCGATTACGTTTCGGTTAACCCCGATATGGTTAAAGAAACTAAGCGAAACGTGGCCCACTTTGAACAACGGATTATGTTAGATAAAGCAACTGGTCGGGGAATTCAAGACCCTACCGATTACGATTGGTAGAAAAAGGGTAAATTAAATAATATTAATAGACGTACACTAAAAAACAGTTTATTTTCCTTAACCTCAAGGCGATCATTATGCCAAAATTAGGCGTAATGGTCGTTTTTAGTAATCCTTACAACCTATCCGACTTTTATCTCATACGCTATTTTGATGCTTTTTTAGTTTCTTACGGAGCGTTTTTTCCTTTTTTATCAAAAATTTAGTATTATAGACAATGTGTAATTGATTTGTCTGGGGGTAAAGAACATGGATAATCGTCCAATTGGATTTATGGATTCCGGAGTCGGCGGATTAACCGTGGTAAAGGCGGCTAAGGAACTGATGCCTAACGAAGCAGTCGTTTTTATTGGGGATGAAGCTCGGGTACCGTACGGGCCACGTCCCACGACGGAAGTAATCAAGTTTTCGCAACAAATGGCGGATTTCTTGATCAAACAGGATGTTAAAGCGTTGGTAATTGCGTGCAATACGGCTACGAACGCGGCTTTTCAGATTTTAAGTACAACGTTACCAATTCCAGTGATTGGAGTTATCCAACCGGGAGCGCAAGCCGCAGTGGCAACTACACGTAACAATCGGATAGGAGTAATTGCGACTGAGGGAACCATTAAATCACAAGCGTATTCAACAGCGTTAGCAGCTTTAGCACCACAAACAGAGGTTTTCCCGGTTGCTTGCCAATCATTTGTGGAATTGGCGGAACATAACCAGTTGACGACACCCGAAGCTTTGCAGGTGATTGATCAACAACTTGTCGGATTAAAGAACCAGGGGATTGATACATTGGTCCTAGGATGCACCCATTTTCCACTTTTAGCGAAGGGAATTCAAACAGCGGTAGGCGACCAGGTTAAACTAGTTGATCCAGGTGTAGCAGCGGTTCAGCAATTAAAGGACGTCCTTGAACGACAAGGTCTTCTACGAGAAGCCACTAGTACACCTGATGAACAGTATTTTGCTACGGCAAATATTGCAAGTTTTCGAACTATTGCTCAAAGCTTCCTCGCTCCGGATATACAAGTAAATTTAGCAAAAATTGATTAGGAGATTAAAATGAGTAATCAAATTTTAATAGCGACCAAAAATGAAGGTAAATTAAAAGAATTTAAACAGATTTTTACTGCGAAGGGAATTGAAGTTCTGTCGTTAAAGGATGTTGATGAAGATGTTGACGTTCAAGAAAATGGTTTAACATTTGAAGAAAATGCGCGTCTTAAGGCAGATAGTTATGCTAAAACTATTGGAATACCGGTCCTCGCAGATGATTCTGGGTTAGAAATCGATGCACTTAACGGCCGCCCCGGAATTTTCTCAGCACGGTATGCTGGGGACCATAACGATGCTGCTAATAACGCCAAAGTGCTTACTGAATTGGGTGGGGTTCCTGACGAAAAGCGGACCGCAACCTTCCACACCACCGTGGTGGTTCGGAAACCGGATGGCACCGAATTAGTGGCTAACGGGAACCTCCGTGGTCGGATTCTGAGCGTTCCACGCGGGGACAACGGCTTTGGCTACGACCCGCTTTTTTACGTTGAAGAAAAGCAAAAGACGTTGGCTCAAATGACCCGGGAAGAAAAAAATCAAATTAGTCACCGGGCGTTAGCCATCCAAGATTTATTAACTAAGTTTGATAAATTCTGGTAATTTAAAAAGCAATCTCTAAGGGCTTCCTTAAAGATTGCTTTTTTTGGTAATAAATATCAACGTACATTTTACTGTTGAAAATTGGTGATGAAGAAGTACTTAGTTTTCTGAAGGGAAATTTCCGTTCACATAATCAATGAAAAAGTAGCGTTAGTTTTCCACTTCAATTTGAGCTTCCCGTAGAATTTTCAAGGTCCGGTCAAGAATCATCGTTTGCATCGCTGCTTGATAGCCGGGTGCCACCTTCGTGGAGATTTGGACTCCGAGGTAACCATGGCTTTTTTCGGCAACCGGAGCTTGGATAACGATTCCCGCCTTCAGTTTGGTGGTGTGGTGTTTAGCTTTGGGTAGTTGATCTTGTAGCAAGTCCTTGGCTTCATCAATCCTAAACGGATCTTTGATCCGCAAGAAAATGGTAATATTCTGGTTTTCTTGCGAATGGTTAGAAATGGTTGTAATGCTCCGGTTCGGCAAATAATGCAAAGTGCCGTCTAAGGCTCGCAGTTCAATGGTCCGTAACCCGATGGAGACCACCGTTCCATCAATGCTTTGGATGGTTACGCTGTCGCCTACCCGTAATTGGCCCTCAATCAAGATGGTCAAGCCGTTAATTACGTCAGAAACCAGCCCTTGAGTTCCTAAACCAATTGCCACACTAAGAATTCCAGCTCCAGCAACCAGTGTACCAACGGGGACCCCCAGGTTGGAAAGAATCGTGTAAACGTAGAAAAACATTACGGAATATTTGAAAATGTTTCTTACTACTACGAAAATGGTCTGAGAACGAGCAGATTGCTTTTCAGGGGCTTGATAGGGACCGAAACTTTTGTTAATTAAGTGTTTACCAATCCGGTTAATCATCCAAAAAATAATACTGATGAGAATTATTTGTAAAAAATGTTTAAGAAAATTAGCGCCAATTTGACTCCAATCAATCCGCGATAATTCTCTTTGGAGCGGCTGAAAAGCAGCGCCGATAAGTAAGGTTTGGGGCATGTTAAAAATCCTTTCTGGTTCGGTTAAGTAAGTTTATTTTACCAGAGATTAAGGGTGTTTTCATTGCACATCATGGGCCACAATGCTATTCTGGAGACATAAACTAACGGGAGGGGATATTGCATGACAGGAGGCGGAATTGCAGCCATCATCGCGGCGATCGCGTTGTTGATTTTGGTATTGTTTATCGGCTTAGTGCTGGTGAATGCTTCAAAGACCTTGGCAGAAATAAATCGTAGTTTAGCAATCATTACTAGAGATGTGGATTTGATTTCACATGAAGCAGAAGGCATTATGGCTAATGCAAACGAGTTGCTGGAAGACGTTAACGGTAAGGTCGCAACGATTGACCCACTTTTCCAAGCGGTTGCGGATTTGAGCGAGAGTACTTCGGACCTAAACCAAGCTACCCGGCGACTTGCTGGTAAAGTCAACCATACCGCAAAAACTAAAAAAACAGGAAAGGTTGCCACAGCTATGAACGTTGGCAAAGGCGCGGTTAATTTATACAAAAATCGGCAAAAAAACAAGCAGGAGGTTAAATAAATGTCAAAAAGTAGTTTCTTATTAGGTGTAATCGTAGGTGGAGCAGCGGCTACGGCAGCAGCAATTAAATTAACGGACACGACTCCGACAGAATTAAAGGAAGCCGCTATGAAAAAAGTTGACGGCTTTATGGAAGCTAACGACTTTGATATGGCGAGCCTAAAAGAACAGGCAGCAGCTTCGGTAGACGAACTTAAGCAACGGGGAATGGACTTAGCTAACCGTGCTAACGAAAAGTTCAATGGTGATGATGAAATTGCTGAAGAAGAGGACGTAATCCTCGACAAAATGGCAACGGCACCTTATGAAAAGCCAACTGAGGTTTTCATGCCCCATAAACTAGAAGATTAATTGTTTACGTAACATAGTAGTAAAAAAGTGGGAACTAGAAATCTGTTTCATGATTTCTAGTTCCCACTTTTAGTCTAAGCTGGGTAAATATTCAAATTTTATAGGTATTTTAGTTCTTTAGAAGTATGGGTAAATGGTTCACAGCCATCCTTGGTAATGTGAACACAGTCTTCAATTCGAACTCCGGCAAAGCCGGGGATATAAATTCCTGGTTCGATGGAGAAGCACATGCCTTCTTCAAGGACTAAATCATTTCCTTCCATAATTGAAGGAAATTCATGCTCGCCCATGCCCATTCCATGGCCTAAACGGTGGATAAAGTATTCGCCGTAGCCAGCTTTATCAATAATGTCACGAGCTACTTTATCCAAACTAGCAGCTGTAATTCCTGGCTTAGCGTAGTCTTGCGCCGTTAATTGCGCTTCAAGACATACCTTGTAAATGTCAGCCTGTTTATCGCTTAGTTGTCCTAAGGCAACCGTCCGTGAAGCGTCACTGATGTAACCATCATGTACGGTTCCAAGGTCGAAAAGAATTAATTCGTTATTTTCAATCTTGTTCATGGCAGTTGCTCCATGAGGTTCGGCAGCGTGGGCACCCGCCTGGATAAGGGTGTCGAAACTCATTTCCATTACGCCGCGTTTTTTAAGGGCGTATTCTAGTTCAGCAGCCACTTCAGCTTCAGTTTTACCCGCAGCAACGGCATCAAAACCAACTTGGAAAGCAAAGTCAGCTTCAGCACCGGCAGCCTTTAGCTTTTCAATTTCATCCGCAGTTTTCACCATTCGTAATTTTTCAAAAACGGGGGTGAGATTTGCTTCAAATTTAGCATTTGGAAACTCAGAACGTAAAACTTCGTACCGATCTACGGTGAGATTGTCTTCTTCAATGCCCCAGTGGACCGGGTTGGCGTTACGTTCACGGATGTAGTTTGCAATTAAATGGAAGGGTTGTTCATGGTCGAGGTAGCCATAAACGGGGAACTTCCAGCCGGTGTCTTTAATTGCTTCAACTTCCAAAGCGGGAGCAAATAAGAATGGATCTTGGTCAGGGAAAACAAATAACGCGAGGACCCGTTCAATCGGATCACTCCCAAAACCTGTCAAATACTTGATACTTTCAAAATTACTGATGTAAGCAACGTCCAATCGGTGATCAGCAACCCACTTTTGGACTTTTTCTAGTTGTGACATTTGATCGCTTCTTTCTTTACTTAAGGTACTTCGATTATATCACACAAAAAAATTGGGCTACAGACGAAAAAAAGCTTGCAAGAAGGTACAAAATTTGATAACGTATTCATGGCGTTGAAAACAGTATGAAAACAAATCAAATCAATATGGAGAGGAAATTATCATGTCAAAACAAACTATTACAATTTACGACGTTGCTCGTGAAGCCGGCGTTTCCATGGCAACCGTTTCTCGGGTAGTTAACGGAAACCCTAACGTTAAGCCCGACACCCGTAAGAAGGTTAACGAAGTAATCGAACGCTTAGATTACCATCCTAATGCGGTTGCGCGCGGATTAGCAAGTAAGAAATCAACCACTATCGGGGTTATCTTACCTGACATCACCGAAATGTTCTTTGCTGCATTAGCACGGGGGATTGACGATATTGCTTCAATGTACAAGTACAATATCATTTTGGAAAATTCCGATAAAAAGGTGGAAGTACTTGAAAACTTGCTTGCAAAGCAAGTTGACGGTGTTATTTACATGGGGAACGCAATCGACGATCGGTTACGGGAAGCGTTGAAGTCAGCACGGACTCCCGTGGTTTTTGCGGGTTCCGTTGATGACAAGCATGCGTTACCGTCCGTTAGCATCGACAACGAAGCGGCCGTTTACGAATCAGTTCGAAAACTAATTGAAAATAAAAACAAGAAGGTTGCTTTTGTTTCTGGCCCACTTTCACAACCGGTAAACGGAAAGTTCCGGATCGAAGGATACAAGCGTGCTTTAGCTGAATCAAACATTGATTTTGATGAAAGCCTCGTATTTGAAACTACTAACACTTACGAAGACGGAATTAAGTTAGCTTCGCAAATTGCTTCAAGCGATATCACGGCTGCTTTCGTTGCTAACGACCGTTTAGCAGTGGGACTTTTAAATGGGTTACAAGACCTTAACGTAAAAGTACCTGAAGAGTTTGAAATCATGACCAGCAACAATACTAACTTAACTAAGATGGTGCGCCCGCAAATTAGTTCAATTGGCCACCCAATGTACGACACTGGGGCGGTAGCAATGCGGCTATTGACTAAGTTAATGAACAAAGAAGAAGTTGAAGAACGGAACATTACTTTGCCATTTGACATGGTGTTCAGACAATCAACTAAATAAGCTAAAAACGAGCGGGTACAGAAAGTCGGGGAGTTTGGGAAAGTTAACGGAAATTTAGCGTTACGCTAGGTTCGGGTTAGCAGAATAAACCAGCTTTTACCCCTAATAAAGCAAATCAAAATGCTTTTCAAGAATATTTAATCCTTGAAAAGCATTTTTTATTTTAATTAAACCAAAAAAGGTGAAGATTGTTTTTCATTACGAAAATAACAATCTTCACCTTTTTAATATTATACGG